>Ga0209467_1000053_pt1 | contig 219693 bp, 225 predicted proteins | sample Higcelwee11metaG_FD_187175 | JGI IMG/M metagenome (GOLD analysis project Ga0209467, IMG submission 187175) | Freshwater pond sediment microbial communities from the University of Edinburgh, under environmental carbon perturbations - High... | ecosystem: Environmental > Aquatic > Freshwater >...
ATATGTCTCAGCGTGCCAAAGACGCTTTTATCGAGGAACTTCAGTTTCTGGGTGCCGTTAAGATGAAAGAGGTTGAAGCCGCACAGCGTAAAATCGTCGATGCCGTTCAGTCACTGGCGGATCAGGGTGTTATACAGATCGGAGAATCTGAAGAGATGGTAGAGTAACCGATATGGATGTGGTAATTCAGCAGAATGCGACAGGAGCTCATTCCATTAGCAAATATCAGTTCAAAATACTTTCATCGCTATCAGGGATGAGTGTCGGAGAAGCGGCGCATGAAATGAACGCTATTCCGATCAACGAGCCGGTTGCGGAATCCCGTAAGGAGGAGTCCAAATCTTCCAAAGATGAATTGATCGAATCGTTGCTGAAAAAAGCCGATGAGATGAGTTCCAATGTCATCAAAATGCAAATGAGGCTTGAATCGCTTCAGGAAGAACATGCAAGCGCACTTGAAGAGGCTAAAAAGATTGCCTATCAAGAAGGTTTAGAAGCCGGTATCGCGCAGGAAAAGGGACAAAAAGAGGGGCAAAGTGCCCAATCGCGCGATCAGCTGGCACAATCGGTCAAAACATTGGAAAATGCCGCAGCAGAGTTTACGATAGCGCTTTCATCGATACAAAAAGAGCTTACTCACACAGCGCTCGATATCGCCAAAGAGGTCATCGGTATCGAGACGACCGAGCACAGTAGCAAAATAGCGGCAAAGCTCTCCAATGATTTGATCGAAGAGTTAAAGGATGCCTCCAAAATAACGCTTCGGGTAAATCCGGCCGATCACGGATTTATCTCTGAAAAAGTGGGTTCGCTAGCTCATGTAGAGGTGCTCTCCGACCGTGCGATCAGTCCGGGAGGGGTTGTTGCCATCAGCGATGCCGGAAATATCGATTCGGAGATCAAAAAGCGTTACGAGAGACTTAAGCGCTCTTTGTTGCTAGAATCGTAAAGCAGATTTACATCCATTCGTCTTTATACTGTAAACACGATAACATAGAATTATTTTAGGACAACGCATCATAATGAATATTAAAAATTTTACTTTGCCTCAGTTAGAAGAACTATCTCAGAAAATACGAAATCGCATATTGGAAGTAGTCAGTACCAACGGCGGTCATCTGAGCTCTACGCTCGGGGCTACCGAAATCATTGTTGCAATGCACAAAGTATTTGATGCAACGCAAGATCCATTTATTTTTGACGTATCGCATCAATCGTATGCCCATAAGCTGTTGAGTGACCGATGGGATGAATTTGCAACGCTGCGTCAGTTCAACGGGTTGAGCGGCTATACGAAACCCTCCGAATCGCCGATGGATTATTTTGTGGCGGGGCACAGTTCGACCTCTATATCTTTGGGTGTCGGGGCGGCCAAAGCCATCGCACTCAATAATAAACAATCGAGCCGGATTCCTGTCGTCGTCATCGGCGACGGTGCAATGTCGGCGGGGATGGCGTACGAAGCATTGAATGAACTCGGAGATCGAAAATACCCGATGGTGATTATTCTCAACGACAATGAGATGAGTATTTCAAAACCGATCGGTGCGATCAGCCGTATGCTCAGTTCTGCAATGGCAAGCCCGTTTTATCAACGGTTTAAACGAAAAACAGAACAGTTCGTTGATAATTTCGGGGAGGGGGCGCATTACCTTGCCAAGCGGTTTGAAGAGTCGTTCAAACTCATCACCCCGGGAATTATGTTTGAAGAGATGGGGGTCGAATACATCGGCCCTATCGACGGGCACGACCTGAAATCGTTGATCGAGACGTTTGAGATCGCCAAAGGGATGGGAAAACCGGTACTGGTGCATGTGCAGACGATCAAAGGCAAAGGGTATGAGATCGCCGAGGGGAAACATGAAAAATGGCACGGTGTCTCCCCGTTTGATCTTAAAAGCGGTACGGCAAGCGCTAAAAGTTCAGCCAAAAGTGCTACCCAGATTTATGCCGATGCTCTGATGTCCCAAGCACTCAAAAATGACAAAGTCGTAGGGGTTACCGCCGCGATGCCGAGCGGAACGGGGTTGAGCGAGTTGATGGAAAAATTTCCGGAGCGTTTTTGGGACGTGGCGATTGCCGAACAGCATGCCGTAACCTCTATGGGGGCATTGGCAAAAGAGGGGTTTAAACCTTTTTGTACCATCTATTCGACCTTTTTGCAGCGGGGATTCGATCAGGTGATCCATGATGTGTGTCTGATGGATCTGCCGGTCGTTTTTGCTCTGGATAGAGCAGGGATCGTCGGTGAAGACGGAGAGACCCATCAAGGGGCATTTGATATCAGTTTTTTACGCCTGATTCCCAATATGACGCTGTGTGCTCCACGGGATGAAAAATCATTTCATCAAATCGTTGCGTATGCGGCGGGGTATGATCATCCGTGTTCGATCCGCTATCCCAGAGGGGCATTTTTGGAAGCCGACCTCCCCGAATCGGTTCCGTTTGAGACGGGTAAATCGCAGCTTTTGATCTCCAATAACTCCGATATCCTCTTTATCGGATACGGAAACGGCGTCGGACGTGCGGCCCAAACAATCGAGATGATGGAGTCGAAGCCTTCGCTTTTGGACCTTCGTTTTGTAAAGCCTTTGGATGAGGAGATGTTAGAATTGATGGCACACCGTCACAAGCGTTGGTACGTCTTTAGTGATTCGGCACGTCTCGGCGGCGTGGGAAGCGCTTTGTTAGAGTGGCTCAGTGAAGAGAAGATCAGTGATGTGCAGGTTGTCAGTTTCGAATATGATGATAAGTTTATCAAACACGGAAATACCAAGCTCGTCGAGGAGTTTCTGGGCCTTCTTCCCGAGCAACTGGCGCAAAAGGTCAGCGAAGAAGTATAACTCCGGCAATGCGTCCCGTATGCTGCCGATCGGCGCGATACGAAAAATAGGTGTCAGGGCGGCAGGCCGTACACTCATTGATCACCTCGATGTGCTTGAGCGGCACGCCCAGTGTGCTTAACTGCTGCCGTAAAACGGCATTGACATCCAAAAAGAGTTTTTCCTCTTCTCTCCTAAGCGCTTCACGATACCCTTTTTCTTCTACTTCGGAGGCGATGTCCGGATTGATCTCGTAGCAGCATCCGTGAATAGACGGCCCCATACTGATCCGTACATCGTCGATTTCGGTTCCGTATATCTGAGCCATCCGCTCAATAGTTTTGGGCAAGATGTCATTGAGCGCTCCGGCACGTCCCGCATGGACCGCACCGATTGCGCGATTGAGCGGATCGTAGATGAGAATCGGGGTGCAGTCGGCGCTCATTACCATAATCGGGGTATTTTGAATGTTTGTGATAAGGGCGTCGCATTCGGGCGGAGTATCGAATGTGCAGGTTTCATCCGCTATAACGATCCGATCGGAATGGATTTGGCGCATATGAACGAGCCGGCTCCGTTCATACCCGAGTGATCGGGCCAAAAGATCATGATTCTGCACGACATCACTGGGATCGTCCCCGACATGAAAGGCAAGATTGGCGCTGGTATAGGGAACTTTCGACACACCGCCGTGCCGTGTCGTAAATACGGCGGTAACGTTTGTAAACGGGGATAAAAGAGACGGTTTGAGCGTTTTCATACGGTGAGTATACCCTGCGGGTGTTTTAGTTGGAATTAAAGATCAATTTATTATTCTTGCATTCCGCTTTTTTGTCGGGGCGTAGCGCAGTTTGGCTAGCGCACTACCTTGGGGTGGTAGAGGTCGCCTGTTCGAGTCAGGTCGCTCCGACCAGTTATAAACACCTAAAAATTGGGCTTTTAACTCTTCAAGAAACTTTTTCAAAATCTTCATTTTTTCCAAAGTCACCCAAAATGTCACCCAACCCACCAAAGATGTCAATTGAACGATTAACTCTCAAATGGGAATTACCCAAATATTTACCATAATGCGAAAACAACATTTCAAAGGAAGTGGAATGAGTTCAGGGATTATGTCTTCACATTCGGCAAAAACCTTCCGTTATTTGTCTATAACAACCAAGAGGTTTATGTCGGTTTTAATGAAAAAAGGGAGATGGTGATGCTGTACCATCAAGCCGGTAACGGTATCAAATAAACGAAGAAGCGAAGATCATTTGGAATGCAATGATAGCGAGTAAGAAGGAAATCTATGAAACGATTAGGGAATTTGGGGAGGTGGAGTTGGCGTTTTGACAAAAACTGATTAAGATTTAGTATCTTTGATTATAGGATTTGAAATATAGGAAACAAAGCGCTCTCCTAAACCTGTTAGACGATGCAGATTTGGTCTTGGCTTTTGCAACCCCATTTTTTCTCCTCGTGTTTCTTCTGCGCTACTTAGAAAGTTGTATCTGATCAATTCAGTAATACAGGACATTAGATAGTCAGGGTCTATTTCTGGCCATAAAGTGATTACATAATCCAAGATACTCTTAGACTTTTCCTTAGGGATACCACCTGAGATATGTATTGCTTTAAGCACTTTGATTTGATCTTCTGTGAGGTCATTAACCAATCGAAGGAATAAAGTTCTTTCATCAAACGAACTGCTATTTTCTAGCGCTGAATTAAGAATGATTGATCGTAGACAATCAATTTTAGTATTACTATGTTCTACAATTGCTTGTTGAGTTACTTTAATAATTATAGAAAGAAACTCATCCTGTAAAAAAACTGTCTGGTCAACACGATTGGCAAGTTCAGATAATCCTTCGCTAACTTGTTCAAGAAAAGCATCTCTTTTTCTTTGTATATAGTCAGGAAGATATTTATCTAAAAGTACAGACAACGGACCACCAACTAACGGAATACCCGCAGTGGCAACGAGAATAGCTGTTCTTGTATGCTGAGGAATAGGAGTGTCCAAATTATAACCTTACATAATATTTTATCATAGATAATTTATTAAGATATATTTGTTGTTTGGTTTAATTATAATCGATTTTTATGTAAAAAATTGCTAAAATACAAAAAAAGAAAGTTGAGTATATGCAAGTCACAAGCAGTAATACACATATAGCATTGTCCTATCTGTTTTCTGCTTCAGTATTGAATGAGTTGTTTCACTTTAATCATTCTAAGCGGTTAGTGCAAATTTTGAATGATTTTGACATGCTTAATAAAATTAGTCCAAATATCACAATCAAAGAGTTTTTTGAAAATTCTTATAAAGAACTCTTAAAACACTACCGTAATGAATATGTCTTTAAAAATGCGATTGCAGAAAAAATTTTGATTGGCAGGCACTCTGTAAAATCTTCCTCATTATTTACAGAGTTTCGTGTTCATACTTCAAAGGCAGATGTTGTTATTTTTAATGGAACATCACATGTTTATGAAATCAAAACGGATTTGGATAAGCTAGATAGACTTGAAAGCCAAATCGATAATTATAAGCAAGTTTTTGAGTATGTTAATGTTGTATCTGTATCCTCAAAAGTTGATGCTATTACAGAGCTTATTGATGATTCCATAGGGGTATATGTTTTAACAGATAAATACACTATCAAAACAGTTCGTAAAGCAAAATCTCAAATGAAAAATTTGCGTCATGATGCTCTCTTCGACATATTGCGAAAAGATGAATATACTAAAATCATCACTAAGCTAGTTGGAAATGTACCAGTATTACCAAATACAAAGATATATGCTGAATGTCAAAAAATCTTTCAACAATTTCCTATTGAGCAAATTCATAAACAAATTGTACCTCTCTTAAAAGAGCGAGTAAATCGTCAATTACTTGATGAGTTCATTAGAAAAATTCCTAATTCGTTAAAAATTGCTATACTTGAGTCTAACCTTTCTGAAAAAGAACAAAATAATTTTGTAACTCTTCTGAATCAAAAGGTAGGGGAAATTCTCAATTAAAGGGAACAAACATGTATCATCCATATGTTAGAGGAAAGCAATACGAGTTAATTCTTATAAGGGAAAATGCACAGCTCATTGCTGACTCAAATTTTATACCTATTATTGAGCCTGTCAAAAAGAGTCCTTCATCCCTAAATAAAGCTATTGAAAGTTTAAAAAGCAAAAATGCTGGGTTTGTATTGGTAGTTAATCCAAAATATGGTGATTACAAGAATGATCCACTTCCGATTTTTGAACAAACGATTACACCGTTGTTAAAGAATTATGAACATTGTTACCTTGGGTATATTATTGATTCAGAGAGTAATTTATTGGATGTAAAAGACTTTTTGGATGAACATCAGGATAAGCGCATTGCATTTATCCACCATGGATTTCCTAAGGCAAAAGAGCTTGCAGAACTTTTAGATGAGTTTACTAATATTGCTAAACATATTTTTATTGATAACCTCTCGGGAAAGCTCTATCAAAGACAGTTTAAGAAGGATGGAATCGATAGAGTTTTGATTAGGGATGGATTTAAAAAGAATCGCAATCGAGATTATCCAGAACAAGAGCATTTTTCAGACTTGCATATTACTTTTGCAGATGAAGGAATGGATGGATTTGGAGATTATTTAATGGTGGGAGATGACTATTCTGAAAGTGGTGGCCCTGCATATGCGATTGCAATCCATCTCACGTACATTGCAGAAGATGATGATATGTATATATTTCATTTTATTTCTGATCGAGTAAATACTCCTGCTGATCCAGCCGGAAAGTTTTTAGAAGCTTTAGAAAAACTCGTTATTACTGTTGAAGAAGGTTCATCGGTTTTTAAAAGTTCAGCCTACCGTGAATTTAAACAACTGTATGAAGATGCTCATTTTCCTGGACTTGGTTATGTCAAAAAGCTTTCTATGCAACATCACATTGAATTGATTGCAGATTTTCAGTCAGCGTTATAATGATGCTTTGTTGCCCTAATTGTTTTGGCGATGCCTTTCTATCGACAATTATTAAAAGAGAGTCTTCAGAAATTGGAACATGTAGCTTTTGTCATTCTGCGGCTATTAATCTTATCAATCCAGAACTTCTCAACGATTATTTCCAGCCTTTGCTGGACTTGTATGAATTTTCAGAGGAAGGTACTGAAATTCACTTTCTCCTTCAAACCGAATGGATGCTGTTTCCTAGTCTTGAATCTTCTATTGTCAAATCACTGATACTTTTAATTACCCAAGAAACTTATGATGGCAGGTATGCTCCTAAAAAAAATAAGGTTGAGGATAGAATTTTAAATTGGCAGGAATTTAAAAATGAACTTAAACATGACAACCGTTATTTTCCTCAAAAAGCTCCAAGTTATGAGCATTTGAAAGCACTTCTAAATTTCATTATTTTCCCAAAAGAAACTACGCCTGATTTTTTGTATCGTGCAAGAATAAACATAGATACAGATATGTATCGACTTGAAGAAATGGGGAAACCGCCAGCCAAAATTTCTTCTGCAGGAAGAGCAAATCCATTAGGTATTCCATATCTTTATACTGCATCTAACATAGCAACTGCTATTGCAGAAATCAGACCACATAAAGGTGATTCTGTTACAGTTGCAAAATATCAAGTTATAGAGCCATTGATTCTAGCAGACTTGAGAAATCCAAGACAAACTATATCCCCATTTGAATTGGATGAGAATGGACTTAATCAAGTATATCTTGATTTAGATTACTTATGTCATTTGGGGGAAGAGTTGTCCAAACCTATCTTACCCCGTGATGCACAGTTAGAATATCTTTCAACGCAGTATCTGTGTGAACTGATAAAACATTGTGGATTTGATGGTGTAATCTATAAGAGTTCGGTAGGGGATGGGGATAACTATGCTATTTTTACCGATAATAAAGTTCATGGTATTGAGACGAGAGCATTCTTGATTGACAATATCCGAATTACTTTTTCTACACCAGTCACCGATCAAGGGACTACCGTACCAGAAAGTACATAGGCTTATAGATCCAATTTCTTGTAAACCAAAGTGTATGACGTTGAGTTTCATCATCTGATTGACGATATAACTCTGTCATTCTTTCTACGGCCATTGACCATGGGATTTTTTTTGAAGTTCTCTGTACAATATCAATGATACTGGACTCGGATAAAGGTGATAGCCACTTTGCATCATCGTTTATCGGGATCACTTGATTATTTTCAATATTGAATATTGGTTCTATTCCTTCAAGGATTGAATCAATATGAAACCATAAAAAGTTTGTTTGGCTTAGTTGAAAAATATCGGTTGTTAAAGAAAGCCCACAAAATACAGGCACATTCCATTTACTGGCTTGTTTTGAAAATTCAAATAATTGATAGTTGATTTTACCTTGAATGATATTTCTATTGTTTGGATTGATTTTTGGTCTACGAGCAAAAAAAGCAATTAGATAGACATCATTATCACCATGAAGAGTATTGGAAATTGTATTTCCTTCGCGGGTTTTCCAAAAATAAATAGGTATTGATTCCCCCAATGGGTTTAGAATCTTTTGAAAAGCTGGTACTAATGTATATTCAGCTGTTCTTTCGCTATAAAAACTGGTCATTTTGAATCCTGTTTTAAAAGTGACATTACTATAACACAAAATCAAAACAAATATTTTATTGTTGAAATGTGGAAAAAAAATAACTAAAATACCTAAAAGAGGATATGTATATCCATGTACCAATGTTGTTGTGGGCTAATAATTCCATTGCTCAAAGTGTCATCCAAAATGTCACCTTTTATCCCCTAATATCTACTAATTGTGGGTGGAAAAATCCCTAAAAATCTGTATTTTAGGGAAACTTTATGGCATTGGGGTGGTAGAGGTCGCCTGTTCGAGTCAGGTCGCTCCGACCAGTAAACTTTCTAGTCTATTCATTATGAAATAACCGAAAAATAACCTTATAAAGTTAATATTTTTGTTTATAATTAAGCATAAAAATTTATATAGTAGAAAGTTTTATTGAAATGAGTTTATGTAAAAGCAATGACATAGTCAATGGCCGAACTGCCGGTTCGGTACTTATCATAGAAGATTCCGCATTTTTTAATAATGCCCTTAGTAATGGATTAAAGGCTATAGGACATACCGTTTCCGGCGCCTTTACACTTTCAGACGCTTTAGCCGCATTAAAATCCGATAGTTTTGATTTAGTGGTTTTGGATTTGCATTTGCCAGATGGTGAGGGCGAAGAATTGCTTGAACAATTGAGTACGAAGCAAAAACTAAGAATTGTCGTTTATACGTCTGATCCGGATAAAGAACGCCGCAATGAGTGGTTTCGCTACGGTGTGCTTGGGTATTTATCCAAAAACGACCCTTTTCATTTTGTGATTCAAGAGATTGATACGACACTCAAAGCGATTTCTGAAAATACCCATTACAACATATTGATAGTGGATGACTCTACCGTTGTGAGAGGACAGGTTTCCCTGTTATTACAACCGCGCAATTATCGTATCCATACGGCTGTTGACGGGGAGAGCGCTATCGAAAGCATTAATACGCAGCGCTTTGATCTTATTTTACTCGATCTTGAACTTCCCGACATGAACGGAGAAGAGGTGTTGAAGTATCTGAAAAAAAACAGCACGACTTTCGAGACCCCCGTATTTATTCTGACCGGGAGATACGATGCTTCAACGGTTGCTAAATTAATCAAACAGGGGGCAACAGAGTTTTTCCTCAAACCTTTTGTCCCGGAAGAGCTTCTGCTGAAAATCGATTTCTGGATCGATTCCAAACGCAAATCCAGAGAGATCGAGTGCGAGCGGCAACTACTCCAAGAATATAAAGATACGGTGGATCGAAGTTCTATCGTCTCTAAAACCGATAAGCGGGGGATTATTACCTTTGTCAATGATAAGTTTTGTGAAATTTCCGGATACAGCTATGCTGAGCTGATCGGGATGTCCCACAATATCGTGCGACATCCCGATATGCCAAAAGACGTATTTAAAGAGATGTGGAAAACGATATTAGCAGGCAATGTGTGGGAAGGGATCGTTAAAAACCGGAAAAAAGACGGATCAGCGTATTGGGTTGAAAGCATTATCAACCCGATTCGTGATATAAACGGCAATATCATCGAATATATTGCTATCCGTCGGGATGTTACGTCAAGTGAAGAGTATAAAGAACGGATGGCGAATGATCTAAAACTGACCTCTGATAATATTGAAGATATCAAACTGCTTGCGCATCAGTACGAAGATGCGATGGGCAGTACGCTGGCAATGCTTCGGACGGATACCGATAATGTTATCACCTTTGTCAATAAAACATTTTGCGAGATCAGCGGATACGAAGAATCGGATGTCATCGGCATCGCATGTTCAACACTAAGAACGCACAAGCATCACGAGAATAAAGATTGTGAACGGATACAAGGAGAGTTGTCAAAAAAACAAATTGTAAAGTGTATGTTTGAAAATATTGGTAAAAACGATAAAAACTTTTATACCGATACCACAATCTATCCTATCGCGGATAAAGAGGGAAACATTATTGAGCATCTTCATTTAATGTGTGATGTCACAGAGGAGATCCATCTCCATCAAGAGATAGAAACAACCCAAAGCGAGATTATTTATAAGATGGGGGAAATCGGTGAGAGCCGAAATAAAGAGACCGGAAACCATGTCCGGCGTGTTGCGGAATACGCAAAGCTGTTAGCACATAAAGCAGGATTGAGTAAAGAAGAATCCGAACTTATCGCAATGGCTTCACCGATGCATGATATAGGAAAAGTTGCGATTCCCGACGCAGTCTTACTCAAGCCGGGGAAGTTAAATGAAGATGAATGGACCATAATGCGTTCACACGCTATTATCGGAGCAAATGTACTCGCAGGATCAGAACGGAGTATTCTGAAAGCGGCATCGATCATTGCCAAAGAGCACCATGAGAAATATGACGGAAGCGGATATCCTTACGGATTGGCGGGAGAAGATATCCATATGTACGGCCGTATTGTAGCGGTAGCCGACGTTTTTGATGCGCTTGGAAGTAAACGCCCCTATAAAAAAGAGTGGACGTTGGATGAAATTATCGGTTTGTTTCACGAACAAAAAGGAAAACATTTTGATCCCGTACTCGTTGATTTGCTTTTGAATAATCTTGATGAGTTTTTAGAAATCCGTAACTGCTATCACGATTAATCGGAACTAGCCTTTCCCATCATCGTTAATCAGCCAATCCGCCGAAATGCCCTGTCGGTTATAAATATTTATGCAAAGTATCAAAGAAAATGTTATAGAATGAATAAGTAAAAGGGTATAAATAATGAAATTTTTTCTGATACTTGTCATGACTTACACGTATCTCTTCTCGCATACGGTCTTGTTTCATGAAGATTTAAATGTTAAAAGAGAAAAGCTCAAACTTGCCATACTGGCAAAGAGAGGTACCGAGAATACCATCAAGCGATGGGAACCGCTCGTTGAATATATTAACACACATCAGAATTTGTATGACTTGGAAATCATTCCGCTTGATTTTGATGCCCTGCAGAAGAGTGTTAAAAATAATAAAGTCGATTTTGTCATTACTAACACAATGGATTATGTATTACTTGAGAAAAAATACGGCGTTTCAAGGATTGCAACGCTTGTAAACGGACAATCAAATAGTGAAAAAACTATCAGTACTTTCGGCGGTGTCCTTTTCACTCGTGCTGACAACATAAGCATCAATTCCCTGGAAGATATAAAAGGCAAAAAAATCGGGGCTGTCGATAAGCTCTCTTTCGGTGGATGGATCATGGAATACGATGAGCTGATAAACCATGGAATAGACAAAAATGACTATGATCTGAAGTTTCTAAACACGCATGATAATGTTGTTTATGGAGTACTGAACGGAAAAGTCGATGTCGGAGCCGTACGAAGTGATACGCTTGAAAGCATGGCGCAAGAACATCTAATCGACCTTTCAAAAATAAAAGTGCTGCACCAGCAAAAATTTGATGATTTCCCCTATCTGGTCAGTACACAGCTCTATCCTGAGTGGCCATTCGCAAAACTCAAAAAAACTTCCGATAAAGCCGCGACGCTCATACTCTCCTTGTTGATTGAGTTTTCATCGGATGAGAACTATTCAGAAAATATAAAATCAATCCGCTGGACGATTCCCTATGACTATTCAAGTGTTCATGAGATTTTAAAAAGGCATCATTTACCCCCTTATGATAAGTATCAAATCCGTTTGCAAGATATTATAGAACAGTACTCTTGGTATATTTTCGGTGCGGCACTTTTCCTTGTTTTGCTACTCTCAAGACAGATTTATATGTATAGGCTTAACAACCAACTATCCACGTATAACGCAATGCTGGATGAGGAAGTCAAACGGACAACGCGCGAGCTTTTAGATGCGAATAATCAGATCATATCCATTACGGATTCTGCACTGGATGCCATTGTGATGCTGGATGAAAATGCAAAAGTCGTTTTCTGGAGCAAGATGGCAGAAAAAATGTTTGGATACACTAAAGAAGAGATTATGAATCAAGAGCTTCTTCAGATCATCCCGAAACCCTTTCGGGAACTGCATGCCAGCGGCTACAAAGTGTTTACAAAACATGGCAAGGGGAAAGTGATCGGTCAAATCATTGAGATACAAGCTTTGCACAAATCCGGAGAAATTTTTCCGGTTGAACTTTCAATTACGGCCATTCAGAAGGATAGTAAATGGCATTCAATCGGAATTATTCGTAATATTTCAGAACGTAAAAATATGGAGAGGGAACACAATGAACAATTGCAAAAGTTCATCGATACTCAAAGCACCATTGTTGTTCTTACCAACGGTAAAGAGCTGCTTTTTGCCAACAAGCAGTTTTTAGAATTTTTCGGCTATCAAAATCTTGATGATTTCAAAAAAGATTACGACTGTATTTGCGACAGGTTTTTAGAAGACGACATGTTCTTTCATCTTAAAAAAGTGAAAGATGACGAAGAGAACTGGATAAAGAGTCTGCTTAACCTCAACGGACGACAGAGAATCGTCTCTATGCTTAATACCATGTCGATAGCACACGCTTTTACTGTCTCAATCAACTCGTATAGCGATAAAGAGTATATTGTAAGTTTCAATGATATCAGTGATACGGTAAGAGAAAAACTGCAATTGCTTTCCAAACTCATGCAGGACCCGCTCACGAAACTTTACAACCGTGCATTTTTTACCGACAATATTCAGAATATCTTACAAAAACACACCGAAAAATATCTACAATCAGGCATCCTATTTTTCGATATCGATTTCTTTAAACAAGTCAATGATACGTATGGTCATGATATGGGAGATGTTGTATTAAAAAATGTAGCGAATGTTGTGAGAAAACATATTCGGGAAGATGATATTGCTATACGATGGGGTGGTGAAGAATTTATCGTCATTACTGCGGTTAAATCGCAAAGCGCTTTGGAACACATAGCAGAACATTTACGGCAGGAGATAGAGAAAAGCTATGTTAAAGATACTCCGCAGGTAACGTGCAGCTTTGGATGTCAAATGCATACAGATCATCAAGACATCATGACAACACTCAAACAAGCAGACGAAAAACTCTACCTAGCCAAAACAAGCGGGAGAAATAAAGTCGTTTGGTAACTTACCGATTAGGCTTTCCCCATCATTTTAATCAGAGAATCGACCAGTTTAATATTAAGCTGGTCTCTCATCTCCTCTTTCATTATTTTAAGGGCATTGTAGAAACTTTCCGCTTCCTTATAGGAGCGATTGGAAGTAAGTGCATCGAAGATATCGGCAATGGTTACAATCTGTGCCGCAAACGAAATCTCTTTTTCTCTAAGGGCTCTTCCGTAACCGCTTCCGTCAAGCTTTTCGTGGTGGTTTAGGACAATCTCCAGTGTCTCAGGACAGGTTTCCCCATTGCTGATAAGGGTTTCATAGCTGTATTGAGGATGCTCTTTCATCGCTTCGAACTCTTCTAAACTCAGTTTGCCCTGTTTATTGATTATGCACTGATCAATTTTACATTTTCCCAAATCATGTAAAATCGCTCCGGATGCGATTTTGTGTATCATTGCTTCATTCAAACCGTGCTCATGGGCCATGCCGATCGAGTAGAGGGCTACGTTTACACAATGCGAATAAGTTTGGTAATCGTGTGTACTGAGCTGCAATATCGAAGCGGCGGTTACGTTTTTGGAAATAATTTGTTTGATGGTTTCGGCCATGATATCTTTGGCAATCATAATTTTGGATTGGGAAATATCGCTTTCAAACATATCTTGCATGATATGAATCGCCGATGAATAGATAATTTTTGATTTTTGTTTCTTGTTGAGATGCGGAGAACTGAGTACTGTTCCGAGATGGTTGGTTAGATACGTGTCAAACGCTTTGGAATGGCGGGCAGAAAGATAAAAATGATCGACCCCGTTTTGAAGAAGTTTTTCTTTTTTATCGTGTGCTAAGGTATCCCCTAATTGTATAAACTTAATCAAACGGTTTGAATTATTAATATAGAGATCAAACGCTAGCGGCTCATTGAGGATAATGGTTTCAATCGTAAAAGCTTTGTAACCGTTGTATTTTTTATAAGAGTCCAATTGTTTACCCGGTGATTAGATGCAGAGTTCGATTCCCCTACCGTAATGATTATAACATAAAAGGGTATAGTGAAAATTCCACCTCCTTTTACGGCAGTTTTCTCTCCAAAGACAGGTTTTACATATTTATGTGAGCCGCGGTCATGGCTTAAAGGTTTAAAAATGTCTAAAGTCAGTAAAATAAGAGATATTTTACGAAGAGTTAACGGAAAAAGGTTATCGTGAACAATTCTTTACGACATATTTGGATCGGGGTATTTCTTTCGGTGTTTGTACTGTTGGGCGGTGCATGGGCGATTTATAACGATACCCGTTCCCAAATACTCGCATTGATAAAGCAGCAGCATGCGATTACCCATTTTCATATTGAAGATTTTGAAAAGACGGAGAAAACTCTTATTAAGATGCTCTCGGAGCATCCGAACGTGCAGCACTATGTAGCGACCGATCGAACGGATACGGAATCTCTTTTTTACGATGTCCTCAAAGGACATAATGAAATTATGCAGTTACGTCTGATTGATACCTTCGGCAATGAATTGGTACGGGTTGATCGGCTTCGAGACGGAACCATCAAACGTTGTTTGAATGATGAACTTCAGAATAAAGCAAACCGTTACTATTTTCAGGAGTTTATGCAGCTTTCCAAAGGCTCAATAGGATTTTCGGACTTTGATCTCAATATCGAACACGGCAAACTCGATATCCCTTTTAATCCGACGTTGAGGATCGGAATGCCGGTTTACAACAAGGGAACGAAAACCGGGATTGTCGTAATCAATTTCTATATGCAAGATTGGATTGAGAACTTGCTCCATTACACCAATAATGAGTTGATGCTCATCGATCGCGACGGATACTTTTTAATCCATCCCGACAAGAAATGGGAGTGGTCGCGTTATCAACACCCTTCCAGAAAAGCAGCTGAATATTTCGATCTGTCTCCTTTGGAACTTGAATCCATGGGCAATACGCACTATCACTGGATCAATAACGATACGGTAGCGGTTCCTCTCAACTTGTTCGGGCAAAAACTTTTAGCACTTTATCACCCGCATGAACCGGTTCTCAAGATGTTTTTTCAAAAAAATCTGCAGTTCGTACTGATCGCTTTTACATCATTGGCTTTGATCGTAATTCCGCTTATCAGGATGATACGTCTCTATATTCGTCGGATAGATGAAGAAAAAACAAAAATAAAAGAGGGGACAATATATCTGTCGACACTCTTAAACAGTGTGTTCGATGCGGTGATTGTTATTGACCAAGGGGGGATCATACAACGGATTAATAATCAGGCACTCCGTCTGCTCGGATATAAGACCGAGGAGTTAGTCGGAAAAAATGTCAAAATAATTATTCCGGAGCCGTACCGCTCTCTTCACGACGGGTTTATACATAATTATATTTCCAATAAAATGGATAGGAAATTGGAAGAAAGACATTTTGATGTCCTTAAGTCGGATGGAACCTTTATTCCTATCTCATTGATCGTAACGCATATGCGGATTAATGATAAAATATTTTTTATCGGAAGTATTCGAGACCTTACCCATATTCGAGAGTTAGAGAAACGGGAGAAGTCGAACGAAACGATGTTGATTCACCAATCCAAACTTGCTGCCATGGGAGAGCTGTTGGGGACGGTTGCCCATCAGTGGAGGCAGCCTCTCAATTCAATCGGTCTGATTATTCAGGATCTCGTTTTGGCATTCGAAAATGATGATCTGGAGAAGAGTTATTTTAAGAAGTCTGAAAATGAGATTATGGGGCAGCTTCTTTATATGTCAAAAACGATAGATGAGTTTCGAAGTTTTTTTATTCAAGAAGAAGCGGCCGGTGAGTGCAATGCAATCAAGCTGGTGAGCGAAATTGAAGCGTTATCCCGACCGCAGCTGGAAGCCAATAATGTAAGACTACATGTGCATTATGGAGACGGCTTAGAGGGTGTAGCATCAGGTGAAGATCAAGATATCTTTAGGTTTAAAACCTATCCTTCCGAAGTAAAACAGATTCTTCTCAATCTCATATCCAATTCGAAAGAGGCGATTGTAGCACTTCGTGCGGAAGATAAAATGCTCCGCAATACGATCACGATAACCCTTAGCGCCTCAGAGACGTCGATTCGGATTGAGGTTTCCGATCGGGCGGGAGGAATAGGTGCAGAGATTGCGGATCGTATTTTTGAACCGTATTACACGACCAAAGAAAAAGGGGTCGGTTTGGGGCTTTACATTTGTAAAATCCTGTGCGAGCGCCACCTGAATGCAAAATTGACGTTTGAAACGGACACGGATACCGGGATTACAATCTTCATCCTCATCTTGCCGCGTACGGTTCAAGATCAATGATATGTTAGAAAGGGGATATATTTTGGAAACAAACAAGCCACTTTACGAAGAGTTAAAAAACTATTCAATTCTGATCGTTGAAGATGAAAAGGCGGCATTGGCTTCTCTGGTCAATGTTTTAAAACGCTATTTTAAAAATGTCATAACGGCTACAAACGGGCACGAAGCATCGGATTGTATTTTGTCCAAAAAAATAGATATTATCCTGACCGATATGCGTATGCCTTATCAAGACGGTGTCGATTTCGTCAAACAACTACGGGAACTGGATTTTGATACGCCGGTAATCTTTATGTCGGCGCATTCGGATTCCGAAACACTGCTGAGAGTTATTCCGTTAAATATCACCGAATACTTAATTAAACCGATCCAAATTGAAAAAGTTTTAGAACTTTGTCAAAAAATGTTCAAAGAAAAAAGAGAGAATCTCAATAAACAGCGAATCGAAAAAGCTATACATCACTTTTCAAACGGTATACATATTGATTTGGGCGATAAAACGGTGTACCGAAACGATACGATGATTTTATTAACGAAAAAAGAGTTTGAACTGCTCACTCTATTATTAAAGAACAAACACGCTGTTTTGAGTAAAACCCAAATCGAATATTCGTTATGGAACGGTGAACTGATTTCTGAGAGCAGTGTTAAAACACTTATTAAAAAACTCCGTGAAAAAATCGGTGAAGACTCTATCGTAACCGTAAAAAATTTTGGGTACAAAATTTCTACAGACTAAATATCTTCCGCCAATTTCACATAAAATAACCGAAAAATAACTTTCCGCGGATACACTAGCAAAATACTTATGATCGGCAGGTTGCCGCATATTTCAGATAATTTGGGCGTTCATTGTGTAGTTTTAAACGTGTATTGGATTCTGACAAAATTATCGAAAGAGGGTCGTATCAAAGAGCGGTATTTGATCTGGATACTGCTCTTGAGGTGTAAATGTATTAATCAAGAGAGGAAGGACGTACTTTGAAATTATTGGTTGTAGATGATAGTTCGACAATGCGCCGGATTATCAAAAATACACTCTCCCGGCTCGGCTATGAAGATGTTTTAGAAGGTGAGGACGGAGTACAGGGGTGGTCGGTATTAAATGAGAATCCGGATATGGGGATGCTGATTACCGACTGGAATATGCCGGAGATGAACGGATTGGAGTTGGTGAAGAAAGTACGTGCGGATGCACGTTTCAGTGATTTGCCGATTATCATGGTCACGACAGAGGGGGGTAAAGCGGAAGTAATCACCGCACTAAAAGCAGGCGTAAACAACTATATCGTTAAGCCTTTTACCCCTCAGGTTTTAAAAGAGAAACTTTCGGCTGTTTTGGGAACGGAATAAAGATCAAAAAGGAATTGCGATGGAACAAATATTAAAAGATACCGATTTTTTGGTGTCACAAACGGATGCAAAAGGGAAAATACTTTTTGCCAATGAGGATTTCTGTAAAATTGCCGGATACACTCTCGAAGAGCTGATCGGCAAACCGCATAACATCGTTCGTCATCCCGATATGCCCCATGCGGCATTTAAAGATTTGTGGGACACCGTCAAAAGCGGAAAAGTATGGAAGGGGTACGTTAAAAATAAAACTAAAAGCGGCGGGTTTTACTGGGTATTTGCAACCGTTTATCCGAATATCGCGTGCGGTGACGGAGAGGGGGGCTATATGTCATGCCGCCGCAAAGCTTCCGCAGCAGAGATCCAAAAAGCCGAAGCGCTTTACAAAACTATGCGTTAATCAAGGGATAGCAAACATATGAAAAACAGTACAAAAATAATTATTTTATCTATTTTAGGCATCACCGGGGCCGTATTGGCTGTAGCGGTAAACTCTGCATGGATTTCTGCGGCCGTTATGGTTCTATTGATGGGAGCGGCTATAGGATTGAGTATTGCTTCCGCTTCGGGGAGCGAAACAATGGAAAAACAGCTGGTTGAACTCGAAGAACTGATGCAATTCAAACGCAATCAAATGGAAGCCCATCCGGCACAACCGGGCAGCATGGAAGAGAAATTGAATCATCTTGCACAAACGCATGAAAAAGTTTTAGAGCAGGATACCAAAGTTGCCGGCGAAATGGTACTGCTTGCCGATAAGGTAAGTCGCGGACACTATATGTGCCGTGTCGCAAGCGACTCTAAAACCCCCCATGTGCATCTTCTCCGTAAAACAATGAATCATATGCTTGATTCGACGGAAAAAAATCTCGATCAGGCGATCAACGTTTTAGGGGCACTAAGCGAAGGGAAATTCTCTACGCGCGCTAGTGTTAATGTCGAGGGAAAAATGGCCGAAATGCTAGAGAAAATCAACGCTTTGGGTGCGGCATTGCAATCGATGGAAGCACAAAACAACGAAGCCAAAGAGGTGCTGAACAACAATACCAAACAGCTGAAGGATACGTTGGAATCGCTTCGCGCAAAAGAATTTGTTGAACTCAACGGCATGATTAATACGACCGTAGAACGGATACAAAGAGTTGCGAATAAAGAGCACGAACTCTCCGATAACCTCCAGACACTGGCGGGCAATGCCCAAGAGACGAAACAGATTTTGACTACCATCGGTGATATTGCCGATCAGACCAACCTTTTGGCCCTGAATGCGGCGATCGAAGCGGCACGCGCGGGAGAACACGGACGCGGATTTGCCGTTGTTGCCGATGAAGTCCGTAAGCTGGCCGAACGTACACAAAAAAGTTTGGCTGAGACCTCTGCAACTATCAATATTCTTATTCAAGCCATTAACGACAACAGCGATTCGCTGAATAAAAATATGGATGAGATGATGGATCTGACGCAGTATGTGGGAAGCGTTGATGATAAAATGGAAGAGCTTCTCCATTCTATGGATCGTTTAAGTTAAAATTTGAGTAGCGGCAAGCATTGAAAAAATAGGGAAGTAGATAAAAAGTTTAATTCAAGGTAGTCAATGTTTCTAAAGAAGAGTAAGGCATTCGTCAAAATTGCTTTTTACACGCTTGCAGTTTCCTTCGCTTATTTCATTTCGGCTAAATTGGTCGCACCTTTGTCGTTGAGTGAATCGGCCAGTATTTTTGCGGTCTGGCCTCCTACCGGTATAGCCCTCTCTTTTTTATTATTGAAAGGAAAGATCGTTATTCCGGGTATCTTTCTGGGGGCATTTTTTTTAAATATGACATTGAGCACTCCTTTGGTTGCTTTAGAAATAGCGATCGGCAATACGCTCGGTCCTGCAGTAACGTACTGGCTGATCAGCCATAGTGCTAAATACATCGTCAAAGATGACATTTTTTATGATACCGATACGATTATCGCATTTATCTTTTACAGTGTAATCGGAGCTTTGATTACATCCGGAATGGGGACGACGATGTTGTATCTCAACGGTTTGTTATCATCAGAACATCAATTTTTGGGGTGGGCGGTATGGTTTTTCGGCGATTTGATCGGATTTATTTTAATTGTTCCGGTTTTTGTAGCCTATGTGCTCCAACAAAATCTTAATTTTGTTTCAAAAGACCGCATAACAGAGATTATCGTTATTCTTTCGGTACTGGTAATGTCTGCAGTTGTCATTTTTGGTTCAGGGTACTTTTTTAATAAACGCTATCCTATTGAATACCTTATCTTATTCCCGCTGATTTGGGCAAGCATCCGATTGCAGCAGGGGATCAATCTTGTTTTTCTAATTATCGTTTCCGTTTTTGCTATTTTGGGAACGGCATCGGGATACAGCCAGTTTTCATTCGAAGGGGATCATAGACTCTCACTGATTATGCTTCAAATCTTTATTTTTACCGTAACATTTTCAATTTTGATGATGACGGCTCAGCGCTCTTATACGATGCGAATTCTCGAAGAGAAAGAAAAATTAACACTAATCGACTCGTTAACACAAATAGGTAATCGGCGATTTTTTACAAAAACATTTCAAGAGGAAATTTATAAAAGTCGCCGTTACAACCGTCCGCTCTCTTTGATTATATTTGATATCGATCACTTTAAAGAGATTAATGATACATTAGGGCATCATGCCGGAGACTGTGTGTTAGAAGAGCTATCGTCTTTCGTGGGTGCGCAGTTGCGTTCAAGCGACCATTTTGCCCGATGGGGAGGGGAAGAATTTACAATTATTCTTCCTGAGAGTGAACTGTCTCAAAGTGTATTAACGGCGGAAAAGTTGCGTGAAATGATTGAAACGTATCCATTTAGTATAAATCAGCAGGTGACATGCAGTTTCGGAGTTATAGAATGTGCCGATGATGAAACTATCGACACCGCACTTGGACGTGTCGATACGAAACTGTATGAAGCAAAAGAGATGGGCCGTAACCGAGTCGCCTCCTAATTTTTACGATTCGGAGAGCATAGTATCCATCATCGTAAACAATTCATGCGATGCTTTTTCCATCTCTTCAAAATTTGCGATGATTTTCGGTGCGTGATCGATCGATTTTTCTTTGTATAAATGGACAAAATTTAGATTTTCATTGGCTTTTTCGTGTACGAGCGTATGCGGTACTTTTAATTGTGAGTAGCTGCGCGTATTGCCGAAACGGCGTTTCCCCTCATCGTCATACCATTGCCCCATTTGGCACTGATGCGTATCCATCGTCTCCAGTGTCTGTTCGCTTGTCATAATGCTGTTATAGGCGCGTGATTTGTAGAGTATGTGCTCAATTTTCGCCAATACGATGAAGACACTGTTTTCCATTTTGAATGAAGAGCCGACGATACGCGACGAACTCTCATTGAGACGGATGAGCGTGTGTTCGAAATCATTGATTTTTTCACTGGAACTTTCGACGACACGGTTCATCTCTTCCGCACTGGATTGAATATCACTCATGTCCTGCTGTAATGATTTAATAGAGACAGATATCTCTCCGGTCGCTTTGTGGGTCCGTTCGGCGAGTTTACGTACTTCATCGGCAACAACGGCAAATCCGCGTCCGTGTTCTCCCGCGCGTGCCGCTTCGATCGCCGCATTTAGTGCCAATAAATTGGTCTGATCGGCTATATCGGTAATGAATTCGATGATCGAGGTTATTTCGGCAGCCCGCCCGGAAATGTGAGAAATCGCTTCGTTGTTATTGGCTACTTTTTCGGTCAATTTCTCCAGTTCGGCAATGATTTCGCTGATGGTTTGGCGGCTTCCGTCGGCTAACGTCGCCGCATCTTCGGTTGCCGAGGTGACCTGTTTGAGATTTTGAATATTGTTGTGTAAATCATGCTGAATGACGCTGAGGCTTTCGGTGACTTGGATATTGAGATGACTGAGCTGCGCATTCATCGAATCGCGCCGTTTTTTCAGCTCCTGATCTTTCATGATATCGATGCTCTTTTTGACATGGCCTATCGCATCGACAAACGCTCCGTGCATCCCTTTATCGCTGATCGGATGAGAAAAATCACCCACGGTGGCATTGGTGATAGAGATATTGATCTGTGAGATAAAGTTTTCGATTTGCATGAGGAGCTGTTGGAGTGCATCGGCCATGATCCCCAGTTCCGTTCCGGGACTCGCATCGACATGGGTATCGGAAAAATTACCTTCGGAAACCTGTTTGATGACACGGGTAAAACTCTCAAGCGCTTTAATAATAGAAGATTGAATGAGGGTTGCAAAGGCAAAGATGATAATGGCGACAGCAATCCCCGCAATAAGTACAAAGAGTTTGTAAAAGCTTATTTCACCGTGTAAATCGGCTGAGGCACTCTCCAGCGCATCCTGCTTTATTTTAAGAACCTCTTCAAAATCATCTCGCGACGCTTCCGCAATAGGGGTAAACTCTTTTTTATATTTGGCATAAATTTCGGTACTGTTGGCGGTGATGGAATCCGGGTCAAGCGATTTCATCATGGCATAGGAGTTATCAATAAACTGGGTTGTACTTTTCTTGGCTTCTTCAATCAATGTTTTGGATTTTTGATCGTTGGAAGTTTTCTCCAGTTTTGTGAATGCCGTTTGGATTTTTTCGATCCGTTCTCCGAGTTTGGCTATATTTTTATCGTAGCTTCCCCCCAGCATAATATCTCGGCTGGTACGGCTGACGTAGTTGATGTCTTTTTCGATTTCAAGAGCCAATAAAGCCCCTTGGGTAGAGTTTTTTTGCAGATCGTCGTATTTGGACTCAATGCTGCTAAGGGCAAAATAGACAAACACAGCGGCTCCGATGACCGAGAGGGTCGCCGTGATGACCAGATAATGCATCCGTTGGCGGATGCTGAGATGATGAAGAGTGTTGTTAAACATTAAAATCCTTTAGATTTGTAACCATTGTTTTATATCCTATCCTTATAAAAATAACGTAAAAAAAAGTCTGATCTTCACGTTTCATTGTCCCTGATTAGTGTTGCAAATAGGTTGCAAAATAGTTGGAGTTAAAAAAAACGGATTTAAAGAGTCTACGTTCATTCAGATGTGATGATAATGTGATGTATTATAATATTTTTTTCTAATTCTTCATCAGAATCCTGAGTAAAACGCTCAGGTCTGATAAAGAAGAATAATCAGTTATCTCGATCGAAATAGGATAAAATACAATAAAAACGGAAAAAGGATTGAAGAGTGTTGCATAGACAGATGAAATCACCGCGAGTGGACGGGGATGATATTTCTGCCAAGCGTGAAGAGCTGAGAGCTTATTTTCATCAAAGCTACGATTTGTTTGAGTCGCTTTTTGAACTGTTGATCTGTGATGAGGTATTTTACCGCCAATCCGAACCGACACGCCATCCGATGATTTTTTATTTCGGGCACACGGCAATTTTTTATATCAATAAACTGATCGCTTCGGGTGCATTGCGTGAGCGGATCAATCCCCATTTTGAGCAGCTGTTTGCGGTCGGTGTCGATGAGATGACGTGGGATGCCGCCAGCGATACGCTCAAATGGCCGAGTATCGATGAGGTACGTGAATATCGCAAACAAGTCAGGGCTATGGTAGATGAACTCATCACCTCAATGCCGATGAACCTCCCTATCACCCAGAAAGATCCGTTGTGGGCGATTTGGATGGGGATAGAACATGAACGCATCCATATCGAAACCTCCAGCGTGCTCCATCGGCAGATGCCGCTGCAGTTTGTCCGATCCCATGAGGATTTCCCGATGTGTACGATACAAGGTGTTTCTCCACAAAACACGTTGATCGAATTTGAGGCTCGTGATATCCAGATGGGGAAAGGGCCCGGTGACAACGGATGGTACGGCTGGGATAATGAATACGGAGAGCACAAAGCGCAGGTTAAAGCGTTTCAGGCTTCACAATATTTGGTTAGCAACGGCGAATTTATGGAATTTGTTTTGGCGGGAGGCTACACAACACCGCGTTGGTGGGATGAAGAGGGGCTTAAATATCTTCAAATCCGTCAAGCGGTGTCTCCGCCGTTTTGGATTTTGCAGGAGGACGGAAGCTATAAATATCGTACACTGAGCGCTCAAATCGATATGCCCCTCAACTGGCCGGTTGAGGTGAATGCCCTCGAAGCGGAAGCGTTTTGCCGATGGAAAAGTGCTCAGGAGGGAGAAATCTACCGCCTTCCGACCGAAGAAGAATGGGGCGTGATGGCACAAGAGGGGGGAGTAGGGGAAGCGTTTTTCGATGATTCCCTCTCCAACATTAATCTTGCCCATTACGCTTCGAGTGTTCCCGTCGATACCTTTGCGCACGGCAGACTCTATGATGTTGTAGGTAATGTATGGCAGTGGACCCAAACGCAGATGGATGCGTATGAGGGATTTTTTACCCACCCGTGGTATGACGATTTTTCCGAGCCGACGTTTGACGGAAAACACAATCTGATCAAAGGGGGATCGTGGATCTCGACGGGGAATGAAATACTCCGTTCATCGCGCTATGCGTTCCGACGCCATTTTATTCAGCATGCGGGATTTCGTTACGTCGTAGGGGATGGGGAAAATGAATCCGAAAAATATGCTCGGATAGAACAGATGTATAAACGGTGGAAGAAACGGTATGGATGAATTTCGTTTCATCGATCGAAGCAGCTCCAATGCAGAAAAATACACTCTAAGGGAGAAACTCTTTCATACCGAAGAGGTGATGCCGATGTGGGTAGCCGATATGGACATAGCGACCCCTGAGTGTGTGTTGGCAGCGCTTAAAGAGCGTTTAAATCATCCGATACTCGGATACGAGATTATGCCCGATAGCGCCTATGCGGCTCAAATAGAGTGGATGAGAACACACCACTCGTTTGAAATAATGCGTGAATGGCTCAGCTACTCCCCCTCGGTGGTAGCATCGATCGGATGCGCGATCAGGGCATTAAGCGAAGAGGGTGATGAGGTGATCGTCATGGATCCTGTCTATCCGCCGTTTTACAGCATGGTCAAAGAGAATAACCGCCGTGTGCTTCTCCATCCGTTAACGCAGGATGAGGAGGGCTTGTACCGTTTTGATATCGACGGATTGCGATCTCAGATAACTTCAAAAACTAAACTGCTATTGCTTTGTTCCCCCCATAATCCGATCGGACGGGTATGGAACCGTGAAGAACTCACCCTCTTAGGTGCATTCTGTCTTGAACACGGTATTCGCATTATCAGCGATGAAATCCATTGCGATATTCTCTATAAACCGTACACCCATATTCCGATGGCGTCACTCTCTGCGGAACTTGCGGAGAATACCGTTACATTGATAGGGCCTGGGAAAACGTTTAATATGGCCGGTTTTTCGATTTCGACCGTGTGCATCGCATCCGATGCACTCAGAAGAGCGTATGAAGAGGAATGTCAGCGCGTCCACTTCGGAGACGGTGCGGTACTCTCGCACGTTGCGTTTGAAGCGGCCTATGCGCACGGCGCTCATTGGCATCGCAACGTGACGGAGCATTTAACCCGAAACGTTCACGTCATCGAAGAGTGGTGCAGTAAAAATCCCGTTATACGGTTCCGTCCTCCCGAAGCCACCTATCTGGCATGGCTCGATTGCCGCGAACTCGGACTCGGAGATCGGGAGCTGAGAGAGTTTTTTGTTCACAAAGCGGGGCTGGGGCTGAGCCCGGGTCTTAGTTTCGGCAAAGAGGGGTCTGGCTTTATGCGGTTGAATTTTGCCGTCCCTAGCGCGGTGTTAGAAGCGGCGCTGCAAAAACTTAGCGGAGCGCTGTATGGATAAAAAAATAGACTCTTTTATCAAAAAGCATCATCTTCTGTCCCTTGCGACGGCGGGGGAGAGACTCTGGTGCTGTTCGATGTTTTATGCATACGATGAAGTAAATCAGGGATTTATCGTCGCATCGGATGAGACGACGGAACATATGGGAAATGTTTCCCAAAATGCTCATGTCGCCGGAACGGTGGCACTGGAGACAAAAACGGTCGGAAAAATACAAGGTATCCAGTTTAGCGGGGTGATGCAAAAAGCTGAAAAGCGCGAAGCCGAGTTATACTTTGGAGCTTTTCCTTATGCGAGAATCATGAACCCGACACTATGGACTATACGCCTTGATGAGGTCAAAATGACCGATAATACTCTCGGATTCGGAAAAAAGATCAGTTGGAAGCGCTCTTTTTAGGAGTAAAGTAAGAACAAGGTGCACCGCTGGAGCTGAGTACGACCTGCGAAGGGAGAAATTTTGCTTTAAAACCGTACGCTTTACAACCGTGCGGTTGATGGGCTTCCCATGTGACAAAATAATAGGTGCATTTATGACAATTTATTTTTTCCATGAACGGAATATTAGCGTATAATTTCACAGATTAAAAAGGATAGATATGAATAAATTGCTCTGTATGTTAGAACTTCAGCAAAAATTGAACGATGCGACCAACGGGATAGGGTGGGAAAAAGGGGTTACGAAAAACGGCAAAAAGATCAACTGGCGCCGCTGTATTTACATGGAATCGGCGGAGATGATCGATTCATTCGGATGGAAACACTGGAAAAGTATTTCCCAAGAGAGCGACTATGAGAATCTTCAAATCGAGATCGTCGATGTATGGCATTTCGTGATGAGTCTGGTGTTGGAGTTTAGCTATATCAGTAAAGCGGAGAGCGTTGAAGAGTTGGCAAAGCGTATTACCCAAACGCCGGAGTATCAAAAACTCAGTACCGATGCAGCGCTCTCATTCGGCAGTGATGATATCCTGATGATAAAGATCGAGAATGTGATGCGTCTGGCTTTGATTCCGGTAACTCCGGAGATGATCGGTGCATTGATCGAGGAGTTTTTTGATCTTGCTTATCTCGGTGCTTTGAACGCAACACAGCTGTACCGCTTGTATGTCGGCAAAAATATTCTCAATCAGTTCCGTCAGGATCACGGATACAAAGAGGGAAGCTATATTAAAATCTGGAACGGACTGGAAGATAATGCCGTGATGAAAGGTGCGTGGGAAGCAAACCCCGATATGACACCGGATGATTTATACAAAGCGCTTCAGGCGGCTTATCCGGCGTAAATTTCGTTATATTCACTCTTCCAGCGCTTGTGGCACCAAAACCAATGTTTCGGGGAGCGTCGGATAATGCCTTCCAAAGTGGCGACTTGCCGTTGAGTCGCTTCGGTGATAGAACTTTTGTCATCGCTTTGCACTTCGATCGGTTCTTCAAAACGGATAACAAAATTTTCTTCATCCTCGCTGCTGATATAGAGGGCAACGATCGGGGCATTGTATTTGTACGATAAAACGGCCGGTGTAGAGGAGTGATAGGTCGGATGTCCGAAGAAATCGACGGCGACTCCGTCTCGCGGATTACTCGATTGATCAATCATCAAAGAGATGGATTGACCGTTTTTTAGAGCTCTGGCCATATGTTTGAGTGCTCCGCTTTTTTCGGCAAGATTCATTCTGTGCCGGGTACGTGACTCCAGAAGATAGGGGTCAAATTCGGCCCGCTTAAATCCCTTATAGATTGCTGTCGTGGGTGTTACCAGCAAAGAAAGGGCTGTAGCCCCTATTTCCCAGTTCCCGAAATGGGCAGAGATAAAAATCATACTTCTCCCCTCCGCCAAAAAGGCATCTACTTTTTCACGATTTTCGAATCGGACGCGTTTGGAAAAATACTCAGAGGTAGCGTGCCGGTTTTCCATGACTTGTAAAAGATTCAATCCCAGATTGCGGTAGCAATAGCGTTCGATTTCTGCTCTTTCTTGAGAGGTGAGGGTCTCTTGGAATGCAAAATCCAAATTTTGCCGAATTATGAGGTTACGTTTTCCCGCCAGACGATGGACGAGTGCCGCCAATGAGGTAAAAAGCCCTTTGCGCCATGATGAGGGCAATTTCATCAATACCGCGTCTAAAAGTAAAAAAAGACGAAATACGATCATGCTAAAAGTTCCTTGGCTTTTTGAAGTACCAGTTGAGGGTCAATTTCTTGAATCGAAAAATCGTTACGGTTAATTTTAAGAATATTGACGGAAGAGGGTGAGTTGATCCCGATATTGATGTTTGTCGAAAAAATCATCCGTTCATTGGTGGGGCCGAAGAGGGTAATGGAAGCCCTGTTCATTGCCCAGGCCATGTGGGTTGGCCCCGTGTCATTACCGATGGTGAGATCGCAATGACCGATAAAACTGACCAGTTCTCCCAGTGACATTTTCGGGGCGATCTGGGCATTGGGACTCTGCTCGGCAATCCACTGCGCATCGAGCCTCTCGGCTTCGCTTCCCCAGATCAGATGACATGGATAAGGCAATTGCGAACAAAGGGCGGCGAAATGTTCTTTGGGATAGCATTTACTCGGCCACGAGGCACCGATCACACAGGCGATATTGTTTGCTTCTTGCAGCGTTTGAGGTTTGTCATGGGTAGGAAAAAGAGGTTCTTTATTGAGAATGTCGTTTTCATCATAAGGGATGTTCAATGCTTCGGTAATAACGAGAACATTCCGTTTGATAACATTAAGTTCATAGGCAATGGCAGAAGCGGTGTCGTAAAAGTGTGCCGCAAGCTTTTCACGGGCACTGAAACGGTCGAATCCGTGAACTTTCCCTTTTAAGAAATAGGTCACGAGTGCCGACTTCAACAGCCCCTGTGCATCGATAATCTGATCGTAAGGGGGGTGAGATTTTAGACTCCGGATCGTCTCTTTGAGAAGGGGTAGACTTTTTGTTTTCTTGATCCGTTTCAGGGGAACCGAGATCACTTTGTTGATCAGCGGATGGCGGTTTAATAGGGGTGCGAACGCTTCTTCGACGTACCAGTCTATCGTTGCTTCAGGATAATGCTTGCGGATAATTTGCAAGACTACGGCCGTATTGACAATGTCGCCTAATGCGCTTAACCGTACGATAGCTATTCGGAAATTTCGAGTATTCATAAGCATAACTATAGCGCAACTAAGCTACAATAAACTCTATTTTAACGCTAAATGGAACAAAGTCCCGTTTAGCTACGCTTGTCGCTATGGCACTGAAGCTTGCCTCATTGGAGGCAGAAATTTTATGAGTGAAGGGGAGAGATTTTGGTTGTTCAAGATATCCAGCAGTATTCGGAAATCCGCCCGAAAGCACGCGCTTATTTTTGCTATTTGTTTCATAAAAATCTCCCCAATCATCTCCCTTCGGTATCGATAGAATCGTTAACCGCCCGTTTATTGAAGATACGCGGCGATCTTCAGGGGCTTGAAGCGGCTTATTTACTCGATGCCGCGGGAAATCAAGTCTCTCCTACCTATCTAAAAAACGGGAAAAAAGAGGAAGATATCGGGGTAAGCCGCTCAACGCGGGCCTACTATTACCGTGCTATGCATGAACGGCGCTGTACCATTACCGATCCGTATCCATCATTACTCAATGATGAGTTGACGGTTACCGCCTCAGAGCCTATCTTTGATGAAAACGGTGACATTGTCTATGTCGCCTGTATCGATATCCCTTTGGCCGAGGTGTTGAAAATTGCCCATCCTATGGCGCTTGAATCAACCGCCGGACGATTTTTTAGAGCTGCTTACGCTGCATTTACCGTTGTTTTGGCATTGGTGTCGCTCCTCCTTTTTGTCAAAGGGATCGAAGGATTCTTAGCTTACGGAGCGGGTCACTATGACAAGATCGAGATCAAAGATATTTTTGAAGCGACGATTTTGCTGACCCTCTCGCTGGCGATACTCGATTTGGTAAAAACCCTCTTTGAAGAGGAAGTTTTGGGGCGTCCCAAACACGATCCCGATTCCAGTATCCATAAAACGATGGTCCGCTTTTTAGGCTCGATTATCATCGCTCTCTCCATTGAAGCGTTGATGCTCGTCTTTAAATTTGCGATGACCGAACCGCATATGCTGGTGAATGCGATTTATATTATCGGAGGGGTGGCTCTGCTTTTGGTCGGTCTTGCCGTATACATCCGTTTTACAAATTTAGGAGAGCGTCGTTGATAGCAATTGTTGATTACAACATGGGCAATTTGGCCAGTGTTAAAAATGCTTTTGATCTGTTGGGAGAAAAAGTAGTGGTCGAATCCGATCCGGAAAAATTAAGTTCGTATGATCGTATTATCCTGCCCGGTGTCGGGGCATTCGGCGATGCGATGGAACATTTGCGAGATCGCGGAATGGATGAAGCGGTACGTGAATATGCCGCCGGCGGTAAATATCTGCTGGGAATTTGCTTGGGGATGCAGCTGTTGTTTGAATCAAGCGAAGAGTTCGGCATTTCTGAGGGTCTCGGATTGATAGAGGGGCGGGTTGTCGCTTTTGATACGAGCCGGTTTTCTTCACCGCTGAAAGTTCCGCACATGGGATGGAACCGTATGTTTACTCGCGAACATCCGTTGTTTCAAGGACTCGATGAAGCCCATTACCTCTACTTTGTCCACTCCTATCATGCTCTTTGTACTCATGAGAGCGACAGTATCGGTGAATCTGTATACGGATACCGATTTACGAGTGCGGTGGCACACGAGAATGTGATGGGAATACAGCCCCATCCCGAAAAAAGTCACAAAAACGGGCTGAGTATACTTAAAAATTTTATCAATCTCTAATAGGACACTTATATGACAATTTATCCGGCAATCGATCTTAAAGACGGCAAAGCGGTCCGTCTGACCAAAGGGGTGATGGAGAGCGCGAAAATCTACTCCGATACCCCGTGGGAACTCGTCAAAACATTTGAAAAGATGGGCGCCGAATGGGTTCACCTCGTTGATTTGAACGGTGCGTTTGCGGGTGAACCGAAAAATTTGGAGCAGATCCGGGCAATCAGAGCAAACTGTAACGTCAAGTTGCAGCTCGGCGGAGGGATACGGGATGAAGCGACGATTCAACGCTATCTGGAATTGGGGATCGATCGCCTTATTTTAGGTTCTATCGCTCTGCGTGATCCCGAATTTGTCAAATCGATGGCGGCAAAATACCCTATCGTTGTCGGAATCGATGCGATTGACGGTTATGTCGCCGTTGAGGGATGGGGCGAAGTAAGCTCAATGAAGGCGACCGATTTGGCCCGTGCGTTTGCCGATGCGGGGGTCGAAGCGATTATTTGCACCGATGTGGGGCGTGACGGTACACTTTCCGGGGTAAATGTCGATTTTACCCTTGAGATTGCCCGAGCATCCGGAATAGCGACCATCGCCAGCGGCGGTGTAAAAGATGACAGTGATATCGTAGCGCTCCAAAAGAGCGGTGAAGTTTCCGGTGTTATCATCGGGAAGGCATTTTATGAAGGGAGAATTAACCTCAATAACTTTTTTTAAACTTACCGCAAAGTTGGTTAGGTTATCATTGGGTATTTATTCTCTAAAAATGTATCAATTAAAGGACGTACTTTGAAATTATTGGTTGTAGATGATAGTTCGACAATGCGCCGGATTATCAAAAATACACTCTCCCGGCTCGGCTATGAAGATGTTTTAGAAGGTGAGGACGGAGTACAGGGGTGGTCGGTATTAAATGAGAATCCGGATATGGGGATGCTGATTACCGACTGGAATATGCCGGAGATGAACGGATTGGAGTTGGTGAAGAAAGTACGTGCGGATGCACGTTTCAGTGATTTGCCGATTATCATGGTCACGACAGAGGGGGGTAAAGCGGAAGTAATCACCGCACTAAAAGCAGGCGTAAACAACTATATCGTTAAGCCTTTTACCCCTCAGGTTTTAAAAGAGAAACTTGCCGCTGTTCTCGGTACTGAGGGTTAATGCAAGATTACTATTACATGTTGGTGGTTAAGCCATCATCGCATCTCGAGCTTTTTAGTGACTTTCTTGTTGATGTATTGCCGGTCGGATTCGAAGAGATTGATGAGGGTTTTATTATCCGAAGTGAAGAAGACTTAGAGACCGTTATGTGGGGAATTGAGCAATTTTCCGAAGCGTTGCAGCGTGCACTGGGTGAAGTTGTCGATGTTGAGATGACACTTACCAAAGAGAAAAATGACGATTGGATCGCACAGTATCAACAGGGGATCAGCCCTGTTGAAATAGCGCCGTTTTATATTCACCCGACATGGGAAGAATCGAAAGCGGGGATGCTTAACATAGCGATCGATCCCGCTTTGGCGTTCGGCACGGGGCATCACCCTACAACCGCTTCATGTCTTCGCGGTATCGCGAAATATGTCAAAGAGGGCGATATTGTCATGGATGTAGGCTGCGGAAGCGGCATATTGGCGATTGCGGCTATCAAAAAAGGGGCAATCGTCGATGCATGCGATACCGATCCCCTTTCCGTTGAAAATGCATCGGTCAATGCGGAACAAAACCATATAACCTATCGCCGTCTATGGGAAGGCCCGATCAATGAGACCGATGAAAAATACGACGTTATCATTGCCAACATTGTTGCGGATGTGTTGGTCTTTATCGCAAGCGACCTTAGAAAACGGCTGCGTGATGGGGGAGTATTAATTCTCTCAGGCATTATGGATAAATATGAAGATAAAGTTCTTCGTGCTTATAAAAATTTTGAATTGACAGAACGCCTTGTCGAAAACGAATGGGTAACTCTGGTAGTGACTCAAAAAGGAAATGCATAAAATGGCAAATAATGAACCGAACCAAAATCCGACACCGGATAAAAACGGAAACTTTTTTAACAAAAATCCCCTTGTAACTTTTATCCTTTTTTCGATTATTGTCATTGTCCTTTTTAAAGCGGTAATCGGCGATGAAAGTGAGTTGGCAAACAAAATAAACGGGCAGAATGTTACCCGTACCCAAGAGATTACCTATGCCGATCTCAAACGTCTGATCCAAAATAAAGAGGTTGAGAAAGTTTCCATCGGACAAACCTATATCCGTGCGATCGGAAACGACGGGAACGGAAAAGTAGCCTATACGACCCGTATCGTAGGGCCTGATTCGACTCTCATCCCTTTATTGGACGAAAAAAAGATCAACTACAACGGATTTAGCGAAACCAACTGGTTTACCGAGATGTTCGGATGGCTTTTCCCGTTTTTGATTATCATCGCTATTTGGATGTTTTTTGCGGGACGAATGCAAAAAAGTATGGGAAGCGGGATTTTGGGGATGGGCAACTCCAAAAAACTCATTAATTCGGAAAAACCGAAAACCAAGTTCGAAGACGTTGCCGGAGCCCAAGAGGCAAAAGAAGAGGTTCATGAAATTGTCGATTTCTTGAAATTTCCCGATCGTTATGTCGAACTTGGGGCGAAGATCCCTAAAGGGGTACTGCTTGTCGGTAGTCCGGGAACAGGTAAGACTCTGCTTGCCAAAGCGGTAGCCGGTGAAGCGGAAGTTCCGTTTTTCTCGGTATCGGGTTCAAGTTTTATCGAGATGTTTGTCGGTGTGGGTGCCGCCCGGGTACGCGATTTGTTTGAACAGGCGAAAAAAGACGCTCCGTCGATTATCTTTATCGATGAAATCGATGCAATCGGTAAAAGTCGTGCCGCAGGCGGCATGATGGGGGGGAATGATGAACGTGAACAAACCCTTAATCAGCTCCTCGCCGAGATGGACGGATTTGGAACCGATACACCGATCATTATTCTAGCGGCAACCAACCGTCCGGAAATTCTCGATCCCGCGTTGCTCCGCCCGGGCCGTTTTGATCGACAGGTATTGGTTGACAAACCCGATTATCAGGGACGTATTGATATCCTCAATGTTCATGTAAAAGGGGTTAAACAAGACTCCGATGTCGATCTTGAAGAGATAGCCCGCCTCACTGCAGGGCTGGCTGGGGCAGATTTGGCCAATATCGTCAATGAAGCAGCCTTGCTCGCAGGACGAAAAAGTCAAAAAACCGTTCGCCAAGCCGATATGCGCGAAGCGGTAGAACGTGCGATTGCCGGATTATCGAAAAAGAGCCGCCGTATCGATGAAAAAGAGAAACGGATCGTCGCGTATCATGAGAGCGGACATGCGTTATTGGCGGAAACGACGAAGGGGGCTAAAAAAGTCTCCAAAGTCTCTATCGTCCCTCGCGGTCTTGCGGCACTCGGGTATACCCTTAATACCCCTGAAGAGAATAAATATTTAATGCAGCGTCATGAATTGTGGGCCGAAGTGGATGTCCTCCTCGGCGGTCGTGCGGCTGAAGAGGTCTTTATCGGTGAAATCTCGACCGGTGCGGCAAACGACTTGGAACGTTCTACCGATATTATCAAGGCGATGGTTCAGATGTACGGTATGAGTGATGTGGCAGGGCTTATGGTACTTGAAAAACAGCGCAGTACCTTCCTTGGCGGAGGAATGACGCAAGGACGTGAGTACAGCGATAAGATGGCAGAAGATATGGATACTTTTATCAAACAATCGCTCCAAGAGCGATATGAAGCGGTAAAAGGGCGATTAGAAGAATATCGCGATGCAATCGAGAAAATCGTTGAACTTCTGTATGCCAAAGAGAATATTAGCGGTGAGCAGGTTCGTGAAATCATCGAATCGTATGAAACCGAACATAATATTGAAACGAAATTAGAACCGCGTAAAGAGATCCCTTCGAGTAAAACCGTCGTCATCGACGAGTAAAAGGAGAACGTCATGAGTACCCAAAATGATACCTTCATCCTCTCATCCCGAGGATGGCTTTTGTCGGGAGTGATCGCCTCTCTCTTTTTATTTTTTACGATGACGGGATTGACCCTTTTTCAATTTATCAGCGGTGCATTGCTGCTGAGCGTATTGGTGATTTTTCGCAATCCGGAGCGCAATACGGCGGAAACACAATCGGATGCGATCATCAGCAGTGTTGACGGGGTTGTCCTCTCGATCGAAGAGACGGTAGTGGATGATCAAAAAATGTCTAAAGTGACGATCATGAATTCACTTTGGGATGTCTCGATGCTTCGCGCACCGTTTGACGGAGTGGTTGAGGGGTTTAAAATCCGACACGGCGGGTCATTGCCGCTGTATAATCCTATGGCGGATACGTTGAATGAAAAAGCGGTACTATCGTTTCGCTCTGTCAAAGGCGACGAAGTTTACATTGAGCATCTAAGCGAACAAAGTTGTTTCCCTATCGGTATCGAGGTGGAAAAAAACCAAAAGTTCAAAGAGGGTGCGCGATACGGCTTTTTAGCCAAAGGACGAAGTATTATTTATTTGCCTGAACATGCACGAATATCGGTGAATACCGGATCAAGCGTACGTGCGGGTGAAAGCATTATCGGATATCTAAGCGCTGCTTGAGTGAAGGAAGCCCCTTCGCTTAATGTTTGAAAGGAAGTTACCCCTATGCGTCAAGCACCTCCTCCTATCGCGTATCTTCTCCCCAACCTTTTTACGGCAGCTTCCATTTTTACCGGCTTTTATGCGATTTCATTGGCGTTGCAAAATTCATTTGATACCGCGGCATGGTTTATTTTTCTAGCCCTTGTTTTTGACGGTTTAGACGGACGTGTAGCCCGTATGACCAACACGGCAAGTCATTTCGGTGTTGAATTCGATTCGCTGGCGGATATTGTCGCATTCGGAGTCGCTCCGGCACTGTTGCTCTATTTATACGTCGGTGAAACGTACGGACGGGTCGGCATTGTAGTCAGTGCACTGTTTATCATCTTCGGCGCGGTGAGATTAGCACGTTTTAATGTAACGACATCGCGCATCGAGCCGAGTGTATTTATCGGATTGCCGATTCCGACGGCAGCCATTATGATATCCATTGCGGTATTATTGATGGAACGGTATAAAGAGTTTTATGAACTGAAAGCGGCACTATTGCCTCTTGGGATTATTTTAGCGATTTTGATGGTGAGCAATATACGATATCCGAGCTTCAAAAAAATGAATTTTAAAGCGTTTCACTTTATCCGTTTTCTAATCGCTTTGATTGTTGTCGCCATGGGAATTTTTGTCTACCCGATCGAAGCCCTGGCTCTATTGGCAGCCGGATATTTGTTTTACGGACCGATCCGCGCCTCGTTTTATCTTTTAAGACGTCTTATTCACAGAGGGTGAAAATTTTGAGGCTCGGAAACGAGTTTATCGGTATCAATTGAAAAGTCGAAATATCGGGATTGAAACCCAGTATTACCCATTTTTCCGAATAGGTTAACGGCCGCTTGATTATTGAACGTTTGCATGTATAAAAGACCTAACGCATAGCGTGTCTCCGAATAAGACGGATTCTTGATTCTTGACAGTTCCAACAGTGCAATCGCATTTTCATAATGTTCCGCTCCGATAGAGGCACATGCCCCTAAAAAGAGGGTCTGCTCATCGCGAATTTTGTACGTATCGATTAGCTGATTGTAGAGGACATACGATTTTTCGAAATCCTGATTGTAAAAATGCCCCTCCGCCAACGCTGATATGATATCAACGGTATTGTCCGTCGTCGTCGGCAATATGGTTTCAAGGCGTTTTATAAACGGGGTCAACTGGCCGGTCATTGCCGCCATTTGTACCGCTTTATCACGCGTGAGCTGGGGACCGTAATAGAGATCGTCATAATGAAATGTCTGTTTTTTGAGATAATTAAGTGCCGAAGAGGCAAAAGCCTTCGGCTTCATATCACTAAAATTTGTCTCAATAACCATCAAATTCGGAAGCATATCATGGGGTTGAAGAGCGCTCAAGCGTTTTGCACTTTTGCGGGCGATATCGTATTGCTCCATTTCGGTTGCGATTAAAACATTGAGGGCAAGATACAAAGGGCGTTCTTTGTAATGGTTGTCCAGCCATTTTGAAGCACTCGGGAAGTTGTTTTGGGTGATATCAAGGAGGACTCGGTATAGCTCGAATTCCTCTTTTTCCGGTTCTTGTGAAAGATTGTCTTTCAGAATAGAGGTTAGTTTCGGATTATTCTTTCCGATCATATCGGAGCACATAACGGCAAAAATACCGGACATATAATTGTTTGCGTCAAGATAATAGGAGCGTAAAAAATGCTCATGTGCTTTCGACATATCTCCCATCTGCGCGTAGGTCAAAGCTAGATCGTAGTGGAGAATCGAGTGTTGAGGATTACGTTTAAGCAATGTCAAGAGCTGCGCATTCGCATCTCTTAGGCGAAACTTAAGGGCTTTTTGGATCGCAAGGACTATACCGTAGTCGACACTTGATGCCCGCGTACTGGTTTTAAGATACTCTTTTGCACTCTCAATGTCATCAATATAAATATTGGCATTCCCTTTTCGGATATAGTTTATGGTTTGTTCCGCATTAAAAATTTTATACGGTGCAAAGTACAAAATACTTCGATAAACTTGTTGGCGGTTATCCTCGCTGCTTTTGCGATAGAGGCGCTGGATATCATCGGGATTGTACAAAGACGCTTTCAAAAAGACATGGATCGGATAGGGGGCATAGACATCATTACGATAGACATCGGTACTGTCTTTAATCAGTTTTGCGGCTTCTTCGTGTAGTCCCATTTTAAGATTGACAAGGGCTAAAGCAAGTTGTTCTTCTACCGGCTCGTCATTTTGCTTGATGGCATCGGTCAAATATTTTTTTGCCGATTTTAAATCTCCGAGATTGGCATACAAAAGTCCCCGAGAGAAAGAGTCCTCTTCCTGACGCGGATTTTCAAGTGCATCGATGGCATCGGTGAAACTTCCGTACATCGCATCGATTTTAGCACGCAGCTTGTTTTGTATCGTTTGATACTCTTCCGTTGTCGGATGCTTGAGCGCACTGAGCGCTTCGAGGTAATTGCCTTTGTAGTAATTGACCAGAGAATAATAATAAGAATACATCGGCGAGCCGCTCTCTTGCGGCAAATAGGAATCCGCCATTTTGATGTAATAATTGAACTCTTTTTCACGTTTTAGATTGAGACAGCAGACGGCGGCATTGATAGCACTGACGCATCGGTTTTCACCGTTGGCGATAGAGTGTTTGAAATTTTCGAGAGCCTCTTTGTACTCCCCCTCTTTGAGTTGGACGACCCCCAAATTATACTGGGAGATCGCTTCGGAATAGAGGGCTATTTTTTCATACAGTTTTAATGCCTCGGTAGGATTTCCGTTGGCGTAAAGATAGTTGGCACGTTCGATCATATTTTCCAGCGCGCTGGGGGCGATAATATTTTCTTGGGAAGGTTTTACCGCTTCGGCGACAGGTTGTTCCGTATGTTTGGTCTCTTGTGAAGAATGAGAGGAGAACAATGCCACACCTCCCCCTATGAGGAGGAGCAGACCCACAGCACCGGCAATAATGAGAATAAGACGTTTGTTTTTGAGAAGGCTCGGTTTTTCAGCGGTAGGCTCGGAAGCTCCTGCCGCCGTTTTTTCGACGCCGGCAGCATCGGCTTCTTCGATAATAATTATCTCTTCTTGCTCTTCAGCCATGGGCTCTCTTTAACCTTTTAGAGGTATTTTTGCAATACGGCAGGGATTAGTATCGTGCCGTCTTCTTGCTGGAAATTTTCCATAATAGCTATCATCGTCCGTCCGACCGCTAAACTTGAACCGTTTAGGGTATGAGCGAGAATGTTTTTCCCCTCTTCTTTGTATCGGATCTTCGCGCGGCGCGCTTGGAAATCTCTTGTATTGGAGACGGAACTGATCTCACGGTAGGTGTTTTGTCCCGGAAGCCATACTTCCAGATCGACGGTGCGTGCCGCTCCGAATCCTAAATCGCCCGTACAGAGGGTGACGAGACGGTGAGGAAGTCCGAGTGCCGCGAGGAGATCGGAAGCACACGCAACCATCTCTTCGAACACGGCGTCGCTTTGGTCGGCGCGGGTGATGGAGACGAGTTCAACTTTGTGAAACTGATGCTGACGGATCATACCGCGTACGTCACGTCCGCCGCTTCCCGCCTCTTTGCGAAAACACGAGGTATAACCCGTCATTTTGATCGGTAAATCGGTACCATTTAAAATCTCATCTTGGTAGAGGTTGGTGAGAGGCACTTCCGCCGTCGGGATGAGATAAAGCTCTTCCTCTTCAACTTTGAACAGATCCTCTTCGAATTTCGGAAGTTGTCCCGTCCCCTCCAGCGCACGGCGGTTGACGAGCATCGGAACACTGAACTCTTGAAACCCTCGTTCACGGTTAAAATCGAGCATGAAGTTGATGAGGGCACGTTCCAAACGCGCACCCATGCCGCTTACGACGCTGAAGCGGCTTTTGGCGAGTTTGACACCGCGCTCGAAATCGATCCAGCCGTTTTGCTCAGCCAGTTCCCAGTGCTCTTTCGGGGTAAATGCAAACGTCGGAGGGGTGAGGACTTTGCGGATTTCGATGTTGTCGTTTTCATCTTCGCCGTCGGGTACATCCGCATCGGGGATGTTCGGGATACGCATGATGATCGCATCAAGAGCCTCTTCGGCGGAGCGTTGGGTATCGAGGAGGTCACCCAGAGTTATTTTGTTCGCATCGACTTCGATTTTCAGCTCGTCGGTGCTTTTTCCCTCTTTTTTATATTGACCGAAAAGGCGGCTGAGTTCGTTTTGTTTGGCTTGCAGCGTTTCATACGCCGTTTTAGCGCTTTTGAGGTTTTCGTTAGCGATTCTTAGTTCATTGATAACGGATGGGTCTACTTTTTTGCGCATAAGCGCAGTAGTCGTTTCGTCAAAATTTTTCTGGAGAAGTTTTACATCGATCATAAAGGGTCATTCCTGCAATTTAATAATGATCGATTATAGCCAAAAGAGGCTGAAATTAGCTCAAATCCGCTTAAGAGACCCGCACTTGCCCCGTTGTGATTTTATGGATGACGTGAGTGATATAGGTTTGGTATGGGATTCCCTCGTTGAGAGCCATCGCTTTGAGTTTCGTGATGTCGTCTTCGAGGAGACGGATACTGATCGCTTTGCGTTTGGATCGTTGTTTGATCGTTTCGGCGGCAGCGATTTTGAGCGATTTTTTAAGGGTCTCAAACTCATCTTTGGGGAGTGGAACATACTCACCGTTTTCGACCGCTTCAACAATGGCTAATTCTTCATCGGTATAGATTGTTTTGGTACGCATCGGTTACTCCTTGATGTATTTTTTGGTCTGTTTTCGACTGGGATAAATCGTTTTTAGAAAAAAAGTTTCTCCCTCTTTTACGAACGGAACGATATAGGCATAATTCATAATTTCGACAATCAAACAGTATTGACTCTGATGATTGGCGCTTGGATTTTTGACGATGTCGAGAAGTTTGTCTTCTTGGATACTGGTAACGACATCTTCAAAACAGACATTTCGATTCTCTTTGAGGAGGGTGTTTTTATCATCGTTCCAATCAAAAACCATTTGATCCCCCACTTGCTAAAGATACTATTTCATAATTGTATATCAATTGTATGTAAAATGCAATAAATTTTCAAATAATCCCGTTCGCCATGAACTCACCACGAACGAAAGAGCACCCATGTGATACAATGGATAAAGAATTCAAGATTCAGGATTATGAGTTTTAAGACCCCCCAATGTGATAAAAATGAAAGAATTTTCGAAGATACGGACACAATGATTGGTCAGGTGCAAAATGCAATGGAGATTGCACAGTAAGCATTTGCACAAATTTTGTTGATGTGATACCATCCGAATTAAAACAAGAAGAGGAAAAAATGAGAAAGATTTTATTAAGCACTGTTGCATCAGCGATATTGGCTTTGACGGCTACGGCCTCAGAGGACAAAATAGACCGGGAATCTTTTTTGGCTACCGGACAGATTTATTTGGCGGCGCAGCTATTAAGTAATAAGTCATTTGATATAGAACTAAAAGTGCGACGTTACGGGCATACATCAATGTTTGACAAGATGCTAGGGAAAGAGCCGAACGACGAGAATTGGGAAGAAGAATTAAGCCTTTGGTATGACACCATGATTTGCTCTACTCAAGAAGGTGTAAAGCAAATTAAAGGCAAAGGTGTAGATATTAAAGCTTATGTCGGCGATGCGGCGGTTGTCACAATGCGGGAGGCGGTTAAAATCCTCAAGGATGACGGTGCAAAATATATTTTTATCGAAAGAGAAGCTATCAGTCAAAATGCAAAAAATTATGTAGTGACAGATATGCCGTTTGATAAGTGCTTTTTGGGAATGATTACCGAGCGATACGATTCCAGAAAAGCAGTGAAAACTGGATGGATAGTAGGAGAAAAAAATGGCGAGAGTAAAGATATATATGTTAAACCAGCATATCTCCAAATAATCCAAGCCCCTTACAAAGAATGTTCCGCAGGCACGGATTGGAGTGGATTTGCGAGTACGATTGCACAGGTAGGATTCATGGCACTTGGTGTCAAAGGAGCATCTTCTGGAAATACGAATGTTGCAAGCTTCTCCGCCAATGCCGCTAATGTGGCAGCTTCAACTGGGAAATCAGCTAAACAGGATTCACCTGTGCAGAGTACACAAGATGGTGAAAATTTTGCGGCACGAGCTATCCTAGATGTAAAAGCGGTGAAGTCTCTCGATTATTTTAAAAATCCTTCCCGCCAAAAGTTCGGGATACAAGCCTATGTTTTTCCGATAGAAGACGTTGAGAAAGCGCTTGCGCACTACATGGATATTCCGTATAGCTCAAAAATTACATACGACGGAAAATAAATCATATACTCATTGGCGCAATGTGCGCCAACATAAGCATTTAATCTGTGACGCTTTTTGCGTCCAGTGGATATTGATTCCACCTTACAAAATTTAGCATTCTCTTAAAACTTTCCTCACGACGGCCTACATTTTCACCCTCTCTCGCATATTGTATTTCAAAAGAATAAGGATTGTATATGCGAAAAGGCTTTTATTTTGATCTTGCTGTAAAAATAAAGATTTCACGCTCTAGGTTGTTTAAAAAAGGTTTGTCGAAAATTTCGATAAGCTGGAGAATGAGAGGAAAGAGAAAAAAAAATTTGACCAAGTAGAATAGAAGAAGTATTTGTTAGTTGTCAATATCTTGACAAAACCTCTTTTATACGACATAATGACAATATATTGACAAAATAAGGAGTGTGCGATGCAAGCTATGTTTTATTCTGCGGCACGTAATAACCTGCGAAGTATGATCGACAGTGTGTGCAATGACTGTGAAGAGTACATCATCACGACCAAAGACAACCAAAGTGCCGTACTGATCTCGTATGAAGAGTACGCGTCGATGAAAGAGACGATGTATCTGCTCTCGTCTAAAACCAATCGTGATCGTTTGCTGGATTCGGTCGAAGAGATCGAAAACGGTAATTTCACCGTTAAAGAGATCGCCAGTTGATGATCGCATTTTCGACCAACGGATGGGAAGACTATCTCTATTGGCAACAGAATGATAAAAAGATTCTCAAAAGGATCAATGCCCTCTTAGAAGACATTCGCCGAAACCCTGATGATGGGTTGGGGAAACCTGAGCGGTTGAAAGAGAATTTATCGGGGTACTTGTCCCGACGGATTACCGCTGAACACCGCCTCGTTTACACGATCAAAAATGATCTGATTATCGTGGCGCAGTGTCGGTATCATTATTAAGATTTGTTGTTTCGGTTGCAGCAGTATTTAGTAATTGTTTGAAGTGTTCAAATTCATCTTTCGGGAGTGGAACATACTCACCGTTTTCCACCGCTTCTACAATGGCTAATTCTTCATCGGTATCGATTATTTTAGTAGTCATCGTTTACTCCTTAGATGGGGATGGATCCCGTATCAAGTACGGGATGACGGGAATGACGAGCGAGTGAAAAAATCTGAAATTAACTCAAAATCGCCTTGGCTAACTCGAACTGATTTGCCGTCATGATATGGATTTTCGGATGGAGGGCTTTGAGTTCTTCGAAAAGGGTTTTACTCAGTTCAAATCCGACTCTGTACTCTTCCTCCGGGCTGATAAGTGAAGCGGCTTCAAGGGCTTCTACCCATGCGTGCGGGACATAAATTCCCGGAACGTTTTCATCTAAAAAGCGGGCGGTACGGAGTTTCGTGATCGGGAAATAACCTAAAACGAGGACACAATGTGCGTTGTTCTCTCGGTTTGCTTCCGCCATCATATCGAGTAATTGTTTCGCATTCTCAAGGTCGTATACGGGCTGGGAGATGATCGCGATAGCGCCGTGGGCTACTTTTTTGATCATCTTTTTTTGCAATGTTGCGGCACTTTTGGCATACGAATCGATAACGGCAAACGGGAAAATCTCCTGAACGGGAGCGAGGAGTTTTTGTTCCGCCATATCAGTCCCGTTATTGAGGGTCGCGATGATGTCGAGAAGCAGTTTGCTGTTCCCCTCGAACACCCCTTTGGCATGAGGTTGATCGGAGTAGTGGGCGCTGTCTCCCGTCAACGCAAGGATCGCACGGACGTTTGATTCGTTCGCACCGAGGAGATCGCTTTGCAAAGCGATGCGGTTGCGGTCACGCATACTCATTGTGGCCAAAGTCGGGAGGCCGAAGCGGTCTTGGAGTTTCATAGCGGCAAAGAGGGCATTGTATTTGAGTTTTGCCAGAGGGTTGTCGGTCGTACTGAATCCGTCTACCAGTTTATCCAGCCCTAAAGCGGCGATTTTTTCGATTGTGGGGGCAAACTGGGCAGAGCGCGACGGGGTCGTTTCCAGGGTAATATAGGTTTCATGACGAAGTTTACGGATAAAGGTTTCGAACAAAAGGGCCCTTTTGGATATAATTGCGTCATTATAACAAATAGGAAACATGATTTGATAAAGTTAGCGGTATTTGATTTTGATTCTACTCTGATGGACGGAGAGACGATCGATTTTTTCGCCGAGGCGCTCGGAATCGGTGAACAGGTATCCGCCATCACCGAGAGGGCAATGAACGGGGAGCTCGATTTTTTCGAATCTCTGCAACAGAGGGTAGGATTGCTTAAAGGGCTTGAATTTTCCAAAGTGGAACATATTTGCCATAATCTTCCTTATATGCCGGGGGCGGTAGAGACGATTGCCGCATTGAAAGCGCGAGGGATAAAAGTCGTTTGTTTCAGCGGCGGATTCCGATCCGCAACCTCGTATGCCAAACATATCCTAGGATACGATGCCGATTTTTCCAACGTCTTGCATGAAAAACACGGACACCTTACCGGCCTTGTCGGAGGAGATATGATGTTCGATTTCTCCAAGGGGGATATGCTTCAGCGTTTGCAGGGACTTTTCGGGATTTCCGAAGAGGAGACGATGGTCGTGGGGGATGGGGCGAATGACCGTTCCATGTTTGCGCATGCCGGGACTCGCGTCGCCTTTTGCGCCAAAGAGATTCTTAAAAAAGAGGCGAATATTATCGTAGATACGAAAGACCTCACACAGATTATTACAAAGGTATTTTAATGTTAGAAAATTCATTGTGGCTTCGATATAACCCAAATAAAACGATCCGAGAAGTATTGGCACGGCTCTACGAATGCAGTGCAGTAGAAATCGGAGATGATGAGCGGGCGTTGTATGCATCGCTGAAACGTCATTTAACGAAGAAAGAGTTTCGTATGGTGATGATGAACGAGGGGGGACTCTCTGCCGAAGAGATCGGCGCAGAAGTGGGAATGAGCGGTGAGGAGTTGAAAAAGGCTCAATACAAAGCGTATCGAAAAATCCGTCAGGATAAAATCCGTTTAGAAGTTCGTGCAAGCCAAGGAAAAGAGGAATTTGAACCGGAAGTAGATGCCGAGTAAAAGTGTGATAATTTGATACATTTTTGATAAAATAAATCAAAAGAATATTAAATTCAGATTCCGTTAAACCTCTATTTATCCTTTATCCGATATCATACTCCTGTAGCAAGACACCTTCATTTTTTTATTGAAAACGGTGAAGGTGTCTTATAAACAATAATTTCCTAGGAGAATGATATATGAAAAAGTCAACATCACTTTTTCTTGCGGCAGTAGTTGCTGTAGGAATGATCAGTACAACTGTATCTGCTGATGACAAAAAAGGTCAAAAAGTATATTTGAAAACCTGTAAAAATTGTCACGGTAACGGTACAAAAGGTGCAGCAATGCATACACAAGACGAGTGGGATGATCTTTTCGCTAACGGCGGAGAGAAAATTATCAAAGCTCACGCAAAAGACAAATCTGCTGCATATTTCAACGGTGAAGCATTTAAAAACCAAGCACAAGATCTACGCGATTTCTTGTTCATGTACGGTTCAGATTCAGGAAACGTCCCTTCTTGCGGCTGATGCCCCGTTCCCCTCTCGGGGAATTTTAAAAATCTTCCAACGTCTTAATTTCTATTACTCCATAAGCCGGTTCTTCATACGGATGATTCTCTTTTAACGCTTGTAAAACACCCTTGATTTTTTCATTTTCACAAATCATTTCAATTTTTACCTCTTCCACTTTTTCCAGTATATTTTGTGCTCCGATGGAGGGGTTTGAACCTGTTAAAGGGCGAAATTGACCGATTCCCCGTACTTCCCAGCAACATTGATCGTAATATTCGTATTTTCCGGCTCCGGCGTTAAAAAGGGCCAGTTTGAGCTTTTCGGCATCATTGAGTGGAACATAGACAAATAAATGGCAGAACATGGCCGAGACTCCATTAGAATTGGATTAAAGAGTGAATTCAATTATATCTTTAATCATACCATGCACCCTTTAAGCTACAATAGAACAAGCAGGAAAAGGAAGCATATGAAGATAGTAATTTGCGGTGTGAGCGGATTTGTGGGAAGCGGAATGAAGGTTTTCTTTGAAAGCAGGGGAGATGAGGTTGTCGCACTTAGTATACGCAGCGGGATGTCAGCTGAAACAGTCGCTAAAAAACTGGAGGGATCGGATGTCCTGATAAATTTGGCCGGAGCCAATATTTTGGGGCGGTGGACGAAGAGCTATAAAGAAATTTTACGCAACAGCCGGTTAGAGACGACGGAAACTTTGGTCGAAGCCCTCTCTTTGTGCGAGTCTCCTCCCCATACTCTTTTAAATGCTTCTGCCGTCGGAATTTATGATTCTTACCATCAACATGATGAATTTTCCTCCCATTTCGGAGATGATTTTTTAGCCTCATTGGCACAGGATTGGGAATATGCCGCACTTAAGGCTCAATCGGATGTTACCCGTGTCTGTGTAATGCGTTTCGGCGTTGTTTACGGCAGAGGCGGCGGTGCGATGGCGAAAATGCTTACCCCTTTCAAGCTCGGACTCGGGGGGAAAATGGGAGACGGATTTCAGATGATCTCGTGGATACATTTAGACGATTTGGTGGAAGCGGCAGCATTTTTGATCGATCAGAAGCAAGTGCAGGGGATTGTCAATCTCACCTCGCCCGAACCGATCAGCAATATGGCGCAGACCAAAGCAATGGGGCGTATTTTACGTCGTCCCACTTTTTTTGATCTTCCCGAGTGGATTGTTAGACTCGGGTTCGGAGAAGGTTCCAGCGTAATGCTGGATTCCAAAGAGGTGTATCCCCGGGTTTTGCAAGATGCAGGGTTTACGTTTCGCTACCCTACATTTGACAGTGCGATGGAAGAAATTGTTCACGTGCAAGATTGAGGAGCTCTTCATCGAGACGGTAAGGGTGGAGAGCGACTTCGTCAATGGTTTTAAAATTGAAATGACTTTTGTTGTAGCAGATAATGGAATGGTTTTTCCCTTCTAACAATGCATCGATCGCATAGGTAACGAATTTAAAGGCCATTAGCCGATCATAGACACTCGGGTTTCCTCCGCGCTGAATATGTCCCAATACCGAAACGCGTGATTCAAATCCCAACTCTTTTTCGAACCACTCCGCCACTTTTTTACTGTCGAGCGCTTCGGAGACGACAGCAATGAAATAGTCGCGTCCTTTGGCGATCTGGGATTGAAAGCACCCTTTGAAGTCATCGATGTCGACCGGAATTTCGGGAATAAGACATAGCTCTGCTCCTGAAGTAATGGCGGAAATCAAAGTAAGATAGCCGCAGTCGCGCCCCATCGTTTCGATGACGAATGCCCGGTGAAATGAGGACGCGGTGTCGCGGATCTGGTCAATGGCATCTTTGATGACACCCAAAGCCGTATCGACTCCCAGACAATAATCGGTACCGTTGATGTCATTGTCAATGGTTGAGGGGATTCCGCAAAATGCTATACCGGTCTCATGATAGAAGCGTTCCATTCCGCGAAAGCTCCCGTCTCCTCCTAATACGATCAATCTGTCAATACCGTGAGATCTGAGATTTTCTGCGGCAATCGCACGATAAGAGGCCTCTTTAAACCGCAAGGATCGGGCCGAACCGATCTTAGTTCCTCCTCGTGTAATGATTCCGGCGACATCATGATAGTCTGCGGGGACAATGTGATTATCGATAAGCCCTTCGTACCCGTTTCGGACGAAATAGGGTTGGAGATTACGGGCATAGGCGTATTCGACAAAACGTTTCAATGCGGGATTCATCCCCGAAACATCTCCGCCGGAGCAGAGAATAGCTATTTTTTGATTCATTTTTTCTCCTTTAAAAGTTTGGTTAGCCAATCGATGCATTGGCGGTTAAGCTCCCCGGTCGCAATTTTCAGTGCTTCTACGCCTCCTTTTGCATTCATGTTTGCAGCGGGAAAAGAGACAGTAAAACGTTTGGATGCCAGCAGCTGCTTGGTACGGGTATCGATGAGTCGGTACGTGATATCGATGTACCCTTCACTTTTATTTTCATAAAATCGGTGATAAAAAGCATCTAAATTCGATTCCAGCACCCAATCGGTCTGTGCAAGGGATGTCGTGGGTGAAAGCGAAGCGAACAGAGCTTTTTCATTGAGGGATGCGAGAAGTGAGCGTTGTATCAATGCGGCTGGGGCATCACTCCATCGGCTGTATAGATAAGGACCGGTTTGGCCGTTTTCATAGAGGTAGATAATGTTTTTGCCCAAAAGCGATCCGATCGATTTACTTAAAGCGACGGAGAGCGTTTTGGAGGATAGGGGGGAACTTTTTGGCTGGTTGATTTGGGGAGAGAAGAGGGTGTATTCGTTGATGGCCGGTGCTGAAGCCGAGCATCCGAACAGAATGAAGATAAAAACGAAATAGAGGGGGTATCGGCGCATAGTTATTCTCCCGGGCCAGGTTTAGGGGTGGATTTTTTAAACAATAAATCGGACGGGTTTTCACGCAAAGAGCGCAGAGTCGTCTCCATCTCATTGCTGAGTGTGCGGGTTTGTTCCAAAAGGGTAGTGAGCTCACCGCTTGCGGGAGCGGCAATGGCGCGCATATCGTAGTCACCGTGATCGAGGGAGGCTTCGAGTTTTTGGATCAGTTTATGACTCTCTTTAGAGGTTGCATCAAGCGACTCCAGGGTGGTCGCCATTTTGGTCTGAATCAGGGTATTAAAGTTACCCGAAGCGGTTTTGACGCTTCCGGCCGCTTCACCCATAGCTACAAAGGATTTGGACGCATTGTGCTCTAGCGCGATACTTTGTGCCAGCAGGGTCTTGATTTGGATTTGATAGCCGTCGATCTGGGCGGTTAAAGAGCGTAAATGTTCCAGTGATTGGGCGACATTGTCAACGTTTTTATCATTGAAAAGTTTATTGGCATGATCGAGTGTAAGGGAAAGTTTGGCTGCAACATTGCTGAGCGATTCATCCAGACGCGTGATTAAAGAGGGGCTGGAAGGTATGGTGAGGACTGTGTCTTTTCCGTCGGCAAGGAGGGGAGCGTGTCGGGAGCCTCCGGCAATTTCGATAAATGCCAATCCTGTGATGCCGTAAAATTTGAGCATGGCATTCGAATCGGTTTTTATCGGGGTCTCTTTTTTTATTTTCAGGGTCAATTCGACCTCTTCGCTGTTATGGGGATTGATTTGAATCGATTCGACTTTACCGACATCGACCCCTTGAAATTTGACTGCCGCTTCCGGGGAAAGCCCCGAGACCGATTCGGTCATATAGACTTTATAGCGGCGGTATAAGCGCTCATCTTGGCTGTATTTGCCCAGCCAAAAACCGAATGCGACCACAGCTACGGTAAAGAGGATGACAAAGATGCCGATAGCGGTGTAATTAACGCGCGATTCCATGCTGATCCTTTTGAAAAAAATAATCGACAATCGGATGATCGACGGCAAGAACCTCTTCGAGACTCCCTTCCGCAATCGCTTTTTTCTCACCCAGTAACGTGAAACGATCCACAATATGATGAATTGTATCCAAATCATGGGTTACCATGACGATGGTAAGCCCTAAAAGTTCCCGTAATTGTAAAATGAGCTCATCAAATTGGCGGGAACTGAGAGGATCGAGTCCCGATGTCGGTTCATCCAAAAAGAGGAGCTTCGGATCGAGAGCTATGGCACGTGCAAGGGCCGCGCGTTTAACCATCCCGCCGCTGAGCTGTGAGGGGTAAAGGTACTTGGAATGGGGGGGAAGACCGACAAGATTGATTTTAAGGTGAATCAGCTCGTCAATCAGTTTCGGGGTGAGATTGGTATATTCATTATAGAGCAGGGCAATGTTTTCCCCTACGGTGAGCGAAGAATACAGCGCGCCTGATTGGAACAGCACCCCCCATGAGCGGCGCAGCTGAGCCGCTTCAAGCGGTGAGAGGGTTGAGAGGTCATGTCCCAGAAGACGTATGGTACCGCTTTTCGGATGTTCCAGCAGAATCATTTCCCTCATCAGCGTCGATTTTCCTGAACCGCTTCCCCCTAAAAGAGCGTAGATCTCGTTTTGACGTACGGTACAGCTGACATGGTCATGGATCAGGTTTCCGCCCAGTACGGTGACGACATCACGGACTTCTATCAGCGGATTATTCATAGTCTAAGCTCCGTCAGTAACACCGAAAATATCGCATCGCAGGCAATAACAAGAAAGATGGCGTTGACGACACTTTTAGTGGTGTAATGACCGATACTTTCGGTATTCATGGAAACCTGAAACCCGCGATAGGTACTCACAAACGCGATCAAAAAGGCAAAAAACGGTCCTTTGATCAGTCCGATAAGGTAGTGTTTGAGCGCAAGTGCCCCCTGTAGGCGGTGAACAAATTCGGAGAAGCTCAGATGGGAGTGTATCTGCGCGATCACCATCCCCCCGAAAATCCCTACCATATCGGCAAAAAAAATCAGCAAGGGCATAATAATCATCAGCGCGATGACCCTCGGCCACACTAAAAAGGTAAACGGATCAAATCCCATGGTTCTCATCGCATCGATCTCTTGGGTCATCTTCATTGTTCCGATTTGGGCGGTGAATGCCGAACCGCTCCGTCCGGCGACGACGATAGCGGTAATAAGGGGGGCAAGCTCGCGGGTGAGCGAGATACCGATCATATCGACGATAAAGATATCGGCTCCGAATTTTTGGAGCTGAACGACACTTTGATAGGCCACAACGACCCCGATCAAAAATGCGCTGAGGGCGATAATAGGCAGAGCACGTGCCCCGGTTTCCAAGATGTGAACACCGATGGAACGGTATCGGATAAGACGGGGATGGCGCAGCGTATAAAAAAATAAAATAAACGCCTCTCCTAAAAAGGCTAAAAAGGTACCGATGCCCCGAAATATTTCATACGTCTCTTTTCCCAATCGGTAGAGTCTGGAAGGAACGGCAGGGATGGGAGCGTCACGAAAAGGTCTGGAATAAAGGAGGCGAAAAAGATGGGAATGATCTTCTCCCTCATTGACGGTCTCGCACGTATGCCCCCGTTCTTCAAAGGTGCGATTGATAAGCTGCCATAGCGCTATACCGGAGGAATCGATATCGGTGATCCCGCTCATATCCCATGTGACAAGAGAGAGGGGAATAAGGGCTTCAAGCTCACGAGCCGCATCGTGAAGGTATTCAATCGTCCACGAACCGCTGCATAGTATTCGTGTATGTACATCATTCTGGGTGACGATAAAAGATGCGGGTGTTATACTTTGCATCATTTATTATAACAAATTCAGATCTTTTTTAGGCGACAATGTGATTATTGCAATAAGAGTAGCAAAAGCACCTGTAAAGACAATCGTATATCCCGTGGGGAGGTCGGTGTAAAAAGCTAAAAAGAGGGAAAAAATCGAAAAGCTCCATCCGAAAAATAAAGCAAACGGATAAGAGGAGAAGCGTTGCTGCATGGAAGCGGCAAGAACCGGAGCAATGAGGAGGACAAAAACGACCAATACTCCCGCAAGCTGAACCGATGAGGTGACCGTGAGGGCGAGAAGGGTAAAGAAAAGGGCTTCACGGGAAAATCCGTCGGTATACGGGTAGAGAAATCGGATCACCAAAGCAATAGCTCCATACAGCAGTAGCGATTGGTAAAGCTGCGTTTCGGTAGTAAAAAGAATATCGTTGGCTAGGAGCGATTTGAAATGCTCCATCCCTTCGGCACTGTGGGAGAGAACCATCAATATCCCGCTGGCGCCCAGTACATAGATAAGTCCGATAAAGGCTTCCAACTGTAGACGCCGTGTTGTTGCCCACGCGATAAGAAGCCCTGTACCCAGTGCAAACGACAAAGTGAGGAGTGTTTGGTACTCTCCATGAGCGTATCCCAAACTCACCGCTGATCCCAGTGCCGCCATTTGGGCGATAGAGAGATCGGTAAAAATAATCCCCCTCTCTAAAATCCCTTTTCCAAACCATGCATGAATCACCACAAGGGCGATAATGAGTGTTATCGGTACCCAAAAGAGATCAATCATCTCATAGCCTGTATCAAGGTGTCAAACAAACTCACCAGATTATCGGCACGTGAAGTTGCCCCTACATCGTGGGGAAGGAGAACGAGTTTTACTCCGCTTTTATCGGCGATAAACTCTCCGGTTTTGGTCGGATGATATACATCGTGCATAATCATATACGGTTTTTTCTCTTTCATCCGTGCGATAAGTTTCATCGTGTGTGCCGATGATGGGGGGATACCTGCAAGCGGTTCGATAGTTCCGATAGTTTTCAGACCGTAGGTACGGAGAAAATAGTTGAATACAGGATGGTATTGTATGATCTCCTCTCCGCGAAGTGGTGCCATTTGGTTCTCCCAGCGTTTGAGATGGATGCTCCATTGTTGTTTAAAAAGAGTCAGATTTTGGCGGTATTGAGTTGCATGAGATGGATCTTTTTGGCTTAAAAAAATGGTAACCGCATCGGCAAGGAGGGGAATATTGCGCGGATCGAGATGAAAATGGGGGTTCCCCTCACTATGGACATCTCCTCCGGCACGGCTGATATCGGAAGGAACGTCAATGAGGGTCACTTTTTTGGAGAGCTCAAGGAGGTTTGATTTTTGGTTCAGCCGTTCATTTGCGGCGCGATTCAGCAGCGGAGGGAGCCACCCGATTTCCAAATCGGCACCGTTGGTGATGAGGAGATCGGCATCGCGTACTTTTGTAATCAAAGAGGGTCTCGGGATGACAAAGTGGGGATCCCAGTTTCCCTGCGCAAGTGTCTCCACCCGAACATTATCCCCCCCGATACTCTGGGTTAAGGAGGCGATATAGGGGTAGCTTACCGCAACGGTAAGTTTGGCGTTGACACTCACAAAGAGTGCCAAAAATAGAAAGATTATACGCATTGTATTTCCTTAGAACGCATGGGCCGCGTGGGTACCGAGGGCGATATTGACTGAGAAGATCAGCGAGTCGAGGTTTTGACGTAAGCCATCTTCATTGAACAGGGCATTTGAGTGGGTATACTGAAGACGGTAGCGGGCAAATTCGCTGGTACTGTATTCGATCATAGCCGAATACTGATCCATATTTTCCGGTTGCTCTTGGTTAAGACCGTTTTTGATCACATCGTTTTGGTAGATAGAGTCGTAGCGCGTTCCCACTTTCCAGTTTTGATCGGGGGCATAAACGAGCTGAGTATAGTATCCTGCTTGTTTTTTATGCATACGCGGAGTTACCATATCATCGGTAGTTAAATCACCGTCAGGGTCGGAGAACTGTGTTCCTTCCATATCACGATACAGCCATTCGCTTTGCCAAGTGAGTGAACTGTAGCTGTCAAAATAGTGTTTGAGCGTCAGATCGATTCCATAAAGGGTGCTATCTCCCGCAAAGGCGTGAGGTTCTTCATCGCTGAAATGATCGATTCGGCTTTTTCCATCGGCAATGCTGGCACCTGCAAGAATAGTAGTATCACCGATATCGGCAGACGTTTTGACATAGGCGACGAGAAGAGAGGGCTGATGCGTCGAACCGCTTAGGAATTCTTCATCATCATAAGGATTAGCAATTGCGGCTTGTCCGAACATCCCCTCATTTTTCCCTTGGAGTGCTTCGATTCCGAACATTAGATAGTTGCTTGTCGGCGCAACCCATTGCAGCTGCGCACCAATTTCATTGATACCGTGATTTCCTAAAAACGCTTCATACACGAGGGGCATATCTGAAAAGCTCCAGGCATGGTGATGCTGGTTGTTTAGACGACCGAATTCGCTCAAAAATTTACCGCCGCGTGCACGTATGTTGTAGGGTAGATTACGGCTGGTGAAGTAAGCCTCTTCAATTTCTACGCTATTTTCAGAGAAGTGAAACACCGCATCGGCATCGAGGTAAGGATCAACAGTGCTATGAATAGCCATTTCGGCATAGTTGAGGTTAAATCCGTTGGCTGCGTTGTAGGTGGCATGCTCATGTCCGTCATGGGAGTGGGAACCGATAATGCCGTGAGCAACGCCGGGGAGTTCAAAATGCTGTGTAACTTCATCTTTTTTTGATCGGCTTACAAAAGAGGCATCAAGGATAAGTGAGAGATCAAGATTGGAAGCGGCTTTTTGAGCGCTTTTTGCTAAAGAGGCCGAAGTGCCGGATTCCGCTGAAGTAGTAACCGTTTGCGATGGCTTTGCATTCTCAAGAGTATTGATTTTTTCCTGCATCGCTTTCATCATTAGCGTCATTTGTTCCATTTGAGTTTTCAAGTTCTGAAGTTCAGCATCGTTTCCCAAAAGAGAAGCGGCAGTTATTGTTGATAATAATAATTTTTTCATAGAGATATCCTAATCGGTGAATAAAATAGTTGTATGGTTTGTGATTGCGATTAGGCGTGTGGAGGGGAACGGCTTTTAGTAGGTATTATAGAGGAAGCAATTTCTACGCTGAGAGGAAGGATAAAAAGCTCATAGGATATTGAAACGTTTTGCAGCCCGATATTGTCTACCAAGACGACAGACGTATGTGTGAGAAGGTAGAGAGGACACGACTCTTCGACATCGTTTCCTATCTCATGGTGATGATCGTGGATGATCTCATGAAGGGCACCGATTAAGGTTGCTACGACAAATAAGGCGGTAAAAAAACGTCTGAATCGTCGCAACACTCCCCCTTTTTTAACCGAATTTTATCATAGGTGGCATACTCTTTGCTTCAGAATACTATTATTACAAACATATTTTAAGGGTATACATATGATAAAACGATTTAGCGCACTTTTATTAGGACTCTCGGTTAGCCTTTCGGCACAGATTGATAAAGCGGAATTGAATAAATTTAAAGTCGAAGCGCTCCTTGTCAAAGACATGACAACCAAACAGATGTTGTATTCCAAAGAGCCGTTTAAAGAGCTTCACCCCGCGAGTTTGACAAAAGTGATGACCGCGTTGCTCGCCATAGAACACGGAAAGTTGAATCAGCCGGTAACGATCACGCGGGAGATGACCAAAGTCGAGCCGACGATCGCGGGGTATAAACGGGGCGATGTCATTGTTTTGGAAGATTTGATTAAAGCGGCGATGATCAAATCGGACAACGATGCGGCAAAAGCGATAGCGATTACTATCGGAGGGAGCGAAGAGCATTTTGTCGAGATGATGAATGCCAAAGCGAAAAAGATCGGGATGAATCACACCCATTTTATGAATCCGTGCGGATACGATGACAAAAAACATTATTCGACTCCGCAAGACCTTCTAAAAATGACGGAGTACGCGATTAAAAACAAAAAATTCAACGATATCAGCCGCTTGAACGAACACACCTACTACTCTCTTAATAAACATCGGAAGTTTTACGCCTACACCCATAACCGTCTTCTCAACCGCTACCAGTATGCGGTCGGAGTCAAAACGGGATATACCGCCAAAGCGGGACCGTGTTTGATCGCACGGGCGAAAAAAGATGGCAAAGATTGCGTTATCGTGATGATGAATGCCAAAGGGGACCGCTGGAAGACGGCTAAGAATATCTTCGAACAGGTCCTAAACAGCTAAATAGCCGCCCAAAAAATCTTTATAAATTTTTAGCTTTTCGTCTCTCTTCATTGCCGCATGGGCGGGTGAGGTAGAGGGGAGCAATACCTTCTCAATCTCCAAATCTTTGAAATATTTCATAAACAGATCATAACTTTTCTTTCCCGTAAAACCGAGGGCTTGGATATTCGGATAGTTATTCAACAACATTTCAAAATCGTTGGGGATACAGTTTTTTAGATTGGTATCGCTCGAATTACTCCGCTCGCATGAGCCGATAACGTCCCATAATCCGATCCCCTTTTCCAGACAAAACGCTTTTTTGGCCTCGTTATTCTCCAAATCTACATCAAAAATTGCTTCGAGTATCGGCCAAAACGCATTGCGAGGATGAGCATAATAAAAGGCGTGCTCGAATGAGGCGACACTGGGAAAACTCCCCAAAAAGACGACGCGCGTATTGTGGTCGAGGATGGGGGGGAAGGGGTGAATAAAATGTTGCATGTGTTGGTTTCCTTAATGGGGGCCAAGGGGTAAACCCCTTGGCTATACTCAATTGAGCATAGGTGCGAAAAGGCACATAAGAAAGAGCGCTAACACTATCTTATCCATAAAGACCCCCTATCTATACATTCTTTGGAGGGCAAAAAAAAAGGTCGAGGGTTAATTACTCCCTCGACCTCCGATTGCCGCTCCATTGAACGTATAGATAAGTGTGTTAGCGGAGAAATTATAACACAAAATATATTTGGATGAGTGAAAATAGCGTATAAATTTGTAGAATTTTTGTCAAGTAGATATAATCTTATCAGTTTAAAAATATGAATTATAAATAAAAAAATGAGCCTTATGCAAAAATTGTATTTATCAATAATAGTGTCTTTTATTGTACCAATATTAGTTTTGAGTATTGGCGATGGAATGTACACAGGACTTTGGTACTATTTTACAATACCATTTATATTTCTTGGACTGAGTGCAGGTTTAAAATTGACTTCATCTTTTTATACAGGTTTGTCAACAGCAATTTTTCTTAGTTTTATTATTTTTTTAAGTATCAATTGGACAGCTCAGAGACCAGATGGACTTTTAGGGTTAGGACATATATTTTCACTTCCAGGCGCTCTTCTATCTGTTATATTCACAGCTTCTTGGTTAGAAAAGAACGCGTATTATATGCCTAGGCAAAATTTTATGTCTGGATTTTTCAGCTTTTCATTAGGTTTTATTTTAAATCTAAGTTTTTTATTTTTTTATGTATTTCGCTGATAGTTTTTTATTTAATTTAAAGTCTGTAAAACAGCTTTCTACCTTTTACCTTCCCCTAAACCACCGTTTGCTACAATTCCGCAATTAATTTATGGGCATACGACCCAATCAAAGGAACTGCATGAAGCGTGCATTGCTCAGTGTCAGCGATAAAAGCAACATCGTTGAATTCGCCAAATCTCTGATCGGTTTGGAGTATCAAATCATCTCTACGGGCGGAACCTATAAAATGCTCAAAGAAGCGGGCTTGGCCGCCATCGAGATCGATGAGGTGACCAAATTTCCTGAGTGTTTCGAGGGGCGTGTTAAAACCCTCAATCCGTACATCCACGGCGGAATCCTGCACCGACGCGACAAACAATCGCACCTCGACCAAGCGGTCGAACTCGGTGTCGAAGCGATCGATCTGGTGTGTGTCAACCTCTATCCGTTCAAAGCGACGATCGAAAAAACCGACGATTTCGAAGAGATCATTGAAAACATCGATATCGGCGGTCCTGCGATGGTACGCTCTGCGGCGAAAAATTTCGACAGTGTTATTATCCTGACTGATCCGTCAGACTATTCACTCGTCCTAAATGCGATTGCAAACGGCGAAAACACGGTCGAATTCCGCCGTGATTTGATGATCAAAGCGTATGAACACACGGCGGCGTATGACTCTATGATCGCCAACTACATGAACAAACGGTTCAACAACGGCATGGGGTCAAAACAGTTTATCGTAGGATCCAAAGTGATGGATACCCGTTACGGTGAAAATCCTCACCAAAAGGGCGGACTATACGAGTTTGACGCATTCTTCTCTAAAAACTTCAAAACCCTCAAAGGGGAAGCGAGCTTCAACAACCTCACTGACATCAGCGGTGCTGTGAAAATTGCGGCGGCGTTCGGGGATGAAAATGCGATCTGTATCGTCAAACACGGTAATCCGTGCGGCTTTGCGATTCGTGAAAACCTCCTCGATGCGTATAACGAGGCTCTCAAATGTGATCCGATCTCCGCGTTCGGCGGTGTCGTCGCAGTAAACGGCGTCGTGACGAAAGAACTTGCGGAGAAAATGAACGAAATGTTCCTCGAAGTGATTATCGCAGGTTCTATCGATGAGGAAGCACGCGCGGTGTTTGAGCCGAAAAAACGTCTCAAACTCTTCGAATACGGCAGTGATCGTATTGCCCTCAGCAACGACGCTATCGATTTCAAACACATCGACGGCGGATTTGTATTCCAAGATGCTGACCGTGTAACTGTGGAAGAAGTCAAAAACGCTAAATTGGTAACGAAGCACGTTGCCAGTGATGCGGCAATGAAAGACGCTGAGATCGCTTACAAAGTAGCGTCATTGACCAAATCAAACTGTGTTGTCTACGTCAAAGATGCGGCGATGGTAGCGGTCGGCATGGGGATGACTTCCCGTGTCGATGCGGCGCGCTGTGCGCTTAAAAAGGCTGAAGAGATGGGTCTGGATGTGAGCGGTTCAGCGCTCGCTTCCGAAGCGTTCTTCCCATTTCGTGATTCTATCGATGCGGCGGCGGGTGCGGGTGTTAAAACCGTTATCCAGCCGGGCGGTTCGGTGCGCGATGAGGAAGTCATTGCGGCGGCGGACGAGCACGGTATGGCTCTTTATTTTACCGGCGTTCGCCATTTTTTACACTAAGAATAGTTGCGTCTTTAGGGCGCAATTCCAAAATCCTTCCTTTTCCCTATTCTACGAGTCCCCCTTTTTAACCTTGATTGACATTGACTCAAACTTAGTGCTATAATTTTCGCTAAATAATTTACGATATTTTTAATAGGATACAACTATGTCTAAAAGTTTATACACTACCCTCGAAATCGCTCCCGGTGCCAGCGAAGCCGAGATTAAAAAAGCATACCGAAAACTCGCCCGCCAATATCACCCCGATGTGAACAAAGACCCGAAAGCGGAAGAGAAATTTAAAGAGATTAATGCCGCGTATGAAGTTCTAAGCGATAAAGAGAAACGTGCCAAATACGATCAGTTCGGCGACTCGATGTTCGGCGGTCAAAACTTTCATGATTTTGCCCGAGGTCAGGGGGGGAATGTCGATTTGGATGATATTCTCCGTAATATCTTCGGCCAGGGAGGCGGCGGTTTCGGAGGGGGCGGTTTCGGCGGCGGTTTCGGAGGCTTCGGAGGGGGTGGCTTCGGCGGCATGAACCTCGATATCGATGCCAACGTAACCGTTCCGTTCGCCGTTGCGGTATTAGGCGGAAAACACTCGATCAGCCTCTCGGGCGAGAGTTTCGATATCAAGATCCCGGCAGGAATTAAAAGCGGAGAGAAACTTCGTGTCCGCGGAAAAGGGAAACGCTCTGGCGGACAAGCGGGTGATTTGTATCTGCGTATCGATGTTGCCGCCAATCCCGAGTATGAGCGTGAGGGGGATAATCTCGTTAAAACGTTCAATGTCCCGTTATATGCCGCACTCTTTGGTGGAAAAGTGAGTGTTCAGACATTGGATAAAGAGGTAACGCTGAAAGTGCCTGAAAATACGAAAAACGGTCAGCGTTTCCGCCTCAAAGAGATGGGGGTTACGAACCGACAGACAAATGTTCGCGGAGATCTGTTTTTAAAAGCTAATATCGTATTGCCTCCGGTCGACAAAATCGATCCGGCATTGACTGAGCAAATGAAAAAATCCCTTCCGCAGGAGTAGATGATGCACCATTTTGACGAACCGGTTTATATGATCAGTATTGTTGCCAAGATTTTGGATATTCATCCTCAGACCCTTCGTCAATATGAACGGGAAAATCTGATCGCCCCTTCACGTTCGGACGGGCGTATCCGGCTTTATTCCCAGCGCGATATCGAAAAGATCAAAACGATTCTCCGTCTTACCCGCGAGCTAGGGGTTAATCTTGCCGGAGTCGATGTGGTGATGCGCCTCAAAGATAAAATGGAGATGATGGAAAACGAGCTCTCCGAACTGCGAAGCGAAGTGGCGCGGATGCGAAGCAGCTCCAATGTCCCTCCCGAAAAATCGCTTGTCACCAAACGCAGCGTGTACGAGATGGTTATTTTCGAAGACGATATTCTAAAGTAAGCGCTTGAGTATCAATCCGATCATTCATGAGAGCTGGAAAGAGGCGCTTCGTACCGAATTCACCCATCCGTACATGGAAGAACTCAAAGCGTTTTTAATTGAAGAGAAAAAAAACTATACGATCTTTCCGCAGGGGAGCAATATCTTCAATGCATTCAATTCTACCCCTTTTGAGAACGTCAAAGTCGTTATTTTAGGTCAAGACCCCTATCACGGGCCGGGTCAGGCTCACGGGTTATCGTTTTCGGTTCAGCACGGCGTTCCGCTCCCCCCCTCACTTCAAAATATTTTTAAAGAACTGGTATCAGATATCGGATGTGAGTATCCCAAAAGCGGCGATTTGAGCCACTGGGCACGTGAGGGGGTATTGCTGCTCAATACTCTGCTTACCGTCCGTTCCGGTGAGCCGTTTTCACACAAAGAGCGGGGATGGGAACGGTTTACCGATCAGGTGATTCGAACGCTCAGCCTTCAGCGCGAACATATTGTTTTTATCCTTTGGGGTGCTCCGGCGGGAAAAAAAGCATCCTTGATCGATGCAGACAAACATTTGATTCTCAAAGCGCCTCATCCATCGCCCCTCTCATCGTATCGGGGCTTTTTCGGCTCAAAACCGTTCAGTCGGACAAATATCTATCTCACGTCACAGGGGATCGATCCGATAGAGTGGTGTCTTTGAGTTTTTTGAGGGCTTTAGTCTGCTTGTTCAGAAGCTCTTTTAATTCGGATGTCGGATTGCTAAGATAGAGCTTGTCGAGCCACTCGACTTGATTTAATGCATCTTGAACGGCTCCGAGGCTGGTTTGCATCTGTTTGCAGTGTTCAATAATCTTTTGGCTTTTGTGAATGCCGGAGATATCCAGGAACTCAAATCCGTAGCGGGCATCTTTGAACTTGATTCGAAGACGGTGAAGCGTTTTGGGTTTGGCATCTTTTTCGAGCGATTTATAGGTACTTAAGCAGTGCTGATAGTGGGTTAGAACTTTTTGAATCAATATCTCGGAAATGAGTTGTAAATCGGTTTGATTAATCAGATTATAGTACCCATCCAGCAAAGAAGACGTTTCTTCTACGAACTCCGGCGTACAAAGGTTCTTGAACGTATTTATACGAATTTTAGTGAGTTGTTTAAGGAGTTTTTTGTACTCGGAAGAGGAGAGAGACTCGATAAGAACGTCAAGCTCACGAATCGGATTGGTGGCTTTGATCGTCGATTTTAAAGGCTCCGGAAATTGTACGGTATCGGCTAAAAAGAGCTCGCTTAGAGAACGTACCTGACGCAGTGCAATCCGAAACTCATGGAGATACTCTCCTTTTTTGCTCCGTTCAAAAGAGTGCAGCATTAAACGGGCGTGATAGAGCTGATAGAGCAGATAGCGCGTTAATAGATTAGCTTCCATGGAGCCATTATAACCACTTTGTATTACAATCTAAACCGAGCGTAGATCGGGATATGATCGGAATATCCCTCCCCCAAATGGTGTTTCGGATAGCGACGGCTTTGCTGCCAGCGGTAGACTTTCCCTTTTGCAAAAAGATAATCAGGGCTGTAGCGATCAAAACTCCCCTCTATATATTCAATTCCTATGCCGTCGGCTAATGCCGGAGAAATGATGATATTGTCCAGCCCCTCACCGTGTCCTCTAAACTGATGGCTCCACCGCTTCTCTTTGTCCAGCTCATACCAAAGATTGTACCGGACTCCCTGTGTATTTTTTAAAGCTTTATAGGTGATGGGATTTCCCTCTTCATCGACGGTACCCAGAATATGGTTGATACCGGTTATTCCGTCGGTATTATTGTGTTTACGGCTTTTGAGAAACGTTTTATGCTCTTCATAGTGGGAATTAAAATCGCCGACAAGGATATAGGGCTCATTTTCGGGAAGCTCTTTTAATCGTTGAAGGAGCCGTTTTGCACAGGTTATACGCTCGCTTTCGGGCCCGCTTTTGGATTTCCAGTGGTTGACGAAGACCCGTAGAAGTTTTCCTTCGATGGTGATTTTGGCTTCGAGGATATCTCTGTATTTTCCGCTGTAATTGACGGGGTGTTTGAGGGCGCTTTGGATCGGGTAGCGGCTGAGAAGCGCGACATTGACGGCGGAATTTCGTGTTTTGGCAAAAGCGTAATAAGTGTAATAGAGCCCTTGGCGATTTAGCTCGGCTTTGAGATCTTTGAGGGCACTTTCGGATTCGATCTCCTGTAAACCGATGATATCGGCACCGATCCCTCGGATTACGGTTGCCGTATTGATCAGTTTTGTCCGGTACATCTCGGTTGTCCATCCCCAGTCGCCGTTAGGGATATACTCTTCGTACTCGGTTCCGTCATAATGCATATCAAACAGATTTTCGACGTTATAGGTTGCTATTTTCACTTCGACTCCTCCCAAAAGCGATAGTATAAACGCCAACAGGAACAGAATACGCATCTATTCTATCCCGTTGAGCCGAAGGAGATTTTTAGACTCGCACTCTCTCCCCATCATCTCGACAAACAGCTCCTGCATACTCTGGCTCCCTCCTTTAGCAAGGACAACCTCTTTGTATTTGCGGGCAAGCTCGCTTCCGAATACCCCCTCATCGACGATGGCGTAATAAGCATCGGCACTGAGTACTTCCGCCCATTTATAGCTGTAGTATCCCGCGCTGTATCCTCCGCTGAAAATGTGGCTGAACCCGTTTTGGAATTTGTTATACTCAGGCGGTTTGATCAACGAGGTCCGTGCACGGACGCTGTCGAGGAGATTTTGTATCTCCTCGCCCTGATGAAGTTTGGAATGAAGCTCGAAATCAAACAGGGAGAATTCAAGCTGGCGGAGCATAAACATGGCGCTTTGGAAATTTTTGGCACGGATCAGTTTTGTAATCATCTCATCGCTGAGAATCTCTCCGCATTGGTAGTGTTTGGCAAAGAGTTTCAGCACTTTGGGTTCATACGCAAAGTTTTCCAAAAACTGTGAGGGAAATTCGACCGCGTCCCACTCTACCCCGTTGACTCCGCTGACCCCGTGCTCTTTGACGCGGCTCAAAAGATGATGAAGGGTATGCCCCATCTCATGAAAAAGGGTGACGACGTCATCGTGTCGCAAGAGTGATGGAGAATTCTCTGAGGATGGGGGGAAGTTGCAGACGACAAACGCGCTGGAGAGATGGGCGCACCCCTGCGTATCTTCACAATGGGTCTGAAAATTGTGCATCCATGCACCGCCCCGCTTGTCTTTACGGGCTTCGAGATCAAAATAGACCCGTGCGGTGAGGTTCTCATTGTCATAGATATCGTACGCGAGGGCTTTCTCATCCCACAGTTCGATGGTTTGGCGGACAAAACGCAGCCCGAACAACTCGTTTAAAAAAGTGAACATCCCCTCCATGACGTTATGCTGTTCGAAGTAGGGACGATACTCCTCTTCGTCGATATCGTATTGTGCTTTTTTGAGAATTTCACCGTAGTAGGCACTGTCAAAGCTTTGCAGATCGATCTCCGGTGCGACGGCACGAAGCTCTTCGAGCTCCCGCATCCCCTGAATGCGGGCTGCATCGATGAGTTCGTTCAAAAACTTCAAAACACTTGCCGTACTCGGTGCCATTTTGGAAGCGAGAGAATACTCGGCATAGTTGGCAAATCCCAATAATTTCGCACTCTCCTGACGAAGTGCCATTAGCTCGTCGATAATGTCACCGTTTTGGGGTGCGCGGGTCGTATAGGCGCGGTAAAGCTCTTCACGGATAGCTCGGTTGGGACCGTAAGTCATATAGGCGATGTAGGAGGGCATTTGGAGGGTGAAACGGTATTTGGTTACCCCCTCTTCGTCAAAGCGGGCATTTTCCAGATCACTTTCAGGTATTCCTGTCACATCGGCTTCATCCGTGATAATTTTCTCATACGCGTTGGTGGCATCGAGAACGTTTTGGGAAAAATCGTTGGTGAGTGTGCTTTTGCGGAGGTTGATTTCGGCAAGACGCTGTTTGGACGCATCGCCCAGATGGGCGCCGGCGAGTTCGAAATGGAGGATATTGAGGTCTAAGATACGGCGCTGTTCGGTATTGAGATGCTCGTATTCATTGGCTTTGATGGTTTTAAATGCTTCGTAAATATCGAGATTTTGGCCGACAAACGTGGAATAATCGGTTAGGATCGGAAGAGCTTCCGCATATACTTTTTGGCTCACTTGGGAATTTTTAACGGCATTGATATGGGAAAGGGGGGTGAAAAAGAGCTCTAAATCTTCTTCCATAAAATCAAAAGGGCGGACAAAATTGGCATAGGTTTTGTTCGCTACGGCGAGTAAATCGGCAATGGTTTTATGATTGATTTCAATAAGGGCATTGAGTTCAGAAATGAATGTCTCTAAATTGAGTTTAAAGTCGGCAAAAGGTTGCATGGTTTCTCCTGTAATGGTGATATTGTAGTAAAGTGTTTCAAAAATTATTCTATAAATTATCGACTATTCAAAAAATATGGCATTTTCACTTAATGGTGAGGCGTTCTGAAAAATCGCAGTATAAAATAACCGCACATGTTTTTTTTAGGATTAATGTTGTAACTTTTTCAGTATATAATGGTGCGAAGTATAAACCGATCTTATGCAAAGGGAATTTTATTATGAGTCAATCAACAACCATCACGGTAGACGGGAATGAGGCTGTTGCCCTAGTCGCCCATAAAATCAACGAAGTCATTGCCATCTATCCCATCACCCCATCCTCTCCGATGGGAGAGTTCAGCGATCTGTATAGTTCCAAAGGGCAAAAGAATATTTTCGGTACGGTTCCCGAAGTGTATGAGATGCAAAGTGAAGGGGGTGCCAGCGGTGCGGTACACGGAGCCCTGCAGGCCGGATCGCTGACGACGACCTTTACGGCATCTCAGGGACTTTTATTGATGATTCCCAATATGTACAAGATCGCGGGGGAACTCACACCGACGGTCTTTCATGTGGCGGCACGCTCTCTGGCGGCTCAGGGACTCTCGATATTCGGGGATCATCAGGATGTGATGGGGGTTCGTCAGACGGGTTTTGCCCTCTTAGCTTCGAACTCTGTTCAAGAAGCGCACGATTTTGCCCTCATTTCGCAAGCCGCGAGTCTCCGTTCCCGCATCCCCTTTCTCCATTTTTTCGACGGTTTTCGAACCTCCCATGAAGTGAGCCGTATCGAAAAACTGGGTGATGACGTTTTGAGAGCGATGATTGATCCGGATTTGGTCGCCGAGCATCGCCGCCGCGGGCTGAATCCCAACCACCCGGTCCTTCGGGGGACGGCACAAAATCCCGATGTCTATTTTCAGGGACGCGAGAGTGTCAACCGTTACTATCAAGCACTCCCCGAAATCCTCCAGAGTGAGATGGACAAGTTTGCCGGTTTGTGCGGCCGCTCTTATCATTTGTTCGATTATGTCGGTGCAACGGAAGCGGAGCGGGTCATTGTTTTGATGGGTTCGGGTGCCGAAGCGGTGGAGGAGAGTGTAAACCATCTCGTCTCTATCGGAGAAAAAGTGGGGATGATCAAAGTTCGCCTTGCACTGCCGTTTGATGCTGAGGCGTTTATCGCCGCATTCCCACCATCGGTTCGCTCGATTGCGGTACTAGATCGCACGAAAGAGCCTGGAAGTCTCGGCGAACCGCTTTATCACGATGTTTTGACGGCCCTCTTTGAGCATCGGGAGAATCTCCCCTCTGCAATGCCGCGCATCATCGGCGGGCGGTACGGCCTCTCTTCCAAAGAGTTTACCCCCTCCATGATCTTCTCGATTTTTGCGGAGTTGAGCAAACCGTTGATGAAAAACCATTTTACGATCGGGATCGACGACGATCTCACGTTTACATCGCTTGAATTTGACCATGAATTAATCCTTGAAAATTCCGATCAGTTCCAAGCGGTGTTTTACGGTTTGGGATCGGACGGAACGGTAGGGGCGAACAAAAACACGATCAAAATCATCGGGACCGAAACGGAGCATTATGCGCAGGGGTATTTCGTCTACGATTCGAAAAAATCGGGTTCGATGACGACGTCGCATCTGCGGTTCGGAACCAAGCCGATCCGTTCGAGTTATCTGATCCAAAAAGCCGACTTTGTGGCGGTGCATCAGGCGGTATTTTTGGAAAAACTCGATCTGTTGGAAATTGCTAAAGAGGGGGGGATATTTTTGCTCAATTCCCCTTATCCCAAAGAAGAGGTATGGAGTCGGCTTCCGAGGGTAACGCAGGAGAGAATCATTGATAAGAAGCTCAAATTTTATGCGATCGATGCGTATAAGGTGGCTCAGGCCTCCAACATGGGGCGGCGGATCAATACGGTGATGCAGACGTGCTTTTTCGCCATCAGCGGAATACTCAGCAAAGAAGAGGCGATGGCAAAGATCAAAGGCTCCATCCAAAAGACCTACGGTTCCAAAGGGGATGTCATCGTCCAGATGAATTATGCCGCCGTCGATACGACGTTGGAAAATCTCTACGAGATTGCTGTCCCCTCATCCGCCGATTCGTCTCTTGAGCTTCAGGCGACCCTGAAAGGGGATATGTCCCCCTTTGCCCGTGAGGTGATCGGGAAAATTACCGCCTTTAAAGGGGATGAGCTTCGGGTATCCCAAATACCCGACGACGGTACCTGGCCGACGGGGACAACCCAGTATGAGAAACGCAATATCGCGCAGGAAGTTCCCGTGTGGGACGGTGATACCTGTATTCAGTGTAACAAGTGTGTTCTTGCCTGTCCCCACTCGGTAATCCGCTCATCCGTGTTCGACGTATCCTATCTGCAAGGGGCTCCCGAGGGATTCAGCGCCAAAGGGGCAAAGGGAAAAGGTTTCGGTGATAATGATCTCTTTACTATCTCTGTCGCGGTAGAAGACTGTACCGGATGCGCTTTGTGCGTTGAAGTGTGTCCCGCCAAAAATAAATCCCAAACCAACCTCAAAGCGATCAATATGATGCCGCAGCTTCCGCTGCGCGAGAGTGGCATCGCGCAATGGGATTTTTTCCTCTCACTGCCTAAAATGGATCGCGCATCACTCGACCATGCCAATCTCAAAGAGTCGCAGTTTTTAGAACCGCTCTTTGAGTTCAGCGGTGCCTGTCCGGGGTGCGGCGAGACACCGTACGTCAAACTTGCCTCTCAGCTGTTCGGAGATCGGATGGTGATTGCCAACGCGACGGGGTGCAGTTCGATTTACGGCGGCAATCTTCCGACCACGCCGTGGAAAAAGAACGATGCGGGGCGAGGTCCGGCGTGGTCGAATTCGCTTTTTGAAGACAACGCCGAATTCGGTCTGGGCTTTCGCCTCTCCATCGATGCGCATACCGATCGTGCGCGCGGATTGCTGGAAACATTGAAACCGTCTTTGGATACGGCATTAGTCGATGAGATTTTGAGTGCCGAACAGCATGAAGAGTCGCAGATCAGTCTTCAGCGAGAGAGGGTGAAAAAACTCAAACACGCATTGAAGGCATTGGATAGTGATGACGCCAAAAATCTGTCGGAACTTGCCGATTATCTGGTCAAAAAATCGGTCTGGATCATGGGGGGAGACGGCTGGGCATACGATATCGGCTACGGCGGATTGGACCATGTCCTCGCCAGCGGCAAAAATGTCAATATCCTTGTCCTCGATACGCAGGTTTATTCGAATACGGGAGGCCAGCAGTCTAAAGCGACGTTTACCGGGCAGGTAGCAAAATTTGCCGCGGGGGGGAAAGCGGGACTGCCAAAAGACCTCGCCGCGATGGCGATCGCCTATGAAAATGTTTACGTCGCCAAAGTCTCGATGGGGGCCAACGATACCGCAACGGTGAAAGCCTTTATCGAAGCGGAGCGGTATGACGGCCCTTCCATCATCATCGCCTATTCGCACTGTGTGGCACACGGATACGATCTCAAATACGGATTCGATCAGCAAAAACGGGCTGTGGATAGCGGTTTATGGCCGATTTTCCGTTTCAACCCCGATAAGATAAAAGCCGGAGAGAATCCGATGAATCTGGATTATAAGGGGCCGAAAATCGATGTCAAAGATTTTATGTACCGTGAAACCCGGTTTAAAATGGTCGAGAAGATGAATGCACTCGCGGCAGGACACTATCTCGAAACGGCGGCGCATACCGCTCATTCACTCTATGCTCGCTACAAAAATCTGCAGGCGCATTACGAGCCGTCATCTGAGGAGGCATAATATGGATTTCTCAACATCTATTTTGGGACTGGAACTCAAAAATCCACTGGTTGCCAGTGCATCCCCGATGAGTGCTTCGTTGGAGGGCGTTAAAAAATTGGAAGACAGCGGTATTGCCGCCGTCATCATGCATTCGTTGTTTGAAGAGGAGATTAATCATGAAATCGGTCAGATAGATTATTTTCTCCATATTAACAGTGATTCAAATGCCGAAGGGATTACCTACCTTCCCAGTGACGTCACGTTTGACAATCTTCAAGCCGATCAATATCTCGAAGAGATTCGGCGGATAAAAGAAGCCGTAAATATTCCGATTATTGCCTCGTTAAACGGTGTCTCTTCCGGTGGATGGGTTAAATACGCCAAAAAACTGCAAGAAGCGGGTGCCGATGCGCTGGAACTCAATATCACCTATATCCCTGCCTCCATGGAGTTGGAAGGGTATAAAGTTGAGCAGATGTATGTCGATACGGTCGCAACGGTAGCCGAGCAAATCAATATTCCTCTGAACGTGAAAATGAACTCCTTTTTCTCAAACCCTGCCAATATGGCCAAGCGATTTGTCGAAGCGGGAGCGAACGGACTGACTCTTTTTGACAATCCGACACTGGTCGATGTTGATTTGGAACTTCTTTCCCCTGTTCAGAAAGCCAACATTACCTCTTCGCCACGGCTAAGTGAAACACTGCGGTGGTGTGCGATTCTTTACAAAAAACTCTCCTGTTCGCTCTGCGCCAATACGGGAGTTCACAGCGGCGAGGATGTTCTCAAAGCGATTATGAGCGGAGCCGATGCGACGGCATTGGCATCGGTGTTGCTCATCAGAGGGGAGGGTGAGATCAAACGGATACTGAGCGATATGAGTGAGTGGATGGAGAAACACGAATACGATTCGATTGGACAGATGAAAGGGTCTATCTCATTATCCCATACCGATAACCCCTCCGTGTATGAACGAAATTCGTACATGTATGCGTTGCAGCACTACCGCCGATAGCAATGCTATGCGGTATAATTCGCCATATCAAAAAGGGTGTGATGAATGAGTACGAAAATCAGGTTTTTGCTTCGCTATATTTTTGTCGGGGCGCTTTCGCTGTTCCCTTTGATCTTGGTGATCGTTGTCGTCAATTATCTGAAAAATCTGGGAATCAGCGCCTACCTCTCTTTACACGATTACACCGATTCGTTTGAATTGACATTGGCATTGATGGCGGGCGTTATCGCTGTTTTTGCCGTACTCGGGTTTTCGATCGAGAAATACGGCCGCTCGATCTTTGTCTCCATGATTGATACGACATTTGAAAAAATTCCCGCCATCCGATCGGTCTATTCGGTTTCGAAAAAACTGGCCGCCATGCTTTCCGGCGGTGAAGACGGGACGAAGAAAGAGGTGGTTCTCGTTGAGTACCCAAAAGAGGGGTTATGGGTTCTCGCGTATCTGCTGAACCGTCATGAAAATATCTGTGTCCTTTTTATCCCGACCTCGCCGAACCCTACCAGCGGATATACGGTTCTCGTCGATGAAGTGTTGATTAAAAAAACGACCCTCTCCCTTCAGGAAGCTTCATCGTTCATTATCAGTATGGGAGCCGATTTTTCCCAAAAAGAAGAGGTTTCAGCCCTTATTCAAACTCATCAAACTTCGGCTCAGGGGCTTTAAACCGCTCTATAAGGAGCTGTTGGTAACGCGGAGCACTCTCGAATAGTTTGCACAGCGCCAAGGTTCCGTGTGCTTCGCTGAGCGAAGAATCGACGATAATATAGGAGAGATAGACGGTATTTTCATTAATCGAAAACTGCAATTTCTCCAGCATGCTGTTCTCCCCTAAAAGATAATCATACAACGCTTCGATATTTTCCTGAGGAATACGGCAAAGTGCCGAATCGGCAATGACGATGCCGTTGTCATAGTAGTTGATATCGATGCGGGCACTCCCCATCTCAAAGCGCCAGCTTCGCTGACTTCGGCGTGCAAGGGTGACATTAACTTTCAGAGTTCCCAAAATCTTTTCGATCAGCGCTACGACTCCGGAGGGTTTATACCCTTCGCGTCTGCGTTTGGCAACGTCGAGTTTGGTGCCGCATTTGGGACAATAATCGTTTTGAATAGTAGATTCAAGTATCAGATTTTTACACGAACCGCATCGGATGACATCTTCGGTTTTAAGCGCATGGAACTGTTCAAGCACCTCTTTGAGGGTATAGGCGGGGAGGGCGAATCCGAGGTTATTGGAGTTTTGGATGATAAAGGTATTGACCCCGATCACCTCCGCCGATTCGTTTAAAAGCGGCCCTCCGCTGTTTCCGGGATTGATGGCGGCATCAAACTGGATGTATTCGACTTCCCCCTGCAACCGTGAGGCTTTGGAAACGATCCCCTCGGTCGTGGAGTAGTTGAGGCCGTAAGGATGGCCGATCGCGATGACGCCGTCTCCGTCTTGGACCGGGATTTCGGAGAGAAGCAAAGGATTTTTGCATTCGATCGGGATAGGGGAGCGGATAAACGCCAAATCAAAGGCAGGATCGTCATAAATGACTGAAGCGAGCGTTTTGGAGAGGGTTTTGGTACTGATAAGTACCTCTTTGAGTCCGCTGACGACGTGCGAGTTGGTGATGATAAGATCATTAATCACAAAACCGCTTCCGCTGCCGTAGGGATTAGTAATTTGGACAATGCTTTCAATTGTCCGTTCGACCATTTTTTGGGTAGCTGTATTCACACTTACACTTCCGTATAATCGAGATTTTTGACGTGGAGATAAAAACTTTGGCTGAAATGGTTCATGTCGCTGTAATTAAGGTGTTCGGAAAAATTACTCAGCCCTTTGTAACGGCTAATATACGGCTCTATCGCTTCGCGGATACGCTGTGCGATAAGGGTTTCTTTAAACGTTTTCGTATCCGGATCGTACAGCGGTATCTCACCGGCAGACTTGAAAAATTCGGATGCGTACACTTCGACGTGCAGATGAAGCAATGCGCGCAACGAGGGGTGAAGCCCGTAGTTGTAGAGGACATACAGGGAGATATAGCGGTAAATTACAGGGATAACGTAGTTTGAGCGGTTGTTCTTATACCACCGTACTTTTCCCAAAGATTCGTCGATAAAAGCGGCGATCTCATCGTGCATTGCCTGCTCGAACGGTGAAAAGGTATAAGCCGCATCGTAAAACTGCGTTGAAAACGATTCAATATCCATTGTGCTGAGTTCGCTGAGATACTGTTCCAGATCGGCATTTTTGTCTTCGGTCAACTTCTCGTCGTCCATAAAATATCCGTTGATTTTTTCGCTGATATTTTTGGCCATTTTTTTATGGGGGAGGAGGAGATAATCGATCTGAAGCAGCAGGGCAAGATAGCTAAAAGAGGTCATTCCCGTGTTGTCGTTGGATAACAGTCCGATGAGACTTTGTCGTGTCTCTTTGATCCATTGTTGCATAAATGCGTAATTAGATTCGATTTTTTCCTGCTCAATCGGGAGGAGATGCGCCGTATCTAAAAGGACCGATTCGTCAAATTCTCCGGCGATAAACTCTTTTTCAAAATCGGCGTTAAGGGCGATTTCACGGAGAGGATAAAATATTTTCTGGGGAGTGATGGTCGCGTTGTCAAGACGGATAGAGAGTTTTATAATACCCTCCGCATCGCTGAAACGGCAGTAGGTCAATTGAAAATCCCGCTCCAAGAAGCGGCGTTTGGTCGCAACATGGAGCTTTTCGCTTAATGCAATATCGGCATGCGCTTCCAGCGCCGTTTCACTCACAAAACCTTTGATAAGGGCATACCCCTGATAAAGGGCAAACGTAAGCGAATCATGAGAACGTACGATACTCAAATGCGGTGTTGAAATGCCGTTTCCCTGATGGACGATCGAGGATAAAAAACATTCGTACCCGCTGAGTATATCGCCGCTGATAAAAGCTTCGGAAGCACGGTCAAATAGCTCTTTTTCATCAGGATTCGGCAGCGCGTGAATCCCTCTTCCGTATAGCGGTGCACGGTGCATCGGTAGAGGTACAAACCAGTCTTTAATCGTATCGAACAGTTTCACCCCTGTTTTTTCCTTCTCTTATGATTTGCTTAGTGTAATCAAAGCAACCTTAAAGCGACAATAAAGTATAATACGCGTAATTTAAAAAGGCACATCGAAGATGCTTTGTAGGGAGTTGTATGGGCTATAAGCGTGTTTTGGTAAAATTCTCCGGTGAGGCTTTGGCCGGTGAAAACGGTCACGGCATCGATACGAAAATCCTGAAATTTATTGCCGGTGAGATTAAAACACTCGTTGATGCAGGGATTGAAGTAGGGATCGTTATCGGCGGCGGAAATATTATCCGCGGCGTAACTGCGGCGGCTGACGGAATTATCCGTCGAACGTCAGGCGACTACATGGGGATGCTGGCAACCGTGATCAATGCGATCGCGATGCAGGAAGCGTGTGAACATGAGGGGATGCTGGTTCGCGTACAAAGTGCGATCAAAATGGAGCAAATTGCGGAAGCGTTTATTGTCCGCCGTGCAACCCGTCATTTGGAACGGGGCCGTGTGGTGATTTTTGCCGCAGGGACCGGAAATCCGTTTTTTACAACCGATACGGCGGCAACGCTTCGTGCGATCGAAATCGGTGCGGAAGTTATTATCAAAGCGACCAAAGTAGACGGCGTTTACGATAAAGACCCTAAAAAATTCGATGATGCTATCAAGCTTCCAAGCCTCGGATACGAGCAGGCGCTGCAAGATCATATCAAAGTGATGGACGACACCTCTATCGCTCTGGCCAAAGAGAACAAACTGCCGATTATCGTGTGTGATATGTTTACACCGGGAAATCTTCTTGAAATCATTCAGGGTAACTTTGATCGTTGCTCTATTGTTAAATAAATCCAAAATTAAGGAAAAGAAATGAGACTCGAACAACTCACCGCAAAAGCACTTGAAACTGCCAATATCGATCGCTATCAATTGGCTATCGCTGTCGCGAAACGCTCTGAAGAGCTTCTAAACGGAGCAACAACGAAACTGAACGTTGATGTAAAAAAAGCTAAAACGGCTGATATCGCTTTGATGGAGATTGCCGAAGGGCACATCACGATCAAAGGTTTCGTAAACCGAGACTAATCGTCGATACAAAGCTGCATCATTGAATACCATCGATATAGAAAAAGTAGCCGGAATCAATGATGTTGAGGGTGCGATAGAGCACCTTTACAAACAGATTCCCCTTTCTGCCGCCATACAAAATGCCCTCAATTTTTCTCAGCAAGCTCATCAAAACCAATTTCGTAAAAGCGGCGAGCCCTATGTCGTCCATCCTGTTTTAGTCGCATCGATTGTCGCGAACATTACCGGCGATGAGGCGATGGTCATTGCCGCGCTTCTCCATGACGTAGTGGAAGATACCCACACAACCATAGAAGAGATTGCCCGTGACTACGGGGACGACGTAGCCCATTTGGTTGAGGGGCTTACGAAGATCGATACGATCCGCGATGCACAGCTGATCCCTTCGAACTCCGATGAAAAGCTGGTCGTTTCGGCATTGTCGTTTCGAAAGATGCTGATCGCTTCGATCGAAGATGTGCGGGTACTGGTCGTCAAACTGTGCGACCGTCTCCACAACATGCTGACTTTGGGGGCTTTGGCTCCCGCGAAACAGCACCGTATCGCTGAAGAGACGCTCGTCGTCTATGCCCCTATCGCTAGCCGTTTGGGGATCTCTTTTTTGAAAAACCTTTTGGAAGATTTGAGTTTTCAATATCTCTTTACTGAAGAGAAGCAAGCCATCGATATGTATATGGAAGAAAATTTTCGCTCGATCAACGCACGGTTGAACGATTTTTGCGAAAAATTGATCAAAATGATGCTCGAAAACGGGTTTAATGAGGAAGATTTCGAGATACTCAGCCGCGTTAAGCATCACTACTCCATTTATCTCAAAATGCAGCGAAAGGGGATCAGTATCGACGAGATTCTGGATCTTCTGGCGGTGCGCATACTGGTTAAAAAGCCGATCGACTGCTATCGTGTTTTAGGGCTGGTACATCTGAATTTTCAGCCCCTCTCTTCCCGTTTTAAAGATTATATTGCGATTCCCAAAGAGAACGGGTATCAGACACTGCATACCAGCGTATTTGACTCGACGGCGATTTTCGAGGTGCAGATCCGTACCTATGAAATGCACAAAACGGCCGAACTCGGTGTCGCGGCGCATTGGAAATACAAAAGCGGCGGTAACAATCCGATCAGCCTTGACTGGCTCCATAACCTCCAATACCAAAACGAATCGGTCGAAGCGTTTTACGAATTGATCAAAAATGATCTCTTCAGCGAAGATATCAGCGTCTTTTCGCCGAAAGGAAAACCTTTTACTCTTCCTCGCGGAGCGGTGGCTCTTGATTTTGCGTACGCTGTCCATACTGAAATCGGCGATAGTGCCGAGGGATGTCTGATCAATAAAGAAAAAGCGTCGCTTCTAAGCGAACTGCATAACGGTGATATCGTCAAAATCACGACCGGACCGAAAAAAATCAACCGATGCAGCTGGATCGATGCGGTAAAAACCTCCCGAGCCAAAGCAAGTATGCGGACGAACTGCAATCAACGGATCAAAGCGATCGATACCGAAACGGGTATCAGCATTTTGAGCACAATTTTCAATTTTGATCCGGCTCGTGTCGATCAATTATTCGCTCAGACCCATCTCGAAGAACAGCGTCACCGCATACCGAGTGAGCTTGATCTGCTCAAAGAGACGGTCAATCGGTTTACTCAGGAATTGGGAGAAAGCAAACGTTTCAGCGTGTTTCTTTCCCGAAACCGTTTTCGGCTCAAACCGTATGTATTCGCATCGCTGGAAATTTATGCTGCCAGCAGTGTCGGTGACGCCGTATTTGATTACTGCTGCCATCCTAAAACAGGGGATGAAATTGTTGCATTTTTGCAAAACGGGAAAGCCCACGTTCACCATAAAATGTGTAAAAATGCCGCGGGGATGATTGACCGAAGAGAGCCGATGGTATATGTACGCTGGAGAGCGCAGCACTATTTCCGCTACCATCTCATCATCAGTATGCAAAGTTCGCAGGGTTCACTCGCCGATTTACTCACCTATATGGCAAAAATGGGTGCCGACATTAACAGTATAGAACTCGGTAAAGAGAAAAGCGAACACACGCAGTACTGTGAAATGGAGTTTCAAACTCTCGAAGCCGACATCAATCGTCTTCGCTCCAAACTGGAGAAAAAAGGGAAAATCATACAATTTTTTCGGACGGATGATGCGTACCGAAGCCAAGGATAAACAATGATACAAAATGCATTACGTGAAATTAAACGGGGAACCGCCGAGATCATCGATGAAGCGCGCATTGAGACGCTGCTCAAAAACTATTTTGAAAAAGGGGAGACCTATACGGTCAAAGCCGGATTCGATCCGACCGCTCCCGATTTGCATCTCGGACACACCGTATTGCTTCAAAAACTCTCTGTTTTCCAAAAATTCGGAGCCCATATTCAGTTTTTGATCGGTGATTTTACCGCACAGATCGGTGATCCGACCGGCAAAAGCGAAACCCGTAAAAAACTCCTCCCCGCTCAGGTGTTGGAGAATGCCCAAAGCTATAAGGATCAGGTTTTCAAAATTCTCGATCCTGAAAAAACGACGGTCGTTTTTAACTCTGAGTGGATCAATCCTCTCGGTGCCGCGGGGATGCTTGAACTGACCACGACGTATAACGTAGCCCGGATGTTGGAACGCGACGATTTCGACAAACGCTACAAAGGGGGAATTTCAATCTCTATCAGCGAATTTTTGTACCCGCTCCTTCAAGGGTACGATTCGGTTCACCTCAAAAGCGATGTCGAAATCGGCGGGACCGATCAGAAATTCAACCTTTTGATGGGACGCCATTTGCAGCGGGTCTACGAGATCGGCAAAGAACAGGCGGTATTGATGATGCCGATCCTCGAAGGTCTTGACGGCGTACAGAAAATGTCAAAATCACTCGGTAACTATATCGGGGTCGTTGAAGCCCCTAACGATATGTACGGGAAAGTCCTCAGTATCAGCGATACGTTGATGTGGCGTTACTATGAACTCCTAAGCGCCAAATCACTCGATGAGATCGATGAACTTAAAGCGGGTGTCGAAAAGGGAACCCTCCATCCGAAGAAAGTTAAAGAGGCATTGGCGATCGAGATTACGGCACGCTTTCACTCTGCCGAAGCGGCAGAAGGGGCACATGCGGAGTTTGAGAGAGTTCATGCGCAGAGTGAAATTCCGAGCGAAATGGAGGAGTTTAGCTTGGAAGGTCCGATATGGATTGCCAAAGCATTGGTAGACTGTTCTCTAAGTCCGTCAACTTCTCAAGCCCGTCGCGAGATTAAGCAAGGCTCTGTTAAAATCGATCAAAATAAACTAAGCGATGAACAATATCAGCTTGAAGCGGGTGAATACATCCTTCAAGTGGGAAAACGAAAATTTGCGCGATTAAAGGTAACCCAATGAGCTTAAAACCAATTCAAATCGGCAAGCACACCATTAAAATTCCTATCGTTCAAGGGGGAATGGGGGTCGGAATCAGCTGGGATAAACTGGCGGGAAATGTCTCTTTGGAAGGTGGCCTTGGTGTCATCAGTTCCGTCGGTACAGGGTATTATGAAGATAAAATATATGCGGATAGACTCATTGCCAACCGTCCGTTGGATGCCGAAAACTTTTACTCGAAAAAAGGGCTGGATGCGATTGTCAAGAATGCCCGAAAAATTTGCGGCGATGCTCCGTTGGCGTGTAATATTTTGTACGCAATCAACGATTACGGACGTGTCGTAACCGACGCGTGCGAAGCGGGAATCGATATTATCATCACAGGAGCGGGGCTTCCGACCAATATGCCCGAATTTACCGCCGATTATCCCGATGTCGCACTGGTACCGATCGTATCGTCGCCGAAAGCCCTTTCGATTATCTGTAAACGGTGGCAAAAACGGTACAACCGTCTTCCCGATGCGGTCGTATTAGAAGGGCCTCTTAGCGGAGGACATCAGGGCTTTACGTACGAGCAGTGCGCTATGGAAGAGTATCAGCTTGAAAATCTCGTCCGCCCGGTAGTAGAAGAAGCGGCTTTATGGGGAAATATCCCCGTTATTGCGGCAGGGGGAATCTGGGATAAAAACGATATCGATGCGATGATGGCACTGGGAGCAAGCGGCGTACAAATGGGGACACGATTTATCGGAACACATGAATGCGACGCGCATGAAAATTTCAAACAGGTTCTTATTGATGCCAAAGAAGAAGATATCACATTGATGAAATCTCCGGTCGGATATCCGGCACGCGGAGTCCGAACCAATTTGCGCGATTTGATCGATACCCGAACGGGTCCTTCTATCAAATGCATCTCAAACTGCGTTGCTCCGTGTAACCGCGGTGTTGAAGCCAAAGAGGTCGGCTTTTGTATCGCCGACCGTCTCAGCGATGCCTATCTTGGGGATAAAGAACTTGGATTATTCTTTTCAGGAAGCAACGGATACCGTATCGATAAAATTATCTCCGTCAAAGAGTTGATGGAAAAATTGACACTTGGGGAGTAGCCTCAGCGTGCTGATTCGTATTCTCTTTACTGTAATGTTCGTGATGACTGCCTTGATGGGGGCAAATTTGTCTGAGCGTTTGGATTCAGCCAAAAAAGCATTAGAGAGCAGTGATGAAATCGAACAGTTTCGCGGCTATAACGAGTATAAGACGCTGTACCTGCGGGCAATGTTGGATAAAAACAGTTCCTTAGCCGCGGAATCGTTGGAAGGGATTGTGAAAGGCGGCGAAAAGCTTGGGATCGATGTTAAAAAGTACCAAGCCGATTTAGCAAAATCCAAAGGGGCTGTTAAAAAAACAGAATTTATGACAAAACCGGCTTTAGCCTCTTCCGATGCGGCCGTGCCGTCGGTTATCTACGACAAGACATTTAAACCGGCATTGGTCGCTAACAAACTAAATATTTCCGATAAATTTAATACTCCCGAACCCGAAAAAATGCTCAAATCGGAATCACTAAAGCGCTCGGAAGAAATATCGCTGACCATGCGCCATAGGCTTATGAACGCTCAGTGGAAAGCGAAAGGGCTGGAACTCCTTTTTGACACACCGATTCAACCCACTGAAATTCGAATGTCGAAAATTATCGAAGCCGATAAGAAGCGGTTTCGCTATATTATCGACATAGATTCAGCGACCCTCTCTAAAAGCCAAATTTTAGAGCATCAAAATATTAACCGCATCCAGATTGCTCAATACAATGCCAAAACGCTTCGTCTCGTTTTTGAACACGATCGTGCTATTGCAATCAAAACGACACCGAAAGATTTATCGCTTTATATCGATCTTTCGTTGGAACCTCCGAAAACGACCGCACCTCTCCCCTCGGCACCGGCGATACAAGAGCCTCCGCTGGTTGCGGCGCTCCCTCCTTTGATTACCGTGACCCCGCGTGATCGAAGCAAAAAAGTTATCGTTATCGATCCGGGGCACGGCGGAAAAGACAGCGGCGCGATCGGCAACGGTCATATGGAGAAAGATATCGTATTGCAGATCGGAACTCAGCTTGCCGATAAACTTCGTGCACAAGGCTATACGGTCTATATGACACGGAACAACGATACGTTTATCGAGCTGAAAGACCGGACAAAATACGCCAATGATAAAGAGGCGGATCTTTTTATTTCCGTTCATGCCAACTCTATCCCTAAAACTTCCGATCCCGCCGGAGTACAGGGATTAGAGACCTATTTTCTTTCTCCGACGCGGAGTGAGCGTTCTATGCGCGTTGCCGCGTTAGAAAATTCCGAAGATATGGGAGAAATGGGGCAATACGGAAAACTCAGCTTTTTGAGCTTTTTGAATAAAGAGAAGATTATTGCTTCCAATAAACTGGGGATCGATTTGCAAAAAGGGATGTTGGGGAATTTACGTAAACAGTTCCCGAATGTTCATGATAACGGCGTTAAAGAAGCTCCGTTTTGGGTCCTGGTCGGAGCTCAAATGCCGGCGGTATTGGTTGAAGTGGGATACATCAGCCATCCCGATGAATCGGCTCGTATTGCCGATGAGAAATATCAGCGATGGATGGTAGACGGTTTAGTTGACGGAGTCAGCCATTATTTTATCAATAACAACTAGTTTTTTTGTACGCTAAACCGAACAAAGTCCGGTTTGCTACGCTGAGTTTACTTCGTAGGCTCGGCACCTTCGGTGTAGTTGCTCTACGGGGCAACGGTTTTAGTTTTTGTTGCTTTTCTCGTAGAAATAGTTGGTGGCTTCGACAAACCCTTCGACGCTTCCGCAGTCAAATCGTTTTCCTTTGAATTTATAGGCTAAGACCATCCCCTTTTGGGCCTGTGTCATCAGCGCATCGGTAATTTGTATCTCTCCCCCTTTACCGGCAGGGGTATTTTCGATAATCCCGAAAATATCGGGGGTGAGGATATAGCGCCCGATGATGGCGAGATTACTCGGTGCATTGGCCGGATCAGGCTTCTCAACCATATTTGAAATCATGTAGACACCGTCTTCGATCTCTTTCCCCTCGATAATGCCGTAGCGGTTCGTGTGGCTCGGATCAATCTCTTCTATGGCGACGATCGAGCATTTATATTTATTAAATAACACGACCATTTGGGAAAGAACCCCTCCATCGCTGTTTCCGTCGCATAAATCATCGGCCAAAATAACGGCAAACGGCTCATTACCGATTAATGTCTCTCCGGTCAATATCGCATGACCAAGCCCCTTCATCTCATTTTGACGCGTATAGGAAAACGTGCATTGATCAATCAGGGAGCGGATTTCGGTGAGATAATGCTCCTTGTCGGAACCTTTGATTTGGTGTTCTAGCTCATAACTGACATCAAAATGATCTTCCAATGCCCGTTTACCGCGTCCCGTAACGATAGCCATCGTGTGCACCCCCGCTTCTACCGCCTCTTCAACACCGTATTGGATTAAAGGCTTGGTGAGTACCGGCAACATCTCTTTTGGCATCGCTTTGGTTGCCGGTAAAAAGCGGGTACCGTACCCGGCAGCAGGAAAAAGACACTTTTTGATCATTGAGGCTCCTTGAGTATGAACGATATTTTATCACAAATGAAAAGAGTAAGTTTGTTCTATTATCGTAGGATGTGTCCAACAAACTTGGACATATTACCCAAAATCTTTCCGCCGCGTCTGAACCCTAAGCCGCACGCTTCATAGGCAAAGAATACCCCCGCCTGATAGCTGTTTCCTTGAGCGTCTTTCGGAAACTCTACGTATTCTTGATAGATCGGTTTGAAATTACCGTACGGTCCGTCGTTGGCTTCGACTGTGCTGCCTGAAGCATCCAGAATACGGACATTGGCACCTTCGCGTCCGAACATCCGTTTTTCGACCTGCCGTATCCCTTTGAGAGGCTCATACGAGGTTTTTAGCAAGTACGGTGAATCCGGGAAAAGGTCGCAGAGTATTTTCATCATCCCTTTGGATTGAAAGAGGAGGGTATAGGCGGGATTGAGGATAATCGCACGCTGATTGTCCATAATAGCGCTCAGCAAGGTTGCGAGTTCAGGTTCTTCAATAGCGATATCTTCCCACGGAAAGAGTTTGAACCAATACTCATACGGGGTGTCTTGGGAATCATAAATCCCATCTTCATCGAATTTGACTCCGCCGAGCGGTTCAAATCCCGTCTCAAATCCCGCATCGATCGCCATTTGTTGAAGAAGTCTGACCGTTTGTTCCTCTTCGACGTTGCCGCTAACGGAACTGAACAATATTTTCCACCCGTCATACAGCGATTCGAATTTCTCCGTATCGTCAAAGAGGGTAATAAGTCGGCGAAAGTTTTCACTGATCGCTTCATAGACCGTGTTAAATTGGCGCTCTTCATCCATGCCGTTGTGCTTTAACAATGCCCATTGCAAAATAGCGGTTTCGAAAAGAGCCGTCGGGGTATCGGCATTAAATTCGATCAGTTTGATCGGTGAGCCGTCGATTCCGCCGGCGAGATCAAACCGTCCGTAGAGATGCCAGTGAACGTCGTTTTCCCAGCTTTTTTTGATCGGTTCGATAAGATTAAACGGGATTCCGAGGTCGAAAAAGAGGTTATTATCGATGACGTGCTGTGCCGCCGTTGCGTACATATCGTAGAGTTCGTTGACCGCTTCGTAGTACCTTTCGGCTTCAGCGTCACTGACGATGACCAATTCATCGGCGATGTATTTGGTTTTATCGCTGTCGGTGTGCCATGCAAAACCGAATTGCTCTAGCGTTCTGTCATCGATAGCTTTGATAGGTTGAAGCGATACCATATTCATCCTCCGAAACTGCTGCTGGAGCTAGTCGTTTTGGAAGCGGAATTTCCGAAGAAGCTTTTTTTCTGTGTTCCTGAGGTTGCCGATGAACTGCTGCCGCTTGCGGAACGGTGATAGGCTGATCGGTTGGAAGCATCTTGGTGTCTTTGAACATTTTTGTTGTTCATCAACGCATTTCCGATCATATTTCCCAGCAACGCACCGCCAGCGGCGGCGAGGATCGTACCGGCCAATCCCATCCCCTCACCCTGAGGCTCGGCATTGAGTTCCGATTTCCCCTCTTCCATTTTTTTGTACTCTTGGTCGGCGAGCGCTTTCATTTCCGCTTCACTCATAACCCGTTCATGCACCGTACCGTTTTCATCAGTCTCTTTGATAATTGCTCGGCTTGGCCCGCTCGTCGGCATCTCTTCAACAATAACGTATTTGCCGTTAGGCTGCTGCTCGACAACGAGAAATTTATTTTGCCCTTCGGCCTGTTCCGCCGGTTTCTCTTCGGGAGCGCTTTGGCATCCGCCAAGAGCGCTTAGTACCGTAAGGCCCATAGCTCCTACCATAATTTGTTTTGCTGAGATAAAATGTTTCATAGTGATTCTCCTATCGTAATTGTTTTAATCGTGTTGGCGTAAGGCGATAAATTTGTGAGGCGCTTTTTTCGCTTAAGCCTCGATAATCCTCAATAATCAGATCGCTGAATGATTGGCAAAAGGCTTCATCGTAGTTTTTTCCGCTTTCATTGGCAGAGGTGGAATAAAGCCAACCGTACTTTTTTATCAATCGTGAATGATTCGGCTCATCCACATAGCGGAATGCTTGATTTTTAACAATAAAGGTCGTTTTTCGGGCGTACCGTACTCGACGTTTGTAGAGCGGCGGGATGCGGATATCATTGCGAAGCATTTTGAAATCGGCATAGACTCTTAAGAAAGGTTTAGCGGTGTCTCGCATTTTGATCTGCTGCAGCCTCTGGGAACTTTGCGAGAGGAAACCGACGGTAGTGTCGGTTTGGGCGAGGATAACCTGTTCCATCCGCTTAGGAAATCAGGTAGTCTTGAAGAGCGTGAGGTTCCATCCAGCTGTCATCTTGCATATGCCCCATCGCCTCGATAGCGGCGCGTGCCGCACTGAGCGTTGTAAAATACGGAGTTCCCATACGCAATACGATTTGGCGGATTTGTTCAGCATCTTTTTTCGAGGTTTTATTATCGGAGGTATTGATTGCCAAAGAGATCTCTCCGTTTTTCATCACATCTTCGATATTAGGGCGGCCCTCGCTGATTTTAAGAACCGCTTCACACGGAATGCCCGCTTCTTCGATCACTTTTTGGGTACCGCGCGTCGCAACGAGTTTAAACCCATGATTATGTAATCCGCGTGCGATTTCAGGAGCGTGCATTTTATCCATCTCGATGAACGAGAGGAAACAGGTTCCCGATGTCGGGATTTTATTTCCGGCCGCCAACTGGCTTTTGGCGAAGCTGACACCAAAATTTTGGCTGATACCCATAACTTCACCGGTCGATTTCATCTCAGGTGAGAGAACCAAATCGGCACCGTAGAGTTTATTGAACGGGAATACCGCTTCTTTGATCGCAACGTGCCCTTTGAGACGCGGTTTCAACAAGCCGTCGGCTTCCATGACGATATTGTAGTTGTCATAGAATGCGAGTGCGCTGCGTAAGCTGTCGCCGAGCATAACACGGGTAGCGACTTTGGCCAGAGGCATTCCGGTTGCTTTAGAGACAAACGGCACGGTACGCGATGCTCTTGGGTTGACTTCGATCAAATAGACTTCGTTTTGATAGATGGCGTATTGGATATTCAAGAGTCCGATAACGCCCAGACCGAGAGCGATTTTTTTCGTTTGCTGCTCAACCTGCGCCTGAATGTCAGCACTGAGGCTGACCGGAGGGAGAGAACAAGCACTGTCACCCGAGTGGATTCCAGCCTCTTCGATATGCTGCATAACGGAGCCGATGTAGACTTCTTTACCGTCCGAGATCGCATCGACATCCAGCTCAACCGCTTGATCGAGGAATTTGTCGACAAGAACCGGAGAGTCGTTGCTCACCGATACGGCAACGTCCATATAGGTACGGAGCTCATCTTCGTTGTAGACGATACGCATCGCACGTCCGCCTAAGACGTATGAGGGACGAACCAGAACCGGATAACCGAGTTTTTCAGCAATCTCAAATGCCCCCTCTTTGGTCATTGAAAGACCGTTTTCAGGCTGTTTTAGCCCTTGTTCAATGACGAATGCCGAGAATTTTTCGCGGTTTTCCGCCAAGTCGATCACCTCTGCCGAAGTCCCCGCGATTTTGGCACCGATTTCGTGGAGGCCGTTGGCTAGTTTTAGCGGTGTCTGTCCTCCGAAATGGACGATGATTCCATCAGGCTGTTCCGCTTCGACGATAGAGCGGACGTGTTCGAAATCGATCGGTTCGAAGTAGAGGACGTCGGAGGTATCGTAGTCGGTGGAGACCGTTTCAGGATTACAGTTGACCATGATCGTCTCGATCCCCATCTCTTTGAGGGCGAATGAGGCATGAACACAGCAGTAGTCGAATTCGATCCCTTGACCGATACGGTTTGGCCCGCCGCCGAGAATCATCACTTTTTTCTTGTCGCTTGCTCTAGGGGCTTGAAGTCCGAGACGGCTGATATTGGTTGTCGAATAAAGGTACGGGGTGAGTGATCCGAATTCTGCCGCACAGGTGTCGACTTCGTTGTATTCGAATGCGATTGCAAGGGCTTTACGGGCGTCATAGACATCAGCCTCTTTGGCACTGCCCCCATTTTGTGAGATCAACTTTGCGATCATTTTATCGGAGAACCCTTCCGTTTTTAGGCGGCGAAGCTGAAGCTCATCCGAGAGAGTTGCCGTTGTGATTTGTTTTTCTTGGGCGATAATCTCTTCGATTTGGGTTAGGAACCATGGATCGATTTTAGAGAGATCAAATACCTCTTCTTTTGAAAGTCCCATACGGAAACCTTGTCCTACGTAGAGGATACGTTCCGCATTCGGGCGGCGGATTTCGTGTTTAACGAATTCCAAATCACCCTCAATCGGATCAAAACCGCTAAGACCTGTCTCAAGAGAGCAGAGGGCTTTTTGAACCGACTCTTTGAACGTACGTCCGATCGCCATCGCTTCACCGACCGATTTCATGCTGGTAGTGAGGGTCGATTCCGCTTCAGGAAATTTTTCGAAGGTAAAGCGGGGAACTTTAGTGACGATATAGTCGATAACCGGTTCAAACGCCGCAGGGGTTCCCGTAATATCGTTGGTGATCTCATCGAGGGTAAAACCTACCGCGAGCAAGGTAGCCACTTTGGCAATCGGGTAACCGGTTGCTTTGGAAGCAAGGGCGGATGAACGTGATACGCGAGGATTCATTTCGATAACGATCATACGTCCTGTTTTAGGATTTACGGAAAATTGCACGTTTGATCCCCCCGTATCGACACCGATTTCGCGTAGAATCGCGAACGATGCGTCACGCATACGCTGATACTCTTTGTCGGTTAAGGTTAGAGCCGGAGCAACGGTGATAGAGTCACCCGTATGAACCCCCATCGGATCGAAGTTTTCGATGGAGCAGACGATGATACAGTTATCGTTACGATCACGAATAACCTCCATCTCGTACTCTTTCCATCCCAAAAGTGACTCTTCGATCAAAATCTCGGTAATCGGAGACTCATCGAGTCCGCGTTGGGCGAGAAGTTTGAACTCATCGATATTGTAAGCGACACCGCTTCCTCCGCCTGCGAGGGTATAGGAAGCACGGATGATGATCGGAAACCCGATCGCCTCCGCCGCAGCCATCGCTTCGTCCATATTATAAGCATAACGGGAGATCGGAAGGTCCATTCCGATTTTAACCATACACTCTTTGAAAGCCTGACGGTCTTCCCCTTTTTTGATCGCGCTCGGGTTGGCACCGAGGAATTCGATCCCCTCGAGCATTCCGAGTTCATGCATTTTCATTGCCGCATTGAGGGCGGTTTGACCACCCATTGTCGGCAAAATAGCGTCTACATTCTCTTTTTTGATAATCTCGGCAATGATTTCGGGTTTGATCGGTTCGATGTAGGTGCGATCGGCAAATTCGGGGTCGGTCATAATCGTTGCCGGATTCGAGTTGATCAAAACTACGCGGTAGCCAAGCTCTTTGAGCGTTTTAACCGCTTGTGTTCCTGAATAGTCAAATTCACAGGCTTGACCGATGACGATCGGGCCTGATCCGATGAGTAATATCGTTTTGATGTCGTCGCGTTTTGGCATTGAGACCCCTCGTCATAAAAATTTTATTATTATAGACGAGAAGCACTTAAAATCCGATTACAACGTTTATCTCACCTTGGTAATAACATGAAAATAGGCGGGATTTTTACCGTAAAAATACGGTTCTATGACGGCGCTTTGGTATCCGCTGGCTTTGGTGAACGAAACAACTTTTCCGACTTTGAGGCCGGACATAAAGATACGGTCTAGTCCGGATGTCTGTACTTCATCCCCGACGGTAATCGGAATCCATGTCGGGATGAACTCAACGATCAATTGGCGGCCGTTATTTCCCCGAACGATTCCGGGTGCCATAGAAGTTCCGATATTGACGGCGTATGAACTTTTGACATCACCGTTTAGAAGCGCTAAAGGGTGAGCTTCTTTAGAGACGACAATTCCTGCCGCATAGCCTCGGTACAAAAGTCCGTACACTTTTTTAGGGTCAAAATTCTCCATTTCAATCCACACACGATGGGGATCGCCGAAACGGACGTAAGAGAGGGTACGGACCAGAGCGGTATCCGGCATCGTTTTAAACGTGCTGTTATACTCGAGCAGGAGTTTTTGATATTCATCGGCAACCTGATGAAGATTTAACAACTCTTTTTCGTAATAGCGGTTTTTGTTGCGCAGATCGACGATCGTAGCCTGCTGATGGAAGTGTTCATCTATGGCATGCTGAACGCGTTCGACACTGTTAAGATACGATGATTTTATCGTATGGGTAAGCCATATGATAGGAGATTGAAAGAAGTTGGTAAAATAGAGTGCTCCGCCTACCAAAAGGGTAAGCAGTACCGCAACGGTTAAAGATTGTTTATTCATTATCGAAGAGTTCGTGGAGTTGATCGATCTCTTCTAGTGCACGACCGGTTCCGCGTGCAACACACAATAACGGCTCATCGGCAACGTAAACCGGAATTTTGATGATTTCAGAGAGGTACTTATCGAGTTGGCGGATGAGTGCTCCCCCCCCGGTAAGGATTACACCGTTGTTGACGATATCGCCTGCCAAATCCGGCGGCATGTTTTCAAGGACGTCACGGAGCGCTTCGAGAATCTCTTTAAGCGGTTCTCGCATCGCTTCGCGGGCATCTTCGCTGGTGAGTTCGATGGAAGTGAGAAGACCTTCGACCTGGTCGCGCCCGTTAATGATCATTTTTAGCTCTTGCGCCAACGGCATAGCGGTACCGATGTTGATTTTGATATCTTCGGCGATGCGTTCACCGATCAAAAGGTTGTATTTGCGTTTAATATAATCCATGATGGCACGGTCGATTTTATCCCCTGCAACACGGATAGAGCGGCAAAGAACGAGTCCGCCGAGTGAAATAACACCGATTTCGGTGGTACCCCCTCCGATATCGACGATAATATTTCCTTTCGGTTCGCGGATGTCGATTCCCGCTCCGATTGCCGCCGCCATCGGCTCATCGATCAGATATACTTCACGTGCACCGGCACTCATAGCCGATTCACGGACCGCTTTACGCTCAACCTGCGTCAATCCGTACGGGATACAGATAATAATACGCGGGCTGATAAGTGACGTCCGTCCGTGCGCTTTTTCAATAAATTTTCGGATCATTTTTTCGGTCATATCGAAATCGGCGATAACGCCGTCTCTCATCGGGCGGATCGCTTTAATATTGCCCGGTGTTTTACCGACCATCTCCTTGGCTTCGCGGCCTACGGCAAGTACTCTTTGTTGACCGTATTTTTCTGTTTTAACGGCAACAACGGAAGGCTCGTTGATGATGATCCCTTTTCCTTTTGAAATGACAAGGGTATTGGCTGTCCCTAAATCGATAGAGAGATCGTTTGAGAACATTCCGATAAGTTTATTAAATAGCATTGACTCTCCTATGCGCTTTTCTTAGTTGATTTTTTAATGTAAACAGGCGGAACACTGTCCTCGACTACCTCTTTGGTAATGAGTACTTCATAGCCGCTGTACTCCGGGAGTTCGTACATGGTCTCTCCCATGGTCTCTTCCATGATGGCGCGAAGTCCGCGCGCTCCCGTTTTACGTGCCAGCGCTTTGGCGGCAATCGCATTTAGAGCCTCTTTATCAAACGTGAGTTCGACATCATCGATGGCAAAAAGTTTCGTATATTGTTTAACAAGAGAATTTTTCGGCTCGGTAAGGATACGAACCATCTCCTCTTCGCTGATTTTATTCAACGATGCGATAATCGGTAATCGTCCGATCAATTCGGGGATCAGCCCGTAACTGACCAAATCGTCCGGCTCAACGTTTTCGAAGCTGTCATCGATATCGGTAGTGCTTCGTTTATCGTGCCCGAATCCCATGACGTTGGACCCCTTTTTACGCTCCAAAATCTGCCCGAGACCGTCAAACGCACCGCCGCAGATAAAGAGGATACCGGAAGTATCGATTTGAATAAAATCTTGGTTAGGGTGTTTGCGTCCCCCCTTGGGAGGGATATTGACCACAGCCCCTTCGATGATTTTAAGCAATGCCTGCTGTACCCCTTCACCCGATACGTCACGGGTGATAGAGCGGTTTTCGGACATACGTGAGATTTTGTCGATCTCATCAATAAAGACGATCCCCTGCTGCGCCCGCTCAACATCTCCGTCTGCCGCTTGGAGAAGTTTGGTAAGGATATTTTCGACATCTTCACCGACATATCCCGCTTCGGTAAGGCTCGTCGCATCGGCAATAGCGATGGGGACGTTAAGAACACGCGCAATGGTTTGTGCCATCAATGTTTTACCGCTTCCGGTCGGTCCGATCAAAAGAACATTGGATTTTGCGATCTCTGTTTCATCTTCGACAAGGGTATGTTTGAAAATACGTTTATAGTGATTATAAACCGCAACCGAGAGGAGTTTACGTGCCCGTTGCTGCCCGATGATATACTGACCCAAAAAGTTGTTAAGCTCTTTAGGGGTTAAAAGCTCAGTATGCTTGTTCTCTTGGGTTGAAGTATTTTCCCCCTCCGAATCGCCGAACATAATTTTGTAGGCGGAGAAGACACAGTTTTTACAAATGTAGACATTTGTGCCGGCAATAAGCGGATTGTGATCGCTCTCAGTAGCGTCGCAGAAACTGCAATGACGATGAATCATGATTGATTCCTTTCATACGGGATACCCCGTTTGGTATTGACAATAAAGGTGCAGAGATTTTTAACAAAATCGCTCGCCGTCTCTTCAAGCAAAGCGCTCGCCTGCTCTTGGAGAGGTTTTCCCGATTCGAAAAGATCGCGGTAGGCCGAGCGGAGCGCATCGATATCGCTTCGATCCAGATGACGGCGCAATCCGTTTAGATTGAGTCCGCGAAGTACCGCACGGTTCCCTTCCGCCAAACAATACGGCGGAACATCCTGAGAGAGTGCCGAAGCCCCTGCGATCATAGCGAAATCGCCGATTTTGACGAACTGATGGACCGGAGTCATGCCGCCGATAACGGCATGGTTCCCCATCTCGACATGTCCCGCCAATGTCGCTGCGTTGGCAAGGATACAGTTGTTTCCGATGATTACGTCGTGTCCGAGATGAACGTAACCCATGAAGAGATTGTCGTTTCCGACAACGGTTTTACCGCCGCCGCCGGCTGTTCCCGGATTGAAAAGGGTAAATTCCCGGATTTTATTACGGTCTCCGATAATCAGCTCGACCTCTTCACCGGCGTATTTCAAATCCTGCGGCACGGAACCGAGTACGGCATGTGAAAAAATATCATTGTATTCGCCGATCGTCGTATTGCCGTAAATGCACGTACCCTGTGCGATTTTTGTCCCTTTTCCGATTTTCGCCTTACCTGAGATAAAGCAAAACGCTCCGATTTCGACGTCGGGACCGATAACGGCACCCTCTTCGATAATAGCGTGTGGTGAAATCAAGCTCATATGGTCTACTTGTCTACGATCATGGCTTTGAGTTCGGCTTCACTGACAAGGACATCGTCAACATACGCTTTTCCCTCTAGCACCCAAATCGACCCTTTGTGTTTGACCACTTTCATTCGGTACTCCAAGCGGTCACCCGGACGGACGGGAGCGCGGAATTTTGCCCCGTCGATGCTCATGAAATATACGACTTTGTGAGCCGCTTCTTCTTCGGTCATATCCATGCTTTGAAATGCCAAGATACCGCCGGCTTGTGCCATACCCTCTAAGATCATAACACCCGGATAGATCGGATGGCCCGGGAAATGGCCTTCGAAAATCTGTTCGCCTATAGTAACGTTTTTGAATCCGACGAGTGATTCGTTCGGAGTGAGGGAAGTGACACGGTCAACGAGTAAAAACGGGAATCTGTGAGGTAAAATTTTTTGAATTTGAACGACATCAATCATAACTGTTTAGCACCTTGGGTAAAAAATCGCCCAATTTTACCGCAAAAATTGTTAATTATTGATAATGAGTTTTTTTACGGCGGTAAATACTAGTTTTTGAGGGCATGTTTAACCAGCAGATTGGCGACTTCGAAACTGGCATCGACAAACTCCAATTCCGGCAGGTCTCTCATACTTTTTCGCTCTTCCACACTGTCGATTTTGACAATGATATTGGCGTTATGGTCATAGTTCAGTACCGCCTCGCTGATGAGGCGTCTATTTTGCTCGCTGCTCATCGTAATGATGATCGCATGAGCCTCTTTGACCATCAAGGACTCCAGAACGGGGAGTTTATTTAAGTGGCCGAAGTACGCCATATAGCCGAGTTTTCTGGCGTGCAAAACGTGTTTGAGGTTATCGGAGATGATAATGAAGTTTGCCCCCTGCGATTGCAATGATGCGGCGACGATTTTGCCGAGCATCGCAAACCCCGCGACAATAATATGGTCTTTTCGCTCAATCGGGGTAATGACGTCCGATTCGTAAAACTCTTTTTCAAAATAAGAGGAGAGTTTATAGATGTTTCCGATGATAAAGGGGGTAAGGATCATCGAAATGACGCTGACGAGAATCAAAAAGCTTGCCATCTCTTCGCTGATCAGTTTCTGCGCCCCCGCCAAAGCAAAAACGGCAAACGAAAACTCCCCGATTTGTGCAAGCGATAGTGCCGTCTTAGCCGCTGTATTTTTATCGGAGTTGCGTCGGATAATCGCATAAATAACCACCGCTTTGAAAAGCATCGCAAAGATAAATACAAAGGTGATAATATGGATATTCTGGGCAAAAAAGAGGATATCGATTTTTGTCCCCACCCCGAAGAAAAAGGCTCCTAATAAAAGGTCTTTGTAGGTGGAAATATCGGATTCGACTTTGACGTTGTATCGGGTGTCGGCGATGATCATTCCTGCGATAAACGCCCCCAGCGAGTAGGTAAAACCCATCGAGTGGGCAAGGAGAGAAGCACCGATCAAAATAGAAAACACCGAACCTAAAAAAAGCTCTTCGAGTTCCGTTTTCGCCGAAAACTGCAATAGGGCATTGACGATTTTTTCCCCGATGGTAAACATAAACACGACGACAAAAACAGCGGAAACGGCGGTTTTCAAAAGAATTTCGCCGATCGATGCGCTGTCGTTGGATAAAAAGGTGATAAGGAGGAGGATCGGGATGACGGCAAGGTCTTGAAAGATCAAAATCCCCATCGATTTTTGCCCGTAAGGGGTGTGGATGTCTTTGGACTCTTTGAGATAGGTGAGGACGATCGCCGTCGATGAGAGGGAAAACGCCAACGAGATAATCAACGAGGTGTTAAAGTCTAGGCTGAAAAGATAATAGGAGAGGACAAAGATCACCACGACGCTGAAGAGAACCTGTAAAGCCCCGTTGGTGAGGAGGATCTCTTTCATCTTTTTGATTTTTTCCAGACTCAGCTCCAGCCCGATGGTGAACATCAAAAACACGATCCCGAATTCACCGATGAGATTGAGTGAGTCGATCCCCGCTCCGTTAAATCCGAAGAGGTAGCTGATGATGGTTCCGGTTGCAATGTAGCCCAATATATGTGAGACACCGAACCGCTTGAGAATGATGTTGAGTACCGTGGCGATTGCAATCGTTAAAAAGATAGAGAGTAATAGTTTTTCCATAATAGATATTATAGTGCAAGGTCTGTGCTAAGGGTGGTTAAAAAGTGGGCGGTTGATCAAGAATGGCTAGAATATCTGTTTTCTTTTGTAGTTAATACTGCGATGTAAAACTCTACCTATCGTGACGGTTTGAGACGATTCATCCAGTTTGTAAAATACAAGATAATTTTCGATGATAAAGACTCGGCATTCTTTCCTGATTTTTTTACGTTTACAGGAGACGCCGAGCTTTGGAAAATCGGCTAATTTGGAAATAGTGACTTGCAAAAATTGAAGGTATTCATAGGCGCGTATAGAACTCTCTTGTGCGATATGATCTAAAATGTTTTCAAGATCGGTATAGGCTTTTTCGAGATAGAGAATTTTATAGGGCATATTTCACGCCGAGTTTGGAAAAAACCTCTTCGTGTGTCCCAGAAACGGGAGAATTAAATCCCTCTTCAATCATATTTTCCAACTCTTCATCGTACTCTTCTTCTGATAGTTTGATGGCATTTTCAGGAAGAGATTTGAGAAAATTCATCACTTTGTCCGCAACGGATTCATCTTGTATTTCGAGATGATAAGCTAGCATACCGGTTCCTTTTTTGAGGAAATTGTTAAAAACATTATAGCATCTATTCATATTGAGAATAAGAGAGTATGGTTAGTGCAGTGTAATCAATTGTTCTTTCGTATCCTCATACGATTTCGTCTCTAAAACGAGAGCAATTTTAGCAGTCGGTATTTCATCGACGACGATAATCGCCGAAGTGTTAAACGGGCTTCCCGTCAGCTGAGCACGAAGAGCAATTTCGGTTTCGATAGAGGGAGCGTTAAACATCAGCTCTTTTGTGGTTGTATACGACGATGCGGTGAGGGTGTTGAACGTCTCTACAGTGATAAAGCGCACCTCTTCGCGGTTGAGGAAAAACTGTCCGTTAATCTCAAAATCGATTTTTCCCTCGGTGGAGGTGCGGTTAATCGTTGAATAGAAGAGGGGATAAGAGGGGACGATTTCGGTGCCGATTTTTACTGAAGATCGAATCAGGCGGTAGTTTAAAAACCGCTCTTTGATGATGCGATACGGTCTCTCCGCTTCTTCCAACTCATTGCGGCGATGGTAGAGTTCCAATCGCTCTTCGATGGAGGCGGGGAGGATTTGGCGGCTTAGGGGGGAGAACATCTCATCCATCAAGCGGTGCTGCTGATCACGCTGCATCGAGAGGCCGAAGAGACAGCCGCAGTAGTCCTGACGGTAGAGCTGCTGTTCGCGGCTCACGCGCCCCTGATCGGCGGTTCCGTTATTTTTTCGGTAGTCGAACGCGACAAATTTAACCCCGTGCGTCTCTTCGAACGCTTCGCCGGCTCTAATAAGCTGTTCTTGCGATTTTTTGGGACTGACGAGGAGGGTGGTGGTCATCGTCGTTTCGCCGAGTTCGATCGCTTTGTGGGCGCTTACTTCGAAACGGCGGTCGAAACACACTTCACAGCGCGCCCCTTTTTCAGGCTCTTTTTCCAATCCGCGGACGGCGTCCATCCAGTTCTCAAAATCGTATTCGCCCTCTATCAGCTCAATACCCAGTTTCTTGCAGCTGCGTTCAACGTCTAAAAGTCGGAGTTGATATTCGCTGTAGGGGTGGATATTGGGGTCATAGAAGAAGCCGACGAGTTTTTCGTCGGGATATTCCTGCTGCAGTTTCTCAATAAAGAAATGAGAATCGACGCTGCAGCAGATGTGTACCAACATGATTAAAAGCCTTTGAGAAGTTTAAAAAGTGCGGTTTACTGCACGTGGGCTTTCCGCCGAGGAAAACTCAGCGTTAGCGTAGATACGCGGGCTTTGCTCGGGCATCGTATTGAAGAAATTATCGCTCTGCGAGAATTTCTACACTTTCGATAGTGTCGCGCATTTGGATACTGTCAAGAACCGCCATAGATTCCGCATCATCCGCTTCGATACCGCCGAATACGGTGTGAACGCCGTCAAGGTGAGGGCAGCTTACGAAACAGATAAAGAATTGGCTTCCCCCCGTGTTAGGGCCGGCATGCGCCATAGAGAGAGCCCCTTTAACGTGACGGTGTTTATTGAGCGATGTTTCACACGGAATCGCCCAACCCGGTCCGCCGGTACCTGTACCGTGAGGACATCCGCCCTGAGCCATAAAGCCCGGAATAACGCGGTGGAAGTTAAGGCCGTTGTAGTATCCGTCGTTTACGAGTGCCGCGAAGTTGGCAACGGTATTCGGGGTTTCATCGTTATACAGTTTAATCCACATAACCCCTTTAGCGGTTGTCATTTTCGCCCATTGGTAGCTTGCCATCTCTTCGGCAGTTGGGGTGTAGGTTTTAAGTTCTTTTCGTCCGAACATTGTGTGAATCCTTGAGGGAATTTTTTGAAATTATAGTGGATTTATCTTAAGAGGCTTGGATGAACTTGTTATAATGCACGCAATTAATTTACGTAAAGTGGGAAGAGCATGGGAGATTGGTTTAGTCGCAGATGGTCACAAATCAGTCTGAATCAAGTCAATTTTTATACGATTGTTTTTATTTTGCTTTTTACGGTTGTTTTCGCCTCTTTGTTGATATTTGACGAGTACAAGGGGTTTGAAAAAACGGTTCACCTTGAAATATTGGTGAATGACGATATCAATATAAGCAAGCCGGCGGCGCTAAGCCACGATGCGATGAAGGGACGATTGATCAAAATCGTTTTGGAAATTTCGACATTGGCGTTGATTTTATTCGGGTTTATCGTCGGCGTATCCAAAATCGTCAACAGTATGATCGCTCAGGATATTGAGAGATTTCTAAATTTTTTTGAATCGCTGCATGATAAGACGCAACAAATAGAGATGGATGAACTCTACTTCAGCGAATTTCGACGGATGGCGGGGTATGCCAATGAGATGGCGGTAACGCTCGAAGAGCAAAAAGAGTCGCTGCAGCAGCTCAATGCCAGCCTGGAAGAGAGGGTGCGCTACAAAACACAGGCGCTTCAAATCAAAAATGACGCTTTGGAAAAGGAGCAGAAATTTTCCCAGGAGCTTCTCGAGTCGCATAAGCAGTTTATCCGTTATGCCATTCATGAGACCCATACGCCCCTCTCGGTCATTATGGCCAATATCGAACTCTTTTCGATGAATGAAGGGCGTAACCGCTATCTTGCCAAGATCGAAGCGGCGGTCAAAAATATTTTTAGCATCTATGACGATTTGAGCTATCTGGTCAAAAAAGATCAGATCGAGTATCCAAAACGCCCAATCGATATGGGAGAGTATGTCGAAAAACGGCTTGAATTTTTTGATGAGGTCGCTCAGTTTTCGAATCTCTCTTTCGACTATACCAGTGCGGAATTTCCCTCATGGATCATGTTTAACGAGACGAAACTGCAGCGTGTGATCGATAATAACATCACCAATGCGATCAAATACACCAAAAGCGGTGAAGTGATCCACGTCGGAGTAGCGTGCGACACGGAGAAGTGCCTTTTTTGGGTCGAGAGCCGGTCGCAAAAAATTCATGACGAGCAAAAGATTTTTGAGGCATACTATCGGGAACGGAAAAAAACGGACGGTTTCGGACTGGGACTGAGTCTGGTAAAATCGATCTGCGATGAGGACGGAGTGGAAATTAAAATCAGCTCGGATAATGTGTCGACCCGATTTGAATACCATTTTAAAAAGGGGAACGGTGAAAATACTTCTGCTTGAAGACGAACAGATGCTTAGCGAAGCGATCCATGAGTATCTCTTATCGCTTGGGCATCGTGTCGAGCTGTTTTTTGACGGTGCAGAAGCATTGGATGCGCTGAAAAAAGAGACGTTCGATCTGCTGATACTGGATATTAACGTTCCCGGTATCGACGGACTGGATTTGCTAGAACAGCTGCATGCATTAAAAATACGTCCTCCCGCCATCTATATCAGTGCATTGGTGGATATCGAAGGGATCAGCCGGGCGTATGATCTGGGATGCTACGATTATCTTAAAAAACCGTTTCATCTCAAAGAGCTTGCACTCCGTATCGATAAAGTGATGCAAAGCTGTACCATTCCGCAAAATCATCTCCGCCTTTCAAAAAGTTACGGTTACGATGCCTCAACGTCGACCTTGATGTGTGATAACGTAACACAAACCCTCACCAAGCGGCAGCTTCAGATTATTGACCTCTTGGCCCGCAATCGCGGGCGTGTCGTCGATTTCGACCAATTTCGTACCTATGTATGGGACGAAGAGTACGTAGATAACGCGACTATACGGGCTGAAGTGAGCCGATTGAAAAAAAGCCTCAAAGAAGATTTCATCCAAAATATTCGTGCATTAGGTTACATGATCGATATTCCCCGCACTCAATAAGTTACTTTTTTACACATTAATCCCTTTTATTCTCACTTTCGGACGATAATTTTTTCTAATTTAATAATTGCTACGTTCATGCTACGTTTCGTTTTCATAATGACAGTGACGAAAAATTAGTTCAAGGAGTCAGCATGAGAGGTACAGTATCTCTATCGCTTTTGGCGTCGGCTTTGGTAGTCAACGCTTTTGGAGCGGATGATGTAATCGGAATGTTTAATGAAGGGAAAGTAAGCGGTCAATTCCGTGAATTTTCAATCAGCAGAGAAGTAGACGATACCCGTCCGGCTGCAAACAACGATTATACGCGTAAAGCGAATACGATCGGCGGTTATCTTAAATACGAAACCGGCGCATGGAACGGCTTGAGCATGGGTGCTGCCGTATACGGAACAATCGGTGTCCATTTAGGGAATCGCAGCAATGTAAACGATGTTGACCCGACGTTGCTCAGCAAAGACAACCAAAACGATTTTTATTTAGGCGAAGCGTATCTCCAATATAAAAACGGGAATACTACCTTTAAAGCGGGACGCCAAAAACTTGATACTCCGATGGCGGGGAGCGATGATGCACGTATGCTTCCGAACCTTTTTGAAGCGTATGTATTGAGCAATACGGATGTCAAAGATACGACATTAGTTGCGGCTCATGTCACTAAATTTGCACAAGGTACGTTCGGACGGGCTTACACAAGCGGAATTCTAAGTGCGACTTCCGGCTATTCTTTGGTGGATGCTCGCGGTCAGACCGGCGATTTTACCAATATGGGTGATTACGCTATCGGCGAAAAAACGGACGGTGTAAGTGTTGCCGCTGCGATCTACAGTGGTATTCCGGGGCTTAAACTCCAACTTTGGGACTATTACGCGCACGATATCTTGAACGCCGTATATGCCGAAGCAAATTACGGTTTTTCTATGGGTAACGGTGTAGCACCGTACGTAGCGGCACAATGGATCAACGAAAGAGATGTCGGCTCCAATAACGTAGCGGCTCTCAATAAAGTCGAAAGCGATTTCGTTGCGGGAAAAATCGGGGTTAAAGTAGCAAACTTCGATGTCTACGGCGCTGTCTCCCATAACAGCAAAGACTCTGCTGCCGATAACGGTACACACGGCGGAACGATTTCTCCATGGGGCGGGATGCCGGCGTATACTCAAGGGATGGTAACACGTCATCAGTTTATGGCGGGAACCGATGCTTGGAAAGCGGCGGCAAGTTATGACTGGAAAAATTTCGGAATTAACTTGAACACCGGAGTTTACTACGCTGAATTTGATATGGACAAGTTAAACGGTTATGCGGCAAACCATGCATGGACGGCTAAAGAAAAAGGATTCGATGTGATTTTTAATCCTGAAACCGTTAAAAACCTTCAGCTTCGTCTCCGTGCAAACTATACAGACGATTTTTATGACGTTACGACCGGTTCAGTTAGCTGGGACGAATATCGTTTTATCGTCAACTACAACTTTTAAAGGAGCTCTATTATGAAACAAGAGATGGTTGATCGTATAAAAAACGATCCTGATTTTCTACATCTTGTCAAAACGCGCAGTAAATTTGCATGGACATTAACGATCGTTATGTTGGTTATTTATTTCGGATTTGTTTTGACAATCGCGTTTGACCCGTCGATCTTGGGGACGCCGTTGTCTGAGGGATCGGTTACTACCGTCGGGATTCCGGTCGGTGTCGGAGTTATTATTATCGCATTCGTTTTGACGGGGATTTATGTCCGCCGTGCAAACGGTGAATTCGATGAATTGACCGCTAAAATCAAAAATAAAGCAAAGGGAGAGTGATGAAAGCGTTATTCTTAACTCTTTTCTCCGTCGCTGCGTTTGCCGGTGAGGCACTCAGCGGTGCGGTAGAGAAACAACCGCTTAATATGTCGGCTATTATCATGTTCTTAATCTTCGTTGGGGCAACTCTCGGGATTACCTATTGGGCGGCAAAACGTACTAAAACGGCAAAAGATTTCTATACTGCCGGCGGAGGAATCACGGGATTTCAAAACGGTATGGCGATCGCGGGTGACTATATGTCGGCGGCATCATTCCTCGGGATTTCCGCTCTTGTTTATGCAAAAGGGTATGACGGTTTGATCTACTCTATCGGATTTTTGGTCGGTTGGCCGATTATCTTGTTTATGGTGGCTGAACAGCTCCGTAACCTCGGAAAATATACCTTTGCCGACGTTGCGTCGTATCGTCTTCGTCAAACACCGATCCGTACATTGGCGGCATTCGGTTCGATCTTGACGGTTGTTTTGTATTTGATCGCTCAAATGGTAGGGGCCGGTAAATTGATCCAGCTTCTTTTCGGTTTGGATTATGAGATCGCGGTTATTTTGGTCGGTGTATTGATGATCCTCTACGTAACGTTCGGCGGGATGTTGGCGACGACATGGGTTCAAATCATCAAAGCGTTCTTGCTTCTTTCCGGTGCGACATTTATGGCGGTTGCGGTTATGGCACACTATAATTTTAACTTCGAATCGTTGTTTGCAACGGCTGTAAGTATGAAAGATCAGTCCATTATGGCTCCGGGTAAATTGGTCAGCGATCCGATCTCGGCAATTTCGCTCGGTATTGCATTGATGTTCGGTACGGCGGGTCTTCCGCATATCCTTATGCGCTTTTTTACCGTCAGCGATGCAAAAGAGGCACGCAAATCGGTTTTCTATGCGACAGGATTTATCGGCTATTTCTATATCTTGACGTTCATCATCGGTTTCGGTGCAATCGTTATGGTATTCCAAAATCCGCAATATCTTGATCTTGCGAAACAAGCGGTTGACGGCGGTGCTCCGATCCTCGGCGGCGATAATATGGCGGCAATTCACCTATCCCATGCAGTGGGCGGAGACTTCTTCCTCGGGTTTATTTCTGCGGTAGCGTTTGCAACGATCCTTGCGGTCGTATCGGGTCTTACGTTGGCAGGGGCGTCAGCAATTTCGCATGACTTGTATGCCAGTGTTATCAAAAAAGGTAAGACTGACGGATTGATGGAGATGAAAGTTTCTAAAATCGCAACGGTTGTTCTAGGTATCGTCGCAATCTATCTTGGTATTGCGTTCGAAGATCAAAACATCGCGTTCATGGTCGGATTAGCGTTTGCGATTGCGGCAAGTGCGAACTTCCCGATCTTGTTCCTTTCAATGTTCTGGTCAAAACTCACGACTCGCGGTGCGTTGCTCGGCGGATCATTGGGTCTTTTGACAGCTGCGGTTCTTGTGGTACTCGGGCCGACCGTTTGGGTAGATGTATTGAAAAATGCTGAAGCGATTTTCCCTTACAAATATCCGGCTCTTTTCTCTGTGAGTGCGGCATTTATCGGAATCTGGTTCTTCTCGATTACCGATAAGAGTGAAAGCTCTGAAAAAGAGAAAGAAGCGTATGAAGCGCAATTCATCCGAAGCCAAACCGGTATCGGGGCTGAAGGTGCTGTTGAGCATTAATTTTAAATCTGCTCCGAATGGGGCAGCTTTTTATTGAATTTTAGGAGTTTTCTTTGAGTCTGTTTGACCAAAAAGCACTATTGATGTCGATTCATCCTTTTGACCTTTTAGGGGAGAGGATGATCGAAAAACTGATGACCCAGATGGATATCGCCTATTACCCCAAAGAGACGGTCTTGATCGCTCCGAGGGTTCGGGCGGAATCTCTCTACATCATTATCAAAGGGATTGTCAACGAAACCATCGAGGGTGAACTCCAAAACGTATACGGGGAGCGCGACAGCTTTGACGCGAACTCCCTGATATACGGAAATACCCAAAGCACCTTTATCGTTGCCGAAGATCTGATCTGCTACTGCCTCCCCAAAGAAACTTTTCTCAACCTTCTTCAAGACGTCGAACCGTTCCAAAACTACTTTATGCAAGATTTCATTACCAAACACCAAAATCTTAAAGAGCGTCAGCACCAAAACGAGCTTACCCCTTTTATGGTTTCCCGTGTCGATGAAATCTATCTGCACACTCCCTGTTTCGTAGATGCGGCATTGAGTATCAATGATTCATTGCGAAAAATGAGCGAGCAGGGGGCAAAGGTTATTTTGGTCCGTCGGGGGGAAGAGGATGGAATCGTCACCGATACCAATCTTCGTGAACGTGTTCTTTTGGCAGGAAAAAGTACCGCAGAGCCGATCGGAGATATCGCCACGTACGGTCTTTTAACGATCGAGCGGAGCGATTTTCTCTTTAACGCACTGCTTCTTTTCACCAAATACGGGGTCAAGCGGCTTGTGGTAACGGAGGGGGATTCGATTGTCGGTATTTTGGAGCAGATCGATCTATTGAGCCATTTTGCCAACCATACCCATTTGATTGCCGCATCGATTGAACGTGCAAACAGTATTGACGAGCTACAAAGCGCTCAGCGTTCTTTGACCCACTTGGTGCGGTCATTGACGAATAAAGGGGTACGGGTACGGTACGTTTCAAAACTGGTCAGCGAGCTGAATGCCAAACTGTATCACAAAGTTTTTGAGATGATCGTCCCTGAATCCATGCAAAACAAATGCGCGTTGATCGTCATGGGAAGCGAGGGGCGCGGAGAGCAGGTTCTTCGTACCGATCAAGACAACGGTCTCATTATCCGTGACGGAGAGGATGAAGCACAGTTTGCCCCGTATATGATGGAGCTGAACCGCTATCTGCTTGAACTCGGGTTTCCCGAATGCAGCGGAAACGTTATGGTTTCCAACCCGTATTGGCGTCACAACGTAACCGATTATAAAAAAATGATCTCTGAATGGATCGAGACGTTCAACGAAGAGAGTCTGATGGGATTATCTATTTTTCTGGATGCGCAATGTGTCGCAGGGGATAGAGCGCTGCTGGATGAGTGCCGTGAATATCTTTATGAGCATTTTGAGGGGAGAAGCGACGTTATGGCCCATTTGGCCAAAGTGACGTTGGCATTTGAAACGCCGCTCAGTCTTATCGGAGGATTTGTCCTCGGCAGAGCCGAACACGAAAGTGAACTCGATATCAAAAAAGGGGGAATTTTCGCGATCGTGCACGGCATCCGTGTGTTGGCGCTGGAACATAAAATCAGCTCAACCAATACCACCGAACGGATCAAAGAGCTGAACAACATCGGTTTATTCGATAAACGGTTTGCGAGCGAGCTGATTGAAGCGTATGATACGCTGTTAAGTATACGTTTGCGGGCATTGCTCTCACAAAAACAGATCGCCGATGTTCAAAATTACGTCAACCCGAAACTTCTTGCCAAGGCCGACCGTGATTTGCTCAAAGATTCGTTTAAAATCGTCAATACGTTCAAAAAATTTCTGACGTACCATTTCCATTTGGGGATGGTGGTCTGATGTTTGAGAACTTCAAACGTTCATGGTGCCGGCGTTCACTCAAAGACGAATCGTACTCGTGGCTGTTTGACCCTTACGAGGGGGATGAAGTGGTCGTATTCGATACCGAAACGACGGGATTGAATACCAAAAAAGATGAAGTTCTCAGCATCGGAGCGGTGAAGGTCAAAGGGGATCGGATTCTCACATCGGAGAGTTTTGAAATCTTCTTAAAACCTTCCCGTGAAATCAGTGTCGAAAGCATTAAAATTCACCATATTCGGCCGTGTGATATTGAGAATGCCATGGAACCGCTCGAAGGGGTGGAAAAATTTCTGGATTTTATCGGAAATCGCCCTTTGGTGGGGTATTATTTGGAGTTTGATATGGCGATGATGAATCGGCTCATCAAGCCGTGGATAGGGGTCAACTTGCCCAATCGTCAAATAGAGATTTCCGGTCTCTATTTCGATAAGAAAATTGAGCTTATTCCGCAAGGAAATATTGATTTACGCTTCGATACAATTCTACGTGATTTAAACATCCCCAGGATGGGACAGCACAACGCGTTGAACGATGCGATCATGACCGCAATGGTCTATATAAAATTACAACACATTACTAAACTACATTAAGGAGCCTTACTTATGAGCGATATCGTCAAACCGACTTTTCATCCAAACCGAGAGTTTGCTAAAAATGCACGCATTAAAAACATGTGTGAATACCACGATTTACAAGCGTGGGCACAAGAGGATTATGAAGGTTTCTGGGGGCATTTTGCCAATGAAAAAATTGACTGGTTTAAACCGTACACTCAAGTTCTCGATGAGAGCAACGCACCGTTTTACAAATGGTTTGTGAACGGAAAACTTAATGTTGCTCACCAATGTATCGACCGCCACCTCTCTTCACGCAAAAACAAAGCGGCGATCATCTTCGAAGGGGACCGCGGTGACAAACAAATCATTACCTATCTTGAACTTTATTACAACGTCAACAAGTTCGCAAACCTCCTCAAAAACGAGTTCCATGTCAAAAAAGGCGACCGCGTTGTCATCTATATGCCGATGATCCCGGAAGCGGCATATGCGATGCTTGCGTGTGCCCGTATCGGAGCGATCCACTCGATCGTTTTCGGCGGATTCTCATCCGAAGCGTTGAAAGACCGTATCGAAGACGCGCAGGCTAAATTGGTCATTACCGCTGACGGTGCGTACCGCAAAGACAAACCGTACATGCTCAAACCGGTCGTCGATCAAGCGATCGATGCCAACTCTCCGGTGGAAAAAGTGCTTGTTGTTGAGCGTAACAACGAAGACGTTACCTGGGTAGCGGGACGCGACTACTCGTACAACGAACTCATCAAATCTCAATCAAGCATCTGTGAAGCCGAAGAGATGGATGCGGAAGATCCGTTGTTCCTCCTCTACACGTCAGGTTCTACCGGAAAACCGAAAGGGGTTCAACACAACTCTGCGGGGTATATCCTTTGGGCTCAAATGACGATGGAATGGGTATTTGATGTCAAAGAAAACGACACCTACTGGTGTACGGCCGACGTCGGCTGGATTACCGGACACACCTATATCGTCTACGGACCGCTTGCAATGGGTGCGACGACGGTAATGTTCGAAGGGGTTCCGACCTATCCTGATGCGGGACGTCCGTGGAAAATGGTCGAAGAGTATAAAATCAACCAATTCTATACCGCTCCGACAGCGATCCGCGTATTGCACAAAATGGGTGAAGATGAGCCGGCTAAATACGATCTCAGCAGCCTGAAAGTCCTCGGAACCGTCGGTGAACCGATCGACCCTCCGGCATGGAAATGGTACTACGAAGCAGTAGGAGGCGGCAAATGTGCGATCGTCGATACCTACTGGCAAACGGAAACGGGAGGGCACATCGTCTCTCCATTGCCGGGTGCGACTCCGATCAAACCTGCCTGTGCGACATTCCCGCTTCCGGGTATTATGGCTGAGATCCTTGACCCGCAAACCGGTGTTAAAGTGGCGGCAGGAGAGGGCGGTTATATGTGTGTAACCCGTCCTTGGCCGTCAATGATCCGCGGCATCTGGGGCGATCCTGAGCGTTTCGTGAAATCGTACTTCGGCGATGTCAAAAAAGAGGGTCAGCCGGTATATTTTACGGGTGACGGCGCTATTTACGACGAAGAGGGTTACATCACGATCACAGGGCGTACCGATGACGTTATCAACGTTTCGGGTCACCGTATGGGAACCGCCGAAGTTGAAGCGGCATGTAAAAAACATCCGAATGTCGCGGAAGTAGCCGTTGTCGGTAAACCGCATGACATCAAAGGTGAGGGGATCTTCGCCTACATCGTTCTCAAAAGCGATGACACCATCGGTGAAGAGATGGAAATGGTCAAAGAAATCAACAAAGTGATCATGAAAGAGATCGGTAACATCGCTATCTGTGATGATATCGTTTTCGTTCCGGGCTTGCCGAAAACACGTTCTGGGAAAATCATGCGCCGAATCTTGCGCTCTATCGCGAAAGGCGATGCGATCACTCAGGATATTTCGACTCTCGAAGATCCAAGTATCGTTGCGACTATCGAAGCGAAAGTCAAAGGGTAAGGGGGGAGACCCCCTGATCGGCTAGAATTTAACGATCAAATCATTTTTTCAAGCATTTCAAAACTGAATGCATTGTATTCTCTCAGATCAATTTCCAATTTGCTAAGTGTAACGGAACTATTTTTAAAGAGCTTCAATTTTTCAAGCGGCTTCATATTTATATCAAGCGTCTCCTCACTAAGAAGAATAAAGTCATCTCCGTGAACCCTGAATATCAATGATAGCGGATAGTGTTCAGAGAGATAGTCGACAAGTTCACATAAAAATTTATCCCCTTCGTTCCAACCGTACACTTCGTTATAGTGAGTAAAATTATGTAAACATAGTACATTGATATAAAAATACTTTGGTCTAAAATTATTCCAATTAATGATAAATGTAAGATACTCTGCATTAAAAGCCTGTGTCACATGATCCCGGTAAAAATAGGCAAAACGTTCATGTTCTATTTCAGTAAAGGGGAGCTGGTTGATCGATTCGGAAATTTCAATATACGAAAGTGTTTTCACGGCGGCTTCTACGACTTCAGGATGAAATTGCTTTTTGGACAAAGCCCTCAACTCCGTGAGTGCATCTGCGGTACTTTTACGCCCCTTATAGATTCGATTGGTCGTCATTGCATCAAAAGCATCGGCTACAATCATGATTTGTGCCAGTAGCGGAATTTCAGCACCTTTTTTACCGTAAGGATACCCTTTTCCATCATAGCGTTCATGATGACAAATAATGATATTTGCCAACTCTTGGTACATCGGAATTTTCGATAAAACTTTATAACTTTCTGTTACGTGGTTTTGGATCAGCTTGTATTCTTGTGTACTTAATTGACCGGGTTTCAGCAGTATGATATCGGGTGTGACAACCTTGCCTATATCGTGTAAAATACCCGCACGATAGACTAAATCACACTCTTCACTAGAAAGTCCCATTTCTTGGGCAATCATACGCGAGTAGGTAGCCACACGTACAGAGTGACCCGCTGTATACGTATCACGATCTTCGATCATCGAGACAAAGGATTCAAGGGTCTTTTGAAAATTCTCAATCTTTTCCTCTTCAAGGGCAATTACGGATGCCGTCCGTTTCTCTACCTCCTCTTCCAAATGCTCTTTATAGATTTTGTTTTCTTGAAAGCGGGTAAGCTTGGATACACATTTATATAAGGTCGCATTCATCTGTTCAAAATCGATCGGTTTGACAATATACGCATCGACGCCTAGCTTGATAGCTTCGGCAAAGTATTCTGTTTCAGAATACGCAGAGATGATGATGACTTCCTGTTCAGGATTGAGCTTTTTGATTTTCTCGGTCATCTCCAAACCATTCATATGCGGCATCAGTATATCGCTAATAATAATATCACAAGGGTTGTCTTGATATTTTTGTAGTCCCTCTTCGCCATCGTATGCAGTATCGACATAATCAAAAATTCTGCGCAGGTAGTGCTCTATCGATTCACGAAGCTTCTTGTTATCTTCCACATACAAAACCCGAAGTGAAGCAGACATTTTTTTGAGTGTTTTTAAATCGGTCATAGTGCTACATCCTTGCTTAGTTCATATTTTGTCTCTTTGGAAGAATGATGGTAAAACATACCCCGCCGTCTCGATTAGCCCAGGTAAACTTTCCGTTCAGATGTTCGGTAATGATTGATTTTGACATATAAAGCCCCAGACCGGTTCCCTCGGTTTTTTTGGTCGTAAAATAGGGTTCGCCGATCCGATCCATAACATTTTTCGGAATTCCTCCGCCATTATCGCAGATACTCGTGATAACCGACTCTTCGACGTCATTAATCGTAATGAGGACTTTGGCATCGGATATTGATTTTGACTTAAGGATATCTTTGGCATTGTTGATGATATTTATAAAGACTTGCAGAAGCTGGTTCGGATAGGTTTCGAGCTTCGTTTCGCTTCTGTTCTCAATGAGCACGGCGATATTGTTATCCTCCATACTTTTGCGGATTATCCTCATTGTTTTTTCAAGGATATCGGAAACCGTAACTATTTCTTTGGCCTGATTGGGTTTGAAAAAATTCCGAAAATCATCGATAGTTTGAGAAAGTTGCTCTACTTGTTCGGATATGGACTCTATATGTTTTTCAAGCAACTCCGTAGTGATCTCTTCTTCCAACGCAAGTGAAAGTTTCAGGTTATTAGCTTCCATGCTCATGATCGAAAGAGGTTGTCGCCATTGGTGGGCGATCATAGCGATCATATCTCCCATAGCCGCTTGGCGAGACTGGATCATCATAATCTTGTCTTTCACCCGAAGCTCTTCTTCCATCTTTTTGCGTTTGCTGATGTCGCGGATGATGCCGATCGCATTCCATTTTCCCTCTTTCATGATGGCTGAGAGGGAGAGCTCGATAGAAAATTCCGTCCCGTCTTTTTTCAAGGCACTCAGTTCAAGCGTCTTGCCGATAGCTTCCCCTTCACCTGTTTTTTTGAAATGTTCGAAGCCGATTCGGTGGGCTTCTAAAAACTGCTCGGGAGCTAGCAGCGTATGCAAATCCTCCCCTATGACTTCTTGCTCCGAATAACCGAATAGTATTTCAGCCGCCTGATTCCAGTAGGAGATTTTCCCCTCATTGTCCATCATCACAATGGCATCCTGGGCGGCAGAGGTGATACTGGAAAAGTTTCCCTCGCTCTCGTGAAGCCGCTGTTCGGATCGCAGCCGCTCGGTGATGTCGCGGATATTGCACTGGATAACTTTTTTCTGATCAACGTCATAGAGGTTGCTGACGAACTCCACCTCGATTTGTCGCCCCTCTTTCGTCTTCAGCGGCAAGTCTTCATACCGAATATATTTTTTGGTCTGTAACTCTTTAAACGATACCTTACTCTCCGCAATGTCCGCGAAGAGGCCGATCTCCCACAGCTTCATTCCAACCATTTCAGGATACGAATAAGAGAGAAGACGGAGGATGAAGGGATTGGCATCCACAATCACCCCCGTTTCGGCATCGAGGATCAAGATGCCGTCCTTGGCACTCTCGAACAGCCGTCGGTATTGTTTTTCTGATGTTTGCAGCGCCCGCTGAATCTGAATACGCTCGGTGATGTCGCGGATATTGCACTGGATAACTTTTTTCTGATCAACGTCATAGAGGTTGCTGACGAACTCCACCTCGATTTGTCGCCCCTCTTTCGTCTTCAGCGGCAAGTCTTCATACCGAATATATTTTTTGGTCTGTAACTCTTTAAACGATACCTTACTCTCCGCAATGTCCGCGAAGAGGCCGATCTCCCACAGCTTCATTCCAACCATTTCAGGATACGAATAAGAGAGAAGACGGAGGATGAAGGGATTGGCATCCACAATCACCCCCGTTTCGGCATCGAGGATCAAGATGCCGTCCTTGGCACTCTCGAACAGCCGTCGGTATTGTTTTTCTGATGTTTGCAGCGCCCGCTGAATCTGTAGCCGCTCGGTAATATCTTCGAGAGTGTGCACCGAGTAGAGATAGTCATTGTTTTCGTCATTAATACAGTAGGCCCGCGAATGGAAAATAGTGTCTCCGACTACCACCTCTTCATCTATTGTGTTTGAGGCACTGTTTTCCGATTCATCAAGGCAACTGTGTGTCGGGGCAGCGTTTTTTGGGAAAATATCAAAGTACAGTCGGCCGATGATCTGTGCGTAAGGGATCCCGACTTGTTGCTGATAGGCGCGGTTGCAGCGGAGGATACGAAAATCTTTGTCGTGTATAAAAATCGGGTCTTCCAGTATATCTAAAGCACTCAGCCACTCCTGATGGGCTTGTTTTACTAGTTTGTTCGTGTAAAGGTCATTGGCTTTATCTTCGACCGCTTTAGGTGTTTTCGGATTACTTTTCATGATTTCATTCCTTGTGCGGATTCGTCGATATAAACGGACTGTCGTATGCTCCATCAAGCTCTCGATATTTAGAAGAGAAATCAACCATACTGTGATTGGGTAAAAGAACTATCAGATAGTTAGGAACCTTCAATTAAAGATTAAAATATAAGTTGCGAACAGTGTATATCATTAAAATATAAAAATAACTTATAAAAATTTTATAACATTATTTATGTTCATAATATTTTACAGGACTTCCGAAAACACGTTCAGGAAAAATCATGCGCCGAATCTTGCGCTCTATCGCGAAAGGCGATGCAATCACTCAGGATATTTCGACTCTAGAAGATCCGAGTATCGTTGCGACGATCGAAGCGAAAGTCAAAGGGTAAGTTTTACAATAGTAAAAAATATGTTATAATTTTTTCGTGAGTATAGCTTTGTTGTAGTTAATGGAGCGGCAATGGTCGAGGGAGTAATTACCCCTCGGCCTTTTTTTTTGCCCTCCAAAAACTACAACAAGGGGGACTTAGTGGATAAGCTTATACTCACACTACTGCTTATGTGCATCTTTGCACCTATGCTCAATTGAGTGTAGCCAAGGGGTTTACGCCCCTTGTCCCCCTAAAAACATTTGTTTTTTCTATCATTTTTAGCTATTCTGTTCCTACGAAAAAAAAACAGGATAATTGAGAAAAATGATGATAGAAACCAAACTCATATCCTCTACAACTCACCAAAAAACTTTCTTATCTTCAAGTGTATAAGGATATTTATAGCCTCGATGATGTCCTTCCATAGATGCTTTTGAAGTTTGGGGTGCAGACGTATTAAATTTTAAAGAGGAACGTAATTGAGTATGATTGATTTATTAAGAGATCCGGTTTGGCAGTTTGGAGGAGCATTACTTACTTTACTAGCTACTGTGATTTCTATTATATTTTATTTTTTGCAACGACAGAAAAAAGCTCTTTCTTACTCTTTGGTATCTACCACCCATTTATTAACTGATCATGAAGAGTTTGAAGGAAAACTTAAAGTGCTTTATGAAGGGCAACCTGCACAGAATATCTCATTATTGATTTTAAAATTTATTAATTCAGGTAACGTACCCATAACATCAAATGATTACGAACGTCAAGTATCAATTTTATTGGGTGAAAATTCAAAAATTCTTTCTGCTGTTGTGATTGAAATGGAACCAAAAAATTTGGATGCTGAAGTAATAGTAGATGATAATCGTATAAGAATAAAAGAGATTTTATTAAATCCAAAAGATGCAATAACACTTAAAATTCTTGTGAGTAATTTAGATATATTTTCTATCGATGGAAGAATTGTTGGTATCAAAGCAATAGATGATTTGGGAAAAGCTAGTAAATTTCAAAAAGTATTATTATTCTTATTTAGTATATTATTTATTATAGGCTTCTATTTACTAGCTAAACATTCTCCACAGTTTCAGTCCCCACTGCTTCAGTTATCTACATATTACTCTTCATTAGAAGCTAAGTTAGGGCTTATATTGATATCAATTAGTTACATTGGAATTGTAGTTTTGGTTATGATTAAAAAAGAAATAAAAGAAATTTTATCGAAAATATTTTGATTTATAAAAACATATAATCATTAGAGGAAAAAAAGATGCAATCTAAAACTCTAAACATCGGAATCCTAAGCAAAGCCGATTACATCAAACGCACCATTGCCATCGCAAAAGGGGAGTATAAACCCAAAGCAGATGAGCCGAAAGTATGGTTTGAGTCGATCAAATCACTGGCACAGGTACTCAGCAATGAGAATCAAAAGATATTTAAAAGTATCGATTAAAAGTTTTACAAAATTGGATTCCGTATCAAGTACGGAATGACGAATACATATTTTTCATATCCTAAGCCCCCTTATGCCATAATCCCGCATTTACAAGGGAGTTCTCATGGCCGCAGGTTCCACGATCTACAAAGCACAACTCAGTATTTCCGATATGGATCGCAACTATTACGAAACCCATGAGATCACGATTGCCCAGCACCCCTCAGAGACCGATCAGCGCCTCATGGTGCGCCTCGCGGCTTTTGCCCTCAACGCCAGTGATCGCCTCGTGATTACCAAAGGGATCGGGGGAGACGACGAACCCGAACTGTGGGAGAAAAACTACGGCGGAGAGATCGAGCTGTGGATCGATTTGGGGCAGGTGGATGAGAAGCGGCTGAGAAAAGCGTGCGGCAGAAGCGAGAGAGTGATCGTCTATACCTACAACTATAAAAGCGCTGTTGCGTGGTGGAAACAATACGGCTCTACGTTTGCACGGTTTAAAAATCTCCGTGTGATCCACCTTCATACCGAGGGGATAGAGAGCCTGTGCGAGCGTTCTATGCGGCTGCAGTGCAATATCAGCGACGGTGAACTCAGCTTTCACACTGACTCAGGAGATGTTACAATAATGCAAGAAGAGTGGCAATAATACGTCACGATTCTTCACACTGCTTTGAGCTTTATCTCTAAATCCGCTACCTTTGGTTATACTACCCTCATATATTATCTCCCTTGACGGATAAACCTATGAAACGAAAAATCGGAAAATTTAAAAGCTCTATCGCTACCCTCGAACTTCAAGACCGCGTATTGCGCGAAAACACCCTTATTCTGGCAGAGCCGGGTTCGGGTAAAACACACCTTGCCAATAAAATCCGCGAGTTTGTCATTGCAAACGGTATCCCGACTCTGTATCTTGATTTCTCAAACCCTACTCCGGACGAGGTAGAAGAAAAGTTCAAAAAAGGGTCTGATTTTCACTATATGTGTTTTAACGAGAGTGAAGAGTTTAATACCGCTTTGGATGAGGCGATCGCACAGCGGCAGAACATTTATATGGCGGTCAGCCCGTCGTTTTTCGCCAGCAAACGGGAGATCAAAAGTAACCTCTCAAAAATGATGCAAAAGCGCGAACTCTTGGAAAACTATTACTACATCATGCAGGAAATCGCGAGTTTGGAAGGGTTTTATACCAAATTCGAAGATTTTATGTTCTACATCTTCGATCTTGTCAATCTCAAAAAATTCGGTCTTACCTTTTTGGCGCAGCCGCATGAGATGTTTGAAAATCCGCGTATCAAACTGCTCTTTTCATTCCTCTTTATCGGACGCTGTTCGAACGCCTACTATTACAATACGACCGTTCTTCGTTCTATGGAACCGAATACGTTCTTGTATCAGCACCGGGTTGATAACCGCTCGCTCCTCTTTAACAACATCCAAAGCGACATCGTTTTTATCGACGCTTAACCCCCTCCTTTGATCCCTCTGCCCATTTTAATGATCCTCGCGATGATGCTCTGGGGCGGGGGATGGCCCGCCCTTAAAATCCTGACCGAGAGTGTTCCGTGGGAAGTGGCAACGTTTTGGCGCTTTGCGCTGATGAGCATCGCATTTCTTCCTGTACTGTGGTGGCACAAAAAAACGGTTAAACTATCATTTCACGCCTTAGGCTGGGTCACTCTCAGCGGTTTTTTGAATGCGGTGTTTATGGCGCTCTCATTTTGGGGTGTGGCGGCAGGGACTGCCGGAGCGGGAGGGGTGATTATTACGACGCTCAGTCCGGTGATTACGGTAGGAATCGCCGTTGCATTTTTGGGCTTTAAACCCTCGCAGCGTCATGTCACGGGCCTAATGATCGGATTAGTCGGCGGAGCGGTTATGCTTCAAATCACTGACAGCGATCTGCTCTTTCACGGAGGAAATCTTATTTTTCTTCTCAGTGCGTTGGTATGGGCCGTTTTGACCCTGTCCGCACAACGCTCCCATCTGCATCTCGATCCGATCCATTACACGTTTTTTCTGGGGCTTATCGCTACCGTTTTTATGTTTTTTATAGCCTATCCTCTGGGGATCGGGAGCGTTTTTGATCAAGATCTTCGTTTTTGGGGTGCATTGCTGTATCTGGCGGTATTGGGTCAAACGGTCGCTTCGAGTATCTATTTTATCGCTTCGGGGGAAATGGGATCATCGAAAGCGAGTTCGTATATGTTCCTGGTGCCGGTCTGTGCGCTGGGGACGAGTTATCTGTTATTGGGTGAAATTCCCTCATTGACGTTGATTTTAGGGGGGCTTATCAGTATGGCTGCCGTTTATCTCATCAACAATCCTCTTAGAGGGGATTTGTCTTAATCCCCTAAAACAGGTATAATTCGCTAATTTTTTTGAGTTAATTTAGAGGAGCGTACCGTATGGGAAGAGCGTTTGAATATCGTAAAGCGGCAAAAATGAAGCGCTGGGGAAATATGTCGAGAGTATTTCCTAAACTGGGTAAAATCATCACGATGGCGGCAAAAGAGGGCGGGGAAGACCCCGATATGAACCCGAAACTCCGCAGTGCGATTTTGACGGCAAAAGCGCAGAATATGCCAAAAGACAATATCGATGCCGCGATCAAACGTGCTTCAGGTAAAGATGCTATCTCATTGGCGGAGATGAATATCGAGGGAAAAGGGCCTCACGGTGCTTTGTTTTTTGTAGAGTGCGCTACCGATAATAATGCACGAACGATTTCCAATGTTCGGACTATTTTCGGTCGTGCAAAAGGGGAAACGCTTAACAACGGTTCGTTGGAATTTATGTTCAGCCGCAAAGCGGTGTTCCGATTTCCAAAGCCCTCTATGGATCTTGAAGAGCTTGAATTCGCCCTTATCGATGCAGGTATTGAGAGTATCGAAGAAGAAGAGGGTGAGGTAAGTGTTTACGGTGAATATACCGCATTCGGAGCCTTGTCCTCCGAACTGGAAAAAATGGGTATTACCCCTGATAGTGCCGCATTGGAACGTATCGCAAACTCTCCAGTAGAGTTTAGTGATGAGCAGATGGCAGATATCGAAAAACTGATCGATAAACTCGAAGAGGACGACGACGTCCAAGCCGTTTACACCAACATCGGATAATTACATTCGTTCGTCCTGAGCGCTTGTGCCCTTTTCGAAGGGTGATACGTTCACTTACCACGAACGAAATCTTCTTCATCCCCTTGCGTATAATGAATTTTGGCATCCAGCAGCAGCGTTTTTGCAAAATGGGCTTTTGTCCCTGACGGAAAATGGGGGTCTTTGAGGAGTACCGATATTTTCTTGCTTCCGTTTCTCTGAATAAGGCGGCGCAGTGTCCCCTCTCCCATCGCATAGGCAAAATCTGCCAAATACCAGCTTCCGAATTGTTGTTTCAAGTTTTTGATATACCGTATCGCCGCATCGGTTGAACGGTCGGCATTGAGCCTCTCATCATTCTTTTTGGTTACGCACAGTCCGAAATTCCGGGCGCTTTGCCGGCTGAATTGCCATAAGCCGGCTGTACCGTAGCCGCGGGAAGATGGATTAAATTTGGATTCGGAATAAGGGATCAGGGAAAAGAACAGAGGAATTCCCTCTTTTTTGAATTTGGCTTCGATGCGTTGATACTCTTCGGTCGTTGCAAGATAGCGTTTATACAAGGGAGAAACGGTTCCGCGATAGTTATCGAGCGTATTGTCCAATACGGAAGTATCCAGAAGAGTCTCTTCGCTTTGGAGCGATAGGAGAGAGAGATTGATGGCTTCGACATCACTGCGTCCGTATAGGATGGACGAACAAAAGAGAATGGAAATTAAGAATGGAAATTTCATCAGAATAAAGACGGTTAAAAAGGGATCCGTGCATGAATGCCGACATAATTCCCGTTGATCTCATTTTGGCTTACGACAGGCGTCAGAAGGTATTTATCCGTTATCACAGCTCCAAGTGCTGATCCGGCGGTATGAGCGGCAATATCCAGTAGGTTGCCCAATAGATTTCCGTGTTTAGCCGTTACGACTATCTCTTCGATGACAAATCCCGCACTGCTTACCCCAAAACCGAACATCGCGCGATCTTCGGGATAGAAATGATCCCCAACCGCCGTTAATGCGCCGGCTATAACAACACCTCCGCCGAAATGGCTTATTTCACTGTTGAAACTCTCATTTGCCGTAAGAATTGTCGTGCACAGTACTGCACACAGGATAAGTTTCTTCATTTTTTTCCTTTTGGAACTCTATAAACTATTATAGTATATTGATTATTGTATTTTAGTCGCGGTTAAAAACAGGTACTCTTTTCCGGTTACCGTGACCCGAAATTTCTTTTGCTGCAAATATTTTTTGCAGAAGTAGATATCTTTGATGAGGATCGACATCTCCGAATAAGGATAGTTGGGTGCTTTGGCTCCGTAGATCATCTCTCCGTCCATCCAGCGGCAGTTCGGAAATCCTAAAATGAGCGACCCCTCTTTGGTCAGGTATTCTTGGACTAAAGACATAAAAAGAGGTTTGAATTCCAGAGTGCTGCTTTGGAGCGTTCCGATCGTAATAATGAGGTCAAAGCGCCCTAAGCAAAGCGATGCGAGATCGTTAATGTCATGGACGTAAAAGGTTGCGTTTCCCTCATTAAACTGCTCTCGTGCAACGTTGATAGCCGTCTGTGAATGATCGATTCCGATAAGGGAGAGATTCATGTATTGTTCCGCAGGGAGCATTCGGCGGATCAGATCGAATTCTTCCCCCGTATTGATCCCCAGATTGAGAATCCGTAAACGCTCGCCGACACGGACACTTCTCAGTGCACGCAGATAGGCACTTAAAAATGCGGGTTCTTCATTTTTATGCACTCGTGCAAAGGACGAATCGGTACCGTATTTCTCTTCGCTCAAAACAGCATGATGAAATGAGTCGCTGAGGTCGAGTTTCTCATAGGTGATCGCAACGGTATTCCCGCTGAGGGGTTTAGGGGTCAACATACGGCAAAACAGGAGCTCTCCGAGATCACTGAGGGCTTTATAGCTGCGGTAGAGGTAGGTGATCCCGTCGAGAGTAATCTTTTCTCCCGCATAGCACCCTTGCCGGATATCCGGATTGAGGACTTCAAAGGTGACCCTATTGGAATGTTTGAGAGACTCCTGTGTCCAGGAGAAGATATCGATCATAGCGTCGCTCGAAAAGAGTTTCATCATGCTGTTGCTGCCGTAGTGCACGAAGCGATTTTATTCGGAAGCAGAGGAATATTCGAAAGCCATAAATCTCTGTTTTTCGGGGTCAAATGCGATTGGGAGAGATCGGGAATAACCTCTTTTTGTTTGGCTTTTTTGAGCAGATTTCGCAGTTCCGTATCGATCCCGAACAGTTCGCAGTAGGCGATTATTCCCGAGCAGAAAGATTCCGTATCTGTTTTGAGGAGTTTTTTGAGCTGCACATGATAGGCCGTTCGCAAGATGTCTCCTATCCGTCCGTATCGATGGGGGAGATCAAAAAGATCGCCCAACTCGTTTTTGATGTAGGTAATATCCCCCTGAATAGCGTGCTGCTCTGCCAAAGAGAGTTTTTCATTCCATTGTGTATTGAGCTCTTCGCCCCACGGGAGCATCAAAAGTTCGTGGTGGTTATCGATCAGGTGATAAGCGGAACGCAACTGCTCATGGGTAAGGGCCCGATGTAAATTTTTGGCTAATGAATAGAGTTTTTTGAGTTGAAGATATTCGGATTCGTATTGGACGATATCTTTCAGTTCGTTCAAAAACAGTTCCGCCTGTTCAAATGAGCGTTCATTGAGCGCTTTAATAGTGGCACCTACGATCTCTCCGGTCTCTTTGATAAAATTTTGGTAGGATGGGAATTTTCGAAGCAGAGGAAAACTCACCGTGAGATTGCGCAATTGGTAATAATTTTTTGTCTGGATCGCTTTGGAATAGATTTTAAGAACGGCGGAATTTTGAAGGAGCAGCAGGATAAACGGCCGTTTGGAACTGACTGTCGTAAACAGGCGAAGTTCCTCCTGAATTTCCCGCTCTTTATTAAGGAACATCAGTTTTTGGGCATTCATAAATTTTTCAGCCCACAGTTTTTCCGCTCGCTGATAAACTGGAGTCTCTTGTAAAAGAGGGTATTGCTCGGCATGGCCGTAAAAAGCCGCTAATTTGTTTTGCTCAAAAAGATTGGTAAAACGGTCCATAAACGAGTAGACTTGAAATACCTCGGCTATCTCTTTGCTTTTTGCGGTTTTGAACGGTTCCAAAACGAGTTTGGCGTCTGCGATCAATTTTTGAGTCAGATACTCTTTTGCTTTTTTTAAATGTTCGGCATAAATCGACTCGAGTTCTCTGTAGAGGTCGCTTTGAAGCAGCAGCGGCTCATTCGTGCAATAAAGATACGCCTCGGCGTACTCTTGATCCCGAATCAGTTTTTCAAGTTGCTCAAACGGCTGAAGGTCGAATCTCAGGAGTTCTTTGTTTTGATTTGCGGCTATGAGAGTATTGTCGAGCACGCATAAAGCGCTGAGCGCTCCGTCAAGCTCAAGGTAACGTTCCTGAATCACTTTAAAGGTATCCCCGTTAATGAGGGTGACATACGGCAAATCGGAAGCGACGATCATATACGGTTCAGGCCCTATCCGCTTCAAATACCGGATGTTTTTATGGGACGTTCCGAGCCGTTGATTCGGAACACTCCCTTTTTGATCGATTTTGATTAACGTCCCTTCCTGATTTCCGGTGATTACGGTATCAGCGTTATACATCAGCAGAGCCGTATTTTTCAAATAGCCCGGAGAGAAGCGCTTTGAAAATGTCTGGGTACGATAGTCGGTTACCACAATGCTTCCGCCGTATCCGGTCGTGGCCAAAGTCATCCCATCAAACGTCAATGCCGAAACATAATTCGTTTTCGGTTTCGTATAGGCACTGGTGTATTCGGGAAAAGAGTGGAGTCTGGAAATGAGGGTATTGGAGTCGCACCGCCATAACAGAACCCGCCCCTGATCGGTTCCGCAGACGAAATACTGACCGTCGGGGGAGAAGGAGATAATGGTCGGTGTCTGCTGGTCGAGATCGAACTGATTGAGCACTTTTTTTTGATTTAAATCTACCAGATTGAGGGCTGAGGCTTTATTGCTGCCGAAAATAAGACGATGATGATGAGGGTCAAATGCGCAGTAAAGCGTGGTCCCCTCCGCAATATTGAGATGAAATATTTTTACCGACTCCCCGCTCTTTAAATCGTAGGTATACACGGTATTGTTTTGCGAAACAAGGCCGATTTTCGGATATTGCAGCGGCTGGATCAAAACGATCGGCGAATCAAATTGGGTTAAAGAAATTTTTTGAGGCATTTAGTCGAGCCTTATCCTATACATTTTCTGATAAAGTATAACATGTTTTAATCTAACAAAGTTACGTTAATAGAGATAAAGCTAAAGAGTTATCGGTAAAAATCATCTCCCGTAATAGGAGACAATCGTTGCTGTGCAGAGTGAATTCTCCGGCATTTAGGGATAATGATCCGGCGATCATAAGGCCGGACAGGAGATGTAATAAATGCATAATCATTCCTTTGACTCTAGTTGCGATAATTGTACCGTTTTTTAATCGGTTCTCGTTATGAATGATTATTTAAGAGAACGATTTTTGCTTGTCTTGGGCGTTATATATCACAGTAGGAGCTTAATATGAACGTAACTTCTGTTTCCGCGCTGACAACGACTGCGCCGTCTTCAAACACTAAAGATGAGAGTATCGATCAAGATTATGCGGCATTGATCGCCCAATTTTATCCGACACAAGAGTATAAAACACGCGATGAAATCAATGCCGAAGATAGCACATTGTCCCAGTTTAAAGATGATCTGACGACGAAAGGTGCGGCACGCTTTTTAAAAGATCTGAACGAAGAGAAAATAGAAGCCCTTGTCGAAGAGTATCGCCAAAAACTGCTCAAAGAACAAGCGGAAAATCCCGATCAGCCGATGGATATTAACCAAATGGTGAGTGATTTTCGTCAACAGCTCCTCAAAGAGATAATGGAAGCGCAGAAGGCCGAGCAAAAGGATAAAAGTGCCCAGACTGCGACATTGACAAGCAATGACATTCTACAAAATATCCAGAACGTCAAAAATGACGAGAAAAAATCGGCACAGGGCGATACGGGATTTTTGGAGCAGATGCTGAATCCCGATAATAACAATACCCGAAAAAAATCCGACACTATCTATTAGTATGAGTTTTTTTATGTTTATGATGTATTAAGAAATAGAATACTACTATCTAAGCCGAACTCATTTAATTGAGTGAAAAAATGAGGAGAGGCTTATGAATATTTATAAACAATTAGTCGTATTGGTAAGTGTTGCTTTAATCGGGCTGATCGGCGTTTCAGTGTTGGCGATCGTCAAGCTCGATACCGTCTTTGACGAGACCAATTTCGGTAATGTCAATTCGATCCCTTCCTTATTGGCATTAAATGAAGCGGTTGATCAAATTGCCGCAATGCGTGTAATTGCCTATAAATATCATGTGGAAACCAATCCCGAACAAAAAAAGAAAAACGAAGAGAGACTGTTTACCGCACAGGCTGATTTGGAAAAAGCGTTTAAAAGCTATGAACCCTTAGTCGCGGGGGAAAAAGATAAAGCGATGCTTCAAGCCGACAGAGAAGCGGCAAAAGAGTATATGGCTTTGTTGACCGAGATTATGAATCTAAGTAAAAGCGGCCAGGAAGAAGAGGCTAAAGCATTATTGCTCAAAAGACATAAAGAGACGGTTGCCAAACTGAATGACGCTATAAAAAAGCATGAGACATTTAATGCAGAGTTGGCAAAAACCGAAGCCAAGCATGCGGAAGAAGATAAAAGCAGTGCCGACACGACGATGATCGCTATCAGCCTGATCGTGATTGTTTTCACTCTATTTTTGAGTATTTCGATTGTGAAGAGTATTTTGCACGGGGTAGATACCATTCATGACGGTATAAAACGGTTCGTTCAAGACAAAGAGCTGACGTTCAGAATACAGTATGAGCAAAATAATGAGATCAAAGATATCGTAAACAGTTTTAACGAATTGGTCGAAACACTACAAGTGATGATTGATGATGCAAAACACTCTTCCAATGAAAATGCGTCGGTTTCTCAAGAATTGAGCAGTACCAGTCTGCATATCGGGAAAAATGCGGAAGAGAGTGCCAAAATCGTTAATAAAACGATAGATGATATGAGTTCTATCAAATCATTTGTGGAGCAGACGGCGCAAATGTCCGAAGCGACCAAAAAAGAGATCGTATCTGCCGGAGAAAAGCTCGAACGCTCCAAAAATGAGATTATTATGCTTCGCGAAGAGGTGAATTCTGCCAGTGAAGCAGAATCGGCTTTGGCTCATAAACTTGAAGAGATGAGCCGGGAGGCCGAACAGGTTAAGCAGATATTAACCGTCATCTCAGATATTGCCGATCAGACCAATCTGCTGGCGCTTAATGCGGCGATCGAAGCGGCACGTGCGGGTGAACACGGACGCGGGTTCGCCGTGGTTGCCGATGAGGTACGAAAACTGGCGGAACGGACTCAAAAATCCCTTTTTGAAATTAATGCGACGATTAACGTCATTGTGCAATCGATCATCGATTCGGCCGAACAAATGGGGAAAAATTCCCAAAATATTTTACGTTTAGTAGACGTTTCCGCCAACGTGGAAGAGACAATAATCGATACCAGTATTATTATGAACTCAAGTGTTGAAGCGGTATCCGTGAGTGCAGTCAATGCATTAAAAATTTCCGACGATACCGAAAAAATTATGGATATGGTCTCTACTATCAATGACTTGACCAATCAAAATGCCCGCAGTGTCGAAGAGATCGCTTCGGCGGCGGAACATTTGTATCAGTTGACGGAAGGGTTGAGCGGTAAGCTTAACCAGTTTAAATCATAGTTTAAAGTGACGCGAGATTTTTTCGCATGACAATGAGAGCCAATTGTTCTACTTTTTTCTCCCACAAATCGGATTCGGGAAACGGGATCGTTTCCCCGGTTTGCTGATATCCTCTTCGCTCATAATACGCTATCAATTCCCTGCGGTGGGAGATAACCTCCATAACGGCGGTCTGGATTCCCCATCTGGTATGGGCCTCTGATTCTGCATAGGCCAAAAGCGCTTTTCCGATCCCCTTTGTCTGCAACGTCGGTTCAACGGCGAACAGTCCGAAATGGACGGTATCCGCCTCGCGATGGGCATGGATCGTGGCGAGGATCGTTTCGTCGGATCGGGCGATCAAAATCAGTGAGTCAGGATCATTCAGCAGTCGAAGCAGTCCCGTTTCATCGATCCGTTTACCGCTTAGCAGATCGGCTTCGGTCGTCCACCCCGAGCGGGAACTATCCCCGCGGTAAGAACGGTTAAGAAGAGAGGTAATAGTGGGACTATCCTCTAACTCTGCGTTTTTATAAATCATGATATTATTCTATCACAATTGATACGGCTGATTTTGCGTATCTGAAAAGCGGGATTAAAACAGAATATGGATAACACGAGAAATACGACGAAATACATCCTATGGATGATTATTGCAATGCTTTTTTGGGGCTTTGCATGGACGGCGGGCAAAGTTGCCGCGGAACACTCTAACGCCCATGTGGCCGCTTTTTGGCGTTATGCGATCTCTTTTATCACTATTATCCCCGTCATTTGGTTCTTAAAAACGCCTCTAAAAACGGATCGGATCGGTTTTTTGTATATGCTCGGAGCCGGAGCATTGACCTCACTCTTTAACTATCTGTTTTTTGCGGGGCTTGCACACGGTCAGGCGGGTTACGGCGGTACGATGGTCACATCGCTGGCCCCGATCATCACCTATATCCTCTCGATCTCGTTTTTGGGGACGCAAGTCTCATCCCGACAATTAGGAGCGCTTCTCATCGGGATTTTAGGGGCGTTGATACTGCTGCGCGTTCCGTTCGAGGGATTTGGCTTTTTGAATATCGACAGCTCCTATTTTCTCGGATGCGCGTTTGTATGGGCATTGGTGACGGTGATCGCCCAAAAGGCGGCCAAACGGGCGCATTTGATGTTTTATACGTTGGTCGTATTCGGTATCACCGCGTTTATCAATATGGTGTTTGCTTTGCCGTATCACCCTTTTGAATTCAAGGCCTATGATGAGACGTTCTGGGTCACTATATTTTTGATCGGGATACTTCCGGGGACGTTTAGCACGGCACTTTATTTTGTATCGGCGGGTAAAATCGGTGCGCATCGGACGGGGGTATTTATGTTTATCGTCCCCGTAGGGGCAATCGTATCGAGCTGGGTCGTGTACGGTGAGACGTTGGAAATCTCGACGCTTATCGGGTGTTTGATGGCATTTGCGGCGGTGTTATTGTTTAATATGAGAAAAGCGAAAGGAGCTATGTGAGTATTTATGCTTTGCAATCGCCGGCAGGCGGATTTTTGGATGAAGATCTGAACAATTTTAATAAAGTTTTTGATGATTGGTGCGTACAGTTTGATAATTTTGAAGATGCTGCGACCATTGCGAGTACATTGGATAAGAAAAGATATTCTGAGGTCGTCGAAATCACTCCTCTGAGTTATCCTAAGTATTTTTTTCATAATTTACAGGGGATCATACATGCGACACGCGAAGTAGAGGGGAATATTATCTGTATTGTGGAACCTTTTATGGGATCGAATTTTCGTATTGCGGTTTGTAATTTGGAGACAAAAGCGGTGAGATTAACGGCAACAAAGTATAAAAATTCGATGAGTGTCGAAGGTGCATTTGCGAACTTTGCGATCAGAGATGAAAATGAATTTTTATGAAAGACTATTACGTGAGTGAAAAATTTTGCAGCGTATGAGAAGCGTTGGAGGAAAAAAACCAGATCGCTTCAAAAAGGATAAATTGAATCGTTAAAATAATCCAGAAAGTATTACGGTATTTTTTCGATTTGTGACGAAATATTTTTTGGGCGAAAACAGCTCCCACACTTCCCCCAAAAAAGGCGAGAGTCAACAGCATTTTTTCACTAATCCGCCGACGGTTGGACCGTGCCAAATATTTGTCATACCCAAATACAAAAAACGTAATGAGATTAAAAATTAAAAAAAGAAGAATTAAGCCTTTCATCGTGGGGGATTATAGCGTATATGCGTTGTCGATTTTAGGAATATGATTTGCTTTGGATAATAAACACCAAGGAGAGAGAATGCGAGCCGTCTATAACTCTTACAATACTGCCAGTACTGCTAATGTAGCAACCAATTCCTATCAACAAGACAAAGATCAATTGAATACCTATATGGACAAGATGAAAAAAGCGATTGAAAAAGGTGATTTCGACACCGCCCAGTCGTTATTGGAAGAAGCTTCTAAATTGGTAGAATCGAACACTACCCGAAAAAGAAACACCAAAATAAGTCAACAGCAAGAGGAACTTAAAAGCCAGTTAGAAACGTTGTCCGGTTCTCTAGAGAAGAAAGATAAAGGGTCGGCTTTGGATACGATTGCAGCCATCAAAGATGAGCTAAAAAACAATAAAAATCTTGTCTTGAAAACACACACTTCAACAGACATGATTGCCGAACTGCGATCCCAATATTTATTTTCGGCATACGCGTAGAGAGTTAGTGGAAATTGACTCGTTGAGGGGGATGTAGTTTAAAACAAGTGAGGGGTATAGGTAGCACCTGACCTCTATATTCAGCCGATACGCTTTTTTAGCGTGGCGTTTTGCGGTAAGGCTGAGTTTACTAAAAGTGCCTGACACCTTTAATCAAAAGTTGATCGATCAGATGTTCGTGAAATTAGCATGAAGTGGCAGTGGAAACCGATTCAAAATCGCGAATGCCATGATTTGACTGTTATGATGCATTATTGTTGAGTAGCTAAAGAGCATTTGTCTCTCTATCTATTTCATAATTTTCTCAAATCTAAACATCTCGTGCTCACCCTCACCATCTGGAAAAATGGTAGAGTGTTGGTGGTGTGGATCAGGATTGAACTTATTGTAGAACTCAACAATCTTGAAGCCGCATCTATTGACGTAAAAGTGTATGTTCCTTTTCTCGAAGTATGGCGTAGCTGTTTCCCAAACCTTTGTTTTTGGATGCAACTCTTCAATTGCTTTCCATGCAAGCAATCCAATGCCACGACTCTGTTGACTCGTTGAAATGAAGAAAAAAGAGAGGGAATTGTGTTGTGTGGCTTCGTCGATTATGACAATCGCACCCCCAATGGTTTCTGTGTTTGCTACTATCCAATAGACTATGGCACCGGGAGCAAGAATGGAGTGTTCAATATCTTCGTCGGAAGGGATCGGTTCATCTAATTTATCCCCGCATTCCTCTTCTACTGCTACTTTAAAGGCATTTTGCAAATCACTCTTAAACGTTTCAAGTTCTGATTCGTATGCGATTCTAAGACTAATTTTCAATGTGTTTCCGCCATTTCAAAGATAAATAGAATTGTAATATATTTTTTCATCCTTATCTCGATATAAACTTGACATTGATCTAATATCATATATAATATCACTATGAAAATCGTTTTGGATACCAATGTAATCATAGCCGCACTGATGAGTCGTAACGGTATTTCGAACGCTTTGCTCGTCAAGCTCTTTGAAATAGACGAAAAAATCAATGTCGTTTCAAACCCTCTGATTTTAGAGATGGAAGCGGTATTAAAACGTGATGAGAATCGAGCGCGTTGCGGTGGTTTGGACGATACGGCGATAGAGTCGTTTATCGATGATATGTGTCTGATTTCGCATCATCAGAAAATAAACTTTTTGTGGCGACCATTTTTACATGATCCGCAAGACGACATGGTATTGGAGACGGCATTTAATGCGACAGCGGAGATTATCGTGACCTATAATCTCAAAGATTTCAAGGGTGTCGAAAAATATTTCGACATTCGGGTAATGACCCCCAAAGAATTTTATCCCTTATTAGGAGGTGGACAATGAATTTCGCGCTACGGATTCCCGACTATTACCGACAAGAGATCGAAGCCCTAAAGGGCGATGTATCGATTAATCAGTTTATTGTTTCGGCATTGAGTGAAAAGATCGCTTCCTTGCGGACGGAAGAATTTTTGCAAGAGCGTGCAAATCGCGGTTCACGTTCTCATGCCCTTTCAATGCTCAAAAATGCCCCTGATGTTAAGCCTGTAGAGGGAGATGGGGTTTAAAGGTTATAGGCATCACCTGACCCCAATTTTCCCAACGAGGACGTTGGGAACGAGGGGAATACGTTCCATTTGTATAGTGCATAGATCATTTTTTGTGGCTGTTAATAAAGCGATATATTCATTACATAATCCATTGTCTGCTGTCCAGCCTGTTATTACAACTATACCAATACTAATAAGTAAATTATATGCATCATCATTGGACTGAATAAAACTTTGAAAGGTCATGTCTCTTTCAAAGTGGCTAGATTTATTTTCAAGAGTTTTTATTTGACTTGCATTTAACTTTTTGTCTAACTCATCCCATGAATTTACAATAGAATCTCTTTTAACTATAAGTTGTACTTTGTATATATAATGCTTTTTGTTGACTCCTCTTTGTTCTGCATATTGTCTAGCAGCTCTTTCTGCTTTTTCACCGCCATATGCGAACCAATGTGCTTTTATATAACCTGTACCAGAACCTTTTCCTAAATAATTATCATCAAAATTGTCAAAGCATTTGTCTGTTCCATGATATAAATTATCGATTGTAACCATAAAATGCCTTTTCCATCATGTGCGAATGACTAACTATTTATTCATATCCAAAATATACTATTTTGCCAGAAATTCCTCTGATAAGCAAACATTCAAAATGTCCTAACACGAGATACATCTAAGCAGAATTTTGTCTAGCTCCCAAGCTTCAGCTTGGGAATGTATATGTTGGTTTGCATTCCCAACGAGGACGTTGGTAACGAGGGAATATTGGCTCCACTGATTTGTTAGCTTTTTAACTTAAATTCTTCATGTATAGGACTGAAAAACATCATTGCTATTAATATTCCCTCTAAAATAAGTGCTATATCGGCAAACATTGCTTCCCATGGATTCATAACAACTGGACCTAGTGCAGGATACAATGGTAAAAATGCGACAGTTGCTATAATATATATAACTCTTGCCCAGTTTTTAAATTTCCATAATCCAATGGTTGAAACAATTAATAATATTAATACACTTATAAGGGCGATGAAAATCATCATAGTTGCATTATAAGACATTTCTTCATTTTGTACTTGAAATAAATATTCTTGCAAAAGTGGAGGGAGCGTATCTCTTAAAGTCATTCCTGCGACTGCACCGATAATTGTAGTTATTAAACCTGCAATCAATATTGTTCTAAATAATGCTGTAATTGGCATATGTTTTCCTTGTTTGTTTATTTATATCAGATGCAAGCTTACATTTAAAATCAGTAATCAAGAATCTGCTCGCGGATTTGTGATTGGTCTCCTTTGATTTCTTGTATATGATCTAAAACCGAAGTGCATCAAATATATTTTTCTCTTTGTTGAGATATTTTTCAATTAGCGTTTCATCTTTAAGAATTTTCACTATGGCATTATGTAGCTCTGCAGGTTCACTTTCTAAATTATTTTCTTTCAGTGTCATAATATATTTCATAATTGTTTTATGTATTTCAATGTCATAATTTAGCGCTTCCACTTGATTTGTATAGCATTGGTCTCTTTTACAGAAACCAGCATCTATTGCTAAATATGCTCTGCATTTATATGGCCTATAACTATAAATACTACATTCACTATTATCTAAAAATGCGCACTCTATATTCTGTTTACCATATTCGTGTAGAGTTTTATTTAGGGCCATTTCATTGTTAGTTTCTAGTTTACTGACTATTATTTGTAATCTCTCAGGAGATACATTTTGTTTTAATTTATTCACAATATAGAATGCTTCAGTTGGTAATACCTCAATTCTAATAGTTTTACAACATGTATCACATCCTGAATGACATGCAACATTTATTTTATTCTTTGTGACAAACTTTTTGATTCCTTCTACTGTATGCTTATACAGAGAATCTGTTATTTTATTTATATCTTGAATTGATTTAATTGACAAAGCCATGATATTCCTTTGATATACAACGTTTAAAATGAGCCAATAAATTGCCTGCAGTGTAATTTATTGGCTCCTGTAATTTGTTAATTTTTATATTTCAGTGTAGTCACAAAGTCCAATCTTTAGATCTAACTTTTTAGAATCACTATCAAATAAGTATCCTATACCTTTGTTGTCGATCGCAATATGCCTAAATATTGTATTGCCCATAGTTTTCGATTTTTTTACGATATCATTTGGAAACAAGCTATCCGCTAGTTCATAAACATTGTATGAACTCGTTTCAATTACTGGTTCTTTTTTTACTCTACAATAAAACTTATTAGATCGTATAGATGCATACATTTTACTTCCTTGAAATCATGATAGATCATTCTTTATTCATATCCAAAGTATACTTTTTCCCAGAAATCCACTAGCAATTCGAACATCATGAATGTATTGATAATAAAATATCAAACCAATACTTTACATATTAAAATATTTTTAAACATTTTACACCGTTTTTCTTAAAACAATTTCCGCAAACGCTCTAACCGCAGGTTCAATCTCCTCCATCTCAAATCCTCCGAATCCCATCCGTATCGCGTCCCATTCACCCCCTGAGTAATCTTTCGCAAAATAGAGCTTGATTCCCGCTTCTTCAGCATATGAGCGTAAAACATCATAATCAATGTCGGAAGTAGGGCGGATATTGATCGAGAGACCTCCCCCTTCGCTGAGGATATGTATCGAATCACCCAAATATTTCGTGAGCATCTGTTTCATCAGGTCGTGTTTCTTGCGGTTTAGGTTTCGCACCCGTCGCAGATGACGCTCCCAATGCCCCTCACGCATGAACAGCTCCAACGTCTTTTGGGTCATGAGACTGACACGCGAAAACGTACCGTGAAAGGAGCGGTATCGATCCATCAGATGAGTAGGCAGTACGATATATCCGACGCGCAAAGCGGGGGAGAGGGCTTTGGCAAAGGTGCCGATGTAGATGACTCTCTCACTACTGTCGAGTCCTTGGAGTGAGGGGATCGGGCGGGAGCGATAGGTGAGTTCGCTGTCGTAGTCGTCTTCGATGATGTAGCCGTCGTTCTCTTTTGCCCATGCGAGGAGTTTCAGACGGTTGGTGATGGGCATCGCCGCGCCTGTGGGGTACTGGTGCGAGGGGGTGATGTAGACTACGCGTGCATCGGAGGCGGATAGCTCATCGATGAGGAGTCCGTTTTCATCGACCCCTATGGGGGTAATATCGTAGATGCGGTGGGCAAAAACCTTTCGGGCGATATGGTAGCCGGGATGTTCGATGGCAAAATGGGGGTGAGTTGGACGGAGAATATCGGCGATCATACTCATCGAGTCGATAAATGCCCCCGTCACGATAATATGCGAAGCGTCACACCGCACACCGCGAAGCTCGGTCAAATACCGTGCTATTTCAGCTCTCAAGCCAAATTCCCCCTGAGGGTCGGAGTAGGCACCGAAATCGAGGGTGTCGTCTATGGCTCGATTATAGAGCCGTTTCCAGAGTTTGAGGGGAAAGACCTCTTTGGAAAGGCGGACGGGGTAAAAGTTGTAGCGGTAGGTCAGGGCGGGTGTGTCGGTAGCCTCTAACGATGCAGGTTTCCCCAGCGGATTAAAATCGGCATCGGCGACGTAATAACCGCTTTTGGGACGGCTCTCGATGTAGCCTTCCGCGTAGAGCTGGCTATAGGCAGATTCGACGGTGTTTTTGCTGATGCGGTACTCTTGGGAGATTTTGCGGATCGAGGGGAGTTTACTCCCGATAGCATGTGTGGTCGTGATGTCGTGTTTGAGTGCTTCGTAAAGCTGGATATGGAGAGGCATTTCGGAAGTTGCGTCGAGGAGATACATAAACTGACCTCATAATTTGTAAATATTTTGTCACTTGTTTAGAGTGCAGATTGGCGATATAGTATCACAAAAAAATAAAGGATACACATGAGACGCTCCGAATTTGAAGTGACGGATACTCATGAGATCGAAACGTTTTTAGGGGAGTGCGAATACAGTGTACTTTCGCTCATCAGTGGCGGTGAACCCTACGGCGTGGCGGTCAATTTTGCCTATCGTGACGGGAAGTTTTATTTTCACGGTGCGTTGGAGGGGCGAAAAGCTGAAGCAATCGGTGAGGGTGCCAAATGCTCGTTTAGTGTCGTCAAGCCCTATGCATTTATCCCGTCGTATTTCAGCGATACACGCTCGGCGTGCCCTGCGACGCAGTTTTTCGCTTCGGTGATCGCAGGAGGGACAGTGAGCCGTATCGACGACCCGATTCAAAAAGCTTTTGGACTGACCGCACTGATGGAGAAAATGCAGAGCGAGGGGGGATATGAACCGATTGATGCGGAAAACCCCATCTATACTAAGATGCTCGAAAAAACGGGGGTGTATGTGATAGTGCCTGATTTCATCACTCTCAAAGTCAAAGCGGGGCAAAATCTATCTCCAGAACGTCATACCGCATTGATGGAGCGGATGAAAGAGCGTGATAGCTTCGTAGATCACGAAACACTCTCGCTCATGCAAAACATACAAACCAAGGAATCCCGATGAAAGCCGAAAATTTCAATCTCACCGACTACCTCTCCCGTATCGGCTTTGAAGGGGAAGTGTCTCCCGATGTCGCAACACTCACTCAACTAGTACAAAAGCAACTACGAAGCATTCCGTTTGAAAATACCGAGGTGCAGGCGGGGCGAATCCCCTCGATGGTTCCCGAAGATATTGTGAACAAAGTGCTGATACGCAAACGCGGCGGGTACTGCTACGAGATCAACGGAGTGTTTGCGATGGCGCTCACCGCAATAGGGTACGAGTGGTATTTCGCGGGGGCGCGTCCGATGTTTTATCCGATGCGACGTCCTAAAACCCACATGGTGGTGGTTGTCCGTATCGAAGGGAGCGATTATCTGTGCGACAGCGGATTCGGCGGTTACGCACTGCGCGCACCGATAGAGATCGTAGAGGGGGAAACGGTACAGGACGGGGATCATATGCGCTTGGAGCTGATCGAGGGAGAATATGTCCTCAGCTCTCTCGTGCAAGGGGAGTGGCAACGTCAATACGGCTTTGCACTTCAACCTCAGGAGTGGATCGAGTTTAGCCTCGCGAATTATTTCAACGCCACCCACCCCGACACGATTTTTACCCAAAAGAAGCTCGCGATCATGCAAACACCCAACGGGCGTAAAATCCTCGTAGATAATGAACTGAAACTCATCGAGGATGGGAACCTGGAGCGATTGGATGTCGATTATGAGAGTGCTTTAAAAGAGCATTTCGGGTTGGAGTTATTTAGAGCATGACCCCCGCCGTCAACATCGCTAAAAAAGCAAAAATCGCCTATACGCTTCATTCTTATACCCATGATCCCGCATCCGCTTCGTATGGAGAGGAAGCATCGGAGAAATTAGGGATTTCAGCGGATAGGGTGTTTAAAACACTGGTCGCACAGATCGACGGGCGTGAATTCGTTGTCGCGGTCATCCCCGTCTCCTCTATGCTCTCGATGAAACAGATCGCCAAAGCCGCAGGAGGCAAAAAGGCGGAAATGGCAAACGGATCGGATGTCGAACGTTCCAGCGGTTATCTTTTAGGCGGAGTGAGTCCGTTAGGGCAGAAAAAGAGGCTTAAGACATTTATCGATTCATCGGTTGAGAATTTTCCGACGATTTTTGTGAGTGCCGGACGTAGAGGTTTGGAGATCGAGCTAAGCTCGAATGACCTTCGGATACTGAGCAACGGGGTTTTCGCATCATTGTGCGGATAAAGATATGTAGGAGATTGAAACCATGTTGGAGAATATTTTAAACTATATGCAGGTTACGGAAAACATAGCGTCATCGGGACAGCCTAATGCGTCTGAATTTACTATAATCGCTGATGAGGGATATGACGTCATTATTAATCTCGGCATGCCAAATTCGGAAAATTCAATAGCCTCAGAAGGTCATTTTGTCACCTCTAACAACATGATTTATATTCATATTCCGGTTCCGTTTGATGAGCCTGAACTTTTTCATTTGCAGTCATTCATTAAAATTATGGAAACATTAGCTGATAAGAAAGTTTGGGTACATTGTGTGAAGAATTATCGAGCATCGGCATTTTTGTACCATTATTTGCATAAATCACGAGGTCTTAGCACTTCGGAAGCACAAAAAGCGATACTTCCGTCATGGGAACCGAATGAAATATGGCAACGGTTTATGAATCTTAATCAGGAATAGAAAAATAAGAAGAAAAATACGATGAATCTCAAAAAACTGAAAGAAGCCGAAGCAAATTTTTTAGCCTTTTATCCGAAAGGATTCGAAGACGAAGCACTACTCCCGATCATCAAACGGCACAATACGGCAGGAATAGGTAAAAGTGTACAGGAGATGTTCGCGCCTGATCGATTTTCGCGAACCGAAGAGATAGGCGAGAATTTTGCCAAAATCGTCTCCAAATCCTCTCTGATCTCGCTTTTTGAAAAGCCAAAAGTCAGGGATATGGTCAAACAAATGAACATGGAACAGCAGGATATGCTCGCCATCGGGCTCTATGAACTTTTGCATGCCGATAAAGAAAAAGGATTTACGATTTTGGTCGATCTCTTGTCGAAATACAAACTCGCGAAATGGTCGATCGTGACGCTGATCCCCTATTATTACGCACGAGACAAAGAGTTTTTTATCAAACCGACTACGACTAAGGATATAATTAAATTTTTCGATCTTCAGGGGATGGTATATAAGCCTCGCCCTACGTACGAGTTTTACACGAAGTACACAAAGATACTCGAAGAGATGAGATCACAGGTATCTCCTCTGATCGGCGCAGATAATGCCGGATTTACCGGATTTTTGATGATGGTGATGGGAAAATAATACGTTAAAGGAGCAACTATGTTTATCATTTCATTAACTTACATCAAACCGCTTGAAGAGGTGGATGCACAATTGGAAGATCACGTCGAATATCTCAAAGAACAGTATAAACTCGGAAATTTTCTCGCATCGGGGCGAAAAGTTCCCCGTGAGGGAGGGATAATTCTGGCACGCGCCGTCTCCCGCGAAGAGATCGAAACCATTATCACCCTCGATCCGTTTTATCGGCATGAAGTCGCATCGTATGAGATCACAGAATTTAGTCCGACGATGACTGCGGATGAATTGGCGTTTTTGAAAGAATAACTAAGATTGACACCCTATAATGTACCCCTAAAAGTTTACGAATTAAAGGACATTAATGGCACACATAGCATTACCCGAATTTGAAGATATGACTCCCGCGATTCAGGACAAAGCCCGCCCGATTTTAGAAAAAACGGGGAAACTCGGCGAGATTTTCAAACTGCTGGCGTTGGATGAAAATATCTATTTCGCGACGGACGGGATGGTTCAGGGATTTTTGCTCAATCCAACGCATCTCTCTTACGATATCAAAGAATCGATTGCCCTGTTGATATCCAAAGAGAACGGCTGCAAAATGTGTGTCGACGTTCATAAAGGGATCGCTAAAATGCTCGGGCTCTCCGAGCAGCGGATCGAAGAGGTGTTGGAGGGGGTTGATGCTATTTCCACCAGCGATGAGGAAAAAGCGCTTTTGAACTTTTGTATCAAAGCGTCCAAAAAAGATAACTACAAAATCCTCAAAGAGGAGATCGATGCGCTGAAAGAATTAGGATACAGCGATGTTCAGATCGTCGAAGCAGTCGCGATCACCGGCTATTTCAACTACATCAATACCCTCTCCAACGTCTTCGCTCTGGGGCAATAGCCCTAGCGAGAGCTTTTCTCACTTTCCAGACACAATAAAAACTCTTTTTTCTTTATCCCTCCGCTGTATCCCCCGAGTCCGCCGCCGCTAGCGATAACACGGTGGCAGGGGATCAAAATAGCGATAGGGTTGCGTCCGTTGGCATTGGCGACGGCGCGGATCGCTTTAGGATTTCCGAACCGTTCGGCTTCCGAAGCATAAGAGATCGTTGTTCCGTAGGGAATGGTAAGAAGTGTGTTCCATACCTGTTTTTGAAACGGAGTCCCTGCGGGATTTAGGGGGAGGGTAAAAACGGTTCTTTTTCCGGAAAAATATTCCTCCAATTCTTTCGAGAGCTGAAGCAATAGAGGATGCTTGACGGGTTCGATTTTAGGCGTATCATCTACAAAATCGAGACCAGTGATTGCCGCACTGTCAGTTACGGCGAGCAAAGTACCGATCGGAGTCTCTATAAAGCATTCATACTGTTTCATAGTTAAATTATAGTGATTTTTTAAAGATGTAGATGAGATTTATTTCATAGTGTCATACAAATAATCGGTTGAATCTCTTATGCTATGATATTTACAATTAAACGGGTGGAGAACGTTATGTCTGTTTCACGCTGCGGATGGGTCAAATTGAGTGATCCGGTGTATGTCGCTTATCACGATGAAGAGTGGGGGAGAGCGCTGCACGATGATCGTAAACTTTTCGAACTTTTTTCTTTGGAGACCCAATCGGCCGGGCTTAGCTGGCTGACCATCCTCAAAAAGCGGGAAGGGTATCGCGAGGCATTTGAGGGGTTTGATCTGCACAAAGTTGCACACTACGGCGAGGCTGATATTGATCGAATTCTCAACAGCGGACTTGTGGTAAAAAGCCGTCCGAAAATCGAGGCGATTATCGGCAATGCACAGGGGTTTTTAGAGATTCAAAAAGAGTTCGGTTCGATAGACAGCTATTTTTGGGGAAAAGTTGGCGGAAAAGTGATCAATAATGACATTCCCGATTACAAAGAGGCGGCATGTACCTCTGACATTTCCGATAGTATCACTAAAGAGCTCAAAAAGCGCGGATTTAAATTTATAGGATCCACAACGATTTACGCATTTATGCAAGCGTGCGGAATGGTAAACGATCATGAAAACGGATGTATATGCAAAAAGCGATGAACCGAATTGTTTTTTTTGAAAATGTCGAGCTTCGATACGACGCAATGCCTGTATTAAAAAATATTTCTCTGCGGATCGAGGAGGGGGAACATTGCGTTATTCTCGGAGCCAACGGCTCGGGGAAATCGACTCTGATCAAGCTGATCAACTGCGAACTCTATCCCTCCTATAAAGATGAGCCGTTCCGACGGGAGATATTAGCTCATGATCGGTGGGTGGTATCCGAACTGCGTAAACATCTGGGCGTCGTGACGAACGATCTGCATACAAGGTTTGCCTTTGAGTGCGGGTATCTCAGCGGTTTAGAGACGGTTCTGAGCGGATTTAACGGGACGCTCGGTTTATTCGATCATTTAGAGGTGACTGCGGAACAGATCGAGGCGGCTGAACGTTCGATAAAGCGATTGGGAATAGAGCATTTGCGAGATAAGCATTTGTGTGAGATGTCGACGGGGGAGCTTCGAAAATGTATCGTAGCACGGGCGTTGGTGCATCCGGTCAAAGCGATATTACTGGATGAGCCGACGGTAGGACTGGATATCAAAGCACAGCTTGATTTTATCGAGATGATGCGCTCTCTGGCACGCAGCGGTACGACGGTCATTTTAGTCACCCATCATATCGAAGAGGTTTTCGAGGAGATCAAAACGGCCGTGCTTATCAAAGAGGGGACGATCTACGCATCGGGTCAAAAAGATGAGGTACTAAGCGGTACGAATCTTTCAGAGGTATTCAATACCCCGCTTGAAGTCCAAAAACTCCATGAACGCTATTCGATACATCCCATGATATGAAGGAGAATAGATGAATCCCTCAAAAGTGATCAGAGAAAATGTCGAAAAACTCACCGATCTTCCTAACATCGGCAAAACGGTCGCCGCCGATCTGGCGCGTGTCGGTATCACGTCCCCCGATCAGCTCAAAGATCAAGACCCGTATGATTTGTATGTTCGCTTTTGCGAAGCGTTCGGAGAGAAGCAGGACCCGTGCATGCTCGATGTGCTGATGTCGGTCACCGATTTCATGAACGGAGGAGACGCCAGAGTCTGGTGGGACTATACCGCCGAGCGCAAACGGCTCTACGGCAGCGGAAGAATAGAAAAATAAAATCAATTTGCCATCGGCGCGTCGACCGCTTTTAAAAATGCGATCAGTTGATCAAGCTGCTGAGGCGTAACAGTAGAGCGGCTTTGGTATTTGACCATGATTTGCACCGCTTCTTTGAGTGTCGCGACGTTTCCGTTGTGAAAATAGGGGGCGGTTCGGACAACGTTTCGCAGCAACGGGACGCGAAAATAGCGGCTCGGCTTCTCTTTACCCAAAAATCCCCCTTTGTTTTCAAATGCGAATGCCGTCCGTTTTAAAATGGCATTTTCGACTTTGAACGTTTTGTCGAGATGGCATTCGAAACACCCTTTGTTGCTCATTATGCGGCTGCTCTCACGTTGATTGTAATGTTCAAAATATCCTAAACGCAGCAATTCCGTATCGTCATTCCCCATCGTTCGGATCAAGGCGTCATAGCGATTGGCGGCACCGGATGGCGGAGCGGATAAAAAGGCGAGATATTTTTCGCGAAGCGCATTGATTTTTTTCTGCTTTGCCATACTCCAGATCGGATGGTGCAGCAGAGGGAATTTCCGTATCTCCTGACCGCCTAGTCCGATCCCGTTATGGCAGCCGATGCACCCTTTTTGGATGAATAGATTTAGACCTGATAGCTCATTCTCATCCAACGAACTCAGATTTCCCTCTAAAAACCGGTCATAGCGCCCGCGTGTGACCAAAGTATCTTCGTAGGCACTGATCGCTTCGACGGTATGTTCAAACGTGATAAAAGAATCGCCGAACACGGCTTTAAACTCTTGGGCGTATGCTGGTATTCCAGAGAGCCGTTTTTCGATCAGTTTTGGGTTGGATGCCATTTCAAACGGTGCTTGAAGCGGTCCTTTTGCCTGATCGGCAAGGCTTGCGCTCCGTCCGTCCCAAAAATAGCGCTTTGAAAAGGTTGTGTTTAATACCGTAGGGGTATTGAGATGATGGGGATTGCGTTGTCCTTTGTCTCCGATGGCGGTAGGGCGTCCGTCCGCACCGCCGTGCTTGGTACTGTGACAACTTGCACAGCTGAGATCTCCATTCCGTGATAACCGTTTGTCAAAAAAAAGCTTTTTGCCCAAATCGGCTCTTTTGTTTTGCGGTGTTGCGACGGTGTAGTCGTAGGGTATCGGTTTGAGACCGTGTTTTAGCGCCGTCTGCTGCAGGGCTTCGTTTGCATGAAGCATCGTTAGTGAAAAAAGTCCTGTAAGTATCACAATAGCTTTCATGATTGTTTCTCCTTATGAACGATGCACACGGCAAGCCCCGATGCGATAAAGACGATGTTTTTGATAATATATTGCCCGACAAGCGTAAGGGCAAACGGCGGCTCGGTAAAGCAGATGTCGGGAAAGAAAAATAAAGGGGTAAAGGTCAAAACCATATGAACCATAAATATCCGCACGAAAAACGGGATAAAACGGCCGCTTAAAAAACCGATTCCGATCATCACTTCCCATATAGCCAACAATTTGATCGACAGAGGCGGCGCGATCAGGTCGAATGTCAAAACATTGATCGTCATCGTCGCCAGTGCTTCTGCGGGACTGACACCGGGGAAAAATTTCAACATCCCGAACCAAAAGAAATTGACTCCTAAAAAAATACGGATCAAATTCACGGATTTTTCTATTTTCATGTTGTCTCCTTTTTAGAGACTATTGTAGAAAAACAGAGGGATCGGGGTATGTGACCAAAGTCACATAAGGGCTAGATCGGTTCGATAATCTTGATCGAACCGCGTCCGAGGGAAATGACTCCCTCTTTCTCGAGGTTTTTAAGGATGCGGCTGATCACTTCGCGGGAGGTACCGAGGATCTGGGCGATTTGTTCATGGGTGGTGAGAATGGTATCGCGCCCTTGGACATAGAGCCAGTTTAGGAGACGCTGATCCATCCGTTTGAAACGGAGCTCTTCGACGAGATGCATGATCTGCGATAATCTTTCCGCACAAAATGAAATTTTGAAACTACGGTATGCGGGAGAGTTGTCGATGAGCCAACGGATCGTTTCGGCAGGAACAAGCCATCCTTCGATACTCTCATCGACGATAGCCGTAGCGGTAGCCGGAGTTTGCGAAACGGTACTGAGAGTATTGACAAGACACTGTTCACCCGGAGTGATATAGTAGAGGGTGATTTCCCCTTTACCGATTTCTTCGGCATGGAGGAAGACTTTCACGCACCCTTTGGTCAGAAAAAGAATTCCATGATTGACATCCCCTTGATAATACAGAAACGTTCCGACGCCCAAAGAGACTTTTTTGGCTTCTGAACGTACTTTTTCAAGCGATTCAGGTTCTAGTGATTGAAAAAACTGGTAGTGATCCAACTCCATGAAAACTCCCTTTTCTTTTGAAAAAGTATAGCTTAGTGCGATTAAAATGTCATCGATTGTGCATTCGGTGCATATAAAGCGCCGGCAAGATCGGCCGGAGCCGCGATCTCGATTCCCTCAATGATCTCGGATTGTTTGATATTGCCTAGTTTAACGAATCCTTCGCAGATTTTGACGTGTCCCCCTTTACGGATCAGTCCGCCTATCAACTCTTTGGGGGTTGATCCGGCAAATTTGCTTTGAGCCCCTTTATTGAGTGCAAAATTGACGGCATCGGCTGCGATGAAAACGGTACTTTGTACTCCCGCATCCTGCATAGCGTTTGCGACCGCCAGTGCAAATCCTGCTTTGACGATGGAACCTTCCGTGATTGTAATCACCATGCTTTTGGGTGCATCGGTATTGCACTCGCCTGCTTCGGCGCTTGAGATCGCCAACATCATCCCTAACATTCCGGCCATTAACATTTTGAGGTTCATACTACCCCTCCTGATTTAAATTAGCATTTTTGATGCAGTTGAATTGTAGAGCGAAGGAGGGGGGAGGTTCTGTGACCAAAGTCACAGAGGAGGAGAGATTTAGAGGTACGTCACCAGCTCAGAAAGGTCACTGCGGTGGCGGCTTTGCGGCTCTTTGACACGATAGCCGAACGGGATCAGCAACGGGATACCGTAGGTATCGGTATCTATCCCCATGATTTTTTCCACCGCGTCTCGATCAAACCCTTCGATCGGACACGAATCGATACCGATGGATGCGGCGGCGCTCATCATGTTGGCGCCCGCGATATAGACCTGTCGTGACGACCAGCACTCCAATTTTTCGTCACTGTAAGGGTCGATCCAGCTGGTATAAAGCTGACGGAGAGGCTCGGGAAAGTGGAAGCGATCAAATTGGCTTTGAATATAGCCGTCGCTGCTTCGGACTTTTTTTTGTATCCGATCGCAATGAGTTCGGATGCGGTCGTAATCTGAGGCTGATTCCATGCGACGGCTCGGATTGCTTCTTTCATGGCGGTGTCGCGGATGACGAAAAATTGCCACTGCTCCATTCCGAACGAACTGGGGCTGAGGCGTCCCGCTTCGAGGATAAATGTTAAATCTTCGTTACTCATCGGTTTGGTTGCATCGAACAGTTTGCACGCGTGGCGGAAGTGCATCGCTTTTTCAAAATCGTTTCGCATAGGCTTCTCCTTACAGGGTGCTTTTTAAATGGTCTTGCAATCCGTTTAGGACACCGTTGATGTCAAAATCGGATTTATAGATATCGTGTACCGCATAGCTCGGATACGGTGCCGCACCGCAAAACTGAAACGTTTTATGAAGAGCGATGTTGGCTTCATCGATGTTCATACCTTCAAAAAAGCCTTGCGGGTTGTTAAACTCGCTTACGGGACAGTTATAGGTGAAGCTCAGCATATAGCGTTTGCCCCCCATCAAGCCGCCGCTTCCGTAGGTTTTTGAGGGATCGTTTCGGCTCCGTCCGTCGCTGGTGTAGGTAACCGTATTGGCTCCGCCGGAGAAAATATCGTCGATGTATTTTTTGCCCAGCCACGGCAATCCCATCCAATAGACCGGAGATTGGACGAAAAAGAGATCGGCCCATTTGAATTTTTCCAACTCTTCGGCGACATCATATCCCTCTTCGATAGTTGTCTCCCGGACTTCATATCCGTGATTGAGAAAAAATGTTTTCGCCTCTTTGAGAAGATCTCTCGTCAAATTCCCGTTGGCGATCCCTTCGTATTTTTGGTGCAGGTTCAATAATAATACGTGTTTCACACTCGTTCCTTCAAGGTTGTATCAGGTGAGATTTTATAGAATACAGTATATTTAGTCAAGAACGCACTAAAAAGTACTGTACATACTAAAAGGTAACTATATATGATCAACTCCCCTTTTAATTGCCACTTTGAACTTACCCTCGAACTGATCGGCGGAAAATGGAAAGGGCTCATTTTATGGCATCTGCACGATAAAAAAGTGTTGCGTAACGGGGAGATGCTTCGCCTCATCCCCCGCATCACCCAAAAGATGCTGACACAGCAGCTGCGTGAGATGGAGGAAAACGGTCTGATCCGGCGTGTCGTCTATGAACAGGTTCCGCCGAAAGTAGAATACAGTCTGACTCCGCACGGAGAGGCAATCCGTCCTATTTTGGAGATGATGATCGATTGGGGCGTAGAGTATGCACGGGAGAAAAATATCGTCATCGCCTGTACGCAACAAAAAGGTTAAAGCCATTTTTGGTTTTTTCCGCTGTCCGAAACTGACGAGGATGATCGCGTCCAAAACAGGATATCGTTGTTTTAAGAGGAGGGAATATCCTGATAGGTATCGTTTATCAATAAAAACTGATCTACGTTCGCTAAGAGCAATTCTACTAACTTCGGTTCAAACTGCTTTCCGCTTTGTTGGCGGAAGTACTCTAAAATTTCATCGATATCCCATCCCCGTTTGTAAACTCTTTTGGTTCCCAATGCATCGAATACATCCGCGATCGCGGTAATCCGTCCGAATATATGGATGTTTTCTCCGCTGAGTCCTCTTGGGTACCCCAGACCGTCCCATCGTTCATGATGTTCATGGGCAACAATAGCTGCTGCCTGAAGCAAAGGGCGGGAAGAGTTTTTGAAAAATGAATAGCCGGTTTCGGCATGTGTTTTCATAATTTCAAACTCTTCATCGGTCAATTTATCGGGTTTGTTCAAAATGTGGTCAGGTATTCCTACTTTACCGATGTCGTGCATGGTTGCGGTAGACCATAGCGTTTCGCATTCGGAGGGGCTTAATCCGTAAGCGGCGGCAATAATTTTAGCGTATTCGGCGACTCGGCGGACGTGTGCCGCCGTCTCTTTGGAACGGTTTTCCCCTACATTCCCCAGCATCAATATTAACTCTTTTTGGGTTGCTTCGATCTCCTCTTTTAACTCAACAAGCGGAGTGATATCTTTACGAAGACTGATGTATTCGACAATCTCATCTTTGCTGTTTAGAATAGGGCTGACAACGGCGTCGACGATATAGACTTTCCCCTCTTTGGTAAGATTTTTGACGATTCCCTGCCATGGGCGTTTTTCGCGAATCGTATCCCACATCTCTTTGTAAAAGGATGAGGGAACTTCGGGATGTCGGACAATGCTATGGGATTTTCCGAGTAGTTCGTCGTGCGTATAGCCGCTGATGGTACAAAAATTATCGTTCGCGTAGGTAATGCGGCCGTTCAGATCGCTTTTGGTAACGATTGAGCTTATGTCGACGATCTCTTTATACTGTTTGAGCAGCTCTTTGTTTTCGGAGAGTTCCGAAGAGAGTGTTTTTTGTGTTAATCGAAGATTGAGGTGGGTGGTGACACGGGCAATAAGCTCACGCCGTAAAAACGGCTTCGAGATATAATCCGCCGCTCCCGCTTCAAAAGCTTTTATAAGGCTCTCTTCATCATTTTTTGCAGTGAGGAAGATGACGGGAATTGTAGTGAATTGAGGATCGGCTTTTAGACGTTTACAGGTTTCAACTCCGTCTAACAGCGGCATCATCATGTCAAGCAATATAAGATCGATTTCATTTTTTTCTACCCGCTGCAATGCCTGCTCACCGTTGGTAGCATATAAAACGTGGCATTTTCTGATCTCTTTTAGCACATTGGATACGACTTGAATATTACGCGGTTCGTCATCGACCACTAATATGGTCGGTACGGATGGATCAATCATAAAATGCTCCATAGTTTTTGTTTTTTTTGATATTCTTTGAGCGAATTTTCGACACTTTCAATGTTGAAGCTTTCGCAATTTTCTTTAAGTGATGCGGCATACTTTATAATGGCAGTTATCTCAAACGTATGTCCTATTTTTAACAGCTCATCGGCGAATTCTTCAGCTAATTCGATATCTCCGGATTCCAAAATGGCTTCTATCTCGTTTTCACGATCGGCGAGACTGTATCTTAACCGTTTCTGCTCATCGTGTGAGAGTCTTGAACTATGTATAGAGTCATCTTCTTCAGGCAGAGGCGTATTTTGCGTGTAGGGTAAAAACCGTTGAAGTGTAGAGATCAGCAATGATTTATTGACCGGTTTTTCAATGATCCCTTCAAAGACTTTTAAAAGGTGTTCATAATCTTCTTTCATCACCGATGCGGTGACCGCGACTACGGGGAGGGTATGATTATTCAATTCATCTCGAATATAGCGGATGGCTTCCCACCCGTCCATGCGCGGCATACGGATATCCGTCAATACGAGATCATAGGTGTGTTCACGGATAAGCTCGGTTGCTTCGAGCCCGTCTACAGCTTCTTCGATCTCAAATCCGAATTCGTTTAAAAATTCATGGAGCAATATCCTGTTTTCTTCAATATCGTCGACAATCAGGATTTTGGAGGGTGAGAAGGTAATTGTGTTCTTGGAAGGTGCTTCATCTTCCTCTACGAACAACGCTTCCGAAATTTCGATATTTGCAAGTTTGAACGTAAATTCGCTCCCCTGACCCAGTTGGCTTTCAATAGTGATATCCCCTTCCATGAGCTGTGCCAGTTTGCGGCAGATGGCAAGCCCTAAACCGGTTCCGCCGAATTGGCGGCTGTCTTGGCCCTCATTTTGGATGAATGCATCAAATATTTTTATTTGATTTTTCGGTGAGATACCGATTCCCGTATCTTTGATCGTGAAAATGAGGTCAATAAAACCATCGGTTTTTGACGGGGTAGACAACACACTCAGATGAACAGATCCTTTTGCGGTGAATTTGATGGCATTGGAGATGAGATTGAACAATATTTGTCGAATGCGGATCTCATCGGCGATAATCCATTCGGGGATATTCTTTTCTATCTCATAGGTGACTTCAAGCCCCTTTTTCTTTCCCGGTTCGATAAACATATTCATGACTTCTCGAAGGAACGGTTTGAGATGGAGCGGATGCAATTCCACTTTCATATGTCCCGATTCGATTTTGGAAAGATCCAAAATATTATTGATTAACGATAGGAGAGCTTTTCCCCCGTTTTTAATGGCATGGAGATACTGTACCTGCTTCGGTTCCTTGACCTCTTGTTCCAGCAAATCCGAAAAACCGATTACCGAATTAAGCGGGGTGCGAATTTCATGACTCATGTTCGCCAAAAATTCAGATTTTAGCTGGTTCGCCGAAACGGCTTCTTCTTTGGCAATTTTCAAATCATCGGCCATTTCGATGTGCTTTTGAAGGGCAGACTCCAGCTCTTGCGTACGCAAACGCACTTGTTCTTCGAGTGTGATGTTGAACCGGTTTAACTGTTGATTTGAACTATCAAGTGCTTCCTGAGATTGGATAACTTCGATAAACTGTTGGGCTGAATTTTTGATGATATAGGTTAGGAGAACCGTTTCCGCAATGACCATTACACCGTGTAAAACAACATATTCAATCCCGCATCCGTAACTGAAAACCATCACCGGTTCATTACCAAGTGTAACGTGGAGTGATTGCATCCAATTAAACAGCAGATGGTGAATGAGAATCGCTGCAGTCGCGATAAACATCGGTACTATATCTTTGTAAATGGTCAATATAGCCAACCCGATAAAAACATGAAAATGCATCTCTATCCGACCGAGATGCTGTTGTATGTAAATAGCGGAAAAGAGCATGATCGCAACGGCGGCTATCAGTCTAAACCATAGTGTTCCCCGAAGCAGAATGAACGCAGTAGAGCATAGGGTAAGAATAACGCCGCTTCCGACTATACCGAGCCAATAGGTATTGTAATAATTGGCCGTTACGAAAATGGCGACAAATGCATGAATGAGTAAAATCCACATCATCAGCTTGTCTGCTTCGTAATAATGCGATTGTAATAAGAGGCGCTCTTTGGAGCCTAAAACTGTAAATGAAATCATAAGATTATGCTTTCCAAATCCTCGATGATCACATCTTCAGGATAGGGATGGGTCATATAGATTCGTTTTAAAACATAGTGATTATGTTCACGGATTAACAGATAGAGATTGGAGGAATGGGACATCTCCTGATTGTACGGTGTAACGGCCAGATGAAAATCGCGCTCAAATCTCTCAACTTCCGATTCGGTTGCATAGACGCCGTGGAATGCCGAATCAAAACTTTTGGCGAACGGCTCGACCCACTCCATCGGCTGTGTCGGATTTAGATTGACAAAATAAAATGCAGTATCGGGATAATGTTCATGAATTCGGCGATACATAGGAGTGAAGTCATTGAGTGTCGGGATACAGATGGCGGTACACCCGACATATCCGAAATAGACAAAAACGGCCTTGGCTTCTTCATGTTCTAAAAACGGCACAAAAATTTCCGTTTGGTTTATTTTGATCGAACGGGTCTCTTCGTTGAAAAAATTAGCTGTGAGAGGAAAAATCATCAATAGAGACATCATTAAAAACAGGAGTATAAAACCGACTATGTTTTTTTTCAAATAGACCCTTTTGTTTTATTTTGTAAAAGTGTAATACAGAAATGTTGGGTCAGTGTTTGATGAAGAAGTGAGATTTACAGCTTTCGAAGACGGTATCCGATGCCCCGAACATTGACAATCATGCCGCTTTTTAGTTTTTTCATCAGACGGTGAACCCAGTAGCGCATGGTTGAGGGTGCAATCTCTTCGTTGTTCCAGACGTAATCTTGTATGACATCCGAGTTGACGACATTGCCGATATTTTGAATCATGATACGGAGCAGCAGTGATTCGATCCGTGTCAGTTCGACAGGGGTATCATGGTAATAAAGTTCGCCGGTGATCAGCGAATAGGTATATCCTTGCGAAAGGGCTAGGGTATCGTCCCGCTGCTGAGGATTTGAGAGGCGTAATGCATTATGGATACGGATAATGAGTTCTTCCATATCAAAAGGTTTTTTGAGGTAATCGTGGCAGCCAAGGGTGAATGCTTTTTTGAGATATTCGATTTCGGAATGGGTCGAGATAATGAGTGCGGGAGTATTCGCATAGCGTTCCCGGATATATTTCAGTACTTCGAAGCCGTTGAAAGAGGGAACATTGATATCGATTATATAGAGGTCGTGCTGTTGAGTGTAAACGGCGTTTATGGCGCATTCGCCTTCAAAACATGAATCGACTGAAAACCCGAGACGTATCAGCTCTTCGGCAATGAGAGTATTGAATGTATAGTCGTCTTCCAGAAGCAGTGCTCTCATCTCTTTCTTTAAATTCCTTGCTTATATTTCGCGGAGTGTAGCATCAGAGTGTTTGATGGATGTTTGACGTATGAGTATTCCGGGAATGTTGTAAGTGAAGGAACTTCCTTCTCCTTTGACACTTTCAACATTGATGGAGATAGCATTGGCGTCACAGATATCTTTGATAATACTCATTCCCAGCCCCAGCCCTTGATGATGGGCATTGCCGCGATAGTAAACTTCAAAAAGTTTTTGGCGGTCTTCTTCGGACATTCCGATACCGTTATCCTTGAAAGTCAGCAGAAGGCCGTCGGATTCTTTGGAGATGACGATGATAATCTCGCCGTCTTGCTGCGTATATTTGACGGCATTGGAGAGATTGTTGTCGACGAGCCTTTGTAATTCCGTACGAGACATATGAACTTCGTACCCTTCATCGATCTCCATTTCGATCACGATCTCTTTAACCGAGAGCATGGCATCAAAATAGAGGATACGGTCTGCAATAAACTCTTCGATATTGATCCATTCGGGTACAGGGCAAAGGAATTCTTTGCGGGACAAAAATGCGATATCGTCATAGATGGTCGATAAAATACGGGCTGAACTTTTGATCATCTCAAGATTGCGTACATTGGGGTAGTCGCGCATCATGACGGAAATGTTGAGTTCAATGGCACTGAGCGGCGTATTCATTTCGTGAACCATTTTGCGGATAAAAAAATCCTGCTGCTGTTGTAAAATATCTCTCTCTTCCAATGCCTGCTGTTTTTTTCTGATTTCACCCTGCAGCCGCCGATTCCAATAGATGAGCATTCCAATTAAGATAAGAATGATACCAACCGAATAGGTGAAAGTTAAAAGTGTTAAATCCAAATCGGTCCTTTGACGTGATTATACTTTACTAGTATACACCCAACACTCATCAAACACATCTGTTTTATACTTGCAAAATGAGTTTAGTGCGTTTTGTATTTTATAAAATAGTGATGCACGGATAAATAAAGAGGATATGGAAATTGATAAAAAATGTACATGAACAGCATGTTCATATTACCGAAAATGTTAAAAATAAAATTCAATCGCTAAAAGTGGTCTTTCCGTCTTATTATGGGAAATTGTATGCAGAGGAGGCTCATTTACTGAATCTTGACCTTCAGCCAGAAGAGCTTCTTGATGCTGAAATGTTGGATGAAAATGTTGTCCATCATGTACTTCGATTATCCGCTTGTGCCGAGCAGGCAATTGAAGCGATTGAGTCTGAGGACAAAAAAAAGCTCTCTGCCGTTTTGATCGAGACAAAGGCATTGCGTGATGAGATACAAACGCTTCAGCAACTCATATACGAAGATGCTTTGACAAAAAGCTATAACCGCAAATGGTTTGATGATCATTATCTTAATAGTGATAAACACACTATGCGCGGAAACGGAATCATGGTTATGATTGATCTAAATAAGTTTAAAGAGATTAACGATACCTACGGGCATATTATCGGCGACAAAATTTTAGTGCATATAGCTCATAAGCTAAAAGAGATTGGAGGTGATGTTATCCGATTTGGAGGAGATGAGTTTTTAGTTATGTTCGATAACGGTGAACCGGTTTCTAGGGTCGAAGAAAAAATTGATAACATGCTTTCCAACTGTGCAAAAAAATCCTTCAAAGTTGAAGAAGATACATTTAAAGTCAGTTTTGCTTACGGGATTGCTCCCTTTAAACAAAGAGCTGAATGGAGTTCGGTTATTGATACCGCCGATAAAAAGATGTACCAACATAAAAGACTATGAGATCGCCACAAACTGGCGATGAAGATTGCGGTGAGACCATAAAAGGGAGATTTTTATTTCAAATAAAAATTACTCAATATTATTCATAATTGTATAAATCTGTTTGTGAGACAATGGTTTCACTATCTTAGAGAAGGAGTATGTTATGGATCTGTTTTCTCCTATAAAAATCGGTAATTACACTTTGCGAAATCGGATATTTATGGCCCCGATGACACGGTGCCGAAGTTCGGAGGGGAATGTTCCCAATGAGATGATGGTGCGCTATTATGCCCAAAGAGCTTCTGCCGGACTCATCATCACCGAAGCGACCCAGATTTCGACACGGGGGATCGGCTATCCGCATACTCCGGGTATTCATACCCAAGCACAGGTAGAGGGGTGGAAAAAAGTGACCAAGGCGGTGCACCAGAGGGGGGGGAAAATTTTTTTGCAGCTTTGGCATGTCGGACGAATCTCACACCCTGCATTTCATAACGGCGAGCTCCCCTTTGCCCCCTCCGCCATCAAGCCAGAGGGCAGTATCTATACACCTGAGGGGATGAAAGAGTTCGTAACACCGCACCCTCTTAGCGTCGACGAGATCAAAACAGTTGTCGAACAGTATGTTCAAGGGGCTAAAAATGCCATCGAAGCGGGATTTGACGGGGTTGAAATCCATGGGGCCAACGGCTATCTGATCGATCAGTTTTTACGTGACGGAACCAATCACAGGGAGGATGCGTATGGCGGTACGATCGAAAAGCGTGTAAAGTTTCTTTTGGATATCATCAGAGGGGTGATTTCGGCCGTCGGTTCGGATAAAACGGGCTTAAGACTTTCTCCCAGCGGCACGTTTAACGATATGAAAGACTCCGATCCGACAACCCATTTTTCTTATATCTGCGAACTACTCAATGAATTTGATCTTGCTTATTTGCATATTATCGATGCGCTGGAGGGGGATATCCGTCACGGGGCGAATGTCGTTGACCTGGGTGTGCTGAGCGAAGCGTACAAAGGGGTCTTGATCGCCAACGGCGGCTACACGAAAGAGAGAGGTAACAACGCTATTCAAAGCGGACTGGCGGATGCGGTGGCGTTTGGAGCGCTCTTTTTAGCCAACCCCGATCTTATCGAGCGCTTTCATGCCGATGCCGACCTGAATACGCCGAATCCCGATACCTTTTACACTCAGGGTGAAGAGGGGTATCTGGATTATCCTACGCTTTAGAGACTTTTTTAAAAATCAGATTCTTCAAACTCCGCTCTTCCTCTATTTCGGGGAAGCTCTCCAAATTCTTCAGCCTTTCAACGTAGCGAAACTCGGGTGCATTGTCGCGGAAAAGGGTTTTGATAAACTCGCTGTCCAGTTCGGGAGCGTTGAGTGCCGATAAGACGATGCATTCCTCGGCGGCGAACTCATGGAGCCGTCGGATGATCTTTTCGTAATCGGATGTTGCGGCGAAGGAACCTTTTTGAAAACTCGGCGGATCGATGATGATCAGATCATAGGGCCCCTCTTTTCGGATGCGGCTCCACGATTTGAGAATATTGTAGGGCATAAACTGCGCTTTTTTGGGTTCAAGGGCGTTGAGACGGTGGTTTTCCCGTCCGATGGAGAGGACGTTTTTGTTCATGTCGACATTGACCACCGACTGCGCCCCCGCATCTATTGCGACGACCGAAAAAGAGCAGGTGTAGGAGAAGAGGTTTAAAACCTTTTTCCCTTTGGCATTTTCACGGACAAACTCCCTTCCGAGCTTCATATCGGGGAAAAATCCGATGTTTTGGGCATTTAGAAAGTTGATATGGAATTTGAGGCCCTCTTCGATCGCATAGGTCTCGTTTGGCAGTGTCCCCGCTATGACATTCGAAGGAGAGGCGGGGAGATAACGCTGTTGTACCACGAGCGCCTCCCATTTCTCCTCAGCGCAAAAGAAATCGCGCAGTATCGAGATGAGGGCTTCTTCCTCGTCGGAGGGCTCAAACAACACGGCAAACAGTACTTTATCGACACTGTCTACGGTGAGAGAGCGATACCCCTCGTAGGTATTTCCCCGACCGTGAAAAAGACGCGCGTACTCTTCGTTTATACCACGGGAATTGGAGATTAATAACTCTTTTAAATCGTCTAAACTCATATGCATCAGGCGGTAAGATCGAGTAAATTACCCCGCCGCTCTTGATTCAGAGCCATAGCCGAAGGATTGAGTGTAAGATACTCCTGCAACGCCTGCACAGATTTTTGTTCCTGTGGGGAATCGGGCGGATACAATTTTGCCAAATCCTGAGAAAGCGATTCACCCGTGAGGGTGTCTCCGTTGCTGTCGTGATAAATACCTGCCGCACGCATAAATCCGACCGTTACGATCCCTTTTGCCGCTTCATAATTTTTTTCGCTTATGAGAGTGTTATAGAGTTTCCGTTCAGAAGGGTTCAGCTCTTGGGAAATCATACTGAAATCATCTTTGAGCTGGTCGAGTTCCCCGCTTTGCGATATCTCTTTATAAGACGGCGGAGGCGAATAGGAGGATGTGCCAAAAGGGTTTGAAAACGGAAATGAACTGTTTGATGAAACCTGCATTTGTACTCCTTATAAACATTGTTATAAGAGTACTAGCAAAAAACAGTCCAAATAGGGGATTTTAGCCTCGAAAGAGGCTATTTTTTAATCGTATAGAATTTACGGAGTTTACTATCCAGCGGCGCAAGAACTTTATAGAGCGCCGGAACGACGAGAAGGCTGGTCAGCGTCGAGAGGAGCAGTCCGCAGATCACGGCAACCCCCATCGGCCCTTTGACCCCCGAACCTTCCCCTACCGAGAGGGCGAGGGGGAGCATCCCGAAGCACATCGCCGTCGTCGTCATCAAAATCGGGCGCAGACGCGCAACACCCGCTTCGACGATCGATTCATCAAGTTCTTTACCGCTGTGATAGAGGCGATTGGCGGCATCGACGACGAGGGTGGAGTTTTTCCCGACCAATCCGAGCAGGAGCATCAGCCCCATCATACTAAAGAGCGACATATTCATCCCTGCGACCCACAGCCCGATAAACGCCCCCGTAAAACTAAGCGGCAATGCACTCATGATGATGAGCGGCTGGAGAGGTGATTCGTACAACGCGGCGAGGATCAGATAGATCATCACGAGTGCCGCACCGATCGCTACTCCGAACGCTTCGTTACTCTCCTGCATATGCTTGGCATCGCCGTCTAGCTCGAATGCTACCCCTTTGCCCAGCCACTCGCCCTGACGTTCATTGACGATGCTGACCAGTTTATCCAGCGGGAGCGCTTTGGTGATATCGGCTCCGACGATGACCTTTTTGAGGCGGTCGAACCGTTTGATCGTCGTCGGGGCGTAATCATGGGTGATCGATACGACCGCCGAGAGCGGCACGGTTCCCCCATCCGAAGTACGGACATTGAGGGAATTTAGGTTATCGATGCTTTGACGTTTGGTGTCATCCAGGCGCATTACGACATCGTACTCTTTTCCCCGTTCGCGGATAAATGTGACGGTTCCGTCCCCGGAATAGCCATCGGCGATTACGCGGGCGATCTCATCGACATTGACCCCGAGCCGCGTAGCGTTTTGGGTGAGGACGGTGATATTCAGTTGCGGCGCTTTGGGCTGAATGTTGCTCTGCACGTCGGTCGTCCCCTTTATGCTGTTTAGAAGTTTCATCAGCTTTTTGGCCGAGGCTTCCGCATCGTCCATGTTTTGGGCTTTGAGGATCACCTGATAGGGGGTATTGATTTCGTAGCCTCCGATGTCATTGACTTCGGTGACGCTGCTCATCGTGAAGCCTTTGAGGCTACCCAGCATGGTACGGGTCTCTTTCATAATGTCGCTTTGGCTTCGGGAACGCTCATGCAGAGGTTTGAGGCGGACATACAGCGCCGATTCGTTCGCTTTTTGATCATCGCCCCGCCCGACGTAGAGGGTGCAGTATTCCACTTCGGCGATCTCTCCGATGCGGCGCTGAACGTCGAGCGAGAGATGTTTCATCCCCTCAACACTCGTTCCTGCGCGAGCTTTAAGGGTGATATCAAACTGGCTTTTGTCCTCTTTGGGCATAAACACCATCCCCAGCGTCCCCGAGAGGATGATCGAGACGATAAAGATACCCAAAGCACTAAAGAGGGTCGTTTTTTTGTATGTGAGGACGGTGTGAATGAGGGAGCGGTATCGCTCCTCCATACGGACAAAGAAATGCTCCGTTTTATGGTAAAAACGGCTATGTTCTCCCTTGGCGATTTGTGAAGCGATCATCGGGATAAGGGTGATCGCGATGACGAAAGAGACGATGATGGCGGCGATGATGGTGACCCCGAAACTGGTGAAGAAACGCCCGACAATCCCGCTCATTTTTGCGATAGGGACAAAAACGGCGAGGAGCATCGCGGAGATGGCGATGATGGAGAACAGTATCTCGCTCACCCCCTCGATGGCGGCATTGAGGCGGTCACGCCCCGCTTCGAGACGCTTGAAGATGTTTTCGATGACGACGATGGCGTCGTCGATGATGATCCCGATGGCGAGGGTGAGGGCGGTGAGGGTGAGGAGATTGAACGTCTGGCCGCTCCACCCCATGATTGCGAAAACCCCGAAAATCGATACGGGGAGGGAGACGGCGGCGATGAGGGTGAGGGTCAAGTTGCGCAAAAAGAGAAAGATGACGAGCGAGGCGAGGAGGGAGCCTAGCATAAGGTCGAATTGAACGCCGCTAAGGGTGTCGCGGATATATCCCGTCGCATCTTGCAGAGGTGTGAGGCGCATTGTCGGTTCCAATGCCGCCAATGCGGGAAGCTGCGACCGCACCGCATCGGCGATCGCGATTTCGTTGGCCCCCGTCATCTTTTTGACCATGAGCAGAACCCCTGATTTGCCGTCCAATGAGGCAAAACTCCGCTCTTCGGCCAACGTATCGCTCACCGTTGCGACATCGCCCAGTGTTAATCCCTCACGTATCCGAAGGGCGCTGAGGGCTTGCGCCGTTTTGCTGTCGTTGTCGATGAGTATTTGGGTTTCATGACGCGGATCGACCGTTTTCCCGCCGTCCATCCGGACGTTTTGGGCTTTGATGATGTTTGTCAGATCATTCATCGTCAGCGAATATTTGGCAAGGAGGGCGGGGTCCGGGGAGATGAGAATCTGCTTTTTACGCAAACCCTTTAGGGTGACTCCGCCGACCCCTTCGATGCGCTGAAGGCGCGGTTTGAGTATCTCGTCGGCGTGTTTCATCACTTTTTGGCTGTCGCTGCCGGCTAAAAAGAGGGTGATAACGGGAGAAGAATTGAGGGCATATTTGTCGACCGAGGGTTTATCCACTTCGCCTGGGAGCTGAATACTGGAGACTTTGTCGCGGACGTCATTGACCGCTTCGTCAAGATCTTTGGAGAGCTTGAACTGGGCGACGACGATGCTGATCCCTTTGGAACTGTCCGAGCTTAGGGTATCGAGCCCCGAGATTCCGCTTACCGCCTCTTCGATCTTGTCACTCACCTTGCTCTCGACGATGTCGGCATTGGCTCCTTTGTAGGTGGTGGTGACGATGACGATCGGGAAATCGACGTTCGGGTAGAGTGCCGAGGGCATACCGTTGCGTTCGACCAGTCCGAAAAAGATCAAAGCAAGGGCGAACATAACGGTCGTAATAGGGCGGAGGATGGCGGTTTTATGCATTATGTCTCCTATTTTGCCGTGATCATGCCGTCACCGAACGTGCCGGGACGCAATCCTGAACCGTCGGCTTCGGCGGTCATCTGACGATTTTTAGTGTTGATCGAGGGGTAGATTTTAATGATTTTGGAACATTTACCCGTCGGTTTTCCGTCGATGGAGGTGCAAAAACGGTCTCCTACTTTAACTTGGGAAGCGAATTTGGAATCGTACTGGATGAGGAGCTTGGTTCGGTCGCTGATGAGTTTAAACAGCGGCGTCCCCCCCATCGAAGAGACCATATCTCCCAGCTCGATATTTTTCTCCGAGATGCTTCCCGCAAACGGAGCCGTAAGTTTCATCTTGGAGAGTTTTTGCTCGGCATAGGCGATTGATAAACGGGCACGGTCGCGCTGAGAAAGCTTTGTTCCCAGTTCGGATTTGAGTTTGTCGAGGGTATTTTTATCGAATACCTGAGCGCTCTTTTCATAGCGGGCGTATTGATCGCTCAAAAACGTCGTCTCTTTGGAGAGTGCCTCCAAATCGGCTTTTGCCATCTGAAGCGAGAGGTGCTCTTCGGTGTTGTCCAGTTCAAGGAGGAGGGCACCTTTTTTGACGTGATCGCCTCTTTGGACATAGAGATTTTTAACAATCCCCGACGCGTTCATCCCCAATGAGGCTTCACGATACGCTTGTGCTTCAAAGGTAGCGTAGACATCGCCCCATAAGCTTAATGTGCTTAGTGCCGTTAATAGTAAAAGTTTCATTGTTTCCCCTCGATGAGTGTTATTAGATCGGTTCCGTAGGCGTAGGCGAGATTGGCTTTCGCCATTTGGAGGTTGTGGCGTGCACTTTGAACTTTTGCACGCGATGTACTTAGATCACTCAGTTCACTGAGATAGGTGGTGGTATTGACTAAACCCGCTTCGAAGCGTTTTTTGACAAAGCTAAAGGCTTCGCTTCGCGCCTCTTCTTCGGACTTTGCCGCATTGTAAGCACTCTGTGAGGCCTGGAGGCTGAGGCGGGCGATATCGGCTTCGTTTTGGATGCTTTTGGTTTTGTATTCGATCAGCTTTTGCGCTTTGAGTGTCGATAGGCGGGCTTGTTCGCGCTCTTTTGCGATGCTTCCCATATCAAAGAGGGTCATCGAGAGCGATGCGATAATTTCGTTTTGGCTTGAGGGTTGGATATTGGTTCCCCCCATCGTATCGTAATCGTTGTAATCCATTTCGCGGTGTTTTCCCTGAACGCTCAGCGTCGGCAGATAGGTGTAAAACCCCTCGGAGTGTCGGAGCGTTTCGACCGATGAGATATCGGCTTTTAGATCGTGACGTTCAATCTCTCTCGTTTGCGGAGCGGAAAGCTCCGTGTATTCGAGGCTGTTGACGGAACTGCCGGTGAGGAGTTCGAGATTTTTACGGCTCCGTTCAAGCATGACTTTTTGATTTTGTTCGTCATATTCGGCTTGGAGTTTGGACGCGATAAGCGATTTGAGAATATCGGAAGTGGCGAGGTCGTTTTGGACAAGGACACTAAAGCGTTCAACTTGTGAGGAGAGTTCGGTTTTTTTGTCTTGGATGGCGTCGAGCGATGATTGGGCGTTAAAATAGCCGTAGTAGGCTTGGATCGTCTCCAGCAATACGTCCTGCTCTTTTTGTTGCAGAGATTGTTGTGCCGAATCTATCGAAGAGTGGATCGCGTCGATGGTCGATTCACGGCGCAATCCGTCGAAGAGGGTGATTTTCGTCCCTAGCTCCAACCCCTGGATCGTTCGAGGTTCAAAAGCGGTTGATTTGTCTTTCTTCTGATAAATAGCGGTAGCGTCGAGCGTCGGAAAATAGGCGGTTTTCGCCTGCTCCAACTGCTCTTTTACCCTTTGTGCTTCGAGCCGTGCCGATTCGACGCGCAGATTTGATTTCGCCTGCGGTAATAACGTGATGAGATCAGAGGCAAAGAGCGGCAAAAGGGTAAAGGAGAGGAGAACAAAAGGTCTCATGGTTATCCTTGATGGGTTTAATGTTGACAATGTTAACATTAAATGTGGACAATGTCAACATATGGGTGATAATTTGATACAATACGGTATGAAAGAGAAAAAAGCCTCCCCCTACCATCACGGAAATCTCAAAGAAGAGCTGCTGCAAACGGCATTGGAGATGATCGATACGGAGGGGCTCGACAGCATTACCCTCCGCGATTTGACACAGCGGCTCGGGACGTCACGAACGGCGGTTTACCGCCATTTTGAGAGTAAAGAGGCACTGATACTCGGGGTGATCGAAAAAGGGTATGAACAGCTGAATCTGATATTTACCCCTATTTTCCAGGATAAGACCCGTAGTGTAGATGCTCGGTTTGAGGCGATGGGGAGGGCATATCTCGATTTTGCACTCGAACATCCGAATCTCTATCGTCTCCTTTTCGGAGAGAGGTACCGCAAAGAACGCGAAGAGATATGCGATTACAAAGACGAAACACAGGCGACGGGACTGTATGCCCTTATCGGTCTTTTGCTCGAAGCTCAGGAAGAGGGGATCATTGCAAAAGTAAACCCCATTGTACAGGCGGCTATGGTGTGGGCATCGATCCACGGTCTTGCATCACTCTTGATCGACGGGCATCTGATGATGAGCGATAACATGGAAGCAATTTATGAATACAGCATAGAGGTATTGTTAAAGGGTCTGCGTTAAAATTTTCTTATACTAAATCGGGAATGGAAATTTAGATAATGAGTACATCTGCAAAGCAGAAAAATTCTATCAATAATTTTTTTCAGAACAATGTACTCGCTTTGTTCTTTCTTCGACTGGGTGCTATCTCTGTCACAGTAACTCTTTTAGGATTCGGGGGGATTTATTGGTATATTGAACAAGACAATGCAAAACGGATCGATGCGCTTATCAATAAGGAATTCACCGATTTTGAAAAACACTTAAAGGGGTTGGAATTCGGCACGCCGGAAACCCGGAACGTATTCTTTTCCCGTATGAATGAATTGATGGACTCTCATCAAATGTTGATACTGGATATACGCGAAACGGATGGAGAAGAGCTGTTTGCGGTTACCAAAACACCCGACACCAAAATGGTGCAATTGTTCCGCCGCTTTGACCCCGATGTTTCGAAAACAATAAGTTACCATTTAGTCCCTGCCGATCCGAACAATTTAATATTGATATTCGCAAAAAGTCTCCCTATCAATCATGCATCGACGGTTGTACTGAAAGCTGCCATTCCGTTAAAATCCGAAACAGTGTTTGCGATGCGGCAAGGGATGAGGAGCGTATTCATCGGTACGACAGTCATTTTATTATTGGTCATCGTGGCGGTTTTTCCGATCATTTACCGGCAATATCGGCAGCTTCAATCGGACAAAATGGAGCTGTTATACAGCAATATTAATTTAGTACGGGTTTTAGGAGATGCGGTAGCAATGCGTGACAGCGATACATCGAAACACAACTATCGCGTAACCTACTATACCATTAGGCTTGCGGAAAAAATGAATCTGCCCCCGGAGGCATTGCCTTCATTAATCAAAGGGGCATTTTTACACGACGTCGGCAAGATCGGAATCCCCGATACGATTTTGTTGAAACCGGGCCGTTTGGATGAAAATGAATTCAGCATCATGAAACAGCATGTGGATTTAGGAAAAGCGCTCATTAAAAAGATCCCGTGGTGCGATGACGCTTTAGCGGTTATCGGTTCTCACCATGAAAAATTTGACGGCAGCGGCTATCCCAACGGTTTAAAGGGGGAAGAAATCCCTTTGGCGGCACGAATATTTGCGGTCATAGATGTTTTTGACGCACTCATGTCCGTACGGCCGTATAAACAATCATTTACGTTTCAACACGCTATAGAGTCTATCCGTGAGGGGAGCGGAAGACACTTTGACCCGATGGTAGTGACTTCGTTTATTGAAATTGCGGAATGTATATGGAACGATGTTTCCGATAGAAATACCGATGAACTTGAAAAGCTGATACGTGAAGCTGCTATCCCTTATACCCTATTTATTGGGGCTTGGACGCGTGATGGATAAAAACGATTTGGATGAAAACAACTCCCACGGTTTGCCCCATATTTCCAACTGACTTTTACACCCCGCACTCACAAACCGCTCATCCCCTGCGTTAAAAGCTTCGTATAAGCGTATCAGTTAACTATCTTAGTGCTATAATATGATTAATCGATTGGTCATCTCATAGAAACTGCTTTAAAAGTAGCCTAAATTTGTCTGATTGATTTTACCTCATATTTGTACATCGTTTTTTCTCCATTTTGAAATCAAAATCTTTAGCTTCCCTTGTATTCAGCCAACTATTCTAAATAGTATAATATTAATTATTTCAGTTAGTTTTTTGAAAAAATAATCAAAGTGATATACTGTATGTAATTAGATAGGTTCATTAGAAGACAAGTGAAAGGATTGTGTTCGATCATTGTTGTAAATCCTGTCCACATAGTGTTATGAAGACACTGGCAAAAAATGATGTTCAAAATAGAATGAGTAGCTCTCTGGCTTGTATTAGGCAACGTGAAGGAATTACTATGAATTTCATTAAAAAAATCTCCGAACAAAATTTCAAAAATAAAATAAACCCACATCAAGAGATTCATTCAACTGCAATGAATGTTGCGATGGCAGCAGCCGTTTTTCTCGCTGTGAGTGTTCCATTGTTTGCATCGGAAACAGACGACCGTATCGAATCGTCGTTTAAAAAAAGTTATGTGTATAAAACCTATCTCAAAGACGAGCACATTGCTATCAACTCAAAAGACGGAGTCGTTACGTTATCCGGCGATGTTTTGGACGAAACGCATAAACCGATGGCACAGGACACGGTCGAAGCATTGCCGGGGGTTAAAAGTGTTGACAATAATATCGTTATCAAAAGTGATAAGTCCGATATATGGCTTAAAATGAAAGTTCAAACAGCGCTTGTATTTCACAGCAATGTCAATGCTGGCAAAACAGAAGTATCGGTAAAAAACGGTGTGGTCACCCTCAAAGGCAAAGCCAATAGCCAAGCCCAAAAAGAGCTAACTACTGAATACGTCAAAGACGTTGAAGGGGTAAAAGAGGTCAAGAACGAAATGACAATGGCAAAACCGGATGATACCATCGGTGAGAAAATCGATGATGCTTCGATCACTGCTCAGGTAAAAATGACGTTGATGATGCACAAATCTACCGGGGCTATCCGAACCGGTGTTACGACCAATAACGGGGTAGTGACACTGAGCGGTCAAGCTAAGAATGACGCTGAACGCGATTTGGTGACAAAGCTTGCCGAAGATATTGAAGGTGTTAATAATGTCGTCAATAAAATGACCATTGAATAATACGCCGAAGGGGTCAGATATGCTGTGGACAATAGCGGTAATTCTATTGGTTTTATGGGCATTAGGACTGGTCAGCAGTTATACATTGGGTGGATTTATCCACCTGTTATTAGTGTTGGCGATTATCGTCGTACTGATCCGAGTGATCCAAGGACGGCGCGTGCTCTAAGGGGCAAAAAAAGGAAACACTATGAGTGATAAAGCATTGTATCAACAAAAAAAAGAGGCAGAAATTGCAATCTGGAAATCAGATATTGTTAAACTCAAAGCGAAAGCTTCGATGGCCAGTGCCGACGCACAAATCGAGATGAATAAACATATCGATGCACTTGAAAAGAAAATCAATGAGGGAAAAACAAAACTCTCTGATTTGATCAAAGCAACAGATGATATGTATGAATCGATGAAAGTTGGAGTTGAATCCAGCTGGGATTCGGTTAAAACAGCTTTCAGTGAGATGACTTCGAAATAAGTATACAAATAAAAGGAAAATACATGTATTTCTCTAAAATAATTTTATCGTTTGTCTTGAGTGTTACCTTGTTTGCGCAAGTTTCATGGGCACAAATGGCTTCAACAGAAGCAGTTTTAGTCCAACCGGTTACGGTTTCGTCACATGAAAAAGTGAGTCAATTTGTTGCGCGTGAAGATGTCGCTAAGAGATTTGAGACTTTGGGAGTTGATCCTAAAATAGTCGGACAAAGAATTGCATTGATGAGTGATGAAGAGGTATCAAAAATCTCTTCTCAAATCGATACATTACCTGCGGGTGGTGATTTCGGAGGTATCGTAGGGGCGGTTGTTTTTGTTTTCATCGTTTTGTTGATCACCGATATTCTCGGATTCACAAAAATATTTGGGTTTACTCGCGCAGCACGTTAATCAAATGCTACATTACTACCGTATTGTGCTTTACGCAATCGTTGTCACTTTTATGGCAACGGGATGCGTTCCTAAAGACCCGTTTCCCCCTGAGCAGCATTTCGCATCATCTGCTATCAATGTCCCTTTTATCCCTCCCCGTTCAGAACTGTGCGGCTCAACATCTATTGAGATGGTTGCTTCATATTGGCAATCACAAACCGGTTTTTCTCCAAAACTCTCCACACAAGAACTGGATGGTCGTACCCTGATTCCGGCAAAAGGGGGAACATTGCAGATAGAGATGGTTACGGCTTCACGCGCTAACGGTCTGATCGCCTATCCGATGGAACCGAACTTTGAAGCACTGTTTGCAGAGCTTATCGCGCATCATCCCGTAATTGTATTGGTAAATCGTAGTTTTTCATGGCATCCGCTGTGGCATTATGCACCGGTGATCGGATACGATGAGAAAAAACGGAGTATACTCGTCCATTTTTCGGATCTGCCGAACGAAGCCGTACCTCTGGTAACCTTCGCCGCACTGTGGAAACGAAGCGGGTACTGGGGCGTTATCCTTCTTCCTCCGCAGGAGTTTCCGGCATCGGTTCCACCGCAAACATTTCTGCGCGCTGTCTATGAGTTTGAGAAATTAGGGAATGGAGAGGATGCTATCGTGGCCTATCAAAGTGCACTGAGACACTGGCCGGAAGATACGGACATCCTTTTTGCCTTAGCCAATGCCGAGTATAACGCCTATCATATTGTCGAGGCAGAGAAAAATTATCGCAAGATTTTAGTGCTTATGCCTTCACATGCACTTGCCCTGAACAATCTTGCAATCCTTTTATGCCGAAGCGGCAGATCGGAGGAAGGGTTAAAACTGCTCGATAAAGTGGTACGTGATGATCCGAAAATACAATCCTTGATACAATCTTCACGGGAAGAGATTGAATCAGGATGTGTTCCGTTTTCAAAACAATAAATTGTAGGATAATCTCTAAGTAGTCACATCTTAGCCAAAAGAAGAATTAAACCATGAGTGAAGAAACTAAAATCAAGGGGATGGGGTCGATACTGCACGCGGATGGAGTTGCTTTTCGTGTGTGGGCACCCCATGCACAACACGTATCCGTTATCGGATCGTTTAACGACTGGGACGGCTCCAAGCACCCGATGCGCCCTGAGGAAAATGGCTATTGGTATGCGAATATTGCTGAAGCTCATGCCTCTGATCAGTATCTGTTTCTTCTCTCTACGCAAAGTGGTGAGTTTAAGCGGATCGATCCGTATGCCCGCGAGGTGACAAGTTCGATCGGCAACGCCATCGTACACGATACACGTTTCGACTGGCAGGGGGATGATTTCACTATCGAGCCGTGGAATGAACTGGTCATCTACGAACTGCATGTCGGGACGTTTAATGATCAAGAAGATATAAGCCATAAGGGTGAGTTTTCATCAATATCTGCGCGTCTTGGACATTTAAAAAAGCTCGGGGTTAATGCGATACAGATTATGCCGATAGGTGAATTTGCGGGAGAGAGGTCGTGGGGATATAATCCTTCTAATATTTTTTCGGTAGATGGTGAGTACGGAGGGCCGCTGGCGTTTAAACAGTTTATCAAGCGCGCCCATCAAGAGGGTATTGCGGTGATACTGGACGTTGTGTACAACCACCTTGGCCCCAGCGATCTTGATCTGTGGCAGTTTGACGGCTGGAGCGAAAACGGTCGCGGCGGCATTTATTTCTATAATGATGATAGAGCGATTACCCCATGGGGAGAAACCAGACCCGATTACGGACGCGGCGAGGTTCGTCAGTACCTCTTGGATAACGCCATGATGTGGCTCGATGAGTATCATGTAGACGGTATCCGCTTCGACTGCACTCAGTTTATTCGTATGGTTAATGATTCCGATAAACAGGATATTCCGGAAGGGTGGAGTCTTCTCCAATGGATCAATAGCGAAATCAAACAGAAATTTCCAGGTTGTATCACAATTGCTGAAGATCTGCAAAACAATAGATGGATCACCAAAGAAGTCGGAGCCGGCGGAGCCGGATTTGCATCTCAGTGGGATGCTATGTTTGTCCATCCTATACGTCAAGCGGTTGTCACGATCCAAGATGAGCAACGATCACTTGATGCCATACGTGACGCCATCTTATACCGTTACAATGATGACGCCTTTGATCGGGTTGTCTACAGTGAATCGCATGATGAGGTAGCAAACGGTCATGCTCGTGTACCGCAAGAGATCAACCCGAACGACCCCAAAGGGTGGTATTCGAAAAAACGTTCGACATTGGCTGCCGCAATGGTCTTTACCTCTCCCGGTATCCCGATGCTTTTCCAAGGTCAAGAATTCTTAGAGGGGGGATGGTTTCGTGATACGGTTCCCGTTGATTGGGATCAATGTGCTGAGTTTCACGGAATCGTCCGTTTATACCGGGATCTTATACGGTTGCGTTCCAACCATGAGGGTTTCACACGCGGTTTGTGCGGGCAGTTTACACAGGTCTACCATCTGAATAATGAACGTAAAGTTATTGCATTTCACCGCTGGGATAAAGGGGGTGCCTCAGATGACGTTGTGATCGTTGCAAATTTCTCGCATGAAGCACAAAATGACTACGTCGTCGGTTTTCCCGCCGAAGGGGCTTGGAAACTCCGATTTAACAGCGATTGGGAAGGCTATAACGACGATTTTGGCAACCATCCTAGTCGTGATATTGTCGCAAATGAGGGGGCAAGTGATGGCCTCCCCTGTTATGCTTCGGTTTCTATCGGCGCTTATAGCGTAGTGATTTTTTCACAATAAACATTTTGTCTGGACAGGTAGGGAGGTGAAAGAGAGAAAAACCGATTGATTCCAAGTAGAAGGGGCAGACCTTTTGGTAAGTTTAGGGCTACATCAAGTAAAACAGAAAAAATATCATGAGCACAATAGAAACATATTAAAACTGCTCCCACGGTTTGCCCCATATTTCTAACTGACTTTTACACTCCGCACTCACAAACCGTTCTCCCTCATCGGGCGGTGAGACAAAACAGAACTCCTCATCACCCAGACGAAACCGCAGTGCATAGGCATGCAGGTAGCCTCGATCCTCTTTGCGCGCTTCATCGGCTTGCGCATAACGCTCATCCCCCGCGATCGGGGAGCCGAGAGATTTGAGAGCGACACGGATCTGATGGGTTTTCCCCGTATGGGGTTTGATTAAGAATCCCCGTTCATGCGTTCTCAGGGCACAGCTCACAAACTGGGTGATAGCAGGGTTGTTCATTGTGGTGAGGAGTTTATAGTCCCCCCGTCTGGCACTTGTCATATCCCCTTTGATCCATCCCATTTTTTTCTTCGGTTTGCGCATCGAGATCGCGAGATAGTATTTTTCGATTTTTCGCTCTTCGAACATTTTCCCAAACTGTGCGGCAGTCGTAGAGTCTTTGGCGAGTATGACGAGCCCTGAGGTCATTTTATCGAGGCGGTGGACTGGGAATAGCGGAATTCCGAGCTGTTCGGAAACCTGCACAACAAATCCCGCCTCTTCCTCGGAGTGGAAGTTGACTCCGGCAGGTTTGATCGCGATGACGAACGTATCATTTTCAAAAATCAGCGTAATTTTTTCCATATGACAGTTTATCTAATCTCCCCTTTTGCAATTCGTATCGGCAGTTTTTATTTCTTATATCAAGGGAATGTTTTTTGCTTAAATATAGAAAATTTATGATCCTTTAATCTATAAACAGATCAAGCGGAGTCTCTACAAATGCGGATATTTGCCAATAGAAACATGATTTTGATCCATGCTAGACGTGATTCTATACAAGAGAAAGTGATTGTGGATTTTGTAAATCGCCACTTCAAATACAAGGTTCAGGGCGAATCGGGTATTTTCATCCATCACTGCAATGAAGAAGTAAACAGTAAAAACAGATTTTTTCATTGGCTCTATTGGAGCTATCAACAGATGCACGGCAAAGATCCTCACGATTTACGCGAAGAGATCGAATCAAAACCGCAGCGTCCGATTAAGATAAAGTGGATCGAAAAAGCCAATATCATCATCAATATTCCGATGTCAATCGAGGTTATCAACAAGATTTATGTAAAGTTTACCCTAAAACAAGAGAATGCTACAACGTATATGCATAACTTTTTACGCGCCTATTTTAGAACTCATATTATCAGCCTTGCGGGGGATAGAGATCATTATCTCATCAAAGTTGATAATGAGGCTGTTAAGGAAAAACTTCTTGCCCTTCTAAAGCGCACCCGCATCATGCAGTATCACGTCAGTTTTATTTATAATCGACAGCACATCTCGCAACTTCTTGCATCTAATAATTACTTTGATCCACAAAAAGAGAGCGAACAAACAAAAATAGACAAAGCCTATAAACTGCTCAATGTCTCACCTAATGAAGAGCTTTCCGAGATCAAAAAAAGATTCAAAAAACTTCTGCACAAATACCATCCCGATAAAGTGTTTAATCAGGGTCAAGAGGTTATCGACAAATACACGATGACCTTTCAATCGATCCAGAGTGCGTTTGAAACGATCCAAGCGGACAGAAACGCTCAGACAACACTTAGAGCGTCGTAAGGCGGTATTCCCCCTCCTTTAAATCGCCCAGTGTCAAATCTCCGAAGTGTGAGCGGTGAAGTGCGACGACATGGTTCCCTACCGCCGCGAACATCCGACGTACTTGATGGTAGCGCCCCTCGGTAATCTCTAATGTCACGTGCGTCTCATCGATAATGGTAAGCTTTGCAGGGAGGCAGGGACTTTTTTCGCCGTTCAATATCAGCGTCCCTGAAGCGAAGATTGACCCTTCGCCCCCTTTTAGAGGTCGATCGAGCGTCGCTTTGTAGACTTTGGGCACTTTGTGCTTTGGGGAGGTGAGACGGTGCAACAGCGCGCCGTCGTCGGTGAGGAGCAGTAAACCGCTCGTCTCCTTGTCCAACCGCCCGACAGTGGAGATTTTGGGATCGCGTCTACGCCATCGTTCGGGCAATAGATCATAGACCAGCCGCCCCTCGCCGTCGTCATGACTGCACACATACCCTGCGGGCTTGTGCATTAGGATCACCATCCCAGAGGGAGGATCGAGCGGTTCACCCTCATATAGGATTTCCTCATGAGAAACTTTGGTATCGTTTTTTAAAGGGAGATTTTCGGTATGGGTGATAATGCCGTCGCGGATAAGAGAAGAAACCTCTTTGCGCCCGCAATACCCCATCGAGCCGAGGAGTTTGTCCAGACGGGCTTTAGAGGACTTCAATCTTTGCCTCGTATTCGGCTTCGATACGCGCTATCTCATCGCTCGCGATTTCGAGTCGCTCGAATAGCTCTTCGATCATCTTTTCATCCTCTCCGACCTGCTTGGAGAGTTCGAGGAGTTTGGAAGTTTCCCCCTGGTTTGAATAGGTTGTTAGAAGCTCGTGAGAGGTTTTGAGTTTCTCTTCGAGCTTCATGATCGCCCCCTCGCAATGTTCCGCCTCTTTTTTCAGCGGGCTGAGGAGTTTGGAACGCTCTTGGATCAATGCGGCGCGCTGCTGTTTGTTCTCTTTTTTATTGACGTTTTGGGTCACTTTGATCGGCTTTGGTGCATCGGTGATCTCTTCGTCCCATCCGATTTTCTCCAAAAACTCATCGTATCCGCCGTCGAAAAACTCAGCGTTCCCCTCACGGAAGATGATGAGCTGATCGGCTAACTCGCGCAACAGCATTTCGGAGTGGGTGACGATGACGACGGAGCCTTCGAATCGCTTCAGGGCGTCGCAGAGAGAATCGATCGACTGCATGTCGAGGTGGTTAGTCGGCTCATCGAGGAAGAGGAGGTTGGCTGGGGTCGCGATGATTTTGCCTAACATAACGCGGCTTCGCTCTCCCCCTGAGAGGATAGAGATCTTTTTATCGGCATCGTCGCCGCTGAACATCATCGTTCCGCAGATAGCTCGGATACGGACATTTTGCAAGGTATTATCGGCGCTTTGGACCTCTTCGGTGATCGTGCGGTTTTTGTCGAGACGGTCGATGTTCGTCTGACCGAAATGGGCGATGGCGGTCGAGGGGTGCGACGTGATCTCCCCGTTCGGCATCAAAACCCCTGCGAGGGTGTTGAGGAGGGTCGATTTCCCCTTACCGTTTTTCCCGATGATAGCGAGACACTTTTTTGCCTCCAATGCGAACGAGAGATTTTTGAACAGCGGCTCATCCGGGGTGTATCCGAAGGATAGCTCTTTAACCTGCATGATCACTTTGGCGGGAGTGGGTTTATACGAGAATGAAAAAGATAAATCTTTTTCCCCCTCCAGTGACTCCATCACCCCCATCTTGTCCAGCTCTTTTTGTTTGGATTGGGCGAGTGTCGCGGTGGAAGCGCGGGCTTTATTGCGGGCGACGAAATCCTCTAACTCGGCACGCTTTTTATCGTGATTGATTTTGGTCTTCTCATACAGCTCGTCTTCGCCTGCCATCATCTCATAATATTTATGGCTGTTCCCTTTGATGATACTGACACAGCGGCGGCGCAATCCCATTGTGTGGGTCGTGACCGAGTCCATAAAATCGCGGTCATGGGTGATAAGGACCACTTCCCCCTCGAATGCTCTGATAAACGACGCCAGCCAGCGCAGAGAGACGATATCGAGGTAGTTGGTCGGCTCATCGAGGAGCAGCAAGTTCGGTTCAGTGACGAGGAGTTTGACGAGGTTGAGGCGGATCTGATACCCCCCTGAGAAACTGAGAGGGTCTTTGTCCAAATCCTCCTGCGTAAATCCCAGACCGAAGAGGATCTTTTCGACGCGGTAGACTTCGTGCTCCATATCTCCGGTAAGTACAGATGCACACTCTTCACGGACGGTTTTATGGGTAAAGTGGAGGTGCTGGCGCAGCGTTCCGATACGGTAGTTTTTCGGGATAATGATCTCTCCCGAATCATAAGGCTCTTCATCCAGAATGATTTTAAAGAGGGTCGATTTTCCCGTTCCGTTGCGTCCGACGAATCCGACTTTATTTCCGGCATTGAGTTTAAGAGAGAGGTTCTCAAATAGAACCCGAGTGCCGTAGCTTTTGGTAAGGTTATTGATCTGAATCATAAAACGATATTTATCCCTCTATTTTATGGGGAAGTTTTCCCGGCATCGCCTCTTTGTTGGCGAGCATATCTTCCATTTGCCGTTTGACTTTGTCGTAGCGAAACTGCTCTTTGAATCCTTGGATTCTGCCGCCCGCCGCGTTCGGATGCCCGCCGCCGCCGACCCATTCGCCCGCCATAGCGGCCACATCGACCTGATCGTGCCCGCGCAGGCTCATCGTGCCGCGGGTACCGACATCGACGATGAAATCAAAATCACTAAATTCGGTCAAAAAGCCGTTTCCGATGATCGAGGTGTTACCGAGCCCGTAGCTCAAGAATCCTCTCCACCCTTTGTAATAGATGGTCATGGTTGATCGTTTGGTTCCCAGAAGCGCCACGATGTATTTGGTTGATAGATTGTCTAGGGTATCGTCGACACCGTCTTTGAAAAACTCTTTTTTCATTTTATGAAGCGCTTCATCAAGAATGATGTTGGCGTTGGTGACGTCACGCATCTGTGCCGCCTGCTCAAGCATAGCGAGCTTGTAGGCACGGTCTTCGTCGGCAAACATGACGCGGCTGAGCTCTTTGGCATCACTGATGAGGCGCATGCACACTTTCCCGTATTCGAAGTCATCCTCTTCGTTTTGGTGCCACAAATCGACGGCATTAACCACTTTGACGAACGCTTCGAGCCATCCGCCCGCGCTCAGTCCGTAATGCTCCATTGCGTATTCATAGACGATCTTGGTCGCGCAGCGCTCGGTATCGAGGAAATACCACGGATACTGTGCCGCCGTATCTTTCCCGCTGCCGTGGTGGTCGAGGAGGGTGATCGTGATATTCCATCCACCCTCATTGAGACGGTTGACTTCATTATTGAGCCATTTTGCCTCTTCGGGATAGAGGTTGAGATCGGTGATGAGGATCGTGGCGGTTTGTTTGCTTTTTTTGATCGTATCGATGATCTCTTCGAGGCGATCCATCACTTCGGCGCCGTAGTTGGCATTGTAACTGAACATGGTATGGGACGTTTGCGCCATTACGAGCTGGCAGCTGTAGCCGTCGAGGTCAATGTGGGAGAGGTGGTAAAAAGTTTTGGTCATGGGTTTCCTATTTGGTATCTAAAGTGATGGAGCCGAGCACTTCGAATTTGGCATTCGAATCGATTTCGGCATGGGAGAGGGTGACGATGTCGAGACTGAACCGTTCATAAATCTCAGCCAGCGGGCGGCGGAGTTTCGGGTCGACGATAACGATGATCGGCGATATCCCTTTTTGGAGCAGCTCGGTCGCTTTTTGGCTCGTAGCCTGAATGAGTCCGTTGATCTCGCCGACATTGAGGAGGAGTTGGCGGGTTCCGTCACGCTCTTGCGATTTTTCCAACATCATCTGCTCACTCATCGTATCGAACGTCAGAAGCTTGATTACCCCGTCAGGACTGGTGTAGGCCTGCGTGATGATACGGGAGAGTTTGGCACGGACGTGTTCGGTAATGATGTCGACGCTTTTGGTGTATTCGGCGACGTCGGCCATCGTCTCTAAAATAGTGATCATATCTTTGAGAGGGACACGCTCGTGTAAGAGAGCTTTGAACACCCGCTGGATAAGACCGATATTCGCCACTTTGAGAAGATCGTCGACGACAACCGGATAGTCGTTTTTGATTTTTTCGATAAGGGCTTGGGTTTCTTGTCGGGTGAGAAGCTCTTCGGCATGGCGTTTGATCAGTTCGCTCATATGCGTCGAGATGACGGTGGCCGGATCAACAACGGTATAGCCGTTGATAATGGCGTCTTCTTTCAGCTCCGGGACTATCCAGAGGGCATCAAGGCCGAATGCCGGTTCTTTCGTCGGTTCCCCTTCGATCTCGCCCATCGCCATGCCGCTGTCCATCGCGAGGTAGCGATCCGGCTGGATCATACCGTCGCCGATATTGACCCCTTTGAGGAGAATTTCGTACTGGGTCGGTTTGAGATGGAGGTTGTCGCGGATACGGACCTGCGGCATCAAAAAGCCGAAATCCGAAGCGATTTTACGGCGCATCGAGCGGATACGTTCGAGAAGATCGCCCCCTTGAGCGCTGTCAGCCAAACGGATAAGCTGATAACCGAGGGTAAGTTCGAGCATCTCGATTTTGAGGATATCTTCGAGGGCGGCCTCTTCTTCTTTGGCGATCTCTTCGTTCGTTTTCTTCCTCGGTGCGGCAGCCGTAGCCCCATCGGCAGCCCCTGCGGCTCCGGCACTCGGTGAACCGTCTTTTTTCGCAACGGCGGGTGCGGAGGTGAGGACGAGTTCTCCCCTCTCATATTTATAGAGTGCGTATCCCAGTCCGGCGAAAATAAGTCCGACAAATCCGAGTGAGAGAGTCGGTAAACCCGGAACCAAAGCAAAAAGGAGCATGATAAACCCGACGATGATCATGACACGGGCATTTCCCATCAGCTGTTTGATACTGCCTTCGGCGAAGTTTCCGCCCGTATCGCTGGAACCGCGTGTGATCATAATACCCGTTGCGGTGGAAATGATCAGCGCGGGTATCTGCGCTACCAGACCGTCCCCGATCGTGAGGATCGTATAGGTTTGGGCACTGGTACCGACATCAAGGCCGAATTGAAAAATCCCGATCAGAAATCCGCCGATAACGTTGACCATCGTGATGATGATCCCCGCGACGGCATCCCCTTTGATAAATTTGCTCGACCCGTCCATCGCTCCGTAGAAATTGGCATCCTGCAAAATCTCCGCACGGCGCCGTTTGGCTTCGGGTTCGTCGATGAGGCCGCTGTTGAGATCGGCATCGATCGCCATCTGTTTTCCGGGCATCGCATCGAGGGTGAAGCGTGCCGCAACTTCGGCGACGCGGCCCGAACCTTTGGTGATAACCATAAAGTTGATCAAAACCAGGATAATAAAAACGATTACCCCGATGACGATGTTTCCGCCGACGACGAAATTTCCGAAACTGGTGATGATATCGCTGACCGCTTCGGGCCCCTCGTGGCCGTGACTTAAAATCATCCGTGTCGTAGAGATATTAAGCGAGAGGCGAAAGAGGGTGATGACCAGCAATAGTGTCGGGAACGTGGTCAAATCGGTCGGTTTCGGGATGTAAAGCGATATTAATAGTATAAGTACTGACAGGGCAATGACGATTGCGAGGAGAAAATCGAGCATAGCGCTGGGCATCGGGACGATAATAATCGCCAAAATCGCCATAACAAAAAAGACGACACTGAGGTCACGGGAGGCAAAAAGTGCCGATAATACCGTTTTAATGTCGGGGGTTTTATTTTTTGTTTTTGCCAAACATTACTCTTCTAAAATGGCTTCGAGGGTGAGGGTTCCCAAAAAGGCATCCACTTTCCCCTGCAGTCGGTTTAAAAACGGCCACAAACCGCATGTAAGTGCTTTATTGGAAGGACAGTCTTCCTGTGAGGGGGAACAACTGAAAACGGCAGGGCTTTTTCCCTCGGCCGCTTCCATCACTTCCAACACCGTGATCTGAGCGCTGTGTCGGGCAAGTTCAAATCCTCCGTTAACCCCTTTATACGAGTTCAGGATCCCCTGCCGTGCCAAGGATTGAAGGATTTTGGCTAAAAAGCTTTTGGAGATATCGAGCTCTTTGGAGAGGGTGTCCGCATCGAGGGGATGCCCCGCTTTGGCTAAAACGATCAGAGACAACAATGCGTATTCACTCGCTTTAGTCATTAGCATCTAAAACACCCTCCTGCAATAAAAAGGTTATTATAGCTAAAAATCATAAGAGGCTACTTGCAGAATTTTTAGCGTAAAATGCGATTTTTTTCGCTATAATTCCGACCCTGCTTGAACGGATTGTCTTTCAAGTAAAATTAACTACCCATCAGGAGGCTATTATGGCTTTAGATACGGCGAACAAAACGCAAATTATCAAACAATACCAAAGAACTGAAGGTGATACAGGTTCAAGCGAAGTGCAAATCGCGCTTCTTTCAACTCGTATCGCTGCTCTCACTGAGCACTTGAAAACATTCAAAAAAGACCACAGCTCACGTCTCGGTCTTTTGAAACTTGTCGGTCAACGCCGCCGTTTGATGCGTTATTTGAAACGTACAAACCGCGAAAGCTACAACAAATTGGTTGCTGATCTCGGTATCCGCGACAACATCTAATTCTTCTTCCCCGATCTTCGGGGATCTCCTCTCTTTATCCATTATTAAACGCATACTATCTTTTTTAATAACACTCTGTCTGTTTATTGTACAGCCGTTGTTTATCGCTTTAGTGTAAATTGTGTTATCCTTTGCCATCATCCAGTAGATTGCCTAAAGGAATCCGATGTCGCTCAAAGTCGTTCTCTCACACAAGACCCATTATGCTTTCGATAAACCGATCAATCTTTCTCCCCATGTGATACGTCTCCGTCCCGCCCCTCACAGCCGTACTCCGATTGAGGCGTACTCGCTCAATATAAAGCCGGAAGATCATTTTATCAACTGGCAGCAAGACCCCTTCGGAAACTATCTGGCACGGATCGTTTTTCCGGAGAAGACGACAGAACTTTCGATCGATGTGGAGGTTTTGGCCGAATTGGTCAGTATCAACCCGTTTGATTTTTTCGTCGAAGAGTATGCGACCGATTTTCCGTTCAAATATAAAAAAGAGCTCAAAAAAGAGTTATCCCCCTATCTGGAGATTACCGAAGAGGGTAAAAAACTCAAAAAATTTCTCAAATCGCTCGATTTGACTCCCCGAAATATCAATGATTTCCTCGTCGACCTCAATATGGCGGTCCATAAATATCTCGACTACACAATCCGTATGGAACCGGGGGTGCAAAGCTGCGAAGTGACGCTGGGGAACAAGCTGGGTTCATGCCGCGATTTCGCATGGCTGTTCGTGCAGGTGCTTCGACATCTGGGGCTTGCGGCACGGTTTGTTTCGGGGTATCTCGTCCAGCTCTCCGCTGATGTCGCTTCATTGGACGGACCGAGCGGCCCTGCGGAGGATTTTACCGACCTGCATGCGTGGACGGAGGTTTATATCCCGGGTGCGGGGTGGATCGGACTGGATGCGACGAGCGGACTGTTCGCCGCCGAGGGGCATATACCGCTGGCATGTACCCCCAATCCTGAGAGTGCCGCTCCGGTCGAGGGGGGTATGGATAAGTGCGAGGTCGAATTTACTTACTCCAATACGGTCACGCGCGTTTTTGAATCTCCCCGTGTGACGAAACCTTACCGAGCCGAGCAGTGGGAAGCGATTGATAAACTGGGACATCAGGTAGATCAAGAGCTGGACCAAAACGATGTCCGTCTCACGATGGGAGGAGAACCGACGTTTGTCTCCATCGACGATATGGAATCGTCCGAATGGAATACGGAAGCCGACGGTCCCCATAAGCGTTCCCTCGCGAATGTCCTCTCCCGCCGTCTTTTAAAATCGTTCGGGAAAGGGGGATTGCTCCACCATGCGCAGGGCAAATGGTATCCGGGCGAACCGCTTCCTCGATGGATGAGCACGATTATCTGGCGCAAAGACGGTCAAGCGATCTGGAATAACCCTGAGCTGTTGGCGAGTCTGGATCAGACGTTCGATTACACTCCCGAAGATGCACGGAAATTTTTAGCCAAGCTTTGTCTAAATCTGGGGATCAGCGATCAAAACATTCACGATGCCTACAACGATCCTCTCGTCGCACTCCTCCAAGAATCGCTGCTGCCGATCGATGTCGATCCGATGAAAACATCGATGAAAGATTCATTGGAACGGCGCGCATTGGCGGAGAACCTCTCCGCCGGAATCGACAAACCTGCCGGATTCGTCCTTCCGCTGAATTGGGGGACGACCCGCTGGGTAACGTGCCGATGGGAATTTCGACGTCCTCAGCTTTTTCTCGCACCGGGAACCTCTCCGGTAGGCTTGCGTCTGCCGCTCGATTCGCTGACCCATAAACCGCAGGTGGAGCTGGAACAGAGTTTCGAACCCGATCTATTTGCCGATTTCCCCTCACTGGGGGAATATCACAGTGCGGTAAAAGCACGTGCGGAAAAGGTGAAAAAAACGACGAAAAAAACACCGGATTACGAGGTATTCGTACGGACGGCTCTGAGTGTTGAGATACGCGAATTCAAACTCTTTATTTTCCTCCCTCCGATTACCGATACGGAAGCGTTTTTAGACCTGATCGCCTCGATCGAAGAGACGGCCGAAGCGCTGAAAATGGCGGTGATGATCGAGGGGTATGAACCTCCGAACGATTTACGTCTCGAGAAGATGCGGGTCACCCCGGACCCGGGGGTCATCGAAGTTAATATCCATCCGACCTCAAGCTGGGAAGAACTCACGGGTGTCATCGATACCCTCTATGAAGATGCCCATTTCTCCCGTCTGGGGACGCTCAAATTCATGCAAGACGGCAAGCAAAGCGGAACAGGGGGCGGAAACCACGTCACGATCGGAGGGATTACTCCGAGTGACAGTCCGCTGCTGCGCCGTCCCGAACTTTTGCGCTCGCTTATTACGTTCTGGCAGCACCATCCGAGTCTCTCATATCTGTTCTCGGGACAGTTTATCGGACCGACCTCCCAAGCACCCCGCGTCGATGAGGGGCGGCTGGAAAACCTGTATGAACTCGAGATCGCGTTTAACCAAATCCCGGAAGAGGGAGAGGTACCGTTTTGGCTCACAGACCGGCTGTTTCGCCATATGCTTACCGATTTGACGGGGAACACCCACCGAAGCGAGTTTTGTATCGATAAACTCTACTCCCCCGACTCCTCCACGGGGAGACTCGGGATTTTGGAACTGAGAGGGTTTGAGATGCCGCCGCACGCCCAGATGTCGCTGGTGCAGATGCTGCTGATCCGTACCCTCGTGTCGCTCTTTTGGAAAAAACCGTACAAACATAAACTGGTTCGGTGGGGGACGCAGCTGCACGATAAATTTCTGATCGAACATTACGTCCGAGAAGACATCCGTGACATCGTCGCCTTTTTGCGTGCCGAGGGCTACGGGTTTGAGAACGACTGGTTCGATCCGTTTTTCGAGTTCCGTTTCCCGTTGTACGGGATGAGTACGATCGAGGGGATCCATTGTGAACTGCGCGGCGGGATCGAACCGTGGAACGTACTGGGGGAAGAATCGAGTTCGCAGGGGACGGCACGATATGTCGATTCGTCCGTCGAGCGGGTACAGATCAAGGTCAACGATTTCGTCAGCGAACGCTATGTCCTCACCTGCAACGGGGTACGGGTCCCTCTCGTCTCGACGGGTGTGGAGGGGGAATATGTCGCCGGAGTACGGTATCGTGCATGGCAGCCGTGGTCGGCGCTCCATCCCACAATCGGGGTCGATACGCCGCTCGTGTTTGATATCGTCGATACGTGGAACCGCCGTTCCATGGGAGGGTTTACCTATTTTATCGCCCATCCGGGCGGGCGGGCCTACGATACGTTCCCGGTCAATACCCTCGAAGCGCAATCGCGCCGTATCAGCCGCTACTGGGGATTCGGACATACCCAAGGGGAGATCGAAGAGGTCCACGAACCGCTTATCCGTTCCCAAGAGTCGGGCGAAGAGACTGCCTCGCGTGTTGTCCGAAATCATCCTCAGAAAAAAGTGTTCAGCTATCAGGAACTCCCGGGGTCGCTGGAATATCCGCATACCCTCGATTTGCGCCGAAAATGGAGCCCTAATGCACAATAGGGTAAAATCCGCTACACACTTAAGTAAAAGGTAATCTGACTTGGACTCTATCTTTGAACGCTATTGCCAAAGCTCATCGTACGATGAGATGTTTGACGCGGAAAAAAATATTCGCCCTCATTGGGAGAAACTGAAATCGAACCTTGAACGGATCGGTTTGGAACAGTTGCTTCTCAAGCAAAAAGAGATCGATTGGCGGCTGGAAGAGAACGGAGTTACCTACAACGTTTACAATGATCCCGGCGGATTTAACCGTCCGTGGAAACTCGATCCGATCCCTTTGATTATCGAAGAGGAACAATGGAACCTGGTGGAAGAGGGGCTTAAACAGCGCTGTCGACTCTTTAATCTGCTGCTGCAGGATATTTACGGCGAACAAAAAGCGATTCAAGAGGGAATTATCCCGATGGAAGTGATCTACGCTCACGGCGGGTTTATGCGTGAAATGCACGGGATGAAGATGCCGTTGACGATCTATGCCGCCGATATGGCGCGCGGGCCTGACGGAAAAATATGGGTGGTCAACGACCGTACCCAAGCTCCTTCGGGTTTGGGATACTCGATCGAAAACCGTCTGACGATGAACGGGGCGATGAGCGATATGTTTGAGGGAGTTTCGGTCAAACGGCTGTACGATTTTTTCGAAACGTTCAAATCGATTTTTCAAGGAGAAGGTTCAGGACGCCACAGCGAGACGCTCAATGTCCTTCTCTCGCCGGGACCGCACAATGAAACCTATTTCGAACATGCCTATTTGAGCTTTTTTTTAGGGCTTACTTTGGTTCAGGGGCAGGATCTGCTGGCTAAAAACGGAGCCGTATGGCTCAAAAGTCTGAAAGGGCTCCGCCGGGTTGATACGATTTTGCGCCGTGTGGATGAGAGCTACTGTGATCCCTTAGAACTGCGTCAGGATTCGCAGCTCGGTGTCGCCGGATTGGTTCAGTCGATCAGAGCGGGGGGAGTAGAGATGCTGAACCCGCTGGGGAGCGGCGTACTGGAAAATCTGGGGCTCAATCCCTTTATGTCCCATTTGGCCCGCTACTTTTTGGATGAAGAACTTATATTGCCTCAGATCGCCACATGGTGGTGCGGGCAGAGCAAGGAAAAAGAGTTCGTTTTGGATAATTTGGAACGTCTTATTATCAAAACGATCGATCGGCTGGGAGAAAAACACACCTATATCGGAAAACAGCTGAGTAAAAAAGAGCTGAAATCTCTTCGTCAGGAGATATTGGATCAACCTCACCGCTATGTCGGTCAAGAGGAGGTGGAATTTGCGAGCTGTCCGACCCTCGTAAAAGAGTCGATTGAGCCCCGAAAAGCGGTTATCCGTGCCTATACGATTGTTCAGGATGATCGCTATACGGTGATGCCGGGCGCTTTGGTGCGGGTCGGGGCGGGGAATGACTCTCTGGTCGTATCCAACCAATTCGGAGGGAGCAGTAAAGATTTATGGGTTTTGGGAGAGTCTCAAAGTATCCCTCCGGCCCCGCTGTTTCACTCCAAAACGGCAGCGGAAAATTCGTTGGAAAATATCCCGAGCCTTCGTGCGGAGAACCTTTTTTGGCTGGGGCGCTATCTTATGCGCTCCATCATTACGGCACGAATGATCCGTACAACGCTCAAATACATGACGAACGCTTCACGATACGATCAAGTTTCCAACCATCAAACCTTGGAGAGGCTCACCAAAGCGCTTACCCATGTGACGATGACCTATCCGGGGTTCTTAGACGAGGAGAACGCACTTCCGGCGTTTGATGAGATCGCTTCGGTAAGTTTTAATGCGGACAGGGTGGGCACTCTGGCACAAATCATCATGATGCTCTCCAATGCCAACACCTACGCTAAAAGTATTTTGCCGCTCGAAGCGTCCCGTATCTATGAACGGATGAACCGTGAATGGAATCAGTTTTGTTCCGAAGCGACGGCGAATCCGAGATTGATGATTCATAATCTTGATCAACTGCTGATGCAGCTGATGGCCTATAAAGAGCTGATCCAAGAGTCTTTATTTGTCGATCAGGGATCATTGCTGTACGAGATCGGAGCACGGATCGAGCGTTCGCAGCTTCTCATCTCCAAAGCGCGGGCGTTGCTTACCCCCGCCCATGACGAGCTGAGCGAATATGAAATTTTAGAGACGCTGCTCAGTACGTGCGAAAGCCTCAATGCGTACCGTGCACGGTACCGCTCTTCGTATGAGATGCGCAACATTATCGAATTTTTGCTCCTCGATATAAATTTCCCAAAATCGCTGATCAGTGAGGTTGAGGGGTTGATGAAAATCCTCCCTCAACTGCCGAAATTTAAAAATGCTACCTATCTAAGCCGCTATGAAGAGCCTATTTTTGAAGTCTTTTCAATGCTGCGGCTCAGTAAAATCGATACCCTTTGTTCTCTAGGTGCTAATGAATACATCCGAAGCGGACTCGATTCGCTCCTCTCCGAACTCTCGGCCAAGCTGCTGTTGGCCTCTTCGGAGTTGTCCAAAACCTATTTTGCCCATTATGACGAGTAACCGATGATTTATACCGTTTATCACAGCACCCGATTCATCTATCAGCATGAAGTCGGTTTCAGCCATAACCTAATCCGCCTTCAGCCGCGAAATACAGCTACCCAAAAAGTGCTCAATTTTGATCTTACGATCGAGCCGATTGCGGCAGAGATTGAGGGGTACGACGATTTTTTCGGAAACCATCTGCACCATCTGCTGGTACGCGAGCCGCATACCGTTTTGAGCGTCGCGGCCCAATCGAGGGTAGAAATCGACTTTAACGCGATTGAGCGGCTTCAGGAAAATCGTCAGAGAGCCGCTTTGCTCACGTATGCGCAGGCGCAGGAGCGGATGATGTTTCTTACCCCTGAGATTATCGAAGCCAAACAGTTCGCTCTCAAAAGTCCGCTGCTCCCTATCGCCTCCGCAGAGATTTTGCAGTATGTTCTGCACTCCATCAAGCCGGAGCGCTCTTTGTATGAGGGGATCATGGAGTTTATGGGACGGATATATAAGGATTTTTCGTTTGTAAGCGGTTTTAGCGATCTCAGTACTCCGGTTGAGCGGGTATTCGCCGAAAAAAAAGGGGTTTGTCAGGATTTTGCCCATTTTGCCCTTACCGCGTTGCGGGGAGCGGGGTTGTGTGTCCGTTATATGAGCGGCTACATTGAGACTAACCCTCATGAGGGATCGGAGAAACTCTTTGGTTCCGATGCGTCTCATGCATGGATCGGGGTATTTTTTCCCGGATTCGGATGGTTCGAATTTGACCCGACCAATAATTTGGTTCCGATCGATCAGCATATTCTTTTGGGATACGGCCGCGACTACAGTGATATCTCTCCGATGCAGGGGGTCGTCGTCGGAAGCGGTTCGAGTCATTTAGGGGTGATGGTGGATGTCTCCAGAGAGTAGATTTTTCTAAATTGTATTTTTTTTAAGCAGCCCTTGTGATGAGTTTAGGATATGATTGAATAAGTCCTAATTATCAAGGGGTATTGATGCTCGAGCCCGTATGTCCTGAATTACAAAAGTTTTATGATATTTTTGATCAAGTCGATCAAAGCAAAGTCTCTGAGTTTAAAGAGTTTTTAGAAGCCAATGCGGTTAATTTCAATCTTTTCAAAGACGGAACGTTTATTGAACGCTCTTTCCCTTTCGACATGATCCCCCGAATCATCCCTAAAGCGGAATTCGATGATTTGGAAGCGGGGATTATCCAGCGTGTCAAAGCCCTCAACGCTTTTTTGAATGATATCTACAACGATCAGAAAATTGTCAAAGACGGAATTGTGCCGCGCGAGTATGTCGATTCGGCAAAGGCGTTTTTGCCTGAATTTATGGGTGTCAATCCCCCCAAAGGGATTCGAACCCATATCAGCGGTATCGATTTGGTTAAAGACGCGGTGAGCGGTAAGTGGGTGATTCTCGAAGATAATCTTCGCGTCCCCAGCGGAGTGAGTTATCCGCTCACTATCCGCCGTGCGTTTCGCCACACCTATCCGGAATTTTTTGAATCGATGAAAATCAGCAAAATCAAACATTACGGCGATGAACTCAAAGCGGCGATGGATTACGTCAATACGGGGGGACTCAATGTCGTCCTCACCCCGGGGCGCTATAACTCCGCCTATTACGAACACAGCTACTTGGCCAAAATTACCGGAGCGACGCTCGCGACCGGGGATGATTTAATCGTTCAAAACGATGAAGTCTTCTTATGCTCGTACGACGGAGAACGTCAGCGTGTCGGAGCGATCTATCGGCGGCTGGATGACGATTTCCTCGATCCCGAAGAATTCGAACCCGACACCCTCATCGGGGTAAAAGGGATCACGCGCGCCTACCGAGCCGGAAACGTCGCGATTATGAACGGTATCGGCAACGGCGTCGCGGATGACAAGGGTATTTATTACTTCGTTCCCCAAATGGTCAAATATTATTTGGATGAGGAACCGATCCTCTCGAATGCCCCTACCTATCTCCCGTACTATGAAAAAGACCGCGAGTATGTTTTGGCGAATATCGACAAACTCGTCATCAAAGACGTTGCGGAAGCGGGAGGGTATGGCGTATTGTTCGGAAACCGTTTAACGAGCGAAAAACGCGCTGAAATTATCGAGATGATTTTATCAGAACCGCGTCGATGGATCGCACAGGAGGTGATCGAGTTTTACGATCTGCCGTGTATGATGGAAGAGGGAATCGTCCCCCGCAAAGCCGATCTGCGCGCCTATGTTATCCATGGGGAAAAAGTGACCGTCAGTATGGGGGGATTGACCCGATATGCGATGGAAGAGGGGAACTATTTGGTCAATTCGTCTCAGGGGGGCGGCTTTAAAGATACATGGGTGGTGGAATTATGATTATCAACGGGATGGCTATTTCGGTAAATACCGCTCAGCGGCTCTATTGGTTCGGGCGCTACGTTCAGCGTGCCGAGACGATGCTCAAAGAGTTGGTCAACGCTTATGATTATGTGATCGATCGGGATTTTGAGGAGGGGCGTAAACTCTATACTAAACTGGGTGTTGATATCGAGTATAAAAATGCCCTTGATTTTCTTAAACAAGGGGTATACGGAACCTACGGCGGAAGCATCGAACAGATTATCGGCTGGGCCAGAGAAAATGCGATCGAGACGCGCCATTTGCTCGATGAGAGAGGGTTCGCCACCCTCAATAAAATTTACAATCAATTGGTTGAGCGGCGAGAGCGTGCGGTAAGTCCCGCTAATCTCGAAGAGATCATTGATAACTGCAGCCTGATTCTGGGGATATTTTCGACCGAGCTGGATCGCACACGCGCTTATCAGTTGATCCGTTTCGGACAACAGATCGAGAGATTTGACCTCATTTTACGACTCTACGGAGAGATCGAGATGGTGACGGCCGATATCGATGTTATCAATACGATCGCGCGGCAGTTGAACCGCAACTATCGTCCGATCAATGTGACAACGGCCGATATCACGAAATTTTTGGTATTTCTCAACGGCGTAGTTGACCGGGTGATCCAAAAAGATACCTGCGCTTCGGTATCGCTCCAAACACAATCATGACGGGGGCGGTATGGGTGTTATAGAAGAGGTTTTCTCGATCGATCTTCCCGTAGGGGAGCAGTTTCGGATACAGAGGTGCCGATATACTCCCGAAAAGGGCGAAACGTCCAAGCGCATCTCCGTCGTCAGCGGCATCCACGGGGACGAGCTGGAAGGGCAGTACGTCTGTTTTTTGCTCGGTGAGTGGCTTCGTGCACATCCGGACAAGATCAAAGCGACGATTGATATCTATCCCGCCATCAACTCGTTGGGGCTCGACAGTATCACCCGCTCAGTCCCTTTTTACGATGTCGATTTGAACCGCATTTTTCCCGGAAGCAAAAACGATTTTCTCCCCGCACAGATCGCCGATGGGGTGATTAATGCGATGAAGGGGTCGGAGATCGCGATCGATATCCATTCGTCTAATGTCTTTTTACGGGAGATTCCGCAGGTACGCATCGCCAAATCTCAGGAAAAAACCCTCGTCCCGCTCGCCAATAAGCTTAACATCGATTTTGTCTGGGTACACGATGCGGTTACGGTTTTAGAGTCGACCTTTGCCCATGCGATGAATACGCTGGGGACGAAAACCCTTGTCGTCGAGATGGGGGTCGGTATGCGTTTAGGCAAGGCGTACGGACATCAGCTGCTGGACGGTATTTTAAATCTGATGGCGGAAGAGGGGTTCTTGGCGATAGAGCCGCTCGACGTCCGTTTTCCGATTCAGTCGCACGTCGGGGAAGTAGCCTATCTGAACGCTTCGCAGCCTGGGCTGTTCGTCCCCTCCATCGAACATTGTCAGATGATCGAGAAAGGTTCCGTCGTAGGGACAATCGTCGATCCGCTCAGCGGCGCAACGCTCGATGAGGTGATCGCTCCGATCGGAGGGATACTCTTTACGCTGCGGGCCTATCCTATCGTTTATGAGGGATCCTTGGTCGGACGCATATTTGGAGAAAACGGATGAAACGGCTCGAAATACTCAATTTTAAATCTCCTAACCGCGCTCCGCTCAAAGTGGAAGGGTTTGTATTCGGTGAGGAATCGGACGGCCCTTCTATCGCGGTTGTGGGAGCGATGAGCGGAGATCATATCAATCAGCTCTATGTCGCTTCCCGTCTGGTCGATTATCTCTCTCAAAAAGAGGAAGAGGGGAAGATACTCGGCAAAATTCTGGTGATACCGGCGGTCAATACCTATGCATTGAATATGGGGGAGACGTTTTGGCCGCTCGATAAAACCGATATCAATATGATGTTCCCCGGCTATGCGCAGGGCGAGACGACACAGCGGATTGCCGCTAAGCTGTTTCAATCCCTTCAGGGGTTCGATTACGGCATTATCTTGGAGGGGCGCCGGGATCAGGGGATGTGTCTGCCCTACGTCAAGATCATCAAAAGCGGGTATGAAGACATAGAGTCGGCGCAGGATTTGGGGATGCGTTTTATCCATTATCGCCCTTACAGTCCGATTGAGACGGTAATGCTCCAGTATAACTGGCAGCTGTGGGAGACAAAAGCCCTCTCGATCGTATTCGGCAAAAACGGTGCGATCAATAATGCTACCAGCAGTGAAGTTCACGGGGCGCTGGTACGTTTAATGGCAAAGCGCGGGATGCTGGATCTGCCGGTATTTGAGGGATATTCGAGCAATATCATACAGCCCGAGGATATCACGGTGCTAAAGGCTTCGCGTGCAGGTATTTTCGATTCGGTGGTCTCCTGCGGTGCGACGGTGGAGAAAGGGGAAATATTAGGGCGTATTACCGATGCGCTCAGCGGTGAAAAGTTGGAAAAAATCATAGCGCCGATTGATGGGGTATTAACGTGCCAATATGCCAACCCTCTTATTTTTCAAAATTCAATCGCTTTTCGGATCGCTTCGGTCGAAAAATAAGAAAGGCCGATGGTTGTTCCTAAACATCGTGATGGTAATGTTCCAACACCCGTTTGTACTCTTCGTACACTTGCGCAGGTGTGAGCGAGCCTTTATACATTTTTAAGATTTGACGGATAAAATCGAGGGGATATTCGATCGTAAGCCCAGCATTGCGGGCATAAATCCGTGCCAAAGTTTCGTACATCCCCTCATAAATTTCGGGTTCTTCTTTTTTTAGACGTTGGAGGTTTTCTTCGGCTTGGATCAGTTTGGCATCGTTAAATTCACCCCGCTCGTTGATCGTCTTGCGGACTTCAACATACTCTTTGAGGCTTTTGCGGTTGAGAACGTAATCGGTAAAGGTTTCGATGAGTGACATAATTACTCCTTTAAAAACATAATCGATGCAATTATTGTACGCTTTATACGTAGCAACAGTGTAGCAACAATTTCCCAATCATATATACTAAAATGATTTATAGAAAAACCGATGTATAATAAGTCAAATTGATTGAGAAGGAGTCATGATATGACCGCTGTTAGAACCGTGTATCGTGATATGCCTAAAACACTCATCATCCCCTCAGAGCTTCAGCATCGTACTGTTGAAGTGATAATGATTCCTCTCGAAGAGGAAAAGAGCGGTGATGATTTTAAATCATGGCTTTGCAGTATGCCCGAAGAGGTAGATGAAAAAGTGTTTGAACGCTCCAACGATACTAATGAAGGGCGTTTGTGGGCTATCTGATCGATACCAATGTTTTGTCCGAATTGCGGAAAAAACAAAATGCAGATGCGAATGTAATCGAGTGGTTTAGCGGTGTAGATGGAGCGGAGTGTTACGTCTCCGTTTTGACGCTAGGTGAGATTTTCAACGGGATACAAAGGCTTCGTGAAAAAAATCCGGTAGCCGCCGAAAGTCTCAACAAATGGCTTGATACCCTTACCCAAAACTTCCATGACCGAGTATTGCCGATCACCTCTGACATAGCACTCAAATGGGGAGAGATTACCGCACCCGTTTCATTACCCGTTGTCGATTCCCTGATTGCTTCGACGGCGATGGTTCATGATTTGACGCTGGTGACACGGAATATCAAAGATGTAGAGAAGACGGGAGCAAAACTGCTCAATCCGTTTGGGAAATAAATTAAATTACAAATCGACAATATACCCTTCAAAATTTTCATCAATAGTAACTTCAAAATTTTCATAAAGTTCGAGATGGACTCGTTGAGAAAGCTCTTTTTCTTTTGCATCTTTGGCTTCATTATCCCCTATTTTTTCTAAAATGCTTTGTTTGAGAGGTTCACTTATTTCATGGACATCTATGTAAAAATCATTTTCAGAATTATCAACGGCTAATTGTCTGATTGAGATGAATTTTTTCTTATTCAAAAGTAACACTCTGTTTTTTACCTGACCGTAAAAAATGCGAAAAACGGGAATTCGATGATTATTAACGATGTACCGCCCTTCAAAAGATGAAAATGCTTTTAGTTCGTCGCTTGGGTCTCTCCATGCACCTTCAAAGTTATTATTATTATTATTCATGATAAATTTAAAAGAGCCGAAAGCAATAATAAAAGCATCATTAAGATCACTGATTTTTTTAACTGCATTTGAAAACTCTTTTTCTTCAAGAATTTTGCATTTAGGTACAACTAAATCAAGAATTTTTCGATTTTCTCCCTCAATCATGTCGCGAGCAAATTGAGAGCCTAACATATCAATACCCATCACTAAATCACTGTTAAATGAATCTTTTGCTAACAGGGTGTTGATTCCAAATGTTTGATCGTTTTTGTCATCTAATTCTTGATATTGTTTAGTGTAATTTTGAACTATTTTTTTAAGACCGGATGACTTTTGGTAAGACTCAAAAAAACTATCTTTTAGTTGTTGGACTCGTTCTTGTCTGATCGGAGCGTTGCTAATGTGTGCTCCTAAAACATTTTCGCACTCGATTTTAATATTTTGTAGAAATTTTGATAATTTTTCTTTGTCAGTTTTGATGTTAAGTGTTGTAAAGATGCCATTCTGAGTGAAAATTTTATCTATTTCATTTTCTAATTTTTGAATATAGGATTTTAAGGTGGCGATGTATACCTCATTTTTATTAGATAATGAAATAAACGGGAAATCTTGAGAATAAGAAAGAATGTGAAGAAGCAAATAAAGGTCGTAATGTCTGTAATAATATGAACTTGAGCTGTGCCATTCATGAAAGTCAAATTTGGGTCTAAAACTACGATCTTTTAATAATACGATTAATTCGTCTATGCGTTCAGGTAGTATTGAATGACCTGCCCAAAAAGCATCGGCATCTTCAGGTTGTTTAAATGTCCATAAAATTTTTATCCAATCAAATTTTTGTCGTTTGACTAAATATGCCCCGATTCCATGTACTAATTCTTTTAAGTTTGAAAATAAAAATTGATCATGAGCTTTTTTGATGATTTCTTCGGCTTCTTTGCCTTTAGGTTCTTTTTCTAAAACGATTTTTTTGATGTATTCAAATTCGCTCAGCCAGTCGTTTAATGCCACTTCTGTATATAAATATTGAAATTTCTCATCTAATTGTTCGATAACTTTAAAATCAATTTTACCGTCAAAGTCATTGTAATTGACAAAATCATAAAGATCGGAAGAATGGCCATAAAAACCTATGCCACTATGGAACCATTCGATTAAATCTTTAAAAAAATCAAGATCATTTTTATCTATAGCAAAACGTATGTAATCAAAAAAATACTTGTCATAAAGAGGTAAAAAATCAAGGTTGAATGTTTGCTTATAGGTAAAAACTTGCATTGTATACCAGTGATAGCCCAAGTCATGACAATAGATGCTTTTTTGTTCTAATGCATATTCAAATAACTTTTTATGCGTTTCGAAATATGCATATAAAAACTTTTCATAATCTATATATTTTTTTTCTTCTTCTTGTGTAGGTGATATAAAATCTAAAATATCATGTAGATTAATTGCAATTTTATTGCATACGTTTGGAGTATTCATTTGCATAGCTGTAGTATAGACATTCTGATAAAAAGTCAAAATACTTGTAAATGGAAGAGAGTAATTTTTATATTCCCAAAATGCGTATGAATTATTACCTTCACTATCTTGATTGAGCATTAAATCGTTAAAATCTTTTTCTGGTTTTTTAAAAATTCTTTCTACATTTTTGGCAAATTCATTTAAATTTTCTGTGACCCTATCTTCTTTATACTTTTTTAGTTCAGCGACTAAAATTGCATTTAATGCCTTTGTACTTTCTATAAATTTAGTTTGTTTATTACTCAATTGCATTTGTTATCTCGGCTTGAAATACAGCTAAAACTTCATCAATATTTGTATAAAATTTCAATCTATTTATATAATTGTAAATTAAAAAAACAACAAATATAAAATGGCATGAAAGAAGAAAAATTAGGAAATTTTTAAAAATGGATAAACCATTGGTCGTTAAATTTTGAGTGGTAATTCCAAAACTATCAATATTGAAAAATAAAATAATAAAAAAGGATGTAAAAATACCAATTATGAGATTAAATGGAAGTATTTGAATGAATTTTTCTTGTCTAAATCTATCCGCAATTATCTCAGATTCATACTGATCTCCTATTTTAGAAATCATATCAATACTATGTGGAATAAAAAAAGCAAGTATCGCACCGTAAAAACCTATCAAAACTACTAAAGCATTTATATCAATTTTTACAGTACATGCGTCCAGAATATGATTAATTTCGTAAAAACACTTAGTACAGTTACCAAAGTATGAATACCCGATAATCCCATATAAATATCCGAAAACAATTAAAAAAAGGACAAATTTATTGTTTTGCATTTATACCCCGAAAATCTTCTTCGCTCTCTCTAAATCTTCTACCGTATCGATCCCGAATCCCGCACTCGCTACTTTTACCATCGAGATTTTTTTGCCGTGATAGAGGGCGCGGAGCTGTTCGAGTTTTTCGATGTCCTCCAGCGGTGCTTCACCGAGGGCGCAGAAATCGTGGAGCGATTTTTTGGTAAAGCCGTAAATCCCGATATGCCCGAAATACGACGCTTCCCCACTACGGTCAAACGGAATCGGAGAGCGGGAGAAGTAGATGGCGTTATGATCGATATCGGTAATAACCTTTACGAGATTCGGGTCTTGTGCCGATTCGCTATTGATCGCGTTGTAACAGCTCCCCATGATGAACGGGGCGTTTTGCGCTTTGAGGGTGTTGAGACGCTCTATCAGGAGTTCAAGCACTTCCGTTTCGATAAACGGCTCATCTGCTTGGACGTTGATGATGAGTTCATCATCCGGTACATCGATGATCTGAGCGCACTCGTTGATACGGTCGGTTCCGCTTTTATGAGTAGTAGAAGTGAGGCGCGCTTCGATGCCGTGAGCCGCGCAGATATCGAGGATTTTTTCATCATCGCATGCGACGACGACGCGGTCGATGGATGCAACTCTTTTTGCGGTACGGATCACCATCGGCAGACCGCCGATGTCGGCTAAAACTTTTTCGGGGAAGCGGGTGGAGGCGAGACGGGCAGGGATGATAATCATAGTTAAACCTGATATGAAGTGATATAATTGTTGAATTATATCCCAAAGGGTGAGAGATTGGGTGGTTTGAGCTTTTTTGGCTAAAATGACAATATATACAGCTAATTGATTGAGATTGAAGGAATTTTAATAAGGTTCAATACCCTTGGCTGCATCTCAAGTATGCAGACTTACAAGGGAATTTCAAGGAAGATTATAACATTTTTTAGGGAAAGATTCAAATGACTGAAATAGGCATTAAAAAATACATATCAGATGCACGTTTTAATAAATACAGTTCATTTGATGAATATCAAGAAAATCTGATTCTATCAAAACAATTTTATATTCCACTATCGATTTTAGAAGTATCTTTGAGAAATGCAATTGATAGCTATTTTGTAAATCTATACGGGCATAATTGGCTACTTAATGAAGCACAATTTTTACAGAGAGATGCTCTTGAAAAGATTTTTCATGCAAAAGCGAAGCTAACAGAAAGACGTGAAAACATCACTCACTCTAAACTTACGGCTGAATTAACGTTAGGCTTTTGGACATCTCTTTTTCAAAAACCATACGATAAAACGATGCGTTTACAAACACTCAAAGGCATTTTTTCAAATCTTCCAAAACAAGAGGTTAAGTTTATCGATAGAAAAATTATTTCGGCGCAACTGAACCATATCCGAAAATTTAGAAACAGAATTTTTCATTTTGAGAAAGTAATAAACAAAGAAGAATTTAACACAATTCAAAATGACATAGATGAAGTGCTTGGCTTTTTAAATAATGATGTTTATGAGTTTGTAAAAAGGTTGAATTCATGAGTCTATTAAACCTGTTTGTGTCGAAAAAACGACAAAATTTACACATTACTAAAAAAGGTATCTAAATGCTCCTTTATCAACCCGACGGAGGCTATTGTTACAACAGCGATTCGATACTGCTGTATGGATTCATCTCCCGCTTCGCCCCGAAGGGAAAAATGCTCGATGTCGGAGCGGGAAGCGGTATAGTGGGATTGCTTGTCGGACGGGATTTTCCCGCCGTGAACCTCGAAGGAAGCGAAAAACAGCCGCTGTATGCCGAGTTCGCCCGCCGCAACGCACAGATCAACAGCATCGGCTATACGCTGCATGAAGGGGACTTTTTAGAACATACCCCTCACGGCAGCTATGACTGGATCGTCTCCAATCCCCCGTTTTACAATGAGGGGTCGGCGCGCTCGGAAAATCCGATTCTCCATCAGGCGCGCTATAATATCCATCTCCCCATCGATGCGTTCGTCACCAAGATTTCGAAACTTCTGAAATCTTCCGGTGAAGCGGCGATCTGCTACGATGCGCGGCAGTTCGCTGAACTTTGCAGTGCGTTTGAGAGTAGAGGATTAAGAGTCGTTGAGGTACAATTCGTCCATTCCAAATCGGACCGTCCCAGTATCCTGGTGATGATCCATGTTAAAAAAAACAGCAAATCGGCGCTTACCGTCTTGCCTCCGTTGATAACGTTTGAGGAAGAGGGGAGGTATACTCCGGCCGTGCAGGCCATCTACGATAAAGCAAAGGCGCACAGTATCAAATGTCTGATCTCATGACACAAGAAGGTTTCAGCTACGCGTTCGACCCCTCTGCGTGTGCCTCGTGCGGCGGAAACTGCTGTACCGGAGAGAGCGGCAGTATTTTCGTCTCCGTCACGGAAATCGCCGCTATCGCCAAGCTTTTGGAGATGGAAGAGGGGGAGTTTCGCCGTACCTATCTTCGCAAAGAGGGGTTTCGCTTTTCGCTTAAAGAGCGTCTGGTCAACGGCTCGTACGACTGCGCGTTTTTTGACCGTTCACAAAACGGATGTAGTATTTACGAAGCCAGACCGCTGCAGTGCCGAACGTTTCCGTTTTGGGATTATTTTCGACACCGTATCGATGAGCTAAAAGCCGAGTGTCCGGGGATAATCCATGATTAAATATCTGCTGCCTTTTATTGTAACGGGATGCGTCCTCAGTGCCGCGACGATGAGCGTGAGAAACACGCAAGCATTGGAAGATACCCTTTCCCTCTACGCCCTTGATGCGCAAATGCATCATAAATATCATCGATCTTCCGGTTTTTTTACAGAACTTTACAAACAGACCTCCAAAAAAGAGTACCTTTACCAATCGTTTAAGATGCTGGAACAGGCCAATGATATCAAAGGATTGTCCAAACAGGTTGCAACGGCGCTTGCCGTATCGCCCGAGGATGAGATCTTAAAACGCTTTGAGATCATCGCGCTGCTCAAAGAGGGGAATTTTGGCGAAGCGTCTCAAAAAGCCCTTGTTTTAAGTGAAAAAAGCAGGGAGTCGGCAAATTACCTTCTGTATGCCGAAGCCCGTTTGAAGCTCGCCGATTATGCGGGATCGGTGGAAGCTCTCAAAAAAGCGTATGCTCTCAATTACGACGAAACGACGGCCGAACGCATTGCGCTGATCGAATACACGCAATTGGGCGAAAAAAACGAAGCGATTGACTTTTTGAAAGCGCATATCGGAACCCACGGCAACTCTCAAATCCTCGGCAAACGGTTGGGAAGTCTGTATGCGGACAGAGGCGATTTGGACGATGCGGCACAGATGTACGAGCAGACTTATGAGGCGTTCCAAGACCCTTCATCCGCTGACGATGCACTCAAAATTTACCTCTACCAGCAAAATTTTTCCAAAATGACGGCATTGTTGGAAAAATCCCACACCAACGATCCCCTTTTGCTCGATATCTATGTCAAAATCAAATCGTTTGACAAAGCTTCAACCCTTGCGCAAAAGCTGTATGAACGCGAAGACAATCCGCTCTATCTGGCCCAAAGCGCCGTTTTCAAATACGAAGGCTCAAGCGACCGTAATGATCCGGCGATGCTCGCAAGTGTGGTCGAGGGGCTGAAAAAAGCCAACAAAGAGTTGGAAGAACCGCTCTATTTGAACTATCTGGGGTATTTGATGATCGATCATGATCTCAATGTAACCGAGGGGATGGGGTACGTCCGCCGAGCCCTCGAAAAACAGCCCGATTCGCCGTTTTATCTCGATTCCCTCGCCTGGGGAAATTATAAACTGGGCGAGTGTGCGGAAGCGCTGCGGCTGATCAAACAGGTCGAGTCGATGATCGGCAGTGACGAGGAAGAGGTCAGAGATCATCTCAAAGCGATTGAAAAGTGTAAACCAAAGGAGAAAAATTAATGATTTTAGATGAGATCATCAAAAAAACAAAAGAAGATTTAAAAGAGCGGGAAGCAAAGTTTAGTATGGAGTGGCTGGGACGCTCTTTGGCATTTAACGCCCGTGCCCCGCGTGATGTGCGCCCGTATCTGACCTCGACTCCGCAGGAGCCGTACCGTATCATTTCCGAAGTGAAAAAAGCCTCTCCGTCCAAAGGGGTAATCCGCGAAGATTTCGATCCCGTAGCGATAGCGCAGGCGTATGAGCGCGGCGGCGCCAATGCGATCTCAATCCTCACCGAACCCCATTTTTTCCAGGGGAATCTTGATTATCTCGCCGAAATCCGGCGCTATGTCAGTATCCCCCTTCTTCGCAAAGATTTTATCGTCTCCAAATATCAGCTTCTCGAAGCGCTCGTATACGGAGCCGATTTCGTCCTCCTGATCGCCGCGGCCCTCTCTACGAGTGAACTTAAAGAGCTTCTCAACTATACCCGCCATTTGGGGATGGAAGCATTGGTCGAGATTCACGATAAAGCCGAACTGACCAAAGCGATCACGGCGGGTGCCGATATTATCGGAATCAACCATCGCAACCTTCAGACGTTCGATATGAACATGAATCTCAGCTACGATCTTATCCCCCTCATCCCCAACGGCAAGATTATCGTCGCCGAAAGCGGTATTTACGAACACGGACAATTGGAAGATCTGAGTCAGGCGGGAGTCGATGCGTTTTTGGTCGGTGAGTCTTTGATGCGTCAAGAGGATGTGGAATCGGCACTGAAAACTTTGAAAAACGGATGAAATCAACGATTAAAACCATTTCTGGGATACTTTTAGTTATCATTGGATTTGGTGCGATAGCGGGATTGGCATTTCCCGCATTGAGCGATCCGAAACATGCCGGCAGAAGCGAAGATCGAAGAGTTGTCGATTTCCCCTTTTTAAAGGGGGAAAAATCGGAACTCATATTGGTCTATTTCGGCTATGTAGGGTGTACCCGTATCTGTACTCCGGCGTTGAACGATTTGTCCGGAATTGATGAGGAGATACGGAAGAAGGGATTTAAACACATTCCGTCCGTATGGTTTGTCAACATGACTCCCCAGATGGATGCTTCGTCGGTGCAAAGCTGGGCGATCCATTTTAACGAACGGTTCAAATCGTACGCTCCCACAGACAAGGAGCTTCAAGAGATGGTACATACTCTCAATCTGGTCTACACGAAAATGGGTGTGGAAGCAGAACATATGCCGTATCTGTATTTAATACAAAAAAATGCTGAGAGATATGAGTTGGCCTATATCTATACCTCTTCGCCGTACAATCGATCGTTAATTTTAGAAGACATAGGAGCGTTACAGTGAATCTGAAATTTCTTTTCCCGGCGCAGGATCCGACACTCAGTTCTGAGATAAAAGAGAGATTGAGAGTTGATTTTATCAAAGCGGACAAATTTATGCTCGTTATCGGGGTTCTTGCTTTCCTGACGGTGGCTTTTATCACGTCGATCCGATATTCGACTTATCAATTCGGACTGATTAACGGAGCGGTAGCTCTGGCTTTGATCGTTGCAGCCTATTTGGGTTTTCGGGGGACAACGCTCGGACGCAGCATCATCGGAGTCGCGCTCACCATTTTCCCGATGATTATGATCCAGCAGCAGCTCGGGATGATCGAGATGCATTTCGCGCTGTTCGTTATCGCGGCATTTTTGGCGATTTATAAAGATATAATCCCTATTTTGCTGGCTACGGTCGCGGTCGCGTTTCACCATATTCTCTTTTTTATCCTTCAGTTGAATCATGCGAGCATGTTCGGCTTGGATGTTATCGTATTTTCAAGCGGATGCGACATCTGGATTTTATTGACCCATATCGTTTTGTTTGCGGCACAGGTTGTCGGGTTGGTCTATATCATCGTTACAAAATCGCATCAATTTATCCAAAGCAACAAGCTTCAAATCCAAGCGGACAATAATGTCAAAATGCTTGAAGAGGGGATTCGTGAAGATGCTATGATGGTAAACGAAGCCGTCAGTATCGCCGCTGAAGTCTCAAAAGGGATGATTGAGCGGACCTTAAGCGCCAATCCTTCGAATCCTCAGCTCAAAGAGCTTCGGGAAGTATTTAACAGTATGCTGGGGGCCTTGCGTCAAATGGTGGGGCAGGATCTGCAGGAAATCATCCGTGTCGTCGAATCGTACGGTAAGCTCGATTTCACTCAGCGGATCACTAAAAGCAGCGGGAAAATAGAGCAGCTGGTCAATAGTTTAGGGGATGATATCGCTGCAATGCTGCGTACGAGTCTGAGTAACGGTACGTCAATGGAAGAGAATGCCCATCGTCTTCAAAAGAATGTCGAAGAGCTGGATACCGCATCTCAAAAACAGGCAAGCGAGATTCAAAAAACGGCGTACGAAGTTGACCGAATGACGCAAAGCGTGGGAGACGTTCTTCAAAGAACGCAAGAGGTGATACGCCAATCCGATGATATCAAAATGATTATCACCATAATCGGAGATATCGCCGAACAAACCAATCTCCTTGCCCTTAACGCCGCAATCGAAGCGGCGCGCGCCGGGGAACACGGAAGAGGATTCGCCGTGGTAGCGGATGAAGTACGCAAATTGGCCGAACGTACCCAAAAATCGCTTTCGGAGATCAATGCGAACGTCGGTATATTGATCCAATCCATTACCGATATCGGCGATGCGATTGAAGGTCAGGCCAAAGGGATCAATGAAATCAATCAGATCGTGGCGGGCTTTGAAGAAGAGACGAAAAAGAATGCCGATATCGCTAAAAATACCGATGAGATCGCCAATGAAGTCTTTGTTATGGCCGATCGCGTCTTGAGCGATGTCAAAACGAAAAAGTTTTAAAGGTGGAACAATAAATGAATATGATTTTTTTGATTCACAAATTTAATGTTATAATAATTTAATTTATCGTCAGGTCAGGAACGCGGGAATGAAATCATACACAACGTACAAACAGCTTATCGCTAAAACGGTTATACTCTCGCTGGTGACCAGTTTGGCCGTTGCGTTTTTGTACGGCGTGTATATCAAAAAGCAGGCGATTGACGATCTCGCCCGCGTGGATGCGCGTAAAACCAGCCGTTTGGCATTTGAAGCGCTTTATTCGGCTATGGAAAAAGGGTGGAGTAAAGAAGAACTGGACGCGATTATCGTCCGCTTGAATAAAGTTGAGCCGCAAATGCGGATCAGCGCCTATCGCAGTCCTATCGTTGCGGAGCTTTTCGGGGACCGGACGATAGACAAACAGGTTCGTGAACACGATCCGATGGTCGCACAGGCGATGCGGGGGAACGAGATATTGACCGGTGAGGACGATATTCGCTACCTTTATCCGATCGTTGTTAACCAAGAGTGTATCAAATGCCATACCAATGCTAAAGTCGGAGACATTAACGGCGTTATTGACGTCCGCTTTCCGGTTGCAAACCTAAAAATATCGTTGACGACGATGATCAACTCGTTTATTATCTTTTTTATCCTCTTCACCGTCATTATTTTTGCCGTTTTGTATTACAAACTCAATTCATTGTTGGTTCAGCCGATCAAGCAATTTATTCTGATGATCCAGGATATTATCAGCAACAATGACATGGCGAAACGGATCAGTCTCAATACAAAGATTTTGGAAGTCAAAAATATCGAGAATTATTTCAATAAAATGCTCGATTCGATTCAAGACTATTATGAAAAACTCCAGGAACTCTCTGACCGCGATTATTTGACCGGATTGTATAACCGAAGAAAGTTCGAAGAGTTTTTGAGCTACGAGGTAAAACGTTCGCTCCGCCACCGCCATAAGTTTACGGTGCTTATGATCGATTTGGACAATTTTAAATATATTAATGATACCTACGGGCACGCATCGGGAGATTTAGTACTCAAAGAGGTGACCGATATTTTCGGATCCAAACTGCGTAATGCCGATATTATCGCCCGTATCGGAGGAGATGAGTTTGCCGTTATTTTGCCGGAAACATCGTATGAAAACGGGTATGCGGTCGTCGAAAAACTGCGTGCATCTCTTGAAGCGACGCCGATTTCGTTGATGTTCGATCAGGTATCGTTAACGGCGAGTTTCGGAATCGCGGAATATCCTGAACAGGGTGAAAACATAGAGTCGCTTCTTACGGGATCGGATTTAGCGATGTACAAGGCCAAACGGGCCGGAAAAAATACGATTGCCCGCGCCGATCAGAGCGATCAGGAGATGGCAAGCGAGATTCAGAAAAAAGGGGAGTTCCTCCGCCGTGCCATCGATGAAGACCGAATTGAGCCGTTCGTTCAGCCGATTTATAACGTACGAAACGGAGAGATATTCGGTTATGAGGTATTAGCACGTATTCGTGACGGCAAGCGCTATATGGCGGCGGGGCAGTTTATCGATGTTGCGGAAAGCTTAGGGTTTGCGTCGAAGATCGATCAGATTATTCTGACAAAAGGGCTGTATGCACGGGAAGAGAAGGGGTTATGGAATAAACGCTTTTTCTTTAATCTTTCAACCAAAAGCCTCTTCGGGGACACATATGTCGGTGTTATCGAAGATCACTATAAACGCGCTCCTATTCCTAGTAGAAATACGGGGATAACGATCGAAATCTTGGAACGCGAAGCGATTCATAACGTCAACGGATTGATGGATATCATCGAGCAGATGAAACAAAGAGGGATTAGTTTTGCGCTGGATGATTTCGGTTCAGGATTTTCATCCTTTGTTTATCTCAAATATTTCGATACCGATTTTGTAAAAATTGACGGTGAGTTTGTTAAAAATATCGTGGTCAATGAAAAAGACCGTATTTTTGTAAAGCATATACACCAAATCGCTAAAGAGTTCGGAAAAGAGACGATTGCCGAATATGTCGAAGACGAAGAGACACTCGCTATTCTAAAAGAGATCGGTGTCGATTACGCGCAGGGCTTCCACCTGGGCCGCCCGCATCAATTGAGCTAACTCTTTAGCTCAAAAGTTTTTTAGCGCATTCGTTGATCCGTTTTCCGTCAGCCTGAGCACCGAGCGCTTTGGATGCGCCTCCCATGACTCGGCCGATATCTTTCATTGTTTCGGCGCCGGTTTCTGTAATAATGGCGCGAATGGCATTTTCCAGCTCTTCGTCACTCAGTTGTTTCGGCAGATACGTTTCGAAAATAGCCGCTTCGGAAGCCTCTTTTTCATATAAATCTTCCCGTCCCGCATCACGGTACTGGCTCATTGCGTCATTGCGCTGTTTTACCTGTTTTTGGATAATTTTAATAATATCTTCATCGCTGAGTTCTTTGCGTTCATCCACTTCGATTTGTTTCATAGCGCTGCTTAGAAGACGAAGAGCATCGCGTAACGGAACATTTTTCTCTTTCATCGCGGTTTTGATGTCATTGTTGATTTGTTCTTTTAAACTCATATCTATCCCTTGGAACTATTTTTGCTTATTATAGCCAAATATCATTTGGATGGAATAATGCGCATCGCCCTTTGCCTATCAATTTTTTCCGCGTCGTTGTTGCTGAGCGGTTGTACTGCGCGTCTGACAGAGCCTGAAATCACATTTACCCCTCCGAAATATGTCGAAGAGATGCCGTCGCGTGAAGAAGAGAACAGTTTTGTTGCCCGAGGCAGCCTGTTCGGTCAAGGGGACAGTCCTCTTTTTTCCGATCACAAAGCAATGCATGTCAACGATGTGGTTACGGTCGTGATCTCGGAGACGGCAAGCAGCTCGAATGTTGGTAAAAAAGCCCTTTCCGAAGCTGATACATTAGGCTTGAACGGTGGCGTATTCACTTCGGTCGGAGCAAACTCGACGGTTAATTCGGCGGCCAATAAACTGAACGGATTATCGAATATCGGGTTCACCGGCGGATCGACCTCTTCGTATGCCGGAACCGGCAGTGCCACTAAAAACGCTTCGTTCACGACAACGGTTTCTGCCCGAATCGTCAAAGTAATGTCGAACGGAAACTATTTTATTACCGGGCGTCGTGAAATCATGGTGGACGATCAAAAACAGATTATGCAGCTAAGCGGCGTTATCCGTCCGTATGACATCGATCAAAATAATCAGATTAATTCGGCAAAAGTGTCCGATGCCAAAATCCTATATGCCAATGAAGGGGATGTCGATCGCTCAACTCAGCGTGGATGGGGAAGCAAACTGGTCGAGGCGGTTTGGCCGTTTTAAGCACTATTTTTTCCCTTAAGTTAATTTATCGGCTACTATGTTAACATTAACCTTTGATACCTTTAGAAAGGGTAGAAGAGGTTATGATGAAACAATCCGATATTTCTTACGCGCAAACTCCCGAAGAACTTTATTTTGTGCTAAAGAGTTCACCGTTGGGCATAGAAGTAGATGAAGCCCATAAACGTCTTCAGCACTATGGCTACAATGCACTCAAAGAAGAGGAACGCTCTTTTTTCGCAATTTTTTTAGGACAGTTTAAAAGCCCTATTGTCGTCATTTTAATTGTCGCGGCAGTATTGTCCTTGGCAATGGGACATCGTACCGACAGTATGATCATCATGGGTATCCTTATCATCAACAGTTTGTTAGGATTTTTTCAGGAATACCGGGCTGAGACGTCAATCCGGGCATTAAAAAAATTGACTGAAACTCATGCCCGTGTATTACGTAAAGGGTTGGAAGCAACGGTCCCTTCCGATGAGATTGTTCTGGGGGATGTCCTTATATTGGGGGAAGGTGACCTGATTCCAGCCGATATACGGCTTATTGAATCATATGGCTTGCAAGCTGACGAAGCGATTCTAACGGGAGAATCGGTTCCGAGTTCCAAAGAGGCAAACGTTGTTCTCTCGATCGAGGCACTTCCGTATGAGCGTAACAATATGCTCTTTTCCGGAACGCACATTATCAAGGGAACGGCTCGAGGGATCGTTACCGCGACGGGAGAAAATACCTATTTGGCTTCCATTGCACAGAGTGCACGAGAACAATCGCCCCATTCACCTCTCACGCGCTCGCTGACTATATTTTCCAAACGTTTAATTATTGTTTTAATTGGAATTCTTATTCTCGTAGGGATTGTCGGGATAGTTCAGGGGCGAAGCAGTACGGAGATGGCTTCAATTTTGATTGCCGAACTGGTTTCGGCGGTTCCGGAGGGGTTGCCTATCGTCGTGACCCTCATTTTGGCATTGGGTGCATATCGGCTTAGCCGCCATAAAGTACTTGTTCGTCATCTCCCCTCCGTTGAGGCATTGGGCAGTGCATCGGTGATTGCCACCGACAAAACAGGGACCATTACCGAAGGATTTTTATCGGTTCGGCAGGTGGAAGCACTGAACAATGAAGAATTGAAAATGTGTGCCGCATTGTGCAACGATGCCACTGAAGAACGAGGGGATTCGGTGGAAACCGCATTAGTCCGATGGATCGGTGATGAGTATATGCCGATTCGAAAAGAGCATTCCCGTATCTTTTATCACCCGTTTGACCCAAAATCCCGTTTTATGGCTACGATCAATCAAAACAAAGATAAAGAGCGTTTGTATATTAAAGGGGCGTACGAAGCCCTTAAATCTATGGCGCTCAATCCTAACGACGAATTGGAGAGGCTCGATCATGCTCATGATGAAATGGCGTCCATGGGACTTCGCCTTCTTGCGTTTGGGATCAGCGATGAAAAATGGGAAGATGTATCGTCATGGAATATTCGCATCGTCGGCCTGATCGGCTTTGCCGATGCGGCAAAAAGCGGCGTTTCGGGTGCGGTCGCTCAAGCGCAGGAGGCGGGAGTCCGTGTCGTTATGGTAACGGGAGATAATCCGATAACGGCTCGGGTTATTGCCGGTGAGGTCGGAATATGGAAAGATGGTGACACTATCCTCAGCGGAGGAGATATTGAAAGCATGGAGGATGAAGAGCTTTATAGTGCTTTGCTGGGAAGCACAGTGATCGCTCGCGCACTTCCGGAACATAAATATCGAATTGTTAAGCTCCTTCAGGAACATAGTGAAATCGTCGCGGTAACCGGGGACGGAGTAAATGACGTCCCGGCTCTCAAAGCGGCTGATTTGGGCATTGCGATGGGAAATGGCAGCGAAGCGGCAAAATCGACGGCAAAAATGGTGATAACGGACAATAACCTCGGGGTTATTGTCGATGCGATACGGCAAGGGAGGATCATTACCGCCAACCTCCGCAAAGTTATTTTTTATCTACTCGCCACCTGTTTCGATGAGATACTTCTTATCAGCGGAGCCATTATGATGGGGCTTCCGCTGCCGATTCATCCGACACAGATCCTTTGGGTAAACATTGTAACGGACGGAGTGACGGATAAGACGTTTCCGGTGTGCCGGGAAGAGGGGAACGTGATGAAAAAATTTCCGAGGCGGCTGGAAAAACAGTTTTTTGACCGCTGGCAGATGGCTCGAATCGGATGGGTTTCGGTTGTCAACGCATCGGTGACGCTGGCCGTTTTTTATCATATGCTAATGGAAGGGTACAGCTATGAGATAGCCCTTACGGTATCGTTTTGTATCATCGTGACATCGCAATGGGTAAACGGCATCCTGGCTCAGAAAGAGGAAGAGCCTTTTTTTTACAATATCCGAAACAGTATAACGATCAATCCGGCCATTTGGATCGGAATCGGAATCGGATTGGCGCTTCAGGCCGTCGCTCTCTATGTTGTGCCGCAATGGTTCCATGCCGTCTCTCCGGATGGGGAAATGCTCGCCTGGATCGGCGCGGCTACCGCTATGGTCTTTATATTGATCGAAAGTTATAAATGGTTGGAATGGGGCTTGAAAAAGTGGATAAAAAGGGAAGAGAACCGTAAAGTCCTCAACGTATCATCTGCATCGGATCGATGTGGGCATTGCGCTGGGTGACCTGGAACATCAGCTCTTTACCTGCACGACCGATAATTGAGCCTTGTTTAAGACGTTTACCCACCTCTACGGTAGGGGCTATGACGTTTAGATGGGCATAGATGGTATGAAGTCCGTTATCGTGTTCAATAATAATGACATTTTCAAGCATAGCGGTCGGTTTTGCCAGAATGACTTTGCCGTTTAGTACCGATTTGACTTTGGCATCACTCTCTGTCGGACGCAGCGAGACGGAGTCGTTGAAAATTTTAATACCGTAAATCGGATCGGTATACGGGCCGAACCGTTTGGTTACGACATACCCGTCCAGCGGAGCGATGGTCCGCTCACCCGAATAGGCCGCAACGCTGGAAGGGCTGTACTGTGCCACCGCTTGCCGCACGTTTGCCGGTATCGGCTTGCTTCCGGGTTTTTGAAGAGGAGGCGCTTTTTTAGGTTTGAGAGATTCTTGCTTGATAATATTGAGGCTGGCAAGGGTATTTTGAAGCGAACGCTGCTGATTGAGAATCTTATCCAACGATTTTTTATATTCGTTTTTGTCTTTTTCGAGTTTGGCTATCGCTTTTTCGTTCTCTTTTTTGGTTTCAAGGACTTTGTTTTTTTGCTGGTCGATTACGGCTATCGATTTTTTAAGGACAGTAGTTTGGGATGCGAGTCCGTTAATCTTTTCATTATTGGCAACAAAAATAGCGTTGAGATTTTTGATCTCCTGATTGATCTGCTTAAGGTGAAGCTTTAATGCCTCTTCGGTGATGATGGCGTCGGCCTCTTTTGCCCGGTCGTCGCTGATCAATAACGAAATAGAGGTATTGCGCGCAATGGCGAAAACCAGCCGCTGCTCTATTTCATTTTGGGTTTTGATCAGGAAGTTTTGCTGTGTTTCCAGCCCTTTAAGGGTTGATTTGTTGGATTGATAGATCGTCTCTTTGGATTGAAGTTCTTCGACCAGAGAGTTAATATGTTCTTGTTGGGTTCCGACAATCTGGCGCTGCTTTATGATTTTAGAGGCTGTCTCTTCCAGTTTTGCATTGAGCGTGGAATAGGTCTGTTTCGTTTCAATCAGCTTTTTGGAGGTGGTTTTGATCTTTTCATCGATTTTTGCCGAATACAGCGATACCGAAAGAAATGCAATGAGAACAAGGGAAAAAGAGGTTTTCATTTATTCCTCTTCTTCGCTTCCGATTACGATTGTTAACGTCAGAATAATCGATACGCCCAGTGCGATTAAGAGCGAGCGGAAGCCGTCATGGATAAAATCGAACAGCTGAATACTGATCCCTACCGTCCGCAGCAAAAGATCCATCCATCCGTATTGGTCGATCAGGAAAAATGCGAGACACAAAACGACGGTCGCGATAATGGCATCGACGATGGCAAGACGAAACAGTACCGCGGAACGGAGCCAGACGGGCGCACCGAAAAGGGCCATAATGGACATCCTATCGGCATGCTGAAACTGCCAGAGGCGCATCTCTTTGAGGATTAAAAGCGACGTAACCGCCGCGATAGCGATAGAGAAAATCTGAACGACGTCTTTAAACAAAAGCATCAGCTTATAAACGGTGTCGTGGGTCTGTGCATACCCTTCGACCCGTTCGATAGCCGGATTTTTTTCGAGTTTTTTCTGAAGTTTTTGTATCTCTTCGGGAGTCGGGAAACGGCTCAGATAGACGCGGTAAAATTTCGGCAAAGTGAGTTTCAATAAGTCAAGATTTTTTTTCGTCATCTCCCCTTGAAGACGGTTGAGCACCTGATCGGTCGCAATCGGCTCGCTCCGCTCGATAATCGAATCCATCGCTTTAAAATCTTCCGGTTTGAGAACTTTATTGGAAACGACGACAATGGAGTAATCGTTTTTCAGGCGGTTCTCATACGCGCCGATCGTCCGATCGACCGCAACGTATATCTGAACCGAAAACAATACGGTAAAGAGGGCTATGATGAGTGAGATATGATTTTTAAGAGACTTCATGAATATTCCCCATCTCAATATGATAATGTTTGTACGGAACCTTTATGGAAGAGGGAATACGGTGGGTTACGACGACGACGGTCGTTTTGAGCTGGGTATTTGCCCCCTCCAACAGATTCCAGATCACTTCGGATGAATATTCGTCCAAATTTCCGGTGGGCTCATCCGCCAGGATTAGGATAGGGTTGTGAGCGAGGGCGCGCGCCATGGCGACACGCTGCTGTTCTCCTCCGGAGAGTTCAGGGGGATATTTGCCCGCCTGATGGATCAGTTTAACATGGCCTAGGAGCTTTTGCACCTGAGGTCCGCTGATGTCTTTGGTATAGCCTGAGATGATAAGCGGAAGCATGACGTTTTTCTCTATCGTCCACTCTTTGATCAGCTTATAATCTTGGAAAACGATTCCGATATGCCGTCGCAGAAAGTTGAGTTTCGAGGTGCTGATACGGTTCATCTTTACCCCGCCGACCATGAGCGCTCCCGCGCGCGGTTCAATCGCACCGTAGAGCGATTTCAATAAGGTTGATTTACCGCTTCCGCTGGCACCGGTGATAAAGACAAATGCCCCCGCATCGATCGAGAAACTGGCTTTGCTGATGATGGTTTCAAACTCTTTGTACGAGAGGGAGAGATTTTCGGCAATAATAACTTTATCCATGGATCAACTCGTCTAATAGGATGTGGGCTTGGAGATTAGCACTGGAACGGACGGGAAACGAAGGGTAGTATCGGGCCGTATTATTTTCGATCAAAACATAGGTACTCTCAGGTCGATCGAAACTCCCCATCGCCAGACGGATCATACTGCCGTTTTCACCGACGGTGAAGGTGCGCTCGACATGCAAAAATCCCCAGTCGCGTTTGTAGGTCTCTTTGGAGAGGCGGTCGATAATTTTCGGATCGACCGTGCCGCCGGAGAAGGAAAAATCGCCGGCGATATCGGGTTCGGGAGATTCTGCTTCACAGGTAAAGGTGACATCGTAGATGTTTTTTTCCATCTTTTTCCATCGATCTTCATATTTGCTCACGATTGCGATCTCCTGGTTTTTGCGGATATCGAAACGGCTGACGGCAGGCGAGCTGAACGTCTCTAGGGCAAAACGGTAGTAGTTTTCGCTGTCGGTGCGCAGTTCCAGCGTACCGCCGACGCGCAAGGCACGTTCGGATTCTTTCAAAAACGCTTCGGAGATAACGCGGCGGTGCGGTTTTTTATCCCACGGCACCGGAAAATGGACATAGATTTTGCCGACGATGTTGGAGGGGACGAACTCCAAAAACAGCCGTGCGTCGTAATCGATGATCATGATGTTGGTGAGGTTTTGAATCACGATCTGTTTGAGGGCCTGCTCGATAGAGGGTTTATGGATCTCAAGTCCGATAAACAACACATCAGGGTTAGCGGCCGCTTGATGGAGGAGGTGGCGGGCGGAGCCGAAGCCTACCTCGATGCGCACTTCCCTCTCACGCGGAAAATTTTCGGCGAAATAGGAGATGGTTTTGAGGGCATCGTGCGTTTTAAGATGGGTATTCTCAGGGGCGTTGTCGACATTGGAATCGAGGATAGGGGATGCAGAACACTCCGCATACGCCAGCAACGCGTGCTTGAGGATGAAATTAGGCGATGGACGGGTGATCTTATCGCTTTTGAGAAGTTTTTTTGCGCCGTTTTTATAGACCAAAAAGAACTCTCTGCCCTTATAACGCGTAGCGATCAGTGCCCCATCATCGGGATTTTTGTAGTCCGCTTGGAACAGAAATTCAACCTCACCGCATTGTGTCGGATAGGTGAGGGGGTTAAATGATTCGAGATTTAAATGCGGCATTCGTTATTTGGCCTCATAGCTGAGTTCGATAGCTTGCGTCGGAAGCGAACGGATACCGTTCTTGTCGACGCTTACAATCTCATACAGATAGCCGGTATCGGGTTTGATATCGGTGTCGCGGAAGCTGGTTTCGGTGATGTTGTTGATATCGATAGTCTCACGGGTGACCCAGCTCGTTTTCGTTGTTTTGATAACGGTATAGCTGAGGGTACGCGGATCGGTATTCTTCCATTGCAGCTCGACCACTTTATTGTTTATTTTTCCCTCATAGGCGATCGGCGTCTGAGGTTTTGAGAGGGTCGAACCCTGTGTCGCGACGGAGGGCTGGAGGCTCTCTAAACCGTCTTTGTCGACCGCGGTGATTTTATAAAAGTAAAATTTCCCGTCTTCGGTGATTTTGTCGGTAAAGGTAGTGGTTTCGAGTTTGACGTAGTATTCAAACTTTCCGTTCGGCGTCGAAGAGCGGTAAATGTTGTAGTGGCTCAAATCGCTGATCATACTCGCCTCCCACGTCAGCGCAATAGCGCGCGGAAGATCGTTGGTCGAGGTGATGTTGTGTATTTCGGGAGGGAGCGGTTTGGTGATGATTTTGCTCTCTTCGCTCGCTTCGGTCGTGAGTTTGTCGAACGTCGTCGCTTTGACGTGATACAGATACACCTGTCCGTCTTTGAGGTCATGGTCGATGTACTCCGCATTCAGCCGCCCTGAAACGGTGGCGATGGCGTTCCATTTTTGTTCGGTTGCATCTCTTCGTTCGACGATATATCCGTTGATTTTGCCGTTCGGATGCGGACGCCAGAGAAGTTTGGCACTGCGCGGCATATTGCCGACCGCTTGAAAAAAGCTGACCGGAGCGATCATCGGCTGGGTTGCGACGAGCATGGTTTCACTCGCGACCGATTCCGTCCCCTCTTTGGTGATGGCTGAAAATCGGTACTGGTACTCGCATCCGGGTTTGAGATCGCTGTCGACGAAATGGGTAGCGAAACGGCTCTCAATCGTCGCGATACGCTGAAGTTTCTGATCTTCGGCACCCGGAGTGTTGCGATAAACGTAATAGCCGCTGATACGCGGATCTTCGATCAGTTTCCACTCAAACGCGATCGACGTGATATCGGCGATAAAACCGTTTAGCGACGGAGTAGGAAGGGATGAGTCGATCGTAACGGTTTTCTGTGGTGTGACAGGCTGAGGAGCACAGCCGCTAAAGAGACTCAGTGCTAAAGAGGCGCTCAATGCGTAGCGGATCGATGAGTTCATGCAGTTCCTTTGAATCAAAATGTTTAGTTAAATAATCTTCCATCACCTCTCCCAACGGAGCGGTGAAATTCACCCTACGCAGAGTCGTCGGATGGGTAAAATAGAGGTTATAGGCATGAAGCAAGATACGTTCCATTTTATCGCTTTTTGCCGAGGTTCCGTAGAGGTGATCGCCGATGATATGGCGGCTGATCGACTCGAGATGAACCCGTATCTGATGGGTCCGTCCGGTGTAGAGTTTGCAGGCGATCAGCTCTTCGGTCTCATCATGGCTGGGGAGGAGTTTGGCGAATGCCGTTTTGGCATTTTTCCCGTTCTCGCTGATGGCCATTTTGAGGCGGTTGTTGGCGCTTCGTCCGATAGGGCGGTCGATAACGGTGATGGTCTCTTTCATCGCGGGGGTAATGATCGCGAGATAATAACGCCCCATCGTTTTGTCCTGCAGCTGAAGCGAGAGGGCTTCGTGGGCTTCGTTGTTTTTGGCGATCACCATCGCTCCGCTCGTTCCGCGGTCGAGTCGGTGGACGATACCGTGGCGCTCTTCGCCGCTCAGCGTCGAGAGGGCAATCCCTTTGTGTTTGAGCCAGTCGACGAGGGTCGGCTCTTTGACGCTCGGGGCGGGGTGGACGGTGAGGGAGCTGGGTTTGTTGATGACGAGGATATCGTCGTCTTCGAACAAAATTTCGACATCGAAATCGATCTTTTGCGCAGGGGTCGATTTTTGTTCGGGGAAGCGGATCACTACCGTTTGGGACGGTTTGAGCTTAAGCCCCGATTTGGCAGTCGCTTTGCCATCTACCGTGACGCAATTTTGTTCGATGAGCTGGGTGATCTGGTTGCGCGTTTGTCCCAGCTGTTGTGTTAAAAAAACGTCTAAACGGACGGCTTCGTCGGTTGTAAACGTGGAGTCTTCTTGTGTCAAAATAGGATGCCTTTGAATCGTATGTCTGAATAACTTATTTTTTGCGATACTCCGATAAATCTCAAAAAACTTGTTTTTTGTAGCTTTAGGGGGTTGTAGGGACATTGTGTCCCTGCCACATTATCGGGCTTTGCCCGTTAATGTGCGTAACATCAGTAAATAATTATAAGCCCGCTATGCTACAATTAGCAAAAATTAAAGAAGGACCGTAGTGCTTAATATTGATCGACGAATTTTAGCACACTTTGATTTTATCACGGTTATCTTACTGATTCCGCTCATATTCACTTCAGGTTGGCTCATTTACGAGATACATCCCACCCTCGGACAAAAGCAGATGTTTTATGTTTTTGTCGGGATCGGGGTATTTATCACCCTCTTTCTCCTCCCTATCCGACGGATGCTGTGGATGATTCCGATTGCCTATTGGACGAGTATATTGCTCTTAATCGCGGTGGAGTTTGTGGGGCACAGCCGTCTGGGGGCGAAACGGTGGATTGAGATACCGTTTATCCATTTCACCCTCCAGCCCTCGGAACTGCTCAAACCCGCGTTTGTCCTGATGCTGGCGTATCTGGTCAGCCGAAATCCCCCTCCGCGCGAGGGCTATCGGCTCAAAGATTTTATGAAACTCTCGTTTTTTATCCTAATGCCGTTTTTTCTGATCGCCAAAGAGCCCGATTTGGGGACGGCGACGGTGCTTGTGATGCTGGGGTACGGAATTTTGTTCATCGTCGGGGTGCATTGGAAAGTGTGGATCGGTCTGATCGTGTCGTTTATCATCTCCTTGCCGCTGATCTATTCGCAGCTGCACGATTACCAGCGGCAGCGTTTGACCGACTTCGTCAGCGAAAAACCGAGCTACCACGTCGAGCAGTCGATCATCGCCGTGGGTTCGGGGGGCTTTTTCGGCAAGGACAAAGAGGATGCTACCCAGACGCAGATGAAGTTTCTCCCCATCGCGTCGAGCGACTTTATTTTCGCCTATGTGGTGGAGCGGTTCGGATTTTTCGGGGCGCTTTTGCTGATACTCCTGTATTCGGCGCTGATCATCCATCTGATGATTATCGCCTTTTGGACGGAAGATTATTATATAAAGGTCGTTGCAGGGGGGTTATCGCTCCTCTTTTTCATCTATATGGCGGTTAATATCGCCATGACGATCGGATTCGCCCCCGTCGTCGGGGTTCCGCTCCCCATGTTCAGCTACGGGGGGAGCAGTTTTATCAACTTTATGGTTATTTTGGCGGTTTTAGAGAACCTCCTCGCCTATCGTTTCCGATATCTTTACGGGGATACGGGTAAAAAAAGCTTCGTCTAATGATAGAGCGTTTATAATTGCGCTCTTTCAAATCCGGGTCAATAGTTCAGTGGTTAGAGCCCCCCGCTCATAACGGGGTTGTCGCAGGTTCAAATCCTGCTTGACCCACCACCTCCATCAAAATCACCTCTTACCAAAACATTCACACCTAAATCCAAATACACCAAAGCGTGTTATAATTTTCTCAATATATTCAAAACAAAGGGGACGTTATGACAATACGAGTAAACGACCTTTATGCCGAAGAAGCGTTAAAGCTACTTAGTACGCTTCCAGAGGAAGCAATTACAATAGACCCCAAGCCGTGGTATGCTGATGAGGTTAAACGCCGCATCGAAGAGTACAAAAGCGGGAAAATGGAAACTATCCCGTGGAATGAAGGATGGGAAGATATCGTAGAGTTTCTAAACGGATTAGATGAGCGTGCGAGTTAATCGAAGCAAACGTTTCAATCAAGAACTTTTGGTTATCACGAAATTTATAGCTAAAAGCAATCCTAAGAATGCACGGGGTTTTTACGAAGATATTAAAACTTTCGTGGAAACTTTGATCGATAATCCCCGCAAAGGTCGACCGACCGAGAATGGCAGTCGAGAATTAATCCACAGAGGTTACACTATCCCTTATTTGATCGACGGTGAGAATATCGTTATCATGGGGATTTTTAATCAGAATGAGTGGAGCATTGGGGAATAAGTAGCCTGTCCCAAATTTTTTTATCTCCAAATTTATCCATCTCCACAATCAAAATATTTAATATTTTTGAGATAAAAGTACGATTATTATATATATTCATACCAAATATGGTATGATTAACTCAATTATTCAACCCGTTTGAAAATAATCTATCCTCAAAGGCAATACAGTAGATGAAACGCTGGATATGGGAGAGGGAGACTTATCCCCATTTTACCTATGATTTGAACCGACTTGAGCATTTGATTCAAGAGGTTTCATTGGAGCAGGGGTATCTGATTGCCATAACCCAAACGATGGATCGCAACAATATCGCCCAAAGACAGCTCGAAGCACTGATGAATGAAGCGATTAGTACCTCTGCGATAGAGGGGGAAATCCTCAATCGTGACAGCGTCAAAGCCTCTATCCAACGAAAGCTTGGATTTGCAGAGATAGATTCTTACAAACGGGATATTTCTACCGATTATCTGATAGAAGTACTCATCGATGCCAACACCAATTACGATCAAGATTTGAGCCTCGAGAGGCTCTTTGGCTGGCACAATGCTCTTTTTCCGAGTGGATACAGCGCTCTTTCTAAAATTAATGTTGCCTCATTCAGGGGTGAAGAGACTATGGAAGTCATCGGAGGAGCCGCAGGAAAAGAGAAAACGTATTATGTAGCACCTCCAAGAGCCACACTCGAAGATGAGATGGCTCGATATCTAGCATGGTTTAATGCCACACCTCCGAGTTTGCTCAAAGCGTGTATTTCCCATTTGTGGTTTGTTATCATTCACCCTTTTGATGACGGTAACGGCAGAATAGGGCGCGCGATCACCGATTTGGTTTTGTCTAACATCGAAAAATCGACCATATCGAGACTCTATTCGATGTCTAGTGCGATCAACAGCGATCGAAGCGGGTATTACAAGGTATTGGAAAAAACAACGGGGTACATTCGCAAGGAGAGGAATCATTTGGATATCACCGACTGGTGCGAATGGTTTCTCACAACGTTAAACGCCGCATTGGGCGACACGAAAAAAAAGCTGGGATACATCGTACAAAAAACGACGTTTTGGGACAAATACAAAAATCATAATCTCAATGCGAGACAAACCAAAGTTCTCAATAAAATCCTCGATATGGGAACTGAAAATTTCCAAGGTGCTTTGAGTAAAAAGAAATATATGAGCATAGCAGACACGGCATCCACCACCGCATCCAGAGATATTACCCAATTGATCGAGATCGGCTGTATCCGTCAAATCGAGGGGACAAACGGTAGAAATGTTCGGTATGAGATTGTTTTTGAGTAATAGATTTTAAAAATTGAAGATTGAATACATGACCCCTTGCTTTTGAAGATTGAATACATGACCCCTTGCTTTTTGCTTTCTTGGAGGGGACAAAATTAAATAGAAGTTTTGATTTTATATTATAGAAGTTCGTTTTCTCTGAGAACCTTACCAGATTCAATGTTTTGAACTTCTAAGGTATTGTTTGGCGATTTTTCAGTGGCTAATTGATAAAGGATTTTTTTTAATTGATTTCCTATTATTTTACCGCTATGTTGATATGGTTTATCATTGTTTATTGTTACTTTAATATTGTAGTTATTATTTTCATCTTTATTAAATTCTATATTGAAATTTTTAATAACGCCATCTTTTAACTTTTTATTATTATTAGTTAATGGCTCAGTCGAATTATCATCGTAAATTAAATTTGGGTAATAAAATCTCATAATCCGTTGATTTGCTACATAAAAACTAAAAATAGATTTGGTATTAAGATTATTTATTTTGAATTTTAGATAACTAGGCTCATTAAGTGTATATGGTGGCATTGAAAGGAGAGTAATATTGGGAAAATGAGTATCGTGTTGATCTTGATATATATAAATCGTATCATTATGGATTTTGATTAAATCATAATCTGATGGATTATTAGATGTCTCTAAAAAAATGTCAGTAGAAATATCATGTGTTAAAAAGTACTGTTTCTTAGTCGTATATACTTCATTATCAATTTCGAAATTTAGAGTATTTGTACAACTTTGATAATAAGAATTTGTAAAATTAATCCAAGGAATCATGAATTTTAATTTTCCATTAACAATTTTTCCTTCTTGATTACTACCACATAATTTAAATTTTATTATTTGATGATTATTATTGAATTTCAATGTATTGGTTGATTTATTTCGAAATAAAACTTCACCTGAAAAATCTGAATTATTGTTTATAAGATGAAATCTACTGCCATGTTGACTAATATCATATTGATTATTGTCAATTTCAACAGGGTAATGATTGGTTCCTTTTTTAATCATTACAGTAGTTGTAGTTGTTTCATCATTATTGACTTGGCAAAGTGTAATGCCGTCGCTATCAGGTTTTTCACAACTGAATGTATTATATGTACCATTTTGATAGCAATTTGATCCACCAACTTTTAGTGTTGTATCTGCATTAAAAATAATATTATTATTTTTGCTGGCAAGAGTAAAAGTATAAAACTCTTTCTTTTGCATGTCAGGTTTCCCTGCTTTTATAGAAAAATTGTAATTGCTAGATAAAAACCACAGCGCCACAATTAATGCGATTCCTAGGAAAATTATTAAACCCCAAGACTTTTTTGGATGAGTATGAAGATAATCTAACCAAGTCATTCGATAACTATTTTATTTATTAGTATTGTCATATTGTCATTACCGACACCAATGCGAATATTTTTATATTTTTCAGAAGGTAGTGAATTGTTCATATCATCTATGAATGTTGCAGTTTCTTTTCCATCAATTAAAAGTTTATAAATATTTTTATTTCTTATAAATTTTATTTTATATTTTATTCCTTTTCGAAAGTGTTTATAAGGTATTTCATCAGGAGTTTTAATAGTTTTATCCATTATGGTATTGGTTATTGATTCTTTACGTTTTATACGGATATGGTGATTGTCAAAATTAAAGTATATTCTTTCACCAAAGGACAATTTGAAATCTGTAGTTTTGTTAATGATAGGAGTAAATTCGATCTCAAGTGAGACGTCTTTATTAAAGTTTTTATCATATTCCATTAGTATTGTTATATGCTGACAATTTCCACCAAGTTTAATACCTTGCGTGGGAATATACTTAATACATTCTTTTTCATCAGATGTCCATGAATGATTAATGTCTATGTTTGGATTTTGCTGAATATCAAATAGATATTTTACATTGAAAATATACTCTTCTTTTGAACCATTTTTATGAATAATTTGAAGTTTATTTTTCCCTGGTGTAATTTCATAGTCAGAAATTAAATGAATGGTATTGTTTTTACTATCAATTGAAACTATCTTTAATTTATTGTCATCAAAAATAAAATGTGATAATTCATTGAATTTATTACTTTTAATATTTAAATGAAGAAGATTGTCCTTGGGTAGTATATATGTAGAGGTGTTATTATTATGTTTGATAAGGTTTTTTTTATAAAAACTTGAAATTATTATTTTTTCATCTTCTATATTTTTAAAATTATTCTTTAGATATTGTGTAATTATTATTAATATAGTAAATATGAATAGTGAAATTAAGATTTTTAGTTTTATATTTGACTTTTTAAGGTTAAAGTGAAACATGACAAAACCTTTCAAAAGTAAATCTAATTTATAATCAAAGCTGATTTTAGCATTATTCAATTGATATCACAAGAGAAAACAAAAAAATGTAAGAAAAAAAGGGGACAGGCTACTTTTAATAATCATAGAAATTTTATTGAAATAATTTGACCAACTTAATTCGCATCTCATCAAATGTTTCAATCTCACCTACTAATCCCGCCAACCCTTCATCACGTTCCGCCAAATATTTTTTAGTTTTAAAACTCTCAATCCACATCGTTTGGAAATATTCTGCCGTGCAATAAAGCGGTTCATGTTGCATAATCAACGCTTTGGTTGTCTCTGGTGTAAATCGATCATCATTAAGTTCATAGAATCGGAGCATATCGTAAAGGTCTCGTGATTTTGTCCGTTTGTAGAACATCAAAGATTTCATTTTAAAGATCGTCTCCAGTGAGGCTATCTTGATGTTTCCGATGGTTGTATAAATATCATCGGCTAGAAACTCTTTTGTGCCGGTATTGCTCCCGCCGTCGAAAAATTGAATTTTAATACCGTTGACCATCCATGTTTGGAGATAGTATTCGACATTATCTCCGCCGAGTAAAAAATCTTCCTTGATCGCTTGCGAGGGTTCGATATAGTCGATATTGTTCATACCGAATTTCTCTACACAAAACTCTATAAACGCTTGAATATCCTCTAATGGAAGTTCTTGTTTGAGGCAAAAATCTAAGTCCTCGGATATGCGGTGATTGATATGATACGAAAGTGCGGTTCCACCGACCAATCTAAAATCATGCTTTTTGAAAATTGCGTGATCTTGGATGATCGGCAGAATCTGTTTGATCGCTTCAGTCATGCGCTAAGCCCTGTCATCTTTTTGATTTGGAAGAGGGCATTAAACGGCACTTTTTTCTCTTGAGCCATTTTTACCAACTCACCTGCACTGTATTGCTTGGATAAATAGGCAATATAGCGCTTTTTAGGATGGCGTAGGAGCTCTTCGAGTGAAGGCAGTGGATGATTTTCAAAATAGCTATTGGCATCCATCGCATACTCAAGCTGTTCTTTTGCCTCATTAAAATCTTCGAGAGGAATGGTATTCTTTAGCTTCAGCAATACCGACTTGACCCGTTCGATCCCGAATAGTCGAATAAGTGCTTCTGTATCGTCTTGATTTGGCGTTGATAAATAAATCGAAATAAGAGTGTTAATCTCGATCAATGATCGATCCTGACGTGACCAAAGAAGATCAATCGTAAACCACTCTTTCCGTAGTTTGATAAAACGGGTTTTTGAACTAAATTTCGGCGGTACATTTTGAGGCTGTAGATATTTTTCTGCCTCATTAATGCTCATAGTACGAAGGAGGATAAGGAGTTTTTGACGTTTCGGATTGGATTCCCAATCACTGAGCGTACTATCAGCGATTTGAAAAAACTGTGTGATTTCTGCTGTCGTCATAGGCTCCTCCTTGCTAAAATCATACTGTATTATATCCGAATATCGGAAATTATACAAAAATATCTTAGCGTGTCCAAATGTTTATGTAGTCGATACTTTCCACTCCCATGACACAGCTTTTATATCACCGATATTTCTTCGGAAAATCAAATCCGCTTAGTTCCGCCGAATTTTCCCCGATACTCTTCCAATTATCTGTTAATAACCGCATTTCCACAACCCCGCAGGTGGGGATATTGTCGATATCGCCGCCCGTGATAAAGTTGGCACATTCGGTAAACTCGGGGTTATGCCCGAATACAAAGAGGGTATCGACACTCGGAGATACATCACGGATGAGGGAGAGGATCGTCTGGGTGTCACATGCATAGAGAGCGTGATCGTAGCGGATCGACTCTGGCGGATAGGAGAGGGCTTCAGCGATTGCGAGTGCGGTGGTTTTGGCACGCAGAGCGGGGCTGGAGAGGATGAGATCGGGATAGATTCCTTTTTCCAAAAGTTTTGACCCCATCAGCGGAGCGTCTTTGAGTCCCCGATGACTCAACGGGCGGTCATAATCGCTCAGAGTCTCATCGCTTCGGTCCGATTTGGCGTGGCGGATGAGGTAGAGGGTTTTCATGGTGTTGCCTTTAGAGGGTTAATCCCAATTTTTTTAAGAGGATGTTTTTCTCTTTTTCCGGGCTGGAGAAGAGACGGTTGTGGAGGTCGTCATCCAAAATGGCGAGATCGTCAAACAGCTCTTCGTCATCTTTTTCGGGGAAATATTTGCTCACTTCATGTGCCAGTGCTTCGAGATATTCGTCGCTGTTGCTCTCATCAAACAGTCCGATCCGTTTGCCGTGCTCGATGGTCGCGATGGTGCGCAGAAGATAGAGTTCATCGAGGCGGTCATCGCTATCGGGCGAGTTGATCCAATCGTTGATACGGTTGACTTCGCTGCGGTAGATTTCGGTCGATGCTTTGATGTTTTGGAGCTGTTCGGGTGAAAAAGTCATACGTTATCCTTGATGAAATGTAATAAGCGGTTTATTTGAAATGCGGTTCTTCTTCGCACTCTTCTTCCCGCTCTTCTTTCGATTTACGGTTGAGAAAAAGGGCGATCAAGATAAAAAGGGAAACTCCGCCGAATAAAAGTGTAAATGTGTCCATTTGATCCCCCTTTATGCCTTATGGCTATTATAATACGCATATGAGTTATTTTATCGCTTTTTAGGGATGATTGGGCTGAAACTACACTTTTAACATATATCCTTCCCCGCGTATATTGCGGATATGAAGCCCTTTAATCGCACTGCGAATTTCCCGGATGTGCGAAGCGATCGTGTTGAATTTTATAAACTTGTCTTCCCAAATGTACTCGATAAACATCTCATACGTGATTACGCTGTTTCGGTTTTTGGTGAGCAGATGGAGGATATTGCGCTGATTTTTAGTGAGATTGACAATCTCGCCGTCTCTCATTAGCTGTCTGGTGGTAAGATTAAAGGTATGCTCGGGCGCTATCGGAACCTCTTCATCGACGGAAGGGAGGAGGAGCTTTTGAACCCGCAGAAGAAGTTCCATCAGATCGAACGGTTTTTTGAGATAGTCGCTGCACCCCAGGTGGTAGGCATGGGTAATGCTCTCTATATCCGTAAAGGCGGTCATAAAGATAACGGGTTTTCCCGGATCGTTATGTGAAATCCATTCGATCACCTCAAATCCGTCGGCTCCGGGGACATTGATGTCCAGAATATAGATGTCGGAGTTGAACCGGCATCGGTTGAGCATATCGTTTCCGTGACCGAACATCTCTATTTCATAGGAGTGGAGAGAGAGAAATCCGGCGAGATTGTTCCGAAGCGAAAATTCGTCCTCAAGCAGAGTGATTTTCATCATCTTCCCCTTTGAAGGTATAGGTGAACGTTGTCGTACCGTCCTGCGATTCAACTTTTGATCGGATATTGTGACGTTGGCATATCGAGGCGACAATCTCTAATCCGACCCCCATCCCGACCGTATCGTAGGCTTCGCGGTACCCGTCGGAGAAGATATAGTGCGGGTTGATAATCGTGCTTCCGTGATTCGTGACGCGGAGCGTTATATGGGAGTTTTTCTTGAGTGAGATACGGATGATCGTGTTTTCAAACGAGTATTTTATCGCGTTGGAAATGGTATTATCGACGATACGCTGCAGATCGGAGGGGGGGATTTCGATGAAGCACTGATCTTGGGTTTCGAGTTCGATTCGGATGTTTTTAACCTCCGCGAGGAGAACGAAATACTCGGAGCGTTTGCGTACAAACACCGCCAAATCAATAAAATCGTTACGAAGAGGTACCTTTTTTTTCGTCTCCAGAGCATAATAGAGGTCTTCATAGATGAGATGGAGCGATTTTGCCGCCGCGTGCATCGTATCGACGTACGAATTTTTAGGGTAATGGTATCCGTACATTTCCGCAGAGGTTTTGATGATGCTTAGGGGATTATAAAGCTCGTGATAAGAGCGTTTGAGAAGACTTTTAAGGTATTTGATGACGGAACGTTTTTTTAGGTGGAGCTGCACACGGGCAAACATCTCTTTTTCATAAAAGGGCTTCACCAGATAGTCATCCGCTCCGCTTTCAAACCCTTTGGCTTTGTCTTCATGGGTTTGAAGTTCGCTCATAAAGAGGATCGAGAGGTCATTTTCATGCGTTAAACTTTTGATTTGGCGGCAAATCTCATATCCGTCCATATCGCTCATCATGGTTTCAAGGAGGATCATATCAAAATCGGTTTGCAAAACGCGTTCAAGGGCTTCTTGACCGGTTTTGGCAATATAAAGATCCAAATCCAAAGGGATAAGAATATCCTTGATAAGTATTAGGTTTTGGATTTTTTCATCTACCAAGAGTACTTTGGGCCTGTCGGGTTTGTAGTCAAACATGGCAACTTCTTTTTTAGCAGTAATCGTAACGCAGTATTATGCAGAAACGATGGTGTTTAGGATGGTTTCAAAATCCATTTCCGAAAGCCTTTGTGCGAGCCATGTTTTACATTCGCTCTCGTTCATCCCCTCCAGAAGAGTTTCGCAGCGGCTCAATGCCCCTTTGTGCAGGGCATTAATGAATTCACGGCGAAATGCGTCATCAAGCGTTGAAAAGTAGACATTGAAATTTTCACATTTATCTTGCACATCAATCAAATCATGCTGTCGATCGTTGTGTAATTCGCAATGAAAGTGAGTATAGATTTCCATCCATTCTCCTCTTCGATTTAGATCGGTTTTGGCAATAGTATAACACATATTAATAATCGTAAAATAATATTTTTACATACTAACTGCATAGTTTAAAATTAAAATGGTGATTGAATGGCAAACAAGGAGAAGAGAAAAGATGTCGCTGTTAAATCCAAAGGTATTAATGGGGGATTATAACGATCTCGGCAGCAAGACGACACAGCTGCATATGCTCAATAAACGGCTGGAATACTCTCAAAAATACCAAAAAGCGATTTTTGACGGGCAGCCGAATATTATCGTCGCACATTTTAATATTCAGACATTATGCGACGGCAATCGCGCATTTCTCGATTTTTTCGGCTATCCGGACGTCCCCTCTTTTTTAGCGGAACATGAGTGCATCTGCGATTTTTTTATCGAACGGGAGGGGTACCTGTCGACGATGATGAAGGGGAAAAATTGGATCGAGTATGTTAAAGACAATCCCGGATATTCCCATTATGTATTGATGAAAAAAGGGGATAAAGAGCATGTTTTCAGTGTCAGCGTGAATGAAGTGCATATTGAAAACGATAAGATTAATATTTCCTCTTTTTCCGATATAACCGAACTTGAAGAGTATAAAAAAACGCTCGAAGAACGGATAAAAGCCGAGGTCGCTGAAAATCTTAATAAAGACCGCATAATGCACAATCAGTCTAAAAGCGTTCAGATGGGGGAGATGCTCAATATGATTGCCCATCAGTGGCGACAGCCGCTTAATGCGATCAGTGCGTCCGCTATCTCCGTCTCTATGAAGCTCGAACTCGGGGAACTGGGGCCTGATGATATTCGTGAACATCTCACCTATATTCAGTGGCGGGTTCAAAAAATGTCCCAGACGATCAATGATTTTATGAATTTTTTCAAACCCGATCAGGAAATTCAGCAGTTTAGGCTGAACGATGTGATGAAAGAGATCGAGTCATTGATGAAGGCACAACTGCAGGCGAGGGGAATACGGCTCTATTACGATTCGCGCAGTCCGATAGTCATGTGCAGTTATAAAAAAGAGCTGGCACATGTGCTGATCAATCTTATCGCCAATGCCAGAGATGCGTACGAAGGGAAGCATCTTGATTCCAAGCCGATCGAAATTTTGCTTGCGCAAGGCGAAGACGAGAGTATTCATATCTCGGTCCGCGATCGTGCCGGGGGGATTTCGCCGGAAAATTTGGACAAAATTTTTAATCCTTATTTCACGACAAAAGATCAGGGCAAAGGGACGGGAATCGGTTTGTACATGAGCAAACGGATCGTATGCGAAATACTCAATGGGATGATTGAGGCAGTGAATGTCGAGGGTGGGGCGGAATTTATAATAACATTTAATAACAAATATATTTCATGAGTGTTCTGCATTTTTTCTGCATACAAAATTCCTATACTGACATAATGAATTTAGATTCACCTGGATTCGGTGCGACTACTGAACCCGGTAAGGAAGAGAAAATGGAAATCACACAACTTGATGACCAAGAGTTGCTCAATGAGATTAGCCGACGTTTTCAGGAAAAGAGAGCTTCAATCCATGAAATGGAGTTTATGACCAAAAAACTTCTGGAATTCAATGAAAAAGCCAAAGAGGCTGAAGAGGTAAAAACATACTTTCTTTCTCTGATTAAAAATGAGTTCAATAATCCGATGACGGTATTACTCAATCTCGTCAAAAAAATCGGGGGTGAAAATGACCCTTCGAAAGCTTCCCGAATTGCCACAATGATGCATAAAGAGCTGATGTATCTCGATTTCAGCCTGAAAAATATTTTTGCAGCCTCGGAAATCGAATACGGACAAAGTACAAACAGCTACGTCCGCGTCCGTCCCGAAGAGATAGCGTATGAAGCGATCAGTTATTTGGAACCGATGATAGAGGAGAAACTGCTTTGTACCGAAGTGGAGAGTTCGGTGCAGACGATGGTGATCGACGCACAGAAATTTTATCTGATCCTTTTGAACCTCCTCTCCAACGGATGTGAGTTTTCTCATCCCTCAACGACGCTGTCAGTCTCATTTTCAAAAGATGACGAGGGGTATGAGATGCGGGTAGCGAATACCGGAGAAGGGATAAAAGAGGAGAATACAAAACATATCTTTAACCGTTTTTACAAATACAGTACCGGTAAAACCCGTCCTTCACAAGGTCTCGGTCTCGGTCTCAGCGTTGTCAAGGAGTTGTGCGAATTGATGGAGGGGACTATCGACTATTTTGAAGAGGAAGGCAGGACGGTTTTTATCGCACGATTCCCTGAAAAATGCGAAAAAGATTTGTCTATTTCTCATGGATTGGGTTCAGACGAGTTTTTTGACAGTGAATTCGTACACTCGCTAATGGAGTTTTGATGAACACTAAAAAATATATCCATGTCGGAGAATTTTACATCGGGATTAAACCGACCGAGGTGTGTACGATTTTAGGTTCATGTGTTTCGGTATGCCTTTATGATCGGATGGAAAAAATCGGCGGGATGAACCATTATCTGATTCCGCTATGGAACGGAAAAGGTCTTCAAAGCCCGAAATACGGAAATATCGCCATTCACAGATTGATAGAGGGGATGGTAAATATCGGATGCAGGATCGAGAACCTCGAGGCCAAAATTTTCGGCGGAGGCAATGTTATCGATACGGTTTCTCAGGATGCGATGATGGTAGGGAGAAAGAATATCGTTATCGCACAAGAGGTGTTGGGCGAATATCGTATCCCCGTTACGGCCAGAGATGTCGGCGGAGCACGGGGAAGACGGATAATGCTTGAAAGTCAGACGGGTAGGGTTCTGCTCAATTATATAAATGAGGAGAGATAGATGAAAAGCAATGATATTGCGTCAATCAAAGCGTTGACAAAAGAGCTCGTCGTTTTATATGTTGAAGACGAAGAGGATATCCGTCATCAAATGCTTGGGCTGCTGCGAATCCTGTTTAAAGAGGTGCATGTCGCTTGCAACGGATTTGAGGGGCTTGATATGTTTCATCAACATCCTTATGACCTGGTGATTACCGATATCCAAATGCCGAATATGAACGGGCTGGATATGATAGAGCATATTCGGATGAAGAACGGGGAAATCCCTATCATCATTACGACGGCGTTTAGCGATCAGGATTATTTTATCCGATCGATCGATCTCAAAATTGACAAATATCTTCTCAAACCGATTGAAGAGACCCGAGCCAAAGCGGTATTTGCAGACATTGCCTGGATGATTGATGATCGCAAAAAAGCGAAAGAGTATGAAATCCGGCAGCTTCAGGAAAAAATAAACCGCCTGTCCGAGCGGATCATTGCCCAAATCACCGAAAGCTATTTTTCGCCGTGCATTATCTATACCGACAACACCGTTCGCTATTTTAACGACCCTTTCTGCGCCATATTCGACACGGTGGAATTACAGCGGTTTTTAAAAGGGGAAGAAGACGGGCTGCCGTTTGATAAACGTCCCGGATTTTTGCATTCCTTAGCGGAGTATGATACAGCCGATCTCCAAAAAAATCGTATCTCCGTTTCAAAACGGCAGGGGCGTAAAATTTACCGAATCATACGGCGCGATATCCATATCGATAACGAAGAGGAGCAAAGCCGAATCTATTTCTTTAACGATATCACCCTCGAAGAGTATCAAAAAATTAAAATTAACTCGTATACCGAAATCCTCGAAGAGCTGGTCATACAGAGCCGTTACCGAGGAAAAAAAGAGATTAAAAGCGTCTCTGCCGATCCGGAAGTTTCAGTAATTGCCGAGGAGAGTCCGCCGAAAGAAGAAGGGCCAAAAACGCCGACGGCTCCGAAGGAAGAGTCTCAAAACGTTAAACTGAAAATCGGAGACGAAGATAATCGTCTTCTGCGGCGGAGCCATACCCATAAAACGAAGGCGGCCGAGTATGTTTCCGAACTTGATTACGAAATACTTCAAGAACTTCAGGAGCTTGACGAACTCGATAACGATTTTAAAGAATCGATCTATCTTCTGAGCGAAGAAGCCGATATCGACGGTCTTCGCCAAATGTCGGTGCAGCTGGAAGTATATGCCCATGTAATCAGTATGCTTTTTGAGTTTGAGGATCTTGCGTATGCGATCCGCTCGCTAGCAAAAGTGCTTTCTGAAACAGAGGATGCTGCACTGGATCAGAAAAAGATGCAAAAAATCATCTTATTGCTCAGCGGTATCCAGTCGGATTTAAGTGCGTGGCGGCGGCAGCTGTTTGTGTCACAAAGTGCTTTGGATATCCACTATCTTGACAGTTCGCTCTTCAGCACCTGTTTGCAAATTGAACTGATTCTCTCCGATGAGGTTGATGAGATCGAGTCCGGCGAAGAAGATTTAATCCTATTTTAGAAGATAAAAATTTGAATTAAACGGAGTTTTTTTATGAAAATGATTAAAACGCACGAAGCAATAGGGCACACAAAAATGTTGAGCGTCCTGTATGTCGAAGATGAGTATGAGATTCGCGAAAACATGGCCAAAATTTTAGAGATGCTTTATGCCCGTGTTTTTGTTGCCGTAGATGGAGCCGAAGGGTTGGAAATCTACCGTCAAAACCGAACGGTTATCGATTTGGTTATTGCCGATATCACGATGCCGAAGATGGACGGGTTGGAGATGATCGAAGAGATACGGCGGGATAATCCGGATATTCATGCAATCATCATTACTGCCCATAACGAGCCTGAATATTTTATCAAAGCGATCAATACGGGGATCGACAACTTTATCGTCAAACCGATCGAGATGCAGCAGATGATGAATGTCCTCTCCAAAAGTGCCAAAACCGTGAAAGTGAGCAAAGAACATAAAAATTATGCCAACTATCTGGAGATGATGCTTGCCCAAAAGAAAGAGCTTTTGGAAGAGTCTTATATGTACGATTCTCTGACCGGATGCTATAAAAAAGAGAAACTCGATCAGATGAGCCAAACTCATCCCGAACATACCATGATATTGTGTAATATCGATAATTTTGATTCGATCAATTCGACGTACGGCTATGAAATCGGTGACCGGATACTCTTTATGTTCGCCGAATACCTTCGAAATCATCTCAATCATACCAATACCATTTACCGTGTAGCGTCAGACGAATTTGTCATATTTTATTCTACCTCTACCGATGAACCGATCTGCCCCGTAGAAAGTCTTTATCAGGGGATACAGAGCTATATTTTCAAAGTTGACGATATCCTTATCAGTCTGACGTGTACCATCGGTATCGCTTCATCGCCGAATGCTTTGGTCAAAGCGCATGCGGCAATGAAAGAGGCGCGCCAAATCGGTAAAAACCGTTATCACGTTTTTCGGGATGACTCTGATTTTATAGTGCGGCAGAAAAACAATATCGAATGGATGCGCAAAATCCGTCTTGCCCTCAACGAAGATAGGATTGTCCCTTATTTTCAACCTATCGTCGATAACGCTACTGGGCAAATCGTCAAATACGAAGCGTTGGCACGGATAATCGAGAACGGAAAAGCGATAAGTCCGGGATATTTTCTTGAACCGGCAAAACTGGTCGGTCTCCTTCCCCAAATTACACGAGTCGTTATGGAGAAGAGTTATGCAATGTTCGCCGATAAGTCGATGCCTTTCAGCGTCAATATAACGGAAGAGGACATTCAAAACCGCAATTTTGCCGCCATGATGGCGCAATTGGGAGAAAAATACGGCATTGAACCCTCCAGAGTGACACTGGAGATACTTGAGAATATTTCGGCCAACGGGACGGATGACTCGGTTAAACAGTTGCATGAACTCTCAGACATGGGATATACGATTGCGATTGATGATTTCGGCAGTGACAAATCAAATTTTTACCGCATCCATTCCATGCACGTCGATATCATAAAAATCGATGCCGCGTATATCCAAGATATTGACTGTAACAAGACAAGCGAGCTGATTGTCAAAACGATTGTTTCGCTGGCGCAGTCGATGGGAATACCTACCGTCGCCGAATTTGTCAGTTCGGAATTGGTGTTTCACAAAGTCAAATCGATGGGAATCAACTATTCGCAAGGATATTATTTCGGCGAACCGATGCCTGACGTGGGCTAAAAACCGATTAAATCAATTTGAAGGAGGCAGAATCATGAAAAAGAAATGGTGGCTTGGAGCATGGGTTATTACGGTACTTGCTTTGTTGCTGAACGCCGCATCAATTTATAAATATGAAGTCAAAACGCTTCGAAATGAGACAACAACCCTGGAACCGTATAGGGGAAAGCTCTTATTGATCGTCAATATTGCCAGCCGATGCGCCTATACCCCTCAACTCGGAGGGCTTGAAAAGCTTTACAGTACGTATAGCTCCCGCGGGTTTACGGTACTCGGATTTCCTACCAATCAGTTTGCATCTCAAGAACCGTTGGCAGGGCAAGAACTTGAGAAATTCTGTAAACACAGGTATGGGGTCACATTTCCGATATTCGGAAAAATCGATGTCAGCGGGGTTAATATGAATCCGCTTTACCATTATCTAAAAAACGGAATATCAGGGGTAAGTAAAAGTGAACCGATAGAGTGGAATTTTACCAAATATTTGATAGACCGAAACGGATTCGTTCTTCGCAAATATTCTCCGAGAGTAAAGCCCGAAGAGATTGCGGCGGATATCGAAAAGTTTCTGTAATGAGAAGAGTGTTTATGAAAAAAAATGCTAATACAAGGGGTTCGAAGATGAAAAAATGGACAAAATTTCTAAGAATGATAGTGGGGGTCTAACAATGGAACAAAACACACTACAGTCTCGGAGAGAACGGTATCTGACGTTCTATCTAGGAGAGGAGCAATACGGCATCGCGATCGACCGGATCAAAGAGATCATTGCGATGATGAAAGTGACTCATGTCCCGAAAACACCTGTATACATGAAAGGGGTGATCAATCTGCGCGGCTCGATCATCCCTGTCGTGGATACACGTCTGCGTTTCGGAATGGAGACACGCGAATCCGACATGAATACGACGATTGTCATCGTCGAAATGGACAAGGTCAATATCGGCTTTATCGTCGACCGTGTTGAAGAGGTCTCAAGCATCGACAGCACTGCCTTGAGCGAACCGCCGAGATTCGGCAACAATATCGACACCGATTTTATCTGTTCGATGGCACAGATGGAAGAGAACGTCGTGATGATTTTGGATGTTTTGAAGCTTTTCGAAGCGGATGAACTGATCAGTTTAGAGCAAATCCAAAAAACGCAAACAGGAGAATGAGATGAAGTGGTTAGAAAATATGGTGTTACAAAGTAAATTATTGCTTCTTGCTATTGTTTTGATGATAGGGATTGTGATATTAGGTGTGATCGGTTATTCCGGGATTAATCAATGGTCCAAAGACATGACGATCTTCGGTGAAAAACGGATGCCGGTGATGTTGGCACTGGGAAATTTAAATCTAGAACGTGTGGCGATTCGTGCCCAAACCTATGAAGCGTGGAGATATCAAAACGATGTGGGGGCTACGGCAGGGTTTCAAAAGATCATTGACGGACGTAAAAAATCGTGGGAGAGTATCGATAAAGAGTGGAAAGTGATTGAAGCCTTCAACCCCTCAAGCGAAAACGGGAAACAAATAAAATCGGATCTGCTTCCGGCGTATAAAGCGTGGCGGGATGAGTACACTGCATTGGATAATTTGCTTAGTCGATTGGCAATACCGCATGATGCGGCTGCTCATGCCCAGATGTTTGCAACCTATTCGGCTAGAGTGTCACAAATGGTCCCCATTTCTGACAAAATGGGTAAATTGATGAACGAGATGGCGGATAATAACAAAGAAAATACAATTACTATGATCGATGGAGCGATCAGCCAATCTTCAAGCAGTAACATAATGATGATGGTGATTATTGCGGTTGTGTTAAGTTTGGGTATTCTTCTGACTATTATTATCATCCGATCCATCACCCGTGCGATCACCACAAGCGTCACCTCGATCCGTGACGGAGCGATGCAGATCACGTCGGCTTCCGATCAGGTAGCATCGTCATCATCGTCATTGGCACAAGGGGCAAGCGAGCAGGCGAGCAGTGTCGAAGAGGTAAGCGCGA
>Ga0209467_1000056_pt1 | contig 216657 bp, 209 predicted proteins | sample Higcelwee11metaG_FD_187175 | JGI IMG/M metagenome (GOLD analysis project Ga0209467, IMG submission 187175) | Freshwater pond sediment microbial communities from the University of Edinburgh, under environmental carbon perturbations - High... | ecosystem: Environmental > Aquatic > Freshwater >...
TTAATAATGCCTGGTGGCCATAGTGGAGAGGTAATACCCGTTCCCATCTCGAACACGGAAGTCAAGCTCTCTTACGCCGATGATACTGCTGCAAAGTGGGAAAGTAGGTAGCTGCCAGGCTTTTTTTTATTTAAAAGGCTCACCGAAAGGTGGGCCTTTTAAATTAATGAAGGTCTAAAGCTAGTTAGCAGTTTTTGAGGCATAGTTATTTCTCGGGAGGTTCTTTTGCCTTCAATCTCAAAAACTGCAGCGCGGCTTGTCCGCGCCGGGAGCTGCCAGGCTTTTATTATTAAAGCGTCTCAGACGAGACGCTTTAATAATAAAAGCAGAAGAATCGATTTGCGGTTCTTCATGGCTTTCTATTTTATGAAAACGGCTCACCGTAAGGTGGGCCGTTTTCATAAACGAAGGTCTAAAATATTTCTATTAACGAATACGTTTCAACGATGCTATCATGAAGTGTGTTTCTCCGGATTGTATTTACAAACCCTGTTGCGCCCTTCTTTCTTCGCTCGGTATAGCGCGCGATCGGCCGCCAGAAAAAGCTCCTCGCACGTTTGCGCATGATCGGGGCTTGATGCAACGCCGATGCTGAGGGTCAGGGAAACCTTCTGCGATGCGCTACCGGGAGCTGTACGGAACTCGAGAAAGAGCGAGGCGGTTTCGGACTGGATTTTCCGGGCAAGTTCCATCGCATCGTCAATTCCTGAATCGGGTAGTAGTACTACGAATTCGTCGCCCGAAAGCCGCGCGGCGATATTGCTGTTTCCGACAAGGCGCTGAATCGTCGCGCCAACGTTACTGATCACGGCATCGCCGGCGATTGCGCCATACGATGCGTTAATCTCCCGAAAGCGGTCAAAATCGATCATCAGTAGCGCGCAAGAACGCGAGTTGCTAACTCCGCGACAAAAGCGCGCAGAGACTGCCTCCTCGATAAAACGCCGATTGAAAAGCCCCGAAAGATCGTCGGAGACCGCCCGCCGTCGCGCCTTTTCACCCCATCGGACCATGTCATCAAGGAATCCGCTTGTCTTAGCGAGACGCTCGATTCTGAGCAGGGCCATGGCCTTGAGGAATTTCACCCCAAGCATGGGTGTATCCCAGACCATGCGGTGAAAACTGAGTCCCGAAAGGACGAGTACCTTCGAATCTTCGATCGCGTACGCGGACGTTACTCGCCGTTCGCCGTTGATAAGCGACATCTCGCCGAAAAAACCTTTTGTTCCGAGCGGTTTATGCTCGGTCCGGGAATATGACTCACTATTAGAGAAGAAACCGATTATGCCGGTATGAACGATGAACATCTCCGTTCCAGCATCTCCCTGTAAATAGATAGGACTTGTAGCGGGATAGATGCGGGGTTCGAGAAACTCCGCGACCGCGTCGAGCTCAAGCTTACTCATGCTTGCGAATAGTGGGATCGTTCTGATGAAATCAGACTTTTTCACCAGTTATCTCCCGGACAAGCGCGATTTTGTTACCGCCTTCTTTCCACACATTCTGCATAACCTGGTTCGTTCGATCCAAAACCGCCTGCCAATTTTCGCCGTCGGAAGGCCAAACTCCAAGCGCCATGCTCGCCGTCAGGATAAAAGGAATGTGCGTTTCACCTCGGGGAACGATGCTGGGGAATGCGGATTGAATTTCACGAGCAACCTTCCATCCTCCGTTCGCGTCTGTACCCGGCATGACGAGGCACATCTCGTTACTCCTGAGCCGGATCGCCCATCCACCCCCATCTGTCATTCCGATCAGGAGCGCAGCGATATCCTTAAGTATTTCGTCTCCTTGGACATGGCCAAGGATGTCGTTTATTTCCTTGAAGTTATCTGGCTTGATCATAAGGACTGCGACCGTTCCTGAAAGTTGCGTGTGGAGTTCCGAATCCAGAAAGGTTCGATTCCAAAGCCCGGTAGCCGGGTCGGTATAGCTTTGTTTACGGAGTTCCCTGATCCAGGGCGCGTTTTCTTCGGCTAGACGCTCGGTTGAGCGGATGCGGGACTCAATCATGGAGATTGACTTGAGGAGGAGCCGCGCGGCGGTATCAGGCTTTTCATCTGATATTCGATCGAAGGTAAAACCATCCTCGGGAAAAACGAACAGTTCCGTTTTTTCGAGGGTGCGCGCGGTCGCGTCGTAACGACCATTGATGACAAAATGGAAATCGCCGATAACGTCGCCCGACATATACCGGGCGAGCTCATGCTCACCTGATTGCGTCGTCGTTGCGATGGAAACGGAACCTTTCTTGACGATGAAGAATTGCATAGCCGTCTCTCCGGCCGAAAAGAGCACGGTACCTTCGGGTACTGCATGGAACCCTGAGCGGGAACAGACGTATGATAAATCATCGGCGAGGAGCGTTGAAAAAAGCTCGACTCTCGATATGAGTTCCATCTTATCGTGATCCGTCATGTCTTTCTTTTGCATCTGGCTCGCGGGCCTTCCTCAGAACTACCAGTATACCCGAAATCGCCCAAACTTACAGCAGTGCGTAATCAGCCTGTTTTCCTTTTTTTTAGCCGCTTCTTGAAGAATTACCCAATCCATAGTATTCTTTAACACGGTAGGTTGGAGGTTTGTATGGCTGCAGGCGATTCTCAATTTCAACTTGTGACATTTCAGCTTGGTGAAGAATTGTATGGCGTCGATATAATGGACGTTAAGGAGATCGTCCGGATACAGGATATCCGTACTATCCCGAACGCTCCGTATTATGTCGAAGGAATTTTCAACCTCCGAAGCGAAATTATCCCGATTATCAACCTCCACAAGCGATTTCACCTGAAAAAGGCTCAGTTGGAGGAAGGCGACGAATATCTTGGCGGTTTTATAATCCTTAATATTGAAGGAAACAAGCTCGGAATCATTATTGACCGCATCGCTCGGGTCGTAATGGTTCAGCAAAGCGAGATCCAGCCGCCTCCCCAGATGATCAGTGGAATCGGTGCCGAGTACATAAACGGCGTCGTCAGGCAGGAATCAGGATACCTTATCGTTCTTGATATCCGCAGGCTTTTCAACCCGAAAGAACTGCAGAAACTTGCGAGTTTGTGATATACTCGTTTTTGAATAAATCTTTAATAAGTGTTTGGTGTGCATGAAATTACCTGTTTATAGCTCGACAATCCGCCGCAAGGAAATGGACGCGGTTTTAACTTGCATGGTCGCGGAGAAAATCGGTCCCGGCGAGATGAACCAGAAACTCGTGCAGCTTGTCCGGGAAACCTTTACCGTAGAGGGCGCGACCGCATTTCGGAGCGCATCCATCGCCTTGCAGTACGCGCTCACCGCCCTCGATCTTCCGAAGGGGTCGGGGATCATTATCTCGGCGCTGGCGCCCGATTGGCATTACCTCGCCGTCAAGGCTCTTGGTTTTGAGCCCGTGATCGTCGACGTCGATCCTGATACCGCGCTCATGACGCCTCCGGGCGTAGAGGCCGCGATCACGCGGGGAGGGCGACTCGTTTTAGTCCATGAGACATTGGGCTATCTTCCCGACATGACGGCGCTCCTCGCGTTCAATATTCCCGTAATCGAGGATATTTCGGCGAGCGCGGGCGCTATCCTGGCCGAAAAAAAAGCCGGTCAATACGGCGTCTTTTCCATCCTCGGGCTTGAGGAGCGCGATCTTTTGACAGCTGGCGGCGGCGCGGTCCTTCTTGCCCCGGCGCGGCGCGAGGCGATCGTCCTCAAGAAACTTACTGACGAGGCACCGGTTACTGATATCCTCCCCGACATCAATTCGGCGCTCGCGTATGTGCAGCTTAAGGAGTTGCCGCGCAATACCGAGCTTCGCAAGGATATCCATACGCTCTTTACCAATTCCCTTATGCAGGGTCGTCACAAGACGATTACCCAGCAGGGCGAGGGTATCCCTTCTGTTTATTCGTTCCCCGTTATACTTTCGAGCGGACTCAAGGAAGTCAAGCAGTACGTGAGCCGTAAGGAGATCGAGATCGAACCGGCTTTTTCGGGTTCTGTCGCCGCGAGGCTTGGCGACACGCTCGAGAACGCGATCAACGCGAAATCTCTTCTTATGCGATGCGTTCTCTTCCCGCTGTACCCACGACTTGGTAACGGCAACGCGGCAAAGATCGCGAAGATCCTCGCGACCTTGCCGTAGAGTAAGGCTGCGGGAAGGCGGACTATGCACAAGGTCGAGCGCGCTATAGCGATAATCAACCCCTGGAAAACGGAAGCCGCCGGGATCGCGGTGGAAATTCGCGCCATGCTTCAGGCCAAAAACGTTACGTGCGATATATATACCTACGACGGGATATCCACCGAGAATCCGTTTGATTCATACGATTTCGCGATCACGCTCGGCGGTGACGGAACGGTGCTGTTCGCGGCTCGGCATTGCGCGCGGAAGAAAATACCGATATTTCCGGTAAATCTCGGGGAATTCGGCTTTATCGCCGGAATTCAGCCCGATGCCTGGAAAGAGCCCCTTTCCGAGTTCCTTGATGGAACGCGCTATACGGATTCCCGGATGCTTCTGAACGCGCGGGTTGAACGCGCGGGACAGACGATGTTTTCGTCTGATGCGCTTAATGACGCTGTCGTCGCGGGAAGCGGTATCGCCAAGATCGTCAGGCTTGAGGTTCTTTTTAACGGCATCTCGTTCGGAACATACAAGGCCGACGGCATTATCGTCGCGACGCCGACTGGATCGACGGCCTATTCCGCCGCCTCCGGAGGACCGATCGTGGCGCCTGATCTTTCAGCCTTTATCCTGAATCCGGTATGTCCGTTTTCGCTTTCAAATCGCCCAATCGTCCTTCCGTCGACCGGGACGCTTAAGATCACCGTGCTCGAGATGCGGCACAAAGAAACGATATTGACGGTCGACGGCCAGGAGTTTTTCCAGCTTCAGGAAGGCGATTCCGTTTTCGTCAACGAGGCGCCCGACCGCGTTCGACTTATAGGCTGCGACGCGGATGTTTTCTATACAGCGCTCCGCTCGAAACTCAACTGGTCGGGGGTTCCGTCTTCCCACAATGCGGTGAATGGAGAACGCCATGCTTGAAGATCTGACGGTCAAGGATTTCGCGCTCATTGATTCGGTCTCGCTCGATTTAGGGAAAGGCTTCAATGTCCTGTCGGGTGAAACCGGCGCGGGAAAATCCATATTGATCGGGTCGCTCACGTTCCTCCTTGGCGGCAAGGCTGGCGCCGATTCCATCCGCACCGGCGCCGATGAAGCGCGCGTTTCCGGAACGATTTATCTGGAAGCGGGCGCGAAAATGGCACGCGACTGGCTGATAGAGCGGGGGATAGAGCCCGACGACGACCGCGTGCTGCTCAGGCGTACGCTCCGGGCGAATGGAAAAAGCGGTACCTGGATACAAGATACGCCCGTGACGCGGACGGAACTCGCTGACTTTACCGGCTTTATCGTCGACATCCACGGCCAGCACGACCATCAGTCTCTTCTGAAGGTTGACGAGCACCGTCGTTTTCTTGACGCGTTCGCCGGAATCGAGTCCGAAGTCGCCGATTTTACCGTGCAATACGCGGCGCTTTCCGCGAAGCGGAAGATGCGCGACGAGATGAATACCTCGGAGCGCGAGCGGGCTCAAAAGATCGAGCTTCTTTCCTTTGCGGTCGACGAGATCCGGAAAGCAGAGCTTTCCGCAAACGAGGAAGAGGAACTTTCGGCGGAAGAGCAGCGGCTTTCCCAGCACGAAAAGCTTTTCGCGCTTGCGGACCAGATAGCCGAGTCTCTTTCCGGAGGCGAGGGAGCCCTTTCGCTCCTTAAAAGGACGCGCGCCGCCCTCGAGACTGCTGCCTCGATAGATTCGGGCCTTTCTGCGCCGCTTGGGCGTTTCGAGAATTCCTGGTATGAACTTGAGGATCTCACCGAGACGCTCAGGCAGTACCGCGATTCCCTCACCTTCGATCCGGAGCGGCTCGAGGCGGTCGAGGAGCGGCTTTCGCTCATATTCAAGCTAAAGAAGAAATATGGAGCCACGGTCGCGGATATTCTTGCGTACGCATCCGACGCGGAGAACCAACTCGAGCAACTGTCGAGTTGGGCTTCCAACCGCTCGCGGATCGACGCCGAGATCGCCGATCTTGAAAAGGCGGTATACCGCGCGGGGTCGGCGCTTTCAGAAAAACGGAAACGAGCTTCGATCGCGCTTCAGGAAGGCGTCGAGACGATTCTCAGGACGCTCGGCATGGCGGGAACTCGCTTTTCCGTCCAGCTGACGCTTCGCGAGGGCAACGATACCATGCAGCGCTCGGGTCCCTACGGTTTCGATAATATCGAGTTTATGATAAGCGCCAACCCCGGCGAGCCCCTCAGGCCGCTTGCTCGCATCGCGTCGGGCGGTGAGCTTTCGCGCGTGATGCTCGCGCTCAAAACCGTGCTTGCGGACGCCGACGAAACCGGCACGCTTATCTTCGACGAGATCGATACCGGCATCGGCGGGGAGGTCGCGCTCGCGGTCGGCGCTCACCTCAAGGAACTTTCGCTCAGAAAGCAGATTTTGTGCATAACACATCTCGCGAGTATCGCGGTTCGTGCCGATAATCAAATAAAGATCGAAAAGTCATTGGAATCGGGCAAGACGGTCACGCGCGCGTTTCCGGTTTCCGGCAAGGCCAGGGTGGAGGAAGTCGCGCGAATGCTCGCGGGCGACGGCTTTAGCGCCGCCTCCGTGCAGCACGCGGAGGAGCTTCTCGGCAAATACGCGAAGTGACCAAGGCTTTCAGGCGACCGGAACGGTTGGTAGGAGTGTGAGTATGGCAAAAATTACCGAGGAGGCGCGGCAGACCTACGGAGAGCAGATCGTCGCGTATCAGCAGCAAATCGATGCCCTCCTTATCCGCGAAAAGAACATGCTCATGATGATTGAGCAAGATCCGACCGGCGCCTCATATAAGCGGCTTATGCTTACCGACGAGATGCTCTACCTTTCCACGCTGTACCTCGCCAAACACACCCTCTCGGTCGCCATGCTCGGCGTTAAGAACGAGGACGCGCTGAACGACGCTCGAAAAACCCTTTATAAAGCCGTTATCTATCTTGAGGAGGTCGTGTCGAATTTCATCGACGCGCCATTCTCCGACTATGAGGATAAGGTCAACGAGATCCGGAACCTGCCCGAGGCGAAGCGGTATTACCTCGTGCGAAAGCTCGGGCTCGCGATCAGGCAGATCGTCGACGCCTATGGCGATAATACCAAATGGCGTTGGACCTTCGTTGAGCTCGAGGCCCGCTTCGCGACGGTGGCGAAGAACATACTCGATCTCAAGAGCGCGTCGAAGGACGGCCTCGACCCTCATTCCCCCGATTATGACGATACCGTCTATCACCTGAGGCTGGTCAAACGCCTGCTTCAGCAGGCAGCCGACCGCTACCGCGAGAAATACGAGCTTTCGACCGGCCGTATCGACGATTTCAGGCTCGCGATAAATTACCTTCTTGCGCTCAGGCGCATCCATATCATTCTTAACGAACGCGACGGAGCGGAAGAGGCGAAGCGGAAGTCCGAGATTTGGAAGGAAAAGATGGAGAAGGATCACAAAAAAAGCGAGGCTCAGAGAAAATGAGCGTACGTCGCGTCATCCTTGACGTCGATACCGGTCACGATGACGCGGTTGCGATCATGATGGCGGCGCGAAATCCTGCAATTCGCCTTGAGGGAATTACCGTGACAGCGGGAAACCAGACGCTTGCGAAGACGCTTCGGAACACGCTTAACTTGTGCTCGGCGCTTGGGATAACCGCGCCCGTGCACGCCGGCATGACGCGGCCGCTTCTTGCCGAGCTCGAGGTTGCATCGCTCATACACGGTGAATCGGGCTTTGACGGCCCTGTTTTTGCGTCATGCGACAAGGAATCAGAAAAAAAGCACGCGGTGAACTTTATCGTCGATACCGTAATGGCGGCTTCTCCGGGCGAGATAACCCTCGTTGCGGTAGGGCCGCTTTCGAACGTCGCAATGGCGATCAGGCTTGAGTCTGCTATTGCATCTCGTATTCGGGAGATCGTCTTGATGGGCGGCTCGATAGCTTCCGGCAACGTTACCCCTTCAGCGGAATTCAACATACACGCGGATCCCGAGGCCGCTTCGATCGTTTTTTCGTCCGGCGCGAACATTACCATGATCGGCCTTGACGTGACGACCACGGTTCAACTTGACGATGGCCGGTTCGCTCAGTTGCGGAAAATCCCGGGACCCGCCAGCGGGATATTCGGCGCGAGCATGGAGTGCTATATGGCTGCCTGCCGGAAATATATCGGTGAAAGCCCTGCGATGCACGATCCTTGTTGCATCGCCTATGTGGCGAATCCCGAAATTTTCACGACAAAGAAATACCCTGTCGGCGTCGAACTTGCTGGGACCCTCACTCGCGGCCGAACCGTAGTCGACACGACCGGCGTGACGGGCCTTACGCCGAACGCGTCCGTCGCGACTACAGTCGACGGGGAACGATTTTGGGCCATGCTTGCAGAAGAGCTCGGACGGTACTGATATCGGGCATGGCTTCCTGCGCCCCAACACGGGTGGTCGAAAGCCCACCGACCGCGTTCGCGAAACGGAGTGATTCGCTCACGCTCATTCCTTCCGCGAGTGCCCAGGCGAAACCCGCGTTAAAGGAATCGCCCGCGGCGGTCGTATCCTTGACCTCGACCGGAAAAGCGGGGCAATGCCAGCCCTCGGTTCGGTCGAAATACCAGGAACCGTTTTCTCCTGCCTTGACGATCGCGCCGTGCGTTCCCCTTTGTAGCAAGATATCCGCCGCTTTTTTTGCGCTCGCGTCGTCCTGCGGCCTGACGCCGGTAAGTACGAAGGTTTCGCTCTCGTTTGGCGTTATGTAGTCGATTGAAGGGTACAGTTCATCGGGAAGCGCTTGTGCCGGCGCCGGATCGAGAATGACGAGCGCGCCTGCAGCATGGGCGTCAGCAATTCCCGTCTGTACAACATCGAGCGGGATTTCAAGCTGGAAGAGACAAACCGCGTCCGAGGGTGATTTTACCGCTGAAAACGAGTGAAACGCCTGTTTCCACCATTCTGATTCAAGATCGCCATTCGCGCCTGATACAACGACAATGCGGTTTGCGCCCGAATCGTCAATCTCGATGAGCGCGGTTCCCGTCGGCAGTCCGCTTTCTTGCACGAATCCGGTATCTATACCGCACTCGGTAAGCCAGGATCGATAGGCGACGCCTTGCTCATCGGTTCCGGTTTTTCCCGCCATCAGCACGCGATGCGATCGGTCGCCTGAAAGCCGAGCGAGGGCAACGGCCTGATTTGCGCCCTTACCGCCGAAAGACGACGAAAACGAGGTTCCGGCGACCGTTTCACCCGGTTCCGGAAATCGCCTGACTTTTACGCTGAGGTCGACGTTGATGCTGCCTGTGACGAAAAAATACCGCTTCATTTGGCAATTTCTCCTACTCCGAAATGCTCCATTGAGTTATACTGTGAAAGCAATTATACTTACGATTGTGATGGCTCGATACAATCGGGTCAAGATATAATCAGGAGGCAATATGAAGAAAATTATTGCATGCATGCTGGTAGCTCTCATAACGCTCACCGCGTTTACCGGATGCGCAAAGAAGGCCGATGCGAAGTCGGACAAGCCGACGATCCGCCTTATCACCGACGCGACCGGAATTGACGACAAGTCGTTCAATGCCGCCGCCTGGCGCGGAATTCTCGCGTTCTACGGCGACACCTGGGAAAACCAGGCGAGCCGCGGCAAGCTCTATGACGTCGTGACCTGCCAGACCCAGGACAAGTACATCCCTAACCTTAAGCAGGCGTCAGACGAAGGCTATGACCTTATCTGCGTTACCGGCTTTACCTTCGCGGACGCGCTTACCGAGGTTTCAAAGCTCTATCCGAACCAGAAGTACATGATCGTAGACGTTGACTGGGTCAACGCCCCCAACGTCATGCAGTTTACCTTCTCCGAGCACGAGGGATCGTATCTCGTCGGCGTCGCGGCCGCCCTCAAGGCCCAGGCTGACGGAATCAAGAATCCCAAGTTCGGCTTTATCGGCGGGGTTCCCGGCGCGGTCATCACCAAGTTCGAGGTTGGCTATATCCAGGGTCTCAAGTCCATCATCCCGAACGCGACCGTCGTCGACTACTACGCGAACGACTGGGGAAAACCCGAGCTCGCCAAGGCACAGGCCAAGAACTGGTTCGATTCCGGCGTTTACGTGATCTATTCCGCCGCGGGCGGAACGGGCAACGGAACCATCGCCCAGGCGAAGGAATATCGGAGCCAGGGAAAGAACGTGTGGGCTATCGGCGTCGATTCCGATCAGTTTGAGGAAGGCGTGTACACCGAGGGAAAGTCGGCCGTCCTCACCTCAATGCTTAAGCGCGTCGAAACCTCGACCCAGACCGCGCTCAAGGCAATCGCCGCAAAGAACTTCGCCTCTGGCGTCGTCGTTCTTGACATGAAGGCCGATGGTATCGGCTTCTCCGACAAGAACACCGAGCTTGGCGCCGACATCGTTGCCAAGGTCAACGCGGTAAAGAAAGACATCATTGACGGCAAGGTCAAGGTGTACGCGACCTATAAGGACGCGCTCGCGGCAAAGGTCGTTCCCGAGGGTCTCGGGGCGAAGGATAACTGATAATAAGCCTGATTTTCAGGTAACGGGGCTGTCCGGCAATGCCTGTCGGACAGCCCTTTTTTGAGCGAGTATAAGTATAGACGATTAATATGTGTCAAACGGAGTAATTGATGGATTCAATCGCAATCGAGATGCTCGGTATCACAAAAACATTTCCCGGTGTTGTCGCGAACGACCATGTTGACCTTTCGGTCCGCGAGAACGAGGTACATGCGCTCCTTGGCGAAAACGGCGCTGGAAAATCCACACTCATGTCCATTCTTTTCGGCTCGTATGATCCCGACGAGGGAACCATAAAGATCCGGGGAAAAGAAGTTAAGATCAAGGACCCCAACGCGGCGACCGCGCTCGGGATCGGCATGGTTCACCAGCATTTTAAATTGGTGAACAACTACACGGTGACCGAGAATATCGTCCTCGGCATCGAAAGCCGGGACCGCTTCGGGATGCTTGATCTTAAGACGGCGGAAAAACGAGTGGCGGAAATTTCCGAGCGATACGGACTGAGCGTGAATCCCCGCGACAAGATCGAGGACATTTCGGTCGGGATGCAGCAGCGTGTCGAGATCCTCAAGACTCTATATCGCAACGCCGACATCCTTATCCTCGATGAGCCGAGCGCCGTGCTCACGCCGCAAGAAATCGACGAGCTTATGGATATCATCCGTCGGCTCAAGCAAGAAGGAAAGACGATCATCCTCATCACGCACAAGCTCAAGGAGATAAAGGCCGTCGCCGAGCGATGCACTGTGCTCCGTCGCGGCAAATACATCGGAACCGTCAACGTGAGCGACGTGAGCGAGGAGGAGATGGCCGAGATGATGGTAGGCCGCTCGATCAAGTTCGAGATCGACAAGGAACCGGCGAAACCCGGGGATGTCATTCTGAAGATAGAGAATCTCAACGTGCGGACGGCGCGCGGCGTTCACGGGGTCAGAAACCTTTCGATTGACGTGCGCTCGGGCGAGATCGTCGGTATTGCGGGCGTTGACGGAAACGGGCAGACCGAGCTTATTTACGCGATCACCGGACTCGCCCGCGCTGAATCGGGAACGATAACCGTAAATGGAAAAGACGTGACGCGCATGAACGTCAAGGAGCGAATCGTCGCCGGTATCGGGCACGTCCCCGAGGACCGGCATAGGCATGGCCTCGTCCTCGACTTCACGGTCGGGGAGAACTTCGCGCTTAAAAGCTACGATCGAGCCCCGTTCTCGTCGTCATTCGGCGTTCTTGACTCAGGAGCTATCGCGTCCCACGCGACGGATTTAATTTCCGAATATGATATTCGAGCGGGCGAGGGCGCTTCAATGAAGGCTCGGAATATGTCGGGTGGCAACCAGCAAAAGGTTATCATCGCCCGCGAGATAGACCTTTCGCCAGACCTCCTTGTCGTCGCGCAGCCCACTCGCGGTCTTGACGTCGGCGCAATCGAATATATACGCAAGCGCATCGTCGCCGAGCGCGACAAGGGGCGGGCGGTCCTTCTCGTCTCGTTTGAGCTCGACGAGATCATGAACCTTTGCGATCGTATCGCGATTATCTCGAAAGGCGAAATCGTCGGCACCTTCAATGAAGGTGAGGTTGACGAGCAACAGATCGGCTTCATGATGGCAGGCTCGAAGAAAGAAACCGTTCTCAAGGAGCGCTCATGATGGCTGAAACGTCGAAAAAACGAACCTTGCGCGAGCTCCTCCTTACCTCTGACGCCGCGATCTCGGTAATGGTCGTGCTGCTCGGTTTCATTTGCGGAACCGTACTGATTGTTTGCGTCGGCAGGAACCCGGTAGGCATGTATAAGGCAATATTGCAGGTCCTTACCGGTTTTAACATCGACCGTCATCGGTTCTACATACGATACGTCGGTGAATGGCTTGCGACATCGATGCCGTTTATACTCTGCGGTCTTTCCATGGCGTTCGCCGCTCGCTCCGGTCTTTTCAATATCGGAGGTGAGGGCCAGTATGTCGTTGGAATGACGGTCGCTCAAATATTCGCTCTTCTGGGGCCGCAAGTTTCCGTGCTTCACTGGATACTCGCCCTCGTTCTTGCCATGGTCGGCGGCGCATGTTGGGGCGGTATCGTCGGCTGGCTTAAGGCGCGCTTCGAGGTGTCCGAGGTCGTGGCGACGATCATGCTTAACTATATCGCGCTCTACGGGTCCCGCATCCTGATAATGGGCTTACCGGGGACGAACACCTATAAAACCCCCGACTTTCCAGAGACCGCGATTCTCAAGTCGCAATTTCTCGCGAAATTGACGCAAGGTTCGATGCTTAACTACGGGATCATCTTCGTTATTCTTTCGGTGATCGCATACTGGTTTATAATGGAAAAAACGCGGTTGGGATTCGGTCTTCGCGCGACGGGGTTTAACAAGGATGCCGCGCGCGCAAGCGGTATTCCGGTCGTTAGAAGCATCGTTCTTTCCATGGCGATAGCCGGCGCCTTCGCCGGACTCGGCGGCGGCATCGTGGCGCTCGGTTCGTTCAGGTACGGCCGCGTGCTCGCGGGCAATGACGGCTACGGCTTTGCCGGCATCGCGGTCGCGCTCGTCGGAAACAATACCGCGGTTGGAACGCTTCTCGCGGGTCTTCTCTTCGGTATGCTGTCCTCGGCGCAACCGCTCATGGAATCGAACCGAATTCCGAAGGAAATCACCTTCATCATCCAGGGTCTTGTCGTCGTGTTTATCGCGATACGCGTGGGTTTCAGAATATTCATCAGGTATTCAATGAAGAAAAAGGCGCAAAGGGAGGCGGTGTCCAATGGATAGCATATTCGGGAAGATCCCCACGATTCTCATGCTGGTTTCACCAATTCTGATTACGGCGACCGGCGGCATGATCTGCGAGCGCTCGGGCGTCGTCAATATCGCGCTCGAGGGACTCATGGTTTTCGGCGCGTTCGCCGCGGCGACCGCCCATTTCTTCTTGGAGCCAACGCTTGGCCCTTCGTCAGTATGGGTCGCCCTTTGCATAGGCTCTCTCTTTGGCCTCATGTTTTCGTACATCCATGCCTTTGCCTCGATTTCGCTCAACGCCGACCAAACCGTATCGGGAACCGGCATTAACCTTCTCGCGAACGGCGTGACGATCTTTCTTGCCCAAATCTTTTTCAAGCAGGACCGGACGAAGCAGTTTATGCTTGGCATGATGCCAGGGCCAGGGGGAATCTACCCGACCGCCTGGATCGCGCTTGGAGTCCTTACCGTAGTATGGTTTGCGCTATATAAAAGGCCCTTCGGCCTTCGTCTTCGCGCGTGCGGAGAAAATCCCCAGGCGGCCGCGTCGGTCGGAATCAACGTGCGGGGAATCCGTTATGTCGCCGTGCTTGCTTCGGGCTTTCTCGCGGGGCTTGCGGGAAGTTGCCTCGTGCTCACCACGAACACCCAGTTTAACTCGACGACCGTCAACGGTCACGGCTTTATCGCGCTTGCGGTCGTCTCCTTCGGCCGATGGAAACCGCTCGGTATTGGCGGTGCATCGCTTCTTTTCGGAACGGCGCTCGCGTTCTCGATCATCGCGAGCGACTATTCCGCCCTTCGCAGCCTTCCAACCGAGGTTTTCAACATCATGCCGTACGCGATTACTCTCCTGACGCTCGTGATATTCAGCGGCAAGAACTATGCGCCGCTCGCTGCCGGGAAACCGTACGAAAAGGGGGCAAGCTGATATGGCCACGCCCCACAACGCCGCGACTGAGGCTCAGGTCGCGAGAACCGTTCTCTTGCCGGGAGACCCGATACGCGCGCAGTACATTGCAGAAAAATACCTTCCCGATTCGGTACAGGTAACGTCCATACGGAACATGCTCGGTTTTACAGGATCCTGGAAGGGCGTGCCGGTTACCGTCATGGGCTCGGGAATGGGCGGTCCTTCCGTCGGGATTTATTCATATGAACTGTATTCGGTGTACAGCGTCGAGCGGATAATTCGCATCGGGACTGCCGGTGGCCTTCAGGGAGACATGCCCGTCGGTGCGCTCGTCCTCGCGATGACCGCCTCGACGGATTCAGCCTATGCCCATCAATATCGCCTGCCGGGCAGTTTTTCTCCGTGCGCGGATTATGGCCTTCTCGAAAAGGCTGTCTCGTCCGCAAGGCTGCACGATATCCTGTGCAGGGTCGGCGGCGTTTTTTCATCCGACCTTTTTTCCGAATATAACGCGCTTGGCAAGGATGAGTCCTGGTCCTCCTGGGCCCGGATGGGTTGTCTCGTCCAGGACATGGAAACGTACGCGCTCTATTGCAACGCGCACTGGCTCGGGAAGAAAGCCCTTTCGATTTTGACGCACACCGATTCGTGCGTGACCGGCGAGGGGTTAGCTCAGGAAAATCGCATGACCGCCCTTCATGACATGTTTACCGTGGCGCTCGACGTCGTCGCTGAGGCTGGACGATGAAGGGTAAAGAAGGTTTTCTATCGGCGATGCGAAGCCGACACGCCTGCAAGCTCTTTGACCGCACGCGGCAGCTTACCGACGAGGATGTTTCGTACATACTGGAATGCGCCCGGCTTTCTCCCTCGTCGTTTGGTATCGAGCACTGGCACCTTTACGCGATACGTTCCCGCGAAATCATCGATGAGATGAAAGCCGCCTGCTTCGATCAGGACGCCGTGGGAAGCGCAAGCCTCATAGTCGTAGCGGCCTGCAGGCGCGGGCCTTCCTATAATCCCGAAAGCGAGTTTATTGCCGAACGCGGACGAAGGTTTCCCGGAGGCCTTGATGTTTTCAAGGAAGATTATCGCGGCTATTACGAGTTTCTCAATTCGTCAAACCTTCTCGACCATTGGGCTCGCGCGCAAACCTACATCGCGTGCGCGAACATGATGACTGGTGCCGCCGCCGCCGGTATCGACTCCTGCGCGATCGAAGGCTATCGGAACGACGAGGTGTTGCGCATTCTGGATCTTGATCCAGTGTACTGGGAGACGGGCATAGTGACCGTATTCGGTTTTTGCGCGGAGGAATCGCCGCGCGAAAAGATCAGGATGCAAGCCTCGGAGATAATAACCTATGTTTGACCGCAATTTCGTTCTGAAGATTTTTGAGGGATTTTCCATAGAGCGCTGGAACGATCTTGTCAGGCCGTTCGAGATCATCGAGATGGACAAAACCGCCGAAAAAACGGTACTCGCCTACATCATCGGGAAGTTTGAGGAAAAGCGCGGCAACAAGATTGACTGGAATCGGATAATCTACGGATCGCTTTTTGATCTTCTCAAGAAGATTGCCCTTTGCGACATCAAGGCACCCGTACAGCGCATGATACGCGACGAGTATCCGGAGGAATTTGCCAAGCTTACCCGTTGGGTCGTCGAGCAATATCACCCCATCATCGCCGATAAGGAACTCCTTGAGAGCTTTTCCCGGCACGTGCTCAATCCTGCAGATACCTGCGACGTTACCTGGCGTGTCCTTCGCGCGGCTCATAAGTACTCGACGATCAGAGAACTCGAGATGCTCAGGATGGTGAACGAGCCGTTCAGGCTCGTCGCCATCGAGCAGGGCCTCAATAAGGATATCGAGGGCTTTCTCGATTTGAGGGGCTTGCAGCTTCTCGTCGCAAAACAGCAACCCTGGGACTTCCTGATGGAAATCGAGCGACTTCGCTTTCAGACGCGATGGAACCAGACGCCCCGCGTCCCCCGGACAAGCGTCCTTGGGCATTCCTATTTCGTCGCCGCTCTCACGCTGCTTATGGGGCGTGACCTTTCGCTCTGTCCCGAGCGCGCGTATAACAATTTCTTCTCGGCGCTTTTTCACGACTTGCCCGAGGCAGTGACTCGCGACATCATCTCGCCCGTCAAACAGGCGACCGATCATCTGCCCAGTATCGTAAAGGATATCGAGGATCGAATCGTCGAGCGGGAACTTTTACCGCTCATGGACGTGGCCTTCCGCGACGAGATCATGTACCTGACGAGCAATGAGTTCGAAAATCGAATCCGAACGCCTGACGGTTCCGTCGAGATTGTTCGTTTCGAGGAATTGCAGGAACGGTATAACGAAGGTCGCTTCGCCCCCGTCGACGGAAAGCTTGTTCGCGCGGCGGATCATATCGCTGCCTTCCTCGAGGCCTGGAGCTCGATCAACTACGGCATAACGTCGAACCATCTCCGCGACGGCAAGAAGAACATCCTCTCAATTTACCACGCAGGCCGACCCGTCAATGGCATGGATGTGCATGCCTTCTTTCGCGAGTTCGACTGATACCTTATTCCATGATAGTGATCTCGACCCGACGGTTTTGCGCGCGTCCCGCCGCGGTTTTGTTGTCGGCGACCGGTTTCGTCCCTCCATATCCCGCGTAAATGAACTGTTCCGCCAAAAGCCCTCGCTGGACGAGTTCGTCTGCGATCTTTTTCGCGCGCGCTACTGAAAGCGTTTTTTCGCCCTCGGGTTTTCCCACCGATGCGGTATGCCCCTCGATCAGGAATCGCCCGCCGGGAACCAATTTGAGCGTTTCGGCGATGGTGTCGAGCCTCCATGCTTCTTCGGGAAGGATGGCGTCGCTATCGGGCATAAAGCGGATGTCGCGCACCGAAAGCCTGATTCCCTGCGGCGTTTCCTCAACCGTAAAGGGCTTGCTTTCCGCGTCTTTCCCGCTCTGGGCTGTAATGGATGGCGTTGCGACTGTCGATGGGGCAACTGCCGTGTCAGGTACTTGCGGCGTTGCAGGTTTTTGCTTTCCTGCGTCAGATGAAGGCCGTACGGCTGTTCCGGCATTAGCCACACCGTCATTTTTCGCCACGGCCGAACCGTCGAAGGTATCGTCCCGTGGCGGCGCGGATTTCTTGACGCCCCCGGATTCAGCCTTGCTCGCGGCCGCGTTACCGGCCTTTTCGGCGAGGCTTGCGATCTTTGGCACGAGGGCGCCGTGATCGACGAGAACCGGGAACTCGGTAAAGAGCGCGGTGTTTCCCTTGAATCGAATTGAGCTTCCATCCTGATAAAAGAATGTCTCGTCGAGTCGATCAAGTATCAGGACGGTTGAGCCCGTTTCGGAGTCGACGAGGATTTCCACGTCGTGGGTTCCCGTCGCGTCCTTGAGATCGGGATCGTCGGATTTGCTTTTCAGGTATTTATTGATGCGCGTCGCGTATTTGGCGCGGAGTCGGTTTACCGCGCGGTCGCGATATACTTCGCTACCGACGAATTCATACTCGACCATGATCGGAAGGGTCGTTTTCTTGCCGTCGTTTCTGGGGTCGATCACGCGCTTACCTTCGGCCTGCCAGCGATCCCCGGGATACACGGAATTTTCGGGATAGACCGGGAATTCCCGGAGCGCGGGGTAACCAGGATCCTTGATGAAGCGCATCCGTCCGTCCCCACTGACCGTGAAGGACGCCTCACGCGTCTCGTCGAGACCACGCGCCGCCCTTGTCATGTCACGGAGGGTTTCCTCGAGGATATAAAAGAATCCTGAGAATTTCGTTTCACCCGTACCCCCGGGAACCGCGTTTATGTTTGCGCGCGTCTCCCGGTGCGTAAGGCCGACGTATGCGCCATTGATATACTTGGACCAATTTGACCGTTCGACCAGGTAATATGTGCTGCCTCCCGTATATCGGAGAGTGACCGCACCTTCGCCCGTCTGGGCTGGAAGATTAGCGGATATCACGGCAGAAAGTATTGCAAAACAGATAAAATTGGTTATGCTTTTCATTATAGGTATTTTATACCATTTTTTTGGTAATTTTGTGGTATTATATAACAAACGGTATATATTGGAGAAAAGAATGAATAAAGTCGATATCTTCCCGGAAGCATTATTTTCAAGTCTTATCGATATTCCTATGTTTTCGCAAATCGACCGGAGCGATCTTGATGATTTGCCTGTGATCTGCGATCTCTACTCGTATGAACCCGGCGAGGTTATTATCGTTGAGGGCGAGGTCTCGGCGAGCATTTATATCCTGCTTTCAGGAGACGTTGAGGTTCTCAAAAAGGGCCAGACGAAAGACCTTATCAGGTTGAATACCCTTTCAAACGGCGCGACCTTCGGCGAAACCTCAATCTTCAAGAATGAACCGAGCACTGCCACCGTTCGCGCTACAAGCCTTTCGCTTATCATGGCGCTTTCTCGCGAGCGTTTTTCCGAATACGTAAACAAACATCCCCGCGCGGGACTCGTCATTATGACCTACATCGTGTTTGGCCTTCTTGAAAAGCTTCGCTCCTCAAATGAACTGATTGCCTATGAAAAAGAGTTTATGGTCACTGCAGAAGACCTCGAGTCCTTGAAATCGCTTTTTCCGCCCACGGTGGATGAAATTCTGTCGAATTAGGATACGTCTTTTTAAGTTCCCGCGGTATAAGGAATTAACCGAAATGAGCCGACAATCAAACGGATGCGTATGAAGATAAAACTCCTAAAGCGATCTGTCCTTGGCTGTCTTTTTTTCCTCTTGTTTTCCCTGTTTGCCGAGGAGTTGACTCATGTTCTGCAGAAAGGTGAAACCCTTTTTGCCCTGAGCCGACGGTATAACGTGCCCGCCGACGCTATCATGAGCTTTAACGGCCTGTCGAATCCCGATCACCTCAAGGCCGGGCAGAAGCTGAAAATTCCCGATGTCTATACCGTGCAAAAAGGCGATACCCTGTATGGAATAGCCCGAAGGTTAAACGTTCCGGTGGACGCTCTTTTGAGCGCGAACAAGCTTGGCCGGAACGATACCCTGAAGGCTGGTTCCGTTCTCTATACGCCTGCCTCACAGGGCGGCATAACGCGGGCACCTACGCCCGCGCCGATCAGCGAGATCATTCCGCAAAAACCGCTCGAGGACCCTCGCGTTTTTGAGTCAAAGAAGCTCGATTCATCCATTATCTGGCCAGTTCAGGCCAAGGAAGTTGCGTATCTTTCCGGTAAGGTGTATGGCGTATCCATTACCTCGATACGCGGCGCTCGCGTCAAGACGATTTCTTCGGGAAAGGTAATTTGGACCGGCCCGTATCGCGGCTTTGGTCAGGTTGTGTTTCTTCAGTCTAAGGCGGATTATATCTATGTGTATGGCGGTCTTGACGCAATAACCTCACAGGCCGGGCAGACATTGGCGTTCGGGGACGAGATCGGCACGATTGGCGCTGATTCCCTTTCGGGTCAGCCACGACTCTATTTCATGGTTTATAATAAGGATATTCCGGTAGATCCGGCAAAGGCACCGCGCGGATATTAACACATAAAGGAAACCGATACAAAAACGATGAAAGCGGAAACGGGCGATAAAGTAAAGCCTCGCGTAAAAAAAGAGACCGAAGCAGACCGGAAGGCCGCAAAAAAAATTCGCCCTCCCAAGGATGCCGATCCGCTTGCTTTGTATCTTAAGCAGATTTCCCGGTATCCGCTCCTCAAGATCGAGGACGAGCAGGAAATCGGGCAAAAAATCCAGCATACCAAACTCGCGCTGGTGTCGCTCAAGGAAGCATACGCGGAACGGCTTGCCGATCCGGTTTATCTTCGCGAGTCGGCAAAGCTCGAAACAGCGCTCCGTGATCAAAAAAACCGCATGATAACCGCCAACCTCCGGCTGGTCGTGTCGATAGCGAAAAGCTATCAGCACCGTGGCCTTGGGCTTCTTGACCTGATCGATGAGGGCAATATCGGGCTTATCGAGGCCGTTGAGCGTTTTGACTATACGCGCGGCTGCAGGTTCTCGACCTACGGAACCTGGTGGATTAGACAGGCGATCATCAAGAGCCTCGCGGACAAGGGACGAATCATCCGCATTCCCATACACATGCTCAATACCATCAGCAAGTGCTTTTTCATCGCGAAGCAACTTACGCAGGATTATGGGCGCGATCCAACCCCTGAGGAGATTTCCGAATACCTGGAAATACCGCCTGCGCGCATTCGCGAAATCATGAGCCTTTCGCAGGAAACGACGAGCCTTGACACGACGGTCGACGATGATAACAATACCCGCCTGTCCGACCTTATCAGCGACGAAAGGCTTATTGAGCCGTTCGAGCTTGTGTTTACCGCAACGCTGCAGGAAACGATGGACGATGTCTTAAGCCAGCTTACCGAGCGCGAGATGAAGATCATCAAGCTCCGTTTTGGGCTTACCGATAAAGGCCCGCTTACGCTCGAGGAAACCGGCAAGCTTTTGGGCATTACCCGCGAGCGCGTCAGGCAGATCCAGGGAAAGGCAATCAGCAAGCTGCGGGGGCAGGAAATGCTCGAGGCGTTCTACGAGGATTGAGCGCTTTCGCTCGATCCGTCATTCCAAATCTTCGGAATAATCTTCGCTTTCCTCGTCATCGCCGAAAAGGTCATCCTGCGCTGAATTCGTTTGGGGGATGACGGGCTTGTTTTCACTGGTGGAAGCCGCTGCAATGCGGTCCGTAGTTTGGCCTACAGGACTATTCAGAGCCGTAATTTTTTTGAGACAAACGAGAAAGAGTTCCATGCAAACCCGCGCGTCGTCTTCGGCGCGATGCGCGTCCACTGCCGTAATTCCGAAGCGGGAAGCGAGATCCTGGAGCTTGTAATTCGGAAGCCCAGGAAAGGTTTCTTTAGCGAGGATTCGTGTATCGACGACGCGGTTCGCGAGCGGCGGTCTTCCAAGGCGCGCGAGTTCCTCGTTTATGAACGCGACGTCAAAGGGCGCGTTGTGCGCGACGAGAACCGTATTGCCGAGAAACTCGACAAAATCGGGAAGGATCGCCGCCGCGTCCGGCTCATGCATGAGCATCGCGTCGGTAATCCCGTTTATCCTCGTCACTTCTGCGGGCATCGGGATCTTGGGGTTGATTAGCGCGTTGAACCGCGCCGATATCCCGAGCGCGTCGAAGCGGATCGCTCCTGCCTCGACGACGCGGTTCAACTTGGGTTCGAGCCCGGATGTTTCGGTGTCGAATGCGGTAAAAAGTGTTTCCTGATAGGATGAAACCAGCCAGTCGAATTGGGACATCGTTGGGGCCTATCCCTACGCTTTCTCGAGAATGGCGCGGATCTCGCCATCGATGGCCGAAAGGGCCGCCGCCGCATTCTTTCGCGCGGCCTCGACATTCTTGCCTGAAACGGGTGTCGGGCAAGAGATATAGAACTTGATCTTTGGTTCCGTGCCACTCGGGCGCGCGCTCACGACGGTACCGTCCTCGAGGAAGAACTGAAGCACGTTGCTCGATGGAAGCGCGATCTTTTTCTTTTGCGCCGGTGTTTTGGGATCGTAGGTAATCCCTTCCTTGACATCACGAATCGAGACAACCTTCTTGCCTCCAATCGAGGTAAGGCCGTCCGCCCTGAGCCTTGCCATCAAGCCCTTCATGGTTTCGCCGCCTGAAGCCCCCGGGAAGCCCTTGCTGATCGCGCGGTCCTCGAAATATCCGTGGTCGACGAAGATGTCGTTCAGGCGGTCGAGGAGGCTCTTTCCCTTGCTTCTCCAATAGAGGGTCATCTCGGCGCACATCGCGGCTGCCGATACGCCGTCCTTGTCGCGCACCTCGGTTTCGACATTGTAGCCATAGCTTTCCTCGTAGCCAAACACATAATTGCGCTTTCCTGTTTTCTCGAACTCGGCCATTACCGACGCGATCCACTTGAAGCCGGTGAGGCACTCGACGGTCTCGACGCCATAGGAAGACGCGATGCGATCTCCGAGCGAGGAGGTGACGATCGAGCGGATGATCGCGGGATGCGCGGGCATTTTGCCGGTTTCTTTAAGCGAAAGGCAAATATAGTCGACGAGGAGGGCTCCCATCTGGTTGCCCGTGATGAGCACGAACTTTCCGTCGGGGCCGGGCACGGCGCCGCCAAACCGGTCAGAGTCCGGGTCGGTCGCCATAACGACATCTGCCTTTTCCTTCTCGCCGAGCTCGACCGCCATCTTGAGCGCTGCCGCTTCCTCGGGATTCGGGTAGGCGACGGTCGGGAACTCACCGTCGGGCTTTCGTTGTTCGGGCACGGTGATTACCGTAAGCCCGAGGTCGCCGAGAACGCGCTCAACGTGCATCGCGCCTGTTCCGTGGAGCGGGGTATACACGATCTTTACCTCTTTCGCCTTTTCCTTGATGAGCTCGGGGCGGAAGAGCTTGGACTTGACCATCATCCAGTATTTGTCGTCGATCAGGCTGTCAATGAGGATCAGTTTGCCGGATTTGATAGCATCCTCGCGACTGATATTCTTTACCGACTTGACGGCGTTTACTTCCGCGATAATGCCGGCATCGTGCGGTTCGATAACCTGCGCGCCGTCGTTCCAGTATGCCTTGTAGCCGTTATACTGGGGCGGGTTGTGCGAGGCGGTGACTACGACGCCGGTATCGCATCCGAGCGTGCGAATGGCGAACGAGAGCTCGGGGGTTGGGCGGAGGCCGGTAAAAAGGTAGGTCTTGAAGCCATTCGCCGCGAAGATGAGCGCGGTCGCCTCGGCGAAGACGTCCGAATAGCGCCTCGAGTCATAGGCGATCACGGCGCTTAAGGTACCGGCTTTCGCCTTGTCGGGAAAGGTCTTGATAAAGTAATTCGCGAGGCCCTGGGTCGCGCGATTGATGACGAAGGTGTTCATGCGGTTGGTTCCGCCGCCGATGACGCCGCGCAACCCGCCTGTGCCGAATTCGAGATCCTGATAGAATCGATCCTCGAGTTCCTTAGTGTCTTTTTGCGCGACGAGGTTACGAACCTCCTGGGAGAATTTCGCGTCTTTTTCTTCCGAAATATATGCCTCGGCACGGGCCAGAATCGTGTTTGCGTCCATACTACCGCTCCTTGTGTCCTGATTTCTGATTACCAAAAGTATACCGGTTTTGGGTGCCTTGAACAAGGATGAACTTTACAATAAGCGAAAATCGGGCTTATTATAACCGTACGCGATCGATAGTAACGGAAAGAATACCAAGGAGTTGCCGATGGCAAAAACGACCAGGATTTCCGATCTAGTGCTCCGCGATGCGCATCAATCCCTTCATGCGACCCGCATGACAACCGCGGATATGCTACCGGCGTGCGGGATGCTCGATAAAATCGGGTATGCCAGTCTTGAGGCATGGGGTGGCGCGACTTTTGACGCTGCCATCCGGTTCCTGAACGAGGACCCGTGGGTACGCCTTCGATCCCTCCGGAAGGCGCTTCCGAATACGCCGATTATGATGCTGCTTCGGGGACAGAATCTTCTTGGGTATCGCCATTATGCCGACGACGTCGTCGATCGATTTGTCGAGGCTGCCGCCAAAAACGGTGTCGGCGTTTTTCGTATTTTCGACGCGCTCAACGATCCCCGTAACCTCACGCGCGCGGCAGAAGCCGCGAAAAAGACCGGCAAACACGTCCAGATGGCGATTTCGTACGCGACAACGCCGTTTCACACGAATGTAAAATACGCCGAGCTTGCCGCTGCCTTGGCCGCATCCGGCGCCGACTCGATTTGCGTCAAGGATATGGCCGGGCTCTTGAAGCCCTACGACGCGTACGATCTCGTGAAGGCCATCAAGGCGAAGGTCGATATCCCCGTCCAGATTCATACCCACGCGACGACCGGAATGTCGGTCGCAACTCTCGTCAAGGCTGCCGAGGCCGGGGCTGACGTTCTCGATACGGTTATATCCTCGATGTCGATGGGAACGTCCCACAGTCCGACGGAAACGATCGTCGAGATTCTCCATGGAACCGAAATGGACACGGGGCTCGACGTCAAGGCGCTCCTCGAAATCGCGGCGTATTTCCGCGAGGTTCGTAAGCGCTATGAGCAGTTCGAGTCGAGTTTCCTCGGCGCGGACACGCGAATCCTCGTATCGCAGGTTCCGGGCGGCATGCTGTCGAACCTTGAAAGCCAGCTCAAAGAGCAGGGCGCTTCCGATAAAATCGACGCCGTTTTGCGTGAGATACCCGTCGTCCAGAAAGACTGCGGCTATATTCCTCTCGTTACGCCGACGAGCCAGATCGTCGGCACTCAGGCGGTCTTTAACGTTCTTTTTGGGCGTTACGCAAAGCTGACCGCGGAAACCCGCGATCTTTTGACCGGTCGGTATGGAAAGACCCCGGCACCGTGCGACGGCGAGCTTGTCAAGAAGGCCCTCGCGGAAAATGCCATGGATGAGGTCGTTACCCAACGTCCCGCGGACCTTATTCCGAACGAATTCGACCGTATCGAAGCGGACGCGAAGGCCGTCGGCGCCGATGGAAGCGTTGAGGATACTCTTACCTTCGCGATGTTCCCCAAGGTCGCGCCCAAGTTTTTCAAGGAGCGCGCTAACGGCCCGGTTCGCTTCGAGGCTTCTTCCGGTAAAGCACCTTCTGCGGGCGTCGGCTCTCAGGTTCCGGATAATTTCGTCGTTACCGTGAATGGCCGGGATTATTCCGTTGCATCGGGTCCAGCCGGCGATGCGATGAGCATATCGGTCAATGGCGAGCCCTATGCGGTTTCTTTCAAGTACCCAATAGGCCCGTCCGGTTCCGGATCGGTAGCAGTTTCGCAATCGCCGGGAGTCGACCGGCAAAGTGCGTCTGGCGTCGCGCCGCTTAAGGCGCCAGTCGCCGGGACGCTTCTGAAATATATCGTCGCGGACGGCGTTTCTGTTGTCGCGGGGCAGTCGGTCCTGATCGTCGAGTCTATGAAAATGGCTCTCGAGATCAAGGCACCCGTTTCGGGAAAGATCCGTTTTGTTGTATCGCCCGGTTCGCAGATCATCTCGGGACAGACAATAGCGGAAATCGGTTGAAACCTGGCTGTCCTTGCATAAGGACAGCCTTTTTTTTATACTATCGTTTATCCATGAGCATAAACCGTTGCCACTTACGCGTATTTCACCTTTTGTCGCTTGTTACCGCTTGCGTACTGTCTTTTTTCCTTTCGGCCAGTTGCGGCAAACAAACCCCTTTCGTCTCGAAAGAAGAAGGCGGCTTTGACGATGTTCGGTCTATTTTCAAAGCCATGACACCGGGCGAAAAAGCCGCACAGGTTTTGATGACGGGCATTGATGGCAAGGAATCGTTCGCGAAATATCTGTACGGACACTTTGAAGGAACGGTTCCCGGCGCGATCCTTTTGTTCAAGTCGAATGTCGCTGATTCTCCCGAGGGCGTGTTTACGTTCCTTCAGGACTGCGATCAGGCGTTCGACTCGCTTGGCTCACCCGCGCCCGTTCTTTTCGCGATCGACCATGAAGGAGGTCTTGTATACCGGATGGGAACGGTTACGTCGCGCCTTCCTTCGGCTTCAGATGTTGCAACTCACCTTGATGTCGCGACAGCCAGGGCGCTTTATGAATCGGCGGGGACGCAACTCTCTGCCCTCGGGATCCATATGAATCTTGCGCCCGTCGCGGAAACGCTCATGGATGAAAACAAGGAATTTCTCGGGACGCGATCGTTTTCCTCGTCGGGAAAGTTGGCTTCCGCGTTTGCTGCTGCCGCCGTCTACGGTTACCAAAAGGCTGGTGTGGCGGCAGTTGTCAAGCATTTTCCCGGGAACGGTTCTGGCGACCCGCACCGGAAACTTCCGGTGATTGATGTCACGAGGAAAGCTCTAGAGAAGAATTTCATCGCGTCGTTCAAGTCTACTATGAAATCACGTCCTGACGCGGTACTGGTATCACATGTCATCGTCAGCGCGATCGATCCAGACGCTCCTTTTTGCCTTTCACATCGCGGCGTGACCGGCCTTCTGCGACGAGAGCTTGGTTTCGACGGTCTTGTCATAACCGATGACATCGCGATGTCCGCACTTTCGAAAAATGGCTATGAACCGGAACAAGCTGCCGTGTTGGCCTTGCGCGCTGGATGCGATATGATTATGACCTCGTCGCCTGACATTCGCTCGGTCGCGCGCGCGATAGCGGATGAGGCCATACGCGATAAACAATTCAGTAAGCGGCTTGATGAAGCTGTCCTGCACGTTCTGACTGTTAAGGCACGCGTTGGATTGATCAGCACGTCAAAGAAGCGATTTGAGCGTTTTGTCCATCAAGCCGGAGGTTCGGCCGATAGTTCGGACCGTTTTGACGTTACGAGATTTCTTGCGGCTCGAAAAGAAGGGGATAGGATTCTGGAGGAGATGTATGGAAAGCACTGATGCGAAACTTCCTTCGGGAAGGATTCTTTTTTGCGACGAATCGCTCGCGGTGGTATACAAAAATCGCGGAGAGGTATGTGAGAGCGATGCCACCGATCAATCGCTTTCGCTCGTATCGAATATTCGCCCGGATCTTGAATCAGTTTTGGGCAGAAAGATTGATTTTATTGAAGCCGTTCACCGAATTGACCAACCGGTCACCGGATGCGTGCTCGTTGCTCTTTCCAAAGACGCGCTCGCGGCCCTTTCCGCGCAGTTTGCCGCAGGGAAGATCCGCAAGAAGTACCTCGCGATCGTCGAGCGAAATTCATCCGAAAGCAAGATGCTTCAGGTCGGCGATTCAGGCAGGCTCGAGCACATGATTCGTTTTGACCACAAGCACCACAAGGCTCTTGCCGCCCTTCGCGACGATATCAGGGTTCCCGGCCCTGAATGGAAAAACGCCGCGCTCCAGTGGCGCCTTGCGGGGATGGGAGACCGGTATCTTTTTCTCGAGGTCGTTCCGGAGACCGGGCGCACGCATCAGATTCGATCACAGCTTGCAGCAAGCGGTATGACGATCAAGGGCGACCTGAAATACGGCGCGCGCCGAAGCGATCCCCTGGGCGGCATCAGGCTGCATGCCTTCAGCATACAGTTTACTCATCCGGTCTCTGGCGACGTTCTAACCGTGACAGCCCCTGTCCAGGATCCCGATAATCTCTGGAACGCGTTCGGGACGTTTGTCTGATGTCCAGGGGCGGCTCGATTTCTGGGGCGGCGGCCTTCGATGCGCATTATGGCGAGCGATACGGGAATCGCTGGCCGCGCCTTCGCGAAGCGTTACTCGAGCCGGTTAGACAGGTCGCGCGCGACACTTGCCTTGTTAAGCCGTATTTTCTTGACGCTGCGAGCCTTGAGGCCGCGCTCTCGCTTCCACCGGTGGATGACGGTGCCATTCTCGATATGTGCGCTGCTCCCGGTGGGAAGACACTCGTTCTCGCCTCCCGGCTCGGCACGCTCTCCCGCATCACCGCGAACGAAATTTCTCGCGATCGCAGGGCGCGCCTCATTGCCGTGCTTGACCAGCATCTTGGCTCAGACCTTCGCGCTCGCGTCGACGTTACCAGTCGCGATGCCGCTCGTTGGTCGCGGTACGAAAAGGACGCGTATGAGCGTATTCTCCTCGACGCTCCCTGCTCGTCTGAGCGCCATGTCCTTTCCGCTCCCTCATACCTTGCCGAGTGGACGCCCGCGCGCATTCGAAACCTTGCGCTCAGGCAATGGGCACTCCTTTCGGGCGCCTGGCTCGTCCTTAAGCGCGGTGGCTTCCTTTTGTATTCCACTTGTGCGCTTTCGGTAGAGGAGAATGACGGTGTTATTGGAAAGCTCCTGAAGAAATACCCCGACGCGATCCTTGCGGATCCGGATAGCACCGGTTTCGATTCTGGATACGAGTCGCGAGCGGAAAAAACATCTTCAGGCTTTCATATATTGCCTGATACCTCAAATGGCGCCGGGCCTATCTATTACTCTCTGATACGAAAGGCATAATGCCGGATCAGGCGAGGTTCAATGCTTTTTGCTCAAAGGCGATCGGATCGTCGCTCGCATAAGGCCTTCGATACAGGGCTTCGTACAGGCTCATCATATCAACAGGGGCAAGGTTGCAGAAAGATACGCCATACGAGCGGTTTTCCTTTTCCTCATAACGTCGCATGACCTTCGCCGTACAGTGAACTACCTTTTTACCAATCGCGATGTCGACAGAAAAAAAAGATCCTTCGCGAATTGGCGCGCGGATTTCGTTTTTTGGAAGCGAGATCAACATCCCTCCAGGACTCATGTCCAGTATCAGCGGTGTGTGCCCGGGAGTCGATTTTTTTGCTGTATCACAGGCAAAGTACCCCGAATCTTTCAGTTTGCACGCAAGAATTCTCGAAAAATCCCAGATATAGTCGACCATTGAAATGTCAAACGATTCACCTGTTCTGGTTCCCGCGTAGATATACCCAACGACGTATTGATAGAATACGATCGGACACCAAATCTCCGATGTGATTCCGTCCGCACGCTTTTCGGTTAATATGGCGTCAAAGCGTGATCCCTCGACAAAGTAATTCGGATCCTCGAATGTTTCCTCAATTTCTTCCGTTATGATGCGCTCTTCGGGGTATGGGTCTTTCTTTGGAAGTGTACCCGAAGTCGAAGGGATATACAAAATCTTTCCCGTTGCAGTGAGCAGTTCCTCCTCAAACCGTTCAGGTTTTTTTGTTCGGAACATTACGATTGTTTGCTCGGTGTTTTTTTGCATAATTTCGGTCTGAAAAAGGGCAACTGCGTCAGAGAGTTTTTTTCCGTCATAAATAGTCGACGACGAAAAATCGTCAACACTGATGTATTCGGGGCAGACCGGAAAATCGAGTGTGATATCCTCATTTGCGAGGTGAAACTGGACCCGAATATCACGGGGCCTCTTGATTCGGACGTATTTCCGCTGAAGGCTTCGCAGTAGTTTTACCGGCTGATCGATCTTGATCGCCGTGTTTGTGCTGTTTCGAACGGTTGTCTCGAAGGCGTATGTTTTTCCGTGAAAGTCGAAATACCCCGTGATGTGCTCGCATACCGAGAACGCAGCATTGTCGAAGGTATCAAGGAGCGTTATCGTCATTGTCGACGCATCCGCTGCTGCTATGAGCCCCGTTCCCGCAGTGGAAATCCCGTGAAACCGTACAGGCTGTTCGTTTTGAACAACCGTTTTAATCAAAAATTCTTTCTCGATTTGTGAAACGCTTTGAATCATTTATTATAGTATATCATGGGAAATGCACTGGACGCAAAAAAAAAACTGGTGTAAAATTCATATTTAGCAGCTTCCCAGGAGTATCCCGCGATGGCATACAAGAAACAGACACGAGAGGAAATTCTATCCGGCATTATAGAGACCGAGACCCTCCTGAACAAGATACAGGACGTTGATGTCCTTATGGAACAGATTTTGACAGAGGCTAGAAAGGTTGTTAACGCGGATGCTGGCTCGATTTACGTTCGCGATGCTGATCGTCTTGCCATCCATTACGCGCAAAATGATACGTTACAGAAGCAATTGCCTCCCGGTCAAAAGATCGTCTACGCGTATTTTTCCTTTCCCATAAACGAAAAAACCATCGCCGGATATAGCGCGCTTACTAATCAGCTTGTAAACGAAATGGATGTCTATGAAATCTCGCCGGATAAGCCGTATAAATTCGGCCGTCAAAGCGACGCGGTGTCGGGGTATCGAACCGTTTCAAACCTGACGATTCCGCTTCGCACTTCGGGCGGAAGGATCCTGGGGGTGCTTCAGGTTCTCAATGCCCTTGACGAGGCGGGAAACGTAATCGCATTCGATAAGGATGACGAGCTTTACATGAGCCATTTCGCCGCGAACGCGACGACCGCCCTTGAGCATGCGCATCTGACGCGTTCCATGGTTCTTCGTATGATACGCATGTCGGAGCTTCGAGATCCCAAGGAGACGGGACCGCATGTAAATCGCGTTTCAAGCTATGCCGTCGAGATCTACGATCGCTGGGCATTCAATAACACGGTTGAAGAAAACGAGAGCAAAAAATACCGCGATACGCTCAAGATAGCCTCGATGTTGCATGACGTGGGCAAGGTTGCAATATCCGATCTTATCCTGAAGAAGCCCTCGCGCTTTACCGAGAAGGAATACCTGATTATGCAGGGACATACCTGGCTCGGGGCTAAACTTTTCAACGAGATAGAGTCACCGGTAGACCGCGTCGCGCGGGAAGTTGCGCTTACCCATCATGAGAATTGGGATGGGACCGGATATCCCGGACGTGTTTCGGTGGAAACGGGCTCAGTTGAGGTTGTTGATCCTGGGACCGGACGTGCCAAGGGTCTTGCAGGCGACGAAATACCGATTGCCGGGCGTATTGTGGCGCTCGCCGACGTGTACGATGCGCTTTCATGCAAGCGCGTATACAAGGAACCCTGGAGTGAGGATAAGGTTCTCGATGAGATTCGCAGCCTTCGTGGCAGCAAATTCGATCCCAGCGTCGTTGACGCGTTTTTCGAGATTCTCCCATCGATTCAGTCGATCAAGGATCGTTTCCCGGACGTTGACGACTAGGTTTCCGGCGTTAAAGTCGTCTTCCGAAGACGCGTTATTTCTCTATCGAGCGCGTTCGCGAAATTTTGCAATTCTTTTTTTCCGTATTGGCTGGTTCTTGCGGGCATTATCCCGTTGTTGTGCAAGTCGAGCATGAGATTACGGATGGATAACCGCTCATTGATGTTGACTTCGGTATATACGATTCCTCTGTCGTTAAGAACCCTGATTCCGGCTGTTACCAGTCGTTTCGCGAGCGGGATGTCGCGGGTTATCGCCATATCTCCTGCCGAGATATTCTCGACAATGTAATCATCGGCCGCATCGGGGCTTGAGTCAGCGATCGTCATGGAAAAAAGAGGTGATTGCGGAAAGGGTATCGTTCGGTTGGCAACAAACCGAACCGGTATTTCGAGCCGAATACCCGCCCTGCATACCAGGTCGCGCACCTGGCGAGGGCAGGAATCCGCGTCAATCCAGATAAGCATCAGCCAATGGTACCCGGAGTTGAGGCGATAAAGCAGGTTCCGTTCCCTGAAAAGGTTATCGTGTTGCCGCTCGCCGGTATGAACACGATCGAGCCGCGGCAGACTTTACACATTTCTTCGTTTGATGAAGATGCAAGGAGTTCTCCCGAGCAACCTATAAGAATCGCTGGAGCCGTGGCGGAGAAACAGACCTTTCCTTCTTTCATATTCAAGGTTGAAAGCTCAAAGTCGACTGCATGCGTACGGTAGGTGAAGAGTTCTCGTGAGGTATCGGGTTTGAGTATCTCAGGTTTATAGGGCGCTGGATTCAATACCTCGAGAAGTTCCGGAATATCAAGATGCTTTGCAGTAAGGCCTCCACGTAGCGTATTGTCCGAATTGGCCATGAGTTCGAGTCCCGTACCCTTGATATAGGTATGCATAATGCCTTCGGGCAGAAATACGGCTTCGCCAGGATTGAGATAGATGACATTAAGGTAAAGCGGTGCCAAACAGCCGATGTCGTCGGGGTAATGTGCGGCAAGCTGAATCGCAAGGGCGAAAGCCGTCTGTTCTTCAGCCGAAGCGGTCGCGTGTGTTGCGGTAATGGCCGACGCTATTGCGGATTTTCGGTCTTCCGGATTTAACTCGAGCAAATAATGACAAAAGGCACGGTAGCCACCTTTATTGAGCCGCTGAACGGCCTCGGTCAAAATCGGCGAATCGATGCGTCCGATATATTCGGCGGTTTGATGCTTATCGCGGAAACCGCACATGATTGTAAATTCCGTTATTGCCATCAGGATTTCTTGCTTGTGATTTTTGTCTTTATAATTTCTCAATGGAGACAAAAGCGGAATACCTGCTTCGTTTTCGCGGGTAAAGCCATTTTCTGCCTGTTTTTTGGTTGGATGTACTTGAAGCGAAAGCGGGTTAGCGGCCGATAGAACCTTGAAGAGGAAGGGTAGGGAGGTTCCGTATTTATCATTGGTCGGTTTACCGAGAAGTTTTACCGGATGTTCCGCGATGAACTTATCGAGCGTGACAGTCTCTTTCCCGATAATCACGCGACTGGGGGCGGCTGGATGCGAGCCCATCCATAATTCTGCCATTGGCTCATCATCGGTATTTACGATCCCGGTAAACGCGGGGATTCCGTCATAGGATCCCCACACGTATGTTTGAATGGTATTCTTCAGCGCATAAAAATTCTGCATAAGTTATATTACCTGTTCTATTCGCGAAATCATCCCGAGCGCGATTTTCTCGGCTTCGGCAAGGTCGATTTGCGATGCCTGACCGGAATATTTCATTTTTTCCTTGTACAATTCATCGCAAAGGAGTATGCCGGCGATAATCGCAATTTTCACGGGATCGTGCAAACCTGATGTCGCTTCGATTTGCTCTATATTTTTTTTATAATGTGAATACAATGCGGCAAGATATTCGGGCTTTTCGTCGGCTTGAATGGCAAAAGAGGTGCCGAGCACGTCAATCTGCAAATTTCCCTTTGCCATAGGACTCCTGCTCGTCAGAAAATATCCATCTGCCCGTTTCCGGAAGGATCCGTTGTTTGTGGCTCCTCGCCTGAAGTCAGCCAGTCTGCGTCAATATCAGTCTGGGGTGATGATACCTGTGCCGTCGATTCGTCTGCCACATTTTCCGCTATTGCAGGCTGTTCGACGGATGCGGACACTTCAGGTTTGAAGTCGGAGTTGTCCGCCGTTTTATCGGCTGGAAGTTCCGGGGTATCGTGCCCGGTAAATGCTGAATCCTCAAATGCGCTTAAGCGGTCAAGCGCATTGAGGATTCCTTCCTCAATGCGACCCTGATCGTCCTTGAATGAACGAACAAGCCCTTCAAGCTCGCCGACACGAGTCTGCAAGCCTGAGAGCTGCGCGCGAAGGCGGGCATTCTCGGCAGTCAGGGATTCAATCTTCCCGACTGCCTTAACTACCCTGTTTTCAAGAAGGCGAACCTGGTCAAGGCTTAACATGCTTACGCCTCAAGCGCCTTTTTTGACGTCGCAACGACGGTCTTGAAAGCGGTCGGATCCTCAATCGCCATGTTCGAAAGGGCTTTGCGGTTGATGATGACGCCAGCCTTGGTAAGGCCATCGATGAAACGTGAGTAGGAAAGTCCTTCCTCGCGGACCGCTGCGTTGATACGAGCGATCCAGATACTCCTCATGTCGCCCTTGCGGTTGCGGCGCGACTCGTAGGCGTGGGTGAGGGACTTTACGACGGCGTCTTTCGCCGCCTTGAACGCGGTTCCGCGTCTTCCGCGGAAACCTTTTGCGAGCTTGAGGATCTTCTTGCGGTGATCCTTGCGCTTACTACCATCTATTGCTCTGGGCATTTTGCTTCTCCTGAATAATTATTAACCGTACGGCAAAAGCTGCTTGCGGATTTTCGCTGCGTCAACTTCTGCGCAGATACCTGAGTGACGAAGGTTTCTCTTGCGCTTGGTGGACTTCTTGGTAAGAATATGGCGCAGATTCATCTTCTTGTACTTGACCTTTCCCGTTCCGGTGAAGGAAAAACGCTTTGCGGCGCAACGCTTGCTTTTCATCTTTGGCATGATACCACTACCTCATCATTTTTTTGCTTTGGGGGCGAGCGTCATCGACATAAAACGGCCTTCCATAGCGGGCTGTTTTTCGATTACGTAATCGTCTCCAAGCTTGCTTAACACATCTTTGAGAACTACAAGACCAAGTTCGGTATGAGCCAGTTCGCGTCCGCGAAACCGAATCGTTACCTTAACCTTGTCTCCGTCTGCAAGAAATTCTTTCACATGCTTGGACTTAAAATCGAGATCGTGATCGTCGATTTTAGGCTGCATACGAATTTCCTTGAGTTCCTGCAGTTTCTGTTTCTTCTTGGATTCGCGAAGCTTTTTCTCCATTTCGAAACGGTACTTGCCATAATCAAGAATCTTGCAAGCGGGCGGATTCGCCGTCGGTGCAACTTCTACCAGGTCAAGACTGAGTTCACGAGCCATATTCAGCGCCTCAAGGGTAGGGACTATACCCTTTTGTTCGCCTTTATCATCAATAAGTCTGACCTCGCGTACACGGATTTGTTCATTTATCCGTAAACTATTATTGTCCGCCAACGATCCCCCTTGTATACAGGCCCGATACCTGTACGTTCAAAAACAAAGTTACAAGCGTTACTATAACAAAAAGCGTTATTTACTGTCAAGGTAATGACAATACTTGCATTGTAATCGACGAGTGTGGTACGGTATGTTATGCAGTTTTTGATATTTCTTCTGGTTCCTGCGGCTTTTATCTATTACTTGGCAGGATATCGGGATGCTGAAACCGAAGGCAAGAAAACCGGTTATCTTGCAGGTATTGTCGCCGGAATTTGCGCGATTGTCTTTAATTCGATCGTTTCCCGTATCATTCCACCTGCTACAACGCTTGTATTGCTGAAATTCCTCGCGATTTTCCTTTCCGAGACCGTCATTCCGTATATTTTAGCCCCTATAGCCTTGTATTGTATCTCCGTTTCACCGGTTCAGGAACGTATTGCCCGCCTTAAATTGCATTTGTTCGGTATTGCAAGCGTTTATTTACCATATATTATGATTACTCAATATGATTATCCCGATTTTGCCGTTCTTGCGGGAGTGCCGGTTATGACGCTGTCGGTACTTTTTCTCGCTGAATACTGCATTCGTCGGTATACGGCTTCGATAAATCGAGCTTCAGATTTTTTAGATTTTTTGCTCTCAGTGTTACCTGTTTTTTTTATGCTTATAGCATCCGATCTTTATAAAACGCTCTGGTTTTTTTGTTTCCCATTCTGGGTTTGGCTGCCGTTTTTCCTCGCGATTCCGATCCTTGCTCTTATCGCCCGGCTTCGGGCCTATGGCAAGCTGTTTTCACCATTCTAGCGTATCACTGCAGTAAGGACATGAAAAAAGCGGCCAAAAGGCCGCTTTTTTCGTTTGGTTTATCAAAACAGCATTATGCCTGGTTTGCGGAACCCGTAGAAATCCGCGCTTGCGTGGATTTCTCGAAGTTCAGCCGTGCAGGCCTTTAGGCCTGACCGGCTGAACGTGGATCGCGAGTCTGGCTTACGCCTGACCCGCCAGGTCCCTGAGAATCCGGCTTCGCCGGATTCTCAAAGTTCAGCAGGTCAAGCCGCTAGGCTTGTCCTGCTGAACCAAGGACTTCCTTGTTTTTGTGCGAGTAGAGTTTTTTGAGCTCGTCGCGTGCCGGACCGAGATATTTGCGGGGATCGAATTCGGCGGGGTTCTCGGCAAAGACCTTGCGGATGATCGCGGTCATGGCGAGACGGCCGTCGGAGTCGATGTTGATCTTGCAGACGGCGCTCTTCGCGGCCCTGCGGAGCTGTTCCTCGGGGATACCGACGGTGTCTTTCATCTTGCCGCCGAACTGCTCGATCATCTTGGTGTACTGAACAGGAACGGAAGAAGATCCGTGGAGTACGATGGGGAATCCGGGAATGCGCTTCTCGATCGCCTCGAGGATGTCGAAGCGGAGCTCCGGCGGGATGAGGACGCCGTCGGCGTTCTTGGTGCACTGTTCGGGCTTGAACTTGGTCGCGCCGTGGCTGGTTCCGATGGAAATCGCGAGGGAGTCGACGCCGGTCTTCTTGACGAAGTCCTCGACTTCTTCGGGCTGGGTATAGTTCGAGTGCTCGTGGGAAACTTCGTCCTCAACACCGGCAAGAACGCCGAGTTCTCCCTCGACGGTTACGTAAGCTTTCTGGGAGTGGGCGAAGTCGCAGACTTTCTTGGTAAGCGCGACGTTATCCTCGTAGGAGAGGTGCGAACCGTCGATCATGACGGAGGAAAAACCGCTTTCGATACAATCCTTGCAAAGCTCGAAGCTGTCACCGTGATCGAGATGAAGAACAATAGGGATATCGCAGCCAAGTTCGTGGGCGTACTCGACGGCACCGCGGGCCATGTTGCGGAGAAGGTTTGAGTTTGCGTACTTACGCGCTCCGGCGGAAACCTGCAGAATAACCGGGGATTTGGTTTCGACGCATGCCTGGATGATAGCCTGCATCTGCTCCATGTTGTTGAAGTTGTAGGCAGGAATGGCGAATCCGCCCTTGATTGCCTTCGCGAACATGTCCTTGGTGTTTACGAGACCGAGATCTTTATAGCTGGTCATAAGACACTCCTTTATCGTTAATAATGTAGATTAATTGTAGAGATAACCTTTCTTTTGGTCAATACAACAAAATAAACGGTTTGACAAAGCGAAACCTTCACCATATAATAATAACTGGCTGTATTTTGTCCGATGATAGAGTAGTTAAAAGGAGTATGGGATGAAACAAGGCGGTTTAATCATCGCAGGCCTTGTCCTCATGTTCACCATGGTCGCACTGCCCGTGATGGCAGAAGACTCGCATGTGAACTATGAAACGTATATAGTGGATAATTTTGATTCACAGGGTACGGAATGGACGTGGCTCGCTGCAGGAAGCAAGTTCGTAACTCAAGGCTATCCCCAACTGAAATACTTTGACGGTATGCCGAACGCTATTCGCGTAACGCAGGTTGATCCTGCCGGCAAATACCAGTTTCTTGGCATGGAAGTCAAGTTTGACCGCAAAGGTGACAATTGGGTCGATGTCGTTCCGATGAAGAAGAATGCCGAAGGCAAGGACGCACCCTATGAAATCCCGTTTAAGGGACGAATTGCACGCCTTGACCTCTGGGTTTGGGGTGCAAATTATGCATATGAGCTGGAAGTGCTTGTACGCGATTGCAATGGGCGGGTTCATACCCTGTCGTTTGGACTTGTCGATCATGAAGGCTGGAAGAACATGTCAGTGAACATGCCGTCCAATATTCAGCAGGTTTCTCCGTATCTTAACGGGATACAGTCGGCATCCTTCGTTGCGTTCCGTATTCGATCTCGTCCGAACGAGCGAGTTGACGCTTTCAAGATTTTCTTTGATCAGTTTAAGGCGCTCACTAATACCTATATGCCTTCTTATGACGGTTTTGAGCTTGTCAGGTCTCAGTTCGATGAAACACAAAATAAGGAGAGCGGTCAATGAAAAAGGTCGTATTCGGGGCGATTTGTTGCCTGTTTGCCGCGGTAATGTATGCTCAGACCGCTCAGCCTGCTCCGGCATCCCAAACTTCGTCTGCCGATTTGAATCTTGATGCGGCAAATCCTGCATTAATTGGAACGGATTCGGCTGAACAGAAGCTCAAGGAAATTTCCGTCGAGAAATTCGAGAATGAGGGAAGCTGGGTAGCTGCGATGTCGGCTGATGAGGGCGTGATTAAGGGGAGGCTCTTCGATGGTTCTCCCGCCGGTAAGAAACCAATTCCCGACGAAGCGAACATGAACCTCAAGGACGAAAAGGTCTACGGTGTTCGTGTTGATTTTTATCGCCGTGGCTATAACGTTTTTACTGTAACTTCCGTCAAACCCCTTCCCATTGAGGGAATCGCAAAGACAGTCAATGTCTGGGTCGTTGGTCGAAACTATAACCATACGCTCAAGCTGTTGCTTCAGGATTACTGGGGACGCAATTTCGAGCTCTACGTCGGAAAACTCAATCATTCTGGTTGGAAACTCATGACGGTTGCGATTCCACCGCAGAATCCCGATGGAAAATCCGGTATTATCCAGAAGGATTATCATTACAGTACCAGAATGGGCTTGAAAATCGTTGGTTTCAGGATTGAATGTGATCCTACCGATGCATACGGAAGCTACTATATGTATCTTGACGATCTCCGGGCGGTCTCTGATCTCTATGAAATGAGCGCACGTGACGTTGATGATATGTATGATAACTGGTAATTTCTGACAGTTTCTCTTTCACTGTTATTTTGTGGCTGTCCGACAGATCCTGTTGGACAGCTTTTTTTTTGGTTTCATAGGGGAGAGTTAAAAATTGGATGGTGAAGAAGTGTCCGTCGATGACCGAAATATTGAATTTCTCAAGAATATCTATTTCTTTCATGCAATGCCCGAATCTTCGCTTCGAAAGATCCTTGCACTGTGTACCGAAAAAGTCTTTGAACGCTCTGCAATACTTTTTTTCGAAGATATGCCCGGTGACTGTTTCTTCGTGATTCTTGAAGGCGAACTTGAGATATGGAAACGCTTTGGTCAGGAAGGTGGCGTATTGCTCGGGGTTAGCGGAAAGGGGCAGCCGCTCGGTGAAATGGCTCTTATTGACGATCAACCAAGAAGCGCTACGGTTTGCGCCAGAACACGTTCCCGCGTGTTGGTTATTCAGGCGGCTGATTTTAATAATCTTCTTGCATCCGACAATAACATATGCGGCTCCTTGCTTCGCGCTGTTACGATGATGGTGCGCCGTTCTAACGAAGCGCATATTGCTGATCTTGATCGACAGAATAAAGAATTGGCCCGCGCATATGAAGACCTGAAGGTCGCACAAGATGAATTGTTGAGTCGCGAGCGGCTTTCAATAGTTGGCCGCTTTTCATCCTTGATTCTTCATGATATCAGGAATCCGCTTTCAGCGTTGAAAAGCAGGGTTGAATTGCTCGAAATGAACAGCGGAAACCGCGAATACTGTGAACAGTCTTTACAGAAGATTAAGGCCGACGTTTCGCGCATGGAAACGATAGCGGCTGAATTCCTCGATTATGTGCGAGGCGAAATACGGCTCAGGATGTCGGTATGCAACATTAATACCCTGTTTGAGCGGTTACGCGAGTCGGTTACGCTCAAGGCAGAGCAATCAGGCGTTGCCCTGGTAACAGAGTGTCTTACGGATCGTCCCGTGGTGCTTGACGAGGATCGGATGCTGCGCGTGCTGATCAATTGTGCCGAAAATGCCTGCAATGCAATGCCTGCGGGCGGCACGCTTGCTGTTAAAGGATGGACGGAAGGCGAGACGTTGTTTCTTGAGGTATCTGACACTGGGATCGGTATGTCAGAAGATGTTCTTGCCCATATTTTTGAACCGTTTTATTCCGCTTCCTCGGTGGGTGGAACGGGGCTTGGTATGATTATCATCAAGAATATCGTTGATGCCCATCATGGGCAGATTTCCATCACGTCATCGCAAGGCGCCGGGACGCGTTTACAGATAAGTATACCCGCTATCATGTAAGACGTTTGTTCGGAATCTTGAGCCGGTATGTATATGATCGTCCGCTTTTTCCGGTGCGTTCGGCGATTCCTGTTTTTCCAAGTACCCATGCCATTTTTCCCGCATGTGATCCGGCACCGAATCTGGAAAGATCGGAGACAGTAAATACCTCCGGCACCTCGTCCGGGACAATGGCAGCCAAGTCCTCAAGCGTGCGTATTTCGACGGTTTCATGCATTTTGACCAGTTTTCTGTCGCTGATCCGTATACCCTTTCGTCGCCAGGAACCAGTACCGTCGGCGATTCGCAGTTCGAGGGTGTCGGTAAAGATTGCGGTTACGGTAAAGCCAGGATGTCCGACAAGATGCCAGATTCCGGTTAATTCCTCGAACAGTTGAAAGATCGTACCATGCTTGGGGCTTTTTCTCCGCGTCTTCAGTATGCCTGAAGGTTCGTATGTTTCAATCAGGGTATTTCGCGCAATTGGGTACACAAGCGTGACGCGACGTGACTGAAGCAATTTTTCGAGTTTGGCCCGCAATTTTCCGAGATTTTTCGTTTGAATCTCCACGATCGAACCGTCGTCAAGGACTGCGTCGCAGATTGAGCCCTCGACAGGAACCTCGGTCACCCCTGAATCCCCGCAAAAATACTCCTTCAGTTCTTCATGTAAAAGGCTTTCGTTCCAGGTATTGATCATGTGAATTCGAGAAGATCGCCCGCATTGAGCTGTTCGAGGAAGTACCAGGTAACGACGAGTCCGCGTTCTTCAGCCATGCGCTTGCGCGCTACATGGTAGGCGAGCATCCGGTTTGTCGGGAGCGGAAGCGATAGCGGGTAGCCATTAATATCGACGATGTCATTAATCCGGAGTTCATGCTGAATTTCTTGCGTTTCGCCTTCCGGAAATACGAGATGGAATTCATACAGGGTCATAATCCGACTATACCGGCGCTTGACTGGTTCTGTAAACCGACTTCCGGTGGTTTTTTTCCTTTTTTACCTCAAAGCTGTTGACAATCGGAATTTTGGTGTTAAAATAAGTAATACGTGGTAAAAAGTGGGAGAAAGTAGTAGAAAGTGGAAACAGGGTTGTTGACCGGAGAATATCGAAATACTCTCGACGAAAAGGGACGGATTATGTTCCCGGTTCGGTTACGGTCGGAACTTGAAGGATCCACACTCATCCTGACGCGCGGCATCGATCGCTGTCTTTGGCTTTTTTCTCCTGATCAGTGGAAGACTCTTTCCGACAAGGTTATGGAATCAGCCTCCCTATTTCAGTCCCAATCACGTTCGGTATTACGAAGGCTCGTCGCTCCCGCGCAGGAAGTGGAAATTGATAAGGCTGGACGAATATCGATTCCGCAAAGCCTTCGCGAATTCGCGGGGCTTGGAAAGGATTGCGTTTTTCTGGGAATCAATAAGTATTTCGAATTGTGGGATTCGAACGAATACGAAAAATATTTGGGGGAAAGTGAGGCTGATTTTCGCGAGGCTACCGAGGGCCTTGGGAATATTTGCCTCTAAGGGTTATGGAGATCGTTCATACATCGGTATTGTTACAAGAATGTCTCACCCTGCTTGCGCCGGAGAACCCCGTTTCTCTCATGGTAGATGGAACCCTCGGCGAGGGTGGCCATACCGAAGCGTTTCTGGAAAAGTTCCCCGATTTGCGAATTATTGGCGTCGACGCTGACATCCGCATTCAGGCGCGTGCCCGCGAGCGGCTTAGCCCGTTCGGCGATCGGGTCGTGTTCTATTCGGGATGGTCAGATGCGTTTTTTTCCGAATACCCCGCCGATGAAAAGCGCCCGGACATAATACTCCTTGATCTCGGGATATCGCTTTTCCATTACGAGAAATCCGGCCGTGGCTTCAGCTTCAGGTCCGATGAACCGCTCGATATGCGCCTTGACCCCAATTCTGGAGAGAGTGCCGCCGATATCGTCAATACGATGGGCGAGACCGCGCTTGCAGATCTTATCTATCAGTTTGGCGAGGAGCAGTATTCCCGTCGCATCGCGAAGGCGATCGTTGAAAGCCGGAAAACCTCAAAATTCGCGACTGCGCGCGCGCTTGCGGATTGCATCTATGGCGCTGTCCCCGGAAACTATCGACATGGACGCATTCATCCCGCCACGAAAACTTTTCAGGCGCTTCGTATCGCGGTAAACAACGAGCTTTCGAGGCTTCCAGGCCTTCTGGACCTCGCGTTCGGCGTTTTGGCGCCCACCGGAAAACTCGGTGTCATTACCTTCCATTCGCTTGAGGATCGAATTGTAAAAAATCATTTTCGCAATCTCGCCAAGGCCTGTACTTGTCCTCCGGAAGTGCCGATATGTAGATGTGGGGGACGAGCCAAGGCTGAGCTTTTGACCAGAAAGGCAATCGGACCAACCGACGAAGAGATTGCGAGAAATTCACCGTCTCGCAGTGCCCGACTCAGGGTTGTGCGGAAGATCGCGTATGGAGACGTATCGGTATGATAAAAAACATCGTTGCTTGCATCCTTGCCATCGCCATCCCGCTGGCGCTTTTCGCGACCGTCGCGCAGACCAGCCGGTATGTCCGGCTTGAGTCGGAGGTCAAGGCGCTTGACCGCACGCAATATGAAATAATCGCAATCAACCGCCGCCTGATTTCGGGCATAACGGTTCTATCGACGCCTGAACGGATCGAGCGCGTCGCGCTTGAAGATCTCAAGATGCGAAAAGCGCGCCCGGACGAGATTACTCGAATCGCGCTCACAAAGGGGGATCTTGGTGGCTGATTCTCCGCGTCTCATGACCGTGGACGAGCTTGCGAAAGCCGTGAGCGGAACCATTTTATGCAATTATTCGCCGCTAAACGGATTTTCCTCCGTTGTTACCGACAGCAGAAACGTGCTGCCGGGTTCGCTTTTTGTGCCACTAATGGGCGAATTCCGCGATGGGCATACCTTTATCAATAAGGCGCTCGAACTGGGTTCGTCGGTAATCTTTGTTGATGCCGCGCACGGTGAGGGTTCGGCAAGCCTTTTTTGCACCTTGGGCAAACAATACTCGGCATGCTTTATAGTCGTGCAGAACACGCTTCGCGCGCTACAGGACGCGGCCCTTGCGTATCTCGAGAAATTCCCCAAACTCCTAAAAATCGGCATTACGGGTTCGAGCGGAAAAACAACGACCAAGGAAATTACCGGCGCGATTTTCGCGCGGAAGTATCGCGTCGTGATGAATGAGGGTAATCTCAATTCGGAGACAGGGCTTCCGCTTTCAGTATTTAAGGTTCGGCAAGAGCATGAAGTCGGAATTTTTGAGCTCGGCATGAATCGCAGGGGGGAGATCGCCGAGATCGCGCGCGTTCTTTCTCCGTCTCTCGCACTTATCACGAATGTCGGAACTGCCCATATCGGTATTCTCGGAACGCAACAGTCAATAGCTGAAGAAAAAAAAGAAATATTCTCGAATTTTAATTCCGCGTGCGTCGGTTTCGTGCCGGAAGATGACGAATGGAAGTCTTTTCTTTCCAATATAAAATCCGGTTCCGTTCGCACATTCGGGCGCCAGAGCATATCCGGTTTTTCCGGTGCCGAGGACAGGGGTATAGACGGGACTCTGATTCATTACAAAGGACTCGATATCCGGTTTCCGCTTCCTGGACCCTATAACCTCAAGAACGCGCTTGCCGCGATAGCGCTTGCCTGCCATGCGGGAATTGGCCCTGACGACATCAAGGCGGGAATCGAATCGGTTCAGCCGCTTTTCGGTCGGGCTGAGATCATTCGCGGCGACGTGACCATCATGCTTGATTGCTATAACGCTAATCCCGATTCGATGGAAAGCGCTATCGATTTTTGTAAGGATCTGCCGTGGTCCGGGAGGAAGGTTTTCGCATTAGGATCGATGCTTGAGCTTGGTGAGGAATCGGCGATCGCGCATCGGAGAATATGCAGCTGTGCGCGGGATGCAACTCCTGATCTTGTTTTCCTCTTTGGGCAGGAGATGGTAGACGCTGGCGCGACGACGGATTGGGGAGCTATTCCGGTACAGTTTCACACCGATATCGACAAACTTTCAGAGGCCCTCGCACGCGCGGTTCACGCCGGTGATTTTGTGTTCATTAAGGGATCGCGCGGTATGGCGCTTGAGCGTGTGTGTCCTGCGCTGATCGGAATAAAAGACGGCGGTGGCAGCCATGCGTGATTTCTCGATAATCGCCGAGAAAAACCGGCACCCGGAGAAGATTGACGTTCCGTTCCTCACACTCGTCCTCATACTTTGCGGAATCGGATTTACCACGCTTTATTCCGGTTCGCTTGGATATGGAGTTCGGATTTTTAACGACCAGTATTATTTCGTCAAGCGCCAAGGCATCAATCTTATAGCCGGTATAATCGCCATGGTCATTCTCTCGTCGATTAATCTTGAAATCCTCCGGAAGCATCTTCCGAAGATTGTTATCGTCACGCTTGTTCTCTCATTCATGATATTCGTTCCCGGTATCGGCATCACGAAGAACGGCGCCGCACGCTGGATTGGCATAGGACCTGCGACCTTCCAACCTTCGGAACTCGTAAAGCTCGTGCTCGTTTTTTTCCTTGCGAACCTTTTCGCGAAAAAGCACGACCGACTCGATGAGCCTGAGGTATCGGTATATCCCGCGGCAATCATGACCTCGGTGTTGGTTGGCACCGTCTATCTTCAAAGAAACTTTTCGACCGCACTTCTCCTGATCATCATCGCGCTATCCGTTTTTTTCGTCGCGAACGTACGAATCAGCTGGTTCGTGAAATTCTGCCTTCTTTCGATTCCGCTTCTCGCCCTGATGGTCGTCAGCGAGCAATACCGCGTCAACAGGATTCTTTCATACCTCTATCCCGAACGATACCCGTTCAGCTTGGGGTATCAGGTGAATGCCGCGCTTCAGGCGGTCAGCGAGGGTGGTTTTTGGGGCAGGGGAATAGGAAACGGCATCAGGAAAATCTCGAGTATACCCGAGGTCCAATCAGACTTTATCTTCGCTGTATGGGCGGAAGAAATGGGTTTCGTCGGAGTCGTCGGCTACTTTGCGGTCCTTTTCGCGTTCGCATGGCGCGGTTTCAAGATAAGTCTTTCGGTGAATGACCGGTTTCGCAGTCTTTTGGCCTTTGGTTGTACGTTGCTCATTCTGCTTCAGTCTCTCATGAACTGCGGCGTCGTGGTTCGCGCCTTCCCGGCGACCGGAATTCCGCTTCCGTTCTTCTCGTCGGGAGGATCTTCATTGCTGATTACCCTGTGCCTGTGCGGTTTAATAATAAATGTTTCCCGGTTCAAACCGGAGGGGGATATACAAGATGCTTAACGCATATATCGCGGAAAACGCGCAACAAAGCCATAGTGAAGACTGGAAGCCTTTAGCGGTAAGAATCCTGATCGGTTTTCTTGTTCTTTTTCTGCTCGCCGAGCTTGCGTTTTACCTGGTTATAATCCCCACAACCTCGTCAATCCGCCTGACCGTCGAGGGCGCGCCTTCCATCGGGTATGACGAGCTGTGCTCACTGGCGGGAATTTCGGGTACCGAGAAATGGAGGCATTTCAATACCGCGGCGACCGCGACCCGGCTTGTCTCGAATCCGCTCTTTGAAAGAGTAACCGTCGAGAAGAAATTCCCCGACCGTGTGGTGATTTCCGTGAAGGAACGCGTTCCGGTCGCGATTTCCCTCGGTACGATAAACGGAAGAACCGTTCCGCTCGAGATAGACCGAAAGGGCGTCGCCTTCAGGATCGGTCATTCCGGCGCCAAATCGGCCTTACCACTTCTGACAGGGCTTACGTTCGAGAATCCGGTAGCCGGAATGCGGCTTGATGCGCGGCTTAAACCCCTGCTCGAGGAGCTTTCGGCGATAGAAGCGAAGAATCCCGTCCTTTTGGCGTCGGTTTCCGAGATCAAGATCGAGGAAAAGTCCTACGGCGGGTACGACCTTGTCGTCTATCCCGTTCATATGGCGGTGCGCGTTCGCACGGACAAGGCGTTGAACGAAGGCTCATTACAGTATATGATGCTCGTATTGGATGTCGTGAAGGACCTTGATCCTTCGATCGATGAGATCGACATCCGGGCCGGTACGGTGGCGTATCGGACAAAGGGGGATCCGCTTTGAGCGAGGTTGTGGTAGGACTCGATATTGGAACCAGCCGGATACGGGCGCTGATCGGAGAAATATCCGAAACGGGCGTATTCCAGATTACCGGCGTCGGTACGAGTCCGTCGACAGGCTTGCGCAAGGGCGTGGTCGTTAATATCGAAAATACCGTTCGGGCAGTTGCCCAGGCGGTCGAGGCCGCCGAGATGATGAGCGGCATCGAGGCGACTCGATGCATGATCGGCATCGGCGGGACCCATATCGACGGGCTCAATTCGCGCGGCGTCGTCGCCGTGACGGGAAAGGGCCGCGACAACCGCGAGATCGGCCAGGAAGACATTAATCGCGTCATTGACGCGGCGAAGGCCGTCGTTATCCCCATGGATCGTCAGGTTCTCCACGTAATCCCGCAATCCTATATCGTCGATGAGCAACGCGGCGTCCGGGATCCCCGAAACATGATCGGCGTCCGGCTCGAGGCCGAGGTGCATATCATTACCGGCTCGGTAACCTCGGTTCAGAATATGGTCAAGTGCGTTAACCGCGCGTCCCTTTCGGTCGACGAATACATGCTGCATTCGCTTGCGGCGGTCAAATCGGTCATGACGAACGACGAGCGCGAGCTCGGATCGATCCTCATCGACCTCGGCGGCGGTACGACTGACGTTCTGGTCATGGCTGACGGAGCCCCGCTTTTAACCGCCGTGCTCCCGGTCGGCGGAATTCAGGTAACGAACGATATTTCGATAGTAAAAGGGATTTCAGTCGAAACGGCCGAGCGGATCAAGCTTGATGCCGGCTGTTGCTGGCTTCCGCTTATCGAGGAAAACGAGGAAGTCATTCTTCCCGGCGTCGGCGGGCGACCTCCCGTCGTTATCCCCCGTTCTGAGATTTGCGAGATCGCGCAGCCGCGCATGGCCGAGATATTCACGATGGTCAAGGAAAAGATCGCGCCGATAACGAAATCGCGCCATCTTTCGGGGAACGTTATCCTCACCGGCGGAGGAGCGCTTCTTCCGGGAGCGGTTGAGCTTGCGAGCGAGATTTTCAATACGCAGGCAGTGAGAATCGGCATTCCAGGCAATTTTGGCGGGCTTACCGGCGAATACCGGAGCCCTGATTACGCGACGGTTCTCGGACTCGTGCTCGCGGCCTATGAACGAAGAAAAGAAGAGATTCCGGAATCGCAGTCAAAGGAAACGACGTCCAAACCAGTGATTGGACGAATTCGCGGATGGCTCAAGGAATTTTTCTGATACGATGGTATAATAAGTCAGTCGGTCAGTTTTTTCTGGGAGGGGAAAACTCATGGAATATGAAATACTACAGCAGCGTGAAATAAGCCCTACGGTTATAAAGGTTATCGGCGCAGGCGGTGGCGGTTCCAATGCCGTCAATCGCATGATGGAATGCGGCCTTGCGAACGTGGATTTTATCGTCGCAAATACCGATCTTCAAGCGCTCAATTACTCGAACGCACCAACCAAGCTCGCGATCGGCTCGAAGCTGACCGGCGGTCTTGGCGCGGGAGGAAAGCCGGAGGTAGGCGAAAAGGCCGCTATTGAAGATACTGAAATGATCACGAACGCGATCCGCGGCGCGGATATGGTTTTCGTGACCGCGGGAATGGGCGGTGGTACCGGAACCGGCGCCGTGCCGGTCATTGCGCAGATCGCGCGCGATCAGGGCGCGCTTACCGTTGGCGTCGTGACGCGCCCCTTCGACTTCGAGGGTAAGGTCAAGCAGCGGCTTGCCGAGGACGGACTCGAAAAACTCAGAAAGGCCGTCGATACGCTGATCGTCATCCCCAATCAACACCTTCTCAAGCTCGTAGACCGGAGAACGCCGATCAAGCAGGCTTTCATCATGGCCGACGACGTGCTTCGCCAGGCAGTGCAGGGGATCTCCGATCTCATTACCCATCCCGGGATCATCAACATCGATTTCGCCGACGTGAAGACCACCATGGAAGGACAGGGCGACGCGATCATGGGAATCGGTACCGGCGAGGGCGACAACCGCTCCGTCGACGCCGCAACCAACGCGATCAATAACCCGCTTCTCGAGGATTCTCATATCGAGGGCGCGAATCACATTCTCATCAACATTACCGGCAGCGAAGACATGACGCTTCTCGAGGTGGAGGAAATCGTCAAGATCGTCACCGCGAACGCCGATCCCGACGCCTTCATCATCTACGGTACCGCGATCGATAACACGATGGGCGATCGCGTGAGCGTAACCGTCATCGCGACGGGCTTCGGAACGACGCGCTATCAGACCGCGATCGACCGTTCCGCGGTGAGCGCGCGCTCGGAAAAAGCGCAAACGGCTTCGCAGGGCGATTTCATGACCGGAAAGGAATGGAAGGAATTGAGCGAGCGCCCGCAGCGTCCCGTTTCCGGGCTTGGGACGCGCAATGGTGCGGTGTCCATGCAGGCAATAGCCGTTCCCTCATCGGGCGATGATCTCGATACCCCGACCGTCATGCGGATGCAGCAGAAGGCACAGAACTGAACGAGAGGCTTGTCCGGTCATTTCAGGCCTTCCTCGTTACTGGCGAAGCCCGTGCAAGGCTTACAGCCGAGACGTATGCCGTAACCGTTAGGCTCTTTCTTGACTGGCTCGCCGCGCGCGGCCTTACGTGCGAGGGCGCGAAGACCGCGGATTGCGTCGATTTCATTATTGAACGATCCAGTTCCGGTGTCGGAGGGAAAACGATAGCCCGGGATATAGCGGCCATTCGGTCTTTCTATCGCTATCTTGTTCTTGAGCATCTTCGGAAGGATAATCCCGCCGAATCGATCGAGTCACCCGCCCGCGAAAAAAATCTTCCCCGCGTACTCTCGCCCGAGGAGGTCGACGCGTTGCTCGCCGCGATCCCGCTCGATACCCCGAATGGTATCCGCGATCGCGCGTTATTCGAGCTCGTGTATTCCTGCGGCCTTCGCGTGAGCGAGGCCGTATCGCTTTCAATACCGGACATTCATTTCAGGGAGCGGCTCATCCTGGTGCGCGGAAAGGGAAACAAGGAGCGCATGGTTCCCTTCGGCGAACCCGCCGAGCGTTGGCTTCGTGAGTACCTTTCGAGCTCGCGTAAGGCGTTGCTCGGAAATAGGGTCTCGAACGCGGTGTTTATCAATTCCCGGGGAGGGCGCCTTTCCCGAAAGGGCATCTGGTCACGTTTTCAGGACATCGAGATGCGATCGGGTATCGAGTCGAAAATACATACCCTCAGGCATTCTTTCGCGACGCATCTCCTTTCCGGGGGAGCGGATCTCCGGTCGGTTCAGGATCTCCTTGGCCACGCTGACGTCGCAACGACGCAAATATACACGCATATTGAGAATGAATCGCTCAAATTATATCATGCGGATTATTTTGACAATTTTCGGCCAGAACGCGAAAATTAGTGGATAATACAACGGGGAGGCGGCCGTGAAAACAACGCGCAACGCTCTGCTTTGCTTGCTTGCTATTTCTATTTTTTTTGTATCGTGCGGACCAAACACCAATACAATCAGGCGGATGCAACAGCTTGAAGAAGGTGTCGATAGCCCTACAACCATTGAGGAACTTACCGTCGCGATCGGGAAATACCAGAATCGTATCGAGGATATCATCAATGCGGAAGTCAGGATCGGCATTTGGTACAAGATTCTCGCAATCCGCTATCTTGACAACAAGATGTACGGAAAGGCGCTTGAGACCTTTCGTACCGCGATAGAATACTATCCGACAAACCAGAACCTCTATTACTACGTCGGTGTTTGCGCGGGCTATATGGCCAAATCAGCGCTTGATTTTGACGCGACCGGCACTTCTTCCCAAAAGAACAACTACTACAATCTCGCTGAATCAGCCTATCTCCGGGCTATCGAGCTTGAACCAAAGTATGTTCGAGCCCTCTATGGTCTTTCCGTTCTCTATGTTTTTGAGCTTGACAGGCCGGCGGACGCCATCCCGTATCTCGAGCGGGCCGTAGACATAGAAAAGCGGCATATTGACGCCATGTTCGTTCTTGCGCGCTCGTATTACATGACCGGCGATTACGATGCGGCTGTTTCCATGTATGACCGGATTCTTTCGGTGCCGATGGACAAGACCCGTAAGGAAGAGGCTGAAAAAAACAAGGCGACCATATTAAACAAGGCGTATGAGCAAAACTGAACTTCTGATCGCGCTAGCGAGATGTACTTTTCTCTCGTGCGCGGAAAAGGAGTTTTTGGCAAAAAAACTTGACAACCTTGAATCCCTTACGGTACTGTCTATAGAAGACATTTGCGTAATGGTGTCCAGAAGCATTCGTACCAGGCTATGGAATCCCGAAGAGCTGCCATATCTTGTCGAACGCGATATGCTTTCAATGAAACGGTATGATATCCACTTCGTCACGATCATGGATGGGGAGTATCCGCCGTTGCTTCGCGAGATTCACGATCCGCCTTTCGCGCTTTTCTGGCGGGGAACGTTGCCTGATCCAGAACGTCCGCTTGCCGCTATCGTGGGAACGCGCGCTCCATCGGGAACGGGCGCTCTCGCGGCTGCCCGGTTAGGGAGGGAGTTCGCCGATTTCGGCGTACCGGTCATTTCGGGACTTGCGCGCGGGATCGACGCTTTCGCGCATCGCGGAAACATGGAAGGACTTGGTCGTTCGGTCGCCGTGCTTGCTTGTGGTGTCGATCAGATATATCCGAGGAGCAACGCGCGCCTTGCGTCCCGCCTAATCGGGGAGGGCGGCTGCGTTCTCGCCGAATACGCGCCAGGCGAAGGGCCGCTCAAGTTTCGTTTTCCGGAACGAAACCGGATAGTATCAGGCCTTGCGCGCGCAGTCCTGATCGTCGAAGCGCCTGAAAAATCAGGCGCGCTCATTACCGCGGATTTCGCCCTGGAGCAAGGACGCGATCTTTTCATTTATTCTGGGACGTTTGATTCTACCCGGAACGCGGGGTGTCGGCGGCTTTTTTCCGAAGGTGCGCCGATGGCGCATTGTGCGCGTGATATACTTGCGTTCTGGCGATGGCCTTTTCTTGACCGGAACGCTGCAATCGGGGAAATGAGCGTGGATTGCGATGCGCAATCTATCCCCAATACTCGGGTACAGCCTTTCGGAAGCCTTCGTACCCCCGCTGCGGTCGGAAGGCAGCTCGCGCTTGAATTCGGTAAAGAACTGGACCTCATGGATAAGAGCAGGTCTGTTGAGGAGAACTAACTATGGCCTCGAAAAAGGCAACGGCAAAAAAAAATGACGGCAAAACCACGCTTGTGATCGTGGAGTCTCCCGCAAAGGCAAAAACCATCGAGAAATATCTCGGGCCCGGTTTTATGGTCAAGGCATCAATGGGGCATCTCATCGATCTTCCGAAATCCCGCCTCGCCATTAACGTTGACGATAACTTTCAGCCCGAGTACATCACGGTACGTGGCCGGGCAAAACTTCTCAAGGAGCTGCAGTCAGACGCCAAGAAGTCGCGCGAAGTGCTCCTGGCAAGTGATAATGATCGCGAAGGGGAAGCCATCGCCTGGCATCTCAGGAATTCAATCCTTTCAAAATATCAGGTTCCGATCAAGCGCATCGTATTTAACGAGATCACCCCGCAGGCCATCAAGGAAGCCGTTCTTCATCCCATGGATATCGACGAGTCCAAGGTCAACGCGCAAAAAGCCCGCCGCGTGCTTGATCGACTTGTCGGATATAACCTTTCGCCGCTTCTCTGGAAGAAGGTAAAGAACGGACTTTCGGCCGGACGCGTTCAGTCCGTCGCGCTCAGGCTGATCTGCGATCGCGAACGTGAGGTGGAAAGCTTTATCCCCGAGGAATACTGGACGCTCGATGCCGATTTTCATAAGGGAAAGCACGACTTCTCTGCTCAGCTCGTCATGTACCGGAACGAAAAGCCGGAGCTCAAGAATGAGGAATCGGTTCAGAAAATTATCGACGATATCAAGGCGTCCGACTGCATGATCGAGGATATCAAGACGACCGAGAAGACGATACGTCCCAAGGCGCCATTCACAACCTCAAAACTTCAGCAGATGGCCGCGAACCGGCTTGGTTATACCTCGAAAAAGACGATGCAGATCGCGCAGCAGCTGTACGAAGGTATAAACATCGGATCCACGCGCGTCGGTCTCATAACGTATATGCGAACGGACTCTGTCCGTATATCGACTACGGCGCTCGAAGAGGTACGTAAATGGATCGCCGAGAAGCATCCCGCCGAGCTTCCCCCTCAAGCGATCGAGTATTCGGTCGAGAAAAAGGCGCAGGACGCGCATGAGGCGATACGCCCGACCTACGTTCAGTATAGTCCCGAATATGTCAAGGAGTACCTGACGCGCGACCAGCTCAGGCTCTATACAATTATCTGGGAACGATTCGTGTCGAGCCAGATGAACCCGGCGCGCAGTCGCACGGCGAGCATTGATATCCGCGCCGGCGAGGCGCTCTTTCGCGTCTCGACAACCCGCGTGTTCGAGAAGGGCTTCTATAAGGTAGTAAAGACGCTCATCTCGAAGGACGAAAAGGAAAAGCCGCTTCCCGAAATGAAGATCGGCGAGAAACTCGACGTGCAGGCTTTTCACCCCGAGCAGCATTTTACGCAGGGACCATCGCGCTTTACCGATGCGTCGATCGTTAAAACCCTTGAGGAAAAGGGGATCGGCCGACCATCGACCTATGCCCCGATTATCTCCGTGCTTCTCGAACGGTATTACGTGACGCGTTCAAACAAGCAGCTCGTTCCAACCCAGCTTGGACGGATTATTAACGACATTCTCGTAGGGTATTTCCCGACAGTCGTGGACGTCAATTTCACCGCGACGGTCGAGTCTGACCTCGATCAGGTTGAGGAAGACAAGATTGAGTGGCCTCAAATGATCGGAACGTTCTTCCGTCCGTTTAAGCTTCGCGTCGACGAGGTTATGGTGACTCTTGACAGCATGAAAGGCCGCCTCGACGAGTCAACCGACTATGTGTGCGAGCTTTGCGGCAAGCCCATGCTCAAGAAACTCGGCCGCTTCGGCTTCTTCCTCGCGTGCTCCGGTTTTCCCGAGTGCCGCAATACGCGGTCGATACCGCTCGCAAAATGCCCTCGTCCCGGATGTAACGGCGAGATTGTATCCCGCCGGACAAAGGGCCGGAGCAAGGAGTTCTTCGGTTGCACCAATTATCCCGAATGTGACTTCATCAGTCATTTCAAGCCCATTAATGCGTCATGCCCGAAGTGCGGGCAGTTCCTGGTCGAGAAATATGACAAGAAAAACGGTTCCTTCAAGTCGTGCATCAATCCGGAATGCGATTACCTTCATACCCAGGACGAACCGGTTGAGTCGGGAAGTGACAGCGAGCCGGAAGGCGATGAATGAACCGGTACTTTGAGGAATATCTTGCCTACCTTTGCGGTGTGCGGAATCTTTCCTCGAATACGATCGAGAGCTACCGTCGGGATCTTGTTCTTTTTGATCGTTCGCTTGCGGCCGCGAGTCGAAAGGACGAGGGAACGCCTGAGTCGCCAATCGATGTCACTACCGGCGACATCAGGCTTTTTATCGCCGACCTCGGAAAGGACGGCTATGAGCCTTCAAGCCTTAACCGGATACTTGCGTCGATCCGCGGTTTTTATCGGTATGCAGTTCATTTCGGCATTCGCGCCGACAACCCTTCCTCGGTTATCCGAAACCTGAAAACGCCGAAAAACCTTCCGGTTTTCCTTTTTGCGTCCGACGCCGAGCGTTTATGCGCCCTTCCGGCCGAGAAGACCGCTTCGCGCGCCGCGTCGGCTTCAAACGCGCCGAAGGTCGCGCTCTGGCCTGCGCGCGACGCAGCCCTTTTTGCTTCGCTTTACACGAGCGGCTGTCGCGTTTCCGAGATCGCGGCGCTCAAGGTATCGGAACTCGAGAAGGACTGCTCTTCGGCGATTGTGCACGGGAAGGGAAGCAAGGATCGCAAGGTTTATTTTGCGACGATCGCGCGAAAGGCTCTCGCGCAGTATCTTGTCGAGCGCACCGCGCTTCTTTCCCGGATGCAGGATAAAAAAAACGGCATAAATGCGTTGTTTGTTTCGGCCCGAGGGAATCCTCTTTCGGTGCGGGGTATGCAATACATACTCGCGCGGTATACGGATACCGCACCGGGATTCTCTCATCTTTCGCCGCATGCCCTCAGGCATTCGTTCGCGACTACGTTGATCGGGCGCGGCGCGGATATTCGCGTCGTTCAGGAGCTTCTGGGTCACGCAAGCATCTCCACGACGCAGCGCTATACGCACGTTACCGGGGATCAGCTGAAGAAATTGTATCATCGGGCCCATCCGCACGGATGAAGGAGACAATATGAAAATGGAAAAAATCAGAAGTACGACCGTCATTGCGGTCAGGAGAAACGGAAAGGTCGCGATGGCAGGCGATGGGCAGGTAACGATGGGTGAGACGGTCATGAAACCGAACGCCCGCAAGGTCAGGAAGATATACGACGGTCGAATCCTGACTGGATTCGCGGGAGCGACTGCAGACGCCTTTACGCTCCTTGAAAAGTTCGAGATGAAGGTAAAGGAGTTTGCCGGCGACCTGACGCGTGCGGCGGTCGAGCTCGCGAAGGACTGGCGCACCGACAAAGCCCTCCGGAACCTCCAGGCGCTTCTCCTTGTCGCCGACACGGAGAAAACCCTTCTTATTTCGGGAACGGGCGACGTCATTGAGCCTGCCGAGGACGTGCTCGCCATCGGTTCTGGTGGTAATTTCGCGTACGCCGCCGCTCTTGCCTATCTCGATTCGACCGAGCTTTCCGCGCTCGAGGTCGCCCAAAAGAGCCTTGAGATCGCCGGTAAGATATGCATTTACACCAATGACCATATCATGGTCGAGGAGCTCTAAGCATCATGCAAGGTCTTGAATCCCTCACGCCGAAACTCATCGTCGACGAACTTGATAAATATATAATCGGGCAAAATAAGGCAAAACGCGCCGTTGCTATTGCGCTTCGAAACCGAACGAGACGTCTTAAGCTTCCCGCTGACGTTCGCGACGAAATCGCGCCGAAGAATATCCTGATGATCGGTCCGACCGGCGTGGGGAAGACCGAGATAGCGCGCAGGCTTGCCAAACTTTGCGCCGCTCCCTTCATCAAGGTTGAGGCGACAAAATACACGGAAGTCGGTTATGTCGGCCGTGATGTTGAATCGATGGTTCGCGACCTCATGGCGGTTGGCTACGCAATGGTCAAAGCCGAGATGCAGACGTCGCTGCGCGGCGAAGCCGAAAAAAGGGCTGAAGACGCAATCCTTGATCTTCTCCTTCCGGGTTCGAAAAAAAAGGGAGCGGAGGCTTCCCCTTCCGCAGGGTTGACTCATGGCTTGGAGTTACCCTCGTTTTTGAACCCTTCTACGTCTGCAATCCCGGATGGACATCATCCAGACGCAGGGAGCGAAGAAAGCGAAAAGGCCGAGAAATCAACCCGCGAGAAATTCCGCGCCATGCTTCGAGAGGGTAAACTCGAGGATCGCGAGGTCGAGGTAAGCGTCCAGAAACCTGGCATGCCCTCGTTCGAGGTTTTTGCCGGTTCTTCCAACCTCGAGGATCTCGAGATGAGCGTCGCCAATATTACCAACATGATTACCGGCAATCGCAGCAAGCGGAAGTCGGTCACCGTGCGCGAGGCGCGCGAGATAATCATCGCTGAACAACTTGATAAGCTCGTCGACCATGACAAGATCAACGAAGAGGCTCGTAGCCGCGTCCAGGAGATGGGAATTATCTTTATCGACGAGATCGACAAGATTGCGACGCGAAGCGACCGTTCAGGCGGTCAGGACGTTTCTCGCGAGGGCGTCCAGCGCGATATTCTTCCTATCGTCGAGGGTTCGACTGTCAACACCAAATATGGGGTCGTCGACACCTCGCACATCCTCTTTATCGCGGCGGGGGCTTTCAATATCTCGAAGCCAAGCGACCTGATTCCGGAGCTCCAGGGGCGCTTTCCGCTCCGGGTCGAGCTTGAATCCCTTCACGCCGAGGATTTCAGGCGAATCCTGCTCGAGCCGAAAAACGCCCTGACGAAGCAGTATTCTGATCTCCTTTCGACCGAAAGCGTGACGATCAATTTTACCGAGGGCGCGATCGATCGCATGAGTTTCCTCGCCGCCGAGGTCAACTCCCGCATGGAAAATATCGGCGCGCGCCGGCTTCATACGATCATGGAAATGCTCCTTGAGGAAATATCGTTCAATGCGAGCGATATGGCCGGTCAGACCGTCGAGATAACGACTGCATATGTGGATGAAAAGCTCAAGGGTATCGTGCAGGATCAGGATCTTTCCCGGTATATTCTATAGCTTTTGAGGCTTTAGCCGACGATTGCCCTGTCGAAAACCCTTAACCGGACCGGATTTTCTGCCGAAAATAGCATTGTGGGGGAAATAGTGAAATGAACAGTTTTACGAGAACAACTGATCTTTTGCACCGGTCGATGGATGTAGCATCGCTTCGATATGCCGTTTCGGCAAATAATCTCTCCAATTCCGGGGTTCCAGATTTCAAGCGCACTCAGGTAAATTTCGAGAGTGAACTAAAGCTCGCCCTTGATTCCGAAAAGAACGCCAAGGGTCAGTTTCAGCTTGCCGTGGCCGACGATCGCCATATCAAGTCGGACGGCGTCATTGATTACCGCACCGTGCAGCCGCGCCGCGTTCTTGATTACACCACCACCGCGAAGGCAAATGGCAATAACGTCGATCCTGAACAGGAAGCGATGGACCTCCTCCGCATTCAGCTCAATTATCAGATGCTCACGCAGCTCCAGAGTTTCGAATTTTCACAGGCCCAGTCGGTCCTGAAATAGGTAAAGGGGAGATAACTAATGGGACTTTTTACCAGCATTAACATTGCGGCTTCCGGGATGAGCGCCGAGCGCCTCCGGACCGACGTAATATCCGACAATATCGCGAACGCATCGACGACCCGTACCCAGGACGGTGGCGCTTTCAGGCGAAGCCGCGTGGTGCTTTCCCAGAAGGAAAACGGCATTGACTGGCGTACCCCTTTTACGCCCGAGGAGATTGAGCGCGGGCCGGGCAAGGGCGTTAAGGTTATGAGCGTTGAAAAGGATAACTCCGAGCTCCGGCTCGTGTATGACCCGACCCATCCCGACGCGATCAAGTCGGGCCCAAAAACCGGGTATGTCGAGTATCCAAACGTGAATATCGTCACCGAAATGGTTGATCTTATAGCGGCTTCGCGTTCCTACGAAGCTAATTCATCGGTAATTCAGGGCTCGAAAGAGATGTTTATGCGCGCCCTTGAAATCGGAAGGTAATAAATGAGCATAACGCCGGTAACAGTCGATAATTTTCGCTCGAAGATGGTGTCCAACACCGACCTCATAGATAACGCGACGCGTCCCGAGACTGCGAGCTTCGAGCAGACGTTGCTCGCCGCCTTCGACAAGATGAACGAAAAACAGCAAACGACCGACGATCTCGCTCAGAAGATGATGGTAAACCCTGAATCGGTTGACGTTCACGACGTGACTATCGCAATGGCCGAAGCGAATCTTTCCCTCAAAATAGCGCAGTCGGTCATCGATCGAGTAATAAAAGGCTGGAACGAAATCACCACAACGCGCTGAAATATGCTATAATAATGTTCTATAATATGATATTATATGCATTAAAATAGTAACAGGTTCGTTCTGTAACGGGAGGGGAGCATGAACGAATGGCTGAAAAAGCTTATTTCGCAAATATCCATGCTTTGGGGCAAATGGACAATCGTCCAAAAGTTGATTCTGGTTGGCATTATCGCAGCGGCTATTATAGGCGTTGTTGTCGTTTTTTCCGTATCGTCGGCACCGACCATGGTGCCGCTTATAGATGCCCCGATCGTAGACGAAGCCGTTCGCGACAAGATAATCGTCAGGCTCAATGAAGAAAACGTCCGAACGTCGGTTTCGGCAGCTGGTATTATTTCGGTGCCGGACGATAAAACAGCCCGCCGAATGCGCGCCATCCTTATACGTGAAGACCTTATTCCTCAAAATGTTGATCCATGGGCGATTTTCGACGTTGAGCGTTGGACTATCACCGATTTCGAACGTAACGTCAACAAGCGCCGCGCGATAATCGAAGAGGTCAGGCAGCATATCAAGGCGCTCGATGACATTGATGACGCGAGCGTTGTCGTCAATATTCCCGAAAAAACCCTCTTTACCGAGGATCAAAACCCCGTAACCGCGAGCGTCGTGCTGTACCAAAAGCCCGGCAGCGATATAGCAAGCAACCGGAAGAAGGTTGAGGGCATTCAAAAGCTCTTGAAATTCGCCGTTGAGGGCCTTAAAGACGAGAATATCACCATAACGGACAGTACCGGTACCGTTCTCAATGATTTTAAGGGTATGGCGGATTTTGACCGACTGACGCGGATCGAAAAAGAACAAAAGCTCATCGCGCAACTGGAAGCCCAGTATCGCGCCAAGATCCTCAACGCGCTTCAGCAGATATACGGCATCGATCGCGTTCGCGATCTTAACCTCAAGATCGAGATGGACATGTCGGACAAGGCCGTCCAGCAACGCGATTATCTCCCCACGGTCATCAAGCCGGATAATCCCGATACACCGTATGACGATTCCGAGGTTGTCCAGTCGATTACCCTTTCATCCGAGACCTCAACGACGCGCTGGCAAGGGTCGGGGTATAATCCCGAAGGGCCTGCGGGCGTCGAGGGACAGACCGCACCCGCGTACAAGGACATGTCCAACCTCTACGGGCTTTCGGAACAGTCGATCGTAAAGAAAAACGAACTCGTGGGTCAGCGCGATACGACCGAGACTGTAAGCCCCTCGATGGGAAGGCGAACGGTATCCGTCAATATCGACGGTATCTGGAAAAAGAAACGCGACGAGAAGGGCAATTACCTTATCAAGGACGGCGCGATCGAGCGGGAATACCTTCCAATCGAGGAAGAGGAAATGAAGTCCGCCGCCAAGGCCGTTCAGGACGCGATTGGGTATAACCGTTCGCGAGGCGACTCGGTTAGCGTGCTTAACATCAAGTTCGACCGTACCAACCAGTTTGAGAAGGAAGACGCCGCTTACCTCCAGAAGTTGCAAACCCAGCAGACTATACTTATCTCGCTCGTCGCTCTTGCGGTGATTCTTGTCGCGTTCATCATCTATCGAATGATTACCCGCGAGCTTGAACGGCGCCGTCGGCTCAGGGAAGAAGAGCTTCTGCGCAAGCATCAAATGGAACGCGAAAAAACGCTTTGGGAAGCGGAACAGGCGGGCATGGAAGTGTCAATGTCCGTCGAGGAGCGTAAACGGCTCGAGCTTCAGGAAAACGCGATCAATATGGCCAAGGAACATCCTGAGGATGTTGCTTTACTTATTCGCACCTGGCTTATGGAGGAATAGGATATGGCACCAGCTGCGTCGTCACCCAGGGAGAAATCCGGCATTTCCGCCTCGGCATCGAAAAAAGCCAAGGACATTAAATCGCTGAACGGTCGGCAGAAGGCTGCGATATTTCTCGTATCCCTCGGTTCGGAGATTTCCGCCGAGATCTTCAAGCATCTTCGCGAAGACGAGATAGAGACGTTGACCTTCGAGATCGCGCGCCTCGAGACCGTTGAGCCTGAGTTCAAGGATGCGATCCTGCAGGAGTTCCAGGACCTGATGATGGCCCAGAACTTCATTACGACTGGCGGTATCGACTATGCCCGCGAGCTTCTGGAAAAATCGGTCGGAAGCCAGAAGGCCATCGATATCATCAACCGGCTCACGAGTTCGCTCCAGGTTCGTCCGTTTGACTTTATTCGCCGTACCGATCCCGCGCACCTTTTGAACTTCATCCAGCAGGAACATCCGCAGACCATCGCCCTTATTTTGGCGTATCTCGAGCCTGCGAAGGCGTCAGTTATCCTTCAGAACCTTCCCGACGAGATCCAGAGTGAGGTAGCTAGGCGCATCGCGACGATGGATCGTACGTCTCCTGACGTTCTTCGCGAGGTTGAGCGCGTTCTTGAGAAAAAACTCTCCACGCTGTCAAGCGAGGACTACACTGCAGCGGGCGGAGTCGAAAGCATCGTCGAGATCCTTAACCTCGTCGATCGTTCTTCCGAGAAATCGATCATCGAAGCGCTTGAGGACGAGGATCCAGATCTCGCCGAAGAGATCAAGAAACGAATGTTCGTATTCGAAGATATCGTTATGCTCGACGATCGCGCGATCCAGAAGGTTCTCCGCGAAGTCGACACGCAAGAGCTTGCGAAGGCGCTCAAGTCGGTCGATACGGAAGTTCAGGACAAGATATTCCGCAACATGTCAAAGCGAGCTGCAGGCATGCTCAAGGAAGACATGGAGTATATGGGCCCCGTTCGCCTGAAAGACGTAGAAGAGGCCCAGCAAAAGATCGTGTCTATAATCCGTCACCTCGAGGATACCGGCGAGATCGTCATCGCCCGTTCGGGGGAAGACGAACTTGTTGTATAACGGCGGGTATTGAATGGCAAAAACTGTTTTTCGTCCAAACGAGATCAAGAAGTCCGAGGATCAAATTCTCCTTCAGTTGGCCAGGAAATTTGCGGTTGAGGAAACGATCGAAGAGATCGAGCCGGAACCGGTATACGAAGGCCCGACTGTAGAGGATCTTCGTCGGGAAGCAGATCAATGGCGCGCCCAGTGGGAGCGTGATAAGGCTGACTTGATCGCAGAAGCGCAGGAAGAAGCGGCTTCCATAAGGAAAGACGCGGAGACCGCCGCGTTCGAGGAAGTAAAGCGCAAGACCGATCAGTCGCAGGTGATTCGACAGCAAGCCCAGGACGAGGCGACGAAGATACTCGCCGATGCCGAGTCGCGCGCTGCTGAAATCGTTGCCGAGTCGCGCGCCAAACTCGACGTGCAGCTTAAGGAAGGCTACGATGACGGTTACAAGAAAGGGCAGGAAGCTGGTTTTCGTGAGGGTAATCTCGAAGCCCAGCGGCTTACCGATCGCCTGCACACGATAATTGAGCGCATGATGGACAAGCGGCAGGAAATTCTCGCCGAAACCGAGCAGCAAATCGTTGACCTCGTACTTCTCATGACGAGGAAGATAGTCAAGGTTATCTCTGAAAACCAGCGCAACGTCGTTGTTTCAAACGTCGTGCAGGCACTTCGCAAGGTTAAGGGGCGTGGCGAGGTTATTATCCGCGTCAACCTTAACGATGTCGCGATGACCACGCAGCATATCAAGGACTTCCTTTCCGCGGCCGAGAACATCAAGAATATCACGGTGGTCGAGGACTCAACCGTTGATCGTGGCGGATGCGTAATCGAAACAGATTTCGGCTCAATCGACGCGAAGATCGTCAGTCAGCTTAACGAAATCGAGCAGCGAATCCTTGAAGTTTCGCCGATACGCGCCCGCATCAAGACGGCTAATCCCGTTTCCCAGGAATAAAACTTAATGATCGATATATTCGACAAATACGTTACGGCGGTCGAAGAAATTGATCCCATAAAATACACCGGCATCGTGTGTCGCGTGCGTGGCATGCTTATCGAGAGCACGGGTCCCCAAGCGGTCATCGGCGAGGTATGTCAAATCATACTTTCGCGCGGTAATGAGCCTGTTTTTGCTGAGGTCGTAGGGCTTCACGGGAATACCGTACAACTCATGAGCTATGGCGACGTTCAGGGTATCGAGATCGGCTGCGCGGTAATCGCGTCAGGCTCGGTTCTTTCGGTTCCTGTAGGTGACATTCTGCTCGGCCGTGTTATCGACGCGATGGGCAAGGCCTATGATGACAAGGGCGAGATATTCTCGACAAAATACTATCCTGCAATCGCATCCCCGCCTGATCCGATGAAGCGGCGTCCCATACAGGATCGCATCGTTACCGGTGTCCGCGCGATCGACGGTCTTCTTGCTGTCGGACGCGGCCAGCGCCTCGGCATTTTCGCAGGCTCGGGCGTCGGAAAGTCGACGTTGCTTGGCATGATTGCGCGCAATACGAATGCCGACGTGAACGTCATTGCGCTTATAGGTGAACGCGGTCGCGAGGTTATAGACTTCATTGTTAATGATCTTGGACCGGAGGGTCTTAAGCGTTCTGTCGTCGTGGTCGCGACGTCAGACCAGTCGCCGCTTTCCCGCATACGCGGCGCGTATGTCGCGACTGCGGTTGCGGAATATTTTCGCGACCAGGGTAAGGACGTTATGCTTATGTTCGACTCCGTGACCCGCTTCGCCAAGGCGCAACGTGAGATCGGGCTTGCAATCGGCGAGCCTCCCGCGACGCGCGGCTATACCCCGGGCGTCTTCGAGACCCTTCCGAAGCTTCTTGAGCGGAGCGGTACGTCGGACAAGGGCTCGATAACAGGTTTCTATACCGTTCTTGTCGACGGCGACGACATGGACGAGCCGATATCGGATACAGTGCGCGGTATCCTCGACGGGCATATCATCCTTAGCAGAAAGCTCGCGCAGCGGTATCATTATCCCGCTATCGACGTGCTCGGGAGTATCTCGCGCCTTGCGAATCGCGTTTCAGGCGCGGTATCGAAAAAGGCATCGGGATATATCAGGCGGCTTATGGCGACCTACGAGGAATCGGAAGACATGATTAACGTCGGCGCGTACCAGAAAGGCTCGAATCCGGCGATTGACGAGGCTATCGCCCATCATCAAAAGATTGAGGAATTCCTTAATCAGGAAGTGAACGATTCCGCGCCGATTACCGAAACCCTCAAAAGAATGGGTTCCGTAGCTGATATGGAGATACCTGAAGAAGAGGCAGGGCTTACCGGTCCCGGCGCACAACCCAAATACGTTCCCGTGTCCGAAAGCGCCGAGAAGTATGATCAGGGTGATTGGCAGGAATGACGGTATCGTACCGATACCGTGTCATCAGGGCGGCAACTAGTTGAAGCGTTTTTCTTTTTCACTCCAGAAACTGCTTGATCTCAGGGCGTTCCGGGAAAAACAGGCCGAACTCGAGCTGGGGAAGGCGATTTCCGCGCGTGATGCGATATCCCTTGAACTCGAATCGGTCGCAAAAAAACGGGTCACTGCCGCATTCGAGCGCAAAGGATCCCTTCCCGTGCAGGAATTACTCGCGATCGAGCATTTTATAACCCGTCTCGACAGGCAAAAGGAAAAAATGCTCGAGGACCTTGCAGCCGCGGAACTCGTCGTCGAAATAAAACGCGAAGACTATTTAGTGGCATCGCGGGAAAAGCAGGTTATTTCAAAATTACGGGAAAAGAAACAAGCCGTATGGCATAAGGAATCGCTTGCCGAAGAGGCCGCCACGCTTGACGATATCGTCAATGCGCGCGGAAACAGCCTCTCCGGAAATTAACGTAAATCTACATCAGGAATACTTAAAGTCGCTGTCCCCGATGAATTCCCGGATGATCGATTGTCCGGGAACGTACGATGAGGGAATGGGCGAGAAGTTGTTGAGGAATACGAGAAGGCGAGACGCTTCGCTGTATTCCCGCTCGGTCGGCTTTACCGCCCTGAGCAGGGGCTCAGCGTAAACTTTGAGCACGGAAAGTTCGTAGTCAAGCGCAGTATTGAACATCACGTCGGCTTTGTCCTGGAACGGGAAGATATGAAGCCGCTCGCCGCGCTGAACGCTGCCCCACATCGCGATGGTACCCGCCGCGCCCTTTCCGCGGAATTGCGCGTCGCGCACGATGCGGCGGATCAGGCGGTTGTCCGAGGTCGGTATGCGGTTGTGGTCGTCGAGGTTGAGCTGGGTAAGCGCTGAAAGGTATATTTTGTATTTGTACTCCATCGGGACGAGCGGGGTCAGTTTGTCGTTCAGTCCATGAATGCCCTCGAGTATCAGTATGGTGCGATCGTGCATCCGGAGTTTTTTACCGTTGTATTTCCGCGTCCCCGTCTTGAACTCGAAGGTTGGAAGCTCGACTTCGTCGCCGCGAAAAAGCGAAACGAGTATTTCGTTGAGAAGCGGAACGTCAAGCGCCTCAAGGCACTCAAAATCAGGATTGCCGTCCTTGTCTCGTGGGGTATTTGCGATTCCCCGATAATAGTCGTCTAGGCTAATGACGGTCGGCTCATAACCGAGGACCCTGAGTTGCATTGACAGCTTCTTCGACGTGGTGGTTTTTCCCGAGCTTGAGGGCCCCGCGACTAGAACGACGCGCACTGTTTTACGCTCGGCAATCTTGTCCGCAATTTCCGCGATCTTCTTGTTCTGCAACGTCTCAGTGATCTCGACGTAATCCTTCGCCTTCCTTTTGCCGACAAGTTCGTTGAGCTGGCCTACCGAGGATACGCCAATCAGCTTGCCCCACTTTTTTGATTGGCTATATATCGTGAAAAGCTGCGGAATGTCCTCAAACGTGCTTAGGCGACTCGGGTGCGATGTCGGCGGAAAACGGAGTAGAAAGCCTTCTCCATAGGACATCAGCTCAAAAACGGTTAGTATGCCCGTTTTATCGAGCAGGGGCTGAAAGTAAAGGTCGGTGTAGGATCCGATCCTGTTGGTGAGAATTTTCGGCTTGCTTATATGATTGAGCAATCTATACGTTTCGGGCTGGTTGGTGTTCGAAAATATGTCGAGCGCTTCCTCGTAGGACACATATCGTGTTTCGACGGGCATGTCTGCAGCGATTATGTCGCGCATCTTTTTTTCCAAAGCAGGAAGATCAATCGCGATTTTATTCCCTTCCGACTCAAGGGTATAGTAATAACCGTATCCAAGGCTGTGGCCAACGAGAAGCCTGAGCGATGGATACAACTCACGGGCTGCGGCGGCGAGCACAAGGCACAGCGTGCGCCGGCAGACGTTCGAGCCTTCGGTAGTTTCGTTGGTAACCGGTTCGACTTTCGCGCGGACATCGATGCTTCGCGCGAGCGAGAACAGCTCGTTGTTTACTCGAATCGCGACAACGGGATGCTTCCCGTTTATAAAGTGTTTTTTGAGGCTTGCGCCGGTAACTGCCTCGTTGAATTCTTCCGTGGTGTTATCGGGGAATGTGATTGTAAACTGCGGCATTAAATCCTCCGGATGTATATAACGTTTTTTTAAGGTTACCGTACATAAGGAGGTCTTTGCGGGACCGGAGGGACTCGAACCCCCTACCTACTGCTTAGAAGGCAGTTGCTCTATCCGGATGAGCTACGATCCCGGATCGGGATGAAGGGATTCGAACCCCCGATCTTCTGGTCCCAAACCAGACGCCTTAGCCGCTAGGCTACATCCCGTAAGACTTCCTAGTTTAAGGAAATCGGAAAGCCATGTCAAGAGAACAATTTTTTACTGGGATTGCACGGCGGCTTCCTCGCTATCGACCGGGAATAGGTGCAGATCGGGCAGTATGAACGCGTGGTCGGCGCTATACGCGGTCCTGATGATGGACTCGCTCGTGATTCCAAGCTCAAAGAAATGGTTGATCGTATCATACCCCGACTTCTCAATGCGGATCTCCCATGAGAAGACCTTCTTTATTCCTTCTTTGGGCGCGCCTTCGGGTCGTACCCAGAACGTAAAGGTACCGGGCGTATGGCTCGAAACAACATAGGGATTTTCCCATGACGAATCGATGGAAACTGCAGGCTTGGATCCCGAAAGCAACAAAACCGATATGTTTTGGAGCGGCTCAAAGGTCTGGCCGTCAAGGATGCGTCCGACGAAGGTAGGGAAGTTAAATACCGGGGAATCAGGCAAATCCGTTTGATGAGCGGTATGCGGGCGCTTTGTCGAAAGGACTTGTTTCATGCCCTCAAGGCCGATCCTGCTGATATCGGCCGCAAGTTGCGCCCGATCGCATGAGTCGTCGATCTGCGTATGGACGAGTCCGCGTCCCGATTTGATGTATCGTGGTGGAATCCGGTTAAGGACGTAACACATGGTATCAAGGCGGCATTGCGCGCACGTGCAAGTGAGCCAAGGAGCTTTGTTCAAGCTCGCGGTATCGAAAAGGTCGTTGACTTGGGTGTAGACGAATTCCTCCATCAGGTTATGCACATTCACACGAAACCTCCCGGATACGCAAAACATACGCTGTTAAAAGTTTAACGCACAGGCAGTCATTTGGCAAGTTTTTCCGGCAAGTCCGCTATAGCAAGTACCCTTTGCACGATCGATGGATGGACGGCGACGCGAACCATCCTGAGTGAGGACGAAAATCGCGCAACGACATCGCTCGAGAAAACGGTAGAACTGTTGCTGAATGTGGTATTTTCATCCTGGATGAATAAGTCGCTTTCAAAGGATATATCCTCGGGGATATCGATCAGTATGTGGAGCGGAAGTATGGACAGCGACAGGGTAGACGAAAGAACGGTCGCGATGCGGGATTCCTCGGCACTGCGATGCCCAAGATTCTCTAGCGCGCGAATGGTCGGGTTGTCCCGGTCATACGGGTATTCCATCACGACTTGATAGAAAGAACGGTTCCTGATATCGGTTGCAAGCGACTTCTCGTCCATGTTCAGCGTGTCGATCATGGCGTAGATGCCGGCATCATCCAGGGTATAGAGCGTTTCGCTTTCAATGAGCCTGCCCTCGAGTGCGGCAAAGAGCGTTTTTTTCATCATGGCCGTCGCCATTCGGACTTGACGGTGCCAATACACGGAACGGTACATGAGGTATTTTGAAAAAAGCACGCTTTCGACCGACATAATCGCCCTTCGATCGAGGGTAATGCCCCTTTCCCTGTCGGGCATAACGCGTGAAAGAATAAAATCGGTATCCTGAATGCCATATGGCACGCCGCAATAATATGCGTCCCTGTTAAGGTAATCGAGCTTGTCCGGATCGAGAACGCCTGAAAGAAGCCTTCTGAAAAATGCCGTTTCATCTCCGCTTCCGGCAGGCAAGGCCCGGCTTTTATCGACGATCGTAGCCGTCATCTCGGGATCGCCACCCGCCTTTTTGACGAGAAGCGAAAGCCGGTCGGTAAGGATTGCGCGGCCGGTGAGGGACTCATGGTCATCGAGGGGAAGCTCTTTGAGCGAATGGGTAAAGGGGAAATGGCCAAGGTCGTGAAGCAATGCTGCTGCGAGAAACGACGCACAGCCCTCGGCGGTAACCCAACGATCGGCTCCTTTCGCGAGAAGCACGCGAAGCAGGCGGAGCGCTACGTGATAGACGCCAAAGGAATGCGACGCTCGTGAATGGGTCGCGCCGGGATACACGTATTCGGTGGGCCCGAGTTGCTTGATGCGGTACAGCCTGAGAAACGGCTCCGAGAGGGTGATATCGCGAAATTCCGGGGTGAGCCATATATGGCGCCACACCGGATCGCGGATCGCCTCGCTGAATCGCGTTTCGTCGAGCAGGCTTTCCCGCGTCATCGTCGGTCGTTACTGCCCGCCCGTGCGGGTATATGCGGCAAGACCGCCCGAGAGCAGAATTCGCCGCGATCGCTCGTCAAGATCGTTCTTCGCGGTAAAAGAGAACCCGTCCAGCTTTCGCGTGAGGGTAAACGCCGTACCTTCCTCGAGCGATTTTTTGATGTCGACGAACTCGAGCAAGTCATCCCTCGAAATTCGATCATATACCGAAGGGTCCTCGAGAACGAGCGGGATGATGCCGTAGTTTATGAGATTCGCCTTGTGGATGCGCGCGAAGGACTTGACGATGACCGCGCGGACTCCGAGGTACATCGGCGCAAGCGCGGCGTGCTCGCGCGACGATCCCTGCCCGTAGTTTTCGCCGCCGAGGACAAAGCAGCCCTGTCCCGCTTTCGCGCGCGCATAGAATTCGGTATCGATTCGCTCAAAGGTAAAGCGGGCGATCTCCGGTATGTTCGAGCGGAGCGGAAGAACCTTTGCGCCTGCGGGCATGATGTCGTCGGTCGAAACGTTGTCGCCCGCCTTGAGCATGACGGGGAGGGTAAGGGATTCGGGAAGCTCGGGGCTTGCAGGGCACGGCTTGATATTGGGGCCGCGAAGGATTTCGGCCTTTTTTGCCTCTTCGGACGGAAGGGGTGCGATGAGCATGCTGTCGTCCCGGATGCAACCGCATTCAACCGATGAGAAAGAAGGCGAGTTCGCGGTGATCGAGGCCGTTGCCGTTGTCGGGTCCGTGATGACGCCCGTTATCGCGGCAATGGCGGCTGTTTCGGGTGATACGAGGTATACTTCGGCGTCAGGGGTGCCCGAGCGGCCCTTGAAATTCCTGTTAAAGGTACGAAGGGAAACGCCCGCGGAGTTAGGCGCGAAACCCATGCCAATGCAGGGCCCGCAGGCGCTTTCGAGGATGCGGAATCCCGCGCGGATGAGTTCCCCGAGGACTCCGGATTTTTCTGCCTGCATGAGGGTCTGGCGGCTTCCCGGCGATATGCCGGCTTCGACGCCGCTCGCGATGTGCTTGCCCTTCACGATGGCCGCGACGGCCGTAAGGTCGGAAAGCGAGCTATTGGTACAGGAACCGATCGCGACTTGCGATACCTTCTTTCCCGCGAGGCTCGAGACGGACGCGACGGCATCAGGGGAGTGGGGGCAGGCAGCAAGGGGTTCAAGCGCCGAAAGGTCGATTTCTATTACCTTGTCATAGACGGCACCCTCATCTGCGGAAAGGGCGACAAAGTCGCTTGCACGGCCCATGGCTTCCATGAACGCGCGGGTATTGTCGTCGGAGGGAAACACGCTGCATGTGGCGCCAAGCTCTGCGCCCATGTTGGTGATTGTCGCACGTTGGGGCACGGTAAGGTTCGCGACGCCGGGCCCGAAATACTCGTAGATGCTGCCGACGCCGCCCTTGACGGTCTCGCCCTTAAGAACCTCAAGGATGATATCCTTCGCGGAAACACCGGTGCGCAACCTTCCGGTAAGTTTGACGCCGAACACGCGGGGCATCGCGAGATGGAACGCGCCGCCTCCCATGGCGACCGCGACGTCAAGGCCGCCCGCGCCAATCGCGATCATGCCGATTCCTCCGCCGGTGGGCGTGTGCGAGTCGGAGCCGAGCAGGGTTTTCCCCGGAACGCCGAAGCGCTCGAGATGTACCTGGTGGCAAATTCCATTGCCCGCGCGAGAAAACCAGAGGCCGTATCTCGACGCGATGCTCTGGAGATACCGGTGGTCATCCATGTTTTTGTAATCTTCCTGCAGGGTGTTGTGGTCGATATATGAAACCGAAAGTTCCGTCTTTACCCGGTCGAGGCCTATGGTCTCAAACTGGAGGTACGCCATGGTTCCAGTGGCGTCCTGTGTCAGGGTCTGATCGATCCTGATCGCGATATCCTTGCCCCGTGGCGGAAGCCCGGCGACAGGTTCAACAAGGTGGTTTTTCAAGATTTTTTCGGTAAGGGTAAGCGCCATCATGCATCTCCTGCTGGTAATGTCAATTTATTCAGCCATACTGTAACCCGTTAAACCGAGATTGTCCATATCCTCGGTTTTATGGTATAGTATCTGTATGAAAAAACGTCGGGCATTCGCCGGACCGTTCGTGATAATTGTTTTCATGATTACCTTCGCTCAATCCGGTTTCGCAGAAACAGTTCGCGAGCGCGCGTCTCTTCACTTCTCCATGGATCCATGGTCTTTCCATTCCGAATCCTTACCCCATACGGAAACGGCGGCGATTGAGCTTCCCGGTGGCAATGAATCCTTTGCCGTCTTGCGGCCTTCGCGCGCGACCGGCGTCGCGGCGATTTATCCCGAAGCAGAAGGTCTTGGTTCGATCGAGTATTCGGGCCTTTCCCCTGTCCTTGAATCCTTCCTTCGAAAAATAGCCGATTCACTTCAGTTAAAGGATCTAGCCCCATCGCTTTGCAGCCTTGATCGCCCTTTTATCGCGCCTCTTACGGTGTATCGACTTGAAAAATTGCCGAATATTGCGCAAGTTTTTTTCTCGAAGCCAGAGACTGTGCCTTCGGGTCTTACATCGATCCGGTATCGGTTAACGGTCAAACATGAAGGTAAACCATCCTTTGTGTTTCTTTCGGTTTTAATAATGAATCCGGACACTAAGCCGGTAATCGATGATATCGTTTTTGACGGAGTATCGTATGCCGACGTTGCTCAGCAGGATTGAACGCGAATACATTCTGAACACCCTTGAAGAGACGCTCCCGTCCTTTTCGGTTCTTTCCGGCAGTCATCTTTGGATAATACCGGAAGGGAGCTATGCCTGCCATAGCGGGCGCCTAAATTTTCTGTTGCCCATTACTGCCGGGAATGCAGGCAATCGACCATCAACGGTTCGTTTCTTTTTTTTCCATAAACAGCGCGGCATGTTTTTTGACGTTCAACACGATCTACTCGGGGGGAATAACGTCTCCTTTGACGTGCCGGGCGAGATTTTCCTTGATAACGGTAATGGTGGGCAGACGGTTACCCGTATTCTTCAGATTTCCGTTGGTGCTCTTCGCTATGAGGCATCGCAATCAGGCGAGTTTCCGCTCGATTCAATCATGGTAAATCCCTGCCTGATTCAGGCGAAGAAAAACGCGCTTGAGAAGATTATGCAAAAAGCAGGACTTCACGATGCAGCCTCTCTCGCAGCCTACCGACTTTTTGAATATCTTGATTCGCTCTCGCGCCATAAAAATGTGGAAGCCACTCAAGAGAGCATTGTTATCTTCGCGGACCATCAATATGTTGTGGCTTCACTTTATGTTTTACGGGATACGTTGCATGCCATCGAGGAAATCCGGGATATAAATCTTACTCTTGATATCGGGAAGCGAAAAATAATCGCGGACGCGACGCTTTCCGGCATGATTCCGTTAAGCGGGAACCATGCAGTCGTGTGCCTTGATATTGCCGCGGCGAAGGAAGAAGACAAGCGCTTCCTTTACGAGCGATTGTACCGTCAAAAATACCATTGAGCGCTGTCATTCTCGCGAGTATCGGAGCTTAAAAAAAGGCCACCCGTTTCCGGGCAGCCTCGTTTTCGATTAATAGGATCAATGTGCGGATTATTCTCCGTCGATAGAAATACCGTGTCGGCGCTGGGGATATTTTTTAAGCATCGCGACGCCATTTTTCTTGTCGTTGTAGACAAATCCGCCGTTCCAGTATTCAAGAGCCGCGAACAGCGCGTTACCGCCGTCCTGTTCATCGCTTTTGTTTGTCCGAAAGGATACATACGAGCCGAGATGCTCAAAATCCTGCTGATACAGGCACTCAAGCCTTTTCCGATTAAAGTCGTTCCATTTCTCGAGGTCCTTGAAACCGGATCCTTCATCCTCGACAATCAGGTGCGCATGGGTGGAACTGAAAGAATACCACACGCGAACCTTTTTGTTGAGGTCGCAGTCATTACCATGCTTGACGGCGTTCTTGATGATTTCGCTGATCTGCTGCTCAAGCAAGTTAATCTCCTTGATCTCGAGTGGAGCTGACTGCACGATAAGGAGGGTGAAATAGCGTATCTGGCGGAAATCCGACGGAAATTCCTTGTACAACATATTGGTTTTATCGAAAAGCGGATCACTTCCATCAGCGCGCAATTCTTTTATTGGATTCATGTATTATCTCCTGCCGTTTCGTTTTAGCCTTCCATCTGCTGGAGGGCTTCTTCGATACTATTGGTAATCGGGAAGTATCCCATGAGCTTGGTGAGTTCTATAACCTTCTTGACGGAACCATGGATATTGGTAATGGCAAGCTTGAGGTTCATTTTTTTGATGGTAGAGCAGATATAGATAAGCGCTCCGATTCCCGACGAATCGATATAGTCAACCTGTTCGAGATTGATAATGAAGGATTGCACGTTCTTTTCAAGCATCTTCATGACAAGTTCCTTCAATTTATAGGAATTGTACAGATCCATCTCTCCGTTTACATCTATGATGTATACTTCCCCATTTTTCCTGATTTTCAGTTCCATACTGGTGCTGCTCCTTTACCCTGTGTGTTAAGCCTTGATCTTCATGACTACAAGAGTCTGGTCATCATGAAGGCTCGCAGATCCGACAAAAGCCTGAACATTGTGTTTCACTTCGGTTGCAATCTCTTTCGCTGTCATTGATTTGGTTTCCATGATTACTTTGGTAAGCGATTCGATTCCGTATTGGTGTCCTTCCTGATTGAGCGCTTCGATAAGCCCGTCGGTATAGAGTATAATAATATCTCCTTGACCAACTGTCAACTTCATGTCTTCGTATACCGAACTGCGCTCAACGCCTATGGGGTCGGTTTTCTGATGAAGAACTTCGAGCTTTCCAGTCGAAGCCTTATAAAGTAGCAGAGGTTGGTGCCCGGCGCTCGCGTAATTGACGATGTGATCCGCGGGATTATAACTCAGCAGGGAGAGCGTCGCGTAATGATCCATGTCGATCTTTCCGGTGATACCTTTGTTTACCCAATCCAGGATGGTTCCTGCTGTTTTTGTGGTATTCGTGACCAACTGGAGAACCGAACGGAGCATGATCATGACCATGCTTGACTGGATTCCCTTACCGGCGACATCGGCGACCGCGACGACGATACGGTCGCGACGTGCAAGAATTATATCGTAATAATCGCCGCAGACGCCCTTGGTCGCGTTAAAAAAGGATCCAAAACCTGCTTCGGGAAGGTCGGGAAGGCGTTTGGGATGAAGCGTTTTCTGGATCTTCGAGGCAATACTCGCCTCGCGCTCAAGATCGGCATGTTCCAGTATTTCCTGGACGCCGTACACGTTATTGATAGCCGATCCCGCATACTGCGATATTGCTTTCGCGACGCGGAATTCTTCCTCGCCGAAGGGCTTGTTTTCGGGTACCCGGGCAATTCCCGCGACGCCGACAACGCGATCCTTGACCATGAGGGGGACAACGATATAGCTACCGGGTTTGAGGAAATCTTCCGGGCCGTTCGCGAAGATTCGCGAGTCATGGGCGCCTTCCTCGATCAGTGCGGGTTTTCCGGAAGCCGCTACCTCGCCGAAGATCGTCTCGCCCAGGTTGAATTGCGCATACCGGAAGTTGGTTTCTACGCGCACCTGCTTATGCGGTAAATCCTGGGGAAGCTTGTATGGCGGGGGAAACTTTCCTGAATAGGATTTCGAGGTGATAATATCCTCGAAATCGTCCGCAAGAAAGACCACGCCGCCATCGGCCTGCGTATTCTTGATGAGCGTCTCGTTGATGAAATCGAGAAGGCGAACCAGGTTGATCTCGCCGGCCATCGAATCCGCGACATGGGACAGAAAATCCTGCCCGATCGCGATGAGTGGATCATCGACCGCCGCGACAACGGGTTCGGGAACGGCGTTCTCGCTCTCGACGTCTTCTTCGGTCTCGATGACATAGGAATTCAAAAGGATGAACATCACCAGCAGGATGATGCTCGCGATCAATATCCCGGATGCATAGACCAGTAAACCCGGGATGAATATAGCAAGTAAACTGCTGGTGCCGAGAATTACGACAAAAGAAACCGCCAGTTTCACAAAAAGGGGGTTCTGAAATTTCTCGGGGTTGTTTTTCGCAATCCTGAAAATAAAAAAACCTGCAATTCCCTGCATCAACAAGCTGGACGCAAGGGGCAATATAGCAAATGAATCAAGAAGTGCTGTTTGCATTATATCCTAGTTTAGCATCGATATTTTGCACCGTCAAGTTTGAAAGCGCTTTTTGAACCAGGCATGAACGCGACCGATGAGGCCCCTGTTGCCGTTTTCGGCAAGCATCCGGGTGGTTTCGTCAAGACTGTATTCAACCCCGTATCTCTGTTTGAGGTCATCCCACTGCTTGACGATCCAGACATAGAGATCGCTCGCAGTACGAGAGGGGAATTTTCGAAGCATGTGGTGCTTTTTTATGACGTGCATTACCGGGAGATATACATTCCTGTACCAGGAATCAATCGCCTCCTCGAACGGGATCTCGGTCGGGCGACTTTCGTTGATGTAGTATTTATGGACAAGAATATGGTTGTAGATCACGTCATACTGCCCCGGGCTCGTGAAATCGAGGTTCCAGTAGTCGGTAATGTCGCCAAAGCCGGTTTCAGAATAAAACACGCGCTTTTCAAACTTGATTACCTCGGAGAGTATCGATTCGCGGGTGATATCCTTTTTCAGTATTACCTCGCTCTTGAGCGAAATAACCTCTGCGTCGATAAAGCTGACGCCCTGGGCCTTTGCGACCGAAACCCGATGGTTGCCGTCGCGCACAAAATAGAGTCCGCCGAGCTCATAAAGCTGTATTGGCGGCAGTACGATGTCGGTGAGATGTGCCTCATCCACGCGTTCCCAGCGTTGCCTGAGGTTGTTCGCCCGGGGAAAGAAATGGTTGTCGAAATCCTGGTACCGGCCCTCGCTTCCGACCACCTTCTCGATCGGGATCGTTTGCATCCCGATATATACCTCGTTTTTCGGCTTGAGTATCTGTTTAACGTCATGAAACGAAAGAAGCTTGCGTTTATCAGGCGTGAGGAAGTTCTGGATCTCATTGAAAAGCGCCTTGTTACGCGCCTTGTTAAAGTCGTCGCCGGCCTGGTTTCGTACAAAATCGCTCATGGTGTCATTGCTCCGTATCAAGGATGTAGTGGCTGTATGCGTTTATCACCGTCGTGTCGAGATATTTCGATACCCTGATGTCCTGCAGGTCGTAAAGATGGATGTGTCCGTGGATAAGCCAGCGCGGCTTGAATGCCTTCATGAACCAGAGAAAGGCATTAAATCCCCGGTGACAAGGGTCGTTTTTGTCGTGAATCCCGGCGGGAGGCGCATGGGTCACGAGCACGTCGAGAAATCTTCCATAACGAAGCCGGTTCAAGATGAGCGTCGGGAGGAGGGCGATGAGCCTTCGTTTCATCTGCTTTTCTGTATACTGGTTGAGGCCATCATTGTAGCGAAGGGAGCCTGATACCCCGGCGACAAGGAGCCCTCCTTCCCGCTGAGCGCGAAAGCCGATATAGGTGGTGCCATGGCAACCTTCGGGGTCTAGACAGTTGGTGACCGGCAAAGCCTTGCCGACGGAATTCGCGGTACGGTGATAAAGGCCGAATTCGGATAGATTATGGTTTCCGAACACGAAAAAGACCGGTTTGTTGAGCGAGGAAACGATAAAATCAAGGTATTCCATCGGAAGGTCGCCCGCCGAGATAACAAGATCTATATCCTTGTATCGTTCCTTGACGTTACTGCTGTAGACAAGCGGATCGATTTGGTCTGACACGCAAAGGATTTTCATGGGGGGCTATTTCTTACCGAAGACGTTGATTGCTGAAAGCATCTGTTCGAGTTTGTCCTTACCAATCAACTCGAGCGGCCTGCTTTCGGCAAACTCGAGCGCGGCTCGGGTAAATCCTGAGCTTGTGATCACGATTCCACGGATGATCGACTGCTTTTTCATGTCTTCCTGGAGCGTGCGGAGAAAGGCATCCTCGATCATATTCGGATCCCGGTAGAACAGGATGAGCCGGGGCTGTTTGCGCACGTTTCGCCACTTTTCCGCGTCGTTCTCGACGGCGATGAGCGCGCAACCATACTTCGTTTCGCGGATCTCGCGGACGGCGAGCTCGAGCCCGTTGTTCGTTATCGCTTTACAGATCGTAAAGAAGTCTTCCTTACCTGCGGTCAGGTATTCCTTCATGTGATCGTTCGAGCGGAGTTCCTGATATTGGGAAAGCTTTTCGCCGACGTCGCGGAAGCTCCGTTTCTTGTTGAATATCTGCTCCCATTGGGTGATCGCCTGGTCTATGTCGCGGTTTTTTTCGTAGCAGGAGGCGAGGAAATAGCGGGCATGGAGGGTGTCGTTCGAGGAATCGTCTGACGAAGCCTTGATCGCCCGGTCAAACTCGAGAATCGCCTTTTCAGTGCTGTTCGCCTCGAGGTAGCAGCAACCGCGCTCTATGAGGGACTTCTGCTTGAGATCGGGATCGCGGATTGCCTTCTCGAATGACGCGAGCGCGTTTGCGTAGTCATGGCTGTCACGGAGCAGTTTTCCCTGATAATAATAGGCTTTCGTGTTGCGGGAATCGAGCCTGAGCGCGATGGCGATTTCCTGTTTCGCGTCGGGCATCTGTTTGTTCTTGAAGAGAAGGTACGCGAGCGCCGCGTGGGCCGCCGCGTGCTTGGGGTCGGTTTCAACGGCCTTTCGATAGAGCGAAAGCGCCTGTTCGCTGTTATCGCGTTGCTCGAACAGCACCGCCGCGCTATAATAATGTTCAGCTTGGAAGGGTTCAAGCTTGATGAGGAGGAGATACTCCTTGAGCGCTTCCTCCGGCTGGTTGTACTTGATGTAGAGTTGCGCTATTGTTTTCCTGAATTCGGCTTCCGGGATCGATTTAGTGAACAGGGCGGTTGCGTTGACGGCCTTAAACTCCATGAGCGCGAGCTCGGGCTTTCCGTCCGCGAGGTACGCCCTTCCGAGCAGGTACCGCGCTTCGGTGTCGCGGGAATTGCGGGCAATAAGGGACTTGGTTTGCTTGATAGCCTGGGTATACTTGCCTGAATCTATCAGTTTCCGGATTCCGGCGATTTTTTTGGGCACGATGAACGATTTGACCACAAAAACCAGAAGGACGGCCACGCCCGTGCCGAGAATCAAGATGAAACCGATGAACAATGATGACATAATTAGAAGGTTATAGCTTTTATGGGGTATTGTCAAATATGAAAGAACGCTTACGGAACAACGGGTTGAAGTTCGTTTTTCTCGCGGTTTTATGCGCCATGTCGTTACCGGCTATGGCCTATGATTATTTTGCCGAAGGGGAGCGTCTTTTTCGCGAAAACAAGCCAGCTGACGCGATACCGCTTCTCTACCAGGCTTCACAGATTCAGGGGACCGATCCCCGGGTGTTTGTGTATCTTGGTATTTGCTATCAGCAGACCGGTAAATATGCCGATGCCATCAGTACCTTTATGAAAGGAACGTCTGCGCCGGGTACGGACCGAAAGACGCTTTTTTTCAATGCAGGAAACGTCTATTTTATCCAGAATTCCTACACTGAAGCGGTTACCATGTATTCGCGCGCAATTGGAATCGATTCGGCCTATGCGCCCGCGTTTCTCAATCGCGCGAACGCCCGGGTAAAGCTCGAGCAGTTTCCCGAGGCCGTTAACGACTATACGCTTTATTTAACGCTCGATCCCGCGTCATGGCAGCAGGAACCGATCCGGCAGCTCATCACGCTTTTGTCGGGCGAGATAAAGGCGAAAAAGGAAGCCGCGCTTCGGGCTGAGGCAGAAAAGGCCGCGACGGAAGCGGAGAAGCTTGCCGCGGCCGAGCGGTATAAAAAACTTATGGATGACGTAAGCGCGTCGCTCCAGGCGGTCGACAATGCGAGTACCCTGTCGGCTGGATCGGAGGACGTTATGGGTTACAACGAGGAAGGACAACTTGAATAAAAGAGAAAAAACCGTAACCGGCGTCATTGCCGGCATCATCATTCTGCTCCTGCTTGCGGGCGGGGGATTTCTGCTGTATCGCGGCGCTGCCGCTCGCGCTGCGGCGAACGATCCGGCTAAATTCAGGCTCAATACCCTGACGCTGGTGCGTACCTATGTGGATAAGGAAGAGTTCGACCGCGCCTTGAGCTTGCTCGAGGGGCTTCTGATCCAGAATCCTGCGGATACTGAGGCGTCGGAACTTCTCGATATCGTGCTCCAGGCAAAGAAGGCGAAACTCGCGCGCGAGGCCGGCACCGGCATGGACAGTAGCGATATCGAAGCCGCCCTTGCCGAAGCCAGGAGCGCCTCCGCGCGAATAGCGAAGGCGGCCGACGAGGCGCAACGAGCTGCGTCACGGATATCGGCGGCGGATACAGAGCGAAGAAAGAAGGGCGCGACGGGCGAGGACGCAGGAGCGCTCGACGACGGCTCTGTCTCGAACTCAAAGAAGGCAAACGCCGCGGATTCTGATGCAGCTGCCGCCGCGTTGGAAGCCGAACGCCAGAAGAAAGAGCAGGCGGCGGCCGACGAGGCGAAACGCAAGGCGCTTGAGGACGAACTCGCGAAGAAAAATAGCCAGATGCAAAAACAGATCGCTGAAGTGAATGCCTATATCGCGAAGGGAAAGGATGCCGCCGCATCGGGAAGCCTCAGGACGGCGCTTTCAAATTTCGATCAGGCGACGTCGGCGCTTCCTGATGGTGAAAAGGCATTCGCCGCCCAGAAATACGCCGAGATGGCGGAGTCGCTCTACGGTATAGCACAAAACTCGAGCGACAGCACGGTAAGGAACGAGGCGCTCGCTTCGGCGCTAGAATACGCCAACCTCGCCGTGGAGTCCGATCCTTCCCTTGCTTCTGGCCATTATGTTCGCGCGAAGATCTATGCCGAGCAGAAAAAGATGGACGCCGCATTGGCCGACCTCAGAGAGGCGGTCAAGCTCGATCCGACGAATTATCTTTATTCCTACGAACTTGGCAAGATGTATTACCTTCAGAAGCGCTATACCGAAGCGAAGCAATGCTTTACCACGGTAACGAAGCTCGCCCCGAAGTTCGAGCCCGCGTTCTTCAACCTTGGCCTCTCGAACAAAGCGCTGGGATCGGTCGACGGAGCCCTTGCCGCATTCAGGCAGGCGACCGTCATCAAGGTCGATTACATGCGCGCCTATATCGAGATCGCCCGACTTCTGGACCGGAAAGGGGATTCTGCGGGGGCAATCGCCAACTACAATACCGCGCTCAAATACGAGGCAGGCAATGTTTCGGCCCTTCGGGAGATGGCCTCGATTTATAGCAAAATTGGCAAGTTCACGGAGGCTGAACGATATTTCAGGGAAGCACTCACCCTCGGCTCCGACGACGCGCAAACCAACTACAACATGGCAACCGTCCAGCTGGAGCTCGGAAAGCCCCAGGCTGCGCTCGATTACGCGAAGAAAGCCGTCGATTCCGATGGCGCAAACGCGGTATATCTGTACACCTACGGACTCGCAGGAGAGCGCAACGGCATGAACGATGTCGCGCTCCAGCAGTACGCGAGGGCGATCGCGACCGACCCGAAATACGTAAAGCCGCGGATCAACCTTGGAAACATGTACCTTGAGGCGGATCGTGTTGACGAGGCCCTGGGCCAGTTTACCGCGGCTTATAGCGTCGAGAAGGATAACTTCGAGGTGAACAACAATCTTGGCAAGGTGTACGGCCTGAAAAAGGTATACGATAAATCGGTCGATCACTACGCGAAGGCCGTGTCGAAAAACCCGAAGGATCCCGACGTACGCGCGAATCTCGCGACCGCTTATATCAGCGCAGGACTTCCAGAGAAGGCGCGTGATGCCTATATCGATCTTCTCAAGATCGATCCTGCCCGATGGGACGCGTACTTCGAGCTCGGAAAGCTTTATGTGAGCCTCGGCGACAAGGTGAGCGCGAAGGCGACGCTCGAGGATCTTCTGAGGCGAAAGCCCGACTATCCCAAGGCAGCCGAGGTCAAGTCCTTGATCAATACCCTCTAGAAAAACTATGATCGCATCAGGTTCGCCTGATGCGCGCGAAAAGCTCTTCCCGGTTCATCGCGATCCACACGGGCCTTCCGTGCGGGCACACCGGCTCGGGAAGGGCAAACGTTTTTTCCGCCAAATCCCGCGCGGTATCCTCGTCGAGGACGTCCCCGTCCTTGCATGCGGCGCGGCATGCCGCTGTCGCGTATAGATGCGAGGCGAGCGTGTCGGGGTTTATGGAGCTTTCGAGAAGGTCCCTCGCGAGATCCTTTTGCGTTCCCGTCCATGACGCGGGAACCGCGGTCACCTGCCAGATACCATCGCCCTCGTTCTCGACGCTAAAGCCCGATTCTGCCAGGGCTTGTTGCCGTTCGTGGAGTACCCGGTCTCTCTCCTCGGAATCGGTCTCGATCCGGTATGGGACGAGCAATTCCTGGGTTTTCCCGCGTCCGGAAAGAAATTCGTTAAAGAGAATACGCTCATGCGCGGCATGCTGGTCGATCAGGTAGAACGTGCCTTCGCGCTCGACGGCGAGAAAGGTTCCGAGGACCTGTCCGAGATAGCGGAAACTCGCGCGGTCGCTTGCCTGCGAATAATCTTGGCGGCGTGAAGGCACGGAACTGTCGAGATACGCCCCTGAGTCGCCGCGCATCGCAAAGCACGCAGATCGGGCATCGGTTCCCCGTTCGACCGCTTTCGAGTATGCGCCGATCCCGTCATAGGATCGTGCGGGACCGGGATGCGCCGTCGCGTTGCCAAGGTCGTCTCTCTCATAGAGGGACGGCTCGGATGCGAGCATGTCGGCGCCTGCGCTTTCGCGGGCAAGCGACGCGATCGTGTAGCGGCGATAGAAATCGCGGACCGTCGAGCTCATCGCGTGGTGGAGGCTTCCTGGATCGCGGAAGCGGGCTTCGCGCTTTGCCGGATGGATATTGAAGTCGACGAGATGAGGTTCGATCGTGACGAAGAGGCAACCCATGGGATGCGTTCCGTTCGGAAAATGTCCTTCGGCGCCGTATTCCATCGCCTGAAGGAGTGCGTATTCCATGATCCGCCGTCCGTTCACGAAAACCATCAGGTCGCGCCGGTCGCTTCTCGTGACGTCGGGACTGCCAAGCACCGCGCGGAAGGAAAAACCCGGGCCCGCGCCTGCGATCTCGTGAAAGAATGTTTCGCTTTCCTTCGGCTCGAGCGCTGAAAGGCAGCGTTCCCGCAGCGTGTCAGAAGGCGGCAATATCGCGCGTTGTGCGCCGTCGACCGTCATGCGAAATTCGATTTCAGGCCAGGCGAGCGCCTTCTCGATGAATATCTGGCGGCAGAGCGCGGTCTCTGCGGACGGGCGCTTGAGAAACTGTCGTCTGGCGGGAAAGTTCGCGAAGAGGCTATCGACCTGGACGGTCGTTCCGACGGCAAGCCGGGCCGGCTCGATAGTCCCCGAACGGAGGCGCCATGCTTCGCGGCCGTCCCTTGTCGTGGTTATTTCGAGGTTGCTTACCGCCTGAATCGAGGAAAGGGCCTCGCCGCGAAAACCGAGCGTGGTGAGGGTAAGGAGGTCGTCCTCGGCTGAGATCTTGCTCGTCGTGTGGGTGTGCGCGCAGATCGCGAGGTCGTCCGCGCTCATTCCCGAACCGTTGTCGGTTACCCGGATTCGATCGATGCCGCCGCCCGTGATCTCGAGCGATATCTTGCTTGCGTTCGAGTCTATGGCGTTATCGAGAAGCTCGCGCACCGCGGCCGCGGGACGGTCGATTACCTCGCCCGCCGCGATCTTTCGGGCGACTTCAGGCGGAAGCTCCCGTACAGGCCTGATTTCCCTCGGCACGGTCTATTCGCCTTCCTGGGAAAAAAGGTCCAGTTCCGGCTTTTCGTCCGGGGTACTCGGTTGGTTCATCAATATCTGTATCTTGCCCTCGATTTTATCAAGGTCCTTTTCAAGGTTCTTCGCGAGCTTGATGCCTTCCTCGAAAAAGGCAAGGGCATCCTCAAGCGCGAGATCGGGGTCACGAATCGCGTCACTGAGTTCCTCGAGACGGCCGAGCCGCTCTTCAAATTTCTTCATTGCAGATTTCCTCCACGCGCGCGCGTATGCTTCCCTTTTCGGGCATAATGACGAGTTCAAGCCCCGGCGCGGTATCCCGCCCGGAGCGGATTATCTTTCCGGTTTTCGCGTCGCGAACCATCGAGTAGCCCCGTTTCAGGATCGCGCGGGGATTCGCGCCCTCGAGCTTTTCGGCCAGGAGCTCGATCCGGTGGCGCCTTTCCCTGATCCTGTCGGAAAGCGAGGCGAGCAGGGCTTCCTTCGCGTCGTCGAAGCGAAGGAGAATCGGTTGCTCGATCCTGCGAAAGCGGAGCTCGAGCGACTCGGCCGAGAACTGCGCGAGCATGAGACGGACCCGCTCGACCCTGTCCGTAAGGGCCAGGGCGATCGATTCTGCGGCACCTGCGACTCGTGAAGCGATATCCGACGCGAGCGGGCTTACGAGCTCGGCTGCCGCCGAGGGCGTCGGCGCGCGGAGGTCAGCGGCAAGATCGCAAAGGGACCAGTCAATTTCGTGGCCAACCGCGCTGATAACCGGGATTTTCGACGCGGCCACCGCGCGCACGAGCGCCTCATCCGAGAAGGGGAGGAGGTCCTCGAGCGAACCGCCTCCGCGACCGATGATGATGACGTCCGCCATGCGATAGTCGTTCGCGGTTTCGATTTGGCGGACGAGGGCTGGAGGGGCTTCGGCGCCCTGAACGGGGGCGGGAAGGATCGTCACGCTGATCGAAGGATTTCTCCTCCGTATGATTTGCAGGATATCGCGAACCGCAGCGCCCGTCGGGCTCGTGATGACGGCGATGCGTTCGGGGAATTCGGGTATCGGCCGCTTTCGGTCTGCGTCGAAAAGGCCCTCCGCGGCGAGACGCTGTTTCCGCTCTTCCAGGAGGCGGAGTATGTCTCCCGAACCCGCGATCTCCATCGAATCGACGATTATCTGATAGGTACCGCGCGCCTCGTAGACCGAGATGCTCCCCGTCGCATGCACGAGCGTGCCGTCCTTCGGAGTGAACGCGAGGTAGCGACTTTTTCCCTTGAACATGACCGCCGAGATCGCGCTCGATTCGTCCTTCAGGGTGAAATAGAGGTGACCGGTGCTCGACGGCCGGCAGTTGGAAATTTCGCCTTCGAGCGTGACCGACGGAAACGAGCCTTCGAGTATTTCCTTTATGAGGGAGGTTATCTCGGCTATCTTGAGCGGTTTGACGTGGGTCATGGAGGTACCCTACCATGACGGGCGAGTTTCCTCAAGCCGAATGGCTCGGTGCCGATACTCAATACAGTATGAAGAATCTCGTTGTCCTTTTTGCCGGCGATAGTGTGAACCGAGCCCTTGAGCCCCTGGCGGGCGGAACCTCTGCAGTCGAGCGCGCCCTTCAGTGGGCCGGTAAGGTACCCGATGCCACGCGCCTTATCATTGCTGTCCCTGTGGAATTCGAAGTCCCGTTCCGGGATATCGTCGATACTGTCGGATTGCCGATACCAGTCGAGGTCATTTCCGAGGTTCGATGGACCGTTCATTCATTTTTCTCCCGAATTTCCACGTTTTCGGAGGGGATGGACCATGTTTTCCTTTCGATGGCCGATTATCCTTTCCTCGATTCAGGATTTACGGATGAACTGTACCGGAAGCACCTGAAATACGCGGCGGAGTATAGCTTTGCCGACGGTTATCCCGTGGGGCTTGCCCCTGAGATTCTTGCCCGGGGCATCATGCCGATTCTCGCGAACCTCGCGAAAGAAAACCAGGAAGGCGTTGCCCGTAATTCGGTATTTGAGACGGTCAAAAAGGATATCAATTCGTTCGACATCGAAACTGACATCGCTCCGGTCGATCTTCGTCAGCTCAGGCTGGTTTTTGCCTGCGACACAAAACGAAACGCTCAGCTTTGTTCCGCTTTCGATGGGGTTACCGCCGCGAATTACGGAAAACTTGTGGAAGAACGCTCAGGCGAACTCCGTACTTTGCCCGCCTTTTACGCGATACAGGTCGCGGGTAAATGCCCCTTCGAGTGCGCTTATTGCCCGTATCCCGCGTTTTGCCGGAGCGGAAAGGGCATTTCGCCAGGGGTCGGCGCAACCGAACGCGATGATTTCATGACGCTTCCAGCCTTCACTCGTCTCGTAAAGAAAATTGCGGATTTTTCGGATGACGCGGTCATTTCACTTTCGCTTTGGGGTGAATGCGCCTATCATCCCGAGATCGCAGCGCTTGTCTCGGCTGTCCTCGAGTATCCGGGTCTTTCCGTATTGATCGAGACGACCGGGGTCGGCTGGAAGGAAGCCGATATCGGGGCTATCGCAAGCGCCGCGGGTGCCGCCCCGGCGCGAAAAAACGGGCAAAAGCCGGTGGCCTGGATCATCTCGCTTGACGCTGCTGGTACCGATTGTTACTCGGCGGCGCATGGTCTCAAAGCACCGACAGCGCTTCTGGCCGGGGAAGTTGCGGCTTCCGCAGTCTCCGGTAACGAGGATGCGGACCGGTGTCTTCGTGGAGCTCTTGCCCTTACCGAGCGGCTTACCGGGCTTTTTCCCGGCGCGGTGTGGCCCCAGATGGTCCGCATGACGGGTAACGAGGTTGAGCTCGAAACCTTCTATCGCTTCTGGAAGCAGAAGTATGGGCAGGTTATCATCCAGAAACACGACCACTTTTGCCGTACTATCGCCGACCTCAGGGTGGCAGACCTTTCGCCCCTCGTGCGCAATCCATGCTGGCATCTTAAGCGCGACATGACTATACTGATAGACGGGACCGTTCCGCTTTGCCGCGAGGATCTTTACGCGACAAGGCCCTGCGGAAACGCTTTCAGGGACGAGCTTCCGGATATTTGGAAGAAAAACGGCCCCGGATATGAACAACACGTGAAATGCATCTACGAAGGAATGTGCGGAGCCTGCGATGAATACTATACCTACAATTTTTAACGAACGGAAAGTGCCGCACACGATCGTGGGCGGCAAGGTGAAAAAAAGCGACGAAGAGGGCGTTCCCTTTACCGTAATCCTCCTGAATCGGGGCGGCCGGTATTACCGCTCGGCGGTTTTCCAGAGTCTCGAAAGCGCGGGTTTCAATTCGGTCATCTCGATCGAGCTTTCCGCGGCGCCCTATGACATTGAAAACCTTTCGATCCGGTTTCCCGAGGTGAAATTCCTCGTGCCGCTCGAGAAGGTTTCGGTCGGCGAGATGATCAATACCGGTATCGCGGAAACCTCATCGCCATACGTATTCGTCGTGTGGAACGACGTCCGCGTAACGCCTTCATCCATATCCGCCAGGCTCATTTCCCGGCTCGCCGAGGAAAACACCCTCTGCGTCGCGCCAATGCTCACGAGCCAGAAGATGGAGAACCTGCCCGTGCAGATGGTGCCCGCGCTCAATCGCAATGCCTTTCAGGTCGAACCGATGCCCTGTTTCCGCGATAATCTGCCGACCGTCTATCCCTTTGATTTTACCGGCGTGTACAACCGCGAAAAATTCATCCAGATGGGCGGGTTTGATCACACGATAACCAACCCCTATTGGCAAAACCTCGACTTTGGTTTCCGCTCCCATCTTTGGGGCGAGCGGATACTGATATCGAGTCTCTTTCGCCTTTCCTACGACGGCGAGGTTCCCCGCGAGGATATTACCGCGGATTCCTCGTACATCCGTTTCTTCCTGAAAAACCTCGCGCCCGTATTCCGAAATGACGAGGCGTCTCTTCCGTTCTCGTCGTTTTTCCGGTACGTCGGAAAGGCTGGAACCAACCTTCTCGAATCCTGGGCCAGTTTCCGCCAGGCGCGGAAATGGGTGAATCTAAACCGGTACCGGTTCCGGCACGACGCCGCGTCCCTGACAGCAGAATGGGAGCCATCCATCCAATGACCGCGATTATCCTTCAGGCACGACTCGATTCGACCCGGCTTCCCCGGAAAGCGCTGCTTGATCTCGCGGGAAAGCCGGTGATCGTTCGCGTCATGGAATCGCTCGCCCGGGTGCCGGCCGACCTTCGCGTGCTGGCCTGCGATTTCAATTCCGTGCGCGAGCTCTCGCCGCTCGCGGAATCGTGCGGGTTTATCTGCATCGGCGGCCCAAAGGAAGACGTGCTCGAGCGCTTTTGCAAGGTCGTGCGCGAGACCGGGACGACCGTGGTGTTGCGCGCGACCGGCGACAATCCCTTTTTGTTTTCGGAAGCCGCGGTAGCGAGTCTCAAGCGGTTTGCTACGCTTGCCGCGCGGGACGTTCCTGCGGACTATTTTACCTATTCAGGCCTTCCGCATGGGAGCGGGATTGAGGTCTTCTCTGGCCCCCGGCTTCTTGAGGCCGCATCCGGCAATGATTCCTCCTACGACCGCGAGCACGTGGGACCCGCGTTCTACAACCATGCGGATCGTTTCGTCTGCATCCGGGAGCCTGCTCCCGGTCAATGGTATCAACCGTCGCTTCGAACCACCATCGATACTCCCGAGGATTACGATCGTGCCCGCGTAATGGCGCGCCATCTCATCCGCGCCGGTATTTCCCTTCCTGCCCCTGACGCGGCAATCATCGAGGCGGCCCAGTATGCTGATAACCCGATCGTGTTCGCGCCCTCGGTACGGAAAGGGGAGGGTACCGGTCACTTTACCCGCGCGGTATCGCTTCTCATGAATCTATCCTCAGCCTGGCGTTGTATCCTCTACATTCCGGAAGATAGCGAGAATGTACCTTCTGTTCCCGCCGATTTTCCCGGAGAATTGACGCATCGCCTTCCTTCCCGTGCGCATCTGGTGGTGATAGATCGCTTCCGTTCGACCGAGGACGATATTCGCGAGTTTAGGACCCTTGGGCCGGTCCTTGCGATCGATGAAGGTGGGAGGGGACGATCAGGCGCCGATTATCTTCTGGATATCATTCCGTCGTTGCCCTACGGGAAGGAAATGGCCAATCTGTCCGAACCGAGGTTGCTTTCATTGCCATCAACGAGGAGAAAGGATTCCTCGTCGTCCTTGCGTTCCGTTCTCGTGCTTGCCGGCGGCGAAAACGCGGCAGGACTTGCGCTCCCGACGGCCCGCGCCCTTGCCTCTCTTTTTCCCGAGGTGACGGTCATCGATCCTGCGGCAAAGGGCGTTTCCCGGGACGACTCGGGCCTTACCGTTTCGGCGCCCGTTCCCGCGCTTCGCGAAACGCTTTTTCGCTACGACCTCGTCGTTACCCATTACGGCCTTACCGCCTTCGAGGCGCTCGCGGCTGGATGCCGGGTCATTCTTTTTTCGCCAACCAGGTATCACTATCGTCTGGGCCTTGAGCACGGTTTTTCCGTCCTGAGGCCAGGACCCTTGTCGGCGGCTTCGGTCAAAAAGATCCTAACGGACGGCATCAGGATACCTAAAAGCGTTACGCCGATGACGGAACGGCTTGAGGGCGCGACCGAAATCGACCGAATCGCGCGCGGTCAGGCTCACGATTGTCCCCTGTGCGGAGCCGCGGGTCCCGTGCGCGCGATAGCCCGGTTTCCCGACCGTACAATCTCCCGCTGTCCCGCTTGCGGCATGCGGTATCTGCATTTCATCGTGTCTGAAAATCGGGTGTATTCCCGTTCTTATTTCTTCGAGGAGTATCGCTCACAATACGGAAAGACGTATCTTGAGGATTTTGACTCGATCAGGTCCAAGGGTTCCGATCGCCTGTCGGTAATCGACGCGATCGCGTTACGCAGACTTCGGGGAATGAAGGACGAGGAGAAAACCCTTCTCGATATCGGGTGCGCGTACGGTCCTTTCCTCGCCGCCGCTCGCGATTCCCGGTGGATACCGTGCGGTATCGATATCTCTGACGACGCGGTTCGTCACGTCCGCGAGGTTCTGCACATTCCGGCCGCCGTGTCGGCTTTTCCCGCCCCCGACGCGGACGGGCTTCTCGAGGGCCGCCGCTTTGCCGCCGTAACCCTTTGGTACGTCATGGAGCATTTCGAAGACCTTGAACCGGTTTTTGCTCGAATCCGCGCGTTACTCGTTCCGGGCGGGATCCTCTCGTTTTCGACGCCGTCGGCCGCTGGCGTTTCGGCCCGTTTCAGTAAGGCGTCGTTTTACGCGAATAGTCCGAAGGACCATTTCACGATATGGGATCCCCGAACCGTCCGCTCGCAGCTCCGCCGGTATGGTTTCACGCTTGAAAGGATCGTGTCGACCGGCCATCACCCGGAGCGGTTTCCGTTCATGAAAAACGCAAAGCCAGGCTCGATTTCCTGGAAGCTTGTCATGTTCGCGAGCCGTCTTTTCCGTCTCGGCGATACGTTCGAGGTTTACGCGATCAAGAACGGCACCCTGGAAGACGTGCAATAATGATTTCTTATAACTACAAAAGGTAAGTACAATGACCAACGGTGTGCGCGAAAAAAAAAGAATCTTGATGCTCGGAGCCGGTTTCATGCAAGGCGTCGCGATACGGAGCGCCAGGGCGCATGGTTGGCACGTCGTCGCGGTCGACGGCAACCCCGACGCGATATGCCGCGGTATCGCCGATCGGTTCGAGCCAGTTGACCTGAAGGACCGTGATGGGCTTATTGCGCTTGCGCTATCGCTCAAGGCCTCAGGCGGACTTGACGGAGTGTTTACGGCTGCTACCGATTTCTCGGCCTCCGTCGCGGCCGTGGCCGAAGCGTGCGGCCTTCCGGGACATAGCCTTGAAGCCGCGCTTAACGCGTCCGACAAACTCAGGATGCGGGAATGCTTCCGTCGTTCGAGCGTTCCTTCTCCCGCGTTTGTCGGCGTGGACGAAACGGGAAGGGGCGGAATCCTCTCGGTCCTTGCGGAAAGGGGCATCGGGTTTCCTGTCGTCGTAAAGCCAGTGGACAATATGGGCGCGCGCGGTTGCCGTAAAGTCGATTCCTCGCGGGATCTAGATTCCGCGATCTCGGACGCGATTCGTTATTCCCGGACAGGACAGGCTATCGTCGAGGAATACATGGAAGGCCCCGAGTTTTCGGTCGAGGCGCTCGTGTATGACGGCGAGATTCACATGACCGGCTTCGCCGACCGGCATATTTTCTTTCCTCCATATTTTATCGAGATGGGCCATACGATTCCGACCGGATTGCCCGAAGACGCAATTGCGTCCTTACTCAGCGTTTTCAAGGATGGCGTACGCGCGCTCGGGCTTTCGCACGGGGCCGCCAAGGGCGATATAAAACTGACTTCAAAAGGTCCGATGATCGGTGAAATCGCCGGTCGCCTTTCCGGCGGGTATATGTCCGGCTGGACCTTTCCGTATTCGTCCGGGATAGACCTTACCGGCGCCGCGCTCGAGCTTGCCGTCGGGCTACGCCCGTCAAGCCTTGTTCCTCCGCTCAGTCTTGTCAGCGCCGAACGGGCCTGGATATCGATTCCGGGAACGGTTGCCTCCGTTTCGGGGTATGACGCAGCGCGGAGCGTTCCCTTCGTCCGCGACGTTTTCCCCCGCGCGGTCCCCGGGGATCCGGTTTTCTTTCCGGTCAACAACGTGGAAAAATGCGGCAACTGCCTTGCTGTGGCTCCCGACCGCGCGCAGGCGATCCGCGCCGCTGAAGCGGCCTGTCGTTCGGTCTGTATCAGGCTTGAATCGCCAAACGACCGTACCGACGCGTTCCTCGCCGAAGGACCGACCGGTCTTCCGGCCTTCCCCCCAGACGCTTTCACGTTGCCTTCAAATGTCTATCCTCTCAAGCCCGTTTTTTGCCCGATGCCCGCTCCAACTACGGTCGGCAAAACCGTTGGCGGCGCCATCCTGATACCGGAACCAATCATCCCCTTTTTCGATACCGTTTACGACTGGCAGGGACGCTCGATCCGGGAAGCCATTGATGGGGCGGTGGCGGCAGAGCCGGGACTTTTGGGGGTTCTGTCCGAAAATGAAAAAAAAGATCCTATTCCGTACTGGAATGCCTTGCTCAGAGGCGGAATTCAGGGAATAGTATATACCTATGACCGTGATCACCGGTAATCGGCTTAAACGCTTTCTTGTTCTATGCCTTTTCTCGTCTTTGTCGGTTGCCGCTTTTTGCGCGGACTCCCGGATCGCCCTCGCAGATGCGGCGAAAAAGTTTGGCGCGACCGTTTTTTGGGATCCGTTAAGCGGTTCGGTTACCTTGACGAAGGATGGTCACATTGCCAATTTTCGCTCCGGCGAGGAACTCGTGCTCTTCGATTACACCGAATGCGCGCTGCTTGACCCTCCGGTCCAGGACGAGCGCGGTATCTTTCTTTCCGAGTCTTTTTCAGCCCGGCTTGATTCTTTTTTCGATACCTTGCCTCCGCCGGTTTCCTACCGGGTAGGGGCTATCCTCATCGACCCCGGCCATGGCGGCAAGGATCCCGGCGCGATCGGAAAAGCCATCATTAACGGAAAGAGCGTCGAAATCCGGGAAAAGGATATCGTATTGACGGTCGCAAAGGACGTCTATTCAAGGCTTTCCGCAAAGTATCCCGACAAGAAGATTCTCCTTACCCGCTCGGGCGATACCTATCCAAGCCTTGAGGATCGCGTCGAGATGGCGAATTCGGTAAAGCTGGCTCCCCATGAGGCGATCCTCTATCTTTCAATTCACGCGAATTCGGCCTTCAACAAATCCTCGACCGGATTCGAGGTATGGTTTCTTACGCCGGATTATCGTCGTACGGTAATCGACAAGACTGCGGATGAGTCGAGCGAAATCCTCCCAATTCTTAACTCAATGATGGAAGAGGAGTTTACGACGGAAAGTATCCTGATCGCGAAAAGCGTCGGCGATGGGCTCGATGCGCAGATAGGAAAGCAGAGCCAGAATCGCGGTATCAAGGAGGAAGCCTGGTTTGTCGTGCGCAATGCCCGCATGCCGAGCGTTCTTGTCGAACTTGGTTTTGTCAGCAATCCGACCGAGGCACGGTTATTGGCCGATTCCGACTACTTGCAGAAGTGCGCCGCCGGTATATATAATGGGTTATCGAGTTTTATACAGCAGTTTGAAGGCTCCAGGGGTTTTACATCAGTACAATGAGAAATATTCTTAAGAATGTCCTAGAATCGAGGTTTATGAAGCAGAGCGTCGCTTTTGTCGAAAAAGTCGCCGTAAAAATCCGGAATACCCATCCGGTAGTACAGATAACCGCGTTTGGTGTCTGTATGCTGGTTCTTATTCTTGTTTCGTTCACGGCTGTTGCCGGTCCCCCCGTTCGGCGTTCGGTTTTTTTCTTCGAGAATGCCACAGATGGAAAAACAAGGACTGAAGTTCGCTATATTCCACGGGTTCATGGACATGACGCAAAGCTTTCCCTTTTCGTGAGCGAACTCTTGCTCGGTTCGATGCAACCGGAGTATGCCCCTCTTTTTAATAACGGCGTTCGGCTAGAACGGTGTTTTTCCCGCAAGGGTTCAGCGTACATCGAATTGTCTTCAGAAGCGCTTTTGCCGGAATCCGGGGTAACCGATTCGTCAAAGGCATTTGAACTTTTTAAAAAAAATGTTTGTACAAATTTCAGAAATGTTGATAAGATATATATGTACATTGACGGGATAGAGGTATACAGCGAGAACCCGTATGCCGGCGCGGATGCAAAAGAATAAAAAGCGTTGACAAAAGGTGTTTCTTCCGTATACTTATAACTTGACAGGGCTACAATACGTGTATTTAAAGGAGCTTTGAATGAAAAGGAGATTCATAATTGTTGCGATCGCACTGCTTTTGGTCAGTGCCTTTGCAGTTGCCGAGGAGTCGATTCTGATCGATTTCTCGCTGCTCAATGCGGATATCATCGCAGGTCCTGACGGAAAAATGACTGAAAACCGCAGATCTGTGATGGACTATTCGACCGTTGCAGGGGCTAGCTTTACCGATCAGCAGAAGGCTTTGATGAGAACTTCTCTTGCACTCGATAAATGGGAAGTTGTTCTCAATTCTTCCGCACGGAACGTTACCAGCGTATCGGTTTCCAAGGCTAAAGCCTCGCCGGTTAGTCAGAATGCAAAGAATTTCGCCGGACAGAGTCTGATCGGCGTTCGCGTTAATTTCCCTACCTGGAATAGCAATGCCAATGCGGTAATCAAGCCCTCATTCGAGATTCCGAGCTACGAGCCCATGGCTCAGGTTGCAGATGATGGTACTGTTCAGGCTCCTACCGCTGAAGATAAAGCATCCGGAATGTCGCGATTTGAAGGCGGTTATGGTGTTGTAAAGAACATCGGCGTGCTTAAGTCAATCGCGGTCAACACCTATGGAATGAATTTCCCCCATGGGCTGTATGTTCTTCTTAAGAATGAATATAACGATGAGCGCCGCTATTTCATGGGTTATCTTCAGTTTGATGGCTGGAGAGAGCTCGTATGGCAGAATCCCGAATACGTGTCTGAAGTTCGCACCCGCGAAGTTCGCCTCTATCCCGTCTATCCGACCGCAATGCCCTATCAGAAGTTTGCTGGCTTCCTGATTACGCGCGATGCAGCCCATGATGGTGGCGATTTCGTTGCGTATTTCAAGGACGTAAAGGTTATCTACGACAAGGCCGTGCTCAACACTGTTCGTGACTTTGCGGATGAAGACCTCTGGGGTATCCAGACCAAGAAAGAGAATGATCGCAAGCAGGTCGAGGTTTCACGCTTCGGCGGCAGGCAGGTTCTTCGCTTCCTTGAGCAGGAAAAGATGGCTACCGAAAAAGGTTTCAAGCCGTCCGCCGGTTCGGAAGCTGCTGGAAAGACCGCTCAGTAAGCGGTTTGATAGCATGAGGAAAAGGGACCTTCGGGTCCCTTTTTTATTTGTTATCTGAGTTATTGGAGACCTTGCAAACGTGATATGTAATTCCAGAGTTGAACGAAAGAAGAAGGCGACACGACAAACGATTCTGGAAATATGCGAAGAAATTTTCCTTGCTGAAAAGAGTTTTGATCGCGTGACAATGCGCGAAATTGCCCGAAAGGCCGATGTCAGTGTCGGCGCTTTGTATCTTCATTTCAAAACAAAGGAAGATATTCTTGCGAATTTAACTGCCCGGTTTATCGTACGCCATATTGGACTCATTACGGATTTTATTTCGGGAACGACAGAGGGTGCAGCCCGGTTACAAAAGCTTCTCGAGTATTTCCGGCAGATGACCGCTGATCCAATCCTGGCAATCTTTCCGAATATGCCGTTATGTTCCTACAATAAGTTCAATTCCATTGATTCAGCTACCCTTGAAGCCGTTAATAGTGCGTCTGATAAACTCATTACACTTACGGAAACGATTTTTATCGCTGGTCGTGATGATGGCTCTTTGATTGTCGAGCATGATCCAAAAATCCTTGCTGCAACCTTGATTCGCAGCGTTATGGCTCTTTTTCAAGAGAACTATGCCCCGGATTTTGATCTGGTTTTTAAGCGTAATATTCATACGAATTATACGTTCTCTGATATTTTTGACGTTTTTACAGCCGTTTTTTTAAATGGTGTTTTAGTGAAGAAATAGCAGTGTAACGTTACTTTGATATTGACAGGTGTCTCTTTTTTTTGTAGCTTTCATTGAACGTTATTCAATAATGAACATTGTTCAATATTGGCCGATATTCATTCTGAAGTGTTGTATAATGATGATATTGAGAAAGTAAGGAGATCGATATGCGAATCGGTACTGTTGTTTCAGTTATTGCGGCCATGACTTTGTTCATTGCTTGCAGCGCGAATAAGTCCGGTAAAGATGCCGCCAAAAGCATGGATCAAATCCAAAAAGAACAAGGGAAGCCGGTCAAGGTTCGTGTTATGAAACCAACGCTTTTTTCGGTATACCTGAAGTACCCAGCTGAATTTCGAGCGCGAACCCAGACAACGGCATACGCTAAGGTTTCGGATGTCGTTCGAACTGTTCATGTCAAGGTTGGCGATCGGGTCGCGCGGGATCAGGTTGTACTTACGTTTTCCCTTGATAATTCATCCTATCAACAAGCAAAACTGACCTACGAAAACGCCGAGGCCGCATTTAAGCGCATCAAGGCACTCTATGCCGATGCCGGGGTTTCAAAGCAGGATTATGATAATACGGTTACACAGTATGAACTCGCGCGGGAGGCATATCGTTACGCCAGTGAACTGATAAAGATTAAGGCGCCGATTGACGGTATCGTGACGCAATTAAACGTCCGCTCTTCTTCAAACGTCAATCCGGGATCTCCTTTGTTTACCGTATCGAATCAGGATGGTTTTGAGGCATTTTTCTACGTTTCAGCTGACGAGATCGACAGTATCCGAACCGGCGCGCGCGCAATCATTAAAAACAAGGGTGAGCGTATTGACGGCAGGATAACCGAGGTTTCCCTCATTATGGATCCCGAGAAAAAGGCTTTCCCGGTCAAGGCGTTTTTCTCCGGAAAGCCCCAAACGCTCGTAAGCGGTATGAGCGTCGATATTGCCGTTGAGGTATACCGGAACGACAGGGCGCTCGTCGTAACGCGGAACGAATTAAGAAAGTCAGGCGATACCTGGTATGCGCTGGTGAAAAACGGTGACGCGGCCGAACAGCGCAATCTCGTACTTGCCCATTCCCAGGGTTTTGATTTTGAGGTAATTGACGGGCTCCGCGAAGGAGACGTGTTGCTGACCGATGGGGCAAAGTTCGTTTCTGGCGGGGATAAAATCCACACGGTCGATTCGCTCGTAATGGAAACCGGGGAGTAGGCGATGCATATAGTCGATCTCTCGATCAAGCGGCCAATCATGATCACGATGGCCTTGATTGCCGTTGTCATCTTCGGCGCTATGGCGTATTTTTCCCTTCCGGTGAGCCTCTTTCCTAACATGTCGGTACCCTATGTGACTGTGCAGACCATTTACGCAGGTGCGAGCCCTGAGGTACTCGAGACACAGGTTACAAAGCGGGTCGAGGATCAAGTCGCATCGATAAGCGACCTTGAGTCCATAGTCTCGTACTCGATGGACAGCGTTTCGTTCGTACTCGTCGAGTTCAAATATGGAAAGGACGAAAATATCGCCGTGCAGGAGGTCAAGGACAAGGTTGAGGCGATCTCTGCCGATCTTCCCGACGATGCGGATAAACCGGTTATCACGAAGCTCGATATGTCCTCGGCAATGCCGGTCATGAGCATAATCCTTGAAGGCGAGATGTCGCCGACCGAGCTTTTTACCTTCGGGAAGACGACGGTGTCGGATCGACTTTCCCAGGTTCCCGGCGTCGGTAAGGTTACGCTTGCAGGCGGGCAGGAGCGCGAAGTCCGCGTCGAAATGGACCGCTCGACGGTGTATGCGCGATCCATTCCGGTCACGCAGATTGGCGGCATTCTCGCCGCGGCGAATATCGATATCCCCGGCGGAAATTTCGATTACGCGGGGCAGGACGTTCCCGTAAGGCTCGATGGGGAGTTCAACTCACTCGAGCAGATGAACGATCTCGATATTCCGACCAAGACGGGAACGTATAAGCTTCGTCAGATAGCGAACATCATCGACACGACCAAGGTCGTGCGCGAACGGACGGTGCTTCTCGACAAAAAAGCCGGCACGCGGAACGAAAACGCCGTACTCCTTAAGGTAATCAAGAATCCAAGCGCGAATACGATAGAGGTCGTCGAGGGCGTAGAAAAGCAGATACGCGAGATCGAAAAGCTGTCAGGCGGGAAAGCCTCTCTTAAGGTTGTCAAGGAAGACGCGACGTATGTCCGCGACTCGGTCAACGATACGCTTTCGAACATTTATCTCGGCATTATCTTCACGGGACTCGTTTTGCTTCTCTTTCTGCATGACTTGCGCTCGACCCTGATCGTAGCGCTCGCGATGCCCTTTTCGATTATCGGTACCTTCCTCGTCATGAAAACGATGGGATTAGGGCTTAACATGATGTCGCTCATGGGGCTTTCATGCTCGACGGGAACGCTCGTCGCGAACTCGGTCGTCGTACTCGAGAATATATTCCGCCACAAGGAGCTCGGGCATTCACGAAGTAACTCCGCATCCATCGGAACGAAGGAAGTGGTCATCGCCGTTTTTGCGTCGACGCTTACCAACGTCGCGGTATTCATCCCTATAGGTTCCGTATCGGGCGTCATGGGCGTTATGCTGTCGAATTTCGCGTACACGATCGTCATCGCGACTATTTTCTCGATTATCGTTTCCTTTACCCTTACGCCGTTTATGGCCTCTCGCATTCTTCCGGAAAAGGTAAAACGCGAGGGCGTAGTGAGCCTGAAAATCGAGGCGATTTTCAGGAAATGGGAGGATGCTTATCGAAAGACCCTTGTGCCCATGCTAGCAAGGCGGAAATTCAGCGGTATCGCGGTCCTTGCAACAATCGGCGCCTTCCTCGTTTGCCTCTTTCTTTTTCGGTTTATCGAGTTTGAGCTTGTTCCCAAAACCGATGGCGGCAAGATACAGGTATCGGTTGAGTTACCGCAGGGCAGTAACCTCGCGACGACGGCGAATCTTCTTGGGGTCATCGAAAAGCGAATCGCGGAGTATAAGGAAGTTGAAACGATTCAGACAAGCCTTGGAACGCTCGGTGGACTCGAGAGCGACGTGAGCGTCGCGCAGATGGACGTATTTCTTGTGCCGAAGAAAGACCGCAAGCGCAGCAATAAGGTGCTTGCGTCAGACATGACCGCAACGCTTTCAGACGTTCCCGGCGCGAAGATACGGCTGATGGCTATATCTGAACTCGCGGTGGGCGGTGGCGACGAATCGGATATCGACCTCTACTTGAAAGGGGAGGATATCGCCGTTCTCCAGAAATGCTCCGAGCACGCGCTTTCGGTCATGTCGGCTATTCCTGGATTGACCAATGTCTCCTCGTCATATAAACCCGGGAAGCTTGAGCTTGTATTCGACCCTGACCGAAAGCAGATATCGGAAGACGGTCTCACGGTTCAAGCGCTTGCCATGACGCTCCGCGCGGCGATCGAGGGTGTCGTAGTAACGACGTATAAGGAAGGCGGCGAGGAATACGACGTTCGCGTATCGATAAGCGGTATTTCCCTTCGCGATATAGAGGATATCCGGAATATCCCGGTCGTGTCTTCCTCTGGCGTTTATCCACTTTCGCGATATGCTACCGTTCGCTTCGCCGACGGAAGCAACAAGATCATCAGGTCCGACAAGCTGCGCGCGATCGAACTGACTGCCGATCTCCTGCCGGGGTATACCTCGGGAAACATGGTCAACGATATCATCAAGTCCGTCGAGAAATCGGGACTTCCGGACGGGTACAGCATTGCGCAAGCGGGATCGTCCGAGATGATGTTTCAGACGCTCAAGGAACTCGCCATCGCCTTCGTCATTGCGGTCATCCTCGTGTATATGCTTCTCGCGGCGACGCTCGAAAGCCTGTCGCAGCCGCTTTTCATTTTGTCGACCGTGCCGCTTTCGATTATCGGCGTCGTGCTGATCGCGCTTATAACCGGAACCGTGCTCAACATGGTTTCAATGATGGGCATAATCATGCTTGTCGGCATCGTCGTTAATAACGCGATCCTGATTCTTGATTACTACAATCAGCTCAGGCAATCGGGCATGGAACTCCGGCAGGCGCTCGTGACCGCGTGTACGGCGAAACTCAAGGCGGTTCTCATGAGTAATATCGCGATAGTTCTTGGCATGCTCCCGATGGCAATGGGCATCGGCGCGTCAGGCGCCGAGATGCGGCAGTCAATGGGCGTTATCATGATAGGCGGTATCGTCTCGTCGACATTCCTGACGCTGTATATTATTCCTGCGCTCGAATATCTGATGTCCTTCAAGAGAGACAAGGGCGCCAAATCGGTTGAAGCATGAGGTGTTGGTCTATGAAAAAAAACAGTATTGCGTTGGTAGTTTTTGCTTTCTTGGTATCGGGTATCGCAAATACCGCCGTAGCAGAATCCTATGGGCTTGAGGAATATCTCAAAAAAATCGTGACGGATAATCCTGATCTGATTCTCTCGCGGTGCAACACCGAAGCAACGGAGGAATCGGTGAAGATGGCGCGATCGGCCTTATTGCCTACGGTCGCGGTCAAGAGCGACTATACGCGAAACATGAAGGACATCGAGAAACCGACCCCTGTCGCCTCGCTTCCCGGCGGAGGTCCGCTCGTCTATCAGGACATTGACCAAAACATGGATAACGAGATATTGCTGGCCCTTGGAGTCCAGCAGCGGGTATTCAGCGCGCAGGCAATCGCAACGTATCGGCAGGCGGGCACGAATCGGGGAGTACAGAAGAACATTGAGGAATTTACCCGCGAGAGCGTGCTCACCGCCGCAAAGAAACTATATGCCCAAACGCAGCTTGCCCAGGCAGTGTATGAGGTTCGCGTGGGTACCGAAAAGACTTCGGGTGAGGTGTATCATAATACCGAAAAGAAATTCAACGCCGGTACCGCGACGGAGCTCGATATGCGAATGGCGGAGGTTGACTGGAAAAACGACATGATCGCGGTCGCAGGGGCGAAGAAAAACGCCGAGCTCGCGATGATGGCGCTGAAGACCATGGCGGGTATTTCACTGGACGAGGACGTCGAGCTGACCGAGAGCGTCGAGTGGCTTCCCCCGATACCCGAGATGCCCGCGCTTTCCGACGTTCTGGCCGTGAGAGCGGATTATCGCGCCCAAAAGCTTGCGGGCGACATCGCGGACATCGCGTGCAAGGCGGCGTATGGGACCTTCTTGCCCGAGGTTTCCGCGTCTCTTACGTATGCATACGGCGGCCTCGGCGATAAGGGAAGTCATACCGATTACGAATATACGGCGCTGCAGGCCACGGTTGCAGCGACGCTACCGTTATATACCGGCGGATATCGCATGGCGCTCATCAAGGCGGCTCAGATACAGAAGGAACAGACGGCGGTCAAGACCGGAAAGCTTGAGGATTCCATCAACCAGGAGATCAGGTCCATTCGCATGCGGCTCGACGAGGCTGCTCTTCGGCTTGATTCGGCGCGATCGCTTGAAACCGCTTCCGCGCGCGCGTTCTCGCTTGCCGAGACCGCTTTCGTGAATGGACTCGGCACTCAATTATCCGTTTCGCAGGCGCACTCGAATCTCTCAGGCGCGCGGCTTAATTTGCAGAACGCGATTTATGAGTATCGCGCGGCCTGCTATGACTGGGAGTTCGCGACGGGTACTCGTTTTTCGCAATCGACGGATATTGAATGACCGCGCGAGAGCGGGGCAAATCATCCTTGATTCATACGGGAAACGCGCTTATACTGGTTAATATATGAAGATCCCGGTGCATTCGGCTCCCTGGCTACCGAACAGGGAAAATCTCCAGAAATTATACGAATCCTATGAGCCTGCCTTCAGGATTCTTCTCGAACGCCTCGAGTCCAGATTACGGTCGTGCATTTCGATTTCATCAACGCCGACCTACAAGTCTCGCGTGAAGGGTTTTGCGAGCTACTATCGGAAGCTCCTTCGCAATATTCCCAACGGGATCGAGTTGACGGACGATCTTCCCGTGATAACAGACATAATCGGGATCAGGATTATCTGTGCCTTCCTTGAGGACCTTACCGAGGTCGAGAAATGCATTCGGTCATGCTTTAGCGTATACGAGATTGAACGAAAAGGCGCTGACCGGACTTTCAGGGAATTCGGCTATGAGTCGACCCATATCCTCCTTGCGATCCCGGAAGACGCTACTGAGGGGCTGATTCTTCCGAAGGAGCTGATTTTCGAAATACAGGTTCGCACGATCCTTCAGGATGCCTGGGCAGAAGTCGAGCACGAGCTCGTATACAAATCGGAATTTTCACCGTTCGACCTTCCGCTCAAGCGCAAACTGGCTTCGATTAATGCGAGTTTGAGCCTTGCGGATATTATCTTTCAGGAGATACGCGATTACCAGAATAAACTGAATCGCGAACTCGACAAGCGGCGCGGGGCGTTTTATCAGCAGGCTGATATCGAGTCGATTCTTAACTCGGTTGAAATTGAAGCACCCGTTGTGTCGCCCGAAGACATTCCTTCGACCGCATTATCGTACGTTCAGGGCACGATCGACGACATGATACTTGACGCCATCGAGGCGCACAATAACGGAAACCTTGATCGCGCAAGCATGATCTATACAAAGATCATCGAGGCCGGTCCGAACGATACGGTTCTGTCGGTGATATACAAACATCGCGGTATGGCGTATTTTGCCCAGTCGCGGTACGCCGACGCGCTTGAGGATTTCAAGAAAAGCGCGGAAAAGAATGAATCGAATTTCAGGTCGTATTATTATATTGGCATCGTGTTGAGCGTAATGGGGCAGGAACGCGAGGCGTTTGACAATTTCACCAAGTCCCTTGATTTGAACCATTATCAACCATACGTGTATTTCAGGCGGGCTCAGACCCTGTATAACCGCGAGTTCTATACCGAGGCTCTTGCGGATCTCGATAAGGCGGTCGCGCTTGGCTTCAAGAAAGAAGAGGAAAAAAAACTCAGGTTACTGATCGTCAAGAAGCTTGATATCGTGTGATCCGTCGGGCTGTTTGCGCTCTTGACATAAACGGCTCGTTTTGCTATATATTATTTCGTTGCCGCTATGTAAATGGCGGATCTCTGATGTCTCCTTCGTCTAGTGGTTAGGACATCGGGTTTTCATCCCGACAACAGGGGTTCAATTCCCCTAGGAGATGGTAAGCCCCGAAAGGGCAGTGAGGGTAAGGACATTCGTCCTTACCTTTTTTTTTCCTCATGGGGATCGAGCGAGGTCGCGTTGATGAATGATGCCAATATCCGTTTCACGCCAGAGTCTCGCGCGGTAATCGCGGCGGCCATCGCGGATGCGGGCGGAAACGAGGTCTTCTTCGTCGCAAATCTCGACGGGGAAGGGCGGGTAATCGAGGTAGAGGTTGCTTCGCGCGGCCATGAAAGCGCGGTTCCGGTAATCAGTTCCGCGGTCGATCACGCGGAAGTCCTTATCCATAATCATCCTACCGGTCTCCTGACGCCGAGCGACCCCGATCTCGATATCGCGTCACGGACTGCTGAATCCGGTCTCGGTTTTTACATCGTGAATAACGACGCCACGGAAGTCTATGTGGTCGTTGAACCGGTATTGAACCGGGAAAAAAAGCCCCTTTCCGAGGATGAAGTCGCGTCGCTCCTTGGCGAGACAGGCCCGCTTGCCGCACTGTCCGAAAATTACGAGGAGCGGCCATCGCAGACCAGACTTGCCTCGGCGGTCGCGCGTGCGTTCAATACTGGTGCTATTGGCGCGTTCGAGGCAGGGACCGGCGTCGGCAAGAGTTTCGCTTATCTTATTCCCGCGATGCTCTGGGCCCTCGACAACAAGGATCGTGTCGTCATTTCGACGGGGACAATTAACCTTCAGCAGCAGCTTATCGATAAGGATATTCCCATGACGCAGCGCATTATCGGACGACCGGTAAAGGCGGTGCTTCTCAAGGGGCGGCAGAATTACGTTTGCAAAAGGCGCCTTGCGGAAGCCTTGCAGGACCGCGATATGTTCGACGATGAGGCAGGCGAGCTTTCGAAGATCGCCGAATGGGCCAAGGTTTCGAGCGACGGGAGCCGGTCTGACCTTTCGTTTATGCCCAAGGATATCGTCTGGTCGCGCGTCAGTTCCGAATCAGACGCCTGCATGGGTATGCGATGCGCCTTTCATCAGGACTGCTTTGTCATGCAGGTACGGAAAGAGGCGGCCACTGCTTCGATACTCGTGGTGAATCATCATCTCCTTTTCGCCGACCTCGAGGCCCGGATGATGGGCGCGGGATACGATGATACGGCTGTCCTTCCTCCGTTTCATCATATCGTGTTCGATGAGGCCCATTCGATGGAGGATGCGGCCACCAGTTTTTTTTCCGAGTATTTCACCCGCTTTAAGCTTAACAAGCAGCTCAATATCCTCTACCGCGTCCGCCGCGGCTCCGTTGGAGGACACCTCATATCGCTCGAGCGGCTATCATCTGCGGGTGGTGAGGTTCAGGAGGCGATGACCGCGATCCAGGATATTAAGGAATCGTTTTCTGCGGTCGAGGATGCAGGGCTCCTGCTGGCAGGCAGCGACGGCTCCTGGAGGCTTTCCGACAAGACCTCGGCATCGGCCGGAAATCTTCTCGTCGCTCTTGCCGATCTCCGGAAGAAGATCGCGGCCTTTGTCGGCATTGTCCGCGCTGTGCTCGAGGGAATCGCCGAGGAAGACCATGACGATCCCGTCGTTTGGGAATCGAAGTTCGCCGTCAAGCGACTTGAGTTTATCGGGACTCTTTGCCTGCACTTTTGCGAATGGAGTGAGCGGGGCGAATCGATTTTCTGGATCGAGCGACTCAGGCTTCCCCTGCGCGGCGGTCGATCGTCCGATCGGGACAGTCCCTGGTATCCCCGTTTCGTCCAGACTCCGCTTTCCATCGCGCCGATGATGAAGGAAGGCGTTTTTGAGCCGTTCCGCACCGTGATATGCACCTCCGCGACGCTCAGGATTGGTCGGCACTTTAACTATTGGATGCACCGAACCGGGATCTCGCTCATGGAAGAAGATCGGATTATCTCGGGCGTTTTCGATTCGCCGTTCCCGTACCGCACCAACGTGCTCCTTGCCATTCCTGACGATGCGCCGCTTCCGGAAGAAGCCGGTTTTCAGGCATGGATCGAAACCGCTATCGTGTCGCTTCTGCAGGCATCTGCCGGTCATGCGCTTGTGCTCTTTACCTCGTATGAATCACTGCGCGCCGCATGCGAGGTCGCGCGCGCGGCCCTTGCCCCGTATGGCATGAATATCCTGAAGCAGGGGGACGACGATCGCGCTCGACTGCTTGAGTCCTTCCGTTCCGACGAATCGAGCGTTCTTTTCGCGACCGATTCCTTTTGGGAAGGCGTCGATGCCCCGGGTGACACGCTCTTGCACGTTATCATGGTCAAGCTGCCGTTTCGGGTACCGAACGACCCCGTCCATTCGGCGCGCTCCGAGGCTATCGAAGCGTCGGGCGGCAATCCTTTTATGGAACTGAGCTTACCCGAGGCCGTTGTTCGCTTCCGTCAGGGTTTTGGCCGCCTCATGCGACGGAAGACCGATCGCGGCGTGGTAACCGTTCTCGACCGACGGCTTCTTGCCAAGCGATATGGTCATATCTTCATCGAAAGCCTTCCCGAAACGGTCCAGTGCTTTGCCCCATTAATGGAGATTCAGGAAAAGATTGAACGGTTTATTTATAAGTAACGAAGCGACTATCATTTTAGGACAAAATCGGGTATTTTTTGTTTTTGGAGGAATGACATGCTTGCGCTTATCACCTTGCTGTGCTACTTCTGCCATCTTATCCCGTATGGATTTGTAAACCGGATTTTCTATACATTTAACCGCCGTTTCTGTCCGCTGATTAACCGGTACCTTTCCGATGGAAATGCCCGTCGCATTTTTTCGTTGATGTCGACGTACATGGATTTTCATTTTACAGGCGATAAAAAACTCGTTGCAAACCTTCCTCCGCAGTATCTTGTTATGTCCAATCATCAGAGCCTGCTGGATATACCTCTTTTTATGCGCTTTCTTGACGGGCCACGCTTACGCTTTGTAGCCAAAGCCGAATTGGGACGCCATATCCCCGTGATTTCGGTTATGCTCAGAAGCGGCGGGCATTGCCTGCTAAAGCGTTCCGGGAGCGCTGCTCAGGCCATGCAGGCCCTGGATTCCTTTGCCGAACGGGTCGTAGCGAATAATTGGATTCCCGTGATCTTCCCTGAAGGAACCCGTTCCCGTGACGGAAAGCTTGGTACCTTCCATGCGGCTGGTTTCAGGCGCTTCCTCGATCGCGCGCCAATGCCGGTCGCGGTTTGCGCGCTGGACGGTGCCTGGCGGATATCCTCCCTCTTCGGGCTCCGGAAGAATATTCGAGGCACCGAGTATCGGGTTACGGTTTTGAAGGTGTATCCCGCGCCGACCTCGAAGGCAGAACAGGTTCGGATACTGGAAGAGGGGAAGGCGCTCATACAGGAACAGCTTGAGGCCTGGAACGCAAAAAAAAAGAGAGCTCATTAATGAGCTCTCTTTCTAACTCGAGATAGCCTTGTTCAAGGCGGTGTTTATTTGAAGTCCTTCGGTCGGCGTTCAGTGCGCTTGCACTTAGAGCATTCCGCGACATTCTTCAGTTTTCCGCTTTCAAACAGGGTTTTCATGATGACCTCGCCACCGCAAGTGCAAAAGAACTTGTGGGTTGTGACCGAGGTACGAGAGTTCTTACTGGCTCCACCCATGGGTAATCTCCTGAAAACAAAGTTTACAAAAAGAATATAGAAATATCGGGGAAGTGTCAAGCAAAATCCCTGGTTTAGGGGAAAGTCTTCCCATTTCGGCTTGACTAGCGGCGACGGATTTGATAGTCTACAAGAACAGTTTTATTTCGGGGGTCCCCTTTGGCAGTAAAAAATGCATCTGCGGTCAAAAGACACAAGCAGAGTGAAGTACGGCGAATCAAGAACAAGGCCGTGAAAAGTTCCGTGCGAACCAGTGCGAAAAAATATGTTACCGTTGTCCAGGCTAAAGATTCAGCCCAGGCTGGTACGCTTTTGCACGATCTGGTTTCGGAGCTCGACACAGCGGCACGCAAGGGCATTATTTCCCGCAATGCCGCAGCCCGCAAGAAATCGCGCATGCAGAAATTGTACAACGCTTCTTTCGCGGCAAAATAACCGCTCTTGATCCCGTAACGGGTGTGAGAACCGCAATGGCTGGTAAGCAGTCTATTGCGGTTTTTTTTTCTTAACAGAGCCAGTTTTTTATGATAGGATAGGGATCAGGAGTAATCCAATGCTCGGGAAGAAAAAGACAAAAAGTGATCTTGTTGACGCCATTTATGATAAAAACGGAAGCGATCTTAAGGATATACGCGCCATTGTAGACTTATTTCTTGAATCCACAAAGAATGCCCTTGAGGCAGGACAATCCGTAGAACTTCGCGGCTTTGGCACCTTCGAAATTCGGGCAAGAAAAGGGCGTAAAAAGGCCCGAAACCCCAAAACGGGCGAGATTGTCAGTGTCGAGGATCATGCCGTTGTCGCGTTTCGGGCGGGAAAAGACCTCAAAAACACCGTATGGGATATACCGTCGCGTATTGAAGGAAAGAAGCAGGATTGATGATAAAGCCGGAAGAAGAGGCTGATAAAGACGGGAAAGCGCCTTTTCCGGTGAACATAACCCTGCTGGTTTTGGCCGTTCTTTTATTCGTATTGTCGCAACCGAATTTCATTTTGCCCCGAGGCCTTCCGATTCTTGCCTATGTCGCTTTCGTTCCCTTATTCCTCCTTATTCGACGCATCTCGTTTCGTTCCTCCTTTCTGTGGGGCGGGTTGTATGGCCTGTTCAGTTATTGCCTCTTTGCCAGCTGGCTTGCCTCGTTCCATCCGCTTGCGCTGTACTTGATCGCGATTCTGTATTTTTGCTGGTTTCTTCTGGTGTTTCCTGCGCTCAAGCTTGCCGACCTTCTCTTTCCGCGATACGGATTTATCGTGCAGTGGATGATCTGGGTAGGCTTTGAGTATCTTAAAACCCTCGGCTTTACCGGCTATTCCTACGGAATTATCGGCTATTCGCAATGGAGTTTGCCCGTCCTTATACAGAGTGCGTCAGTTTTCGGGGTTTGGGGCGTATCCGCCCTTGTGGTATTCCCTTCAGCCTGGATTGCAGGTGCTCTCAAACAAGGATCGCACGGAAAGGTATGCGACTGGGCTTCAGGTTTTTCCTGTTTCGCCCGGTCCCATGTGATATCGATTGCCGTTTGGGCCTGTGCCCTTATCGCAGCCCTTGTATTCGCTCTTGTTAACCCCGTGGACTATCGGGATGGTAAAGCGATCACCCTTGTCTTGATCCAGCCAAATACTGATCCCTGGAAAGGCGGCATCAATACGTATCGCCGTAATTACAATACCCTGGTCCGGCTTACCGAACAAGCGCTTTCGGCTCGACCGGATATCGATCTGGTCGTTTGGCCCGAAACGGCGTTTATTCCCCGAATTGACTGGCATTACCGGTATCGGGAAGATCGGGCAACCTTCGAGCTCATATCCGATCTTCTTGCCTGGATAGACCGGTTGCCCGTTCCGATCCTTACGGGAAACGACGATGCCATAATGGGTAAGGCTGACGATGGCACAATTGATCGGGTCGACTACAATGCCGCCTTGCTCTTTACGCCGAAAAAGAACGTGATTCCGCCCGAACCGGAACGGTACCGGAAGATGCATCTTGTCCCCTTTACGGAGAATTTCCCGTATCAAAGGCAGTTGCCGTTTGTGTATGATTTGCTCGTCAAACATGATACCCATTTTTGGGCTGAAGGATCCGATCCTGCCGTTTTTTCCGTTGGAGGCCTTTCGTTCTCTACCCCGATATGTTTCGAGGATACCTTCGGCTACATTTCCCGACGTTTCGTGAATTCAGGCGCGCGCGCAATAGTCAACATCACGAACGATGCATGGGCACAAAGCATTCCTTGCCAGTACCAGCATTTGAGCATGGCGGTTTTTCGGGCAGTGGAAAATCGCGTACCGGTTGTGCGCGCGACGGCCTCGGGACAAACCTGCATTATCGATCCGTCCGGAAACATTACCGCGATGGCCACGCCTTTTACGGAAACCTGGCTCGTAGGCTCAATACCGGTTTTGGATGGCCTTGAAAAAACTCCGTATCGGTTTTGTGGCGATCTTTGGGGACTTCTTTTCGTAGCGTTATCGGCAGGATTTCTCGGCGCGGGAATGTTGACAAAACTTCGACATATATACGACAATTAGGCAGGTATGAGTATGGAAACACGAAAAAAAATCTTGATCGTAGATGATGAACAAATTAATGTCGAGTTTTTCGATTTGATGCTCTCCAAACTCGGATTTGTCGTCGAGAAGGCGGCCAATGGCCGGGAAGCCCTTGAAAAGGTTAAGGAATTCACACCCGACCTCATCATGTTGGACAATATCATGCCGAAGATGTCCGGATGGGAAGTCACGAGAATCCTTAAAAACGATCCCGAATACGCGGAATGGCGCAATGTGCCGATTATCATGTTTTCCGCTATGGACGACGTAAAGGATAAAATCGAGGGATTTGAACTCGGCGTCGACGATTACATCACCAAACCCTTTAATTTTTCCGAGGTTCTCGCGCGTATTCGTTCGGTACTCCGTAACCATGAGCTGATTGAGCAGCTCAAGAAGCGCGAATCCCGCATTGCGCTTCAGGAACAGCTTAACGACAAGCTTCTGGCGTATGTCGATCTCGTGTCAAAAAAGTTTCTTACCCTCTGTAACTCGCCAGCCCTCCCGCAGGACGGGGAATTCAGGGCAGGGCTCGATTCATGCCAGCTGGAGTATTCCCGCCTCGAGCATAAGATAGCGGAATTGCAGGAAGAGACCAGAAAGCTCAAGAGCAGGGAAATCGCGGTTACCTCGCTCGAAAATGAATTGCGAAAAGCGTATAGTGAGTAAGCAATGATAACGGAACAGAAAAAAAAGGCGTTGGATTTTTTTGCGCAGGGCAGGAAATTCTACAAACTGATGCAATTCACCGAGGCCCGCGATTGCTTTGCGAAGGCACTGGAATCCGATCCGACCGACAGCCCTTCGAAGGTATATGTCGATCGGTGCGCGTATTACCTCGAAAACCCGCCGCCCGATGACTGGGATGGCGTTTTTACGATGACAACGAAGTAGGACACACATGGCACGATTCAGCGAAAAGGAAAAGGAACGGAACGTTACCGTTTTTGGAGAAAAAACGAAATTCAACGGTACGCTCCGGTTTACCGAGGAATTGCATATTGAGGGAACCTTTAACGGAACCATAGATGCGCAAGGATCGCTCGTTCTCAAGAAAGGCTCTACTTGTACGGCAGATTTCGTTCGCGCAGCGTCAATAGTCGTTGAAGGTTCTGTTCAGGGCGACCTGACCGCGGGAGACCGCATCGAGATGCGCTCGGGGAGTTCCGTTCGTGGTAATATCACCGCATCTCGCTTACGCATCGCAGACGGCGTATCTTTTGAAGGTTCGGTTGAGATGATCCGTTCCGGAAACGACGTCGATCTTTTCGCGACACGCTCGGATACCCTGAAAAACCAGATCCGGATTGAACGACCGAATTGACCCTTCTATGAAGAGCGTTCGGGGTTTTTTTGATCGCCTTAGGTATTTCGATCCTGTAAAGGCGGTGTTTTGCCGACTTAAACGCGATGGGCTTCGCCTGGTAACGGCCGAGTCATTGACTGGTGGCATGATCGCGCAGGCGATCACCGCTATTCCCGGTTCATCGGACGTATTTTGGGGCGGTATGGTTTCGTACAGCGTTGAAGCGAAGAAACGGCTGCTTTCCATTCCCGGTAGCGTAATTGAGGAATATGGCGTGGTGAGCGGGGAAACCGCGGCAGCCATGGCGCGTGGCGCGCTTAGCGCGAGTGGAGCCGATGTGTCGGTCGCCGTAACGGGGGTAGCGGGTCCCGGAGGCGGGAGCGCAGCGATTCCCGTCGGTACGGTATGGATGGCCGTCGCACTTCGCCTGCCAAAGGACATGACGGGCGTTCCTGATGCGGCTATTCGCATTGAAACGCGGCGGATCATCGTCCAAGGCAGCCGGCATCGCGTTCGTTTCGTTACGGTTCGAGAAGCATTTCGACTGATTTTGGATTATCTTGACAGAAGATAGAGGCTTCATTATACTACACATATTCATATCCCTTGTTTTTACGGAAAAATCCGATCATTTATAATGTCATTCATACAGAAGTCCTGTAATTTTTTTATGGAGAATTCCCATGGCACCAATCAGAAGACGCCGTACCGTCGAAAATTTAGACGGTGAGGCGCAACAATCCCAGGATCAGGGGCAATTTGATCTGGGAAATCCGGACAACGCGGCCGGTGAACGTTTTTCCGCGACTTCAGCCGATACGGTTTCAAGCGATATTGAAACAGAAACAACCAACAACAATTCAGCATCAATGAATGGAGAAACAACCGAAAAACGCGTTGTTGTCAGGCCTCGGGTAAAAAGGTCCGGCGGTCAGGGAAACGGCAATCGCGAAGGCGGCCAGCGGGAATACCGCGATGGTCGTGACAATCGCGATAATCGTGACGGCCGTAACAACGGCAGATACCGTGACGGGGGCCGCGATAACCGCGAAGGCAGGGATTCCAGGGAAGTTCGCGACGATCCCGGATTCCCGACTCAGGCGGCACAGGCGGCGCAGATGCAGGCCGACAGCGAGTTGCAGCGAGAAGGCGAGAACAAGCCGCGCCTGACTATCAATGAACTGACCAGAATGGGCATGCAGGCGCTTCGGGAACTTGCGACCCAATATGGCGTACCGCACGAAGACATGGTCGCCATGAAAAAGCAGGAAATAATCTTTCAGATTTTGAAAGCGCATACCGAACACGGCGGCATCATCTTTGCCTCGGGTTCCTTAGAAATCCTTCCCGACGGCTACGGTTTCCTTAGATCCCCTCAGAATAGCTACCTTCCCGGTCCCGACGATATCTATATCTCCCCGAGCCAGATCCGCCTTTTCAACCTCAAGACCGGTGATACCGTATATGGTCAGATCCGCTCGCCGAAAGAGGGAGAGCGCTTCTTCGCGCTCCTCCGCGTCGAGACCGTCAACTTCGACGAGGTATCTACCGCGCAGAGTCGAATCCCGTTCGACAACCTCACGCCGCTCTATCCGGACGAGAAGTTCAACCTCGAGACGACGACGACCGAGTTTTCAACCCGCATCATGAACCTCTTCTGCCCGATCGGAAAGGGTCAGCGCGCGCTTATCGTCGCGCCGCCTCGAACGGGAAAGACCATTCTGATGCAGAAGATAGCGAACGCGATAACCGCGAACCATCCCGAGGTATACCTCATCGTGCTCCTCATCGATGAACGCCCCGAGGAAGTTACCGACATGGAACGCACGGTCAAGGCCGAGGTTATCTCCTCGACCTTCGACGAGCAGGCCACGCGGCACGTCCAGGTCGCCGAGATGGTCCTTGAGAAGGCGCGTCGCCTCGTCGAGCACAAGCGGGATGTCGTCATTCTTCTTGACTCGATTACCCGCCTCGCGCGCGCGTATAACCAGACTGTCCCGACCTCTGGCAAGGTTCTTTCCGGTGGTGTCGACTCAAACGCCCTCCATAAGCCCAAGCGCTTCTTCGGAGCCGCGCGTAACGTCGAGGAGGGCGGAAGCCTTACCATCATCGCGACCGCGCTCATCGAGACCGGAAGCCGCATGGATGAGGTTATCTTCGAGGAATTCAAGGGTACCGGCAACATGGAAATCAACCTTGACCGGAAGCTCTCCGACAGGCGCCTTTTCCCGGCCGTCAGCATCAAAAAGTCGGGAACCCGCAAGGAAGAGCTCCTCCTTACCGAGGAAGAGATGCAGAAGATCTGGGTGCTCCGCAAGGTTATCAACCCGATGGACGACACCGAGATCATGGAGCTCCTCCTTGACAGGATGAAGAAAAGCAAGAATAATGAGGCGTTCTTGAAGTCCATGAATACCGGCTCCGCCGCCATGGACTAGCAAGACAGGAAGAACCGTAAGGTTTTTCGCCATGGAGTTTTCAGGCGTTAGCCGGAAACTCCAAAGGAAAACCGCAAGGTTTTCCCCCCGTTTCTAAAGAGACCGGTGAGCGCGTGTGCCCTTTAAAGGCGAATGCGTTCATTGCTGAACGACGGCCGCCTTGCGGTTGTCGAGAGCCCTGAGTTTCGGGGTGCGTCTATTAGAAACATCCAGATTCGGAGGACACCATGAAAGAAGGAATTCACCCCGCGTACAACGACACCAAGATCAAATGCGCGTGCGGAAATGTGATCGAGACTCGCTCGACCGCGAAGGACATCAACGTTGAAATTTGCTCGGCTTGCCACCCGTTCTTTACCGGCAAGCAGAAGCTTGTCGATACCGCTGGACGCATTGACCGCTTCAAGAAGCGCTATAGCATCAAGGAAAACTGATTTTCTTATCACGTTGCTTATACAATGCTTTCGGAGAACCGCCCAAGTAGGGCGGTTTTTTTTTCTTCAACTGTTATGATTCTGATTGCCTTTTATTCATACGAGTGAAAAAATTCACATAAAGATGAAAATTATATAGATAAAATAAGCACGACATCTTGACATAACTATAAAAATTTATCATATTCATCTCATGAACAGGGCAAGAAATTGCAGACGCATCGCGTCATCCTGTTTCAGAAGGAGACGATATGATCGTAAAGACTGTTGAAGATTTGAACGAATTGATCCGCCTGGTTCGCGTGGCCCAAAAAAAGTACGCGGAATTCTCGCAGGAACAAGTCGATATTATTTTCCGGCATGCCGCGCAGGCAGCAAACGAGAATCGCATCAAGCTCGCGAAACTCGCGGTCGAGGAAACCGGAATGGGTATCTTCGAGGACAAGGTGATCAAGAATCACTTTGCGTCCGAGTTTATCTATAACAAATACATAAACGACAAAACCTGCGGCGTGATCGAGGAAGACGAAGACGCGGGCATTATCAAGCTCGCGGAGCCGATCGGAATCATAGCGGGCGTCGTGCCGACGACCAACCCGACCTCTACCGCGATCTTCAAGAGCCTCATAGCCCTGAAGACCCGGAACGCGATCATCTTTTCGCCGCATCCCCGCGCCAAGAAGTGCACGATTGAGGCGGCGAAGATCGTACTCGAAGCAGCTGTCGCAGCCGGTGCGCCCGAGCACATCATCGGCTGGATTGACGAGCCGACGGTGGAACTTTCAGCCGCGCTCATGCAGCATGCCGATATCAACTTGACCCTCGCGACCGGCGGTCCCGCGATGGTAAAGGCCGCGTATTCCTCGGGTAAGCCCGCGATCGGAGTCGGCGCCGGCAATACCCCCGCGATCATCGACGAAACGTGCCATCTCAAGATGGCGGTGAACTCCGTGCTTTTGAGCAAGTCGTTCGACAACGGCATGATCTGCGCGAGCGAGCAGTCCGTCATCGTCGTTGACGACGTCTATGACGCGGTAAAGAAGGAATTCGCGCTTCGCGGCGCCTATATCCTGAGCGCTGCGGAGAAGGAAAAGGTCGGCGCGGTGATAATGAAGAACGGGCGGGTAAACGCCGAAATCGTCGGCCAGAGCGCGTTCAAGATTGCGACGATGGCAGGGATCAAGGTCCCCGAGACCGCGAAGATCCTTATTGGCGAAACCAAGAAGATCGCGCACGACGAGCCTTTCGCGCACGAAAAGCTTTCTCCCGTACTCGCGATGTTCAAGGCGAAGAACTTCGAAGACGCGCTCCGCATCGCTCGCGAGCAGATAGAGCTTGAGGGCATGGGGCATACGGCCGTGCTTTATACCGACCAGGGCAACCAGGATCGCATCCATACCTACGGAGCGATGATGAAGACCGGCCGCGTTCTCGTGAATATGCCGGCGAGCCAGGGCGCGATCGGTGACATCTATAACTTCCGGCTCGAGCCGTCGTTGACGCTTGGCTGCGGAAGCTGGGGCGGAAACGCGATCAGCGAGAACGTCGGCGTTAAGCACCTTCTCAACACCAAGACCGTCGCGCAGCGGAGGGAAAACATGCTCTGGTTCCAGGTACCGTCAAAGATCTATTTCAAGCAGAACGCGATTGCCGAGGCGTTTAAGGACCTCGAGGGAAAGAAGCGCGCGTTCATAGTGACCGACAAGTTCCTTCATGACGCAGGATATGTCGAGAAGGTAACCCGTGTGCTCGACCGGCTTGGCATTCAAAGCGAGGTCTTCTCTGAGGTAAAGCCAGACCCTGACCTTACCACGATCTATAAGGGACTCGACGTTCTCACTACCTTCAATCCCGACGTTATCATCGCGATCGGCGGCGGAAGCCCGATCGACGCGGCGAAGATCATGTGGCTCATGTACGAGCAGCCGAACGTGAAGTTCTCCGACCTTGCGATGCGCTTTATGGATATCCGCAAGCGCATCTACCGTTTCCCGGCGATGGGAAAGAAGGCTTATTTTGTCGCGGTGCCCACTACGAGCGGTACGGGATCCGAGGTAACCCCGTTTGCCGTCGTGACCGACGACAAGACCGGCGCGAAGTACCCGATCGCGGATTACGCGCTTACCCCGAACATGGCGGTAATCGATCTTGACTTCGTGATGAACATGCCGAAGAAGCTTACCGCGTATTCAGGCATAGACGCGCTCGTTCACGCGATCGAGGCGTACGTATCCGTAATGGCGACCGATTATACCAACGGGCTCGCGCTCGAGGCGATCAGGATTATCTTCAAGTACCTGCCTGCGTCCTACGCGGAGGGTGCGGCGAACCTGAAGGCGCGCGAGAAGATGGCGTATGCGTCGACGATGGCAGGTATGGCCTTCGCGAACGCCTTCCTCGGCGTGTGCCATTCAATGGCGCACAAGCTCGGCTCGATGTATCACGTACCGCACGGTCTCGCGAACGCCCTGCTTCTCAACGAGGTAATCAGGTTCAACGCCGTAGACGCTCCGACAAAGCAGGCCGCGTTCCCGCAGTATAAATACCCGCTCGCCATCGAGCGTTATGCGAGGATCGCGGACTATCTCGGGCTTGGCGGTAAGACCGGTCCCGAAAAGGTCGAGCGGCTTATCGCGGTCATTGAGGAACTCAAGGGCAAGGTCGAGATTCCGGCGACCTTACGTGAAGCCGGCATCGACGAGAAGGAGTTTATCGCGAATCTCGATACGCTTTCCGAGCTGGCGTTTGACGACCAGTGCACCGGCGGCAATCCCCGGTACCCGCTCGTCAAGGAAATCGCCGAGATGTACAAGAAGGCGTATTACGGCAAGTAATCGCGTCGCATGAAGGCTTGAGCGCCCGCAGGTTTGAAAAAGCCTGCGGGCGCTTTTTTTAGGGAAATGTCCGGGAAAGAAGAATGATTAAATCGTGATCTTCCAGAGGCGATGAATCTTCTTGTTGCGGAAATCTTCCGGGATGGAAGCGGCGGTAAGATCGGCGATGACCGTCTCCGGTCGGGTAGCGGCGCCGCCAATCATGGCAGGATCAAACTTCAATGTGCGGGAATTGGTCGAGAAATAGAGACTGCCACCGGGTGCGAGAACAGCAAGGCAGTTTCTGCAAAGCTCAGCCCAATCGCGGTTGATATCAAGCGTGTCCGTCGCCCTCTTTGAATTCGAGAAGGTTGGGGGATCGCAAACGATGAGATCCCATGAGACCCCTTCGCGCCTTGCCGCGACGAGAAACGCCTTGACGTCCGAGTGGACGCAAGGAAAGCGTTCGGTGCCGGTAATACTCTTTATGGGACCTATAGCGGCATCCTTCACGCGCGTGATAGCCGCCTTCTCGTGTCCCGGTCCCGGGGCGCTCGCGGTAAAGCCGTTCAGGTTGAGGTTATCCGCGGCCCACGCGAGATAGGTTTTTGAAAGGTCGACCGACGTGACGCTTGCGGCGCCACCGGCGGCGGCATGCACCGAAAAGGCTCCCGTATAGCAAAACAGGTTAAGGACGCGTTTTGAAGCCGATTCGCCCCGAACCATAAGGCGCGCGGGGCGGTGGTCAAGGAAGATGCCCGTATCGAGATAATCGGAGAGGTTCACGAGAAACCTCGATCCGCCCTCGTCGATTACGAACCTTCCGCCTGAGCTCGCCATGCGTTCATACTGTGAATCTTCGCCGCGCTGGCGTTTTCTGATCTTGTCATGGATGCGATCAAGGGGGATTTCGAGGATTTCGGCCGCGGCTTCCTTCATTGCGGCCATCCATATCTCCTCGGCTTCAACGCTTTTCTCGTACGGCCGCTCATAGAGCGCGATATGGAGATACCGATTTTCGGTTGCTGACTCCTGGTATAGGTCAACCGCGAGCGGTATTTCCGGGATATCCTTGTCGTAGAGCCTATAGCAGGTTACGCCGGTGCGCCGCGCCCATTTTCGTAGGTGTTTATATTGCCTTTCGAGGCGGTTCGCAAAGATGACCGCCTGCTCGGCGTTCTTTGCCGCGACTGGATCGATTTGATTCATGCCGTTTCATGTTTGCGCGCGTTCATCATCACGCACAGCATTGCGTACCCGGAGGTAAGGTCTTCTTTCTGCACGATGACCGAATCGGGAACCTTCAGCTTGACGTTGGTGAAATTCCAGATTGCCGTAATACCCGCTTCGACGAGTAGATCCGTGACGCCTTGCGCTTGCGCCGACGGAACCGTGAGTATGGCGATGCTCGCGTTCAGGCTTTTGATCTGAATCGAAATGGTGTCGAGCGATAGAATCGGCACCCCGTGGATGCTCTTCCCGATTTTCGCGGGGTCCTGGTCAAAAGCCGCGCAGATATCAAGGCCGTGAAACTGGAATTCCTGATATCCCGTGAGCGCCGTTCCCAGATTTCCCGCGCCGACGAGGACCGCTTGCTGCACCTCGTCCCAACCAAGAAAATGCTCGATCGCCGCCATGAGCGCGACGACGGGATAGCCTTTTTTCGGCTTGCCGACGATCCCCGTGATCGCGAGATCCTTTCGGACTTGAATGGGTTCAAGGTGCAGTTCCTGTGCGATGACAGTACCCGATATATATTCGTTTCCCTCTTCTTTCGATTGCCGGATGATATGGAGGTAGGACGGAAGCCGACGGATCGATGGGATTGCCGATATCTTTTGCTTGGCCATAGAAATCCTCAAAATGGGGGATTTTTTAACGATAAACCTCATTTCAAGGAAAGTCAAGCTACGTCGTTTTCCGGCATCCTATGGAAACAATATGTATATTCATGTATACTAGCGATCAAATCCGTATATCTATACAGGAACCGCATGCGCAGTTTCAAGGAGTCAGCCACATATGTATGAACCGGTAGATCCAAAGGTAAACTTTCCCGAGCAAGAAGAAAAAATCCTCGATTTTTGGGGTAAGAACGATATTTTCAAGAAGTCAATCAGAAACCGCGAAGGCGCGGCCGAATACGTGTTTTATGATGGCCCTCCCTTCGCGACGGGACTTCCGCATTTCGGCCATTTCGTCCCGAGTACGATCAAGGACATTATTCCCCGCTATCAGACCATGAAAGGGAAGAAGGTCGAGCGCCGCTTTGGTTGGGACTGCCATGGGCTTCCCGTCGAGAACCTCATCGAGAAGGAGCTTGGGCTCAACTCGAAGACCGATATCGAAAAATACGGCATCGAGAAATTCAACGAGGCATGCAGGGCAAGCGTGCTCCGCTACGTGAACGAATGGCGGCAAACGATCACGCGCCTTGGGCGTTGGGTCGACTTCGACAACGATTACAAAACGATGGAACCGGACTATATGGAATCCATCTGGTGGGTGATGAAGAGCCTTTGGGAAAAGGGCCTTCTCTACGAGGGTCACTACATTCTCCCGTATTGCCCGCGCTGTTCTACCGTCCTTTCGAACCACGAGCTCAACCTCGGGGGTTATAAGGACGTGCATGACCCCGCGATCACGATACGTTTTAAGGTGAATGGAGTCGTGAAGGGGAGCGAGGCGGATAAAAGCTTGAGCTTACTTCCCGGCGGCATCTCGGGAGTCGCGGATGGAAATACGTTCCTCCTCGCCTGGACGACCACCCCCTGGACGCTTCCGAGCAACCTTGGACTTACGATGGGGAGCGATGTCGATTACGTGATGGTGAAGGACGGCGAGGAGCGCTATATCCTCGCTGAAGCGCGCCTTGAGTCATACTATAAGGATCCCGCTTCGTACACGATCGTCTGGAAGAAAAAGGGAAGCGAGCTTAAGGGCATCACGTATGAACCGCTCTTCCCGTATTTCGCGAATCTCGCGACGAACGAGGACGGCTCGCCCGGCGCGTTCCGTACCTTCCTTGGGGACTTCGTCACGACGGGCGACGGTACCGGCATCGTTCATACCGCACCCGGCTTCGGCGAGGACGACAATAAGGTATTCAAGGGCTCCGGGGTTCCGACCGTGTGCCCGGTCGACGCGGAGTGCAAGTTCACGGCAGAGGTAAGCGACTACAAGGGACGCTTCGTCAAGGAATGCGACAAGGATATCATGGAGCGCCTCAAGGCCGAAGGGAAGCTCGTCAAGCGCGAGCAGATCCTTCACTCGTACCCGCACTGCTGGCGCTGTTCGAGTCCGCTCATCTATCGCGCGGTCGGAAGCTGGTTTGTCAGCGTCGAGAAGATCAAAGATAGCATGCTGAAGGCTAACTTCAAGATTACCTGGCAGCCCGAGCACATCAAGGAAGGCCGTTTCGGCAAATGGCTCGAGGGAGCGCGCGACTGGGCGATCAGCCGTAACCGTTTCTGGGGAAATCCCCTGCCGATCTGGAAGTGCCCCGATTGCGGTAATACGACGTGCGTCGGAAGCCGCGAGGAACTTAAAAAACTTTCGGGTACCTATCCCGAGGATCTCCATAAGCATTTCGTGGACAAGATCACGATTCCGTGCTCCTGCGGCTCGACGATGAAGCGAATCCCCGAGGTTCTCGACTGCTGGTTCGAGTCGGGATCGATGCCGTACGCGCAGCAGCACTATCCGTTCGAGAACAAGGAATATTTCGAGAATCATTTTCCGGCGAATTTCATTTCCGAAGGGCTCGACCAGACCCGCGGATGGTTTTATACCCTCACCGTGCTCGCGGCGGCGCTTTTCGACCGGCCCGCGTTCGAGGCTTGTATCGTCAATGGCCTTGTGCTCGCGACCGACGGCAAGAAGATGTCCAAATCTCTCCGCAATTATACCGACCCGAACAAGGTCGTCAACGAGTACGGCGCAGACGCGCTTCGCCTTTTTCTCATGCACTCTGCGGTCGTCAAGGCGGACGATCTCAAGTATTCCGATGAGGGCGTCCGCGACGTACTCAAGGGGATCCTCATTCCGCTGTGGAACAGTTACAGCTTTTACGTGACGTACGCGAATATCGACAAGGTCGACCGTCCCGCCGCTGGCTCGAGACCTGCGCTTACCGCGGGGTCCAACAGCCTTGACCGCTGGGTTCTTTCGATTACCGAGCGGATGGTCAAGGACGTGACCGAGGCCCTCGACGCGTATGACCTTTCGCGCGCCATCGACCCGATCGTGAGCTTTATCGATCAGCTCAATAACTGGTATATCAGGCGGTCGAGACGCCGGTTCTGGAAAAGCGAGAACGATGGGGACAAGGTACAGGCATACGACACGCTGTACCGTGCGCTCAAGAAATTCGCGCTTGTCGCCGCTCCCGTGGTTCCGTTCGTCTCCGAGTCGATCTGGCAAAATCTCAGGGCGACCGGGGATGCCGAGTCGGTTCACCTCGCGGATTACCCCGTTTATGACGAAAGCCTACGCGACACCGCGCTCGAGTTCAAGATGGAAACGGTGCAGAAGGCGGTTTCCATGGGACGAAGCCTCCGCTATCAGTTTAACCTCAAGACTCGGCAGCCGCTCAAAGCGGTTGAGCTCGTGACGCGCAATCCCGACGAGAAGACCGTTTTGCTCGAGATGGAAGAAAGCATCCGCGAGGAGCTCAACGTCAAGGAAGTGATCTTCCACGATAAGGAAGAAGATCTCGTCGAGTACACGGCCAAGGCGAATTTCCGAGTGCTCGGCAAGGAACTCGGGCCCGCCATGAAGCTTGCCGCCGAGCAGATCGAGCGGCTTTCCTCGTCGGAGATCCAGTCGGTTCTCGAAGGGGCTACGCTCAGCATCGAGGTTGACGGAAAGCACGTCGAGCTTACGACCGAGAAGCTCATGGTTAACCGCATTGAAAAGGCCAACCTCAAGGTCGTGAACGAGGGAACGCTGACCGTCGGGCTCGATACCGAGGTTACCGAGGAGCTGCAGCTCGAAGGCCTTATCCGCGATCTCGTGCGCGGCGTGCAGAATCTTCGCAAGGAACGCGGCCTTGAGGTTACCGATCGAATCAGGCTCACCGTGTCCGCGCTTCCGGGCGCGTCGGGGGATGCCGGAAAGGCGCTTCTCGAAAAGGCGTTTAACCTTTTCCGTGACTACGTTTCGAGCGAAACGCTCGCGGTTTCTGCAGCCTGGGTTTCCAGTTTCAAGCCGGAAGCCGCTGCTTCCGCAGTTTCAATCGAGGCCGGCGACGAGATATGGATGGCGGATCTTGCGAGGGAGTAACGGCGCTTCCAGCGTCGCGACTGGCCGCGCCTTGTGCGCGATTATCCTCTGCGCGACGCTGATTTTTTCGAGTTGCGCGTCGATCAAGGGACGCGCGTCGGCAAACCCGCTCGGCGCTCTCGGTGACGGGGCTTCGCTCTACCTCGTGCTGCCCGTTCGCGGCAACGAGCCGCTGCTCGAGTCCGTCGCATCGCGCGTCATGAAAGAAGGCGATGCGCGGGCGGTGCTCGGGCGAACCGACGCGCTCTACGCGGGCGCGTACGGAAGCGGCGCGTCGTCTTTCAGATTTATCGCTACGGGATCGTTTTCGCCGTCTTTTTCCGGTTTGGTTTTCAAGAAATCGGCCGGTTGGGATCGCGTGAAGTCTGACGGCGTTACCGTGTATCGATCGGCCCGATTTGACGCCGCGATCGCGGGAAGGGGAGCGTTTTGTGGTTTGGTTCAGCGCCGGGATGTAAGCGCACTCCCGTCGGAGGCGAATGGTGAATCCCGAATGCGTGAGGACGACACGCTTATATCGCTTGTCTCGCGCGTTCGATCAGGCGGCGAGCCGCTTTCCGGCATAACGCCTGAGTTCGCGGAATACGCTTCGCGCGCGGCAAGTGACGGCAGAATTGGCTTGTATTCGGAAAACCCCGCGCCGTTACTTTCGAAAATCCTCGGACCTGAGGTATCGCTTCCGGTCACTCGCATGGAATGTTATGCCATGGCTGACGGTGACGATTACGTGATATCTGCGCACCTCGTGCTCGCCGATTCCCGGTCTGCGCGCGCGGTACGATCGCTCCTCGGGATTGCCTTCCGCGATTCGGCTATAGTCGTTGATGGCGATACGGTTTCGATATCCGGCTATCGCGTGTCGCGCGAAAAACTTGCCGCGGCTGCGGATTTTCTGTATCTTTATCAAAAATAGATTCTTTTTCATCAAGAGGTGTTACGTATAATGCCAACATATGAATATGTCTGCGATTTCTGCGGTCACGATTTCGAGGCCGTGCAGAAGATGAGCGATCCCGCGCTTCAGTCTTGCCCGGAATGTGGTAAGGGTATCAGGCGCGTCCTTTCAGGCGGTTTAGGCATCAGCTTTAAAGGCTCTGGTTTTTACGTCAACGATTCAGGATCATCAACGAGGTCTTCGACCGGAAAAACGAAGGCAGCGAAGGATAAAGCCTCCTGCCCGTCCGGGTCTTCATGCCCGGGCTGTACCGGTTCGTAATTCCGTGCCAAAGCATCCTGCGTTTTTCTGCGAGTATTGCGGAACTCAAGTTAAGCAAAACGATCGCGTGTGTCCCCATTGCGGGAAGTTTTTTTCTTCGGTTAAATGCCCTTCCTGCGGTTTCGCGGGCGATTCGCGCATTTTTCGTGATGGGTGTCCCGCGTGCGGATACGCGGTTGCGATAAATCCGCTCGGGGTGTCCTCTCGCGCGCGCAAGGCGAAGAAAGGCAAAGGATCGAAGTCGAGCAATACTGCTCGAGGAAAAGGGGATGAGATTACAGATCCTTTACCCTTGTGGGTGTATGCCGTGTCCGTTATCCTTCTCGCGGCTCTTGTGTCGCTTATATTGCTTTGGAAATGAATGATTCGAGCACGACAGCGTCGGTTTCCCTGATATCGTCAAAATCAAGCTGAATTACGTTTCCGTTCCTCACGATTCTGCATTTCGGCATGATTACCGATGCATCGAGCTTGAGCGAACATTGCTCAAGTATATCGCCTGCTACAAGTTCCGATGTTGCCGACGGCGCGTCTGGCCTGAATCTGATCTCGGTTCGTGAAAGACCTTCGACCTTGCCCGTGATGATTGTGTCGTTTACGGGATTGGTGAAAAGGAATACCGCGCGTTCGCCGATATCCTCGTAGACAAACGGTTCGCGCGGCTCGGCGGTTGGCTTATAACGGGAGAATATTTTCGTAAGGCGTTCCTGGTCATCGGCCTTCCGGCATTGTTCGTCGATTATTGCCTGAACGCCGATGTGCACGGCCTTGTCGGCGTCCTCGCCCGTGAAGCGTTCGTTCGTTAAGAGGACGACGATGGTTTTATCCTTCTCAGTATCGGCACGAATAAACTGAGCAATGGTTTTCCAGTGACGCGGAAAGTCCGCGGTGCTGATGAATACCGCGTCAGGCTCGATTTCTGTGATATTATCAAGGGCCTTTACCGCCGAGCGATAGCGAATTACGTCAAAACCGTATGGCTTGATGCATCGCGCGAGCGAGTCGACCGAGATATCAGAGTCTGCTATCAGCAGTGCTTTCATTTTTTATATCTTTCCTTTGTCATTCGGTCCCGAGATTATCGACCGTATAATCGTATACGCGCCAGATTCCATTTTTCGATGCGAGATAGTACGTGAAGCGTTTCTTTTCGCGGAAGGTCTTGTAGCTGAACCATTCAATCACGGTTACCGTTCCTTCCGCTTCGCCGTAGGTCGTGCGCTCGATCTTGAACTCGACCGGGATGGTCGCTATGTCCTTATCGGTTTTGGCCTGGGAAAGCTCCGACTTGTAGTTGTCGATCATTGTCAGGCGGCCGGTTTCGGATTCGGCGCGATATCGACGGTTACGGGAGGGATCGCGCGCAATCATCTCCTCGAGGTCGAGATAGAGGAAAAATTGTTCCCAGTGCGATTTTTGTCGTGCGGTCAGGATATAGTTAATGACCTGGTCAGGCGGGATTGGATCGGCCTGAAGAACCTCCGCGGTGACGGGAGAAACAGGCATGATCTTGACTGCGGCGGCTCCCGGAGAGGGCTTTACCTCGAGCGTCAGGCGGTTGGAGCGGACACAGGGTTCGCCCTCGCCGGTAGCGCGCTTGAGTTCGGGATAGAACGAGCAATCGATAAGATAGAGTCCGGGGTTTGCGATCGTAAGATAATCCTTGACGTTCTCGATAAAGGAATATGCCTCGCCGGGCTCGATGCTTACCTCGCGAAAATACACTTGACCGTTCGTGTTTCGCTTTCGGAGCCATGAATCGGTATGCTCGAGGAGCAGGTTTCGGGTGTTTGCTGCGGCGAAGTCGACGCTGAACGAGCGTTCGTCGGCAAGCTTGAAACGGATGGTTTCCGGGCTGGCGTTCGAGATGGTAATCTGGACAAATATGGGTTCCGAGGGCGAATTACCCGGGTAATACACGGTACGGTCATAGAACCGGATGGAGATATCGGCTCCGGGAATGATTTCCTCCCCTGCGGAAAAGGCGGCTGCTACGCATAAAGAGAATATAATAATCGCGGAAAATAGCTGTTTCACCTGAAAATCTCCCTTTTTCATTATATCGGTCTTTTTTCAATGCGTCATTAGTGCTAATATGGCCACAGTATGAATACCAGATTCCTCAAGGATGCCATACACCGGTGGCCTGCGATGACCGGTGTTTTGTCGCGTTTAAATGAAGGCTCTTGGCCTTATGAAATAGAAGGGGTCCAAGGCGGACTTAACGGGTTTTTCCTTTCAGAATACCTCGAAAGTCATGCCGGTCCGCTTGTCATCGTCGTCCCGACCGAGAAGGAGATTGAAAGCCTTACCGCTGATCTCGACCTTGCCGGCGCGGAGTACGAGATACTTCCCTGGTGGGGAACGATGGCGTACCGCCCGGTCGCGCGGGGGGCTGTTGTCTTCGGAGAACGCGCGGCGCGCCTCGCGTCTCTTTGCATGCCTTCGCTGCCTGGCGGCGCTCATGGTCCTGCTGAACGAAACGTGCTCATTATGACCCAGCGGGCATTTCTGACCCCGGTTCCTCCCGCTGAGTATTTTTCCGGTCTTTTGACGAGGGTACGAAAGGGCGATCGGCTTGATTCGGCGACGTTAGCCGAACGGCTTTCTGCTTATGGATACACCCGCGTCCCGCGCGTTACCGTGCACGGCGAGTTTGCCCTGAGAGGTGAGGTCTTCGACATCTTCTTGCCCGGGGAAAGCTCTGCCCATCGCGTGGTGTTCGAGTTCGATACCGTTGAGGCGATCAAGTCGTTCGACGCGGGTGACCAGAGCTCGCTCGACGTGCTCGATGAGATCGTGATTTATCCCGCAAAGGAAGTTATCTGGGATGAAAAGCGGATCGACGCGCTTGCAGAGCGCGTCGCGAATCTTCCCGAGTTTTCCGATGGTGCAAAGGCTCTCGTGGAACACTTGCGCCTTCACGGTACCGTCGAAGGTGAAGAACTTTTTTTTCCGGTTGCCTTCGAAAAATCCGCATCGGTGCTTGATTACCTTTCGTACGCGCAACGAGTCGGCGAGGAACGGGACGTTTCGCATAACCCACCGACGGTGTTCTTTCTCGATTATGACCGCCAGAGTAACGCGCAGGAAAGCCTTGAGCGTGAATATCTCGGGCTCTACCGAAAGCTCAAGGTCGGGAATGATCCCACGATGGGAGACTCCCCGACGCGAAACCCGCATCTCGCGGAAGTTCCGTCGCCCGAGCGCGAGCTCTTAAACTTCCGAACCCTGGCACAGGCCTATGAGCGGCGCCTTCTTTTCAGGACGATCCACGGCGATGTGTCGCTTGCCGCAACGCGGCTCAAGATCTCGTGCGATCCGCCGCGGAGTTTCTTCGGCAATATCGTGTATCTCAAAGAAGAACTCGCGAATCTCGTCAAGAATGACTGGAAGATCTACATATTCGCCGAGAGCGAGAACCAGGCGCTCCGGGTCGGGGAGATTCTCAAGGATATTCCCGTCGAGATCGTGCCGCTCAACCTTTCGTCGGGCTTCGCTCTCCCTGAGCTCAAGATCCTGGTCATCCAGGAAAACGAGATCTTTGGTCGCAGGCGGCATATACCGAAGTCCGTCAAGCACGCGAAGAGCTCGGTTATCGATACCTTTGTCGAGCTCAATCCCGGCGATTACGTCGTCCACGTCAATTACGGCATCGGCCAGTTCAAGGGGATCGAGCGCGTGCGCGCCCTCGGAAACGAGCGCGACTACATCAAGCTCGAATATGCGGATGAGGAAACGGTATTCATCCCGATCGAGCAGGTTAACCTCGTTCAGCGCTATATCGGAAACGAGGGCGAGAATCCCAGGCTCGACCGACTTGGGTCCAAGAGCTGGGAAAACCGCAAGAACAAGGTCAAGAAATCCGTCGAGGACATCGCGCAGCGTCTCATCGATCTTTACTCGCGAAGGAAGGCCGCTCAAGGCTTCGCGTTCGCGAAGGACGGTGAGTGGCAGACCGCGTTCGAGGCGGCGTTCCCCTACGAAGAGACCGACGACCAGCTGACCGTGAGCGCGGAGATCAAGGCCGATATGGAAAAGCCGGTGCCGATGGACCGCCTCATCTGCGGCGACGTCGGTTACGGAAAGACCGAGGTCGCGATGCGCGCGGCGTTCAAGGCGGTTATGGGGGGCAAGCAGGTTGCCTTTCTTGCGCCGACGACAATCCTCGCCGAGCAGCACTTCGACACCCTTACCGACCGTTTCTCAAAGTTTCCGGTAAGGATCGCGCAGCTTTCGCGATTCGTCCAGCCAGCCGAACAGAAGAAAACGCTTGAAAGGGTCGTAAAAGGCGAGGTCGATATCCTCGTTGGAACGCACCGCATCATCCAAAAGGACGTGAAATTCAAGGACCTTGGCCTCATGATCGTCGACGAGGAGCAGCGTTTCGGCGTCAAGGACAAGGAACGGCTCAAGGAGATGCGGACGAACATCGATTCCCTCGCGATGAGCGCGACCCCGATACCGCGCACGCTCCACATGTCCCTTCTCAAGATTCGCGATATGAGCCTCCTCACCACGCCGCCGCAGAACCGCCATCCGATCGAGACCGTGATCGACGAGTTCAACGGCGACCGGGTCGCATCCGCGATCAGGCGCGAGGTGGAGCGAGGCGGCCAGGTGTTCTATCTTCACAATCGCGTCGAGAGCCTCGAGGAGACGCGTATTTTCGTCGAGAAGCTCGTACCCGAGATGCTCGTCGACATTGCCCATGGCCAGATGAGCGCGACGGAGCTCGAGGAAATATTCCGGCGCTTCAAGATGGGTGGTTTCCATATCCTCATCGCGACGACGATTATCGAGAACGGCATCGATATCCCGAACGTCAACACGATCATCATCGACCGCGCTAATATGTACGGCGTCTCGCAGCTTTACCAGCTCCGCGGTCGCGTCGGTCGATCCGACCGCAAGGCCTACGCGTACCTTTTCTATCCCGATGGCAAGGCACTCTCCGAGATCGCGATGAAACGCCTTCAGGTTATTTCCGACTTCACCGAGCTTGGAAGCGGCTTCAAGATCGCGATGAAGGATATGGAGATCCGCGGCGCGGGAAACCTTTTGGGCAAGGAGCAATCGGGCGAAATCTACTCCGTAGGATTTGACCTGTACCTCAAGATGCTTGAAGAGGCCGTCGAGCGACTGCAGAACTCGGATTTCGTCCCGGAAGCCGACGTCTGGCTCGAGCTTGAATATTCAGGTTTCATCCCTGACGGGTATATCGAGCTTGCGCAGACCAAGATGGAGGTCTACAAAAAGATTGCGTCGATTTCCACGCAGGACGAGCTTGACCGCGTTTACACGGAATTGATCGATCGCTTCGGGCCGATACCCGACGAGGTGCAGAGCCTTCTTTCGCTCGCGGAGATTCGCATCATCTGTCGTCTCCTTTCCATCGCAAGCCTCAAGGAGAAAGCGGGCCGCGTTCAGGTCGAGTTCTCGCGCGTGTCGAAGGTATCGGTCGAGCGCCTCCTTCGCATGATGAAGGAATCCGCCGGTCGTGTGAAGCTCGACCCGCATCACGCGAACATCCTGATCCTGGAAACCGGGAAGATCGGTCTCAAGGAGAAAAGCGAGTTTATACGGGAAAAGCTCGAGCGGTTGGGTGACTGACCTGAAGTGCGCACCATTGTGAGGAGTTATACATGATAAAGGCAATCGCCCTCGATTACGGAAACGTTATCTCTGAACCGCAGGATACCAGCTGCTATACGCGTATGGCGGAACTCTCGGGACTCAGTCGGGATTTCTTTCTGGAGGCGTTCTGGCGCCATCGCCCCGATTTTGACCGGGGTGTAGTCCGGGGGCGCGAGATGTACCGGAGAGTGCTCCATGAGGCAGGCGTTAGCGGGACTGAGCCTGAGTTGGACCTGCTTGCCGACCGTCTCCTTGACGAGGACCTTGCATCCTGGTTTCACGTTTCGCGATCGGTAACCGAATGGGCGCTCGAGCTCAAGCGCTCGGGTTATAGCCTCGCCATCCTCTCGAACATGCCCTTCGATTTCCTCGAGCGCTACCGCGACAGGATCGAGCTTTTCGGCAAGGCCGACGTCGCCGTCTTTTCCTGCGACGTGGGTCAGATCAAGCCAGAACCCGAGATTTATCGAACGCTTTCCTCCAAACTCGGGTGCAAGGCGGAGGAAATCGCGTTTTTCGACGATATCGAAAAGAACGTTTCGGGGGCGCGGGACGCCGGTATCAACTCATTCCTCTGGACTGGCATTGAGAAGGGTAAAAGGGATTTTCAGTCCCTTGTGGATTCCTCTTTTTGAACGTACACGCAAGGAGTGCGCCCGGTATGCCGCGTGTGCCACGTACTCCTTGCGATTGTAATCAGCGCACGCTTCCGGAGATCAACATTGTCCTTATCCCTTCAGCAATATGGCCATCGCCGGGATGGTGAGAACCGAAAAGAGGGTGGTCAGGCAGACCGCGGCGGACGCGGTATCCGTGTTGCCGCCATACACCTCGGCGATCAGGCTCGTGTTCGACGCTGCCGGCATTCCCGCGATAATTACCGTTATGTAAAAGAGCTCACCCGTTATGCCGCAGGCATGCAGCGCGAGCGCGGTCACGAGCGGCCAAACGGCAAGGCGCAGGACCGATACCGCGTAGACGCGCCAATTGCCCGCGACGAGACGCAATGAGGTTCGGGCGAGCATCGCCCCCGTTACGATCATCGCAAGCGGCGTCGTTACGCCCCCGAGCATCTCGAGCGGAAACGCGATAAAGCGCGGAAGGGTATATGAGGTGAGAAAAAGACCGAAGCCGATGATCGCCGCCAACACGTTCGCGTTGAGGAGATGGGTGTAGGGGATTCCTCGGAGGAGGGCGGCAACGCCTCCTTGGTCGGTTCCGTCAAGCGATCTTTTGGTATCGAATTTCGCGCCGGCTTCCATGATGAGGATTCCGGCCGTGAAGGCGAGGACGTTGAAGGGGATATTGCTGATCGCGGTCAGAAAGAGGGCGTCTTCGCCCAGAATCGAGGTAACGACGGGAAAGCCGATAAACCCGCAATTCGAGAAGGCAAGGGAAAACGCAAATACCGCGCGTTCGCCGCCCGTTCCGCCGAGGAATTTCGCTGCGATGAGCGAAAGGGCGATGATCGCCGCATAGAAAAGGGTCGCTACAAGGAGCGTTTCCATCGCCGCGCCGAAAAGGTCGCGCGTGAAGGGCCTCTGAAGCGACATGACGATCAAGGCCGGTAATGTCGCTTTAATTATCAAATTTGACATTCCCTTTATGGCAGCTGAATCCACCAATTTGAGCTTGCCAAGGGCGAAACCGGCCGTCATCAGGAGAAAAAGCGCGCTGATTTGCAATAATACGGTCATAATCGTATTATTGCCAATATTATCAATTGACACAACCGGCTCACTTATTTATATTGCAAAAATCAACTTTTTATTGTCGAGGGAGGTGCGAACCTGAAGTGAATAGAGAAGATTACGTGAGTGATGCCGATTGGCAACGTTTTCTCGAGTTTTCGGAAAAACTCGAAACACCCTGCGTGGTGATCAATCTACGGACGATTAAAAAAAACTATATCAAGCTGCAGAGTTCCTTTCCTTTTGCGCAGATTTATTACGCGGTAAAAGCCAATCCGGCACCGCAGGTAATATCCCTTCTTGCAGAGCTTGGCTCTAACTTCGACATAGCTTCCCGCTACGAACTGGACAAGGTTCTCGCCCTTGGCGTGCCTCCCGAGCGCATCAGCTACGGGAATACCATAAAAAAAGCGGTCGATATTGCCTATTTCTTTGATAAGGGAATCCGCATGTTCGCTACGGACAGTAAGGAAGACCTCAAGAATATCGCGAAACAGGCCCCTGGTTCTCGCGTATACGTCCGTATTCTCGTTGAAAACTCCGTAACGGCCGACTGGCCCCTTTCACGCAAGTTTGGCTGCCATCCCGACATGGCATACGACCTTCTCGTTCAGGCCCGCGACGCGGGGCTGACCCCCTACGGTATTTCCTTCCATGTTGGTAGCCAGCAGCGCGACATCGGCCAGTGGAATGATGCGATTGCGAAGACCAAGTACCTCATGGCCTCCCTTGAGGAAGAAGAGGGTATCAAGCTTCAGATGATCAACATGGGCGGCGGGTTTCCGGCGAATTACATTCAAGCCACGAATGACCTCTCCGAGTACGCTTCCGAGATCACGCGGTACCTTCGCGACGACTTCGGCGACGAGATTCCCCAGATCGTTCTCGAGCCCGGGCGCTCACTCGTCGGAAACTCTGGAATCCTCATCAGCGAGGTCGTACTTATCTCCCGCAAGAACAATACCGCCCTCAACCGCTGGGTTTACCAGGACACGGGCAAGTTCAACGGTCTTATCGAGACCCTGGGCGAGTCGATCAAGTACCCGGTATACACCCTCAAGGATCATCCCGACGCCAAGATGGGTGAGGTAATACTTGCGGGGCCTACCTGTGACAGCATGGATATCATGTATGAAGACTGCAAGTACAAGCTTCCGCTCGATCTTAAGGTCGGCGATCGCCTCTACTGGCTTTCCACCGGAGCGTATACGTCGAGCTATGCATCGGTTGAGTTCAATGGATTTCCGCCCATAAAGACTTATTTCATGGATTGATTTACGTAAATACTTCGGTTACCATTCCGCGGATTATTGACTCACCGGCGTCGCCGGTGAGATAGTTGGTTCCAATAAGGAGCATTACATGAAAATTCTCAGCAAAATCGCGCTTGCGCTCGCCGCGCTTGCCCTGGTAACGATGGCGTTCACCGGTTGCGCGAAAAAAGCCGCCAAGGGAAAGTACCTCGTCGCGACCGATACAACCTTCGCACCCTTCGAATTCGAGGACGCATCCGGTAAGTTCGTCGGTATCGATATGGATATTCTCGCCGCAATCGCGAAGGATCAGGGATTTGAGTATGAGCTTCAGGTTCTCGGCTTCAACGCCGCCGTGCAGTCGCTCGAGTCCAAGCAGTCTGATGGCGTTATCGCCGGTATGAGCATTACCGAAGAACGCATGAAAAAGTTTGACTTCTCCGAGCCGTACTTCGACTCGGGCGTCGTCATGGGAATCGCCGCTGACGACACGGCAATCACGGGTTATGCCGACCTCAAGGGCAAGAAGGTCGCGATCAAGACCGGAACCGAAGGCGCGACCTTCGCTGAGTCGATCAAGGATCAGTATGGCTTTACCGTCGCATACTTCGAGGATTCCGCGAACATGTACGAGGACGTCAAGATCGGCAACTCAGCCGCTTGTTTCGAGGACTATCCCGTTCTCGGTTATGGCATCTCCCAGGGTATCGGTCTCAAGATCGTGACCGAAAAGGAGAAGGGTTCCTCATACGGCTTCGCCGTCAGCAAGGGCCTTAACGGCGAGCTTCTCGCCAAGTTCAATAAAGGCCTTGCCAACATCAAGGCGAACGGTACGTATCAGGCCATCCTTGATACCTATATCAAGAAGTAATTCCTGAGCAGACGTAACGAAAAGACCGGCTTTCTGCCGGTCTTTTTTTTTCGTTCGATTGATTCAAGGGCGTAAAAGGCATATAATCGTCCAATGAATATCATGGAAATCCTGCCCCGTTTGGTCATGAGTCTCGGGGTTACGATACGGCTGACGCTGGTGTCGCTTTGCATCGCTACCATCCTCGGGATTATCTTCGCGCTCATGAGCATATCCTCCAGAAAGCCGCTCAAGCTCGCCTCGTCCTTTTACCTTGACTTGATTCGCGGCACTCCGCTTATCGTCCAGGCTTTTTTCATCTACTTCGGTATTCCGCAGCTTTTGCAGTCGCTTGGGTTCCGCGTTCGCCTTACGCCCGATCTCGCCGGTATCATCACCTTGAGCCTCAACGCCGGCGCCTATATGTCGGAGATCTTCCGTTCAGGCATTTTGGCGGTCGACAAGGGGCAGATGGAAGCCGCCCGCTCGCTCGGGCTTCCGAAGTCGCGCGCGATGCTCAAGGTCATCATTCCCCAGGCCGTGCGCATCGTCATCCCTTCGCTCGTCAACCAGTTCATCATCACGTTGAAGGATACGTCGATCCTTTCGGTAATCGGCATCCGCGAGCTCACGCAAACGGGCAAGCTCGTGATCGCGACCACCTTCGAGTCGTTCAAGGTTTGGGCGCTCGTCGCGATCATGTATCTGGTCATCATTAAGGTTCTGTCGGTACTCTCCGTCCGGCTTGAGAGGAGTTTGAGAAATGGTAAAAGTATCCGTTAAGGGTTTACATAAAAGCTTCGATAAACTCGACGTTCTTCGCGGTGTCGATCTTGACGTTTCCGAGGGAGAGGTTGTCAGCATCATCGGCCCATCTGGATCGGGGAAAAGCACCTTCCTACGCTGCATCAACGCGCTCGAGGTTCCGACCATGGGAACGATTGAGGTCGACGGGATGACGGTGACCAAGAAGCACGCGAACATTAACCGGATCCGCGAGAATATCGGGATGGTTTTTCAGCAGTTTAACCTTTTCCCGCACCTTACCGTGCTCGAGAACATCATGATGGCGCCGATCGACCGGAAGCGCATGACGAAGGCCGATGCTGAACAGAAAGCTCTCGACCTGCTTGCCCGCGTAGGTCTTTCAGAAAAAGCTCATGTTTATCCGCGGCTATTATCGGGCGGTCAGCAACAACGTGTTGCGATCGCCCGCGCGCTTGCCATGCAGCCCGATCTCATGCTCTTTGACGAGCCGACGAGCGCGCTCGATCCCGAGATGGTCGGCGAGGTTCTCGCCGTCATAAAGCAGCTTGCGTCCGAGGGCATGACGATGATCATCGTGACGCACGAGATGGGGTTCGCGCGCGAGGTTTCGGACCGGGTAATTTTCATGGATGGCGGGGTAATCGTCGAGCAGGGAAACCCCGAACTGATTTTCGGCAAGCCCCGCGAACAGCGCACGATCGACTTCCTCGACAAGGTTCTATAACTCGTTTGCTATGCAATAAAAAAACCCGCCCAATGAGGCGGGTTTTTCTTTATGCGTTGATCTTGCGCGCCGCTTCCTCGATCGTCAGGCCGTCGATCGTTTCGCGCGTTACGAGGTTCTTAAGCGTAATCGTTCCATCCTTCATCGTACGGTCGGCAAAGACTCCCCACGCGATCGTTTTCTTTTCCGCCCATCCGTATTGCTGCGGCATTTTCTTTGCGTCGGGAAAGACCTCGCAGGCGACGCCGCGGGAGCGAAGAGCGGCCGCGATTTTTTGATAAAGTCCCATGTCTTCGGCTTTCTGGCAAAAAACGGCCGCGTCGGTAAAGCTCGCGGCCGCGCTTTTCTTGCCAAGCTGCTCAAGCCCGGCGAGAAGCCGGTCGAGCCCGATCGACGAGCCAACGCCCGGAATGCGGTCTTTCATGTAGAGGCCCGCGAGATTGTCGTATCGCCCGCCAGAGCAGACGGAGCCGATCGAGGGAAGGTCGTTGAGAAAGGTTTCGTAGACCACGCCGGTATAATAGTCGAGGCCGCGCGTGATTGAAGGGTCGAGCACGAATGAGCCCTCGATGCCCGTTTCGAGCATAAAGGCGTGGATGTCGCGGAGGCGCGCGGTGTCCTCATCGGGGCCGCCCGCCATGCGCTCGAGGAGCGCAAGTGTCTCGTCGAAAAACTCGGGTCCGTCGCCCGCGCCCTTGATATAGGTGAGTATGTCGCGCGCGCCGTCACTACCGGCGAGAACCGAAAGCTGGGTGAGAACCTCTTCCTCGCCAACCTTGGACAGTTTATCGACCGTCCGGAGGATGTCCTCGCTTTTGGCGGAAAGGTCGCGGCTCGCGAGGAACCGGTTGAAGATTCCCCGATGCGAAAGCCTGATCGTCACGCCGCTTACGCCGATGGCGGAAAGCGCGGTTTTCATAAGGCTCAGTATCTCGAAGTCTACGGCTGCAGAGTCCGAGCCGACTATATCAAAATCGCACTGTACGAACTCACGATATCGTCCGGCTTGCGGCTTTTCGCCGCGCCAGACCTTCGCGATATGGTATCGCTTGAAGGGGAAGTAAAGCTCTTCCCGGTGCTCGGCGACGAAGCGCGCGAAGGGAACCGTAAGGTCAAAGCGGAGGGCGACGTCGCGACCGCCATTATCCTCGAAGCGAAAGACCTGCTTCTCGGTCTCGCCGTCGCTCTTCCTGAGGAGTATCTCGGAATACTCGAGAGCGGGGGTATCGATCGGGACGAAACCGGATGAGCGGAAAGTCGCGGTCAGTTTTTCGACAAGAAGCGCGCGCTCGATCTCGGAAGCGGGAAGGAAATCGCGGAATCCTTTCAATACTCTGGGTTGTATAAGCTCTGCCATGATGGTATGATACCGCGCAGCGTTTTTTTATGCAAGAAGCGGAGGTACGGCCGATGCTGATGGTAATCGATATCGGGAACACGAATATTGTCGCAGGTCTTTTTCACGACGACGATCTGGTCCAGGACTGGCGGCTCTATACCGACCCGCGCAGGACCGACGACGAATACTCCTCTATCCTTCGCTCACTTTTCCGCGATTGCGGGATCGCCCCGGGTACGATCGAAAAAACGATTATCTCGTCGGTTGTTCCAGCGCTCAACGATACCTTCATGCACATGATTACCAAGGTGACCGGAAAGACCCCGATTATGCTCACTCCGGCGCTTTTCGGACGCTTGCCGGTGCACGTCCCCGAATCGGCCATTCACGAAATCGGTACCGATCTCGTTTGCGACGCGGTAGCGGCGTATACCACGTATAAATCCGCCTGCATCGTGATCGATTTCGGGACCGCGCTTACCTTTACCGCGGTCGGCGACGACGGCGAAATCCGCGGTGTAGCAATCGCTCCCGGTCTCGCGACCGCGGTCAAAGCCCTCTTCCGCGATACGGCGCAGCTTCCATCCGTTCCGCTTGAGGTTCCTCCTTCGAGTCTCGGGACCAATACCATACATTCAATACAGGCTGGCGTCGTTCTCGGATATCAGGGCCTTGTTGAGTCGCTTGTCGCGCGCATGCGGAAGGATCTCGGTTCGCGTAACATCACGACGGTGGCGACCGGTGGGCTGTCGTTCGTGCTTGAGGACGTAACCGACGTCTTCGATCACATCGACCCGATGCTCACTCTGAGGGGGTTGCGCCTTATCGCGGGGATGATCGGCTGATAAAGTCTTCCCATACGGCTCCCGCGCCGCTTGTGACGTCCCTTGAAAGTCGCGCGCCGCGCACGGTGTCGAGCCATTCGGGTGACAGGCCCGGCGTGAGCACCTTCTCCGTCCGGAGGAGGGCAAGGTCTCCTTCCTCCACAATATTTCCTGCTTGTATGTTTCGCATATAATGAATCGAACGGTTCGTTCTTGTGTAGTTTTCGCGCTCGGACGGCGCAAGTTCCTTCTTCCCGTTTCCGAGTACCCGGATTATCTTTTCCTTTCCATATTCTCGCTCCATTTCCGCGACAATCTCGTCACGCATCGTTTGGCACGAAATCGCGCATGATCTTCTGACTTCACCTACCATCCGGGTAAACGCGTCGGGGGGTAGGGCGACCGGGTCGTCAAGCCCGGGATCGGCGCGGGAAAGGCAGATATGCTTTTCGATTACGGCTGCGCCCATGGCGACTGCAAGGAGTGGTACCAGCACCGGATCGAGGGAATGATCGCTCACGCCGACTGCGATGTCAAATATCGATGAAAGGCTTTCAAGGACGGAAAGGTTGTATTCCTCCTCTGGAGCGGGGTAGCTCGTGACGCAATGGAGGAGCACCCGCTCGGGGGTATCGGCTGTCGCCTCAAGCGCTCGTTCGATGTCACCGAGACGGGAAACCCCGCTTGAAAGGACTATTGGCCTTCGGGTGGCGGCCGTTGCCCGAAGGAGCGGAAAATGATTGAGCTCGGGAGAGGCTATCTTGATGCAGGGCGGGTTGAGGGCTTCGAGCTCGGAAAGGCTTTTCAGACCGAAGGGACTTGCGAGGAATATCAGCCCCTTTTTTTCGCAATACGCGGCGATCTCGGCATAGAAGTCTGGCTTTACTTCAAGTTCCCGGAATCGGTCATAGAGACGGATTTTTCCCCCGGGAAGGTTTACGAATCCGGTATCGGGATGCAGTATCTCGTCGGCGTACACGATCTGGAATTTCGCGCAGTCCGCACCAGACTCCGCTGCGGCGTCAATAAGGTCTTTCGCCTTTGCGATATTGCCGCCATGGCCTGTCCCGATTTCCGCGATGATCATCACCCGATTGAAGCCTGAAAAACGCCTTCCTGCGACGTTGAATGCCCGTTCTGTCATTCCCTGATTGTATCCAGTACCCCTTGTTTGTCAATGAAAAACCGGAAAAAACGTGCTCGACAAAGAAGATACGATGCGGTATCATAACAGTATATATTGACGCATGAGAGGAGACATACATGAAAACTCTGTATTGTGATATTTGCAAGAAAGAACTCGAGAATCCTGTTGCCGAACGCTCGTATTATCATATCCGGGAGTATGAGGTTTGCGAGAACTGCAAGGATATTCTTGATTCGCGTCTTCGTCCCGTGGTTCGCGGACACTTTCCCTATTCAAAAGAATGGTATGAACAGCAGATTATTGGCATGATCGAAAAAGGCGTTTCTACCAGCCGACCCTGATCTGTTTTAATGATAACCGACATACGGTAAAAAGCATGCAAGTGCGGAAAACAGTATCTTTTTCCTGAAAATGGTACTATTTTACGCGCCTTGACATGCTTTTTTGCGTTATGCTACAATTATAAAAACAGGTTTATTCTGGTTTGCATATAAAGGAGACAGCATGTCAGGACATAGTAAATGGGCGACGATCAAACACGCCAAAGGCCTCGCTGACGCAAAACGCGGTCAGGCGTTTACTAAATTTATCAAGGAAATTTCGATTGCCGCACGGATGAATGGCGGTGATCCCAACATGAACCCGCGCCTCCGCACCGCCATCCTCAAGGCCCGCGGTGCGAACATGCCCAAGGATAACATCGAACGCGCCATCAAGAAAGGTACCGGTGAACTGGGCGCTGCCATATATGAAGAACTGAATTATGAAGGCTATGGACCGGGCGGAGTCGCAATCCTCGTCGAAGTCCTTACCGATAACAAGAACCGCGCTGCGGCGAACGTCCGGAATCTCTTTTCCAAGAACGGCGGAAACCTTGGCGCTACCGGTTCCGTTTCCTATATGTTCAAGCGACAGGGCGTTATCGAATACGATGCGACCGTCGTGAACGAGGACGTGATGATGGAGGCTGCTCTCGAAGCGGGCGCGGACGACGTCGCGACTGACGACGGAGTCATCACCGTGACGACAGATCCGGTAAACTTTGAAAAGACGCTCGAAGCGCTTCAGGCAAAGGGTTTTGAGTCCCTCTCGGCCGCCGTTTCGATGGTTCCCGATGTCTATTCCACCCTCGACGCCGATACCACCCGAAAGGTGCTCAAGCTCATCGATAAGCTCGAAGAAGACGACGACGTTCAGAATGTGTATTCCAATATCGATATCCCCGAGGGATTCGAGGAAGAGTAATTCCGTTTTAGGAACGAAACAAAAGCCGCTCAGTTCAGAGCGGCTTTTTATTTTTACTGAAGTGTGTCTTGTCGTGCAACAACTCTCCGCTACAGGTCTGCGTTCTGAATATATGCCGTCATGAATGCGGGGTTTTCATTGCTTCCTGCATCAGGGCACTCACCGGGATGCTCAAGGATTCGTTTTACGTCGTATCCGCCTTTCACGGCAAAGAATGATATACCCGAATAGGTGAGAGCTTTTTCAGGACAGCCGTATATGCACCGCATGCATGTTGTGCATGAGAACCCGAAGCGCGGCTTCGTTCCTTTCATACTAACGTTTGAGGCAGGACACCTGACTGCGCAGATTCCACAGCCGGTACAGGAGTCCGACACTCGGATCATTCGTGACGTGACCTTTAGCACTGGCCCAGAGAGGACATGCGCTGCAGCCATCATGAATCCGAGCCGTGCGGGATACGCGAGTCGGCGACGTTTTCCCTCGAGGAGTTCACTCGCCATCCGGTCTGCCTTGATCCGAGTTGCGTTATAAAGTGTTCGCATCGTGCCATTACTGAAGCGGACGATCCAGTTGCTTCCGATCGAGAAGATTCGCTCATAGCAAACCTCATAACCCTTTTTTTCCAGGAGCTTGATCAAGGTGCGTGAGGCGGGATAATTATGCGTTACTACGCCTCCTGCGGTCTTGAATACAAAGGCCTTTTTACCGTTGCCCGGGGGAAGCGCACGAACGAAACGCATAATTGGCCATGGCGTGCCGAAACCGATGACCGGAGACCCGATTCCGATGGCGTCAAGGCCGTCTGTGTCGGGTTTCGCCTTCTTTCCCCGTTCGAGGTGAATTTCCTCGATGGCAACCGATGCGCCGCGTTGCCTCAGGCCTTCCGCGATCATGTCAGCGACGAGCGCCGTGTTACCGGTACCAGAAAAGTACCATATTCCTGTTTTGCTCATACAATAACTCCTTGTATTCTTTTTCCCGTGAGCTTGCGCGCAAATACTGTTAACGTCATTCATTACTTACCTCATGTTTCCCCGTCGAGAAAGGCATGAGGATGAGGTCAAGGCATGATATCGCGAATCGTTCCTCATCGAGCGTGAAGTGTTCTGCAAATGTCTTGCCGTTTAGCGCGAGATTAGTAAGAAAACCAATTATGATGAACATGATCTGGTATGCGTTTTCACGGGGTTTAATGTTCGACACGATGCTTCCATCTGCGATTCCATCACAGAGTATCGACTCAATGCTCGCGAATATTCCGTCGGTGTAGCCTTGAAGGTTTACGAGCGATTGGGACGATTTCCCGGTTTGTTTTCTCACGTAACCCCAGCTGATGATGATCCGGAATGCTCCTGCGTAATCGCGATAGAAATGGTAGAGCCCAAGAGCAATGCCTCGAAGGCTCTTGAAGCCGGTAGGTGCGTTCTCGATTTCACGCATCACGATTTCGTTGAGGTGCTTGAATTCCTTATGCACGACGGCAAAGTAGAGGTCTTCTTTTCCTGGAAAGTATTGATAGATCGTCCGCTTGGTAAATTCTGCCTCGCGCGCAATGTCGTCCATTGAAGCGTCTTCAAATCCGCATGCGACGAAAACCCGTTCAGCGGCAGTAATTATATCGGCCTCGCGCGTCTTTTTCTCCCGTTCTTTGCGTGACAGATCATTCATGATCATTGGCTCCTTGCAATATCCTGATGATGTATACTGAAGATGTATAAAGTATACTAATGGTATACCAAAAATGTCAAGATATGTAATCATATTGTTACAAGTACTCATCCTGCGGTAAAATACCTGTAATGAAACAACCTCCCATGAACCGGCTCGTACTCGGAATCGATCCTGGTCTTGCTTCAACCGGATACGGCCTCGTCTCGAGCGTTGGATCAAGGCTTTGCTACATTACCCATGGCGTGATCGAGACTTCGTCCAAGGCTCCCCATCCTGAACGCCTTTTGGCTATTTTTCGTGAGATCACGACAGTAATCGAACGGTACTCTCCGACCGAAGCCGGCATGGAAACCCTTTATTTCGCCAAGAACGTATCGAGCGCGATGGGCGTCGCTGAGGCGCGAGGCGTCGTGACACTCTCCCTTGCGATGCATGGTATACCGTTGGGCGAGTTTACCCCGCACGGGATCAAGCAAGCCGTCGTAGGGGCTGCTCGCGCGGATAAACGGCAGGTGCAGGAATGCGTACGCCTTCTTTTGGGTCTTACGGATATTCCGAAGCCAGACCACGCTGCCGACGCGCTCGCTGCCGCGATAACGCGCCTTCATACGGCCGATATCGCTTCCCTTTGCGCCGTTTCGGCTACCGGGCCTTCTCGTCGCCCGTAACGCTTGCCAATTTCCCGTGAAACGGGGATAATAACGTCATGTTTAACAGCATCACGGGCACGGTTACCGCAAAATTGCCCGCCTCAATTTATATAGAGAATAACGGCGTTGAGTGGGATATCACCGTGCCGGCCCTCAGCCTTGATTCCTTCGGTACGGTTGGATCTTCCGCCCGGGTTTTTACCTGGCTCTATCATCGCGAGGATCAGATGCGAGTTTTCGGATTCGTCTCCCCGCGGGAACGTGACCTTTTTACCGATCTCATGAAAGTGGAGGGCGTTGGCCCGAAGCAGGCAATCAAGATTCTGTCGAGCATCTCGGTTGTGGATCTTGAGGCTGCCCTTGAGGGAGGTGACGTTTCGCGGCTTCAGGCCGCTCCCGGAATCGGAACGAAAACGGCACAAAAGATGATCCTCGCCCTCAAGGGAAAATTGACCTATGCCGAGGACTCCGGGAAAGGCAAGGGAAGCGGGCCGAAGAGCGCGCATGAGGATGTCGTTCAGGCGCTTTCGGGGATGGGCTTTGACCGAAAGGCGGCATTCGACGCGGTCGAGTCGGTCGCGCTCGATCTTTCTGCAAAGGGATTTGTCGGAACCTCGGCGGAAATCGAAAAAGAGCTCTTCCGCCGCGCGATCGTCGCGCTCAGCTAATGGATCGGCTTTTTTGCTGCGAATGTTTTTTGCTCGATGATACATACCATCAGGGGTTATGCCGATGAATGCCAATGAAACGGGAATCGTCCGACCGGAAGCGATGCCGGACGACGAACGCGATCGCGCCTTACGGCCCAGGCTTCTTGCCGATTTTCAGGGGCAGGAGCCGATAAAAAACAATCTCGCGGTTTTTATCGAGGCCGCGAGAGAGCGAAACGAAAGCCTCGACCATCTTTTCCTGATCGGGCCGCCCGGCCTCGGGAAGACAACGCTTGCCCAGATAACCGCGAATGAGCTTGGCGTCGACTTCAAGGTGACGAGCGCTCCCGCTCTCGACAAGCCCAAGGACTTGGCCGGTATTCTTACCACGGTTACCGAACGGACGGTTTTTTTCATTGATGAGATCCACCGGCTCAAGCCCGCCATCGAGGAGATGCTTTATATCGCGATGGAGGATTACGAGCTTGACTGGATCATCGGGCAGGGACCGAGCGCGCGAACGGTGCGCATCCCGATACCGCCTTTTACCCTTATAGGGGCGACGACGCGCGCCGGGATGGTCTCGAGCCCGCTTATCAGCCGATTCGGGATCGTGCAGCGCTTCGCGTTCTACTCGGAAGAGGAGCTCCGTTCGGTGATCCTTCGTTCCGCCGGTATTCTCGGCGTTTCGATCCGGAGCGACGCAGCCCTTGCGCTCGCGCGCTGTTCCCGGGGAACCCCGCGCGTCGCTAATCGCTTGCTTCGGCGTATGCGCGACTTCTCGCAGATTCTCGGCGACGGCGTGATTACCTGCGAAACGGTCGCGGTCGGTCTTGAAAAGCTCGAGATCGACGCTCTCGGGCTCGAGCGCTACGATCGCGAGATACTCGCGTCGATCGTCAACAATTACGGGGGCGGTCCGGTTGGAGCCGAGACGCTCGCGATATCGGTGGGCGAGGCGCTCGACACGCTCGAGGATTACTATGAGCCTTACCTTATCCAAGCGGGCTTACTTCAGCGGACGCCGCGCGGCCGCATGGTCACGGACCGGGCCTATGCCCATCTTGGCCTAGAGCGGCGCTTCGCGTCCAGGGGAACTGACGATGCAAACGAAAGACTTCCATTTTGACCTTCCCGAGGAGTTGATCGCCCAGAAGCCTTGCCTCGATCGCGGCAATGATCGCCTGCTGTGCCTCGAAAGATCTACGGGCGCGGTGGCCGATCACCTTTTCTCGGAGATACCCGATCTTATCGAGCGGGGTACGCTTATGGTCTTCAACGACTCGCGCGTACGCCGCGCGCGGATTTACGCGACGGTGGAAACAAGCGGCAATCAGGCTGAATTCCTTTTGATCTCGATGCGCCTTATTCCGGGCTTCGCGCCCGGGACGGTGTGGAAGGCGATGGCGAAAAACGCGAAACGGCAGAAACCGGGGCGCACGTATGTTTTCGGCGACGGCACGAGGGCTGAGATCATCGATGATCCCGACGGTATCCTCGGCGGAACCGAGTTCCGCCTTCTCCGTTTTGACCGGCAGATCGACGATTCCTGGCTTGAACAGAACGGGCACCTTCCGCTTCCTCCGTATATCCGGCGCGAGGACGTACTTGATGACGCCGACCGATACCAAACCGTCTACGCGCGCAACACCGGATCGGTCGCCGCGCCGACGGCAGGCCTTCACTTTACCGACGGGATACTCGCGGCGCTTGACGCGCGCGGGATTGAGCGCACGACCGTCACGTTGCACGTGGGACTCGGCACGTTCTTGCCCGTTCGCGCGGAAAAGATTGAGGATCACGTAATGCACGAGGAGAGTTACTCCGTTTCATCTGACGCTGCGGAAAAGGTATCGCGCGCAAAGCGGGAAGGGAGGCCGGTTCTCGCGGTCGGGACGACCAGCATCAGAACCCTTGAGTCCGCCTGGGACGATGAGATAAAGCAGCTTCGCCCTGGCGAGAGCTCAACAAATATATTCATTTATCCCGGGTACCGGTTCAAAGTGGTCGATCAGGTATTTACGAATTTTCATACGCCCGAGTCGACATTGCTTATGCTCGTATCTGCCTTTGCCGGCAAGGAAAATATCCTCGCGACTTATCAGCATGCCATACGCGAACGCTATCGCTTTTTCTCGTACGGAGACTCGATGCTCATCAAATAGCGCCTTTTAATCTTTGCGATGCATCTTGCAAGGCACAATCGCGGATCAGGTCAACTCGCGGAGCGATTCTTCCAGAAGATTAAATAGGCATTTTCGCTCGTAGGACGGCGGGAAAAGGTCCTTCTCGAAGAAGAGTTCCGCCTTGTCCATCAGGTTTATCATGTCTTTTTCGGAAAGCGGGAGCGTCCGTCCGATCATCAGGTTCTCGAATTCGCGTTTTCTGAAAAAAAACTTTCCAGCATACGCGATTCTGATATCAGCAAGCACGTTTTTCTGGAATTTGACGAGAAAGGTGAACGACGCCGTTCGATCCGTCACGATTCCGGACTGTCCGATGCGGCGATGGATCGAGATGTCCCAGCTTTCGGTCGGTACGCGGATCTTGCTGATAAACTCCGGGTCCTTCGATTGCGGCTTTCCGGTGTTCGAGAAATATCGGGCCATGGGAATCCATGCGGCCTCGTATGGCGTTCGGATCTCGAGCCTTGTGTCGAGCGCAAGGAGCGCCGCGAATGTGCTCAGTCTCTGACCCTTCGCGGCGATGTTACCACCAAGCGTAGCTATCGCGCGTACGCCTGGATTCGCTATGGTGCATACGCTATCGTAAAGCGCGTCGGGTATGTTCTTCTTTCCGAGTTGCAGTATTGCGTCCAGTGTCACGCACGGGCCAAACTCGATATATCGCTCGGTTTTCGCTATTGTGCATAGTTCCGGGATCTTCGCGAGCGATAGGACATTTGCCTGAAGGTGGAGCGCTCGGCCCGTTTGCCTTCGCGCGATTTCTGTGCAGCCTGCTACGAGCGAGATCCCCGCGATATTCTTGAGTATCATCTGTATTTCGGATATGGACGAAGCATGGTAAACCGTCGTGTATTTATTTATCATTTTTGCGTTTCCGTCTGATGGCTATCGCGTTTTTTACGCCCGCGACGAGGTCATCGATGCTCGTGCACCTGCACATATTCCCGGAGAACATCGCCTTGATTTCTTCCTTCGACATCCGGACGTCCGAAGAGACGATCGCGTTCGCGACCAGGATCTTGCCCGCGTCGCAGAAACCGCACATGGAAACCCCCGCGTTCTCGAATCCTTCCTTTATGTCGCCGTAATCGTCCGATTTTGAAAAATGCTCAAGGGTCACAATTGACGCGTTCCTGATCTGGAATACCGGTACGATGCATGAAGGTATGGGGTTTCCGTCAAGGAGGATCATGCACGAGCCGCATCTGCCCGAAAGACAGCCTTCCTTGGATGCGAGGAGGTTAAACCTTCTTCTGAGAATGTGGACGAGTCGCTCTCCCGGGTTCGAGTCTATGTAAACCATGTTTCCGTTCAGCTCGAATGGTATGATCATTTTTCGGTTGCCTCGCTTTCGAAGAACGAATAGAGCGTCTCCGCGTCGACGGGGATTCCTGTTATTTGCCTTCCGGTAATCTGGGCGAGCGCTATTGCATAGGCTGCCGGAATCAGGTTTATCGCAAGTGAGCCGATACCGCGGGCTTGTTCCCCTGACTCAAGGAACGTTACCTCGCACTCTGGTTGCATCGAGGGCGTGAGGACCTCGTATTGCACGCTTTGCTTCGGCGCAATCTTTCCATCGCGGATGGTGATTTGTTCGGCGGTCATTTTTGACAGCGCGACCGGAATCGCTTTTTTTACCGCTGTCAGCGCGACGTGCTTGTTGTACAGTAACCCGGCGTCGCACGAAAGCCAGATGCCGCGGATACATGCTTCATAGGTAGCGGGATCAAGCTCGATTTCGACCGCACAGGCGGCGGGCGTAAGCGACATGAATGAGGCTTCTTTGAGCGACGGTTTCCAGGTTTTTTTGACCGTTATGGGCAGGGGATCCCGGAAACGCTGTCGCTGTATTGTCGCGCAGCATTTCTCGATGAGCGGGGCAAGGATAGTCGTCTTGCTTGAGAGGGTATCGGGTCCGGACTGGGGCATACTTTCCGTGTCGGTTCCGGTAAAGCGTATCAGCGATTCCTCGATGCCTAACGAGTTTGCCGCTATCGCCCGTATGATCTGCCTCATCGATTCGGAGTTTGACCCGCAACGGATATGAACCTGACCGCCGGTTTCCATGGTGATTTCGACCGAGTAGGTCGAAGTGCCGGGATGTTTCCCGGAAAAGCCGTTGCCCTGAAAGCCGCACGCGAGCCCGATCCCCCGGAGCGGGCCGTCCCGGTAACCCTTACGCTTGTGGTTGAGATATTCATACGCGGTGTATTTTCGCAAGTAATCACTTGACGTACAAATGGCGCTAAAAAGCTCGTCGTAACGGTAATTTCCCGAAGAGGCCGTGACAATCGGCGTTTTCTGGCCCAGGACCGCCATGTTCATCAGCTTCCACTCGAGGGGTGAAAGGCCGCGCTGCGATATAATGCTGGCGATATGCGTCTCGAGGGCGAAGATGGCGTGACCCTCTCCCCATCCGGAGAGCGCGCCCATCGGGGGAAGGTTCGTCCTGAGCGCGTAGGTTTCGACGCGGTATGACCTGATCATGTAGAGTCCGGTCGCGGCAGTCGTAATGCGGTCGACGATCTCGTCGATAAGCGGGCAGTAGGCCCCCGCGTTGATGAGAATCCTGACGATCATCGCGTCGATGCTTCCGTCGCTCGCGATTGAGGTCCGGTATCGTATCTGAGACGGCGCGGATTTTACCGAAAAGAGAAAATCTTCCTGCCGGGAGAAGGCAATCTTTACTGGTTTTTTGCAAAGGACTGCGGCGAGCGAGGCTTGCGCAGCAAGGAGCGACGGAAACCAAATTTTACCGTCCATCGCTTCTCCGATAGCCATGGGAAATACAACAATGTCGGAAGGATCGAGGTCGAGAACGGCCGACACCGCGGTTCTGACGTGAAATGGCCACTGCGTCGCGGTATAAACCTCGAGCTTCCCGTTCGCAATGCTTACGTTTACCCCGAGCGGTTCCGCGTAGTAATGATCCTGCGGTCCGATTTCGCTTGTACTTTCATAGACGCTTGCAACGTCGGCGAAAGACGCATCGGGATCCCCTGAAATGAGTATGCGTTTACCGACTACCTGCGATGACGCGAATATCTCCCCGAACTCATAGGGCTCAAGCGTTTCCGTCTCGATAAGCACCTCGGAGACGAGCTCCAGTACGGTATCGAGATCCGGGCCAACGAGGATGCCAAGGGGCTCTCCGTAATATTGAATCTCATAGGGCGCAAATATCGGTATCGAAGTACCCATCGCCGTAATCCGGTTTTCCCCCGGTATATCCGTCGCGGTGTACAGGTGATAGCCGTCGGGCAATTTCGGTGGCTTTATGTCGACAAGATGGCCACGCTGTATCGAGGAACGGATCAATACGCCGTGATACTGATCGGGAAATTCCAGATCGCTGAAAAAGCGGATATCGCCTTCGTTCATGGCGCGCTCCGTGAATAATTGCGCATGCCCACCTCGCCGACGGTGCGGATAATCCTTTCGACCATATCGTCAGTCATGTCCGGCCAGAAGGGAAGGGAGATCGTCGCCTCATACTTCCGCGATGCCTCGGGAAAATCCTCGCGCGATATTCCATAGCGATTCTTGATATAGGTCATCTCGAAATGCGGGATGAAGTGCATGGATATGCCGAGACCGGCCGCCTGAAGCTTATCGGCGAACTCGTCGCGACCAATGGTGAGTTTTTCAGGGACGATTCTGATGAGGTAGAGGTGCCAGGCGTTTCCCGGTGAATCGGGAGGCGTTTCGAGGAAATCAAACCGAGAGAATGCCTCGGTAAGGCGCCTTGCTATCGCCGACCGCTTGCGAAAGAAGTCGTCGGCCTTCGTGAGCTGCACTCGTCCGATCGCCGCGAGCAAGTCGGGAAGATTGAACTTCCACCCCTCGGCGGTGACATCGTATTTCCACGCGGCGCCCTTTGCCGTGTATCGATCCCATATGGTCCGGTTTATTCCATGGGAACGCATCATGCGGATTCGCGCAGCCGTCTCTGCGTCCTTGACCGTGATCATGCCACCTTCCCCGGTCGTGATCGTTTTGGTCGCGTAGAACGAGAATACACCTGCGTCACCGAGCGTGCCCGCGAATCCGTCCGGAGTCCTTGAGGGAAACGAGTGTGCCGCGTCCTCGATTACCTTTACGCCATACCGTTTCGCGAGCGATCCGATCGCGTTCATGTCGCAAACGTTGCCCGCAATGTGAACGGGAACTATCGCCTTAATCGTTTTGTCCCGGCGCAGCGCGTCCTCGATTTTCTCGGGATCGATGCTATAACTTTTGGGTTCGATATCGGCATATACCACGTCTGCGCCAAGATGCATCGCGCTGGTCGCGGTTGAGATGAAGGTATACGGGGTGGTGAGTATCTTCGTTCCTGGTCCGATTCCCATCGCGTCCATCGCGAGTATGAGTCCCGATGAAGCGCTGTTTACGGCGAGGGCAAACGGGCTTCCGGTAAAGCGCGCGAATTCTTCCTCGAAGGCGAGGGCTTCCTTTCCCGTCGTGAGCCATCCCGAGCGCAATACCCGTATCGCCGCCTCTTCTTCCTCGCTTGATATCGAGGGCAGGAAAAAAGGGATAAACGGTTCGTTGTTTGAATTTTCACTCATGGCGTATCTCCCCGAGCGACGGAATTGAAGCGGTAAGGGTTCTGATCAGAGCTGCGCGGTCTCGGTACTTTCCCGCATCCGATGGGTCGAAAAAGCAGTATGATCGGAGCGACGCGATGAAATCTCGAAGCGGTGACTCGCTTGTCGGAGTTTTCGACTCAAGCCTCAGTATCCGGGGATACGAGGTTTGGACCGGTTTTTCGGCCTTTCCCCAAAGCGGCTCGTCAAGACGTTCACCGGGCCGCCTTCCAATAATCGAGATGGGAATATCGGTGCCCGGCTCATAGCCCATAAAGCGGATGAGTTGTTCCGCGACCTCGTATATCCTGACCGGCTCGCCCATGTCGAGAAGATACGATTCACCGTTGATTCCGACGCCGCCCGTTTTCAGGACGAGCGAACAAGCCTCCGGTATGGTCATGAAGAAGCGGACCATATCGCGGTCTGTCACGGTGACGGGTCCCCCTTTCTTGATCTGGTCGATAAAAAGGGGAAGTATTGAGCCGCGCGAGCCGAGTACGTTGCCGAAGCGGACGAACATGTACGATTCTTTCACGGTTTTCGCACCCGACGCGCCTGATGATCGCCTGGCCGCATCGAGCACGAGTTTCTCGCAGAGCATCTTCGACGCGCCATAGATCGAGACGGGATCGACAGCCTTGTCCGTCGAAATGAGCACGAACCGCTTGACGCCCGCCTCTAGGCAGGCATCGAGGAGATTGACGGTACCAAACACGTTATTCTCGATGACTGCCACAGGATTCGCTTCCATGAGCGGAACGTGCTTATAGGCGGCCGCATGGAAAACTACGTCGCACTTGAGCTGCCTGATGATGAAACGCATGTATTCCCGGTCCTTGAGCTCGCCGATTACCGGGACGATAGTCGCTTTTTCGCCGACTCCGCCTTCCTGCAGGAGCCTGAGCTCGCGGTCAATTTGATAGATTGAATTCTCGCCGTGACCGAAAAGATAGATGCGCTCTGCTCCCCCGGAAAGGAGTTGTCGGGCCAGTTCGCTTCCTATTGATCCTCCGGCGCCGGTGATGAGTACGCGCTTCCCGCGGAGGTATGAAAGGCTTTCCTTAAGGCTGATTGCGACCGGCGCGCGTCCGAGGAGATCCTGCGGGTTTATTTCGCGCGTCTGGATGAGATGGGCTTTGCCTTCGAGTATCTGGGCGATATTCGGAAGGAGCCTGATACGGGAGAATCCAGCGTCTTTGAGCACGCTGTAGATGTCGCGGAGGCTTTCGGGTGTCGCGCTCGGAATGGCGATGAGCGCCTCGTCCTTTGCCGCTATGCGCACGAGACGCGCTATTTGTCTTATTGGCCCAAGAACGGGAATCCCGTTAATCAGCTTTCCGATCTTGTTACTGTCATCGTCAAGGAAGGCGATAACGTTTCCGAAGATGCCTTTTTCGCGGATCTCCCGCGAAAGCATCGTGCCGGCGATACCGGCCCCGATGATGTAGATATTTGTCTCGGAATAATCCCGTGTCATTTCTTTGTGTCCAATACCTCGAATGCGAGATCGATGAGAAAAGCCTCATCATACATGTCAAGTTTTACCTTGGCGCGTCCTTTTCTCTTATCGACCTTTACTATCCTTCCTTCAAGCCCTTTTAATGGCCCTTCCTGAACCACGATGCGATCATTGTCGTCAAATCTGACGATTGACCGCTCAGCAACGTTCCCAAAGGAAAGAAAATGCTTGAGGGTCGCGAGATCCCGCCCTTCAAGCGGTTTTGGAGAGCGGGTTTCGGGCAGAAAGCGGAAAAAACCGGGCATCGTTCTGATGGCCCAACGGATTGCATTGGAAAAACTTTCAGATTCAAGGAAAATATAGCCGGGAAATATCGGTTCAAGCTTTTTCTGGATGATGCCGGCCTTCTTTACCGGCATCGCGCGTTTCAGGAAAATCAGGCGAAACTGTGTCGTCTGGTGCTCCACGTTTGCGCGCGAGAAAAGGCGTATGAAATTCTCTTCTGCTCTCGTTTTAACCTGGAGCGCATAGTAATTCATGTAATGGACAATATCATAGAAAGGATGAAAAGAAAATAGCCGTTTTGCAAAGCGTGAAAAAACTCAGAAGTTTCCCCAAAATGCCGATATTGGGAGAAGAATGGGAGGGCCATGCGCTTGCGTAAATATCTGGCAATTTGCTCACTGTGTGTTTTTGGCATTATTGCCGCGCGTGCCGACACCGTAACGCTCTCGGTCGTGCAGAACGAAAAGGCTCCGGTGATAGCCATGGACATGAGTAACGCGATCGAGGATGAAATATTCGGTTGCTACTATGATGCGGGGCATATCACCTCAAATACCGAAATCAGGCTCGATGGTTCCCGTTTTAAGGATACGAAATTTGGGATAAAGGAAGCCGCGTTCGGGCTTTCCGATTTTCTCGTGGTTATTGATCTTCAGTACGGGCCGGCAGAAATTACCGACAACGAGCACAAGATAACCTATGCCGAGCTTGATACCCTTACCTGGCGCTTGGTCGAGGTAAAAAGCTCAAAAATTATAGTAGAGAAAAAAATTGACGTGAAGAAAATAAAGGTTACGGACTTTGACCCATACAAACGATCCAGGTTCGTCGCGCAAACTACTGCAAGCGATTCACTGAGCGCAATCGCGAAGTTCAAAGAGGGGAGAGACGATAAATGAAACGGTTCATGATTCTGATTACGTGTATTTGCGTATTAGCGGTATTTCCCGCGGTTTCCGCCTGGGCAATCTGGGAAGGAAACGCGGGTATCGCGGCGGCGTCTGAATTTCCCGGAAAGGGGATGTTCGCGCGAAGCGATATGTTTCCGAAGAACACCATCGTCGTTATCGAAAACCTCGAGACGGGTATTTCCGTTCGCGCGGTCATTACGGGATCCTCGAACGTGTCCGGCCTCGTAGCAGTCCTTTCGCCCGATACGGCATCCGCCTTGAACATAAAGCCCGGATCAGTAAGCCGCGTGCGCGTCTCGATTCCTTCTGCCGTTTCGGAACCGGGAAATAAGGCCGCCTCCGAAAGCGATACCGCGGTGAATAGCAACGACCCTGACGTCAACCCGGCGGTTGCAGCCGCGGTCGCACCTATTCCGCTTGAGGCCATCGCGGCTTCATCTGACAACCCGCTCGTTCCTCTTGATGAGTCAAAAGACGTAAACTCAAGCTCTGAAGCGACGCCGGAAGAACCGTCAGTTTCTGCGGTTGCCACTGACATTCCCGAAAACGGGATCGAAAGCGCCGATGCTGATGCGGTCGCTTCCGATAGTGCCGCCGATGCCCCTGGGGAGAACGGAGGATCTGTTGCAGCAAGCGATAATTCAGTATTCTATGACGAGCCTGCGATAGTAGCAATTGACGAAGGTTCCGCCGTTGACGGATCAGCCGAACAACCTGAAGTAGCTGAAGTAACGCCTCCTGTCGAAAGCGCTTCTGTTACCCTGGTCCCGTCCGAGCCGAATCCGCCTTCCGTACCTGAGGATACCTCACCGGCGGTCACCGCCGCAGTCCCTATTCCCGAAGTCGAGGCTGTTCCAGAAGTTGGGCCGGTAGCGGTTGTAACCGCCCCTGTCACGGTTCTTTCTGAAGGTGCTCTGATTGGCAAAGGGTCATTTTATGTTCAGATCGCCACGTATACCGATCCTTCAAACGCAAAGGCAGTAATAGATAAATACGGAAAAAAATATCCGGTTATAGTTGAAAAGGCCTCGGGTACAAGCGGGGAGGTTCTGAAAGTATGTATCGGACCTGTAAAAAAAGACGAGTATGGTGCCGTTCTAGAGCGCTTTAAATCGCTTGGATTTCGTGACGCCTTCGTACGCAAAGGAATGTAATCGATGGATTATGCCGAAGGGATCAGAACCTTGGCCGAGCGTTCTCCTCTTTTTTCCGGAAGGGATTTGCATGTATATCTTATAGCGAATCCCGTGGCGGGCGGTTTTTCCATAAAAAAACGCGCGGCGCAAAACAGGCGATTTCTGGAAAAAGCGCTCGAGTCCGCAAACTCGCGGCCGGTTGTATGTAAAAGCGCAACTTCGCTTACGCTTAAAACGAGGAGTTCTGGACACGCCGGGGAACTCGCGCTCGGGATCTTGCGCACCGCCCTCGCGGATGAATCGGCCGATTCGATGTACTTGCTGGTTACCGCTGGCGGCGACGGCACGAGCCTCGAGGTTTTAAGCTCGTACGCGAGGATCTGTCTCGACGAAGGGCATGCAAAACTCTCTGACAAGGTTTGCATCCTTAGATTGCCATTTGGTACCGGTAACGATGGCTCCGACGGCCGCACGCTTGACCAGACCCTATCGCTTCTGACCGGCGATTCCGCCTTCGCGCGGCAATGCGCCGTTCGCGTTCGCTCATCCTCCGGAAACGGCTCGGGTTGGTTTTCATTCAATATCGCCAGTATCGGTATCGATGCTTTCATCACGGATATGACAAACCGGGTAAAGGGTGTGCTTCCTGGGAACTTCTATAAGATATGGATTGATATTGCCTGTCTTTTTTACAGCATGTTCTATAATATCGGTAAAATGACGGTTGTCATGTCAAATCGTGATGGAACCAAGGTGCAGAGCCATAGCGGCCGTTTGCTGCTCGCGTTGATGGGAGTGTCCGGGCGCAGGACCTATGGGGCAAATCAAAAAATCCTTCCGGATGAAAACAACGTGTGCGGCGTGCGCGAGATGCCGCTCTTTCGCAAATTAAAACTGAAAAAGAGCTTTACGATCGGAAACCATGCACATTTTCCCGAGACTATTCTTTGTAAGGCCGACAAGATGGTCGTGTATTATGGGGAACGCATTCTTGTGCAGCTTGACGGTGAAGCGCATCTTCTCTATCCTGCCGACTTTCCTCTTACCATGGAATTAACCGTACCCTTTATCACGATTATTCGCCCCTTGAAAGAAATCTCGGCTATCGCGGCCTGATTGCTTTTCTAAGGCCTTACAATAAAAACGCCTGCCGGGTTCAAATGAAACCCGCAGGCGTTTTTATTTAGCGCGAATGCCCCGATGCACAGAATGCGCGCTCGTGGCATAGGGCTCTACGCGCCATGACAGTGCTTGTACTTCTTTCCGCTACCGCACGGGCAGGGCTCGTTTCGTCCAACCTTCGGCATTGTCCTGACGACCTGCGCGTTCGAAGGCTTGCTCGCTTCGAGCGGACCGTTTCTTCCCGCGTTACCATGACCCGACCCGCTTTCCTGAGAACCTGAAAAAGTTCCCAACGCATTGTGCTGTGCATTGCCCGATACCTGGCGAACCTGCCGCACGGGCGCTGCCTCTCCTTCGACCTTTACCTTGACGAGGAATACGCGGGACGCGATCTCGATCCTGATATCGTCAAGCATGTTATAGAAGATATCAAAGCCCTCAAGCTTGTATTCAGTGAGCGGGTTCTTTTGTCCGTACGACCTCAGGTTGACCGCCTCGCGAAGTGCTTCGAGATTCTCAAGGTGATCGAGCCATTTTCGGTCGATTGCCTGGAGATACTGAAACTTGATAAAGGTGTTGATATTATCATTTCCCGCAAGGTTTTCTTTGTTTGCGATGTCCTCGCAGAAACTTGAATAGATAGCCTTCTTTGCTTCTTCGGGGTTCTTAACGCAGAGCGCCATATCGTTATCGCTTGGTGTGTAGCCAAACTTTGTCTTGAAATCGCGTATAAGCGTAGCAGTAGCTCCATCCCGATCTTTTCTGCTCGCGGAAACGAAATCGTCGACATAATCATCGATGCATTCCCGCGCGCTATTCAAGATGCGGCCGACGAGATCGCCATCCTCAAGGATTCCATTTCGTTGGTTATAGATAAAGGTTCGCTGCTCGTTAAGCACGTCGTCATATTCAAGCAGATGTTTACGGATCTCGAAGTTGCGCTCCTCGACCTTTGATTGCGCCTTCTCGATGCTCTTGTTGAGCCAGGGATGGTAAATCGGCTCGCCGGGCTCCATGCCGATATTGGTCATGAGGCGCTTGAGCCTTTCGCCGCCGAAAAGCCGCATCAGGTCATCGTCAAGCGAGATGAAAAAGCGCGACCGTCCCGGGTCTCCCTGGCGACCCGAACGTCCGCGTAGCTGATTGTCGATGCGTCGGCTTTCGTGTCGCTCGGTTCCGATGACGTAGAGACCTCCGAGATCCTTGACCTCATTGTAGTCGCTCTGCCACTTTCGGTATTCTTCCTCGTAGATCGCCTGGTATTGCTCGGGAGTCGCCTCGGTGCCCGCGCGACGCCGTGCACGGTATTCCGGGTTTCCACCGAGCTTGATGTCGGTTCCGCGACCTGCCATGTTCGTCGCGATCGTGATCGATCCCTTGGCTCCGGCTTCCGCGATGATGAGCGCCTCGCGCGCGTGGTTTTTCGCGTTAAGAACCTCGTGTCTGATCCCTCGCCGTGTAAGGAGCGCCGAGATGCGCTCTGACTTATCGATGGATACCGTTCCCACAAGGACGGGCTGGCCTCGCCGGTACGCCTCGGCGATCTCGTCGCACAGAGCGTTCCATTTTTCGGTTTCATTGAGGTATACGACGTCGTCTTCGTCACGTCGCGCTACGGGGAGATTCGTCGGGATTACCACGACGTCGAGTTTATAAATACGATTAAACTCGACCGCCTCGGTGTCGGCGGTACCGGTCATTCCCGAGAGTTTTGCGTACATACGGAAGAAATTCTGGAAGGTTATGGTCGCCATCGTGCGGTTTCGCTGCGCGATGCGGATTTTCTCTTTCGCCTCGATCGCCTGATGGAGGCCGTCGCCATAGCGTCGTCCCTCAAGGATGCGTCCGGTGAACTCGTCGACGATCTGAACCTGGCCTTCCTTGACGACATAATCCACGTCGATAGCGTAGAGCTTATGCGCGCGTACGGCCTGGGTAAAGTAGTGGATGAACTCGAAGTTCTCTTCGTCAAAAAGGCTTCCTGAGATAAGTCCACGCTTCTGGAGGATCGCCTCAATATGGAGCATTCCCTCGTCGGTAAAGGAGATGTGGCGGTTCTTTTCGTCAAGCTTGTAGTCGCCAGTTATTTTCTCGCCTTGCACCTCGTCGGGATAGAGGCCGGTTAGGGGGTTTTTTTCAGCTTCGGTAAGCTGATCGACGAGCTTGTCAACTTCAAAGAATCGCGCGGTGTCGTCTTCGGCAGAACCAGAGATGATGAGCGGCGTCCGCGACTCGTCAATGAGGATCGAGTCGATTTCGTCCACGACAGCGAACGAGAATTCGCGTTGCGTCCATTCCTTTTTATCCCACTTCATATTGTCGCGCAGATAATCGAACCCAAGTTCGTTATTGGTCGCGTAGGTGATGTCGCAATTATAGGATTTTTTTCGCGCCTGGTTGTCCATATTCGAGAGAATTGAACCGACGGTTACGCCAAGATAGGAATAGACGGGGCGCATCCAGTCCGCGTCGCGCTCGGCGAGGTAGTCGTTGACCGTAACGATATGTACGCCCTTGCCTGATAGGCTATTCAGATACGCGGCGGCGACGCACATGAGGGTTTTTCCCTCTCCTGTTTTCATTTCGACGATGCGTCCGGAATGGAGGACGAGCGATCCGAGTATCTGCACGTCGTATGGGCGTTCGCCGAGAATGCGGCGCGCGGCCTCGCGTGCGAGCGCGAATGCTTCGGGAAGCATTGAGTCGAGACTTTCGCCCGCTGCAAAACGCTTTCTGAATTCATCTGACATGCGCGGAAAATCTTCGGCCTTGAGGGAGATGGCCCAGGATTCTTTTTCGTTGACTTTATGCAGGAGGGGAAGGAGAGTCTTTATGTCACGTTCATGCTGTGAACCAAAAAAGAAGCGGATAATCTTATCGGTAATCATTGATATAGTGTACTAAAAGAAGACACGGTTGACAAGCAAGAAAATGAATACTAACCTTTGCCCGGAGGCATTCATGACCAGACGCCTGTTCGCCGCTTTCTTTTCAGTTTCCGTTGCCATGACGCCGGTTTTTCTTTTGGCTGGATGCTCTGGCGATACGGTTTCCCGCGTTGAGCGGGAGAAGCTATTCACCCTTTCATATGGACGCTTCGAGGATCAAATTGACCTCTTTGGCCTTGATTCGGGCTCGATCGGCCCTGATACCCGGATATATATGCAAGACGGAATGTTTTACATTGCGAATTCGGGATCGCAGAAAATTCTCCAACTTACGTCTTTCGGCGACCTTCTTTCCGTATATTTCAACGCCGAGACAAATCCAATCCCTTCGTTCGCTTCGAGCGAAGGAAGCCTTTCATTGACGGGATCGGATTCCGCGTTGCCCGATGCGCAAGCCGGAGGTGCGGGAAACGACGGAGGTAGCTCTGTCATTTCCTTGTCGCCTGAGCCAGCGCCAAATGCCACAGATGCCGCGGGGGCTGCCGATGAGGCATCTGGTGCGGCAAAGATGCCAGGCGCCTCAACACGGAAGGCGATCAGCTATCCATTTCTTCATCCCGCGTACCTCGCGGTGAACTCGATGAAACGCATGTATGTCGTAGACCAGTTGCCGGACGAGCGGCAGGAATACGATAACGACGCGCAGGTAGCGCTTCGTAACGTAGTGCTTCGGTTCAATCCCGACGGTCGTTTTCTCGATTATCTCGGGCAGGAAGGCCCCGGTGGAACGCCGTTCCCTCCTGTTATTGGCGTATATGTTAACACGAAAAACGAAACGATCGTAACTACGAAGGCTCAGGATGGGATAAAGATTTTCTGGTATAATTCGGATGGTGTTCTGCTATATCGCATACCGGTCAGCTTTAAGAACCTGCCGTCTCCGTACGACCATGATACGGTCGCGCTTCCATCTCTGGAAAACGTTCTGCCGGATCAGGATACGCACCGGTTATACCTCAAGATCGATTACTATTCCGAGGAAATCGATTCCGCGACCGGTTCCAATGCGGGAATCAGCTATGATCGCAGTTGCGTCTATCCTTTTGATGTCGATTCCGGAAAATACCTCAATCGAATCGATATTCCCTCGTATGAGGGTATCGAAAAGGATTCGGTCGGTACAGTATCCTTTAAAAAACCGTATGAATTCCTCGGCATAACGTCGAGCGGCTGGATTTTCCTCATCACGCCCCAACAGGGCGGCTATGCGCTCGAAATCACCGATTCCCGCTCGCGTCGGAGTCTCAAGCGAACCTTGTCCGTAAGCGACGACGAGCTTGCCTATAACGCCCTCATGCTGTCTCCCGACGGGATCATTTCCGCGCTTCTCGCAACCCCGTATGATGCGTCCATTGTCTGGTGGCGCACCGACGCCTTGATTGGTGAGATCAGAAGATGAACGATACCGAAGACTGGGATGATCCGACTGCCAGTGACGGTCGGGATAAGCTCGTATTCCATTATAATCGCGAACAACGGCTCGAGCATGCGCCTGAAAATGTTAAACGTGCGTATCGGGAGGGCTATACGCCAAACCGGGGTTTTATTCGCGGCTTAACCGCGAATGTAGGGCTCAAGAGTATCTTGTTCGTCATTATCGCGCTCGTTGCGCTCATCACTTTTCTAACCGTTACCGGTATATCGGGCGCGGTATCGATCGGTGGAATTTCCATGCGGGTAAAGGCCTTTCTTTTTGAGGACAAGGTTTTTATTACGCTTACATGCGAGGAGAACCCTAAGTACGAAGGCCTTCCGATCCCGGTAAACGCCAAGGTACGAATGCTTGACAAGGATAAGAATGTTCTCGATGAACGCGAAATCTCCGGCACCTATTCAGGAAAGCAAATCTTGCTCCGAACGGTACTGCCTGATCACGAAACGGATTCTCTGACGATACTGGTGAAAGCAGGTGAAACGGACAGTATCCTGTCCGTAACTGTTGACCGGAAGTGAAGTTTTTTATATTCTTATTAGTATCAGGAGAAAACAATGCTGCAGTTTTATTTCCTTTCGGTTTTGCTGAACGCGCTGACCGGCTTCGTTCTCCTTTTCGTCGACAAGGATGATCCTGATACCGTTCCCGGGGGAAAGATCCCTGCGATTATGCATGATGAGACTTTTCGGCTCATTCTTGGAATCCTTGCGTGCGTAACCGGTTTTTTCAAGCTTCTTACTGCGGTTCGGGGCGATATTCCGGTAATCGGCGATCTGCTTCCCGCTTTTGCCGGTTTGGCTGGCGGTTTTACCCTTCTGTATGAGTTTTACAAGCAGCGGTCAACGGTTGATGAGGACACGCTGCCGCCCGTCGTGCAAAAAATCGTTGCGGGAAGGCGATATGTTGGCATTTCGTGCCTTCTTGCCGCAGCCTTGCATTTTCTCTTTCCGACTGTACTCTTTTTGTAAAAGGACCCATGAAACAATCGATAGCCGGTATTATCCATTCTGAAGGAAAATTTCTTATTGGACTCAGGTTGCCAACCGGTGAGATGGGCAACCGTTGGGAGTTTCCCGGAGGCAAGGTTGACCCGGGCGAGACGCCCGAAATGGCGATCAAGCGGGAATTTCGCGAGGAAATGGGCATCGATGTCGCACCGGGCGAGTGCATCGCCACGGCTCGCTTCGAGAATCGCAACGGGCCCGTAACCCTTCTTGCGTATCAGATAGCGATTCCCGAAGACGCGCAGATCAGCCTCACAGAGCATTCCGAGATACGCTGGGCTTCCCTGGATGAAATCGAAACGCTTTCTTTCGTGGATTCAGATCGGCTCCTTCTGCCGATTCTAAAAAAAATGGTGTTTTCATGAATAGTGGTAGAATCATTTTATTGTTGGTTTTAACGCTGCTTGTTGCGGCGTGTTCCCGTCACGGGTCTCTTAACGCGATTGATATCCCGGCCACGCCGGTTCTTTCTTCCGACGAACGGTATGCTGTCATTATCGAACCGTACGTTTCAATGCGCGATCAACCGGGCGAAAATGGGATTACCATCGCCCATAGCAGGCGAGGGGACATCTTCACGGTAAAGGGTCGACGCATTCTCGAGTTGGGAGACGCACGCGTTCTTTGGATTGATCTTGGAGCGGGTTGGGTTACAGAATCGTCGGTACAGCTTTATTCCGGCGAGGATAAAGCCCGGACCGCAGCGAAACTTCTCGATTAAAAGTCTGAATCCTCGACCGATAAACCGATTTCAGAGGAAAAATTCCCCGAGGTTTGGCCGGCATCGCTTCGACCAAGCTGACCGCAGGCGCCGCCGATTTTTTCACCGCGCCTTGTTCTCAGCGTTACGTTAAGCCCGTAACCTTCGAGCGCCTTCAAAAACGCCCCCGTTTCCTGTTTCGTTGGGGTTTTGAACGGAAGGCCCGGCACGGGATTCCATGGTATCAGGTTGATGTGCACGTTGAGTCCCCGGGAAAAATCCGCAAGCTCGCGCGCGTGAGCGCCAGACGTATTGACGCCGCCCATGAGCGCCGCTTCGAGCGTTACCCGGTTACCTGTCTTTTCACCAAAATACTTTATCGCTCCCTTAAGTTCATCGAGCGGGTTTCCCCGGGTTACCGGCATGAGCTCGCAGCGGAGCTCGGGATTTGCGGTTGTGAGCGAAACCGCGAGCCTGACGGCAGGCCCCTCGTCGGCGAGCGACCGGATTCCCGAGACGATACCCGACGTCGATATCGTGATTCGCCTTCGCGACAGCGCGCGGCCCGCGGTATCGGTCAGGATAGAGATTGCCTTCCTGATCGCGTCAAGGTTGAGCATCGGCTCGCCCATCCCCATGAAGACGATGTTGTCGAGCGCGCCGACCGAATCCTCAAGATGGAAAAATTGCTCGACGATTTCGCCCGCGGTAAGGTTGCGCCGATAGCCGATATGCCCGGTCTGGCAAAAGGCGCAGTTCATCGGGCAGCCGACCTGGCAGGAAACGCACGCGGTTTTTCTGCCTTCGGAATCGGTAAGGAGGACGGTCTCGACGGCAGTCCCGTCATGAAGCGCGATTTGCAGCTTGACGGTTCCGTCGGGATCGCGAAGGGTTTGCGCGATATTCGTTGAAAAAAGCGGAAGGGTATCGGCGTAGCGCTTTCGTTCCGCGAGCGGCAGGTTCGTCATCGCATCGTATGAACGGGCGCCATCGGCGATCCATTTGAAAACCTGTTTGGCCCGGAACGGCCTGTCTGGCGCGATCCGTTTGGCAAGTTCGTCAACAAGAAGTCCCGATGCCGATTCGGGATACACGATGTCGTCGCTCATGTGCTATCAGGCTTTGAGCTTATCGAGCATTTCGGAAACGAGCTGGTTGCGGATACCGAGCTTTTGGAAATCCTGAAGCGCGGCGATCGCCCTTTGCTTGTCTCCGAGATTGACATAGCATTCGGCTATCTCAAGATACAGCCGGTAATTCTTGGGATCGGACTGGATAAGCCGCATGAGGCTTGTGGCCGATTCCTCGAAACGGCCCTGGATCTTGCTGATCATCGCGAGCCCGAGCACCGCGTACACGTCGAATTCGATATCGAGTGCGCGCTGATAATAGTCCTGCGCCTGGTCGTAATCGCCCATGTTGCGGTATGCGTCGCCTGCGCGGGTAAGGATAACCTTGTTGTTCGGGTCCTTTTCGAGGATTTTATTCCAATACTCGACGGACCGGAATTGCTGGTTCATGCCGCGATAACAGTCCGCAAGCCCGAAAAGGGCGTAGAAGTTATCGGGATCCATGCGAAGCGCCCTCTGGAAATAATAAATGCCCTGCTCGAAGGTCTTGAGCTTGCGATGGCAGTTACCGATCGACGTGAGCACGCGAATATCAACCGAATCCTCGTTGAGTTCGAGCATCTTTTGCCAGTAATAGAGCGCGTCACGGTATTCCTTGAAATCGTAGTGGAGGTGACCGAGGCCAATGAGCGCGTAGGGATTATTTTCCTCCATGTCGAGTACGCGGAGGTATAGGATTTTTGACTGCTTGAAGTCGCGGATCTTGCGATACGCATCAGCGACGCGCGTCAGGACCGTGATGTTCCGGTCATCATGCTGGAGGTACTGTTCCCAAATCTCGATTGCCTTATTGTACTGGTTAAGTGCCTTGTAGCAGTCGGCGAGGCCGAAAAGGGCATAGTTGTTGCCGGGATGGAAGGAAAGACAATTGGCGTAATAATCCACTGCCTCGCGAAAATGGTTTCTCTTGCGCGCGGCGTCGCCAAGGCCTACGAGCGCGTAATTATTATCTTTCTCCAGCGAGAGTATCTTTCTGAACGCGTTTTCCGCTTCGTCTATCTTGTTGTCTTTCAAAAGAAGGTATCCGCTTTTCGAGAGTTCAGCGATTTCATTAAATCGTTTTTCTTCTTCGGTCACCCCGGCAAGCGGCTCCGGGATGGGCGGCATATCGTTTAATAAATCTGACATATTGATACCTCTTATTCTGTCGCTATTTCAGTTATAACTGATTTGATTATTAAAGCAAATTTCTCAATCAGGGGTTCAGCTTTTCGCATGTTGTGCGCAAGCCAATAGTACTTCAGTGCGTCAAGCTCCCTGTTGTTTTTTGCGTAATAATCACCAATCCGGGAAAGTCCGTCAGAATAACCGGTTGTGATAAAAATACGGCGAGCCGCCTCAATATCACCTTGATTATAAAAGGAATTGCCTTTCCTGTTCAGGGTTGCTTTTTGCTCTCCACTTAAATTCTGCACCGGCTGGTCTGTGGTTTTTATGAGGCCATTTCCTGCAAATCGGTCAAGATTTTCCGGTATTTTTGAACTCAAGTGGTACCCTGTATCCATATTACGGATTTTTCATGGATATTTCAATATAACTTTTGTATAATATCACTTTTTTGTATAAAAATCAACAATCGATCGGCCGTATATTCGTTGATCGGTTCGTTCCATATTTGCGATTCGATCAGGCATTTCCCGTTCTTTGGGACGATGGATTATGCAAAGCCCTCCAGGTTTTAGTACCGGCAGCGTTCCGGTCATCTCCACAAGGTTAACATGAAACTTGTAGGGAAACGGTGGATCGAGATAGATAATGTCGAATTCCGTCTTTGTTCGTTTGAGAAAAAGCTCAACCGACTGGAATTTACATTCGATTCGATGTGGTGCGATCGAGATATTCTTGAAGATCGTATCGACCTTGAGCGGATCTTTTTCAACAAGATACACGGGATCGGCGCCGCGTGAGGCTGCCTCGAGTGCGCAAATACCGGATCCAGAAAACATATCGAGAAAGGATTTGCCGGTAAGGTCGCCGAGAATGGCGAAGAGGGATTCTCGCATGCGATCCATTGCTGGTCTGATAACGCCCGCGGGGCATTCGACTATTCGTCCCTTCAGGGATCCTCCGGTAATGCGCATTACCACCCCTTCCGTTTTTTAATGCCGTCGGCCGCCCGTATTCCCGAGGCCCATGCCCCGGTTATGCCGCGCGACGTTCCCGCGCCATCGCCGATAAGGTAGATATCCTCGGCCGCCATGAAGTAGTCGTCGAGAAACACCGGTTTATTCGCATAGAGCTTTATTTCGGGATAGTACAGGATGGTGCCGGGATGAAGCACGCCTGGGACGATCGTGTCGAGTTGCTTGAGTGCCTTCCAGATTGACCGGAGGAATTTCGCGGGCATGGCTAGACTGATGTCTCCCGGGGTGCAGGAGGGAAGCGAGGGAATAAAGTCGTAAAGGTCGTCGTTAAGACCCTCGCGTGTCGTTCGCTTGCCGAGCCTGAAGTCCCCGATGCGCTGCATGATGGGATGCCCGCCGCCCGTGAGCATGGCGAGTGACGCGAGAAATTCCGCGTAATCCTGACCCGAGGCGAGCGGATGGGTAAACTCGACGCTTCTGAGTATGGCGAAGTTGACGAGTCCATTCGCTTCCTTTTCGTGCGAGTAGGCATGCCCGTTTACGCTATAATAGGGCTGTCCATCCGCGGTAACGTATTTTTCCTGCACGACGTGTGCGGCGCCCGAGTTGGTGCAAAAGGTACGGGTACGCTCGGGGAAGATAAACTTGGGATCGTAGTAATCTCGGACGATAGGGTAGTGTTCGATCCTTGTTTCAACGCGTACGCCGACGTCTATGCTGTTGTCGGTATAGATTATCCCGTTGTCCCTCATGAATCTGCGGAGGAAATCAAAGCCGTGGCGGCCGGGCGCGACGACGATCTGGTCGTAGTGAACTTCGCGTCGGGCGGTGCGCGCAATCTTGTTTGCACGGTCTATCGAGAGGAATTCCTCCTCGAGAGATACTTCAACGCCCGCGGTCTCAAGCCTCGCGATCAGTTCCTTTATAAGGCGCAAACCTCCGTCGGTTCCGAGATGTGATTGCCTGATCATCAAAAGCTCTACGCCAATTCGGGTCGCCCGTTTCTGGTAGGTTGAAAGGTTTTTTTGGGGAAGGATTTCGGGATTCAGGAACCGCTCGACCCGCTCGAGATAGGCTGCCGAAAAATGGGGATTCCAGTATTCGACGGGAAAACCGATTGGCCAGGTAAAGTTCATCTTGCAGTCGTTACGAAGACCGCCCGACGATACCTTCTCGCGCTCGAGAAGCAGTATTCGCGCGTCGGGTTTGACGGACAGAAGCTCAAACGCCGCACCAAGGCCCGCAGGCCCTGAGCCGACTATTATACAGTCATAGGTTTGCATACGGGTAAAGTATATCAGAAATTGAGAAGTTCGCTCAACTCATTGCGCGATACAATGTCACGCGAATCGTTGGTTTTGTCGCTTTTCTGTATTGCGCTGGCAAGCTCGTTCCGGACCCCGGCGTGGGCGTTTCTGATTCCCTGCAGTTTCGGCAAAAGTTGGGTAAACTTATCCTTCATTGACGCTTTTCCCTGAAGCAGGGAATCGAGGAGCTTGATATAGCGATCCTGGCAAGAATACAGGCTATGGAGTATTTCAACGTAACCGGTCAGCTGCGGCGCGGTCTGTATTTGGCTATACAGCCTCTGGATCGCGACATCGAAAAACAGAAGGTCATCAATCATTTTGTCGAAGAAGAACTCAGGCGCGAGTTCGAGCATCAGTCCTTCGTATGCGGTATCGATCGATCTCGAAAGGTGATAGAGGTTATCCTGGAAAACGATATTTTGTAGCATTGCTTGCTCCTTCCGGAATCCTATCAAACTATCGGCAAGAAAGCCAGTTACCTTGACCAAAGGGGCTAAAACTGATAGTTTGATAGACCGGAATCCCGTTATATTGCGGGATTTACTAAAACTCCCGCCCGCTGACCGTACAAAAAAGTACCGGTTGCGGGCCCAGAAATGTGTCCATTGGAGGAAACATGAGAAAGTACGAACTTATGGTCGTATTCCCGCTGGAAGAAGACCTGTTCAAGAGCGGTGCCGACGGCGTTCGCAAGGTGATCGCCGATTTTGGCGCTCAGCTTATCAACGAAGAGCCCTACGGCGACCGTGACCTGACCTATGAGATCAAGAAGAAGACCCGCGGTCGGTACGTCCTGTTCAACATCAATTCAGAACCCGCAAAGATCGTCGAGATGGATCGCCAGCTCAAGCTCAACCAGAACTTGCTGACCTTCCTTTTTGTCCGCGTGGAAGAATAATCTCGCAAGGAGAACGGTATGGCAGATGTAAACCATGTAATACTGATCGGACGGCTCACCCGCGACGCGGAATTGAAGTATACTTCCGGTGGTATGGCAGTCTGCAAATTTGCCATAGCGGTCAACAAGCGCCGGAAACAAGGTGAACAATGGGTTGATGAGGCAAATTTCTTCGATATCGTCCTGTGGGGACGACAGGGAGAAACCCTCAATCAGTATTTGGTAAAGGGAAAGCAGGTTGCCGTCGAAGGTGAGCTGCATCAGAATCGGTGGGAACAGGACGGGCAGTCCCGAAGCAAGATAGAGATCAACGCGAATAACGTGCAGCTTCTGGGCGGTAACTCAGGCGCGCAGGGTAGCAGCGCTTCCGGATATTCCGGCGGTGCTGTTTCGGGAGGCGGAAATGCCGCTTCTTCCGGAAGCCCGGCCCCCTATCAGAAACGGCAGGGTTCTGCCGCTTCCGGGTCACCCGACATGGATGAGTCCGTGCCTCCCGATTTTCCCGATGATATTCCGTTTTAAGGTATTAAACCAACGCAAGGAGATTTCGTATGTCTGATGAAAAGATGAAAGATATGGAAGCCGATATGCAGATGCAGGACGCCATGCGCGATTCTGACGATCGCGGTCAGGGACGCAAGGGCAAGGTATTCTTCCGCAAGAAGGTATGCCGCTTTTGCACCCAGAAGGCTAAGATCGACTACAAGGATTCCGACGGGCTTCGCCGTTATACGACCGAGCGCGGTAAGATTCTTCCCCGCCGCATTACCGGAACGTGCGCCAAGCATCAGCGCCGTCTCGCGCTCGAGATCAAGCGCGCTCGCGCGCTCGCGCTTCTTCCGTACGTCGTAAGCTGAGACCGTGAATACGATCGGTGATACCGGTCGCCGGGAGGGATCCACGCGGTTCCCTCCCGCGATTTTCTTTGCAGCCATTGCAACGGCCGTTTGTTTACAGCTTTTGCCGATGCTGAGTTTGTTGTATTCCGTACCCCTTTTCGTGGTTTTTTTTCGTCATAGAAGATCGGATTTTGCTCTGTCCGTCGTTTTAGCGTGCATTTTCGATATTGCGTTGGGTTTTATTCTGCTTGCGCTGCATCGCCTCTCTGCAGGCGTTTCGTCGGTTTCAAGCGCCTTCGCGGGATCGCTTTTTTTTATCTTGCCGCTTCTTGCGATGCTGTTGCCCGATACGGTCAGGCTTCGATATAGGGTTTTGTTGGCGGGTTTGCTGACCGCAGCTTTTTGGTCGTTCTATATTTTTTCGTCGGGCTCCGTCGCTGTTATAACCGACATGGTGCATGAGATGTCGAAAGAGGTTTCGGCGATGCTTGTGCCATACATACCCGGCGGTTACGAAGGAGCCGTACTCGGCGTAACCTTTGCGCCCGATGCCCTGTATGACATGATGATCACCGTGCTGTTGTACTCGGTGTTGCCGACTCCGGTTATTATGTTTACGTTGTGCGCGGCGATCGCTTCACGCGTTTCTTCCAGGGTAGGGAAGGATGCTGCACGACTTTCTTCGCTCGAACGTTTTTACGCGGATCCACTTTTGTTCTTTCCGCTCGTGGTCGGTATGTGCGCCATTATGGCGGGCACGATTTTTGAAAGCCGGTTGCTTTCGGTTGTTGCGTGGAATGTCGCGCTGACAGCGGGTTTTTATTTCCTGCTGCAAGGGTTGGGCATTTCGTTTTTTTTGATCAGGCTAATTCAAAGAAAAATCAGGTTTATCCGTTTTTGGTTTTTCTTGATGATCTTTTTGGTTGCGATGAACGGGTTTTTGCCACATTTTGCATTGCTGTTACTGATTGTGGGTGTTTTGGAGCTTTTCGTTTCAATTCGCTTGCGATTTATCAATACAGACACTGCCAATCCAACTCCTGGATTCAGGCAGTGATAATCTATGAGTGAAGGAGCTCGAAGATGAAAGTAATTCTTAACCAGGACGTAAAGCACCTCGGCGAAGAAGGCGATGTCAAGGACGTCGCGAATGGCTACGCGCGGAACTACCTGTTCCCGCGGAATTTTGCAGTCCCCTGCAATGAAATGACGATCGCGTATTTTGAAAGCCGCAAGGCTGAGATCGACGCGAAGAAATCCGCCAAGCGCGCTGACGCCGCAAGCCTCAAGGAAAAGCTCGAGGCAACCGTGCTCACGCTTGTAATGCCCGCTGGATCGAACGGAAAACTCTATGGCGCGGTAACCAACCAGACGCTCGTCGAGGAATTCAAGAAAGCCGGTTTCGAACTCGAGCGCAAGCGCATCGAGGTTCCCGGACTCACTTTCAAGAGCATCGGAAAGTACCATGTCAACGTTCACCTTTATGAAGGTGCTATTGCCTCCGTACAGGTCATCGTCGAAGCGCAGCCCGAGAATGTACAGAAGCCGGCCCAGAAGACCGAGCGCGCTCCGAGAAAGCGATATGACGATCATGCTTCCGAAGAGAATGCGTCTTCCGAGACCGCTCCGACATCCGATGCAGAGTAATGTAACGGAGTTTTTTCGATGAACAATGTTCCGCTGAAAGATAAGGTGCCGCCGCATAATATGGAAGCCGAACAGGCGACCATTGGCGCGCTACTTCTGGACGCGGAAGCCGTGGGTACCGTTATTCGGTACCTTCGGCCTGATTCCTTTTATTCCCTACAGAATCAGAAAATATTCCAGGCGATCATTTCTCTTTTCAACAAGGGACAACGCTCGGATCTTATCACCATTACCGAGGAATTGCGTCAGAGCGGCTTGCTTGACGCGGCCGGTGGACCCGGCTATATCGCCTCACTTACCGATACCGTTCCGACCAGCGCGAACGTCGAGTATTACGCGAAGGTTGTGCTCGAGAATTCAGTTCGTCGCTCGCTTCTTTCGATATCTCATAAAATAATCGCCGAGGCGCATGACCAGGCTACCGAAAGCAGGGCGGTCCTCGAAGACGCGCAAAAGCACATTTTCGAGCTTACGGACGCCAACCAATCGGCGACGTTTAAGACTCCAAAGGACATTATCCCCAGGGCCATAGAGGCCATCGAGAAGCTATACCATACGCGCGATGCGTTTACCGGAATCCCTTCGGGGCTTATCGAGCTTGATCAGATGACGAGCGGTTTCCAGAAATCCGAACTTATCATAATCGGCGCTCGTCCTTCTGTCGGAAAGACCGCCCTTGCGCTCACTATGGCCGCACATACTGCCATCAAGGAAAAGATTCCGACCGCCTTCTTCTCGCTCGAAATGTCGGACATGCAGCTCATGCAACGTCTTATTTCCTCTGAATCGAAAATTCCATCCGAGAAGATCAGAACGGGTCTTTTAAAGATGAGCGATTTCCAAAGCATACAGGATGCGGCCGGGCACATTTACGACGCGCCGCTCTACATCGTCGATATGCCGAACATGAAACTGCTTGACCTTCGGGCTATGGCGCGGCGTCTTCGCGCGCAGTTTGACGTGCAGATAATCTTTATCGATTACTTGACGCTCATCTCGAGCGAGAACAGCTTTATACCGCGCCACGAACAAATAGCGGAAGTATCACGATCGCTTAAGAGTCTCGCCCGCGAACTCAATATACCGGTTGTTGCCCTTTCGCAGGTGCGACGCGACGCGGAGGGCAAAAAACCGATGTTGGCTGACCTTCGTGAGTCCGGTTCGATTGAGCAAGACGCTGACGTTGTTATGTTCCTCCATCGCGAGCGCGTTAGTACCTCAAAGGATGGCGGCGACAAGGATCAGCCGATCGAAACCGAATTGATCGTGGCAAAGCAGCGTAACGGTCCTATTGGCGATATCGATATTCTGTTTCTTCCGCGCTATACAAAATTCGTGTCAAAGACCCAGGGATAGGATCATTCAACGGGTAATGTTCGGAATGCGATTCTTTTGCAAGTATTCCTGTCGTACCACCCGATCGATCCATCGTTGTTGAGCGTTACAGTATAGTCATCAAGCAGGACCATCTTTGAGGGAAGTGCGTAACCGCGTTCGAATTCGCGTTGCCGTCCGGTTTGCGTGCTTATTTCAAGAAAAGGTCCTTTGCCAAGGTTTGTATAGACGCGCCTTCCATCCGGAACAAGAATTGCCGTAAGATCCTCGTCCGCGTACGTCACCTCGGCCGTAACCGAACTTGATACTACAGTCGAATGGTTAACCGAGAAGGTGCTGAGCTCGGTGGAGGCGACGTCTCCATTTCGCACGATGAAACCATTAAGCGTGCTGAAATCCCGCTCAAGCGGACTTGTAAGCCTGAGTCCGTAGCATAGGTCACCAGTGAAGAGTAGTGGAACCGTTTCACCCGTTGTGGTATTGATGACAAGAAGCGGGTTCGGCGATCTAGACGTACCGGATTTGGAAACGATAAGCCTGTCGGGCGAAACGAGCACGGCATCCTGAAGTCCCGCTCCAGAGTAAGTAAAATGCGCGGAAGGGGCCGCGGTGTCGATTACGTGGACCGTGCTTGTTCCCTCGACGAACGAGATGCGCGTTCCCAGAACTGAAAGCGATCGAATCCCTTCCTTTGCCTTGCTGATAATCCTTCGATCTGTTCCGTCGAACGCAGTGAGGGTGACATCTCCGGACGCTGAGTCAGACCAGAAGATAAATTGCGAATCGACCATAGTAAATCTGTTTGCCGTAACGCCGTGAAAAACTGTTTCAAACATGCTGTCGGGATTTACCGCAGCGTATACCGATCCTGCTGCCAGTAAGAAAAGGCGCGAACCGTCAGAGGCAATATCATCGATTACCGGGATTGAGCTATCGGGAAAACGTACCGGAACCATCGTGTTGCCGCGTATCGCGTCCTTCGGTATCGTGTAGAGGTTTCCATTGCCCGAACCGATTATGAATCTATCATCAAGGCTGATAGCTGACTTGATCGAGCTTTTGTCGTCAAGGGAGAATGGTATGGATTTCTCGTTGCCAAGGCGAAGTTGCCATGTGTCACTGTCCGAGCGCTCAAACCATGCAGGCTTATCATCTGCGGCGTCGGTCGCCATGATTGGCTCTGTCGCAGGATACGTGGTAATGGTTTTTCCGGACGTTGCATCGATCTCAAGAATGGCGCCGTCACGGTAGCCGGCAATCTTTAAGTTGTTCAGGTAAAGTACTGGATTTCTTGTGTCACGCTCGGCTTGATAGACGGCGCGTTCCTTTCCTGATCCTGTGTCGGTGTACCGAATCAATCCTGATGGGCCGAAAGTTATCATGTTTGATTCGCTTGCTCCGGTCGTACCGAGCGATACTATACCCGTCGTGCCAAGGATTCTTTTTTGGGGATTTCCGTCTTTATCGAGTATGGCGATTCCTTCAATTGAAGTGTTACCGATAATTAACCAGCTCCCTTTCGCCGACCATGAGATGGCGGTTATTGAATCGCGAAATCTTTTCGCATACATTCTTTTTTTAAATTTCCAGTCCCAAACCGATATCCTGTTGATGCTGAAGCCATCTGATTCATAGACGGCAACGCAATTTCGGTCCGGGTTAACCGCAATCGCACGAATCGGTATATTGGATAGCTGCCATGATTCGCCCGTGTCGCCGGTATGGAGCGTAAGAAATCCATCTTGACCGGCGGAGAAAAAAGAATCGGTTCCGGGAACGCGTGCAAGAGCAAGAATCGCCCCACGATGTTTACGCGAAAGACTTTGCTGGGAAGGCTCTGTATCGGGAGTTTCCATAGAGGATTTCGCGTTAAGGCTTGAGCAGATAAAAACAAACGTCAGCGCGAAAGCGGCCGTAAAAGCTCTTTTATGCATGCGGGTTGTTCTCGATAAGGATGTTTTGGTATGAAACATACTGACCGTTCGTCAACGCCGCGCAGGTCTCGTCCTTTGGTTCTTTTTGCGTATCCTTCAGAATCTCTTCATATACGTGTGATGGAACCTTGGAGACGGCAACCTCGTTGTCCTTAATACCGTGGATGTGCAAGACAATGTCGCCTCCTTCGGTTCGCTTCTCGAAATATACGGCAATCTTGGTTGACTCGTTCGACTCAAGCGCCTTCACCGCCAAATGGTATTTCAGATATTCCACTGCGAGAGGATTAAGGCCCGCAGCGACAACTGCGATTCGGTCTGCAAGCTCGGCATATCCGATTACGACGGAAGTGTCGATCTTTTCAGCATAGTTACCGGATAGATAGGAAAGCCGTTCGATCTCCGGGATTAAGGTTAGCTTTAACCCATGCGATGGCCATTCGATACGCGTCTTAAGATCGGTATGGAGAACAGCGCCACAGGTAGGGCAGACGCAAGAAAGAAAGGAACCGTTGGAGATATCATTGATAATACCGGGTTCTAAATCGAGATTAACCAATTCCGGCAAATCAACGTTGAATACCTGTTCGCAATGGCACGTAATCTTCCTCATTTGACTCTCCTTTTACTTCATAAGAAAATGTATGTCTCCGAATATCGACAGCAAAAAAACGCAAAGGATGAACCCCATCCCAATATACTGAACGTAGTAAAGCGTACGGGGTTTAAGCGGCTTTCGATGAATGATTTCTATGAGCGCGAAGAGGATTAGCCCTCCGTCGAGAACCGGGATGGGCAGGAGATTCATCAGAAAAAGTGAAACGCAAATTACGCTCAGAAGCTCTGCGAGGCCCGCGAAGCTATTGCCCGCGACCTCGCCGATCATCATGGTTATCCGTACAGGACCTGAAACCGCCTCGGAAAGATCAACGCCGCGGAATAGAAGACCGATGCTCTTTATGGTAAGTGCCAAAGTTTTCCCGGTTTCAATAACACCGTAGCGGACGCTTTCGACGAAGCCTGTACCCTTGATAATAACGGGGACGGTTTTCCACTCTATTCCTGTTTCGATGTCGAGTGATTCTGGATAGAGAAGAATCAAGCGGTAATCAATGCTGTTACCATTCCTGCTCACGGTAACCGTTGCCTCAGCAGGCTTTGATTCAAGGGCCTTCGAGAATTGCAGGTAATGAGAGACGGGTAGTCCGTTTACCGCGGTGATGACGTCGCCAGGAATAATGCCGACCGTTTCCGCGGCGGATCCTGGTTTGACTGCATTAACGAAAAGCGGGATAAAAGGGTATATTCCGATTCTTCCCGTTCCTGTTTTTTTATTGAGAAGAGGGGTGATTTGCGTAGTCTGCAGTTTCCCGTTTCGCTCGTATTCGATTAAAAGTGTTTCTTCAGGACTCGTGCCGATCAGCCGCTGTATGTCAGAAAAGGTTTCGGTTCTTTTCCCGTTAATCGAGATGATTCTGTCGCCTTCGGAAAGACCTGCGGCATCTGCCGGAGTCGTAGCCATTTTTTCATAACTCGATGCGGGAACGATACGATTGTCAAAAGACCGATATGAAAAGCCGATGGCGCTTGCGAGCGCAAGGGCGCATGATGCGAAAACAAGGTTTGCAAAGGGCCCAGAGAACGCGATGATTACGCGCTTAAGAGGATGCGCCCCGTAAAAGCTTCCTGTTTCCTGGGGGATCGCATCCAGTTTTTTTTCCAGCGCTTCGCGAAAAGCATTTTCGCCTTTCATTCCGCAATAGCCGCCGATCGGAAGCGCTGAAATTCTGTATTCGGTTGTTCCTTTCTTCTTGCGGAATAAAACAGGTCCCCATCCGATTGAGAAGGTCTCGACCACAACGCCGCATATCCTGGCCGCGATAAAATGTCCTGCCTCATGAACGAAAACGACGACGCCAAGGGCGAGTAGTCCGTATACAATTTTCAATATCATCGGATAAGTCCTTTAATGATCGTGTAGGCCGATTCACGCGCGCGATGATCTGCATCGATCACGTCTTCAAACGATCGGGGCGCGATTGTCCAGTCGCTTTCAAGCACGCGCGCGGTAACTTCGGCCAATCCGATGAAGCTGATCTTTCCCTCGAGAAAGGCTGCTACCGCGACCTCATTAGCCGCATTAAACGCGATTGTGTAAGAACCGTCGAGCATCGCCGCTCGATAGGCGAGTCCCAGAAGGGGAAAATCGGCATATCGGGGCGGCTCGAACTGCATGGAGCAGGCGACGTCGAAGGAAAATTCCTCGAGTTTGTTTTCGCGATACTCTGGCCAGGTTAGTGCCGAAAAAATCGGGTGGCGCATGTCCGGCTTGGATATCTGCGCATACAGTACGCCGTCTTTCGTCCTGATAAGCGAATGGACAAGGCTTTGCGGGTGTACGACAACCTTAACGCGATCAGGGGGCATGTCAAAAAGCCTGCAGGCCTCGATGACCTCAAGCCCTTTGTTTGCGAGCGACGCTGAATCGATGGTGATCTTTGCCCCCATGGACCATGTAGGATGCTTGAGCGCATCGGAAGCCGTCACGGTCGATAGTTGCGCGGCGTCGAAAGACCGAAAGGGCCCTCCGGAAGCGGTGAGGATTATCTCGGCGACGGATTCCTTCCCGTATGCTTCAATCAAGTTAAATACCGCAGAATGCTCAGAATCTACAGGAAGAATCTTATTACCGTACTTCTCCGAAAGAGAACGGATAAGAGGACCCGCCATCACGATGGTTTCCTTGTTCGCGAGCGCGAGATCCTTACCCGACTCAAGTGCGGCCTTTGACGGCAAAAGCCCGCTCGCGCCCGCGATGCCGTTGAGAACGATATCCGCGTTAACCTCGGCGATCATCGCGAGTAGGGCGTCGACCCCTTTTTCCGCGACGAGTATTGCTGGGGGCATGCCAAACTCATTTGCTATCGACTCGAGGTCGTCGCGACTGCTATACGCGGAAAGTCCCACGATCTCAAAAAGATCAGGGTTGTTGCGGACTATGTCTACCGCGCTTTTACCGATGGAACCGGTCGCGCCAAGGACTATGATTTTCTTTCTCAAGGTTATTTTCCAAAGCCGAACAAGAGGTCGCACAGGATATAGTAAACCGGCGCCGAAAGGAGGATGGAATCAATGCTGTCCAAAACGCCGCCACGACCGGGGATGATGTTTCCCGAATCCTTGATGTTGACACAGCGCTTCAGGATCGACTCGAATATATCGCCGACGATCGCCGCTGTTGCGGTTGCGCCGCCCAGGATTATCATCTGTACGATTGATCCCGAAAATGGAACGGTAAAGATATATGTGCCCGCGATTCCGGCGCCGATCGCGCCGAAATAACCGCCGATGAATCCTGCGATGCTTTTGTTCGGGCTTGCCTTAATCATGCCGCGGTTGCTGTTTCCGAAAAGCATGCCGAAAAACCATGCAAGCGAGTCACAGCCGAACACCATGAGGAAAAACACGCTCAGGATCGCGCCAGCGTGCGGCCAAACCGTCATGATTGAAAGGTACATGACAAGATAACCGGGGTAAAGTATGAAGATGAATGTCGACGCAATGCGGCCAATGATGCTGTCAAATTTCCCCGAGAACGAAAGAATGAATTCTATAAAGAACACAAGGATCGTGGCGACCGCGATCGAAGCGGTAATGATACGCACGGGAAGACCGGGGACGGCATACAGGAACGACGCGACCGGTATGATCATGCCGAGAAGAATCGAGAGGGGGGCCGAGTGAACGGGCAATCGCTTTGAAAGAAGATCTCGCATCTCGAGAATCGCGAGAACGGAGAAAGCGAGTAATTCAATATGCAATATAATGTAATTGCAATATGGAAGGAAGAAAACCGATGCAATGATGGCAGGTAATCCTACGAAAAAAAGAAGCAATCGCTCAACCAGTTTTCTCATTTTGCGTTACCAAACCTTCTATCGCGTGCCTGATATTCGGCGATTGCTTCAAGGAGAGTGTCCCCGTTCCAATCTGGCCATAACAGATCACTGAAATAAAACTCGGCATAGGCCGATTGCCAAAGCAAGAAATTGCTGATGCGTTTTTCACCAGCGGTTCGGATAAGGAGATCCATTGGCGGAAGATCAGGTAAATCAAGGTATTTATCGAAATCTTTCTCGGTAAGGGTTTTGAGATCATCGGCCTTTATCTTTCGAATGGCCCTGATGATCTCGTCACGACCGCCATAATTGAGTGCGAGCACGACGGTAGTCTTGTGAAAGCCCGCAGTGTCTGCGATTACGGAGCGAATCTCCGAAGCGATGTCGGGCGGAAGTCCTGACATGTCTCCGAGATGCTGAACTCGGATGCCATTGTCGGAATAAAACGAAAGCTCGCTGCGCAAATGCGTTTTGAGGAGCGTCATAAGAAAGCCGACTTCGTCAGCGGTTCGCTTCCAGTTTTCGGTCGAAAAGGTAAAAAGCGTAACATACCGGATTCCGAGATCAGCTGCCTTCTGTATAACTATTTTAGCGGATTCGAGACCCGCGCGATGCCCCTGGGATCGGTTCATGCCGCGTTGTTTAGCCCAGCGGCCGTTTCCGTCCATGATAATACCGATATGCAAGGGTAGGCGATGGGAATCAATAACAGTGTCGACCATGGGCGATGCGTTCATCAGCCTTCCATGATTTCTTTTTCTTTTTCTTCCAGGATTTTATTGATTTCCTGGATAAACTTATCAGTTGATTTCTGGAGTTCGTCTTCAACGGTCTTGAGCCCGTCTTCGGTCATGAGGCCGTCTTTCTGGAGCTTTTTTAGCTCCTCATTGCCATCCCGGCGAATATTGCGAATGGCAACACGACTCTGTTCCGCCTGATTCTTCGCTTGCTTCGCGAGTTCCTTGCGGCGCTCTTCGGTTAGCGGCGGAATCGCGATACGTATTACCTTGCCGTCGTTTGACGGATTGAGCGAAAGCTCTGACTTCTGGATAGCTTTTTCGATTTCGCCAATAAGACCTTTGTCCCATGGTTGAATCACGACGAGCCGAGCCTCGGGGATGGAAATCGTCGCAACCTGGCTTAACGTCGATTTGTCGCCGTAATAATCCACGCGGATTTTATCAAAAAGGGATGCGGAAGCGCGTCCGGTCCTGATAGTGTTGAGTTCATCCTTGAGAGCAATAATGGATTTTTTCATCCGCTCAATATGCGGTACGATCGTCTCGGACATGATAGTCTCCTTAGTCAGGGAAATAAAAGGAAACCGGCTTTCTTCATGAAAGCCGGTCGTTCCCGTTATTGGCGCTTGTTACTTGGCTCCAAGCTGAAAAAGTATGATCTTCGAGACAGAGAGCTTTCCACCGGCGGCCTTCGCGACCTCTTCCATCTTTTTGGCAACGGAGAGTTTGTCGTCCTTGACGAACGGCTGTTCGAGGAAACAGATCTCGGCAAGGTGCTTTTTGAGCTTTCCCTGCACGATTCCTGCCTGAACGTTCTCGGGTTTGCCGGATTCCTTAGCCTGTACCGTGAAAATTTCCTTCTGATCGGCGATATAGCCTGCATCAACTTCGGAAGTAGCGGTATAGAGGGGGGTGAATGCCGCAATGTGGAGACAGCAATCATACGCGAAATCCTGAACGTCCTTGTTTGCGAAGACTTCTGCCTTGTCTGCCTTCAGCATAACGACGACGCCGGTTTTTTTATCGGAGTGAATATATTTCGAGATATACTCATCAGCTCCGGCGTTCACGGCTTCGAGGCGGCTCAGCGCCATGTTTTCGCGGACTTTCGTTGCGAGCTCAAGAACCATATCCGAAAGCTCACTCGTCACCGAGGTGATGCCCTTGTCATACGCGGTGTTGATGATCTTGTCACCAAGCGCGATGAAATCAACGTTCTTCGCGACGAAGTCAGTCTCGCAGGTAAGCTCGGCGATTACAGCCTTCTTCTCGGTATTCTTGATAAGAACGAGGCCTTCGCTCGTGGCACGGCCAGAGCGCTTTTCGACGGCGGCAAGTCCTTTTTCTTTCAGAAGCTTTTCAGCCGCGGCGGGATCCCCGTTACATTCAGTCAACGCATTCTTGCATTCCATCATACCGGCACCGGTCTTGTCGCGCAGTGCCTTTACGTCTGCTGCCTTGATTTCCATATATTCAGGTCTCCTTATTTCTCGCCGTAGAGCTTGTCTTCGTCGACGAGGGGTTCCTGGGGTTCTTCGCTTACTTCAACGGCCTTCTTTTCGGAAGGGGTGTAGTTGCTGTAGTCAACGATCTCTTCCTCATTGGTGCCCTTAGAAGCATCGGTATCGCTTGCATCCTCGTCATCGTCCTGGAGGTTCTCGATGATCTTGAGCCCATTTTCGTTATCGGCCTCGACGACCGCATTGGCGATAATCTGGGTGAAAAGGGAGATAGCGCGGATAGCGTCGTCGTTTCCGGGAATCGGATAGTCAATGCCTTCGGGATTGCAGTTCGTATCTACGACCGCGACAATCGGGATGCCCATACGGCGGGCTTCGGCGACGGCGATGGTTTCTTTGCGGGTATCGATGACGAAAATAATTCCGGGAAGCTCTTTCATTTCCTTGATACCACCAAGGTTCTTCTCGAGCTTCGTTTTTTCCTTCTGGAGCGCAGCGACCTCTTTCTTGGTCAGGCTCTCGAAGGTTCCATCGATCTCCATCTTCTCAATCTTCTTGAGGCGGAGAAGGCTTTTCTTGATGGTGGTGAAATTGGTAAGCATACCGCCAAGCCAGCGGTTGTTGACGAAGAACATGCCGCAGCGTTCTGCTTCCTTGGCGATGGTCTGCTGCGCCTGCTTTTTCGTTCCCACGAAAAGAACGCTCTTGCCTGCGGCCGCGGTCTTGCGGACTGCGTCATACGCTTCTTTAATAGAAAGAATAGTTTTCTGCAGATCGATAATATGAATCCCGTTGCGTTCTGCGAAGATATACTTCTTCATACGGGGATCCCAACGCTTTACCTGGTGACCGAAATGGACGCCAGACTCAAGCAAACTCTTCATGGTTACAACTGCCATGAGTTACTCCTTTGTGCGGTGAATGATCCGGAAAATCCGGAAAAATTACACCAGCCCTTCTCTGATTCTCGGAACCGCATAGAGCGATATCCGGAAGATTTGCCGGTTATGCATGGTGACTGACATGCGGGTTAAAACGTAAATGCATAGCCGTGCTCGCGCAGTATTGCATATAAATCATGGATTGGCAAGCCCATGATACCGCTATGCGTTCCTTGTATGGACGAAATGAAACAGGAGGCGAGTCCTTGTATTCGATAGGCGCCCGCGACACCCTGCCACTCACCGGTGTCGAGATACCGATTGATCTGGTCATTGTCGAGATCCATGAATGAAACTTGGTTGACCGAAGTCCTGCTCGAGATAAACTGTTTCGATGCTTCAAAGAGGCTGATCGCGGTTATGACCTCGTGCGTTTTGCCTGAAAAGGTTTTGAGCATGCGCTCGGCGTCGGCGCGATTTTCCGGTTTGCCGAAGATAACACCATCTGCGACAATCAGGGTATCAGCCCCCAATACCCATGGAATAGTGATGTTGAGTTGCATTCGGACGATTGATTCGACTTTTTTCATCGAGTGATATTCCGCGAGCGCCTGCGGTTTCATGCCGGGGATATTAGCCTCGTCGTACGTCGGTGACATAACAGTAAAGGGGATGCCGAGATTTTTGAGTATCTCCTGACGGCGAGGCGATGTAGAGGCGAGGATGATGGGCTCCATGATTTCTCCTGAGTTTGATTGACAAAAAGTGGATTTTACGGCTTAATGAGGTCAGTTCTGCGGAAGATTAGCTCATTTGGATAGAGCGTTGGCCTCCGGAGCCAAAGGCGGTGGGTTCGAATCCCGCATCTTCCAGAAAAAGATTAGCATTGTGTAATAAAAAACCCGGTTGTGCACCGGGTTTTTTCGTATCCCTACCATGACAGTATTTAGTTTGCCTTGGTCGCTGCTCCGGAATTCGCTGTTCCGTTACCATTCCCGTTTTGGCCATTTTTCTGGTTGTTACCACCGCTTACAACCTTGAGAACCTCATAGGCACGGTTGCGAACGGGCGTGACATAGTTATAATTGCTCGCTATTCGGATAATCGACGCTACCATTCCGGATTTGTTCTTGACGGTCGGAGCTAGCTTTTCATAAGAATTGAGAACCTCAAGCGCGAGCGAGCTTGTCGGGAGGATGATGTCGAACTTACGGGTAATCCAGTTGATCATCTCGACTACCTCGTCATTATCGTTAAATCCGAGCTCGCCGAGCGATTTGACTGCAGCTGCAATAACGCTCGGCTCGTTGTCCGAGTACATAACCGCAATAAGGGTATCCTTTGCTTTTGTGGTTCCCATCTTGCCGAGAAGCTCACAGGCCTTCATGCGGATGTCTGGGAAATTATTCATCGTTCGGCCACTTTCGCGTATCACGGAATTGATGCCTTCCGATGCTAGGGTATTGAGGGCGGCTTGGATATCGTCGCCTTTACGTCCTGAATTGACCGCGTTTTCGATATATTGCAGCGCAACTTGCTTACTGTCGCGTCCATCGGCCTGCGCAAGCTCGTTGATGATCACGCCTTCTACCGTGTTGAGGTATGCCTCTTCAACGGTCATAATGGTATCGGATTTCTGTTCTTCTTTTTTCGGTTCTTCGGCAAACGCTGAAGTGCCTGCAAGAAGGCAAAGTGAAGCCAGCATCAGAAATGATTTAACGCGCATATAAACGACCTCCCGTGGTCTTCAGTTGTCCATCAAAATTAGCACCTATAATAAGTGCATTATCTCTTTATTTTGTTCGCAAAGTCAAGCATTTGCTTTTCTTTATCGCTCCAGGTAGAGGTTACTGATTCTTGGGAACCAGTTTCCAGCCTCCCTTGGTCTTTTCAAGGATATAAATTGCGGCAGGCGAGTCCTTCGATATTTCCATTATCACGTAAACCCGCGTCGGCGAAACAAAGTTGATGTCGTCAACCCGCATATTCTGCCGTGACGGCACAAATACGTAAGTAAAATAGTCTTTAAGGTTTTTAAGCTTTATCCCTTTAACTGGAAGGCTTTTTGAAACCTTTTCGAGCACTTTAGGATCGGAGAAATTCTGGCGATATTCATCGGAAAGGTACGTAAGCCAGCGCCCATAATCCTTTGAATAGGTAATGCTGTTCAAATCCTCAACAACGAATTCAATTTCGGATTTTGTTATTTTAAAGGTTTGTTTCGTTATCGTTACGGTATCGAACTGGGCTACAACGGTATTTTCGTCGCCTGGCTCAATAACGTTAGTGGAATGAGTCGAAGTACCATTCTGCAGGTTTCCGGAACTGGAAGACACCGGCGTCGGCGCGGTTTGACAGGCCGAAAACAGCAAAAAGGATACAACTGTTAGTAATAATACTGTTCTCTTCATGTTTCTATAATACTCGCAGATTTATCAAACGTCAAACACCTTTTTCAGGATTTAGTGGGTGTTGACTCTTGGCGACAGGAGCGATTAGGATATTTTTATGGTAAAAGCCGTATACCCCGGGTCTTTTGATCCTCCAACATTCGGGCATCTCAATATCATCGAGCGCGCCCGAACTATTTTTAGTGAAATTCACGTTGTCGTCGCGGTTAACAGCGAGAAAAAATATCTTTTTTCCGAAGAAGAGCGGGTTGAACTCCTTCGTGATATGGTTCGGCCATGGGATAATGTGTTCGTCCATTCCTGGAATAGCCTCATTGTTGAATATGCGCGTCGTATCGAAGCGAGGGTGCTTATCCGCGGCGTGCGCAATCTGGCCGATTTTTCGTATGAATTCGATCTTGCGATGATGAACCGGGGTCTTAACCGCGAAATTGATACGGTTTTTCTATCGACAGCGCCCGAATATTTCGTTCTGCGTTCCAGCGCTATCAAGGAACTTGCGGCTCTCGGGGGAGATGTTTCCACAATGGTGCCATCAAGCGTCGCCGCAGCCCTTGGAAGGAAGTTTCCGCGGGTGGGGGCTTAAAAAAAGCGCGATTGCGTGGATTGTCATTCGCTTTACTTTGGCGATACGTATGGTTTTATTTCGACAAAAAACGTAAAAATGTAATTCAGGACTTGACACTCCAGAGCATTACCTATAATATCTTTTTTATCTTTATTTTCGGTCATTTGTACGGAAATTATTTTTTATTGCGAGGTTGAATATATGGCAGTGCCCAGAGCGAAAACGTCGAAGGCCCGCACCCGCAGAAGACAGGGGATTAACATGCGCCTGAGTGCGCCTACCCTGGTTGAATGCGGAAATTGCGGAAACCTTATCCTGACTCACCGCGTATGCCCCAAGTGTGGTTTTTATCGCGGTCGCCAGGTCATCACCCCTGAAAGCAACGGTTAATACGAGAGGAGTTTTGTATGGACGAGTTATTCCAGAAGATTCAGAAGCTTATCGCTGACAAACTCGAGATTGACGAATCGAAGATCACCCTTGATGCGTCTTTCCGCCAGGACCTCGGAGCTGACAGCCTCGACACCTACGAGCTCGTATACGCGATCGAGGAAGAGATGGGGATCAGCATCCCGGACGAGAAGGCGAATGAGTTCGAAACCGTGCGCGACGCGTACGATTTCATCAAATCCCAGTCAAAGTAATAGTATCCATTACGGGAGTGTCTGCATTGTTTCCATTCCGTCAGGTTATTAACGGCGACAGGAAGCAGGCACTTCTTGCTTTCCAGAGAAAGGCCGGGGTCCGCTTTAAGGATGCCGGCCTTCTTGATTTAGCCTTTCATCATCGATCCTTTTCAAACGAAAACACAAAAACCCGCACGAATAATGAGCGTCTCGAATTTCTTGGAGATGCAGTCCTCGGTATGGTTGTCGCCGCGCGCTTGTATGAGTGCATGGCTGATCGTCAGGAGGGAGATCTCGCGAAGACGAAGTCCGTCGTCGTTTCTGAGGATACGCTTTCCGTAATAGCGCTTGAGCTCGACGTCAACGAATATCTCGTGCTCGGCAAGGGCGAGGAGATGTCCGGCGGTCGGAACAAGAAGGCGATTCTCGCGGATGCCGTCGAGGCGATCATTGGCGCGCTCTATCTTGATTCAGGCTATCGCGTCGCAGAACAGTTCGTCCTTGAAATCATGAATCCCCAAATAGAGCTTGTACTCCAGGGGAGACACCACAAGGATTACAAAACCCTTCTGCAGGAATACGTCCAGAAGCAATACAAGACGGTTCCGAAATACGCGCTCGTCAGGAAAACGGGCCCGGACCATGATCGGACCTTCTGGGTGACGGTAGAGATTCATGAAACGAGTTACGGCCCCGAAAGCGGAAAGAACAAGAAAGAAGCGGAGCAAGCGGCCGCCAAGCTTGCATGGTCACAGCTTGGTCTTGACGCGTAACGCGATCCATTTTTCCTTGCGCGCTTAGTCCGCGATCGATCGTTTTCGGTATATCGCAAGGGCGATTTCACGAAGCCGCTCATGGGTGTTGAGCCCCGGATCGTCGAGCACTGCCTCGAGAAGCTCCTTCAGTATTTGTCCGGTGAGCCTACCTGCGGGAATCCCGAGCGTAATAAGATCATTTCCATTTATACGTAAGTCTTTCAGGCTGAACGCGTGTTGTTCCTCGGTAACGGCGCGAATGCGGTCTCCGAATTCAATGAGGTGCGCGGGCTCGGTTTTAAGCCCGGTTATGGCGCATGCGTCGGCTCTCCTGAGGGCAAAAAGATCCGGGATATTCTCCTCTCCGGCGCGGACGATAAAACGCCTGACTGCGGCATCGGTCCACGAAGGCTCGTAATGGAACATGTGCTGACTGACAAGATGCGTGACCGTCGCGGTGGTTTTGAGCGGGAAACGGAGACGGTTCATGATTTTCCCCGCGATCGTGGCGGATACGGTTTCATGATTGTAGAAGGTGTAATTCCCTTCGCCATCAAGCGCGCGGACAGAAGGCTTTCCTATGTCATGAAAGAGGGCCGCAAGCCTGATCTCGAGCCTGTCTTGCGTCGCGGCGTCGCAGGCCGCAAGAAGATGGTCAAGGACGTCGAATTCATGGAGGCCCTTTTGCTCGACGCCCCGGCATGCATGGAGCTCCGGGAGTATCAGGGCAAGAAGGCCCGCAGATTCCATAAAGCGAAAACCGGCCGAGGGAACGGGCGCGAGGATGAGCTTGACGATCTCGTCCCTGATGCGCTCCTTCGCGACCTTCGCGGTAACCGAAAGTGAGCCGGGGATCGCGGAGAGGGTTTCCTCCTCGATCGCGAAACCGAGCTGCGCCGAGAAGCGAACCGCGCGCAACGGGCGCAATCCGTCTTCGCTGAAGCGTTCCGACGCGTTGCCGACGGTCCTGATTATGCCGCGCCTGATATCGTCACGGCCCCCGAAAGGATCGGTGATTTTTCCTTCAGGCAGCGAGACGGCGATCGAGTTCATGGTAAAATCGCGGCGCGAGAGGTCTTCCTCGATCGTCGCGGCATAATCAATCGCGTCGGGCCTTCTGCCGTCACTATAGCCTTGTTCCGTCCTGAAGGTGGTACATTCGATCATCTTGCCATGAAAGGGGATGGTGACGGTGCCATGCTCGATGCCGGTCGGGATAACCCGCTGGAAGATGCGCGAAACATCTTCCGGCTTGGCATCGGTCGCGACGTCCCAATCCACCGGTTTCTTCCCGAGGAAGATATCGCGGACTGCTCCGCCGACGAGATACACGGAATACCCGTTATGGGTAAAAAATCGGGAGAGTTCCTTGAGTTGTTGGGGTACCGGTATTCTGTCCATGACAGGATGCAGTATAATAAAAAATACCTTTTGATAACAAGCGAGGCATGATGCGCGGCATTCTTTTTACGGGCGGTTATGGGCCTGATATGGCGCTCGCGGGACGATTTCTCGATTCAGGCGATTTTGTGATCGCGGCAGATTCAGGACTCGTGATAGCGGAAAAAGCGGGGATCGTTCCCGATCTCATCGTCGGCGATATGGACAGTCTTGACGATGCGTCCATCCTTTCGCGGTACCCTGAGGAACGAATCAAGATATGGCCGCGGGACAAGGATTATACCGATACGGAACTTGCCCTTGCCGCCCTCGCGGATCGGGGCATTAACGATATCATTCTCATAGGTGGCTCGGGTGGGAGAATCGACCATTTTCTTGCCCTGCGCGCGCTTTTTGACCGCCAGTATTGCCCTTCGCTGTGGCTCGGCGACACTAGTCTCGTCGTTGCCGTCGGTTCAGGCACGCCGTCCTCCACGATACGGATTTCAGGCCTCTGCGACGCCGATCCCGTGTCTGTCTTCGCCGCGGGCGCAGGTCCGCATCTAGCTTCCGGCTCGGGTTTCCATTGGGCTGTCGACCGTCTTGCCTGGGAAAAAGGGGAGTTCAGCCTGAGTAACCGCGCGGAAACGGGATCGGTCGATTTTACGGCCCCGTCGGGACGTTTTTTTCTCGTGGCCCCGCTTACGCGCGCAATCGAGATTGAACGACGGTAGGGCGGGCCGAGCGCGGGGGCCAGGCCCGGAGCCGGAATCGCTTCTTTTATCGACGGCTTTTGATGGTCTTGAAGGCTTCTCCCGAATCGTCGCGGGTGACGGCGAGATAGTCGATCAATATCGGGTATTTCGTCAGTACCTCACCAAGACGCGAAAAGCGTTCCATTTCAAGATAGTCGGCTACCGAACTGCGCGCCTGAACTTCGGCCGCCTCGGTCATGAGCGTCGTTCGCCGTTCCTCGTATGCGGCGTAGGTCTTTGCCGCGAGGTCATAGAGGGCGAAATCGGGGAAGTGAACGTTGGAAACGGTCGCTGACAAAAGCTCAAGATCGCTCGCGGCGCTTGACGCAAAGGATTCGGATACCCGCTCAGAAAGCGCGCTGGCTGTTGCGTCCGAACCGATAATCTTTGCAGGGTTGCGCGCAAAATCTGCAACGAGCGCGTTACCCGTCGCTGTTGCCGCTTCCGTTAGCCGGGCGTCGGTCAGTTTCTTAATGGCTTCCTGATCGCGAACGTCGAATTTACTTACCAGGGACGGCAGTGTTGTCGGTTTGACCCGAACTGTAAGCGCGATATCGAATTTCCAGGAAAAATCCGGCGAGCCTTCGAGCATAGAGCGATAGATGTCTCCCGAGGGAAGTGTACCCGAGACGGATACCGTGCGTGAAAGCGGCGCAAGATCGAAAACGACGATTTGGGCATTCGTCGGGATAAGGCGCTCCCATTGCCAGCGGAAACGGGAGGGTGTGACGGGAGTGGGGTCAACGCCGCCTGTCTTGGATATCAAAACGCCGTATTTCCCTGCGGGGACCGAGAATTGCACCCATCCGGCAAAGAAAAGCGCACCGCCTGCGAGGACAAGAATAAATAAAATCGCAAACACTTTTTTCATAGATCGAAAACCCCTGTTGCAAGTACGCAAAATACCTGTATAGTTTACTTGTTGTAAGGAGTATACCCCAGTTTTATGTACAGGAAAAGCCGAAAACAACTGACTGTCCGTTTTTTGCAGCGCACGGTTCTCTTTCTAACCACATATTCGGCCGGTCTCGCCCTGTTTTTCCTTTTTGGAAACGCCCAGGATTTTCTTGATTCGACGCAATCCCTTATCCTTTCAGTTCTCGCGGGTACTGCGTTGCTTACGACGATGCTCGCTCTCGTGCTTTCGGCATCGATGCTCGTTTCTTTCATTGGCAAGCGCCTCAAACGGAGCCTTATCGCCTTTTTTCTGGGCTTTTTTTGTTTGGCCCTCGTGCTTTTTCTTGCGCTCGGGTCCCGCATTATCATCATACTTTCCCGTGGTATGTAATATCTCCTTGGATTGTTATTTCTCAGCTCGTTGACAAGGTTTTCGTCCATAACATAGTATACCCAAATCATGGATAACCGATTATACGCCGTACGCGGCGCCGTCTGTTGCGAAAATACCTGCGAATCCATTTTGGCTCAGGTTCCGCAAATGTACCGCGAACTTCTGGAAAAGAACGCAATTCTCGAGGATAATATTGTTTCCGTCATGTTTACCGTGACGACTGATCTTACCGCGCTCAATCCGGCGACCGCGCTCAGGAAGGCAGGCTTCGCCAAGTCAGTGGCGCTTTTTGCCGCGGCGGAGCCGTGCATCGCGAATTCCCTTCCGCACGTTATTCGGGTTCTTGTCACGTATTACGGTTCAAAAACGCCCGTTCCCGTATACCTGAATGGCGCCGAGGCACTCAGGCCCGATCTCGATACCGTCGCGTTTTCGGGTTCGGGACGCTAAATGAGCATTTCGCTCAAGACTATTTGGCTCGTTACCCGCGAATATGCGGGGATCGCGGAGGCGGGTGGGGTCAAGAACGTCGCTTGCTCGCTCGCAGAAGGCTTGGCGCGCGCGGGGCTTTCAGTGACCGTGTTCATGCCCCGCTACGGGTTCTCGGCGTGCGAAGGCGAAAGGCTCTTTACCGCGGAGATAGCTATCGCGGGTGAATCGTCTGAGGTCGTCTTTTCGGCGCTCACGATCCACGGGGTAAACGTCATTCTCGTCGATTCTCCCATTTTCGCGGAAAAGCACGCGGTGTATGTCTATACCGAGGCGGAGAGCCTGACGATTCCGGGTGCCCAGCGGGGAAAAGGGCATTTTGACGTTGACGTGATGAATATGCTGCTCCAACGCGCAGTCCTCGCGTATGCTTCCCATACGGCAACCGCGCCTGATGTTCTCCATTGTCAGGACGCGCATACGGCAATCCTTCCTGCCCTGGCGAAAAACGATCCCGATTCAGCGGGGCTCTTTTCGCGTACTGCGTGCGTGGTAACCATCCACAACGCAGGAGCAGGATACCGACAGACTATTCCGGGACTGACGCGCGCGATTCATTTTACCGGCCTTCCCCCCGCGGTGCTCGAACGGGCGCTTTTTAATGGAAACGTCGAGCCCTTCTTGCTTGCCGCCGATTATGCAACGCTGACGACCGTATCGCCATGGTATGCCAATGAACTGACCGACAGCCGGTTTGACCATTTTAGCGAGGGGCTCTCTGGCGAGTTTCAGTGCCGCTCCATCCCGGTTGCAGGTATCACCAACGGCATCGACTATCATCGCTATGATCCCCGCGATATTGCCTGTTCGCTCTTGCCGTTTTCCTTTGATCCATCCCGGGGCGATCTTGCGGGAAAGTACCGTTGCCGAAGCGATTTCCTGGAATGGCTTTCAAGCTCGACCGAAATTCCCGGAATCACGAAATTCGGAACGCTTACGCCCGGATCGGATTCAGTCTATTTTTCCTATCATGGGCGCATAGCCTGGCAAAAGGGACTCGATGTTCTCGAGAAGGCCGCGCATATCGTTCTTGATCACCTTGACGGCGCGCGATTCATCATTCTGGGGCAGGGCGACCCTGTCCTTGAAGCGATGTTCGTCAGGCTTTCGCAGCGTTATAGCGGCCGGCTTGCCTATGTGCGCGGCTATGAGCGAACCCTCGCGCGCGAAGCCGTCGCGATATCCGACTTCATCGTGCTACCGAGCCTTTTTGAGCCGTGCGGCCTCGAGGACTTCATCGCGCAGATTTTCGGTACCATCCCGGTCGCGCACGCGGTTGGCGGCTTGCGGAAAATCGAGACCGGTAAAACGGGCTTTCTGTATGAAACGGAAGGGTATTCTCACGATGCGGCTGTTCTTGCCCGATTGCTTCTTGATCTTGCGGAACCGATCGTTGACGCTTCCCATGCGGTGGGTGACGGTTTTGCTTCCAGCTCTTTCGGAGCCGGTTGCGCGGCCGTTCCTGAATATGCTGCAATGATTCGCCATGCCGCCGAGACCGTGCAAACCCTTTCAAACTGGGATTCCATCATTTCCGACCAGTATCTGCCGCTGTACCGAAAAATCCAATCAGTGTTGGCTTGACATTTTCCGAGGTATCGTATAAATTGCTCCTCGTTCGCGTTGCCAACTTAGCTCAGCTGGCCAGAGCACGTGATTTGTAATCTCGGGGTCCAGGGTTCGAATCCCTGAGTTGGCTGGCTTGAAGTTAAAAATGCATTGCGATATGTTACGGAGAGATTCCCGAGCGGTCAAAGGGGGCAGACTGTAAATCTGTTGGCTACGCCTTCCAAGGTTCGAATCCTTGTCTCTCCATACGCCTTCCTTTCGAGGAAGGTTTTTTTTTCACTAGTGATTTTTCTTCGGCGCGAATGATGGCATAACCTGTTTGCCCGGACGATCGCGACGCCCTTAAATTGTATGTTTGAACCTTTTTATAAAGACGGTCTACGCTTTTCCTGCCAACGCTGTTCCGGCTGCTGCCGCCATGATCCCGGTTTCGTGAATTTATCCGAACAGGATTTGGAAAAACTGCTGAAATGGGCTACCCTTGAACGTGAGTCTTTCATCGAAAAATACTGCCGTTGGGTTTCAAAACCGGATGGTTTCGAGTATTTGTGCTTGAAGGAAAAAGCGAACTACGATTGCATCCTGTGGGATGGCGGTTGTGTTGCGTATGACAATCGCCCGCTTCAGTGTTCATCGTATCCTTTTTGGGCCTCGCTCGTGACTGACGAAGACTGGTGGGAGGCTAACGGGAGGGATTGTCCCGGGGTTAATCGAGGGACGCTCCATTCGCGTGAGGAAATCGAACGGCACTTGACCAATCGGAGGGCGGAGCCGTATATTCGCAGAAAAGCTGAATCTCATACCTGAATATTGAATAAAAAACGGTCGTAAAGGGGAAATACGCATGCGAATCCATTTTTGGGGAGTCCGGGGTTCAATTCCCACCCCGTTATCCCCGCTTCAAATCCAGAACCGCATTGCGGCAGTTGTCCAGCGAATCGGTGCAAAGGACTTGGAGTCGGCGGATACCCGCGAGCTTTTCCTTGCGTCGCTCCCTGAATGGCTTTTTGGCACCGTAGGCGGCAATACCTCGTGCGTAGAGGTTGAGAATACGACCCAGGATTGCATTATCCTCGACGCGGGCAGCGGCATTCGGGAACTTTCGCTCAATTTGATGCAGCGGCCTGGCTATTCCTCGGGCGGCAATACCTACCATATCATCTTCTCGCACTTTCATTGGGATCATCTTCAGGGCTTGCCGTTTTTCAGTCAGGCCTTCGATCCGCGTAACCGAATTATCTTTTACAGCACGAATCCCGATCTTGAGCGCATTCTCGGTGAGCAGATGAAACCTCCGTATTTTCCCGTTCCGATGCAGGGTTTGGGCGGTTTTCGCGCTACCCTGGAATTCGTGATTCTCACGCCCGACATGAAGGAGTTGAAAATCGGCTCAAGCACGATAAGCTGGTATACCGTGAACCATCCGGGCGGCTGTACAGCCTTCCTTGTCAAGGATGGAGAGCGCAAGTTTGTCTACTCGACCGATACCGAGCTTTCGCGCGAGAACTTCCTCAAGAATGAGGAGAACGAGGCATTCTTTTCCAACGCCGATATGCTCGTTATGGATTCTCAGTACACGATGGGCGAAGCCCTTGAAAAAACGGGATGGGGACATTCCGCGTTTTCGCTTTCGGTCGATTTCGCGCTGACTTGGGGCGTCAAGAAGCTCGCGCTTTTTCACCATGAGCCGACGTATACCGACCAGAAGATATCCTCTCTCAAGCAGTCGGCCGACTGGTATCGGGAGTACGCGGGATCGGGTCAGGTCGAGATACTGATTGCCCGCGAGGGACAGGATTTTATCCTATGATTTGCGACGATAGAATGCCGTATGCCTTCTCGGATGCGGAGGTGAAATGTCTTGCATTGCTGATACGAAGGCACGAAGCCGCTCTTGATCCGGCCCTTGATGCGTTCAAGGACTTCGTTGAAGACAGCATTTATCGAATGATGACCATTGAAGAGGCGGAAAACTTTTTTAGATGAGCAAGAAACATAAACGAACGGGTCTTTCCCTGATTTTTTTTATACTGGCGTCGGTCGTCGTTTGCGCGATGATGGTGTTGCTTCCAGGGCTTCCGGTGTCTTCCGATCGGGATGCGGTACTTTTTAAGGTGCCGGAGGGCGCGTCCGTCCGCTATATCGCTGGCTCGCTTTCCGGAGCGCGCCTCGTGCGATCGGCGTTATATGTTCGCGTTTTGTCCCGTGCCTCGGGGCGCTCCCTCAAGGCGGGGTCCTACCGGCTTTCGCCTTCCATGACGACATGGGACATTCTCGCGCGCATCGCCGAGGGCAGACAGGATTCCGTACGGGTAACGATCCCCGAGGGACTGTCGCTCTCCAAGGTCGCAGAGCATCTTGAGCGTTCTGGCGTTCTATCGGCTCGAGACTTTATTGTTGCTGCCGAAAATAATTCGGCGCTTGCCGGTTACGGCGTTTCCTCAAGGACAGCCGAGGGTTTCCTCTTTCCCGATACCTATTTCTTCCCGGTAGGGATCGACGCCGATTCCGCAGTATCCATGATGGTCGACAATTTTTTCACCAAGATCGCGACGATTCCGAATGCCCCCACGCGGCCTGAAGCTCTGTACGACGCGGTAATACTTGCGAGCATCATCGAGCGCGAGTATCGCGTCGCCGACGAGGCGCCGCTCATTGCAAGCGTATTCGAGAACCGGAACAAGATCGGGATGGGGCTCCAGTCCTGCGCCACGATCGAATATATTATAACTGAAATACAGAAAAAGCCGCATCCTTCACGCCTGCGGACCGAGGACCTCGAGATCGAAAGCGATTATAATACCTATCGCTGGGCGGGGTTGCCCCCGGGCCCAATCTCGAACCCCGGGCTCGTCGCCCTTGATGCCGCGATCAATCCCGCAAAAACGAAGTATCTGTACTTCCGGCTGACCGATCCCGAAGTTGGTACCCATTCCTTCACGCACTCTCTCGAGGAACACGTTCGCGCCGGAAGGCTGCTTGATCTCAAGAAGGCGGCCGGTAACTAATGGGTCGAATCAGCGCGGAGACGATAGACGAGGTCAACCGGAGAACGGACATCGTAGCGGTCGTCGGCGAATACACGAGGCTTGAGCGGCGCGGAAGCGACTGGTGGGGATGCTGTCCCTTTCATAACGAGAAGACGCCCTCGTTTCACGTTATCCCCGATCGTGGGATGTATCATTGCTTTGGCTGCGGCCAGGGCGGCGGGGTCGTCAATTTCGTCATGGAGATGGAGAAGCTTACCTTCGTGGAAGCTGTAGAGTCCCTAGCGAAAAAAACCGGCGTTGAGATCATCTATGAAGGCGGTTCCGTAAACCCCGATCTTCCCCGGGATACAACAAAAGACGATCTGATCGAGCTCTATGGGCGCGTTGCAGGCAGTTTTCACTATCTTCTGCTAAACTCGGCGCAAGGGGAAAAAGCCCTCAAGTATCTCGAATCACGGAAGGTTTCGCGCGAGATTATCGAGAAATTCAAGATCGGGTATTCTCCAGTCGATCGGCGCTGGCTTCATGATTTTTTGGGCAAGAAGGGATACTCGTCCGAGTTTCTCGAGAAATCGGGACTCTTTTCGAAGAAATACCCGGGAACGGCCTTTTTTTCGAATCGGCTCATGTTTCCCATCAATAACCGCAAAGGGCAGGTAGTTGCCTTTGGAGGGCGCATTCTTGAAGGCGAGGGCCCGAAGTATCTCAATTCAGGCGATCTTCCTCAGTATAAAAAGGGAGAAACCCTGTTTGCCTTCGATTTTGCGCTGCCCGAGATCCGATCGACGAAGTCCGTTATATTCTGCGAAGGATACATGGACGTTCTTGCCTGGCATCAGGCGGGGGTTTTGCGAGCAGTCGCGCCGCTTGGGACGGCGTTTACCCCCGAACAGGCAAAACTCGTCAGGTCCTTCGCGGAAACCGTGTACCTTTGCTTCGATTCGGATACCGCAGGGCAGACTGCAACCTATAAGGCAATCCTCCTGTGCAGGCAGTCCGGCTTCGAAGTTCGGGTCATCGAGATAAAGAATGGCAAGGATCCTGCAGATATTTTGCAAAATGAGGGTGCCGAGTCATTGAAAAAACTCCTTGATTATTCTATAATTGATCTGGATTATCTTGTTTTGGCCGCAGGAACGCGGTTTGATACGGGAAATCCCGAAGGAAAAGCCCGAGCTTCAGCCTTTTTGTTTCCATACATTGAGGTACTGGAATCCGATATACAAAGGGAGTCAACGATACACCGGCTTTCCGCCGCGTTCGGAATAAGCGAAAAAGCGTTGTTATCCGATTATCAAAACAGGAAACAACCGCGTCCCGTTATACAACGAGAGGGATCTAACGCTTCCGAGCGGCCGAAATTGCAGAACATCAGAAGAAACGCCGAACTCCGTGCGGTGCTTGCCGCGGCGGCAAATACAGGTTTTTTTCCATTGATGCGGTCGAGTCTGACCTCCGATGATTTCGAGGATCCGGTTGCGCGGGAGCTCTTTATTGTTCTTGAGGAATGTTACCGAACTGATTCAGCGAGTTACGACAGTCTCCTTTCGCGCTGTCCGGACGACAGCATGCGCACTCTGATCACCGAAACGGTGATAAATGGCGAATTCGCCGAAAACGCGCAAAAGACGATCGAGGACAGTATCGCGCTCATCAGGAGGAATGTTCTTGAAAAGCAGAAAGGCCGTTTGGTTGCCCGGATGAGCCTTTTCAGGGGAACAACCGAGGATGATACGCGGACCGTCACTGAGATGATGGCCGAATCGAAACGAATTGACGAAGAGCTTGCCAAATTGAAGGATATGAACGAATGACGGATCTCGAACTTGATCCCGCTGTTGTGAAATTGCTCGAATATGCCAAAGAAAAGAAGGTCTTGAGTTGGGACGAGATGAATGACCTTCTGCCCGAGACTATTTTAAACACGGATAAAATGGACCAGGTTCTTGTACTGCTCGAGCAGAACAAGATACAGCTTCTTGAAGAGGATACTACCTCGGAAGAAGAGGCCCATGAAGTCCATAAGAAGCCTGAAGAGACCGAGCGTAAGCGCCTTGTATACAGCGACAAGGATTCCTCGATCGATGATCCCATCAGGCTCTATCTCCGCGAAATCGGAAAGGAAAATCTCCTTACCGCCGAGCAGGAAGTTGAGCTTTCCAAGAAGATGGAAGATGGCGAGAACATCATAAAGAGCGTGATCAAGAACTCGGGGATGATAATTCCCGAATTCTACGCGATCGCGCAGAAGGCCTTCTCGAAGATTGACCCGCACGAAAGTAATAAGCCGCGCAAGGAGCTTAACGAGGAGATGGCCGAAAAGCGCCGCCTCAAGCAGCTCTATGGCGAAACCCTCAAAGCCGTGCTTCCTGACATGAAACTGTATATGGCGCTTAAGAAGCGCCTTTTTGAGCGTGACCAGATCGCCAATATTTTCGATGATGAAGAGTTAATCGGCCATCGTAATCGGTTACTTCCGATTCTTCAGGAGTCGGATATACAGTCCGAGGAAATCGATCGCTTCTCGGAGAAATTCATCGAGGCAACCCGCAAGATCCGAGAATACCGACGGCGCCAGGAAAAAAAGGAAAAGGAACTACGCCTTTCCGACTATGGTGAACTTCGTAATCTCGGCAAGCGACTCGCCATCGCCCGCGAGCGAACCAAGCTCGAGCAGGAACTCGGGATTAACGCGAACGACATCAAGGAAATCTATACCCAGATTCAGGTCATAAACAGGAAACTCCGCAAGCTCGAGTACGATTTCGAGAATGAGGTCGAGGAGATCATCTCGATGGCCCGCGAGATACACCGCGGCCGCGTGATGATGAAGAGCGCGAAAGACCGTCTCATCAATGCAAACCTTCGCCTCGTCGTCTCCATTGCTAAGAAGTACACGAACCGCGGGCTCCATTTCTTCGATCTCGTGCAGGAAGGAAATATCGGACTCATCAAGGCGGTCGAGAAGTTCGAGTACCGAAAAGGATATAAGTTCTCCACGTATGCGACCTGGTGGATCCGCCAGGCGATCACCCGGTCGATTTCGGACCAGGCGCGCACGATCCGCGTGCCCGTGCACATGATCGAGCAGATCAACAAGGTCGTGCGCGAGAGCCGCCAACTCATGCAGCGCCTTGGCCGCGAGCCTACCGACGAGGAGATCGCCGAACAGCTTGGCTGGAACGTGAGCCGCGTCAAGCAGGTCAAGAACGTCGCGCGCGAGCCAATCTCGCTCGAAACGCCGATCGGCGAGGAGGAAGACTCGCTTCTCGGCGATTTTATCGAGGACAAAGACGTCGAGAACCCCGCGAATCAGACGGCGTTCACACTCCTTCAGGAACAGCTTCGATCTGTTCTGGCTACCTTGCCGCCGCGCGAACAGGAAGTGCTCAAGATGCGCTTTGGCCTCGACGACGGTTATTCACTCACGCTCGAGGAAGTCGGGCTTTACTTTAACGTCACGCGCGAGCGCATCAGGCAGATTGAGGCGAAGGCCCTAAGGCGCCTACGCCACCCGAGGCGCAGTCGAAAGCTCAAGGATTATCTCGATAATTAAGTAACGTAATATTATAGAGGGGAATTGATATGGTAATGACAGAGGTATTGGACAAGCTCAAGGCGTTGCAGGATATTCTTGCCCAGAAGAATAAAGTCGAGGCCTCCATTCGCGATGCGCCGACGATTCTTTCCACGCAGGAAGAGCTGCTTTCGCGCCTGAAAAAAGGATATATCGAGAAAAACGAGCAGTACGAGAAGGTGCGTCAGCATAGCGCGGAACTGAAGACGCAGCTCTTCGAGGCCGAAAGCTCCCGAGAGAAGTCCGAGAAGGCAATGGATACCATTTCCACTCAGCGCGAGTACGAAGCCCTCGACAAAGAAATCCGGGACGCAGGCGAGCGCGAGCAGTCTCTGCGCAAGGACCTTCAGAAGGAAGACCGCGTTTTCCAGGATCTTGACGAAGAACTCAAGCGCGAGGAAGGCCTGATCAAGCAGCAGGAAGACGAACTGAACGAACGGAAGCAGAAACTTTCGGCGGAAATCGATGTTCTCAAAAAAGAGCTTGATACGCTCAAAAAAGCGGAGGACGAGGTCTCCCCCGGAATCAACCCGGAAACGAAATTCAAGCTTGAGCGCATCATCAAGAGCAAGCAGGGCGTCGGTATCGTCGCCATTCACGGAAACGTCTGCAATGGCTGCCACATGATCCTTCCCGCGCAGTTCGCGAACGAGGTTCGTATCGGCGACAAGATCGTGTATTGCCCATATTGCAGCCGCATCCTGTATTATCTCGAAAATCCCGGCGTTGAAGACGAATACTTTAATGAAGAGGACGCCGGTAGCCTCGCCGACCTTGACGACTTTATCGATGAGGACGAAGATGGCGATGATGAAGACCGAGCCGACGAGGATGACGAAGGCGGCGATGAAAAAATGGACTACGAGGAATAGTAAGCAGAGGGCAGTGGGGATCGCGGCGAGCACTTTCCTTGCGGAAAGCTATCGCTGAGGAAAGTCCGGGCTCCATCGGAAATGATGCCGGTTAATGGCCGGGGGGCGGTTCCATAAGGGACCGCTTACAGATAGTGCCACAGAAAATATACCGCTGAGAAAGCTTTACGGCTTTCTCCAGTAAGGGTGAAAAGGCGGGGTAAGAGCCCACCGCGTTTCCGGTAACGGGACGGCATGGCAAACCTCATCAGGAGCAAGGTCGAGCAGCAAAGGGTTTTCCGACCCGATGGGCGGTGTTTCCGCTGTGGAGTTTTTCGGGCAACCGAAAAACTCCAAGCCGAACCTTTGGTTCGGCCAATTTGCGGGTTGGCTGCGCAAGAGGCACGGCAACGTGCATTCGTAGATAGATGGTCCTCGGGGTAATCGCGCCTGATGGCACGATTACTCTTACAGAACCCGGCTTATTAGCCCTCTGCTTTTTTTTATACGGTTTTGGACAAGGAATCATAATATGAGATTTGGCGCCAGTGGAAAAAAATATCTGCTATCCGGGCGACATCGTTTTTTTTCGTCACGTTTTGTTCTCCTTGTTTCGATCGTAGCGGGTATCGTTGCGTTGGCAGGTATCTTTTATTTTGTCAGAAAAACCCATGACTTTTTGCCATCTATCTCAAGCATCTACAAGGACTGGAATAGCGGTGAATACGGCACTGTCTATGAAAAGACAGGGAAAATTCTTGCCAAACGACCGCTTGACGGTTCGGCTTTAGCCCTTCACGGCTTTTCTGCGTATTACCTTTATATCGCGCAAAACGATCCAACAGAGGCCCGAGACTATCTGGTAGCCTCGATTACGAGTCTCCGTAACGCATGGTATCGGGTATCAGCCTCCGAAAAAGCCCGCATTGCGTACGTTCTTGGCAAGGCCTATTATCAGCGCGGGTATTATTATGCGGACCTTGCGATGCAGTATCTTGACTATGCCTGGAAGGCAGGCCTTAAGCAGGATGACCTTCAGGAATTCCGCGGCCTTTCGGCAGCCATGATCGGCGATTATGATGCAGCGATACCCGCCTTTATCGAAGCCCTTGCGGCAAACCCCTCGGATCTCCTTCTTTTCACCCTCGCGAAGAGTTATGCTGCGTCCGGTAATTCCGAAAAGGCGTTACAGTATTTCAACGAGGCGATCAGAAAGACGGGCGACGAGCTCCTGCAGCTGAGATGCCGTTATGAAATCGGAATGATCTTGATAGCGGATCAACGGCTCGACGCGGCGCAGGCGGAATTCAGCGCAATTCTCGAAAAAGAGCCGAATTCTGCTGACGCGCAATATGGTCTTGGTGTAATATATGAGACTCAAGGCGACCTCGTGAAGGCTCGCGCCGCATGGCGCAAAGCGCTCAGGATTAACCCTGTTCATTCAGGCGCCCGCGAAAAAATGGATTTGTAGGAAACTGTCGGATAAATCGGGAGGAGCTTCAGGTATGGGTTTTTTCAAAAGTCTATCTGCGGATATTGGTATCGATCTTGGTACCTGTAATACGTTGATCTATATCCATGGCAAAGGCATCGTAGTGAACGAGCCTTCTGTTGTCGCCGTTGAACGCGGAACGAAGCGCGTGGTCGCCGTTGGTGCCGAGGCAAAGCGCATGCTCTGGAAGACCCCGGGGAATATCATCGCGATTCGCCCCCTCAAGGACGGCGTTATTGCCGACATGGACACCACCGAGAAGATGATTCGCTACTTCGTCTCGAAAATCATGCCTCGGCACGGTCTCATCAAGCCGCGCATGGTTATCGGCATCCCGAGCTGCATTACCGACGTCGAGAACCGCGCGGTCAAGGAAAGCGCGTTCAAGGCCGGTGCCCGCGAAGTGCAGGTAATCGAGGAATCACTCGCGGCTGCGATTGGCGCGCAGATTCCGATTCATGAGCCCGCCGGTCACATGATCTGCGATATTGGCGGCGGAACCACCGAGGTTTCCGTAATCTCCCTTGGCGGCATGGTCGTGACGAACGCGATCCGCCTCGGCGGCGACGAGTTCGACCAGGCGATCATCAAGCACGTACGCTCTGTCCATAACCTTATCATCGGTGAGCAGACTGCGGAGCGGCTCAAGATTGAGATCGGAAACGCTTCACCCGAGAAAAACATCGAGAAGGTCGAGATCAAGGGAACTGACGCAATCACCGGGCTTCCCCGTCGCCTTGAAATCGATTCCGTCGAGGTCCGTGAAGCACTCAAGGATCCGATCACCCAGATCGTCGAGGAAATCAAGCGTACGCTCGCGCAAACGCCGCCTGAGCTCGCGGCCGATATCGTCGAGCGCGGCATCGTCATGACCGGCGGCGGCTCCCTCCTTAAGGGCCTTCCGAAGCTCATCTCGAAAGAAACCGGCGTTCCCGTCATCCTTGCGGAGAATCCGATGGATTGCGTCGCGATCGGTGCTGGACAGTACTATGAGATCTTTAAGGACATGTCGATAGATCGCAGTATTTACGACAACCTGAATAGCTGACGAGTCCAATGCAAAAGCGTAGAATGCCGATACAGTTCCGCAAGGACGCGTTTCTCCTGACCATATACCTTTTGGTCTCGGGGATTTTTCTCGCGTTTTCGGGCGGCGGCTTTGTGGTTAACTTTCGGGACATCGGTTTTTCCTTCATGTCCGGAGCCCAACGCGGTATCTATTCCGTATCCTCCTTTTTTAGCGGAACGGTTTCTGCCGTCAGCGAACTTTCGGACTTGCGGCGAAAATACCAGGAACTCTCAAAACGGCTTGAGGATTACGAGCTCCTGCAGCGTTCAAACGCGGATATCAAGACCGAGAATGAACGACTCAAGGACCTGCTTGGTTTTTCGGAGTCCCTTTCGATCAAGAATATTCCCGCCGGAATCATCGGGCGCGATCCGAATAATCTGTATTCCGGAATAACCATCAACCGGGGCGCAAAGCACGGTATCAAGAAGAACATGCCGGTGATTTCCTTTCAGGGGAGCAATACCGGACTCGTCGGAAAGATCGTTCAGGTCGGACGCACGACGAGTCTCGTGATGCCGGTATACGATTATCAGTGCTTTGTCTCGGCGCGGCTCGAAACCTCGCGATACGACGGGCTCGTGAACGGGCAGGGGAGCGCGGATGGCCTTCTGGTCATGAAATACGTGAAAAAGCGCGCTCGCGACGAAATCATGGTCGGCGACAAGATTATTACCTCAGGCGAGAACTATAACTATCCGGGGAGTATACCGATCGGGTTCGTCTCGAAGATTCGGGGCCTTGATTACGAAACCTCGCTCGAGCTCGATGTTGAGCCGGTAATCGACTTCTCGCGGCTCGAGAACGTGTTCGTGCTCGACATGAGCGCTGGACAGGCGGAGGAAAATTGATGGGACGCGTTGTTTTCTGGACCACCGTCACGGTGCTTTTCTTTTCGCTTTTCGAGGCGGCGATACTCTCGAATCTTGCATTCCTTCCGGTAATGCCCGATCTCGTCATGCTCGCTATCGTGTACGTTTCCTTCATGAATTCATCCACGACGGGAAGCACCGCTGGCTTCATTTCAGGCCTTTTGCTTGATTTTCTTTCCGCATCACCCGTTGGGCTTAACGCCTTCACGAAATCCGTGACCGGTTACGTCGCGGGAAAATTCGCGGGGGCTTTCAATCTTGACCGGATCCTGTTCCCTTCCCTGATGGGCCTTGCCGCGACCGTATTGAAGGCGCTCGTAACCTGGATACTTTCGATTTTCTTCGGCCCCGCGATTCTTTCATATCGGCTCGCAGGCTCGGCCCTCTGGCTCGAGATTCTCGCCAACATTGTCTGCGCCCCGGCGATTTTTGCGCTCTTGGGCCTTTTCCCCTCGTTGTTTGTCAGGAGAGGCAGTCCTGAATGAGAAAGGGTGATTCCCGTTCCGTCAGGGTCACGATACTGACGGTCGTTATGTTTTCGATTATCGGAATTTACGCGCTCAAGCTTTTCTCGATGCAGATCCTTAATGGGGACGCATACCGGAAGCAATCGCAGAACATCTCGCAACGCTCGAAAAAAATTCCCGCGCAACGCGGAGAGATATTTGATCGGAACGGAAACGTCCCGATGGTTTTGAATATCGACTCGTTCGCCGTGGACATCACGCCAGGAGAAATCGCGTCGGACCAGTTTCCCACGGTCGTGTCGCGTCTCGCGGGCATTCTGGGAATGTCCGTGGAAACCATCGAGAAGAAAATACCCCAACCGATACGCCGTTCTTTTCAGACAATCGAAGTAAAGTCCAACGTACCCTATGTCATGATATCCGCGGTAGCCGAGTCGATCGACGAGCTTCCGGGCGTGTCATGGCATTCTAAGCCGATCAGGAATTACGTCGAGACCGGGTCCATAGCGCACGTTCTCGGATACGTCGGCGACATCACGCGCGAAGAGCTGAAGATTTTCTATAACAAGGGATACGCGAACAACAGCCTTATCGGCAAGGCGGGAATCGAAAAGCAGTATGACGAGCTCCTGCGCGGCGTTGACGGGTACGAGTTCCGGACCGTCGACGTAAAGGGTAAATATATCGAGAACAGTACCTCGATCAAGCCCCCGGAGATGGGGAAGAACCTAGTGCTGACCATTGACCGGAAGATCCAGCAACTTGCCGATGACGCCCTTGGCAATCGCATCGGTTCCGCTGTGGTGCTCAAGCCCTCTACCGGTGAGGTTCTCGCAATGGTATCGTATCCGTATTACGATCCAAACCTTTTTACGAATGATAATTCGAACGAGGAATATCAGCGGCTTCTCAACGAGGAGAACAATCCGCTCCTTAACCGGGTGGTGAACGCGAGCTATCCGCCGGCGTCCACGTTTAAGGTCATCATGACGACCGCGCTTCTCGAGGAAAAGTCGATTTCCCCAGACAAAAAAATCCTGTGCGAAGGCGAGATCGAGTACGGTGACCGGATATTCCGATGTCACATCAGGCGACCCGGTCATGGATACCTTGATCTCAAGAATGCGATAGCGCAGTCATGCGACGTTTATTTCTGGGTCGCCGGCCGCGACAATCTCGGCGTAGACCGAATTTCGGCGTACGCCGAGGAATTCGGATTCGGAAAGTCCGTCGGCATAGACCTTCCGAGCCAGACCGAGGGGTTCGTTCCCTCTCCCGAGTGGAAGGAACGTCGCTTTCACGAGAAGTGGCTCGGCGGCGATACGATGAACATGTCGATCGGCCAGGGGTACCTTCTTGCTTCCCCGATGCAGCTCGCCGACATGGTCGCCATGGTGGTGAATAACGGTGTTGTATACAAGCCGCATCTCCTCAAAGAGGTACGCGATCCCGCGTCAAACGCCATTCTTTCGGCGACCATGCCTGAGACGCTCCTTACCAGCGATATCGATCGCGAGGTTTTTCAGACCGTGCGGGACGACATGCGCTACGTGATAACCAACGGAACGGCACAGTTCCCGATGAAAAACAAGATCGTGCAACTCGCCGGAAAGACCGGAACCGCCGAGGTCGGCATCGCCGGTCGCTGGCATTCTTGGATGGTCGCCTATGGTCCGTATGACGCTCCCGCGTCCGATGCCATCGTCGTCGTTGTCATGGTAGAGGCAACCAATCCCTGGGAATGGTGGGCTCCGTACGCCACCAATATTATCTTCCAGGGAATATTCGCCGATCAAACCTATACCGAGGCAGTCGACGCGCTCGGCTTCAGATACCTTGCGGGACCGAGAGGAAGGCAGGAATGAACTTCAGGAATTTCACGTATTTCGACTATATACTTTTCCTCTCCGTTCTTGTCCTGAGCACGACGGGAATTCTCTTTATCTATTCTTCCGGGATCAACTCGGAAGGCACGCTCGTTTCCTACGAGTTCGTCAAACAGATTATCTGGGGCATTACCGGCATCTTTCTCATGCTTGCGATTACCTTTATCGATTACCGGCGATACGCTGACCGTACCTTTATCATGTTTTCAGTCGCGATTTTCGTGCTTTTTTACACGAGAATTTTCGGTCGTTACGTGAACGGAGCGAAAAGCTGGGTTGGCATCGGCGAGCTTGGCATTCAGCCTTCCGAGTTCATGAAGCTTGTGTATATCCTGTATCTCGCGTATTTTCTCGACAAGTCGGACCGGATCGAGTCGCAATTCAACCGTTTTCTCAAGTCTACGCTGATCATGGGCGTTCCCTTACTTCTGATCCTCTCGCAGCCGGATCTCGGAACCGCGTCGGTCTACATACCGATATTTCTCGCGATGTGCTTCATGGCGGGCATCCCGCTTCGTTATCTTGGGATGGTGCTGTTCGGCGGCGGGCTGACGGTCATCTTTACCGTGCTGCCGCTTTGGCAGGCAAGCATATTCCAGCACCAGATTCCCGCGATACGAATCCTTACCGACATGCAGTTTACACTTATTACCCTTGTGGCCCTTTCGATCATCACCGTCCTCGCGCTCATCGGAAGGCTCATGTTCAAGGCCCGATACTATTACTGGATCGCGTACGCGACCGGCATTCTAGCAGCGGCGCTTCTCGGCTCCGTCGCAGCGTCCCACGTTCTCAAGGATTATCAGATCATGCGGCTCATCGTGTTTCTGGATCCCAAGGTCGACCCGCTCGGGTCAGGCTGGAACATCATACAGTCGATTACCGCGATTGGTTCGGGCGGTCCCGTCGGTCTCGGGTTCCTCAAGGGAACCCAGAGCCATTATCGTTTTCTGCCGCAGCAGAGCACGGACTTTATCTTCAGTATCCTCTCGGAAGAATGGGGCTTTATGGGCGGTTTACTCGTGTTTGCCCTGTATTCGCTCATCATCGCACGCGGTGTCGTGATAATCCGGAAAACCGAGAACTCCTTCGGATCGCTCATCGCGACCGGAATCGTCGCGATGTTCTTCTTTCATTTCATCGTCAATATCGGGATGGTAATGGGCATGATGCCGATTACCGGCATCCCGCTTCTTTTCCTTTCATACGGCGGGTCATCATTGTGGACCGCGATGCTCGCGACGGGCTTTCTTATGAGCATTAACATGCGCCGTCTCGATCACTGATTCCTTTTCTTTCGGAGTATACCATGTCACGCATCAACCCGCTTTCGGATCTGCGCCGAGACCTCGTCTCGGTTCTGAACCCGGTTCGCTATCTCGGTGGCGAATACGGTCAGATAGTGAAGAACCATGCCGACCTGACCTTCGCCCTGGCTTTTCCCGATCTTTACGAGATCGCGATGTCAAACCTCGCGATCAAGGTCATATATGACGGGCTTAATCGGCTTCCATCAGTGCGGTGCGAGCGCGTTTTCGCGCCGGCGCCCGATTTCGAGGAATTGCTCGCGCGGAAGCAAATACCGCTGTACACGCTCGAAAGCGGAATCCCGCTTCGGGAAGTTGATGTACTTGGCGTCAGTCTTGGATACGAACCGGGGATCACCGGTCTCCTTTCGATCCTCGAGTCGGGCGGCATTCCGCTTGACTGCTCAAGCCGCGGACAATCCGATCCCATCGTTCTCGCGGGCGGTTGCGGTATAACCAATCCCGCGCCCTTTTCGCGCTTTATCGACGCGTTCTTTATCGGCGAGGCAGAGGCGGGGCTTTTTGAGCTCGTCGAGGACCTTGGTCGCATGAAACGCGCAGGCGCGTCGCGCGACGACCTTCTCGCGCGGCTTGAATCGCATCCGGCCGTGTGGACCGAATCGAAAGACCGCGGGCGCGTCGCTCGGGAGCCTTGTGCCCGTCGCGCGGTATGGTCAGGTTTTGGAGATCCCGATTATCGCGCGGTATGCTTTCCCGTTCCAAATATGCGGATCGTGCAGGACCACGGTGCCGTCGAGATCATGCGCGGTTGCCCGAACGGCTGCAGGTTTTGCCATGCCGGCATTTACTATCGCCCGCAGCGGATGAAGGGCGTCGATCGCATCATCGCCGACGTCGACTATCTCGTGAACTCGGGCGGTTACCGCGAGATAAGCCTTATGTCGCTTTCTTCGGGCGATTACGCAGGGATTGATCGCCTCCTCGATACCCTATCCGCGCGGTATGCGGGCCGCAACGTATCCTTTCAGCTGCCGTCGCTCAAGGTCAACTCGTTCACCCTGCCGCTTCTCGAGCGCATGGCCGAGGTCAGGAAGAGCGGCCTTACCTTCGCGGTCGAGACCCCGGTGGACGCATGGCAGCTTTCGCTCAACAAGGAAGTTTACCGCGATCGCATCGTCGAGATCGTGAACGAGGCAAAGCGGCACGGGTGGAGCAAGGCGAAATTCTACTTCATGATCGGGCTTCCAATCGAGCGGGGCGGACAACGGGAGGAGGAGGAAATCGTGAAATTCCTCCTCGAGATCCAGGATCGAACGAGAATCCAATGTACGGCGAATATCGGCACGTTTATCCCGAAACCGCACACCCCGTACCAGTGGTCGCACCAGCTTTCCATGGAAGAGGCGAACAAGAAGCTCGATTACATACATGGCTCGCTTCCCCGCGGCCGTTTTAAGGTGAGCACGCACCGCCCCTTCAACTCCTTCCTCGAGGGGATGATGTCACGTGGCGATCGTCGCGTGGGCGATATCATTCATGAGGCGTTCAGGCGCGGATGCAGGCTTGATGCCTGGGAAGACTGGGCAAAGCCCGAAATCTGGAAAGCCGTCATCGCGGAATCGCCGTGGAACGTCGAGGAAGTGACTATTCGGGAACGCCCGTTCGACGAGGCCTTGCCCTGGGATGGCGTGAGCCTCGGAGTCAGCAAGGCATGGCTTAAAAAGGAAATGGAGCGGTCGGATAATCAGATGCTGACTGAGCGTTGTCATGACGATTGCGCCGATCCCTGCGGCGTCTGCGGCTCAAAGGTGTCGGTCGTGGAACTTCTGCCGCCGGTCGTGGATGCCGGAACAGCCGGCGCCGAATCGGCCAAGCAGGGCATACTTGTCGCGCAGGCGCGTGCCGAGCCGGTAAAGGCGCCTGAAGCCGCGTTCCGCGTTCTCGTGTCCTTCGAGAAGAGGGGCGAGGCGGCGTTCATTCCGCATCTCGGGCTTCTTGAGGTTTGGCACAAGGCCTTTCAGCGCTCAAGGATGCCGGTTATCTTTACTGAAGGCTTTAATCCCCTTCCGCGGTTCGAGATCGCGCAAAGCCTTTCGCTCGGCATCTATTCCGACGAGGAGATCGCCTCCTTCATGCTTGCGGAGGAAGTTTCGGCCGATGAAATTCGCCGTCTCCTTCTCGAATTCCTTCCCGCCGGAATACGCGTGTCGCGCGTCTTCGCGTACCCTTTAAGCCGCAAGACGAAGCGGGAGCCGCTATCGAAATACCTTTGGGGAAGTACCTACCGCTATTCGTTTTTTGAAGCTTCCGTCCTTGACGCCGTACTTGCGGATTCACGGTTTGCCGCATTCATTGACGCAAATGCAGGCGCGGGCCTTTCTCTTGCGAGACTGCCCGTAAACGCCGCGGAAAGCGCAGGAGGCGAGGGTGACGACCGGGGTAAAGAGCGCATGATCGAGCTGGCCCTTCCATTTTCGCTCGATCGCCCGATCCGGGACCTTATCGCGGAGATCGTGGGAAAACCCGCGCATGAAGTAATGGGAATTCGAAAAACAGGGATGCATGCCGTGAAAAGCGCAGGCGGAACGGAGAACTTCTTTTCGGCATTCGAGAGAATCGCGGAAGTGAACCGGAATCTTCTTGCATCGGAAACGGCGCAGGCATAAAATCGATGTATCAGGGGTGAATCATGCGAAGGAAAGATCGTGAAATAACGGATCGGGAAGAGCTCTATGCGATACTGACGAGGGGAAGGGTATGCCACTTGGCCCTGATCGACGGGAGCGAGCCCTATGTTGTCGCCCTCAACTATGGCTTTGACCGCGAAACCGATCTTCCGGTATTCTACTTTCATAGCGCCCGCGAGGGAAAGAAGATCGATTGCATTCGCGCAAATCCCTCCGGCTGCCTCGTCGTCGATATCGGACACGAACTCGTTACCGATGAGTCTGCCTGCGATTGGGGAATGAAATACGCAAGCGTGGTTGCCCGCGGAAAGCTCGAAATCCTCGAAGATCGCGACGAAAAGAAAAAGGGCCTCGACCTTTTAATGCGGCATTATTCCGACCGCAGCGGTTTTTCGTACGATACGCGCGTGTTCGATATGACAACCGTTATCAGGATGGTCGTTACCGAAATCTCCGGAAAAAGAAATCGCGAGATTGAATGAAAGGTCGCTAAAGGCGACATCACAATTGCCGATTCCTTGACCGCGCGGTGAACAAAAGGTATTATTCTTCCATGAAAAACGACAAGAAGACTGGAAATGGCACGGAAAACGCCGAAATCCACGGTCATGCGCTCAATAAACTTATCATTAAAGGCGCGCGTGAGCACAATCTCAAGAATATAGATATCGAGCTTCCTCGTGACAAACTGATCGTTATTTCAGGTCTTTCAGGCTCGGGAAAAAGTTCTCTCGCTTTTGATACGATCTTTGCCGAGGGACAACGCCGGTACGTCGAATCCCTTTCATCCTACGCGCGAATGTTTCTTGGCCGCATGGACAAACCCGATATCGACTACATCGAGGGGCTTTCCCCCGCTATCTCGATCGAGCAGAAAACGACCCACCGGAATCCCCGATCAACCGTCGGTACGGTCACGGAGATCTACGATTATTATCGCCTCCTTTTTGCCCGGATAGGGCATCCGCATTGCCCTCAATGCGGCAAGGAGATACAGGAACAGTCGATCGACCAGATCATTGGCACGATAATCGCGTGGCCCGAGGGCACGAAGGTGCAGATCCTCGCGCCGGTGATCCGCGCAAAGAAAGGCGAACACCAAAAGGTAATCACTGACGCCAAGAATGCGGGTTTTGCGCGCGCGCGCGTGGACGGGCTTCTCGTGAGCCTTGATGACGAGATAAAGCTCGATAAGCAGAAGAAACACACTATCGAAATCGTTGTAGACCGCGTTGTCATGAACCCGGACGTCAGGAAGCGGCTTTCGGAATCGGTCGAGACTGCACTTTCCAGTTCGGGAGGTATTATCCTCGTTACGAAGCAGGACAAGGATGGCTCTGAATCTGAAGTGCTATTCTCCCAGAAGAACGCCTGTCCCGAATGCGGTATCTCGATCCCTGAACTCCAACCGCGCCTCTTTTCCTTTAACAACCCCTTTGGCGCGTGTCCCGAATGCACCGGGCTCGGCGCAAAGCAGGAATTCGATCCCGACCTCATCATCCCGGACGCCAACCTCTCGTTCGAGGAGGGAGGGATCGCGCCGTATAACCCGGATTCCGCGTGGAATCGCTGTCGTTTCGACGCGCTCGCGAAGAGCTATAAGTTTTCCCTTTCCACGCCGATCAACGAGCTTCCAAAAAAAATACTCAATATTATCCTCTTCGGATCCGGCGACGAGGCCATCGATTTTGTCTACAAGAACCGCGAAGGAACAGGGCAGTTCAAGTATCACCAGAGTTGGCCCGGGGTTCTCGCGGACCTGAAGCGGCGATACAACGAGACCTTCTCGGACGGGCAGAAGGAAAACCTCGAGCGATTTATGTCGAATCACGAATGCGAGGTGTGCCATGGCATGCGCCTTAAGCCCGAGGTGCTCGCCGTGACGCTCGGCGGGAAGAACATCCACGAGATCTCCTGCCTTTCGGTCTCTGATTCGATCGAGTTCTTCAGGAAACTCAAGCTCACGGAAACGGAAACGCAGATAGCGGCCCAGATCCATAAGGAAATAAACGCGCGGCTCAACTTCATGCAAAACGTCGGGCTCGATTACCTCACCCTTGAGCGCTCGGCCGCGACGCTCTCGGGGGGTGAGGCTCAGCGAATCAGGCTCGCGACGCAGATCGGCTCGAGCCTCATCGGGGTTCTCTACATCCTCGACGAGCCTTCGATTGGCCTTCATCAGCGCGACAATCAGCGCCTCATCAATACGCTCCTCTATCTCCGCGACCTCGGGAATACGCTCATCGTCGTCGAGCACGACGAGCAGACGCTTCGCACCGCGGACTACATCGTCGACCTCGGTCCAGGGGCCGGCGTCCATGGCGGGCACATCGTCGCGCAGGGAACCCCCGCCGAGGTCATGAAGGTCAAGGAAAGCCTCACCGGGCAATATCTAGCCGGCACGCTTCGCATGGATATCCCGAAGGAGCGGCGGAAGGGCAACGGGCACTCGATTAAACTTACCGGCGTGAGCGAGCATAACCTCAAGAATATAGACGTGGAGCTTCCCCTCGGCGCTTTCACGTGCATCACAGGCGTATCGGGATCGGGAAAGTCAACCCTCCTTTCGGACGTCCTGTATCCCGCTATATCGAACAAGGTCATGCGAACCGCGTACCCCGAAGGCAAGTATAAAAAGATCACCGGGCTTTCCGACATCGACAAGGTTATCAATATCGACCAAAGCCCGATTGGGCGCACGCCGCGGTCGAATCCCGCGACCTACGTCGGCGTCTTTACGGCCATTCGCGATCTTTTCTCGAGCCTGCCGGACTCGAAGGTTCGCGGGTATAAAGCGGGACGTTTTTCCTTCAACGTGAAGGGCGGCCGGTGCGAGCACTGCCAGGGCGACGGCACGATCACGATCGAGATGAACTTCCTTCCCGACGTGTATATCATGTGCGACGTTTGCAACGGCAGGCGCTTTAACCGGGAGACGCTGGAGGTTCGCTACAAGGGCAAGAACATCGCCGACGTGCTCGATATGACGATCGAGGAGGCCGCGGAGTTCTTCGCGCCGATCCCGCAGATCGCGCGCAAGATGGAAACGCTCCTTTCCGTCGGGCTCGGCTACATAAAGCTCGGCCAGTCCGCGCTTACCCTTTCAGGCGGGGAGGCCCAGCGCGTCAAGCTCGCAAACGAGCTCGCGAGGCGCTCGACGGGGAAGACGCTGTATATCCTCGACGAGCCGACGACAGGGCTCCACTTCGCCGACGTCAAGCAGCTCATGGAGGTTATCGCGCGCCTCGTCGACCAGGGAAACACGGTCGTGATGATCGAGCATAACCTGGACGTGATCCTGCAGGCGGACAACATCATCGACCTTGGCCCCGAAGGCGGCGTGCGCGGCGGAACGGTCGTCGCGACCGGAACGCCCGAGCAGCTCGCGAAGTCCAAGGAATCGTACACGGCCGAATACGTCAGGGACCTCCTGGAAAGGAATCGATGACGGCGGGAAGGCAGGCGATCCTTTTCATTCTCCTGTTCATTCCCTCGCTCGCCTGTTTTTCCGAGGGGCGCACGGTGTCCATTAAATCCGCGCGCTCGACGGAGTACGTAAAGGATGACGGGTCGCGTACGGACGAGAAAACCGAGATCATCCGCTTTTCGGGCGACGTTCTCATCTCCGTTTCCGAAGGCTCGTCGGTGTCGAATATCGGCGCCGACGAGATCGTCTACAACAAAACGCGCGACACGCTCGAGGCGCGCGGCAACGTTACCTACGAGCACACAAGCGGCAAGTCGGGATCCGAGAGGTTCTCGGGCGAGGCGCTTCTTTTCAACATACAAAAACAGGAAGGCGTTTTCCTTGAAGGAGCGGTCTCGCAGGATTCCGGAAAAAAGGACAGCGACCCCTTTATCGTCCACGCGGAGGTAACCGGGCGCGATTCAGGCGCGACCATGGCCTTCAAGAAAGGCGTGTTGACGACCTGTGACGCGGAAGATCCCCATTGGTCGATAAACGCCTCGCGCATATGGCTCTTGCCAGGCAACGAAATCGCCATTTTAAACGGCGTATTCTTTATCGGCCCACTGCCGGTTTTTTACATCCCGTTCTTTTATTATCCCGCCGACGAGATGATCTTCCACCCGGTATTCGGATACCGTAACCGCGAGGGATATTTCGTACAGACGACGACCTATCTCTATGGCCGTAAGCCGCTTGATACGGTCAAGGCCGGGGAGGAAAGTTCGTTCGCGACGTTCCTGCAAGGCGATACCCTCAAGGAGCAGGAACGCCACGGTCTTTTTCTCAAGAACCAGAAGGAAGACGCGAAGGACGCGGATCCTGACTATTTCAAGATATTGCTCGACGGATATTCATCGCTCGGCGCGATGGTGGGCGTCCAAGGTTCTTTCACGTCGCAGAGCTATGTGAAGTCAATTTCCTTCTCGACGCTTTTGGGTTTTTCACGAACGCTGTACGCGCCAAGTACCGGGTTTATTTATTCGACGTACGACAGCGAGGGGAACAGAAATTCAAACCCGAGTTGGCTTTTTGGCAATAAGATGCCATTTCGGTACAGATCTGATTTTTCGTTGAACGTTGACAAGAATCCTTTCAATCTCACTGTCGCGATGCCGTTGATCTCCGATCAGGAATTCAAGAAGGACTTTACCGACCGATCCGAGACGCTAAACTGGTTCAAGCTGCTTACCGAACAGGACGAGCTTTCCGAGGGAAGCGATATAAGCGACGAGACTACGTTTTCCTGGAACCTGAATGGCTCGGTAACCCCCGATGTTACGTTCGCGGGGCACTGGCTAACGACGGCGTCGATAACTAGTCTTTCCGGAAACGTCACCTTTAACTCTAAGGCGAATGAAACCTATTCCGACGAGGAACTTCTATATGCGCCGGGAAAGACCTTTTTCTTCCCTGAGATCATCAATCCTTCCATAAAACTCTCGTTCGGCGGAACCTTGCTTTCGTCCGATGAGACGAAGATGAAAAAAGCGAACGCCTCCGAAGACGCCAAGGTAGATACCGGCGGGATTGAAAACCCCTTTGACGCTCCTGATCAATCGGCTGCTGCGAATCCTGCGGAAAAAGACCGTGATCGGGTTTCGCTTTTCATACCCGCAGGCGGAACGGGTTTGGTCCCAACCCCGAAACTCGCCGATGCCGACTATGGCCTTACTTGGGCTTTTAAACCGTCGCTTCTTTTCGAGAATCGCTACGACAAGAGCGAATGGAAAACGCCCGAGGATATCCGGTGGAACGACTTTTCCTCGCAGTATTATCAGTTCGAGTCTACCACGAGCCTGATAGAAACCTACGCCTTCGACGTGGATTTTTTCACGGTACGTTCCTCCCTCGATTTCACGAACAAGGCGCAAAAGCATACGAAGCTGTCCGGGACGAGTTACGATACCGAGTCTGAAGTCCACTCGGCGCAGCTGGCGGACTATAAGGCGTCGGTCTATTCCCTTTCGACGACCGAAGGCGTCACGCTGAAGCCCTTTAACCGGAACGCGTTCCTCAAGCCGATGAGCGTCTCGTGGGATTTCACCGGAGACGTTTTGAGGAACTATTTCGACGGAACGGTGCATGATGCCAAATGGGCGCAGGAATGGTTTGAGTGGGATAAGGATTTTATCGACACCCATGCCGCGACGACGGTCATCGGTATCGCGCCGGGGAACTACGAGCAGAAACTGTCGTTTACGAGTAACCTTCCGCCGCTTCTCGCCTCGTACACTGGAGTCGCGAATTTCGCGTGGAAATTCGGGACGCTTACCATGAACACCCGTCTTTACGAGAAAAGCGAGGAAGACAAAAAGTGGGTATGGGATCCGTATAAGACGGTCGTTTCCTGGAGTTTTCCGCTCGGCATAAAACTTGGCCAGGAGTTTATTTACGACATTGATGAAGAGGAGTCCTCCCGCCTCCATTTCACCGGGGGCGTTGGCTCGTTTTCGCTCTTTTATACCCTTACCAATACTATCCCCTACAAGCTCACGGTCGGTAAGGGATGGGAGCTGGACGGAACGGAAAAGGAGTTCATCCCGTCCTCCATGGGCTGCACTTTCAATAATGGCGCAAAACCGCTCAAGCTTTATTCCTGGAAAAACCGCTTTTTCCTGCAGGCCGCCGTCGACACAAACCTCAAGTTCGACCTTCTGAAAATTACGGAGAGTTCCTTTGATTTCAAGCCCTCCCTGACGCTTAAGGTGCATGAATTCCTTGACGTGGTCTTCAGCTCAACCAGCCGCAATGAGGTTGTCGCGAGGTATTTCCAGCAATGGGTTGATTTACCCGAAGAGCTTCCCGGCGAAAGGAACGCATTGGTGGATCTCGGAAAATCCTTCAATTTTTTCAACACCCGGGACCGGACGCAAAGCGGTTTCAAACTCAAGGCCCTTTCATTTGGCCTTGTGCATTATTTGCACGATTGGACTATGACGTACGATACCAGCATTGAGCCTGAATTGAAGTATAAGGACGGGAAGTACCGGTACGAGTTTGTTCCGACGATAAAGCTCATGGTTATCTGGAAACCGGTATCTGATATCAAGACGACCGTACGGTCCGAAGAGGGCGTATTCTCCCTCAATACCACGGATGACGACAGCGATGATTGACATCCTGCGTCTTGACGGCACTCATAACTTGTATGTACACTCGATAAAAGAGGTTTAATTGGATACCGGATACACCATTGTGGTCGGAGATCAGGCCACTCTTGCGGTTTTGTGCGGGGTAAATGACGGAAATTTGCGGGCGATTGAGGATTACCTCGGCGCCTCGGTCGTTACCCGGGGAAATGAGCTGACAATCGCGTCGTCCGATGCGGAAACTTGCCGTAAATTCCAGAATCTCGTCGATACCATCCTGTCGAACGATCGCCTGAATTATCCTTCGCCTGATATGATCAATTCGGTCATTGCGGGCCTTCAGTCCGATTCGGAAGCAGAGTTTTTCAGTTCGTGCATCGAGATCCCCCATAGCACTCGCAGGATATTCCCAAAATCGGTCAAGCAAGCCGAGCTGATTCAGCGGCTCCGGTCTCATGACGTTGTTTTTTGCATCGGGCCAGCCGGTACCGGAAAGACCTTCCTTGCGATCGCGGAGGCGCTCAAGCAGGTGCTTTCTCGCCGTGTCCGAAAGATCGTGCTGACGAGGCCCGTCGTGGAAGCGGGCGAAAATCTCGGCTTTCTTCCCGGCGATCTTGAACAGAAGATAAACCCGTATCTTCGGCCTCTCTATGACGCCATGGAGAGTCTCGTCCCCCCGGAAACCCTTAGGCGGATGGAGGAATCGTCGATGATCGAGATAGCGCCTCTCGCGTACATGCGCGGCAGGAGCCTCGAGAATTCCGTGATCATCCTTGACGAGGCGCAGAACACGACGAAGGAACAGATGAAGATGTTCTTGACGCGGCTCGGTGAGGGCTCGCGCATCATTATAACTGGCGATCCCACACAGGTGGATTTGCCGTCTCGCGTCGAATCGGGTCTGTCCCACGCGGCGCGAGTATTGCGGAATGTGCCGGAAATTGCGATAATTCAGCTCGATACTACTGATGTTGTACGCAATTCCCTGGTAAAGAAGATAGTGCAGGCATATGAACAGGAAAAGGGCTGAGCTTAACCGGGTTTCCATACTCCAACTTTTGCAGGTCCGGCTGCGCAACAAGGCGGGGTTGTTGATTCTTATCGTGTGCGCGTTTTGCGTCCTTGCAATCGGGACGTATTTCAGCTACATGGAGGTCAACGGTTTCCGACAACTCAATCTCGTCGATTTCGAGATTGGGAAGGTTGCCGACCGCGATGTCGTGGCCAGCCGCCAAATATCGTTCGTCGACGAGAATTCGACCCGGATCAGGCGCGATGCGCGGCAGCGCCTCGTTACCGCGGTTTTCCGCTATGACCGCGAGCTTTCCCGGTCGATGCTTGACGAGTATTCTGCTTTCGCGGATTACCTTGAACGAACCATGCAGGGATCGACCTCGAGCGACCAGTTCCTCCTCGAAATGCAGCAGGAATATCCGGGCGTGATCGAGAAGCGACTGATGAAGAATCTGTATCTCTCGCCTGATCGCGCGGGAATACTTTCCGTTTCGCTCAATATATTCAAGCAGCTCGTGGGCGAGGGCGTTACGGCGTTCCCCGACGAGGGCATGGAGAAATTTAATCAGGCAGACGTCGAGCTCGTGCGATGGAAGAACGACCGGCAAGAGCGAATTGAGGTCCCGAAGGATTCACTGCTCACCCTGTCCGACGTGAAAACGCGCATCGCGAACAGTCTTGTTCTCATGAAAAAACCCGCAGCCATGACCGATACCGTGTTCGCGCTCGTGCGTCCTTTTATCAAGGTGAATATCGTGTACCAGACCGACGAAAGCGAGTCGAAACTTGACGCCGCGATCCGTCAGGTCCCGCCGGTGCTGATGGTCATCGAGAAAGGGCAGAAGATCATCAAGCGCGGTTTTATAATCTCGGAAGAGAACTTCGGTCAACTCGAGGCTCTCGCGAATTCCGGTTTCTTCATTGACGTGCGGCAGTTCGCGGGCAATATCCTGTGCCTGCTCGCGATCATCATTATGGCGTTCTATGTGTTCTCGTCCGCCGGAGCGGGGCCGCCTCTTGAATTCCGGAGTACGCTCCTTTTGGTCCTTTCGTTTACCATTCTCTACATCATGGTCCTTTTGACCGGAAGGTTTCATGCCTTTAACCTTCCGCTTGACCACGCGGTCATCATTCCCTCCGCGGTGATGTCGATGTTGATTTCCGTTCTCGTCAATCAACGCTCGGCCATCCTCATGAACTTTATTACGGCGCTTGGCGTTTTGTGCGCGTCGAGCTTCGCCCTTGGTACTGCGCTCTTCGTCCTTTTTTCCGGGCTTACCGGCATCGGCGTAATGCGTATTACCGGCAAGAGAATCGATCTTGTTAAGTCCTCCTGCATTCTCGCGGCGGTCAATCCGCTTATCGTTTTCATGCTGCAGATCGCCATGCCGGGCTCGTATCGCGACGCGTCGTTCGCGCTCGTTGGTTCGTCGATAAACGGCTTTATGAGCGGCATCCTCGTGCTCGGCTTCCTTCCGATCCTCGAGTCGGCGCTTAATACCTCGACCAATTTCCGCCTGATGGAATTCTCCGACCTCAATTCACCCATCATGAAGAAGATGCTCCTTTCGGTCTCGGGCACGTACAACCATTCGATCATGGTGGCCACCCTCGCGGAAAGCGCGTGCAGGGAAATTGGGGCGGACCCGCTGCTTGCGCGCGTCGGCGCGTATTACCATGATATCGGCAAGATGGATCAAAGCGAGTACTTCGTCGAGAACCAGCTTGAGTATAACAAGCATCTTGACCTAAACCCGCGCCTTTCCGCGACGGTCATTCGCAGTCACGTAAAGCTTGGTATCGAGAAGGCGCGGTCGATGCGCCTCCCGCGCGAGGTTGTCGATATCATCTCGGAGCACCACGGCGACAGCGTCATATCGTATTTCTACAACGAGGCGAAAAAGCTCGACCCGTCGACCGATCCTGAGGACTTTACCTATCCGGGAAATCCGCCGCGGAGCAAGGAATCCGCCGTGGTCATGCTTGCGGACGTGGTCGAGGCCGCGTGCCGCACCCTTGAAAAACCGTCGGTTCCGCGCCTTGAGCGCTTTATAGGCGAGCTCGTGTCGAAGAAAATCGAAACGAATCAGCTTGAAAATTCCGATCTGACCTTTCGGGAGATCGGAATCATCAAGCGGACGTTCGTGAATATCCTGGCGGGCTACTACCATTCGCGCATCGAGTATCCGAACCAGAAGGATCCTGACGCGCTCGAGAGAGCGGTCCGCGAAACCGCGATGAAAGGAAAGAAAGTATGAGTAACAGGATTGTGATTGACTGCGAAGAGGGAATGGATCGGCCCGCATGGCTTGATCGCGTTACGCCCTTTATGGATAAAGTGCTCAAGAGGCTTGATATCGATAATTGGGAGCTCTCTGTCCTCTTTTGCCGGGACCCCTTTATCGCCAATCTCAATAGCCAATATCGGAAGATCGATGGACCGACCGATGTGCTTTCATTCGAGCAGGGCGATGAATATATCGATGACGATGACAATACCTGGTTCAACGCTGGCGATATCGTGATCAGCCTCGATATGCTGAAAAAGAATGCCGAGCAGTTTGAGGTAACCGAGAGCGACGAGATCAAGCGCCTGCTCGTCCATGGAATACTCCATCTCGATGGAATGGATCACTCGGATAACTCGCCTGATCAGGAGATGCTCCAGTTTCAGGAACACATGCTTGCCGGTTTCGCAGCCGACAGGATTATCGGGTAACTATCGATGGGAATATTTGGCTTACGATCGAAAAAAAACGCTGATGATTCAATACCGCCCGAGCTTCACGAAACGATAGAAGAAAAGCTCAACGAGGAAAAGCGCGATATGATCCGCGGTATCGTCGACCTTTCCGAAACCTCGGTCAAGGAAGTCATGATACCGCGCATTGACGTCGACTTCGTTTCTATCGGAACCCCGGTCGACGAGCTCCTTCAGAAGGTGGCCGAAAGCGGACATTCGCGGTTTCCCGTCTACGAGGATTCCATCGATAACGTCGTCGGCATCCTCTATGTCAAGGATCTCATCATGCTCATCTCGAGGAAAGAGGATATCGACCTTCGCAAGGTCGCGCGTAAACCCTTTTTCGTCCCGGAATCAAAGCGCATCGATACGTTGCTTCGCGAGTTCAAGCGCAGGCACGTTCATATCGCCGTCGCGATAGACGAGTACGGCGGCGTGTCCGGGATCGTCTCCATGGAAGACATAATCGAGGAGATAGTCGGCGATATCCAGGATGAGTTCGACAACGAGCGCGAGGATATCCTGCCGATAGGCGACGGGGTATGGCTTTGCGACGCGCGGGTCAACCTCGACGACCTTTCGGGAATCTTCAAGGAAACGGTTGATGTCGAGGAATTCGACACGCTCGGCGGTTTCGTATTTGACCTTTTCGGCAAGATTCCGGTAAAATACGAGAAGGCGACCTGGAAGAACTTCGATTTCATCATCCAGGATATGGAAGGTCACCGAATCAATACAGTAAAAATCGTTACCAGAAAAGAGGAATAAAGCCGTGACAAAGCGTTTTTCGTTCTGCGTTCTATCGTTCTGTATGACGGTCTCGATCGCGGTCGCCAATCCCGTCAAGTCGTATGAGGAAGGGCGTTCATATCAGGAAACGGAAAACTGGTATCAGGCCATCGAGGCGTATCAGGAAGCGCTTCGCGAAAACCCTTCATATAATATCGTGTATCAGGGACTCGCCGAGTCCTTTTACGCGCTTGGCGAGTACGACGAGGCGCTGACGCAGGTTATCAAGGCCGAATCGTTCAAGAAGAACGATCCTGCGCTTCTTGACCTTCATGGCTTTATCCTGATTGGTCTCGGTAAAACGGCGGACGCCGCCGCGATGTTCAGGCAGGTGCTTTCAACCTGGCCAAACGACATATCGGCGCGCTTCGGGATCGCTGAGACCGAAATAACCAAAGGCCGCATCAGCGCGGCGTCCGAGCTCTATATCGAGGCGCTCAGGCGAAACCCCGAAAACCGCAAGGCGCTCCTTTCGCTCGCGCTCGTGAACCGCGAGGCGGGAAACGCGGCAGCCGCGCGCGAGTATATCGCGAAGGCGCTTCAGGTTCACGGCGACAATCCCCAGGTTTTTTACTACGCGGCGTACCTTTCGTACGCCGACGGCAAGCTTGGCGAGGCGGAAGGCCGCGCGCGCGCGGCGCTTGCGCTGAGGCCCGAATACGATGACGCGCGCGAGATCCTCGCGGCCATCCTCTATCGATCCTCGCGCTACGCGGAGGTGATCGACCTTTGCGACGCGCGCATCGCGTCTAACCGTAACCGCGCGAGCGCCTGGTATCTTCGCGCCCTCGCGCTCGAGAAGCTCAAGCGTTACGAGGAAGCGATACGCTCGGCGCAGACGGGCCTTCAGGTCGCGAGCGAGGACGAGATTCTCCGCTCACTCATGGAAACGATCGTTATCGACAATCTCAAGCTCGAGGATCCCCGCCGCGCGTCCTGGGCCGCCTGGCATGTCTCGAAGGCAAATCTTTTTTCTCAAAAGAACATGTCCGACCAGGCGCTCTATGAATACCGGCGCGCGCTCAAGATCAACCCCTACGATACGGCGAGCCGCGAGGCGTACGCGAAGGCTCTTTTGACCCGCGGCTATCCCGCGCGGTACGTTGAGCAGCTTTCCTTTATACAATCGCTCGGGAAGAGCAGCGCGCGCGTCAATGACGCCGTCGAGTCGTATGGCAAGCTTCTTTCAAGCTCGGTCCCCGCGAAGTGGAAGATCGACCCGATCTATCTCGACAAGGCGCATACCTCCATCTGCTTTTACTATCAGGAGGAGGTTGCGAACTACCTGCATCCAGACGCAGAGCGGATTACCTCCTCGATGATCAGCGAGATATTCAGCTATAACCCTGCTTTCAAGACCGAGGCGCAAGCCGCCCCCGTCGGAAGCTACTCCGAGGCCTTCAGGGCCTCGCGCGAAAAAGGCGATGACTATTTCGCCCTCGTCAAGATTCGCGAGAACAACCGCGACGTCCAGGTAACGGTCGATCTCTACGTCGCGCGCACCGGCTCGGTCGCAGAGCGTTTTACCGTGTTCAGGACGGGTAACGACCGATACGCAAACGCCCTTAGGCGTCTCGCGCAGATCATGTCGGCCGCGATGCCGCTCAAGGGCGCGGTCGTGAACCGGTTCCAGGCCGACGCGGTGATCGATCTCGGCAAGAGCGACGGCGTCAAGCAGGGGCAGAAGTTCGACGTGATCCCGGCCGCGCTCGTGACCGTGCAAAACGAGGGGATCGGGATGCGCTTTGACCCCGCCCAGGTTCTCGGCACCTTTACCGTGACCGTCGTCGACGAGGACGTATCGCAAGGCAAGCTCGAGCGCGGCGGTTTCTTTGACCGCATAAACGCGGGCGACATCGTGCTCGTAAAAACCGATACCGAAGGCGTCGAGTCTTCCGGTGGCGCTGCGGCTTCAGGTACGACCGCGACAAAACCCGCGCAAGGCAAGCAGGCCGGAACCGTTACGGGAAAGAAACCCGCCCCCGAAACCGGCGATAAAACGCCACCCGCGCTTTTGCTGCTTCTCAGGAAGATACGGTAGGCAACTACGGGCATGACCGAGTGCTGAACGCATGGTATTAATTTTTATATCCGGGACGGTTTATGGCGGAATGCGATTTTTCGACAGTTGGAAAGACGATACATCCTGGGCGTGAGGTAAGAATTTCCTGCCAGTTCGATACCGGAGAGATTAGCCGCGAAGCGCCCTACGGAAGGTTTCGCATTATTTATCTGGGAGAAGGGCACGGCGTATTCGAAAACGACGGAAAAAAGCAGATCGTCACCAGCCCTGCGGTAATCTGCCTTAACCATGATGACCGGATACGCTTCCATAAATCAGACGACGCAAAGATGGATGTGATGCTTTTTGATCCCGTTTGCTTTGAGCGCTATGTTGATTTTGCCAGCTATGACGAGTGGAAAAATCAGCTTGGTCAGGATGGTTTCTTTTTCAGGGCGTTCTTTGAGCGCAGTGAAACGTACATCGGCGTTAATTCCATATCGCGCATCCTGGGGAGTAAAATCGATCGTTTGATCGAAGTGACAGGCAAAACCCTGCAAGACCAGGCGGATATTTACTGGCCATGCAGAAGCCGGTCGTTTTTTATCGAGCTTCTGCTTACGGTCAATTCAGTCTATTGCGAAGGGGAATCGGCGCAAAACCTGTTCAACGGAAAAAACTCAGATGACGTAACGAAGGTCATTGACTGGGTTAACGAACATTACCTCGAGAAAATCGTTCTTGAGGATATCACCAAGGCGTTCAACACAAACAAGACCACCCTAAACCAGCGGTTTAAGGCAGTAATGGGGATAACGGTAATCGATTATATCATCAACCTCAGGATGCAGGTTTCCTGCTCCCTTTTGCGAAAAACATTTCTTTCCGTCGGCGAAATCATGGAACGATCCGGCTATCACGACAATGCGCATTTTCTTCGCGCATTCAAAAAAAACGCGGGTTGCACTCCGAGCGAATATCGCAAGCAATTTGAGGCGCAATAAACGTAAGCGGGTTACCGTTATCTCTTTCCGATAAGCGGTTTTAAATTGCATATCTGCAGTTATCGACAATTTATTATTGGGATATTCTTTAATACACAAGGAGATGCTGAACATGAAAACCCTTTTACGCGTATTATGCGCTTGCGCTATTGTGGCGCTTTCGGTTACAGGTTGTGCCGCAAAGACTTCAGGCTGGAAAATTGTCACGGAATGTGAAATCCCCATGAACGACAGGTCAAATTTCGCGGGTTTCTTGAATGATTCGTACTGCGTGTCCGTTGGTTTTGGCGGAGGGATCAAGACGTCCGAAGACGGGGGAAAGACCTGGATTAAAGCCCAGAATAAGTCATTGTGCCGTTTTTGCCTTGATATCATTGACCGCAATGTTTCATGGTGCGGCGGAAATGGCTCCCACGTCCGCGTGACAAAAGATGGTGGAAGAACCTGGGAAGCCGTAAGCGACTGCCGCCTTTCTTCCACTCATATGAGCATCGATTTTCTTGACGATACGACAGGCTGGGTAGCTACAAGCAAACGGATCGCGGTAACCGATGATGGCGGTACCACTTGGGCGGAAATCAATCTCCCCGAGGGGATGGGCGATATCGCGACCCTTGCGATACGTTCGGCAGACGAAGGGTATGTCCTCACGAAATCCGGAACTCTCTATTTCACTTCCAATCGCGGATCGAGCTGGAATTCGACGTCTATCAATCTCGCGCGATTCAAAATCGGCGGCGACAAGCTAATGGTTGCAGATATGAATTTCTATGACGGGAAGAACGGGGAAATCGTTTTCTCCGGTAATAAAAAGAACGGCGCGAACGTCTGGATCCTTTCAACGAAAGACGGCGGAATAACGTGGGAATTCTCGCGTCTTCCGTATCCTGAAAACTCGACTGCGACGGAGATCTATTTCGCATCAAGCGGCGATTACATTACCGTAACCAGTATGAATAAAGAGATTAAGGTTTTCGAAAGGATCAAGAAGTAAAGCAAACGCCTCTTTTCAAGACTTAAATGTGCGAAAGATATTATAGCTACCTTTCCGTAATGTCGCGTGTCGTCATTCTTCGCGAATACATGGCAAGGATCTTGTCGTCAAAACCTTTGAAATCCCGCTAATGGTTCGGAACGATTTCTGTTTCGAAGTAGCCGACTCGATCTCGAGGAACTTTGATTTCAAGCGGTCCTTGCTCGGTTCGCAGCGTCTTGGTTGTTTTGCCATCACGCCGGTTTTCGGTCTCTTTCTTTGACTGATCACTCTTTCCATAACCGAGTTGTTCGGTCATTTCCGCTTGCATTGCCCGTTCGATTACAGCTTTTGACTATTGTTTGAGCAGCCCATTTGGTCCGGTAATGTCTTCAGGGCCTTTATAGTCCTTGAGCAATTCGTCCTGAACTTCTTTCGTAATTGCCATACCTGCTTCTTTCACAAGTATAGGCGTTAACACATTAGTTCACTCTATAAACTATTCCGAATAATAAAACACGTCCCCGCTATCGGTTATTCTAGTCTTAAACCGACCGTCGGAACTTATTATATAAACACCATAGGTATGATTAGTACCTCCTCGAAATAAAAGTCATTTCTCATCCTGGGTCCATCCAAGTATAGAGATCTGCCCGTTTCCTCTGCCGATTTCCACCTTATTTGATTGTCCGTCGCTGGCATCCACAATAATGATCCCATTATTATCAGTATAGGTCGTATAAGCCAACCGATTGCCTGATGGTGAAAATGCATATACAGATAAATCATCAACAGGGATATCATATTTCGAAGCTCCACTAGAATCAATGGCGATTATTTTTTGTTGGTTGTTAGAAAAATAGATTATTATGGAACCATCCGGAGAACAAAGGGGATTATAGACATGACCGGTATTGGTTAACTGTTTTTCTATGCCGTTTTCAATATCATAGGTGTATATGTCATCGTTTGAATTTGTTTTATTCCTTTTACCGTATACTAGTTGTTTTCCGTCCGATGAACAAACCCAACCAAAAACCGAAAAATACAAATCTGTAGTTATTTCCAGGTTCGAGATGCTATTTAGGTTATTAGGGTTATCGATATTAATTGTATACGGTTTGCCTTTACTTATAAACGCCAGTTTGGTATTTGTAATGGTAGATTAAACCACCAAGTGCAACGGTCGTCATGATTCATAAAGAACCTCCTTGGGCGTTTTGAATCCGAGCCGTTTTCTAGGTCTGCTATTTAGTTTATCAGAGATCGCTAAGACTTTAACATTT